>Ga0335075_10000167_pt1 | contig 128967 bp, 121 predicted proteins | sample Lox_Sample_24_FD_206723 | JGI IMG/M metagenome (GOLD analysis project Ga0335075, IMG submission 206723) | Soil microbial communities from Loxahatchee National Wildlife Refuge, Florida, United States - Lox_Sample_2.4 | ecosystem: Environmental > Terrestrial > Soil > Wetlands | place: USA... | reverse complement strand
GTCCCGCGCGAAAAACCTGGTACAGGTCGACCACCGCTTGCACCGCTTCGTCCTGCCCCACGATCTTTCGCCGCAATCCCCCCTCGAAATCCCGCGACTCCACGCTTCGCAGCGTCGGATCCAGTTGATATGCTTGCGCTCCCATGGTCGTGCTCCCCCTACCGGTATCGTCGCTCGCCTTCATTGTTGCGCGGGGCCGTTCGCTCGAATTGATCGAGTTTCACGTCGAGCGTGGAACGCAGCAACCGAAGTTGAGTAACGAGTTCCCGGCTTGAATTGGCTCGATCGGTCACCGTCAGCAGCGGCGGCGAAAGGTCGGCCAGATCTAAATTCAGACTCCGCAGTGAATGCATCAAGTTCTGCACGTACGGCGACTGGATATCGAACAACTCGACGCGGCTGTTGACCTGCTCACGCAGTTCCGACCAGTCGACATCGAGGAACGGATGATTCCGCGAGACCTTACGCACCACATCATCAGTGATGCGGGGACGTTCGCCGAGCCGAGCGAGATGCAACTGCTGCACCTTGCCGTCGCGACGGACGTTGTGCACGAGATAGTAAGAGTTCCCTTTGCGCCGAACGAAAGCCACCACCGCCTCCCTCTCCGGGCGGTATCTAGGACAACCACCCGTAGTGTAAAACCGTTCCACTACACGGTCAATAGTAAGATGCCGGAAATGCAGTGGGGTTGCTTCCTATCGGTTAATATTCGCGCGGAACTTGGCCCAGCGGGAGCAGAACTGGAGATCGCGCGTTTCTTCCATGGCCATGGAAAAACGGCGCAGCAACACCTGTTTTCGGTGGTGTAATTATGATGCGCGCTTGGTTTGGAGCGATGCCCGCGCAACGCAGCGGCCGCGATCTAACTTTTGGATGCCGTCGATTCATTCATCCGATTTGTGCGTGTTGGCAGAACTGCGGCGAAGCAGACTTTCGCAACAGTAAAGTGCACGTGCCACGCGGCGCACATCGGGAGCGAGGAAACCATCAATGTCTTGGGATCCGGTGTATCGGTTGATCAAGAAAATTCCGCGAGGGCGGGTCACCACGTACGGAGAGCTTGCTCGCAAGCTACGCCTGCGGGGAGGGGCGCGGGCGGTGGGATACGCTATGGCGGCGTGCCCGAGCGGCAAAGGAATTCCGTGGCACCGCGTGGTCGGAGCCGGAGGGCGCCTGCTGATCCCGGAGCCGCACGGCTCCCTACAGCGGCGCTTGCTCGAAACGGAAGGTGTTCACGTCGATTATGCGCGGATCGACATGCAGCGTTATGGCTGGAGCCCTGCCACGAAGCGAAATACGAAGGTGCAACGCAAAATTCGGCGGCAACGTTGATTCGCACTAACGCCAAGATTGTGATATAGATAAAGGTTCACCTAACGAAGGAATTGATCAGTGGGTCAGCCAATCATAGATGTCCAAAATCTGCATAAAAGCTACGGTGCGGTTCAGGCGGTTCGAGGCGTAAGTTTTTCGGTGCAAGCGGGAGAAGTGTTCGGGCTGCTCGGCCCGAACGGCGCGGGGAAAACATCCACGGTCGAAATTCTGGAGGGGCTGCGCACCGCGGACAGCGGCGTAGTGCGCGTGTGCGGTCTCGATCCGGCGCAAAGCGGCGACGAATTCAAGCAAAACGTCGGCGCCGTTTTGCAGTCCACTTCCCTTCCCGACAAGCTGAAGGTCAAGGAAGCCATCGAGCTCTTCGCCAATTTTTACAAGCACCGCGCCGACACGAACAAGCTGCTGAAGCAGTTTCAGCTCGAAGAAAAGAGTTCGGCATACTACAGCCACCTTTCCGGCGGACAGAAGCAGCGCCTGGCGCTGGCCATGGCGTTGGTCAACGAGCCGCAGGTGGTTTTTTTGGATGAGCCAACGGCGGGGCTCGATCCGCAGGTGCGCCGCGAAATTTACGACATCATTGAGCAGCTTCGCCGTGAACAGAAAACTGTCCTGCTGACTACGCACTATATCGAGGAAGCGGAGCGGCTTTGCGACCGGGTGGCCATCGTGGATCACGGTTTGGTGATCGCGACTGGCACACCGCGCGAATTGAAACACGGCGCGGCCGGCACCACGCGCATCGAAGTGCGCCTGGCGCGGCCGCTGGTGAACGGCGTGCTCGGTCACCTGGAAGGCGTGGCCGATAGCCGCGAGTTTGATGGCACCTATGTGCTGCACTCGGCGCAACCGCCGCAGACGATCGTGGCCCTGGTGAAGGCACTTCAATCCGAAAACAACGAGCTGCAAAGCCTGGAAATGTTTTCCCCGTCGCTTGAGGACGTGTTCATCGAGCTGACCGGCCGCCGGCTGCGCGAATAGCACGGGCGAAACGCACATGAACGGCAATTTGAAAGCAGGAGAAATCGTTTGAGCAATACCTGGACACTGACCAAAATGCGCATGCGGCTCGCGGTTCGCAATCGCGCCTTCTTTTTCTTCAGCTTCGTGATGCCGCTGCTATTTCTTTTCGGCGCGATCACATTTTTTACGAAGGGTGAGAGCAATTGGGTGGGATACGTGCTGGGCGCGATTCTGACGCTCACGGTAATGGGCAGCTTCTGGGGCTTGAGCGTTCAACTCGTCACGTTCCGCGAACAAGGAGTGCTGCGGCGATTCCGGCTCGCACCTGTAAAAGCCAGTGACATGTTGGCATCCAGCATTATTTCGAATTATTTCTTGACGCTCCCAATCGTGGTGATCGAGATCGTGCTGTGCCGCTACGCGTTTCATCTGCGGTCGTGGGGCAACTTGTGGGCGATCTTCTTACTGGTGACGCTGGGATCGGCTGCATTTGCCGCCTTTGGGCTGATCGTGGCGAGCGTGACCAACACCATGCAAGAAACGCAGATGATCAACAACCTGATCTGGATGGGCTTTCTCTTTCTTTCGGGAGCCACGATCCCGCTGGCAATTTTCCCGGGATGGCTGCAACGCTTCGCGCTTTTCATTCCCGCCACGTATCTTGCTACCGGCCTTGAATTTGCGGCCACAAATCAGGCCGGCTTACGCGAGATCGCGACGGATGCCGCCGCGTTGGCGCTCGGCCTTTGGCTCGCGTTCGAGGTCTCGCGCCAACTTTTCCGGTGGGAGCCGGAAGCCAAGGCGCCGCGTCGCGCCAAGATGTGGGCCGCAGCTGCACTGGTGCCGTTCATCATTTTCGGCGTATGGGAGAACGTAACCGGCACTCGCCTCAAAGAAATCAATCAGAACTACCACGCCCTGAGCAGCCAAATGGCTGGATTTCTGCCGAAACAAAAATAACGACGACCAGCCTCGGGTTTTGTCGCACCAGCTGAATCCAATCTCTTCCTGTTAATATCAAAGGGGATGACTCGCGCCGCATGCGCCGTTGCATGGCGGCGCGTTTTTCTAAGTGCGCGTACCGGAGGCTTTCGATGAAGGCGATTCGCGTGGAGGAATTCGGCGGCCCGGAAAATCTCCGCCTACAAGAAGTCGAGGATCTGAAACCAGGCCCGGGTCAGGTGGTCGTACGAATACGCGCTGCCGGGGTGAATCCTGTGGACGGGTATATGCGTGCCGGCACCTACCCGAGAAAGCCGACGCTACCCTACACTCCAGGAACCGACGGAGCCGGCACAGTCGAAGCCGCCGGAGAAGGTGTCACACGCTTCAAAATTGGTGACCGCGTCTATACCGCGGGCAGCCTAACCGGCACCTACGCGGAACAGGCGCTCTGCGATCAGAACAGCGTCTATTCACTCCCCGCAAATGCGTCTTTCGCGCAAGGTGCGGCCATGCACGTCCCTTACGCGACCGCTTACCGCGGACTATTTCATCGCGCAAACGCACGGCCTGGAGAAGTCGTTCTGGTGCATGGAGCTACCGGAGGAGTGGGGATCGCTGCGGTACAACTGGCGCGGGCCGCTGGTCTGCGGGTGATTGGCACGGCTGGGAGCGATCGCGGCAAAAAGCTAGCTTTGGCGGAAGGCGCGCATGAGGTGCTCGACCACAAGGCTCCGAGCCACTTCGATCAGGCGCTGACGCTCACCGGCGGACGCGGATTCGACGTAATCATCGAACTGCTAGCCAACGTTAATCTGGCTCGGGATCTCACGATTCTTGCGCCCAAAGGGCGCGTAGCAGTGATCGGCAACCGAGGCACCATCGAAATTAATCCGCGCGACGCGATGATGCGCGACGGCTCGATCCTGGGCATGAGCCTTTGGAATGCCACGCCCGACGATCTGTTCAGCATTCATTCGGCGCTGGTTGCGGGACTCGAAAACCAAACTCTTCGCCCGGTGATTGGCCAGGAGATACCGCTAGCCGACGCGGCGCGGGCACACGTCGCGGTGATGGAACCGGGCGCGTACGGCAAAATCGTTTTGATCCCGTGACGCGCGTGCGCCTTCCGTAAAGTATTGCCAAGAGATGGGACAGCGTGCAACGATCTGTGCAGCGCACGTCGCGCTCGCAGTGGCAAGTAAAAGCGGTCCCGTAGCAACCATCCGATCTCGTTTGCATTCTTGATGGAAAATCGATCGTGACACCCGCAGGGCTGGAGCACTCAGCATGATTTGGGCGGTGGTCATCGGCGCACTGATCATTCTTACGGTGCTCTGGGAGGCGTTCGAGACGGTCGTCTTGCCGCGACGGGTCACTCGCCGGTTTCGCCTGACGGTTGTTTTCTACCGAACTACCTGGGGAATTTGGAAGTTCATAGGGCGGCGGATTCGCAAGACATCGCGGCGCGAGTCGCTGCTCAGCTTTTATGGGCCACTTTCGCTGCTTTTCCTGTTCATCTTCTGGGCCGGCGGATTGATTTTCGGATTCGCGCTGCTGTACTACAGCGAGGCGCGAGTGGACGTGGCCACCGCGAAATTCACCACCGCTTTATACCTGAGCGGCACCACCTTGTTCACGCTGGGCATCGGAGACGTGGTGCCCCACGCCGCGGTTGGGCGTTTCCTGGTGGTTGTAGAAAGCGGGCTGGGCTTTGGATTTCTGGCTCTCGTGCTGAGTTACTTGCCGGTGATTTACCAGGCGTTCTCGCGCCGCGAAGTAAATATCGTTCTACTCGATGCGCGCGCAGGTTCGCCCCCGACGGCAGCCGAGCTTCTGCGCCGCCACGTGGGACCGAGCGGCATCGAGTCGCTGATGCAGCTGCTGCGCGATTGGGAGCGCTCCTCGGCGGAAATTCTGGAAAGCCACATTTCCTACCCCGCGGTGGCTTATTTTCGTTCGCAGCACAACAACGAATCCTGGCTCAGCGCGCTTTCCGCCATGCTGGACGTGACGGCCCTGTTGCTTTCTTCCACCGTGGACGCAGATTTGCGGCAGGCTCGGCTTACATTTGCGATGTGCCGCCACACGGTGGTGGATCTGGCGCAGCTTTTCCGCACGCCGCCGCACAACGTCGCGGTGGATCGCTTGCCAGCTGCGGAGTTCGACAGATTGCTCGCGCAGCTTGAAACAACCGGATTCCAGATCCGCGAGCCGCAGGCCGCGGAGAAGAAACTCTCCGAACTTCGCAAGATGTACGAACCATACCTGGCCGTGCTATCGCGCTACCTTTTTATGGAAGTGCCTCCTTGGATTTTGGCGAAAGAAGTTACCGACAACTGGCGCACCAGCGCCTGGGGGCGGATCTCCGGGTTTGCGGTGACCACGGCGACCGAAGTGGACGACCACTCCGATTAGCATTCCGTCCGGCTTCCCCGGTGCGGGCCAATTTGGCCGATTTTGACGCGTGTTTACAGCGCCCGCGCGACGCGGGCATGAAAATCGCTATGCTATAATTTTCGTTGCGCTGACCATAAAGCACATTTATACGCCCTGGAGAGAAGACGATGAGCCTCCCGAAAACCGAAAACATCTGGTGTAACGGCAAGTTTATCCCGTGGGATGACGCGAAGATTCACGTGCTTTCCCACGTGGTGAGCTACGGCTCGGCGGTCTTCGAGGGCCTGCGCTGCTACGAAACCGCCAACGGCCCAGCCGTCTTCCGGCTGACCGAGCACATGCAGCGGCTGGTGAACTCCGCGCACATTTATCGCATGGACGTGCCGTTCAGCGTGGATGCGCTTTGCCAGGCGGTGCTGGATCTAGTTCGAACGAATAAGCTGAACGCGTGCTACATCCGGCCGATCGTGCTCCGTGGATATGAGGATGTGGGCGTCGATCCGCGTACCTGCCCGGTGGACGTGTACATGGCCTGCTGGGATTGGGGCAAATATTTGGGAGCGGAGGCGCTGCGCGACGGCGTCGACGTTTGCGTGAGCTCCTGGAACCGGCCGGCGCCAAACACATTACCGCAAATGGCCAAGGCGGCCGCGAACTACATGAATTCACAGCTCATCAAGATGGAAGCGAAAATCAACGGTTATGCGGAAGGCATCGCGCTGGACGTGAACGGGCACGTGAGCGAGGGTTCGGGCGAGAACATTTTCGTGGTGATGAATGGCGCGCTTACGACTCCGCCGCTGGCCAATTCATCGCTTCCGGGGATTACGCGCAACACGATCATGACTCTGTGCAAAGACCTCGGCATTCCCGTCACGGAACAGATGATTCCGCGCGAGATGCTGTACGTTGCCGATGAGGTTTTCTTCTGCGGCACGGCCGCGGAGATCACGCCGTTGCGCTCGGTGGATCGCATCAAAGTGGGAGCGGGCACGCGCGGCCCAATCACGACTCGCATACAGGAAGAATTCTTCGCGATCATCACCGGGAAGCGTCCGGACCGGCATGGATGGCTATCGCCAGTCAGCGTGCCAAGCGGCGCGGCCGTTCGCTGAACGGCATGCATGAACACGGCGCTTCAGGGTCTTTTGCGGCCATCGGACGCCGTAATTCGTTCCACACTCATGCGCTTTTGACTCACCCGGACGATTCCAGTAGAATTCGCGCGTTCGTGGCGCGCTCTGGCGCCGCCTAACTTCAACAATATGGAAACGCGTGGCTAGTTTTCTTCAGAAATTCACCGCTGAACTAATCGGTACGTTTGGAGTGGTGTTCATAGCAACCGGCGCGATTTGCTCCGACCAGTACCTCGCCGCAACCAGCCAGGGACGCCTCGGCATTCTCGCCATTGCGCTCGCCTATGGATTGGGGTATGCGGTGATGGTTTCGGCTCTCGGACACATCTCCGGAGGCCATTTCAACCCCGCGGTTACGGTCGGATACTGGGTCACGCGCCGCGTTGGCACGGTGCAGGGGGTGAGCTTCTGCATAGCGCAGCTGGTCGGCAGCATCATCGCAGCCTATCTTCTATCTTCGTTGATGCCTGACGCTGGCTGGCGCACCCGTGCACTTGGGGCGATCACACCGGATCTTTCTTCGGACATCACGCGTGGCCAAGGCATGGCAATCGAAGCGGTTGTGACGTTTCTCTTCGTGTTCGTTGTTTTCGCAACGGCTGTTGACGCCAAACGCGGCATGCAGAAACTCTCGGGATTCGCCTCGGGCCTGGCGCTCGCGGCTGGAGTGCTGGTGGCTTCCCCATTCACAGGCGGATCGATGAATCCCGCGCGAACGCTTGGACCGGCGATCGCCACCCATCATTGGGAAAATCACGGCGTTTATTGGGTGGGTCCGCTTTTAGGCGCCATCCTCGCCGCAGTCGTCTACGAGCGGCTTTTTCTTCGCGATCAGCGGCCCGGCAGCTCGGCATCCTCTGCCGGGACGAGCGGCTCCGAGACGCGTGTCTCGGCCAGCCACACGCGTTAGCCCGGTCCGTTGCGCCCCTAGAAATCCTGTCGCCTGGAGTTCTTGTCGAGTTCTAGTACGCGTGTTAGCGTGGCTTGAATCCAGTGTTCGAGCTGAGGACTCCTTGACATGGCCATCGTGATCGACGACCTGCTGCGCCGCGCCGTTGAAAATCGATCTTCCGACTTGCACCTGAAAGTTGGCAATCACCCCTACATTCGCGTTGACGGCGTGCTTTCGCCGATTGCGGATGTGCCGCGCATCACTCCCGAAGAGATGCTGTCGATGGCCTTCAGCATGATGACCAACCGGCAGAAGCAGAAGTTCAAGGAAACGGCCGAGTTGGACATGGCTTACGGCGTCGCGGGTTTGGGACGGTTCCGCGTCAACGTGTTTCAGCAACGCGGCAACGTCGGTATGGTTCTGCGCGTGATTCCCACCAAAATCAGAACCATTGAGGAATTGGAACTCCCTCGGGTGATCGCGCAGATATGCGAAGAGCAGCGGGGGCTGATCCTTTGCACCGGCACCACGGGTTCCGGTAAGTCCACCACGCTGGCGGCGATGATCGATCGCATGAACTCGCTGCGTCCCGAGCACATCATCACCATCGAGGACCCGATCGAGTACCTGCATCGAGACAAGAAGGGTTTCATCAACCAACGCGAAGTAGAGGTGGACACCGCATCGTTTTCCACCGCGCTTCGCGCCGCGCTGCGCCAGGACCCGGACGTGATTCTGGTCGGCGAAATGCGCGATTTGGAGACCATTTCCACTGCCCTGCTGGCAGCCGAGACCGGCCACCTGGTGCTTTCGACCTTACACACCCTGGACGCCACCGAGACGATCCAGCGCATCATCGCCGTATTTCCTCCGCCGGAGCAAAAGCAGATTCGTTTGCAGCTGGCGTCCACGCTGAAGGCGGTGGTGAGCCAGCGCTTGGTGCGCAAGAGCGATGGTCTGGGCCGCGTGCCGGCCGTCGAGGTAATGGTCACCACAGGTTACATTCGCGACTGCATCATGAATCCCGACAAAACGCGCATGATTCGAGACGCCATCGCCGCGGGAACCAGCCAGTACGGAATGCAAACATTCGATCAATCGCTGTTCGATTTGTATTCGCGCAACCTGATCACGATTGAAGAAGCGCTGATTCGCGCGTCCAATCCGGATGATTTCCGACTGCGAATACAGGGCATTCGCTCTTCGGCCGACGCCGCCCGCGAGGAGATGGAGCAGTCCATGAACGAATTCGAGCGCCTCGGCAACCGCCGGTAGCAGCTGATTCAAACGGGTTCGCCCGAATCCGAACCGAGGCATGCTTGTACCTGTTGCGGAATGATGATATAAAAACTTCTTTACGGCACTGCTGCCGTTCCAGGCGGTGCAAAATGCCGCGTTATCTTCCAGGAGATAGTGAATGGCTTACGTAATTGCCGAGCCTTGCATCGGTACCAAGGATAGTGCGTGCGTCGATGTCTGCCCGGTGGATTGCATCCACCCGCGCAAGGACGAAGCAGACTTTGAGAGCGCCAAACAGCTTTATATCAACCCGGATGAGTGCATCGACTGCGGCGCCTGCGTTCCGGTTTGCCCGGTAACGGCGATCTTCGCGATGGAAGACCTTCCTGAAAAGTGGGCCAGCTACGCCCAGATCAACACGGACCATTTTAAGAAGTAGCTCTCAAGCTGTAGGGCCAAATGCATGTGGAGATCGCTTCGCGTGCCGCCGTACCGGCGCGCCGCTTTCGATATTAGACCGGGCGTATTCGCGGAAGATTTTCCTGTCCGGGATCGTTTCCCTGCCCCAACATTCGCGCCCACGTGATCGCCTGCGTCCGCAGTTCCGCCACATCGATTCTTCGGTCGCTTGAGGCGAAGCGCTGCAGCTTGACGGCAGCGGCGGCGAGCAGCGACTGCGCGCCTTCGGAATTCCCGCGGATATAGTGGTGGAGCGCCGCGGCTAATTGAATCAAGCCTTGCAGGAACGTCTTTTCGGGTTCGCTTTCACGCATCCAAATTTCTTCCCACACTTCGTGCGCCAGGAAGAATTCACGCTCGTTGAATAGCTCGATGCCTCGTTGGAATTTGTCTTCTTCTTCGGTCATCTTCGATCATCCATCGCGCTCGAAAAACGCTTCGGATAAACTTCTCGCCCGCGCCGTGTTGGTTGAGCACGCGCGGCGAGATCATATCAGTGGTACAGGCCAGGAGATAAACTGCAACGTATGAGCGAACTGACCATTCCAGTGATCGTGAAATTGCCCGGCGTAGCGCCGGGCGTACTGGAGGCGGACGCCGTCCGCGTGCGCCCTGCCGGACCGGAACTCGCTCAGCTCGTGGACGAAGTGTCCGAATCGATCCGCCGCAAATTCTCGCTGGAAACGCTGGCTGAATCCGAGCCGAGCCGCGCGGTGCGTGCCATGTTTCGATCCTGGGGCGTTGATCCGTCGAAATACCGGCCGTCCTCGGAAGCCTTGCAGCGCCGGGTGGTGCAGGGCAAAGGCCTTTATCGCGTCTCGAACGTCGTCGATATCGGCAATTTGGGCTCCATTGAAACCGGCTGGCCATTCGGACTCTACGACCGGTCCAAAATCAAAGGCGCCATTACGCTGCGGCACGGCGTCAGCGGCGAAATGTATGAGGGCATCGGCAAGCGAACGTGGCATCTGGAAGGCCGCCCGGTGTTCGCCGACGCGGGCGGCCCCTTTGGCAGCCCGATTAGCGACTCCACACGCACGATGGTCACGGAGTCCACGCACGATCTGCTGGGCGTGATCTACGCGCCCGATACGGCGTCCGAAGCCTCCCTCCAGCACGCCCTCGCCGTGCTGGCCGAACGTCTTACTCGCTTTGCGGATTCCACCGCGGTTCGCTCCGGTCTTCGCCCGCTAATTTCCAATTCACCGCAATAGTAAAATTTTTGCGGGTGAAGCGGATGAAGGCTACCGGGGTTCGGCTGAGGGAAAGCGTGGACCGGTTGCCACGTCCGTTCCAAGGCAGCTACGGCATCTCCCTGATCGTCGCGGTTGGCGCCTTGGTTCCTTTCATCATTCTTACTACCGCTTACGATCTCTTTCAAAAACAAGTGGGCGCCAATCTTGGGATGGGAATGGAGGCACTACGCATCATTTCGGCGCTCAGCACAGCAGCATATGCGTTTGGCGCGATGTTTGGCGGGGACCTCATTCAGCGATTCCACCAGCGGCACCTCTTTCTGATCGTCGAGGCGATTTTCATCGGCGGATGTTTCCTGGGAGCTACTGCGAGCGGGGCAGTCGCGTTTGGCGCCAGCAACGTGATCATCGGAATGAGCACCGGCCTGATGCTGGTGATTGCTCTGCCGCCCGTAATTCGGCGGTTCCCGCCGGAGCGCATGCCGATCACCACCGCGGCCATCGACATCGGTTTTTTTGGCGCGGTCACGGCAGGACCGCTGATCGGCGGGGCCGCGGCAGCTACAAGTTCCTGGCGTTGGCTTTATGCCGGATTTGGCGGGATAGGAGTCCTCATTTGGCTGACGGCTCTCTTTACGCTTCCGAGCCAGCCTCCCCCAAATCCAGACCAGCGCTTCGATCGCGGCGCCATCGCGTTGGCACTGGCGGCAACGGCGCTGCCTTTCTGGGCGTCAGCGGAACTGACGCGGCACACGTTTCACTCTTATTGGTTTATGGTGCCATTGGCCGTCGGATTCGCCTGCCTGGTCGCCATGCTGCTGGCCGAGTATCATCAGGACGAGCCGCTCGCGCCGGTGAAACCCATGTGGCATACGGTTCCGCTGGTCGGAACAATGGTGGCAATGGTTGGCGGCGGCGCATACGTCAGTTTTCTGAGCTTGGCCGAAAAGCTGGTCCCACAACAGAACGGGCCGTTGCAGATCGGACTGTCGTTCTGGCCGCAAGTCGTGGGAGTGATCCTCACTTCGATACTGCTAGGTGCGCTTGTGCGCACGCGCTGGCTTCCGATTTTCGCGCTCATCGGGATGCTTCTGTTAGTCGCCGGAGGCGCGCTCTTGATCTGGGCAGGGCCCAACGACTCGTCCATCCTGTGGCTCAGCGCGGCGGGACTTCTGGGGCTCGGAGCGGGAGCAACGGTTTCACCCGGCCTGTGGTTGGCAGGGTTCTCGTTGCCGTCCAAAATGGTGGGGCGGACGTTCGCGCTGGTTGAGCTGGTGCGCTCGGAAGCGGACTTCATCCTGGCACCGGTGATGTTGCAGGTGGCGCGAGTAGCGTCCGGAGGCGGCAAGCCCAACCCGGCGGGTGTCACCCACGCGATTTGGGTCACCATTCTAGTCACTCTTGCGGCCACGAGCTTCATTGTTGCGGTTTACCTTGCCGGCGGCGCCGGACTGCCGGTCCCGGACCTCAAAGGGTGGCTGGAGGAAAACCGCACTGCGGTCCGATCTCCAGCACTGCTGGCCACATTTCGAAATTCAGAGGATCCGTAAAATGGCGGCGCCCGGCCCGCATCGCCACAGCGAACGCCCCTTTCGCGCAGATCGGAATCCGGGTTATTCTGAGTCGTGGCATTGAGGCCCGACTGTGCGGAAATTTGAACTCGTTCTCCTGATCCACGCTCATCAGCCGGTCGGGAACTTTGGCGACGTTTTCGAGCACGCCTACGCCAAATCCTACCTGCCGTTTATAGAACTTCTGGCGCGCCATCCGCAAATTCGGATGGGCGTGCACTATTCCGGGCCGCTTCTCGAATGGATCGAGCAGCACCACCCCGAATATTTCGATCAGCTTCGTGAACTGTCCACGCGAGGGCAGATCGAAGTGGTCGGCGGCGGATTTTACGAGCCGATCCTGATCGCCATTCCTCCGAGAGACCGCCAGACGCAAATCACCCAGCTCGCCGATTACGCGGAAAAACATTTCGGCGCACGTCCGCGCGGCGCGTGGCTGGCTGAACGCGTTTGGGAGCCGCAGCTTCCTTCGACGCTGAGTGCCGCCGGCGTGGAATACACGCTGGTAGATGACAATCACTTCATCGGCGCCGGATTCGAAGCGGATGATCTTTACGGCCACTACATTGCCGAGGACCTCGGCCAGATCGTCCGATTGCTGCCGGGACAGAAGACACTGCGTTACCTGATCCCTTTTCACGAAGTTGACGAAACCATCGAATACTTGCGCAGGGCTTCCGCTTTGCACCCGGGCGGATTCGCAGCCATGGGCGACGATATGGAAAAGTTCGGCATTTGGCCCGGCACGTACGAACTCTGCTATCGCGACGGGTGGCTGGAACGATTTTTCACCGCTCTGGAAGAAAATGCGGACTGGCTGGCGCTCAGCCCGCCGGGAGAAGCGATTTCGTCGCACGCGGCGCTTGGCCGCGCGGATCTTCCGGCGGCGTCTTACAACGAAATGAGCGAGTGGTCGCTGCCGACCGCGGCACGGGTCCGTTATCACGATCTTTTGCGGGAGTTTTCTTCGCGCGAAGACGTTTTGTCGTTCGTTCGCGGCGGTATTTGGCGGGCGTTTTTCAGCAAGTATCGCGAATCAAACCTTCTGCACAAAAAAATGCTGCACGTGTCGCAGAAGGTCGCCAGCCTTTCGCCGACTCGCAAACAATCCGACCGCGACGCGGCCGAAACCTCGTTGCTGCGCGGGCAGTGCAACGATTCGTACTGGCATGGAGTTTTCGGCGGCCTCTATTCGCCACACTTGCGAACCGCCGCGTGGCAGGCGCTGGCGGCGGCGGAAACGATAGCGGATCGTTTGTCACATCGGACCCGGCAATTTGCGGATGCGATCACGCTGGATTTCGACGGCGATGGCGCGGATGAGGTTTACCTCACCTCGGACCAATACGCGGCACTCATCTCGCCCCGGGACGGCGGCACCATCAGCGCAATCGACTTCCGCCCGCGCAATGTCACGTTGATCAATTCCCTGCAACGAAGGGCCGAGGCCTACCATGAAAAGCTTCGCAACCCGCCGGCGAGTCAATCGCAGGGCGTGCAATCAATTCACGAGCAGATGCGCACCAAAGAGGACGGTTTGGAACGCTGGCTGAATTACGACCGCTGGCCGCGAACCGCGTTCCGGCTGCTGGTGTTTGGCCGCGGGAAAACGTTTGAGGATTGCGCAGCGATTCGTTTGGATGAAGATGCGGCGCTCGCCGGAGGCGCGTATAGCGTGACGGAGGCCTCGCCCAAGCGCGTGGCGCTCACTTCGCCAGAATGCGGAACTTGGTCCGCGGAGAAATCGTTTTCATTCGAACCAATCGCCGGCGGTTTCGCGATTACGTGCGACATCGGGGTGCGACGGCTCGCGCCGGGCGCCGCGTCGATGAATGTAGGAATCGAAGTAGTGGTTAATTTTCTGGCGCCGTCCACGCCAGACCGTTATTTCGAATCTGATGGCAAGCGCTTCCCGCTGCGCTGGGCTGCGACCGTTCCACGCGCGGAGCTTCGGGTCGTCGACGAGTGGCAGAAGGCCGCGGTGGAGCTAAAAGCACTCGGCGCTCGCGAATTTTGGGTATCGCCGATCGACACGGTGTCCGAATCGGAAGAGGGCTTCGAGCGCGTGTATCAAGGTTCTCAGGTGATGGCGGTGTGGCCTGTAGAGTTGCCGGAGCAGGGCGAGTGGCGCGGACGCCTGAGCTTCGCTGTTACGCAAATTGACTGATACAATCCAACAAAATCACCGCTAATTGGCGGTCGCAAATGACCTCGCGGATGAGGCACTCGGAGAAGCGGAATGCCTGTATCAAAGGAACTGCTGGACATCCTGGTCTGCCCGTTATGCAAGACGACTGTAAAACTGACCGCGAATGGGGAAGGACTGAAGTGTGAGACCTGCCGGCGCGTCTATCCCATCCGCGGCGATATTCCCATCATGCTGATCGAGGAAGCGCGAGTCGACCCGGAATAGCGCCGCGCCTCATCGTGGTTCGATGGAAGGATTTACTCTGACTCCTATGCGGTGGCAACTTGACGGGCGCTGGAGGAGACTCCGAATGAATCCGGGGAAGCGCTCTTAGAGAGACGGCGGGGGAAAACTGATCGATTGGTCGCTGAACCGAACGCCGAGATCGACTTCCTTCACGCTGTTCTGGTCAGCGCCGCCAGATGGAAACGGCTTGGCTGGGCTCACTTCCACAATCACATCGACGCCGTTCGAATCGCGCCGCCGCGTGGTTCGCTCGATGTGATAGCTGCGGACGGGTCCGTAGTAGCCGTTGGGACCCCAGTCTTGCAGAAAATCATTGAATGAGTAGGATGGCGAGGGCTTCCAGAGCTTATACGCTTCCTGCATGTTGCCAGCGGCTACCTCATTCAGGAAGTGCCGAACCGTATCTTTCTCCTGATAATAGCGCAGCAAATACCAACTGGCGCCGGCAACCAGCGCAATAAACACCACGACCATAATCACGTAACGCCGAACCTTGGATGCGCGCTGTTCCGCCTGGGGGACGTCAAAAAGCAACCGCGATACTCCTTTCTTCTAGATTTGACTTCTAGATTTGGGTTCTAGATCTGACGCTTGAAGAGCGCAATGCTGATTCCGATCATCAGCGCCGAGAACCCAGTTAACAGTAGCACGTCCGTGTAAATCCCTTCAATCCCGGTATTCTTCACCGTTAGATTGCGCAGAGCGTGAACCGTGTAGGTAAATGGATCGACGACGGACATCCAGCGCAGCCACTTTGGAAAACCCTCAATCGGCGAGATCGCGCCGGAGGGAAAAAAGAGCAACATATTCAGCACGCCGAACACCGCGCGCGGCACCAATGGATCGCTCACGCGCACCATGGCCACGAACATCAGGCTGATCATGGCGACCGATGCGACCAGAGTAACCAACCCCAAATAAAATAGACGCACAGGGTCCCACAGATCAGGTATCCCCACAATCATCCCGCCGATAATCACGATGGACATGCCCGCCATCAGGCCTTTCAGCGCTCCCGCGCCAATCAGGCCGGTGACCAGCTCCGATTTCTTGATCGGCGTCAGCAAATAACCTTCGTGCAGGCCGCGGGATTTGTCGTCGATAAACGTGATTCCCCCGCCGATCATGGCCACAATAAAAATCGCCATCGACGTGGAGCCCGCGAGCAAATATTTCGCGTATTCCACGTATGGATATACCTCCACGATGTCGAGCTGGACCTGGCCGTCTAGTCGAGGCTGCGTCGCCGGAGCATTCAACGCCGTGACAATGTCTTGAAGCTCGCCTTCCAACGCGCTGGCCATCACCTGGTCGGTATTGTCTTCGCTGAAGGCGATCTGCGGGCGGTCGTGGTCGTAAAACTTTTGCGAGAAATGCTGTGGCAGCTCGATCACTCCACGGATGAAGCCGGCATGCAGATCGTCGATCGCGGCTTGCTGGGTCGGATAATCGACGATTTTAAAGGTGTCCGGGCCGGCAGCCACGCCGTCAAACATTTCGCGCACCTGTCGGGACAGCACCGAATGGTCCTGATCGACGAACGCGACTTTCGCGCCCTTGATTTTTCCACCGAAGGCGTAGCCGAGCACGATCAACTGCACCAGCGGAAACAGCAGCGAGCTGACCATCAGCGCGGGCGAGCGGAAGAATTTGCGCATGTCGCGCTCGATTAGGGCCGATATTCGTTCAAAGTTCATCACTGAAAAGCCGCTCCTTGCCAATTGGACCGGGCGCCGCCCCGCTATTTGTAAAACCGGCTGACGTCGAAAGTTGCCGTATGCGTCGCATCCCTCAAATCGCTTCCGGTGTAATGCAAGAAAACGTCGTCAAGAGTGGTGCTTTGCACCGAAACTTTTCGGACGGTGACGTGCTCGGCTCTTGCCGCGTCCATTAGTGCCGCGACGGTTGCGGAGCCATCCAGCGAAGCGAGGTGCGTTACGTTGTCATGTTTCGTCACCGCTTTCACTGCAGCCAGGGCGTGGAGCTGATCGGTCCAGTTTGGCGGAGCATTATCAAACTCCGCCTCCACTACGTCCGTTCCTGGAATGCTGTCCTTCAGCCGCGTGGGGGTATCGAGCGCGGCGAGCTTCCCGTGATCCACGATGGCGATGCGGTCGCACAATTTGTCCGCTTCGTCCATGTAATGCGTGGTCAGGAGAATGGTCAGCTCGGATTTGTCGCGCAGATTGCGAATCATTTCCCAGACGTTCGACCGCGATACCGGATCGAGGCCGGTGGTCGGCTCATCAAGGAACAAAATTCGCGGCGAATGGACCAAACCGCGCGCAATTTCCAGGCGCCGGCGCATCCCTCCTGAAAACGTGCCCACCAGCGCGTCCTTAAACTTCAGCAGATCGACGGATTCCAGCAGGCGGATGATCAGTCCGCCGCGCGTATCCGCGGGCACGCCGTAGAGCTTGGCGTGGATCAGCATGTTTTCCATCGCCGTAAGCTCGGGATCGGACGTGAAAGCCTGTGGAATCACTCCCAGCGCGTGGCGCACGCCGTCGGCGTCGGTGCGGATATCGTGTCCGTCGATGCGTGCCGTTCCGGACGTCGGCGGCGTCAGCGTGGTCATCATGCGAATTAGCGTGGTCTTGCCCGCGCCGTTGGGGCCAAGAAGGCCGAAAATCTCGCGCGACGCCACGGTGAAACTGATGTCGTTCACCGCGACCAGATTGCCGAATTTTTTTACCAGGTGATCCACTTCGATCGCGTTCATGCTCGTCCTTCTGTTACTTGCAACCTGCTGCAGGTCATAATTTGGCGAACCAGTTTGTCTTGTGCGGTTGTGGCAGCAGTACCGTCGCCGTCATTCCGGTGAACAGGCGTCCGTCATCTGGCGGCAGAGACACTTTGATCGCGAATGTCTTGATATCGCGCTTGGTGCGGCTCACGTCGCGCTGTGTGGCGAAATCGTTTTCCACACCTTTGAAAAATACCTGTCCCTTCAGGATGTCCCCGGACGGAAGCTTCACCCGCAGCGTCTGCCCGAATCCCACATCGTCGATGTAGCTTTCTTCCACATCGGCGCGCGCCCACAAGTGGTCCACGTCCACGATCACCACGATGGGCGAACCCTGCGAGACCACTTCGCCCTGTTTGGCCACGCGCACCGAGACGATGCCGCCAATCGGCGCGTAAATTTTCGTGTAGCCAAGCTGCGTGGCGGTCTCCGCTTCGGCCGCGCGAGCCTGCTCCAATTGCGCGATGGTGGTGGCAATCTCACTCTGGCGCACACCCACCTGCTTTTCGTTGGCGATGGCAACATCCAGAGCCGCCTTCTGAGCGCCGACGGATTCTTGCAGCGACTTCACGTTGGCCTTGGAAACTCGCAGCGTGGCTTCGGCGTGGTCGCGGTCTTGGGCCGATTCGATTCCGCTTTGAAAGAGTTCCTGCATGCGGTTGTAATCGGTCTGATCGCGCCACAAGTTCGCCTGCGCTTGCGCCAGTTGTGCGCGCGTGGATGTCAGGGTCGCCTGAGCCTGCTCCGCGGAGGCGATGGTTTGATCCTTGGTCCAAGTGTAGTTGTGATTGGCTTCCTGAACTTGCGCTTCCAGGCTATCCACGTTTGCTTTCGCCGATGCCAGGCTGGCCTGCAGTTCTTGTGAATCGAGCTCCGCGATCAACTCGCCGGGTTTCACCCGCGTGCCCTCATCCACGGTCAGCATCACCAGCCGGCCGGTAATTTGCGGGCTGACGATCACTTCATTGCCATCCACAATTCCGGTAAGCGGAATCGCATTCCCGGACGGCGTGGAGTACCAATAGATTCCGGCGGCAATCAGAAAAATCGCTCCGAATAAGACCAGAAATTTCCGCCCGTTCATCGCGCCGTGCTCCTTTCCCGCCCCAACCGATCCCGCATCAAGCCGTGGTCCAAAAAGTCCAGCAACGCCCGCTTGCGGCGTTCCACAGCTTCCGGGGACAGCAAATCCTTCCCCATTACCCGACCCATAATCGGCGCACCGGCGAAATACGAAGTGACCATGCCGAGCGTGATGAACGCGGTTTGATCCGCATCAACGTCTCGAAATTCCCCACCTTCGATCGCCTTTTCGACGGCGCCGGCAAGCTTCCGGTGCAGCGGGCGGAAATGCTCGCGCACCATCCAGTCGAATTTTGCGCTCTCTTCCATGGCCTCGCGCTGCACCAGCCGGGGGTAATTCGGGTGGGTGGCCAGGAAATCGAAATAGCCGTTCACGTAGCGAAAGAATTCTTCGCTGGCGGATGAATTTTTTGCAGGCGGAGTCAGCACTCGCGTCCGCAGTTGACGAAACAGGTTGTCGAGCACGGCGCGATGCAGGCGGCGTTTGTTTCCAAAATAGTAGTAAAGCATCGCCTTGTTGGCATGCGCGGCCGCTGCGATCTCTTCGGTGCGTGCGCCCGCCATACCGCGCGCGGCGAAGTGCTGCTCAGCCGCCGCCAGTATTCGCCGCGCGGTCGCCGGATCCTCGGCTTTTTTACGGCCTCGAGGCATTGCTTCTTTTAAACTCCCAGACGATTCATGTATTCATCGGGATAACGTGCGCCGGCAGCCGCTCCGCGGGGAGCCGCTTCGTCGATCCGCCTCAAATCCGCCGGCGTCAGAGTCACGTCCAACGCTTTGAGGTTTTGCTCTAAATTCGAGCGCCGCTTCGTGCCGGGAATCGGCACCACGTCCTGGCCCTGCGCCATCACCCAAGCCAGCGCGAGCTGCGCGGGAGTGCAATTCTTCTCGGCGGCGATCCGCTCGACGCGCTCGACCAGCTGCAAATTTTTCGTGAAATTTTCGCCCTGGAATCGCGGGGAGATGCGACGAAAATCCTTCGCGCCAAGACTCTCCGTGCTCTTCACTTTGCCGGTCAAGATCCCGCGGCCCAGCGGGCTGTACGGCACCAAGCCGATTCCCAGTTCGCGGCAGGCATTCAGGATTTCGCCTTCGGGGTCGCGCGTCCAAATCGAATACTCGCTTTGCAGCGCGGTAATGGGATAGGTCGCGTGCGCGCGGCGAATCGTCTTTGCGCCTGCTTCCGAAAGCCCCAGGTAACGGACCTTGCCCTGCTCGATCAGCCGCGCCATCGCGCCCACGGTTTCTTCAATCGGCACGCCCGTATCGACGCGATGCAGATAAAAGAGGTCAATGGTCGAGATGTTGAGGCGCTTGAGGCTTGCCTCGCATGCTTGCTGCACATATTCCGGCTTCCCGTTCACGCCCAGAAAGCGCCCGTCAGGATTCCGCATATTCCCGAATTTGGTGGCCAGCACCACTTCGTTGCGCCGCTTGGCCAGCACTTTGGCGAGCAGTTCTTCGTTCGCGCCGCCGCCATACATGTCCGCGGTGTCCAGCAGCGTGATGCCGCTGTCGATCGCCAGGTTGATGGTGGCGAGCGATTCCTGCTCGTCCGCCGGCCCGTAGGATTGCGACATGCCCATGCATCCAAGACCCATGGCCGAAACTACGAGCGAACTCTTACCAAGGCGGCGATATTGCATAGCGACCCTCCCAGGAGCAGCGTGACTTGTTTAACTAACCGGTTAGTTTAATGAGCGGGCGGCGAACTGTCAAGTGCTCGGCAGCCCGCAAAATCGTTTCGCTTAGCCTTCGAGGGCGCCGCCCGCTCCGGCAGGCAGCTCGATAGAATATTTGGTGCGGCTCTTCTCCGCGTGCATTTCCAGAGCCAGTTCGATGAGGCGGTCGATGAGTTTCGGGTACGGCAATCCAGACGCCTCCCACATTTTCGGATACATGCTGATCGAGGTGAAACCGGGAATGGTGTTGACTTCGTTTATGAAGATCTTTCCGGTGCGGCGCTCCAGAAAGAAATCGCAGCGGGCCATGCCGGTGCCGTCGATGGCGCGAAACGCGCGCACGGCATAATCCTGAATGGTGGAGACTTGCTTCTTAGTCAGCTGAGCGGGAATCAACAGCTGAGTGCCCTGCTCCAAGTATTTCGCCTTATAGTCGTAATATTCGCGATGTGGCGCCACTTCGCCGGGTATGGACGCTTTTATTTCCTGATTGCCCAGCACCGACACTTCAATCTCTCGCGCCTTCACCGCGCGCTCCACCAAGATCTTTAATCCGTATTCGCCCGCCAGGTCCATGGCCGAGGGCAACTCCTGCATCGTTTTCACGCGCGACATTCCGACCGACGATCCACCGGTTGCCGGCTTCACGAACACCGGAAATCGGAATTTCTTTTTGATCGCTTGCAGCACCTTATTGCGCTGCTTTTCCCATTCCCAACGATGCACGGAAAGATACGGCACCACCGGCAATCCGGCCTGTTCGAATAGCCGCTTCTGCACATCTTTATCGAGTCCGACGGCCGACCCAAGCACTCCCGCGCCCACGTACGGCAACCCCGCGAGTTCCAGCAATCCTTGCACGGTGCCATCTTCGCCAAATGTGCCGTGGAGAACGGGAAACATTACGTCTACACCGACGCTTCGGCGCGCCGCGTCCGGGGACATCGGCACCAGGGCCGCCGCGGTGGGATCGGGAGGCAGTGAAACGCGTTCGCCGGATTTCAGCACCTCAGGCAGCATCTTCTGCGCGCCATTGCCCACGAGCCACCGGCCGTCCTTGGTGATTCCGATTGGCACCACGTCGTATTTTTCGGGATCGAGCGCGCGAATCACCGACGTCGCCGATGCGAGAGACACTTCATGCTCGCCCGAGCGCCCTCCATAAATCACACCGACACGCAATCGCTTTTGAGAATTCATCCTTCCCCTGCCCTTTTCTCCGCCGTCCCTGGCCGATTGAAATATTACAAAATCTTTTTGCCCAGCCCGGAAAGCACCAATTCGACTCCCAGAGTCGCCGTGGTGTTATGCACGTCGATCACCGGATTGATCTCTACCAGCTCGAAGGAAACCATCGACCGGCTGTCGGCGATCATCTCGAGGGCCAAATGCGCTTCGCGATAGGTGACGCCGCCGCGCACCGGCGTTCCCACTCCCGGCGCATCTGTGGGATCGACGAAATCCATGTCCAGGCTGACGGCTACTCCCGCCGTGTCATCACCCGCGAACCGCAGCGCGTCGGCCATCACTTCGCGCATTCCGCGCTCGTCGATATCGCGCATGGTGAATACATGCGCGCCGGATTCCTTCATTAGGCGGCGCTCTTTCGAATCCAGGTCGCGCACCCCCACCAGCACCACGTTGCGAGGCTCAATCATGGGCTTTATGCCCGCAAGTTCCGTCAACTCCGCCGGTCCATAACCCATAATCGACGCCAGCGGCATCCCATGTACGTTTCCCGAGGGCGAACTCTCCGGCGTGTTCATGTCGCCGTGCGCATCGAGCCAAATCAGGCCGACACGCTTTGACTGACTGTGGAAGTAGGACGCGACGCCAGCCGCGGTACCCACGGCAACGGAATGGTCGCCGCCCAGCACCAGCGGCAGCAAGTCCGCTTCCAGGGTCTTTCTCACCGTATCAGCCAGGCCCTTGCACGTTTCGGCGATCTCCTCGAGATACTTTGCGTTCTTCACGCCGTAGTGCTGCTCTTCCGGCTGCTTGACGGAGATATTGCCGATATCTTCCACCTGCCGCCCAAGCTGCTTGAGCCGCGCCTGCAATCCGGCCACCCGCAGAGCGGATGGGCCCATATCCACGCCGCGGCGGCTGGCGCCCAGGTCCATCGGCACACCGATAATGCGGATTTTTTCAGCCATGCAGGTGCTGCTTTCGCGACCCCGAATACCGCGGAGGGACTCTTAAGGATAGACGCGATAGAGCATGCGTGGGAAGGGGATCACTTCGCGAATGTGCTCGGTTCCGCAAATCCATGCCACGGTGCGTTCCAGGCCCAGGCCGAATCCGGCATGAGGAACGCTACCGTAACGCCGCAGGTCGAGGTACCACTGAAACGATTCTTCCGGCAGGCCGCTTTCGCGAATACGTCGCACCAGCGTGTCGTAATCTGACTGGCGCTCGCCTCCACCGATAATCTCGCCAAAGCCTTCGGGTGCAATCATATCGAAGCTCAGCGAAAGCTCCGGCCGGTCCGCGTCAGTGGCCATGTAGAAGGCTTTCATTGCCGACGGGTAGCGATGGATGATCACCGGCTTGTCGAATTCCTTGGAGAGCAACGTCTCTTCGTCGCCGCCGAAATCGTCACCCCATTTCGTGGGATTGCCGGCCTTTTGCAGGACTTTGATCGCGTCATCGTAGGTGATGCGCGGAAATGGCGTGGCAATCTTTTCCAGTTTCGAGACGTCGCGGCCCAGCGTAGCCAGCTCTCGCGAGCGGTTCTTCACGACCGATTGCACAACGGCGCTTACCAAGCCTTCGCCAAGGTCCATCATGTCCGCCAAATGCGCGAACGCCGCTTCCGGCTCCAGCATCCAGAACTCGGTCAGATGCCGCCGCGTTTTCGATTTTTCGGCGCGGAAGGTCGGACCAAACGTGTAAACCTTGCCGAGCGCAGCAGCGGTCGCCTCGACGTAAAGCTGCCCCGACTGCGTCAGGTACGCCTTCTGGTCGTCGATGTAGTTCACTTCGAAAAGCGTGGTGGTGCCTTCGCATGCCGCGGGAGTAAAGATCGGCGCGTCAGTCAGCGTGTAGCCCTGATCGTCCATGAAGTTGCGCGCGGCGCGAATGGCTTCGGCGCGAATGCGTAAAATAGCGGCTTGCCGCGGCGTGCGAATCCATAAGTGCCGCTGGTCGAGCAGAAAGTCGACGCCGTGCTCCTTCAATTGGATCGGGTACGGAGTGGATTCCGGCACGCGCTGCACCACTTCGAGGGCGTGAATGTGAATCTCGCACCCGCCCGGCGCGCGCGGTTCGGCCTGAATTTTGCCGGTGACGATCACGCTCGATTCCTGCGTCAGCCCCTTGAGCGCGCCGAACGCCTCCGGCTGGTCTTTGAGTGAGACGACGCCCTGCATCACGCCGGTACCGTCGCGAAAAATGGGAAATAGCAGCTTGCCCGATTCGCGCAGGTTGTAGAGCCAGCCACGAATGGTAACCACCTGCCCCGCGTGCGCGCCGGCCTGCTCGATCGCAATGATCGGGGTTTTCGTTTGTGCTTCCTGATTCATCGACTTCCTTGCGAGATGACGTATCGTTCGTAAGCGCCGCGGCTTACTTTCCTGACAATTCTTCCAGCCGGTCGAAGGCCGCGCGAATTTCATCCATCTTCGGCGTTCCCGGCGTTTTTTCTTTAAGCTCCAAAACCAGCGCGGGCGGCTCCGGCGCGCCCCTAAATGCGGCGAAAGCCTGGTCCCAGTCGATGGTGCCATCGGACGGCAGCAGGTGCTCGTCCTTGTCGCCGTGATTGTCGTGCACGTGCACGCTCACCACGCGCTCGCGCATCAACTCGAATCCCGGGACGACACCGCCTTCAATATGGGCATGCCCCGTATCGAAGCAGAATTTTACCTGGAGGTGCGTTTCCAGGACGAATTGATGAAGCGTCGTGGGGCAGCCCAGCTCGTCCGCCTTGTTTTCGAGCGCGATGGTCACGCCTCGATGCTTGGCGAAGTTTGAAAGATTTTCCAGCGATTCAAAAGCGGCATCGAGCTTGCGCGGATCGGCCGATTGCCGGCCGGTGCCGATATGCTGGATCAAATAGCGGAACGGAACTATCTCGGCGACATCCAGCGCGCGTTTCACCTCATCCACGGCGTCAATGCGCCGGATGCGTTCGGTATCCGAGATCGAAATTTGGACGCCGCTCTGGTGTCCGGATGTGGAGTCCCGCTCAGTGGGGGAATGAAGAGCATGCAAGTGGAGCCCGTGCTCGGAAAGAGCGCTGCCCAAATCCCGCACGGCTTCGTCCGAGCGATAATGAAAGTGCCCCGTCGCGCAAAAAACTTCAACGGCCGGGATTTCCGCTTTGGCAATTTCCCCCAGAAGCGCCGGCGTGAGGGGATGTCCCACCCACCGGTACGTCGACAGAATGCGTTGCATCCTATCCTCGCGCCGATTCCCTTAACAGTTTTATGGTCTGTGGAAAACGATTCCGCGTCAATAGCTTGCGCTTCGAGGCGAAATCGTCCGATGCGGCCGTGCCCCGAGGAGTCACCAAATCAAGCCGCTTCCGGCAGGAACTCTAGCTGGAAAGAAGAAGGAACAAGACCCGCCGCGACGCCCCGGCCGAGCAATTCCTTCACCGCGCGGCGTCCGACCTCCCCGTAGCCAAGCGTCCATTTGTTCACGTACATGCCGATAAATTTGTCGGCCAGCGCCGGGTCCATATCGCGTGCAAACTGCATCGCGTACTCGAGCGCAGCCTCGCGGTGCTCCATGGCAAAACTTACGCTTTCTCGAATCACGCGCGCCACTTGCTGGCCTAGCGTGGGGGCCAGGCTGCGACGGATACCGTTTGCACCCAGCGGCAGCGGCAGACCTGTCGCCTCATGCCACCACTGCCCCAGGTCAACCACCTTATGCAGTCCCACTTGCGAAAAAAGCAGCTGCCCTTCGTGAATCAGCAGACCCGCTTCCACTTCTTTGGCCTCCACCGCGTCCAAAATCTTGTCGAACGGCATGGTGACCGTTTCCACATTGGGCTCAAACAGCTTGAGCGCCAAATACGATGTGGTTCGCGTGCCCGCCACCGCGATTCTGCGCCCAGCCAGCTCGTTCTTCTTGATCTGCTTGGAGGCCACCACGATGGGACCATAATTCTCGCCAAAGCTCGCGCCGCAATCCAACAACACGTATTTGTCCGCCACAAAGGTGTAGCCGTAAAAGCTCAACGCGGTTACGTCGTACGTTTCTTTATGCGCCGCGTTGTTCAGCGATTCGATATCGGAGAGCACGTGAGTAAACTTCACTCCCGGAAGCCGCACCTTGCCGGTGGCCAGCGCGTAGAACATGAAGGCATCGTCGCTGTCCGGCGAATGCGCCAGGCTAAGCGGTGTCGTTTCCGTTGAAGCCACTGCCGTAGACATTTTCGTGACCATCCTCATAAAGAATCCGCGCGCCGACTTCCAGCGCACACCGCGCGATGGCGTCCTCCCTATGCGCGGGCATGCGTCGAAGCCTTGGAATCCGTTCGGGCGTGCGCTTTCCTGTGTGAGCGTGTATGAAAGCGCGCCAAGGATACCATACTGAATCGCGGCGAGTACAGGCAGCTCCCTGCACCTCGTCGAACCTGTACCCGCGCGTGCGCGCAATTTTGCGCAATTCGTCCGCGATGGCGACGGCTGTGGGTCTAGAGCAGCCATCGCGGGCCGTGAAATTATTACTTGTCTGCGACGCTCCGCTCAATTTTCGCGTCGTAACACCATTGGATGGATTATCATAGCCGCCTGGGCGAAGTCCCTGCCTGCCGGTTTCAACTTCACATTTCGGGAGTCGTTAATGGAGCGAGCACTCAGTTTGGAATTCTTGCGTGTCGTGGAACGCGCCGCGATCTCCTCGGCTCGCACCATGGGATTCGGCGACGGACACAGGGCCGACCAGGCCGCCGTCGAAGCGATGCGATCCGAAATGGACTCCGTGGGGATGGACGGCACCATCGTTATCGGCGAAGGTGAGCGCGACAAAGCGCCCATGCTGTTTATCGGCGAGAAAGTAGGCGCGGCAGTCCGCGACAAGGGCCATTCTTATCCCGCGGTGGACATTGCCGTGGACCCGCTCGAGGGCACCAACTTGTGTGCCACCGGCGCGCCGGGTTCGATTACGGTGCTCGCGGCCAGCGATCATGGCGGACTTCTTTACGCTCCCGACCTGTACATGCAGAAAATCATGGTCGGTCCGAGCTCCCGAGGGTTCGTCGATCTCGATGCGCCGGTAGCCGTCAATCTTCGCGCCATTGCACGCAGCCTGGACCGCAAAGTGGAAGATTTGGTGATCGTCGTTCTCGACCGCCCCCGCCATGAAGATATGATTCGCGAAATTCGTAAGGCTGGCGCGCGCATCCGGCTAATTTCGGACGGCGATCTATCCGCCGGCATCAGCACTGCGCTGCTTGGCACGGCCGTTCATGCGGTGATGGGAACAGGCGGGGCACCAGAGGGTGTGCTTGCAGCGGCGGCTCTGCGATGCCTCAACGGCCAGATTCTCGCCCGTCTCGTGGTTTCAAAGCCCGAGCACGAGGAACGCATCGCTCAAATGGGCATTAAAGATGGAAAGAAGATTTACGATACGGCCGACTTGGCCCCCGGAAAGAGGCTGATTTTCGCCGCGACGGGGGTCACGGACGGTAGCTTGCTTAAAGGCGTTCGCTTTTTCGGGGGCGGAGTCAGGACGCAATCGCTGGTTATGAGCTTGGATGAGCAGCAGGTCCGCTTCATCGATTCGGTACACGTGGAAAATGAGGACGTGAAAATCCGCTTCTACTGAGGATGGAAAAATAGGGGACCTTTGGGTTCTCGCCAGCCGGTGCGTGCAGAATCAACTCTCGAAACTTGGAGGCCGTTTCGCGAAGTCCGTGAGGCAGCGATCGTGCCGCATCGTCCACGCGTAAGCGCGGAGCGCGCCGCGGGCCGGCTTGCGCCAGCCCGCGTCCCGTTCAAAAGTTTGCGCCGAATGCCCTAGCGGTGAAGGGCGGCGGCGGAATGCCCGGTCTGTTGCTGCTGCCGTCGCGGCAAATGCGCCGGAATTCTTTCGGGCGTGTGCGCGGTTACCAGCGGCCGCATGTGCTGATTGCTGCTCACATGATCGCTGATTGCTTGCAAACGCTTCAGAATTCCCTGCCACTGGCTCCAGTCCAGCTGCCGCAGAAACGGCCGAAGTCCCTGAATGAAGGGATCCTCGAGAACCGTCTCTCCGTTCGATTCCGGAACGAAGAAGCGGTTCAGCCCGACTCCCAACGCCTCAGCAATCTTTTCCAACGTACCGAGGCTCGGCGTCATTTGTCCGCTTTCAATTCTGGACAAGTAGGAGCGCGAGACGCGAGAACGAGCCTGCAACTGGCTCTGCGTCATGCCGCGCGATTCGCGTAACTGCCTGATCCGCTGGCCGATGTTCTCCACAGTTTCGCGGTTCGGCCAGTTCTCAAACAGTTGGCGGTCGTCTCCTGGCAGGTCCTGAGGTGACGGTGTGGGAATCACAAACGTCACATTTGGTGGCAGCAAGCGCAGACAACGACGACAGTTGCCTGTGCGCGTGCGATACTGCACCAACCCGCAAACTTGACAACGTATAACTTCTCGGTCGAGTTCCATGCTCGTAGCTATTCCGTCTTTTTCCGCCACCGGTCTCCTCGCAGACTATTCCCGGCGATGCGAAGGGGAGGAACGTCACAATCTAGGGAAGGCAGGAACTGGCGCGCGAGCCATTCTCCACAGGGTGCCAATTCGTGTCAAGCCCTTTTTGTGCAACTCCCCGCAGGCAAATACTAGTACCACCGGCAATCCATGGCAAACAAAATGGATGAGCGTGTGCGGTATTCGCCAAGTCTTCTCGCGCCCCACCAGTGACAGCATTCGTCCACACGCGCACGGCTCGGCCAGACATTTTTTGCGCGAACATTCACGCGCGATTCGCATGCTATGATCGATTTGCCTTGTTGGCGCGAGATTTTTCTCACGGAGGAAATTCTTTGAGGTGGAAACCGGCGAGAATGGTGCTCGCGCTGTGGCTGGTGATTTGCATCGCGCCAGCGGTTTTAGCGGCGATGCGCGGGCAAGCCCACGAAGCGTTGACCTGGACAACCGTTCGCGAGAACCTCGACCGCGAAGCCAAAAATTTCCACAGCCTGTCGGCGAAAATGGAGCGCACGAAGGTGACAGTGGTCGTGAACGACCATTCCACCGAAAGCGGCGACATTTACGTGCGCGGCGACAAGATGCTTTTGCAGATCAAAGAGCCTGATCCGCGCAGCATCCTGCGGCTGGGAGACAGTCTTTACATCTACAATCCGGGCCTGAAGCGCGTGGAAGAATATAACCTGGGGAAAAATCGCGCGCTGGTGGACCAGTTTCTGCTGCTGGGATTCGGCACGCGCGGCTCCGAGATGGAAAAAAGCTACGACGTAAAGCTGCTCCGCGAGGAGAAGATGGCGGACCAGCAAGTGGCGCTTCTCGACCTGACTCCCAAGTCGCCCGGCGTACTCCACCAGATTTCCAAGATTCAGATCTGGCTTAGCGAATCGACGTGGCTGCCGGTACAGCAGGAGTTTTACGAAGCCGGCTCCGGCGATTATTCAATCGTTCGCTACTCCGACGTGGTCAGGAACGCCGATATTCCCGACTCGAAGTTCCGTCCGAACTGGCCCAAGGGAACGCAGAAGGTAAAACTGCAAAGCTGAACCAGGGGCCGGTCGCGGCCCTACCTGCGGGCCCGCTTCGCAGCAACCTCCGATTCCTTCTTCAGGAGTTCCCTTTTACGATCAGTTCCCCAACGATAGCCGGTGAGTTGGCCGTCTTTGCTCACCACGCGATGGCACGGCACCACGACTGCTACCGGGTTCGTGGCGCAGGCACGGGCCACGGCGCGCACTGCGGAGGGCTTGCCGATCGAGCGGGCCACATCACTATAGCTGCGCGTGGCGCCGTAGGGGATTTTGCGAAGTTCTTCCCAAACGCGGCGCTGAAAGGCTGTGGCACGCACGTCGGTGGGCAGATCGAGGTTCGGTTCGCGGCCACGCAGATGCTTGAGGATATCCGTCACCCATCTTCGCAGCTGACGGGGGAGCTGGCCGGAGGCGGTGCGGCTTGCGCCGTCTGGCAGAAGCTCGGCGCGTGGATACTCCTTTCGCAGCGCGGCCGTGAGTTCCGCGTCCGAATCGCTGAGATACAGCGCGCTTACGCCTCGGTGTGTGGCGGCGACGAGCAAGCGGCCTAGCGGCGAATCGACGATGGCGTAGTGAAGGATCATTCCGTGCCCGCCGCGACCATATACGGCCGGAGTCATGCCAAGCTGCGATGGTGCTCGTTCATATAAACGGCTCGAAGAGCCGAACCCTGCGTCATAGAGTGCGGTGGTCACGTCATCCCCCTTTTTCAATCGCGATTTCAGGCGGCGCATGCGCTGTGCGTCGGCGTACTGGCGCGGCGTAATGCCCACGGTCTTGCGAAACGCGCGGTCGAGTTGATCCGGGCTCATTCCGGCGGCAGCGCTGAGGGCCGAAAGAGTGAGCCGTTCGCCTTCGCAAGCTTCGCCCGAGGCGCTTGCGATGCGCGAGTCGATCAGGCGGCAGACTTGCGCGACCGCCTCCAATCTCGGGTCGCGGAGCGGAACGCTGGAGGGCTTGCACCGCCTGCAAGGGCGAAACCCCTCCCGCTCGGCAGCTTGCGGCAGGCGGAAATATAGGACATTCGCGGGATGCGGCCTGCGCGCGGGGCACGATGGCTTGCAGTAAATGCCGGTAGAGCTGACCGCAAAGACGAAAGCTCCGTCGGCTTGGCGGTTGCGCGATTTGACTGCTTGCCACAGGGAGCAGCGATCAAACTTGCGCCAAGTTCGGCTGCCGGATTTGCTTCGAACGGTCATCGGCTGTGAATTTCGCCCTGCATTCTCCCGCACCGACAATCTATCGAAAAGCCGGCGAACACTGCTATCCGAATCTCGCGATCAAAGTGTACGCATGCTGAAACATCGCGCTTGCTCGGTTTTGCGCGCAAGTTGTCACAGTTCCGTAACTTGAGGGGGTGTTGCATTATAGAACACCTATGGTGCTTGTCTCTTGACCATCGAAACCGGGACGAGCATATTCGGACAACCTGTTCGCGTGGGGGTCACTGTCGAACGGGTCTTGGGGGATGTGCCATGGGAGCTGCTCCGGAGTGGATTGGGCGGCAGGCTGCAGTCTCGCCGCTGCATGAACACGACGTAGAACGCCGAACGGAAACCGTTACAGCACATTCTGTGAAACCAGGTCCGCGCCGATTCACGCGCGTGCCCACGCACGCCGTGGGTATGCCCGACGAGCGGCGCCGGTATCCGCGCGCTGCCCTGGCGCTGCCGCTGCGGCTGACGCGCATCGGCAACATGCCGGAGCCGACGCCGGTAACGCTGGTGACAAAGAATATCAGTTCGAGCGGCGTCTACTTCCTCGCGCCACGTGAGATCGAGCCGGGCACGGCCATCGAGCTGGAAGTAGCGCTGGTGGAGCGTCCCGTGGGATTCGGTACGGTGCAAATGTGCACCGCCGCGCACGTGGTGCGCGCGGAAGAGTGCGACATGCCGGGCTGGCGCGGCTATGCGGCGAGCTTTGATGATTTTGCGCTGCGCCGCGACGACGTGATCCCGATCCGATTTAAGTCCTAACCCAGGCGCTTTCGAGATTCGATTCCTCTCCCGCTTTGCGCTGGGGCGCGGGCGCTGGCAGTTCCGCAGGGCCCCGTCAGGCTCTGCTACCTTCCTGTTGTCCTTGTGCCAAGAGCCGCGTGAAGAGAGACTGTTCCTCAGGGGCTGAAGCCGGATTCGGGTGCGTGGATTAATGTCGGAGCTAAAGCTCCGACCCCCGAAACAGCTCGCGTACAATTTGTGACTGCCGAAATGCAATCTCCGAATAGGTTGGCAGTGACGCAAGCTCGACTGTGTGCGCGGGTGGTGCTGTTGGATTGGGATGGCACGCTGCTGGATTCCTATGCCGCGGATTCGCGGGCGTATATGGCGATGTTTCGCGCGCTGAAGATTGAATGGGGGGAGGCGGAGCTCAAACAGCACTACTGTCCGAACTGGTATGAAGTTTACCGGGCGGCGCGCGTGCCGCGGGCGAAATGGCGGCAGGCCGATAAGCTTTGGCGCGCGGCCTATAGCGAGGAGCGTCCGAAGTTGTTGCCGGGAGCGCGAACGGTGGTGCGAGCTTTGTCGCGAAAGTTCCGGCTGGGGTTGGTTACCAGTGGGAGCCGCGATCGCGTCCGGCAGCAGATTGTGGGATTTGGATTCGAGGAGCTTTTCGCGGCGTGCGTGTTCAGCGAGGATTCCAGGCACAAGAAACCGCATCCGGCTCCGTTGCACCTGGCTCTGAAACGGATGCGCGCTCGGGCCGAGGAATGCGTCTATGTAGGTGACGCGGCGGAAGATATCGAGATGGCGCGGCGAGCGGGAGTGCGGCCGATCGGAGTGCTTGGGCCGTTCCCTACCGCTGAACGCATTCGCGCTGCGCGGCCGGATCTGCTGCTGGACTCGATCCGCGAGTTGCCTCGGTGCCTGACCACAGCCGAAGATGGGTGAGGTTTTCGGCGTCAATTCCGCAAAAATTGATCCGCTGGGACGTTCCGGGCGGGTCGTCGTCTTTTTTTTCAGTGATTTAGCTGCGCTTTTCATCGAGTGACTGCTCCGCGCAGAATTTGGTGGTAATGGTAATGGTGACTGGTGAGTAGTGAGTGGTGAAGACAAGCGCGCCCGGAGGAGCGCTTCTCCGAATTTCATCGACTGCCTCATCTCCCGCGACTCCTACCAAAGCCGCACTTCACGCTAGGATGCGATGCAAATCGATACAAGTGGTCCGCCCTTTGCGATTGATAGGAGTAGATGGATTTGGGAGCGGGAGCGTTGAAGTGTTACTTACGAAATTTAGTGGTTCTTGATGCGGCGACGATTCCCATATTGGAAATTTTGCATTCGCACTAGCGGAGCGCCACGTCGCCGTCCGGTATCCCACAGTTGTACTATGCTGTTATTTCAGTTGTTAGCAAAGCGTGCGCTGGGAAGGAATGGGCCTTGGCATCAGACCGAAGGTGCATTGGAGGATCTCATGATCGAGGGTCTTTGGATAGTTCAGTACGAGGGCATGGCGGGGAATGGCGGCGGCGTAGCTGTGTTCATAAAAGGGAAAATATTGGGCGGAGACACGGGGTACACGTACGTCGGTGATTATAAAGCGTCGAATGCAGCAGTTAGTGCACAAGTTTCGGTTAAAAACTTCTTGGCCGGGGTGCCGAGCGTGCTTGGAATTACCGGTGATTTCGACCTCGACATAGAAGGGAGCATCGAGGGTTCGGTAATTAAGGCAACCGGTCGACTTCCGAAAGACAAGCACGCAGCGGGAATTGCCCTGAAACTCACGAAGAGGGCTGATCTGCCGGCGTGACGGTTGTTTTTTCTCCTCCGTTGACATGTGACCCGTCGGACGATACCTCGACTAGGTCTGGAAATCTTTGCTCAAATACGGCTACTGGGATCTTCCGACCGCCTGTTCCGTTCAGCACCTCGAGTAGATATTTCCGCAGTGCCGTCTGCTCGGTCTCAACGATGTTGAATAGCCGGGGGAGATAAACTTCATTCTCAATACTGAGCTTTTCGACGGGGAGCCCGACCCTTGCGGAAATTTCGTGAAGTAGCTCCACCAACAGCTCTGTAGACCTTCGGTTCCATCCGTCGGCGTCCTTTGTTGAGTCAGATCCAAGGTGGTCTATGTAGGTCTTCCACGCCCTCAGAACTCTCCTGTTGCTTTTGCCGTTCTTGAATTCGAGGGGGACGGCGTTCAGTGCTTCTACATGCCGTGGCGAGAGTCTTGTAGAGCGAGTGATCATTAGCTCACGAAACAGTCGCACCTGTCGCTCGTGAGTTTCCCTTAAGTCGTCAAGAGTCCTTTGTGCAAAGAGAGCGAGGATTGGCCCGAGGATTATCGCGGCGATGGTCAGCCATGACTCCACGGAGATGCCCAGCCAAATGCGACCTTCGACCAATGCAGCGGCGAACATCCAGGGAGAATACACTCTTCGTTTTGTATTCGCTACAACCTCACGTCGCTTGCTCGCCCGCTCTACAGATCGCGGCGGCCTTCCATGGCTTTTAGCATGGTGACTTCGTCCGCGTATTCGAGGTCGGAGCCGACGGGGATGCCCATGGCGATGCGGGTGACGCGGACGCCGAGGGGCTTGATGAGCTTGGAGAGATAGACGGCGGTGGCTTCGCCTTCGGCGGTGGGATTGGTGGCGATGATGATTTCCTCGACCGCGCCACCCTTGAGGCGTTCGATGAGGCTCTTGATTTTGAGCTGGTCGGGGCCGATGCCCTGCAGTGGCGAGAGCGAGCCACCGAGGACGTGGTAGAGCCCGTTGAACTGGCGCGTCTTTTCGACGGACTGGATGTTGGTGGCTTCCTCAACGACGCAGATCAGAGCGCGGTTGCGCGTGGCGCTGGTGCAGAAGTGGCAAGGGTCAGCGTCGGTGATGTTGTTGCAGACCGAGCATTCGCGGACTTTTTCCTTGGCTTCGCGAATGGCGTCCGAAAGGGCGAAGGCCTGTTCGCGATCGACGCGCAGGAGGAAAAAGGCCAGACGCTGGGCGGTCTTCTGGCCGATGCCGGGCAAGCGGCGAAGTTCGTCGATGAGCCGGGAAACCGACGGAGCGAAATCAGGCATGAAGAGTCATCTCGTTTCGTGTGCGGTTGCTGATTAACGATTATCGCAGAAGTGCGCGGGAGTTGGCCACAGAGACTCGGAGGCACGGAGGAAGGACGCGAACGGTTGTGAAGCGCCGGCGGTTTGGCCGGGACGCGCGGCAAGGTGGAGTGTCTGGGAACGTTCGGGTCTCTAGCCACCGGCAGACGCCTTGCGACAGCGCGGTTTTTCTCTGCCTCAGGGCACGGCGCGTGTACGATATGAGTCTGCGGATTGAGTGAAATCCGGCAGCCCAGCCCGGAATTAAAATCGAGGTGAATTTTCTGTGGGGGTCAGCGTGAAACGATACACGTGGATCGGGTGTGTGGTTGCGATGTTTTTTGCGCAGTTATTTCCGGCGGCCACGGCGGCGCAGAACAGCCGCGTGCTGGGCCAAGTAAAAATCGAAGGGAAAACGAAGGCGGACAAAACGTCGGGCGTTTGGGTGGATGGGCAGTACGTGGGATTCGTGAAGGAGCTGAAAGGCGACAAGAAACTCCTGCTGCTGCCGGGCGAACACAAGATCGAGATCCGGCAGGCGGGCTACATCGCGCAATCGGAGGAAGTGAACGTCGAACCGGGAATGATAACCACGATTGAGGTTCATCTGCTGCGCGATCCGCGGGCGCAATTCCCGCACGGAGCGACGGCACAAATAAAGCTGGAAGTGACGCCGGACCGCGCGGCGGTATTTGTTGACGGAGGATACGTGGGAACTCCGCACGAGTTTGGAGGAGTTGGCCGCGCGATGGTGATCGCGCCCGGCAAGCATCGGATTCGAATCGCGCTGGCGGGATACCAGGATTTCACCACTGAGGTGAATTTGCGTCCGAATCAGAAGATTACGATCAAGACGGATTTGATTCCGGGCTCACAACCTGGCCCGAAACCGAAAGGCAACTAGCGCCCCAATGCGCCGGCCTGCAGCTGCGCGGGCCGAAAGGGCGGAAGTGCGTGAAACGCGGAGGGTCCGAGGGGCGTCCAAGGGGACGGGCTTTGTTGCGTGCGCAGTGCGGCGGGGTTAGAATGCGGCGGCATTGCGTCTGAGCCATGGGGACTTTCAGAAAGCACGCGGCGATGATGCGATTCTGTGCGAGTCGTATTAGAATTCGCAAACGAATTGAGCCGCCGCAAGAGAAAGCAGATTCTCCGGTTTCGAAGTCCAATGGACTTTACCGGGGTCTGTGACTTCGGGCAGAAACGGCCCTCAGAATGACCAGACTGGAATTCTTCGGCTAAGGGTCGGAATCGGAGTTCGACGAACCGATGCGACTTGAGAAATTCAAAAGAGGGGGAGAACGCATGCGAACGAAAGCAGTCCGATGGGTGGGGGCTGTAGCGTTTTTGGCGGCCGCGAGCGCGGTTCCCGTGCTCGCACAAGGACCACCGCCGGGACGACGCGGCGGAGGGATGATGATGGGACCGCCGCTGCAACTGAGTTCCTCGGCGTTTCAGGATCTGGGCACGTATCCGGAAAAATATTCCTGCGCGCCGAACGGACAGATGGACCCGGCGCACATGACTTCGCCGCCGCTATCGTGGGTGAACCCGCCGGAGGGCACCAAGAGTTTCGTGCTGCTGCTGCACGATCCGGACGCGCACGCGCGGAAGCAGGTGGACGACATCACGCATTGGATCATCTTCAACATTCCGGCGGATTCGACCGGGCTGCCGGAAGGCGTGAAGGCGGATGCGCCGGCAAGCGTCGGCGTGCAGGGATTGAACATCGCGGGGCAGCCGGCATTTTTCGGGCCGTGCGCGCCTCCGGGACCGGCGCACCACTACACGTTTGAACTGTACGCGCTGGACACCATGCTGGATCTGCAAAAGGGCGCGAGCCGCGACGACATCATGAAGGCCATGAACGGGCACGTCCTGGGCGGCACGGTGATGGTCGAAATGTTTCACCGGACGTCGATGGGCGGGCCGATGGGCGGACCGCCGCCACAGCACTAGTTTTGCAGGCGCGGGATTCAAACGGCTGAAACGACAATCCCTCTCCGCTCGCGATGGGCGGAGGGGGATTTTTGTTTCCGGCGGGAAAGATTGAGTGAGCGAGTTTGGCGAGTTGTGCGATGGAGATACGTTGATGCAAAACTTGTCGTGGGATTCTTCAGCGATCCTCATCGGATCGCTTCAGAATGACGACGCTTGGAGATTGCGTGCAGGAGTTCGCCACCGATTGGACGTGCGACACTGTCGCGCGCCGAGACAAACTTTTACCGTTCGCTGAAGACGCGAAAAACGCCGCATCCGTACGGCAGGAGGAAAGCAATAGCAACCCCCTGATGAACGTCGCCGAAACCGCCGACCTAATTCAAGATGACAGCTGCTTGATTTTTAATGCGAGAAATTAAAAAAGCCCGGGGATTTTCATTCCGGCCATGCCGGGCATGCCGCCGGCGAGTTCGGTGACTTGCTTGGAGAGTTCTTCGTCGACGCGGCGGGCCGCTTCGTTGACCGCGGCGATCATCAATTCCTGCAGCATTTCCTGATCTTTGCTCTTGAAGACTTCCGGATCGATGCGCACCTCGACCAGGTGCTTTTGGCCGTTCATGCGGACGGTGACCATGCCGCCGCCGGCGGAAGCTTCCGCGGAGATTTCGCCGATGCGCTTTTCGAGCTTTTCCTGCGCCTGGCGGAATTGCGAGAGCATTTGCTGCAGAGCTTTGACTTCCATGCGTTATTCCTCGCCGGGACGCTTTACGTTCGAAATGCGGCCACCGAATTTTTCGAGCATCGCTCGAACGATTGGATCTTCTTCGAAGCGAGCGCGAAGATCGGCGCTGCGAGTGTTTCCTACCCGGCCAGATTCGAGTCTAACACAGACGCGAAGCGGTTGGCCGATCACTTGGTTTAGGACTGTGCGCAAACGTTCCATCGGGTCGCGGGCCTGCAACATTTCGGCGAGCGCGCGGCTTTCCGTCGGGAAAAAAAGATTGAGCTCGTTGCCTTCGATTTCCCAGCGCGTGGCGTGCTCGACCATGGACCACAAAAATCGCTGGGTTTGCAGCGCGGATTTGATGGCGTCCACTTGCGCGGAGGCGAGTCCGCCACCTGCCGTGGGAAGCGAATCTTCGGCGGAGCGCGCGACCACGCGCGGCGGCGATGCGGGAACGGGGCGCTGCGCGGTTTCAAGACGTTCGGCGCGATCCGAACGCCCGGTGCTCTCGGCAGCAGGGGGCGCCGCGGATTTTCGCTCGGGCAGCGGAGCGGAAATCGGCGCCGGTGGCGTAGCTGCTGATTCGACCGGAGTTGTGCGAGTCCATGGAGACGATGGCGCGCTCGGGGGGCTAAATTCGGCCGCTACGGAGGATTCCGCAGCTGGCGCCATGCGCACCGCGACTCCCGAAGAAGCTGACGCAGATTGCGCGGGCTGCGCGGTACGCGCGGGCATCTGCGGCGTAGCGGCTCGCGACTGCGGAGCGTCGGTATCATGCGGTGCTAAAGGCGACGGACTTGCTGCCGCGGACGCAGGTGCACCCGAATGCCGAACCGGGTTCGCCGGACGGGGCGCGTTGGAATTCTCGCCGCGAAGTTCGGCAATAGCTTGTTCGAGCGGGGCGAGGCGCTGTGCGTTAATGAGCTTCAGCAAACCGAGCTCGAGATGCAACCGCTGATCGGGTTTACGACGCAGATCGTCCTCGGTGGCAACCAGCACGTTGAAGAAGCGGGTGAGATCTTCTTCGGTGAATTGCGCGGACTGCTGCGCGAGCCGCGGGCGCTCGTCGGCGGGCGCGGCGATGAGTTCCGAGTCCGCTCCGCACACGCGCGCGACCAGCAGATTGCGAAAATGGCGAATGCCTTCGCGGCAAAAGTGCTGAAGATTTTGCCCGTCGGCGATCAGGCGATGCACGAGCGACAGAGCGCGTTCTGAGGACTGCGAGACAATGGCTTCGACGAGATCGTCGAGCACGCTTTCGGCAACCACGCCGAGCAGCTCGCGCACTTGCGCGTCGGTGATGATATCGCCGCCGTAGGCCATGGCTTGTTCGAGGAGCGAGAGGCCGTCGCGCAGGCTGCCTTCAGCGGCGCGCGCCAGCACAGCGATCGCGCCTGTGTCGATGGCGAGATTTTCGGCTTTGGCGATGTGTTCGATCTGGCCGGCGATTTCCTGGAAGGTGAGCGAGCGGAACTGGAAGAGCTGGGCGCGCGATTTAATGGTCTCGACCAAATCTTCGGCGCGGGTGGTGGCCAGAATGAAAATGACGCGCTCGGGCGGCTCTTCGAGAGTTTTCAGCAGCGCGTTGGAAGCTTCGTCGGTGAGCTGGTGCGCTTCGTCGAGGATAACTACTTTGTAGCGGCTGGCAGCCGGCGCGTAGCGGACCATTTCGCGCAGTTCGCGAATCTGGTCGATGCCGCGATTGGAGGCGGCGTCGATTTCGAGAACGTCGAGCGAAGTGCCGGCGGAAATTTCCTTGCAGGAATCGCAGGTGTTATCCGGTTCGGCTGTGGAACCTTTGGCGCAATTCAGCGCCTTGGCCAGAATGCGCGCGGCGGTGGTCTTCCCTACTCCGCGCACGCCGGAAAAAATATAGGCATGAGCGACGCGATTGGACTGGATGGCGTTGGCGAGCGTGCGCGTGACGTGCTGCTGCCCGACGATTTCGGAAAAAGTTTGCGGACGATATTTGCGCGCGATTACTTTGTAGCTCATGCGATTGGTGTGACTGCGCCGCGGTACGCCGGTGTCGGCGCTCGGCGATAAGAGGAACTTCGGGTCCTCCGCGGCACACGAAGCCGACCCGCTACCGTTGCTCCCTTCCGGGCCTGGCGGGGTTCACGGGGAATCGTTGCACAGAGCCCGAAGTTCCACCGATCGGCAGTTTCTGCCGAAAGATTTTTCTGCGGCACAACCGCTAGCGGGAGTCTAGCACAGCGGATTCGAGCGCGAAAGCGGAGGGCCGCGATTCCGCAGAACTTACAGCATTAAATTTGGAGCGGATGTGATCCGGCTAGGAATGCTAACGAAACTGAAACGTGAAGTTGCCTCTCTTTCCAACCGTGCGGAATATAACGTGGAGCGGAGTCAACAACATGAAAACAATCCGAATCGTACTCGACAACGAACTCTTACGAGCTACGGACGAAGCGGCGGGGCGCACGAAGCGGACCCGCTCGGCTTTGGTGCGCGATGCCCTGCGAGAGCACCTTCGCGCATTAGATGTGCGTGATAAAGAAGAGCGGGATCGTGAAGGCTATTCACGCCGGCCTCAAACGGGGGAGGAATCCAGCGCTTCGGAGGCGGGGGCCGCGTGGCCGGCAGAGTAGCTCGCGGCGAGATCCGGCTCTACCAGTTTGCCCGGCCCGACAAAAAGAGGCCGGTGCTAGCGCTGACTGGCGACAGCGCTATCGCTTATCTCGCGACGGTTACGGTGGCGCCAATTACATTAACAATTCGCGGCGTGCCGTCCGAAGTGTTGTTGAAGAAGACGGCGTGAAGACGCCATGCGCAGTGAATTTACACAACGCCTTCACGACTCCACAAAAACAGTTGGGACGCCGGGTGGCCCAACTGAATGATTTAAAAATGCGCGAAATCTGCTCCGCTCTTCGATTTTCCCTTGGATGCGATCTGAGTTGATCTCAGGTTCCGTGCCCTTTCGCTTCCCCATTTTGCGCGAGCCTAACTCCGATCGCAGCTCGACCGGTATTGCGGATGTTCTACACGGCTTGCGTAACGCTCCCGCGCAATTTACTCTGTCGCGGACATGAATCCGCAATTTGTGGTTCTCGGACTGATTTGGTACATCGTGTTTCTGCTTTCGACTACGTGCCATGAAGGCGCGCACGCGCTGGTGGCGCATTGGGGCGGTGATCCGACGGCAATGCAGGGCGGGCAGGTTAGCTTGAGTCCCCTGCCGCATATTATGCGCGAACCATTTGGCACAGTCGTGGTGCCGTGGCTGACGTACATTTTGCCGCCGCACTTCATGCTGGGATGGGCCAGCGCGCCGTACGATCCGGCGTGGGAAGAACGGCATCCGCATCGCGCGGCGTGGATGGCGCTGGCGGGGCCGGCAGCAAATTTCACTCTGGCGGCGATCGCGGCGGTGGGAATTCGCGTCGGGATTGCGCTGCGATATTTCCGCGTGCCCGATGAAGCGAGCTTCGCGCATGTGACCACAGCCACGTCGGCCGGAACGCCGGAATTCGCGGCGACATTTTTGAGCATTCTGTTCGTGCTGAACGTGCTGCTGGGCACGTTCAACCTGCTGCCCGTGCCTCCGCTCGACGGGCATGCGGGAATCACCGCGCTGATGAGCGAAGACGCAGCTAGGCGATTTCTAGCGTGGTCGCGGAACATCGGCTTGGGATTCGCGGGACTGCTGCTGGCGTGGGTACTGTACGACCAGGTGTTCGGTTTTATTTTCCGGCTTAGTCTTTCGCTGCTTTATCCCGGCGCGTTTTAGCGTGGGGGGAGTTCGCGCCGCGAGCAGACTCAGACAGCGGAAAGCTTCCTTTCTTCGCGCCGGAACGCCGCCAACGAAACCACACCGCGCCGCCCACGGCTGGCGCTTCCCAATGCCGAAAGCGCGGCAAAAGCTCACACTCTTACAGCGTGCCTAACGCATTCAGAGCGATTCTCCGGCGTTCCTCATCGGATCGCTTCAGAAAGACGGGCGAAGGGTGATCGCCCGGAGAATGGCAGCCGCAGTTTCAGAAGCACACACATGGCGCGGAGGGAACATGCCTGCCTTCATCCGAGACGTTTGATCGAAGCGCAACCGCTTTGGATTGAGTACCTCCGCGGCGCTCGCCGGTGGCACGGCAGGTGCAGTTCTGCCACCGCGGAGGCGAAGCGATGGAACTCGATGGCAATCATCAACAAAATGTTTACTCGGTGGAAGTCTCTGGATGGGATGCGTCGGAAGCTTTCTTTGTGGAGAAAACGGATTTGACGTGGGCGGCGGACGGCATGAAACAGATCCATCTGCGTCGCGCGGTGCGCGAGGGCTGCGTGATTTTCGTCCGCCTGTTGCAGGCGGTGTCCAACTCGGACAGCTACCCGATTGCATGCCAGGCGGTAAAAGTTAACGGGCGAGACGCAGACGGGAGCTCCGCCATTCAATTGAGGCAGCTACGGCCACGGGCGTTCTTCAAAGACACTGCGCGCGAGTTGAACTATTCGGCAATGAATGTGGCTTGAGCGGTCGCGCTGGACCAGCACTGTGGCGGCAGCGACGGCTGAGACTGCGGGAGTCAGGTACGAGTTTCGGTTTGAGACGGTAGTGCCGGAATGGGACGCGCGGACGATGCGCTCGATTTCATTTGGTGCTGCCAAAAATTTCCGCGGAAATGCGTTCTTAATGGAGACCGACGAATAAATCCCACGCTGCCCTAGGATTACCCCAACTCGACCGCTGACTGGCGGTTCGCGGTCGAGCTGTGTACGCCGCCGCAGGAGCCGCTTCACTCTGGCATCGTTCGTGCCTTTGTGCTCCACATGGAAACTTTACTGGAACGTGCCACGACCGGTAACACGCGAAAGAATCTCTCGGTTTGCGTCCTTGATGACGACCCAAATCAAGTCGAATTAGTGACTACCCGGCTCGAAAAAGCCGGCTTCCCCGTTGTGGGCACTACCAGTCCGGAAGAAGCTCTGCAGAATGTGAGGATCGGCGCCTGCCGCGTGGTGTTGGCCGATCTGAAAATGCCGGCCATGGACGGCATGAAATTTTTAGAGAAGGCGCTGCAGCACGATCCCGGCGTGTACGTGGTGCTGATCACCGGCTTTTACTCCGTGGATTCAGCGATCGAGGCGATCAAAAGAGGCGCGCACGATTACCTCAGCAAGCCGTTGGATTTCAATCGTTTGCAAAAAACACTCGATGACATAGCGGATTTACTGTCGCGCCGGTCGGAAATTCGCGAACTTGAGCACAAGCTGTTCGAGAATCATCAGTTTCAGGGGATTGTTGGCAAGAGCCCGGCGATGCTGGACATGCTCGACCTGGTGAAGAAGGTTTCCCGCCACTATTCGAATGTGCTGATCACCGGGCCAACCGGCTCCGGAAAAGAGCTGGTGGCGCGCGCGCTGCACCAATTGAGCCCGGTGGCGAAAGAGCGATTTGCGGTCTGCAACTGCTCCGCGATGGTGGACACGCTGTTGGAAAGCCAGCTATTCGGGCATGTGCGCGGTTCGTTCACCGGCGCGACCGACACACGGCCGGGACTTTTCGAATTCGCCAACGGAGGCGCGGTGTTTCTGGACGAAATCGGCGAAACGTCGCTGGCGATGCAGGCAAAGCTGCTGCGAGTGATCGAAAATCGCGAGATTCAGCGCGTGGGATCTCCCGAAGTGCGCAGCATCAATGTGCGGCTGATCGCCGCTACGAATCGCGACCTGCGCGCCGAAGTGCTTGCCGGAAAATTTCGCGAGGATCTTTTCTATCGCTTGAGCACCATCGAGATTCGCGTCCCCGGACTATCGGAACGACGGGAAGACATTCCGCTGCTGGTGCAGCATTTTCTGAAAAAATACAGCGACGCATACGGAAAACCGTTTCAAGGGCTCACGAGGCGCGCGCAAATCGCCATGCTCCAGCACGATTGGCCCGGAAACGTGCGTGAACTGGCGAACGTGATCTCCAGCGCGGCCATCATCGCTAGCACGGATTTCATCGACGTGACCGATTTGCCGGAAAGCCTGCAGAAATCCAGCCGGCGCGGAACGATGCCGGTGGGAGAGGCGTGGCGCCCGCTGCCGCTCGACGAAGTGCGAGGAGTTCACATTCAACGCGTGCTGGAAATGTGCAAAGGTAATCGCGTGCGCGCGGCGCAGATGCTCGGGATCGGACGCACGAGCCTTTACCGCTTCCTCAAACGAACGAACAAAAGGGCCGCCGCGGCACGCAGCGGCGCTGCATGACTGCTTCCGCAGCGAGCCTCCACATGCAGCGAAAACAATTCACTTTTGCGGATTCGATGGACGGCGGCGGGTACCCAAACGCTTAAAATTGCGCGTGTCATTTGGGCACAGCGTTTCATCGCGCAACATGGCGCCCGTAGCTATGCTCGCGCATCCTGCATCTGCTGAGTGCTTTGCGAAACGTCTAGATGGCCGCTGGAGTGCAATTCCTCCCGACAACAATGGATTCCTCCAAAACATGCGGACTAAAGCTAGTATCTGCCGCGCGGCCCGAGCGCAGGGCGGAACACCGCGAGACGCGCAGCGTGCCGGTGGAAATTTCAGGATTTGACGCGCGCGGGCGATTCTTTACGGAGCGCACCAAGACTCTCGACGTGAGCGAATCGGGCTGCCGGCTCGAGCTGCGCGCCGAGGTCGAAAAACACAGCGCCATTTCAGTGCGGGTGATTCGACGGCGCAATGGAATGATGATGGACGACCCGCCGGTGCTGTTCCGTGTGGTATGGGTTCGACACACCAATCCCGGCTGGATGATTGCCGGTGCGAAATTGCAGCCGGTGCAACTTTGGACCGTCGGATTTCCCGTCGAGCCTTCCGACGATATTTCGAGCGAAGACTCGCCAGAACGAACACCTGGCAAACCGCCTGCCGCCTGATCTCCTCAGTTGTCTACCCTCCGGGGCGCGAGGCTCGTCCGAGCGAGCCGCGCGCCATCCACCGCGTCCGCTACCGAGCCCCACTATAAGGGTGCGTCGCGTTCGCTGAGCCCGGCGGTTCCGACCACTATTGACAGGACGCATAGGAAGAGTTCCTCAGTAGCTTCGCCGGAAGAGGGGGATCGTGCGGCGAATCTGTTGCCATGGTGCGAATCCGGGTGGCGATCGGGAACGCCGCTGATTGCCTTAAGACCGCGGCACTTGCACGGCACTTCAACCAATCAGTAAACGCTTGACACTCCGACGAGCCGGGAATAGCCTCGCAGGACGATTTGAGCCTGCAACCGCCAGGTAGTCTGGAGGCGCTTATGCGCGCCGTACGCCGTCCCACTGCCGCAGAACGCGCGATTACTCCCGATCAATTCGAACGCCTGCTTCAGCTGGCCGAGAGAGTCCGAAAACCGGGCGGACCGCGGCTGATCGCGAAGCCTCAAAGCACGCGAAAGCGCCGCGCCTCAGCCGCCTAGAATGTGCCTCGCTCGGCAGACGTTTTGAATATCTTCGTGGATTGGCCGAAAGTTAACTCGTAGAAATGGCTCCGGGGCCTGGACTCGAACCAGGATAAACGGCTCCAAAGGCCGCTGTGCTACCAATTGCACTACCCCGGAGTGGCCCGAAAAGTGTAGCAGACATCTCATACTTTTGTTCCCTCGCAAGACACATCAATCTCCGTCTGATATTTTAGCTCGTCGCATGTCGCCGGATTTCGATAGCGTGGAAAGCAGGCCATGGATGCTGAACGAGCAGGGGAAATTCTAATTCTGACAGGACCGCCTGACGCCGGAAAGAGCACCATCGCCGAGGCTCTCGCAGGGTCGAGCGATGTTCCCGCCGTGCATCTCCATTCCGACGATTTCTGGCGCTCTCGATGCCATTTCCGCCGCCGCTCGCGCGTATGCGCGCGGCGGTTACTTCGTAGTGATGGATGGGATCTTCGGGACCAGGGTCGCGGCGGAGCGGATCCGGTCGACCGTCGGCGTTCCGACGCATTACATCGTTCTGCGGCCCACCGTAGAAACTGCGCTTTCTCGCGCGGAAAAGCGAAACACCAAAGTGTTCAACGACACTGCTATCATCCGTGAGCTTTACCAGAAATTCGTCGGACTGGGCGAGTTTGAAACGCACACGCTCGATACGTCCGTCCTCTCAGTTCCAGAAACTCTGGAGGCGGTTCGAGGCGCGCTCGCTGCTGGGACGTTCCGCTTGGCCGACTGTTGTTAGCCTGCGATCGGCGCTCCGCTGTCGTACGGCGTTTGCCGCACTTGCGCGAATTTGCTAGTCTTCTGAAGCCACACGCGACGGAGAGGTGTCCGAGCGGTTTAAGGAGCACGCTTGGAAAGCGTGTGTAGGGGAAACTCTACCGTGGGTTCGAATCCCACCCTCTCCGCCATACCTTTGTTTTCAGTGGGTTAGGCTCCTTCCTAAAACGCTTCCCTCAGACATCCTCAACTTTGCCTAAACCGTCGGCTCCGGCAGTATTAGGTCTAGAGAGGACCCGCACCGTGGGAGTTCCAAGGTACGCGCTGCCGGGCAGTATGGCGCACAGGTGTGATGCCCGTCACTCCCAGCAACGCCGAAGGGCCTGAATATGGCGGTGAGCAATTGTTGCCCGAGGCGCAATGCAGATGACGCCAAGCACGGTTTCTTCAGCGAAAAAAAACTCAATGGATGGGCGCCAAGACTTGGGCGAACAGTCTGCCATCAGAGCTTCCGCCGAAGGATTGAGCAAGGCTGAAGCGCAAGCGCGGCTCGCGCAATACGGTTATAACGAGCTGCCGGAAGAGAAAACGAATCCGCTCCTGAAGTTCCTTTCATATTTCTGGGGACCGATCCCCTGGATGATCGAAGTGGCCGCGGCTCTATCTGTGCTGGTAAGGCACTGGGAGGACTTCGCGATCATCCTGGCTCTGCTGCTGATGAACGCCGGAGTGGGATTCTGGGAGGAGTTCCAGGCGGGTAATGCAATCGCGGCACTGAAGGCTAAGCTCGCGCTGCATGCGCGGGTACAGCGCGACGGAGCATGGATCGAAATCCCGGCGCGCGAGCTGGTACCAGGCGATTTGCTGCGCATGCGCATCGGCGAAATCATTCCCGCCGACGCGCGCCTGCTGGAAGGCGATCCGATCGAAGTGGACCAATCGGCGCTGACCGGCGAATCGCTGCCTGTCGAGCGCAAAACAGGCGATTCCGTCTATTCAGGTTCCATTGTGAAGCAGGGAGAAGCCGATGCGCTGGTGTACGGCACGGGCGCGAATACCTATTTCGGAAAAACGGCGCGGCTGGTGGAGACGGCGCACAGCGTCAGCCACTTCCAGCGCGCGGTGCTAAGAATTGGTGACTTTCTGATCGTGATTGCACTGGCGCTGGTGATCCTGATTCTGGGCGTGGCGCTATTTCGAGGCGATCCGATGCTGACCACGCTGCAGTTCGCGCTGGTCTTGACAGTGGCTGCCGTCCCGGTGGCCATGCCCGCGGTGCTTTCGGTGACGATGGCTGTGGGCGCGCGAAAGCTCGCCGAAAAGCAGGCCATCGTGACGCACTTGGCGTCCATGGAAGAATTGGCCGGAATCGACGTGCTTTGTTCGGATAAGACCGGCACGCTGACGCAGAACAATTTAACTCTAGGCGAACCGTACTGCGCCGAGGGTGTTGCACGCGACGAGGTGATTCTTGCCGGAGCGCTGGCATCGCGCGGCGATAGCCAGGACGTCATCGATCTGGCGGTGATTGGCGGACTGAAGGATGCTCGCGAAATCGGAGCGTATCGGGTGGAGCACTTTCGACCGTTCGATCCGGTGCACAAGCGCACCGAGGCGCTGGTGACCGGTGTCGACAAGGCGCAATTCCGCGTGACCAAGGGCGCGGTGCAGGTGATTTTGGCTCTCTCGGCAGATGCCGACCAGGTGACCAGCGGAGTGGATCAAGCAGTGCAAGGATTCGCGGCGCGCGGATTTCGTTCTCTGGGAGTGGCGCGGACGCGAGCGGATGGCGCGTGGCAATTTCTCGGCGTGCTGCCGCTGTTCGATCCACCGCGCGAGGATTCCAAAGCGACCATCGCCACGGCCGGACAGATGGGGATCAAAGTGAAGATGGTCACCGGCGACCAGATGCCCATCGCCAAGGAAATGGCGCGCCAGCTCGGGCTGGGACAAAACATCGTGGACGCAGCGGTCCTGAACGAATCGAAAGATCTGCAAACCAGCCATCTGGCGGAAGAGATTGAACGAGCCGATGGATTCGCGCAGGTCTTCCCAGAAGACAAATTCCGCATCGTGCGCGCGTTGCAAAACGAAAAGCACATCGTCGGAATGACCGGCGACGGTGTGAACGATGCACCGGCGTTAAAGCAGGCCGACGCCGGAATCGCGGTGTCCGGCGCCACCGATGCGGCCCGAGCCGCTGCGGATATCGCGCTGCTGAATCCGGGACTTTCGGTGATCATCGACGCCGTCAAGGAAAGCCGGAAGATGTTTCAGCGCATGAACAGCTACGCCATCTACCGCATCGCCGAAACGATCCGCGTGCTGCTGTTCATGACGCTTTCGATTCTGATCTTCAACTTCTACCCGGTCACCGCCGTGATGATTGTGCTGCTGGCCATCCTCAACGACGGAGCGATCCTCTCGATTGCGTACGATCGGGTGCGCTATAAGAATGCGCCCGAGGCCTGGAACATGCCCGTGGTGCTCGGCGTTTCCAGCGTGCTGGGTATCGCGGGAGTTTTTTCCTCCTTCGGCCTCTTCTATCTAGCCGAGCGCTTGTTCCATCTGAGCCAAGGAACAGTGCAAGCGCTGATGTACCTCAAACTGTCCGTAGCAGGCCATTTGACCATCTTCGTGACGCGAACGCGGGGGCCATTCTGGGCCGTCCGGCCGGCGGCGATTCTGTTCTGGGCGGTTGTAGGGACTCAAGCTGTGGCAACGCTGATCGCCGTGTATGGCGTTTTTATGTCGCCCATCGGATGGCATCGGGCGCTTTTCGTCTGGGGCTACGCCTTGGCGTGGTTCGTGGTGAACGACCGTGTGAAGTTGCTGGCGTACCGGGTGTTTGACCCGCGCGGCGACGGATTGATCGTTCCGTTTTGGCAGACGCGCGGTCACGTCAGCATGGGCAGGTAGGCTCCGAAGACCGGCCATCAATTCTCGGTTCCGGCACCGAGATTGACGGAGGCATTTTTTTAGGCGGCAGCATTTTGTGCGCCGGCATGGCCTGCCTCACATTTCCGCGCCAGCCAGCAGGTTTTCTCGCTGATCTTTGTTCAATCCAACCGGCCTTCAGACGGCGGGACACTGTGATTCGCGTCGCGACTGCCGTGTGCGAACGGCTGCAGCACACGCGCAGATGACTCTAAGCCCGCGTTAGGCATGTTAGGCGAGTTTATATCGTTCTTACGGCAGGTTTATGCGCTGTTAACTCCGAGCGCAGGATGATTGCCTTCGGATCGGGCAACGTTGAAGGACACATACATCGGCGACGTGAAACCACCCGGCGCGCGATGCCTGGTTCGGGACGCGAGCCAGGACGGCAATACCGGAAATTGGTGAAGCAGGCGAGGTGAATGATGTTGGACTTATTTTATGTAGGAATCGTGATCGTCTTTTTCGTGCTGCTCTGGGGATTCACGCTCGCATCCGAGCGCATGTAGGAGGAGTTCGATGGAGTACGCCATCGCGGGAATTGTAGCGGCCGGGCTGTTTATTTACCTGATGTACGCACTGATCCGGCCGGAGAGGTTTTAGGGGAGCTGCCATGACTTCACTCGGCGTGTTTCAGATTTTGATCTTTTTCTTGATTGTGCTGGCGATCACGAAGCCGCTGGGCGCCTTCATGTATCGCGTCTTCGAGGGCAAACGGACATTCCTTCATCCAATTCTGCGGCCACTGGAAAGGCTGATCTATTGGGTCGGCGGAGTGCGCGAGGATGAAGAGCAGTCCTGGGTGAAGTACGCGGCTTCGATGATTTCGCTGAGTATTTTCAGTTTTCTTTTCGTGTACATCATTCAGCGCCTGCAAGGGCATCTGCCGCTGAACCCGATGCACTTTGCGACTCCGAAGGCGCCTTCATTTGCCACACCCATGACGCCCGATTTGGCCTACAACACCGCGGTCAGCTTCATCACCAACACGAACTGGCAGTCGTATTCACCGGACACCACGATGAGCTACTTCACGCAGATGGCGGCTCTAACGGTGCAGAACTTCGTGTCCGCGGCAGTCGGAATCGCGGTGGCGGTGGCGCTGATTCGCGGATTCGCGCGGCATACGGCGAAGACCATCGGCAACTTCTGGGTTGACGTCACGCGTTGCACGCTGTATTTGCTGCTGCCGATTTGCTTCCTGGCAACTTTGTTCTTCGTCTGGCAAGGGTGCATTCAAAACTTCAAAGGCCCGGTAAGCGCCACCACCCTGGAAGGCGCCACGCAAGTCATCGAACAAGGCCCATTGGCATCGCAGGAAGCGATGAAGATGTTGGGCACCAACGGCGGCGGATTTTTCAACGCCAACTCGGCGCACCCGTACGAGAATCCGACGCCGCTCGCCAACGAACTCCAGATGCTCCTGCTTCTCTCCATCGCGGCGGGATTGACCTACACCTTCGGAAAAGCGGTGGGTGACACGCGCCAGGGATGGGCCATTTTCGCGGCGATGTCGTTGATGTTCTTCGCCGGCGTGTTCATCTGCTATCACGCCGAGCAGCGCGGGAATCCGATTCTCACGAAAATGGGCATCGAGAATTCGGTGACCGCTGGACAGCCGGGCGGGAATATGGAGGGCAAAGAAACCCGCTTCGGCATCGTGGATTCCACGCTCTTCGCTACCGTCACCACCGACGCCAGCTGCGGCGCGGTCAACAGCATGCACGACAGCTACACACCGCTCGGCGGCCTCGTTCCACTCTTCAACATTCAAACCGACGAAGTGATTTTCGGCGGCACCGGCGCCGGGCTCTACAGCATGTTGATATACGCCGTAGTCGCCGTGTTCATCGGAGGTTTGATGGTCGGCCGCACGCCCGAGTACGTGGGGAAAAAGATCGAGCAAAAGGAAGTGAAGATGGCGATCATCGCGATCCTAGCCACTTCGCTGGTGATCCTGGGGTTCACCGCGCTCAGCTCGGTTGCTCATTTCCGGACCAATGGTTATTGGAATCCAGCTGGAGCTGCGGCGGCCAATACCAACAACAACGTGGCGCACGGCTTCTCTGAAATCCTGTACGCCTATTCGAGCGGTGCAGGCAACAACGGCAGCGCCTTCGCGGGAATTAACGCCAACACGCCCTGGTACAACCTGACGCTGGGACTGGACATTCTGGTGGGCCGGTTTCTTTTCATAATTCCGGCGCTGGCCATCGCGGGAAGTTTGGCGAAGAAAAAGCTGGTGCCGACAACGAGCGGCACACTGCCGACGAATGGAGGTTTGTTCGTCATCCTCTTGGTCGGCACCGTGGTTATCGTGGGGGCGCTGACGTATTTTCCCGCGCTCTCGTTAGGCCCGATTGTTGAACACTTCCAGATGTTCGCCGGAAAACTTTTTTGATGCTGGGACCGAGGAGCTAGAGATGGCCACTATGACCGCCATTCCGCCAGAGCAACAGCAGGGGCCGCAGGAGCAAGGCGCGCTGATTTCCCGAGGGATTCGCGCGCGTCCTTTGTTCGATCCCGAAATTCTGCGGCGCGCCATAAAGGAATCCTTCGTCAAGCTGGACCCGAGGAAAGTCGCAAGGAATCCGGTGATGTTCGTTGTGGAAGTGGGCGCGGCTCTTACGACGATCTTCGTCGTCAAGGACGCGATCGCCGGCGTTCACGACACGTTCTTTGGCGTGCAAATCGCGCTGTGGCTCTGGTTCACGGTTCTCTTTGCCAATTTCGCGGAAGCGATGGCCGAAGCGCGCGGAAAAGCCCAAGCCGATGCTCTGCGCAAGACGAAAACCGACACGATGGCGCGGAAACTTCTTGCCGGCGACAAGTTCGACATGGTTCCGGCGTCGCAGCTGCGTGCCGGAGACGTCGTTTATTGCGAAGCGGGTTATCTGATTCCTGGCGATGGAGAGGTCATCGAGGGAGTAGCCAGCGTCGATGAGTCCGTAATTACCGGCGAAAGTGCGCCAGTCATTCGCGAATCCGGCGGCGATCGCAGCGCGGTAACCGGCGGGACGAAAGTTTTGTCCGATCACATTAAGATCCGCATCACTTCGAATCCCGGCGAGACTTTCCTGGATCGCATGATCGCGCTGGTCGAGGGGGCTGTCCGCCAGAAGACTCCGAACGAAATCGCGCTCAACATTCTGATCGCCGGATTAACTTTGATTTTCTTGCTGGCGGTAGCAACGCTGCCCCCCTATGCGAAGTACGCGATTTCCTCGATAGGCAAGGGCACAGCTCCAACCGTGGCAGTTCTCGTCTCGCTACTGGTTTGCCTTATTCCGACTACCATTGGCGGATTGCTTTCGGCCATTGGCATCGCCGGTATGGATCGGTTGATGCAGCATAACGTTCTGGCGATGAGCGGCAAGGCCGTCGAAGCCAGCGGAGACGTGAATACATTGCTTTTGGACAAAACCGGCACGATCACGCTGGGGAATCGGCAGGCCGTCGAATTCATTCCCGTTGAGGGAGCCAGCGAAAGCGAGTTGGCGGACGCCGCCCAGCTTTCCAGCCTTGCCGACGAAACTCCCGAAGGCCGGTCAGTCGTGGTGTTAGCGAAGGAAAAGTACAGTTTGCGTGGGCGCGAAGTTGCCGAGCACGAAGCCGAATTCATTCCCTTTTCCGCTTACACGAAGATGAGCGGCGTCAATATCGACGGGCGCAAATTGCGAAAAGGCGCCACGGACGCCGTTGCGAAATTCGTGAAAGACGCCGGTGGCAAGGTCCCTTCGGCGTTGACGGAGATTTCCGATCGGATTTCAAGGAATGGCGGGACTCCCTTAGCTGTCGCCGATGGCCCCAAGGTCCTGGGGGTTATCCACCTCAAGGACATCGTCAAAGGCGGAATGAAGGAGCGCTTGGCCTCGTTGCGGGCAATGGGTATTCGTTCGGTGATGATCACGGGCGATAACCCGCTCACCGCCGCGGCGATCGCGCAGGAAGCCGGAGTAGACGATTTTCTCGCTCAAGCCACTCCGAAAGACAAGCTCGAATACATCAAGAAAGAGCAAACGCAGGGTCGCTTGGTCGCCATGACTGGCGACGGTACGAATGACGCTCCGGCATTGGCTCAGGCCGATGTGGGCGTGGCCATGAACACCGGGACGATGGCCGCGAAGGAAGCCGGCAACATGGTGGATCTCGACAGCAACCCGACCAAGCTCATCGAGATCGTCGCCATTGGCAAGCAATTGTTGATCACGCGCGGGTCGTTGACCACGTTCTCGATCGCTAATGACGTCGCGAAATATTTCGCCATCATTCCGGCAATGTTTGCGTCAATCTATCCGGAACTGAACCGCCTCAACATTATGGGGCTGCACTCGCCGCAAAGCGCGGTACTCGCGGCGGTGATCTTTAATGCCGTCATCATCATCGCGCTAGTGCCTCTGGCCCTGCGGGGCGTGCGCTACAAGCCAGTCAGCGCCGGACAAATGTTAATGCGCAACCTGCTGATCTACGGCCTGGGCGGAATCATCGTTCCCTTTCCGGGCATTTGGCTGATCGACAAGATCCTGGTTGCGTTGCATCTCGCGTAAGGAGCGAATCATGATTAAGGAATTGGGCCCGGGACTTCGATTAATGGTTGCGTTCACGATTCTCACTGGTCTTATTTACCCGGCGGTGATGACCGGCATTTGCGAGGCCATCTTCCCCGGGCAATCCAACGGGAGCCTCGTTCGCGTGGATGGCAAAGTGGTGGGATCGAGGCTGATTGGACAATCCTTCTCGAAACCAGAGTATTTCCACCCGCGGCCCTCGGCCGCCGGCAGCGGCTACGATGCCACGCAATCGGGCGGATCCAACCTCGGCCCGACGAGCGCCAAATTGATGCTGGGAGTAACAGCGAAGGACAGCAGCGGCAAGGAAACCGTGAGCTTCGATGGCATCGAGGATCGCATCGTGCACTACTGCGTCGACAACGGCATACCGTACGACTCATCGATTCCCCTGAGCCAATTCAAGGACGCACAGGGAAACCTTGACGACGTGAAGCTGATCGATGCATTTAACGCCACCACCAATCCGCTATCTTTCACTCCAAAAGAGCCGATCCCGTCGGACGCAGTAACGGGATCCGCCTCGGGATTGGACCCGGCGATCAGCCCGGCCAACGCGGAGTTGCAGCTGGCGCGAGTGGCGAAGGCGCGCGGTGTGAGTCCAGAGCGAGTGAAGACTCTAGTCGCGAAGTTCACGCGGCGAGCTGATTGGGGTTTCATGGGCGAGCCGCGGGTCAACGTGCTGCTGTTGAACGTCGCGCTCGACCAGCAATTCCCAGTCGGGAAACAGCAATCGGCAGACGCCTCGGCAGGCTCGAAGGGCGCGATCGCACGTTGAGGCACCAGCCCGAATAGTTACCGTGAGGCACGTCAGCCGTTCACAGTACGTTACGTTCCGAGCGGAGATGAAATCCTGTCGCGTGCGGGCGACCCGCTGACGGCTCGACCCGCACGTCGGCATAAACGGGACCATCGAAATCTCCGTATTACTGATTCGTGGTCTGCGGAGTGCTTCCCTGCGGCTCTCCCTGCGAGTTCTGCGGCGAATTGGAATTATTGTGGCGCTGCCAGTTCTGCTGTCGCCCTGAGTGACGGCGCATGTTTGGTTGTCGACCGCCGGCGCCACCCTGCCAGCCGCCATTTTCGCGCCCGAAATTCCCCATTCGGCGCGCGCGCAGGAATTCTTGGATTTTCTGGCGCTGCTCGGGGGTAATCTCCTGCTTTAAGTTCAGCATGAAATCCACAGTCGACTTCCGCAACGCCAGCTGCGCGTCGCTCACCTTTTGCAATTGGTTGTCGATCGCCGAGCGATCCGGATTTTCCGCGGCCAGCAGACTTTGCAAGTCGATTCGCTGAATCTCGACATTGGCGCGATCCTGCACCATGGTTTTGAGAAAATCGGTCGCCTGTTGTTCGAGTTTCGTCGCCTGCTGATCGCTGATGCCCAGTTGTTGCCGAACCTGAGGATTATTCAAGGCGCGCTCCGCCTGACCGAACGCGCGGTTCAATCCGGCGCCGCCCCGTCGCATTTCGCCCATTCCCATAGCCGATCCCCAATCGCCCGGGCGGCTTGGCCACTCCGCCCAACCACGTCCTCGTCCGTGATCGACCCACACATGCATCCCGCGGTTCCGCATCGGCCCCCTGGGCCCGCTCGGCCCCGGACCAGCCGGCCCACCATTTGAAGGAGGGGGTGGTGGTTGATTGGGAGGTCCTTGTTGCGCCAGCGCCGGGGTGCAGCCAATCGCCAGGACCAGAACAGCTAAACCAAGCTTTGAGCAAACTCCCATGTTGATTTCTCCATTTACTTTATATGTGTTTTCGAGCACCGTTCGGCGCCCGGCCGCCCTCTATATTGGATTCGGCGTAGCGCGCGAAAAGTTCCGGAGATTTGCAGGTGGTTCGAGTTTAACGCTATTCGAGTGATCCTCGGATGGCGAACAAAAAACAAACGCGGATCACGCTTGACAGAGTACATCGAAGGGCCTACATCTTGTCCAGAACGGCACGACCCCATACCGCAAATGTGCCGTTCGCACTCGCGGCAGGAGGGTGTCGATGACGCGACTGGTTTTGGCGTTCACCGCCGTCTTGGCGGCAAGCAGCGCGGTTTCCGCACGGCAAAACGGGAACATTCCGAACTTTCATCCAACCGAGCGGGGAGCGGCGCAGCCGATTCCTCCCTGGAACGTTCATGGACTCGCCGAAACAATTCCAAATTTGACGGTGCGCAGGTTCCAGGAGGCGAGCAAATTTCGATCACCTGCGGTGCCCACGCCGCAACCCTGGATTGCTCCACGGGTCAGGGCAAAGAACGGCAGCAGCATTCGATATGTCTCTGCGGACGCCGACCCCAGCTCCGGCAAAACACTCAAAGATGATCTGGAGCCGGCCAATGGGCAATCGGCTCGCGGCGATATGCAGAGATTCGGGAAATCTCGTTGATCGACCTGCAACCATCGGCGGAGTGGTCTGCGCCACCCGGAGTGCTTGCTCCGGTCGTGGCCTTTGCGGGTGCGGTAGTTCTGTTCGTAATCACCTACCGTAAGTACGGATTCGGCCTGACACGCGCAAATGCCGCATCTGAGCAGCCAGCGCCGAGGCCCCCGCAGCGCACGCTGCTTGTATTGGACCGCCGGCGAAATCTTCGCGGCCGCCGCAGCGGTGACGCTAGCGCAACGAGCCTTGACGGAGGTAAGCGCTCTCTTGGCGCTTGGCGGCACGCTGATGCTTATCTGGGCGCTATTCAAGAGCGGCCGCGACGACGCGGCGCGCTGGGCTGTGGAGCTTCTGATCGTAGGGAGCTTTCTTTCCATGCTGGTGCCTTACATCAAGAGATGACCTGCCACCGGTGCGCATAACGTGTGCGCGTGACGCGTTTGTGCACCAAAATGAACCACATCTATCCCCCTAACGCTTACTGCAAGTAACCTTTACGAAGCAAATCTGATGGTCCTATCGACAGCCCGTGGAAGCGCGATGCTACTCTGACGTTACGCTCACCGGAGGGGTGTGTGGCCGATCCTTTGCAATCCGACGAAGCCATCCCGCAGAAGCGCCGCACCACACGCATCGTGCAAGCGGTGCCGGTATCCGTTACAGGTGTGGACGCGCTCGGGCAGCCGTTCAAGGAACGCACCACCACGGTGATGATCAACTGCCACGGCTGCAAATATCAGTCGAAGCATTACGTCCCCAAAGATTCTACGATCTCAATCGATATACCTCGTCCTGAACCCGGGCAGCCGCCGCGAACGGTGCAGGGTCGCGTGGTGTGGGTGCAACGGCCGCGAACGGTTCGCGAGTTATTTCAGATCGGTCTTGAATTCGAAGTGGCCGGCAATATTTGGGGAATCGCGTTTCCTCCCGAGGATTGGTTCCCGTATCCGGACGGGCAGCAGTCCGGAGAAGCGGCGGAAGGAACGGAGCTTTCGGCCGCTCAGACGATTGCGAGAAATCCGACGGCTACAGAGTCGTCCGCAAGGGTTCCTGTGCCACCCGAAATTGTCGAGGCTTTAGCGGCAGCACCGTCGCAGTCGGTAGTGCCGCCGCAGTCGGTGACGAGCGGACCGGAGGCAAAACTTCATGTGGTGCCGCCAGCGCAATCGAATGAGACGCTGGTGGCGGCGTCCAGGCAAATGGCGCAGATGGTGGCTGCGGCCAAGGACACGCTGGAGAAGTCTGTGCGCAAAAGCGCGCATGCAGCGATCAACGAAGAGATGACGGTGGTTCGCCAGCAGCTCGATTCGCAACTGCACGACGCCGTCGAGCGAGCCATCAAGGTTTCGATGGAGCGTGTGTCCGAATCGGCGGTGAAGCGCGTGGTACAGCAGGCGGCTGAACGCACTTCAGCGCTGGTGGACGAAGCGCGCAAAGTGAGCGAGCACTCGACCGCCAATCTGGACGCGAAGATCCGGGACGCGGTGCAGCAGGCGGTGGCCCACGCGACAGAACATAGCGTTGAGTTGGCCTCGCAGCAAGCCGCGCAACAGGCGGCCGCGCTGGATTTGCAGGAAACCGTGGAAGCGGCGGTGGAGCGAATCATTTCCGAACGCGAGGCCAAGTCTCCATCGCCGCAAATTCTCTCGTCGCCGGAAGCCGCGCAGCAGCAGTTGCAGCAGTGGAGGAAAACGCTCGAAGAGACCGCGCAATCGGTACGCAGCCAGACCGCCGAACAACTGCAGGCCGATTCCGCAGCGGCCCGCCAGCGCTGGAGTGAAACGTTCGAGGCGGCGGTGTCGGGCGCCTCGGAGAAGCTTGGGCAAAAACTGGACGAAGCGGCGCAATCCGCGGCGGCCAAAGCCGAGCAGACGATTAACGACCGCACAGCGGGCCTCCACCAATCAATCCAGGAGGCGATCGCCGGGGCGCAAGCGACCGTTCAGTCTCTTGGCTCAGATCTGCAACAGGAACGCACCCGCGCCGAGGAGGCGAAGGCGCAGCTGCAACGGGCCGCGGAGTCTTCCGTCGAGCAAACCCGCCAGCAATTAGACGAGCTGCTCGCATCGCAGCGGGAAGAAATCGCGCGGCGAGCCGATCAAGCCGTAGCGAATCGTGTGCAGCAGATCGAACCGTTCCTGCGCGATTCGGCGCAGGCTGCGATATCCGAATTCTCCGCCGAGCTGGAGCGTACGCTCTCGGCCAAGCGTGGTGAAGCGCAGCAAACCGCGTCCGAGCTGGCGAAGGCACGCGAGCACGCCGAGCAACTGCAAAAGACGCTGCGCGAGCAGCTGAAGCAGGCCGCGGAGCAAGCCGAGCAGGTTCAAAACGCGCTGCGCGAGCAGGCACGAAACGCAACTGAACAGACCGCGCAGATTCAACAAAGCGTGCAGCAAAAAATTCAGGAAACCTCCGAACAGGCGATCCAGGAATCGCTGGCCCGCCTGCGCGAGGAAGTCCAAAAGTACCCGGCGGAAATCGAGCAGGCGTCGCGCTCGCTGGTATCGAAATTCGAGGAGGAGCTGGAACAAAAGAGCACCGAGGCGCAGCACGCCACCTACGACGAACTGCGCAGGGCGACCGACTGGTATCAGAAGAAGGCGCAAACGACGATGCAGACGTCGCTCGAAAAAGCGGTGGAGCAATCAAACGCCGAGTTACGCCACCGCGCCGCGGAAGTTTCGAGCTTGGTCGCGTCCGAACTCGATCACTACGGCCGAACGTACGTGGAGCACAGCCGCGCGCAGATCGAGGAGGCCGCCAAGGAGGTTTCCCAGCGTGAGCGCGCCAAGCTCAATGAAAACGCCGGAATGGCCGAGGCCAGCTTCAGCGACCGTGTTCAGCGCGTCACGGCCGAATCGCTGAAAAGATTTGAGGAAGCTTCGCGCCAGGCCATCGAAAAGGCACGCTCGGATGTTGAATTTAACCGCGAAGGTTCGCTCGTCCAGTTCCAAAAAAGTCTGGACGACATGATGATCAAAGGCGTGGAACAGGCGCAGACCTACTTGCAATCGCAGCTGGTGCCGGTCGTTGAGGAGTGGGAGAGGCGGCGGCAGGAGCAGCAGGCCGCGTGGATGAAGCAGATCGAAAAGTCATCGAGTGAGTCGATCGAGCAATATAAAACCCGCTTAGAGAACGCCTCCAATTCTTGGCTCCTTGCCTCTGCAACCACTTTGGGACAACATTCCCAGGCGGTGCTCGATACGCTGGCGAAATCGGCTGAAAAGCGCATTCGCGACACGTGCGCGGAAGTACTTGCCGGAATGGGTGACACCATCAAAGAGCGTCTGGCGGGCATTTCCGGGCAGTTGCAGCAGGATGACGAGAACGACGCGCCACGCGGTAAGAAATAAGATCCCGGCGGCTCTGCGCTGGCGGCGCCGCTTTCCAATCGATCCGCGCGAGTTTCCTTTCGCTGATTCCCTGCCGTTATAATGGACGCATGCCGAATCTAGCTTATCTCAATATCTGGTGCCGAAATTTCCCCGAAGATCAAATCGTCAACCGGCTGCACATGTTTCTAGCCACGATTCCCTACTCAACCAAGCGGCCTGGGATTGATCAGGTAACGGTGCGCGCCATCGATGCGTCCGAAGCTCCGGTGCTGGAGCAGGACTTCCGATCGCTGCCGCTGGATCCGGCCGGCGCAATTGAGATTATTCGCGGGCACGTTCACAGCGATTGTTCCTACGAAACACATTGCTATTGGGATTTGGCGAGCTTCGACCCAGCCACCGCGAAGTTCGCGATCGAGCCGCAGCCGCTGCAGATTCTTTGCAACGGGGAGGATTACGACGACGGAATCTGGCGCGAAAACGGTCACTTTCAGATTTCTCTTGGGTTCGAACATCTCTTTACCGGCCACGCAAGGCTGCTCGGCTCTGCCGACCAGGCCGGGGCGGCCGCGGCAAACCTCGAAGAGGCGCAATTGCTGGAAGCGATGGCCTGGCCAGAAAATTTCGAGCAATATCAGGAAAAAACTCAGCAAAACATTCGCAAGCTGCTCGAATGGAGTCACCGCATCGCCCAAGCCGTGCCCGCGGAGCGCCTTCGGCTGTGGTCCGAGGGCGAAGAGGATTTCGAGGCCCGCATGGACGAAATTCTCGCGCTTCGCTGAAGCGGCAAGAGTTACGGCTCCACAACTCCCGCAGATGGCGAAAATGAAATTTCTGCGGTTGTGAACCTTTCCTCGAAGCAGACCAGGCGTTAGAATCGAGCCAGTAGGTGCGGGGCGAACCCGCGGGGGAATCCAGAGAAATCCCGAACCAGGGTAATCGCACGCCCATGAACGAAATCAAATCCACGTTTGCTGCGTCTAATAGTCGCCTATGAGCGCTACCGCGCAAGCCGTCCCGGCAGCAACCGCCAAGCCTGTCCGCATGCCTTCTGGCTGGCATCAATTAAAATCTCTGGTTCCTTACGTCTTCCGCTACAAACGCTTCGTGGTCATCGGTCTTTTCACTCTTGCGATAATGGGCATCGTCGGCGCGCTGCCGCAGTTGATCATCGGCGCAATCGTAGACTGCCTGCGCGGCTCGGCCGTGCCGCTTTCAACGCTAAGCGGAACGGCGCGCTGGATGCTTCATCCTCTCTTTTCCTTCTATGCGCCGCGGAGCGAGCATGCGCTGGAGTTGTACTGCGCGATCGTCGTCGCCGCGATGGTGGTGAAGGGATTTTTCTCCTATTGGACGCGCTGGATCCTGATCGGCATGTCGCGCGATATTGAATACGATTTGCGCAATGACGTGCTGGCGCGTCTAGTGTCGCTCGATCCCGAGTTTTACGCGCGCAACCGCACCGGCGATCTGATGTCCCGCGCCACGAATGACCTGAATGCCGTCCGCATGGTGCTGGGGCCGGGAATCATGTACACGGCGGTGACGTTCACCACCATGGTGCTGGCGATCTTCTTTATGATCCGGCTCTCGCCCGAGCTGACTGTCTGGGTGCTGATTCCCGTCCCATTCGTGGCGCTGGCGGTGCGCTATTTCGGGCAGATCATTCACCGGTTATCGGAGCAGATTCAGGCGGCGCTCGGAGTACTTTCGACGCGCGCGCAGGAAAATCTGACGGGAATTCGGGTGGTGCGCGCCTACGCGCAAGAAAAAGCGGAAATCGAGGCGTTCGACGAAGCGAACCGCGATTATGTGGGCCGCAACATCAAGCTGATTAGCAGCTGGAGCCTGTTTTTCCCAGCACTCTCGGTCCTGATCGGCGCCACGGTGGTGATCCTGATTGCGTTGGGCGGCAGGAAAGCCATCGACGGTCACATGACGCTCGGCACGTTCTCCGCCTTTTACAGTTTTTTGATTCAACTCACGTTTCCGATGATTGCGATTGGATACGTTACGAACATCTTTCAGCGCGGAGCTGCGTCCATGGGACGCTTGAATTACATTCTGAATGCGCGCCCCAATATCAAGGACGGCGCCGAGGCAGCGCAGGCAGCTTCACCGGCGGCGTCGAATGGACAAGCGCTGGAGCGCAATGGAAATCAGGCCGCTGCGGGAATCTCGACGGCTCCGATTCGCGGAGAGATCGAATTCCGGCATCTTTCCTTCGCGTATCCGACGGGTGCGAACGGTACGGGGAGCGTCACCGTATTGCACGACATCAATCTCCACGTGCCCGCCGGTGCGACACTCGCGATTGTGGGGCCAACAGGGAGCGGGAAATCCACGCTGGCGTCGCTGCTTGGGCGAATGTGGGAAGCGCCCCAGGGCGGCCTGCTCATCGACGGAAAGCCCATCGGCGAATACCCGCTTTCGGAACTGCGCCGCGCGATCGGCTATGTGCCGCAAGACACGTTTTTATTCAGCGAGACCATTCGCGGAAATATCGCGTTCGGAGTTTCTGAGGCGGCCGAGGAGCACGTCTATGAAGCCGCGGAAATTGCCGGGATTTCCGGAGAAATTCAGAGCTTCCCGCACGGATTCGACACGATGGTGGGCGAACGCGGCATCACGCTTTCCGGGGGACAAAAGCAGCGCACGTCGATCGCGCGCGCTATTGTGCGGCAGCCCCGGATTCTAATTTTAGACGATGCGCTTTCCAGCGTTGATACGGAGACGGAAGAGCGAATCTTGCGGCAGTTGCGCGGCGTGATGAAGCAGCGCACCACGATTTTGATCTCCCATCGAATTTCGACGGTCCGGAACGCGGACCAGATCATCGTTATGCGCGAAGGAAGAATCGTCGAACGCGGCACGCACGAGGAATTGCTCGCGCTGGGCGGGTACTACGCGGACCTGCATCAAAAGCAGCTGCTCGAAGAGGAACTCGAACGCGAATGAGCGATTTCCGCGAAGAAGAGAAACTCGGCAAGATTTACGACACGAGGCTCACCACGCGGCTGCTGGGCTACCTGCGGCCGTATCGCTGGATGGTGGTGATCGTCTTCGCGTTAACGCTGGGCTGGACGGCTGCGCAACTGATTCAGCCTTATCTGTGGAAGGTGGCGATTGACAGTTATATCGACCCTGGTTTTTCGCGAACGATTGCGCGCAATGCAGCTCTGAAGGGCGTCCTTTTTGTCGCGTGGGCCTATATGGGCACGCTGCTGGCGAGCTTCGGCTTGCAATACGCGCAAGTGCGGATCATGCAGGTGGTCGGCCAGCGCACCATGTACGACCTGCGCAAGGAAATTTTCGAGCATATGCAGCGGCTGCCCATGAGCTTTTTCGATCGCAGCCCGATTGGACGATTGGTGACGCGGGCGACCACCGACGTGGACGCGCTGAATGACCTCTTCGCCTCGGGCGTGGTAGCCATGGTCAACGACTTCGTGATGCTCTTCGGCATGGCGATTTGGCTGCTGATATTGAACTGGCGGCTTGCCTTGGCGACCTTGTCGCCGCTTCCGTTCATGGTGGTCCTGACCTACGTCTTCCGCAACCAGGTGCGCGACGCGAACCGGCGAATTCGCACCGGCGTTGCCAGAATCAATGCGTTCCTGCAGGAACACATCAGCGGAATGGCACTGGTACAGCTGTTCAATCGCGAGCGAAAATCACAGGAACAATTCGTTGAATTGAATCGCAATTACCTGCACTCCTACAAAGACGCCATCCAGGCATATGCATACTTCATGCCGGGAGTGGAGTTTCTGAGCATGGCGGGCGTGGCGCTTCTGTACTGGATTGGCGGCGCGCGAGTGATCCGCGGGAGCGTTGACATCGGCCTGCTGTTTTCTTTCATGGTGTACGCGCAGCTCTTTTACCGACCCATTCAGGATTTGAGCGACAAGTTCAATATCCTGCAAACGGCGATGGCCGCATCCGAGCGCATTTTCACGATGCTCGACGAACCGGTGACGATCGCGTCGCCCGCGCGCCTTCACGAACTTCCCGCTCCGCGCGGCGAAGTGGAATTCCGCAATGTCTGGTTCGCGTACCACGGCGGCGCAAATCCAAAGGACGACGAATGGGTGCTGCGCGACGTTTCCTTCCGCGTGGAGCCGGGGCAAACACTGGCCATCGTGGGTCACACCGGCGCGGGCAAAACAACCATCATTCAGCTGCTGCTGCGCTTCTACGATATTCAACGCGGACAAATCCTGCTGGATGGCGTTGATATTCGCGAAATGGATTTGCAGCGCCTGCGCCGCCTTTTCGGGATCGTGCTGCAGGACCCGTTCCTGTTTACCGGCACGCTGGAATCCAACGTAAGGCTGGGTACGGGTTCGATCGACCGGTCGACCGTCGAACGCGCGCTGCGCGAGGTGGGCTTGGGCCCATTCATCGATTCGGCCGCGAAAGGCATCGAAACGCCGGTGAACGAACGCGGCGGCGGGCTTTCCGTCGGCCAAAGGCAGCTAGTGAGCTTTGCTCGCGCGCTGGCGCACAATCCGAAATTCCTGATCCTCGACGAAGCAACATCCAGCGTCGATACCAAGACGGAACTGCTGATTCGAGAAGCGCTCGATCGTTTATTGACCGGACGGACGGCCATGGTCATCGCGCACCGTCTAAGTACCATTCAGCACGCGCACAAAATTCTGGTGTTCCACAAGGGACGGCTGCGAGAGCAAGGATCGCACCAGGAGCTCCTGGCCCTGCACGGCATTTACCACCGCCTCTATCAGCTGCAATACAAAGAACAAGAGTTGGAGCTTTCCGTCCCGGGTCTGGCGGCAAGTGGATTCACGCAGTCCATGCCCGCCGATGACTAAACGGCAGCTGAGTCGCCGCAACTCGGGTCTAAGCCTCGCCTATACTTTCCGTCCGCCGGGCAGCGCAGCCATCAAATGAGCGCGCCCACGATCCTAATTTCCGCAGGCGAAGCTTCCAGCGACATGTACGCCGCACGCATTGTGAAAGAGATGCGGGAGCGCACCGGCGCGCAGTTTTTCGGCATGGGCGGACCACGTATGGCCGAAGCGGGTGTGGATCTGATCGCGGACTACCACGAAGTCGCCGTGGTAGGAATTGCCGAAGTTCTGCACAAGATTCCTACAGTCATCCGAGTGCAGAATCGCCTGGCGCGGGAAGCAGCACGCCGCAAAGCTTCGCTGGCGATCCTGGTGGATTCGCCCGGCACGCACCTCGGAGTCGCGCGACGGCTGAAGAATCGAGGCATCCCGGTGGGCTACTTCATCGGCCCACAGATCTGGGCGTGGAGACCGGGGCGAGTGAGGGTGGTGAAGCGGCTCGTGAAACAAATGGTGGTGATCTTCCCGTTCGAAGAGCAAATCTATCGAGAGGCGGGCGTGCCGGTGAGTTTCGTCGGGCACCCGCTGGCGGATGTGGTGCATGCGTCGCTGACGCGCGCCGCATTTACCGCGCGGCACGGACTGGACGATGCCCGTCCCATCGTGGCGCTTTTGCCCGGAAGCCGTCGCAAAGAGATCGCCCAGCACTATCGGACCATTCTTGAAGCCTGCGGGCAAATTGCGCGGAGGCGGACGCAGCGAGGCGCCGTGCAGTTCGTCCACGCAGCAGCGCCGGGAATCGACTTGCAGCAGTTCGCTACAGATGAGCAGTCGCTAGGCGTCGAGATCCGGCATATAGAAGGGTCGGCGTATGACGTATTGGCGTCAGCGGATTGCGCCATCGTGGCCAGCGGGACGGCCACCGTGGAAGCCGCTTTGCTGGGAACGCCGATGGTGGTGATCTATCGGGTAGCTCGGTCGACGGCCGCTATCCTGCGCCACATGGTTCGCACCCGGAATTTCGGCATGGTGAATCTGATTGCCGGACGGCGGGTGGCTCCTGAGCTTATTCAGGACGACTTCACACCGGATAATGTAGCGTCCGAAATCGGGCGGCTGCTCGATTCCGAAGAGCACCGGGTTGAAATGAAGCGCGGCCTCGCCGAAGTTCGTCAAAAGCTCGGCTCGGGAGGCGCAATCGAGCGGGCAGCGGACATATTTGCAGGGATGCTGCGAAGCCCGTAACCTTGGGCAACTGCAGGAGCTTATCTGGTATCTTACATGCCTGAGGTTTTTGCCGTGTCTCGAGAGACGCGACTCGTGAATCGACTGTGGCGGCCAGCCGCAGCTCTCCTACTTATTCTTTTCGTGGCGCGTGCCGCTCCGGCGCAAGCGCCTCGCGCATTTCCCTTTCGTGCCACCAACTACAACGTGGAAGTAATTGTCTTTCCGGATCAAAAGACCATCTCCGCCGAGGCGACCGTGGATTTCGTGGCTGATCAAGTCTCGCGGACGGTCTCGGTGGAACTGCACCCAGACCTGCGGGTCACATCCGTAAAAACGGCGTCGGGCCAGTCGCTTTCATTCGACCGCGACGGCGAATCTCCCCTGCTGATGAGCGTGGAACTACCGCGGCAGGCGACGCCGGGAGATAAAGTGTCGCTGACTTTCGAGTATGCTGGCTCGGTTTCAAGCCTGGACGATAGCCCCACAAAGGGCGTGCGCTTTGCGTCTGTCGACAAAACTTCCGCGCTGCTTTTACTTCCCGCGCGCTGGTTTCCGCTGACGAATTACCCGTCGAACCGCTATACCGGAACTTTTAACATCATCGTTCCCAGCACCTTCGCCGTGGTAGGCACCGGAAAGGCCGACGCCCCGACGATCCGTCCCGGAATTGGTCCGGGAGCGCCGCAGCAAGCGTCTTACGTATTTCACTGCGATCACCCTTCGCCCGCGGGATCGTTCGTGGCGGGCAGCCTCAAACTGTCGCCCGTCTCTGCCCAGGGCTACCAGTTTTCCATTTACACTTCCCCGGCGTGGGCGTCGACTGCCGCGGATTACGGAAACATGCTCGCGATGGTCATGAGCGACCTTTCCGACGAGTTTGGCGCGCTACAGGGTAACGGCCCCGGCGCGCCGAGTTTGACTGTAGCGCAAATGCCCGACGCATCGCTCGATGGATACTCGGCTCCCGGACTTCTTCTGGTGAGCGCGCGGCAATGGGCCGTGAAGCCCAATGGCAGCTTGCTGGCGCAACTTGCCGCAGGCCAGTGGTGGGGTGATAGCGTGCTGCCTGCCACGGCAGCGGACGTTTGGCTCACGGACGGTTTGTCGCGTTACTCGGCGGCGATTTATGCCGAGCAGGCCGACGGTGTGTCTGGCTTGCGCCGCGAGTTGAGCGAATTCGCAATCGGCGCGTTGATGTACGACGATGCCAGCCCGATCGCTCAAGCGCAGCACTTGCAGGCGTATTCGGACCAGTACGATTCCGTGGTGGAAAACAAGGGCGCCATGGTGTTTCACATGCTCCGCGCCGAAATGGGCGACGACGCTTTCACTTCCCTTTTGCGCGACTTTTATAGCCAGCACGCCGGTAAAACCGCGTCGATTGACGATTTCGAGCAACTCGCGGCGCAAAAACTTCCGCCACCGAAGCCCAATGAGCCGGCGGTAAATTTGGTGGCGTTTTTCTCCCAATGGCTGAATTCGACCGGCATTCCGGAATTCAATCTGGACTACATCGTTTATCGCACGCCCAAGGGGTTTAAGGTAGTAGGAAAGATTCATCAGCCGCTCGATACGTTCCGCATGCCGGTGGACGTGCAAGTGCAAACGGAAGGCAATCCGGTCGACAAAAGTATTCTGGTCGATGGTACATCCACAGAATTCGAGGTAGACACGTTCGGGCGACCCACTCCCGGCGGCATCAGCATCGATCCGAACGACAGTGTGCTGAAGTCCACTCCGCAAATGCGGGTGCGGGCAATTGTGGCGCGCGGAGAATCCTACGCCGCGGCCGGCAATTATTACGAAGCGGTGCAGCAATACCAGCAAGCGCTGCAGATTAAACCCGACTACTCGCTGGCGCATTTCCGCGAAGGCGAAGCGATGTTCTACCAGAAGAACTATCAGGCGGCGGCCAATGCCTTCCGTTCCGCGCTGGGTGGAGACTTGGACCCAAAGTGGGTCGCGGTCTGGAGCCACATATACATTGGAAAGATTTACGACCTGTTGGGCCAGCGCGAACGCGCCGTAAATGAGTACAGCCTCGCGGAACACACGCACGACGATACGGCGGGCGCGCAGCAAGAAGCCGCGTTGTACATCAAAGCACCCTATAAAGGCGATTCCGTCGCGCCTCCCACCTCAACTGGTAAGGCTTCGGTTTCCGCGGCGCCGGCGCCAAGCAGCAACTCTTCGGAGAGTAATGAGCCGGTACTGAAGCGCCGCTCGGACGACAACTAGGCGTTCGGGAGGCGGATTTGTGGAGCTCCAGGTGGAGGCGATCGGGGCCTGACCGCGGCGTGGCTATTTCGCGGACGCGCCTTTGCCTCTTACCTCGGCGTACACTTCCTGAAACTCAGCCAACGCACGCGGGTCGTACAACACGAAGTAAATCTTCTCGATCGTGGTTTCTCCATCCAGGTGCCGCAAGCATTCGCGGAGCATGATTTCCGCGCACTCGCGCACCGGAAATTCTGCGATGCCCGTGCCCACGGCGGGAAACGCGATCGTTTTCAGTCCGTTTTGCGCCGCGATGCGCAAAGAATGCGCGGTGGAACTGCGCAAGGTCAGGGCCGAAGTGCGCCCTCCGAGCTCCATGCTTGCGGCGTGGATCACGTGCCGCGCCTTCAACTTCCCTCCGGACGTGATCGCGGCTCCGCCTAAGGGAATGGTCCCAATTTCGTCACATTCGGCCTGAATTTGCGGGCCGCCTTTGCGGCGGATCGCTCCGGCCACGCCGCCGCCTAACTTCAGATCGTTGTTGGCAGCGTTAACGATCGCGTCGGTATCCATTTCCGTTAAATCGCCCTGCAAAAACTCGATTTTGTCGCTGGCGCTCATTGCCGGTAAGAATTCCTCTCGATGACAGCCGCGTCTGTCGATGATTCGATGACCACACACGGTTCTAATCCCATCCGGCTCGCGAAGGCGATGCATTCCTGCACGGTGGCGTCATCCGTTTTCGGGCCGCGCAAAATCGATAGCTTCTTGCTTTGGCTCCCCTGCTCCGGAACGCGCAGGCCGACGCATCGTTCCGTGCAGCTGGTTATGTCCGCTAAGTCGGCAATGGAAATTGAATCAGAGGTGCTCGCCAAGATCGCTTCGGGTTTGGCGAACTTGTCAAAAATAGTGAAGATTTCGAGCTGCAACTCGGCTTCTTCGGGCGCGGCGTCGATCAAAAGATCGGCGCCTCTAGAGACTTCATCCATGGAATGAGTGGTGGAAAGATTTGACGACACCGTGTCTGCCCGGCGAGCATCAATTTCGCCTCGACCGACAGCCGTTTTCAACGCAGCTGAAATACCAGCTGTGCTGTCAGTCAACCGCGATTCCGACATATCTTCAAGAATCACGCGATAGCCGCCCAGCAGCGCCAAGCGCGCGATTTCCCGCCCCTTCGCTCCCGCGCCGACGATCCCGATCGTTTGAACGCGATCCATTGCGCCGGCGCCCCCATTCACAATTTTTTGATTTCCGGCTCGTTGAAGCCCAGCACCACGCGCTTGCCCGCCACGATCAGCGGACGGCGGATCAGGTTTGGCACTTTGCTCATCAAGCGAAGCGCCTCTTTGCGGGAGGGCGGATGGAGCTTCATCTTCTTGAGGCGGAAAAGTTCATTGCGGGGATTCAGGAATTCCGTATGATCGCGCGGCCCGATCAATTTTTCGAGTTCCGAGGCGCTCAGGTGCTCTTTTCCTAGATCGCGAAAATACAGCTGAAACCCTCGCCGTTCCATGAATTTCCGCGCTTTTCGACAGGTAGTGCAGGTGGGTTTATGGAGGAACAGCACTTTCTTGCCGGTCTTGTTGCCGGGTTTTGCCGCACGCGTTTTCTTCGTCGCCGCCATTCACTCTCCTCGCGCGATTGCTTTTTCAGTACCGCGGAACCCTAGGATCCACTTCCGCGGACCACCGTTCGATGCCGCCGGACATCGACCTGGCGTTGCCAATTCCCTGGGAACGCAGCCATTCGGCCGCGTCCAAGCTGCGAATGCCGTGATGGCAGTAGAGCACGAGCGGTCCCGCGCCGGCCAAAAGCGAAAGATTTTCCGGAATCTCGCGCAAGGGAATCAGAAGGCTATCTTCAATCCGCGCAGCATCATGCTCCCACGGCTCGCGCACGTCCACCAGCAGAAAATTCTCTCCGCGGGTCCGCATCTGTTGCACCTCGCGCGGAGAAATTTGGATGTCGCCAAGTGCTTCGCTCATTTCACTCCGATTGTGTCGAAGTCAGCTCGTCGATTGCAAGGCGGTAAAGCATTGAAATCGGGAGCATTTAAAGGAATAGGGTGAACGCTTCCCCGGCGGCGCTAGTGTCCTTTGAAATTGGGAGGACGTTTTTCGAAAAACGCCTCCAATCCTTCGGCGCAGTCGTCGGAAAGAAAGCAATGAATCTGCAGGCGATTTTCTTCATCGAGCGCTTCTTCAAGTTGCCGGTGCGCCTCTCCGATCATGGTTCGTTTTACATCTCGAAATGCGAGCGGCGGGCCGGCGGCGACCGCCTGCGCGAGTTCCTGTACGTCCCGCTCAAACTCTTCGTGCGGGCAAACGCGGCATAAAATTCCTATCCGGCAGGCCTCCGCCGCGGTTATTTGTTCGGAGGTATAGAACATTTCCGACGCGCGGGCCAGCCCGACGAGCCTCGGCAGAAAAAAAGTGGCTCCAAACGCCGGGTAGAGGCCGATTTGGGCATAGCCCTGATCGAAGGTCGCCTGTTCGGACGCGATGCGCAAGTCGCATGCGAGCGCGAGGCTCATGCCGCCTCCGGCTGCGGCCCCGTTCACCGCGGCGATTACCACCTTGGGCATGGACGCGATCGCCAGGCACAGCTCCTTCCCAAGCTTCAGCAACTCCTGCAGGTCATGCACGGACTTGCGCGATCGTGCGTCGCGAATGTAGTCGAGATCGCCTCCCGCGCAAAAGCCACGTCCCGCGCCGGTGATGACCACCACCCTTACCGAGCGATCGTCCCCGGCCCGCAGCAGAGCGTGAACCAGGGCGCCGCACAGCTCCGGGTTCAGCGGATTCAGCTTATCCGGACGATTCAGGCGCAGCGTCAATACCGGCCCGGAATGCTCTTCCAGCACGAGCGAACTGGCGCTCTGTTGTGTCGCTCCCATGCGAGAGACGCTCCTTGCGTTCCGCGACGAAGCCCGCGGGCGCTTAATCTTTCAGGTCTTTTAGCAGATCGGCGAGCTTTTTGAAATATCGCTTCTTCACAGCCAGGGAGGTTCCGGCGTTTTGTCCGCTGGTGGACGGAAGCACGAATACCGAGGCACCGTAGAGCTGTTCCTTCTGCAGTCCCAGCTTACACAGCCGCCCGGTAAACTTCTCATAAGCCGTCTTGCCGTTAAAGGCGATCACGCGCGGGTGCAAATCCTCGAGCTTCTGCGCCAACAGCACACGGCCCTCGGCGAATTCCTGCCGCTCGATCTCTTCGATACCCCTCGTGGGCCGCTTTACGAGATCGGTCATTCCAATGCCAAATTCGATGATTCGACGATCCTCGTCGTAACTCAGTGGCTCGGGAATCACGCCCGTTTCGTAGAGAATGGGCCAAAACAAGTTTGTTCGCCCGGCGTAGTAATGCCCCACTCGGGCGGAGCGGTCGCTGGGGTTGATTCCCACCAGCACCATTTTCATTCCTTTGCGCAAGTAATCGGGAAGCGTCCGCATGTGCATTAAGATTATCCCGATTACGTCGAAAGTTTTCCGCCGTTCTCGATGGCGTTGCCGTGTCGTATACGTCGGACGGACAGCCGGCGGCAGGGGCATTCGGGCGGCGAAGTCCCTGAGTTCGGAAGCGGCGATGAACCTGTGTTACTATTTGCTTTGCAGGATTCGATGATGAACTCCCCGAAACTCAATCCGACGCAACCGCCCTTCCTTCCGTCTCAGGTGGTTAAGGATGACGAATCCTCCCTGGTGAGCGCCGCCAAAGCCGGCGACATCCAGGCGTTTGAGACGCTCGTGGGCCGCTACGAGCGCAAAATATTCCGTCTGACCCAAAACATCACTCAGAACCGCGAGGATGCTGAAGACGCCATGCAGGAGGCATTCCTGAAGGCGTACGAACACCTCCCGGATTTTCAAGGCAACTCCCGATTTTATACTTGGCTGGTGCGAATCGCCGTCAACCAGGCGCTGATGAAGTTGCGCCGACGGCGAAACAATATCATCTCGCTGGACGAAGAAGTGGATACCGGCGAGGACACCATGCCCCGTGAAGTCGAAGATTGGGGACCATCGCCCGAGGAACGCTATCAGCAGTCCGAGCTCGGCGACATTCTCTCCAAAGTGATCGGAGATCTCGATCCAGCTTTTCGAATCGTCTTTCAGCTTCGCGACATCGAACAGTTGTCAACCGAGGAAACAGCGGAGGCGTTGGGACTCTCCATTCCCGCGGTTAAATCGAGGTTATTGCGCGCGCGGCTGAAGTTGCGCCACAATCTGAATCACTATTTTCGGCGAGGGGCAACGACGTGAAGTGCAAGGAAATTGTAAAAGAGCTGGCCGATTACCTGGACGAGGATCTCGATCCTGGGCTTCGAGAGTCGATCGAGCAGCACCTGGGGAAATGCAAAGATTGTCGTCTGGTAGTCGATACCACGAAACAAACGATTCAGATTTACTGCAATTCCGAGCCGGCTCCTCTGCCAGCGGAAACACGGTCGAGATTGCACGATGCACTGGCAAAGCGGCTGCATCCGACGACGTGATGCTCCTCTTTCGTGAACCTCACACGCTTCGCCCCTCTGCCTGACGCCCTTCGCTAGCCCAGATGGGCATTTCTTTTCCGATTCCCCGCTGCCCAGCCATTTCGTAGATTCGCCCCGCGGTCACCACATCTTCAATGGCGATCCCATTCGATTTAAACAAGGTGATCTGATCGCGGCTGGTGCGGCCTGGGATTTTCCCGACAACAACCTGCGACAATTCGCGAACCTTCTGCCACTTCGCCTCGTCATCGCCATACGCGTGGATTAAATCTCCCGATTCCCTGCGCGACTGTTCCGGAGAATCGGCCGCGACGATCCCGGCGCGGAGCACCGTCTCCGGGTCGATTTCACTCTTGTGCGCTACGTTAATGCCCATGGCATTGATGTGCGTGCCGGGCGCAATCCAGCGGCCTTCGACCACCGGGTGCGCCGCCGTGGTGGCCGTTACGACGATATCCGCCTCGCGCACGGCTTCTTCGGCAGATGCCACCGCTGTGACGGCAAGCCCAATTCGCTCGGACATTTCCTTCGCGAAACGCTCGCGCCTCTGCGCGTCACGGCTGTAGGCGCGAACGCGCTCCAGCTTTCGTACGCAAGCGATCGCTTCCAGTTGCGTTCGCGCCTGCGATCCGGTGCCGACGATCGCCGCGCTGCGCGCATCTTCACGCGCCATGAATTTCGTTGCTACTCCGCTCGCCGCGCCCGTGCGCGCCTGCCCCAGGTAATCCGCCTCGATCAATGCCACCAGATCGCCGGAATCAGCGCTGAATAGCGGTACGATGAATCGCGCCGAACCCTTGGCGATTGAATAGATTTTCAGCCCCAGATAACCGCTCTCGGCATCGGAAGCAGCCATGTAGTTCAGGACCGTCTTCCCCGGCACAAGTAAGCGTTGGCGGGAATGATTGGTCGCCGCACCCCCCGCCAACCGGCGAAATGAAGTCTCTACCAGCTCGATGGCTAAAGGCATTGTCAGCAAGCTTCGAACGTCGGACTCCGTTAAATAGAGCGCCATGGATGCCACCTCCTGAAGCGCGTGCTTTCAGTTTCCAGATATTTCAGCATCAAAAATTTATCTGGTATCGCACCACGCGCCCTTCCGGAGTGTCGAGCACCAGAAGCTCGTTTCGCGGGCTCGCCGCGATCGGCGGCGCGGGCCGGCGGCCTTGGCCCAATTCCGGCGCGAGATCTACGTCCGCTTTGGGTCTGCCGTCGACGGACCAGACGTGCAGCATCCGCCCGTTGTCATCCATGGCGAACACGTATTGGCGCGACGCGGCTATTTCGTCGCTCAACTTGCGGCCGCCGCCGTCGGCGCCCGGATCGATTTCCGAGAGGAAGTGCCCGTCACTGGAAAAGTGAAAGATTCGGTTCGCCGCCGGATCGACAAAATACAGGGAGCCATCGGGAGCGCCCGTCATGGCCGCGGCGCGGATGCGCTGGTTCGGCACGTTCGCTGACGGCTGCCATTCGCGAAGCAGCCTAAAACGCGGCGTGTACGTGAAAACCTTGCGAAGCTCGGAATCAAAAAGATAGATCAACCCGTCGTCGTCAACAGCCACGTCCAGTGCGTTCTCGGTGTTCACGCGCAGCCGGCCGCGCAGCGTACGCAACGGAATTCCGCTGGGCAAATAAATTGTGAGCGTGCCCCGGCTCGCGTCAGTTACGTAAATCGCACCGCCGCTATCGACCGATATCGACTGTGGAGCTTTTAACCCGGGATCTTGAAAGGAAAGATGCGGCACGCCGTCCGGACCAAACTTGTCGATGAAATGGCTGCCGTCATCTGCGATGTAAATGTTGCCGAGGCTGTCTGTGGTGATGCAGGTCGGGTCGTCCAGTTGCCCGGGGCCACTGCCCTTGGATCCCCATTGGCCGATGTACTGAACGGGAGGAAGTGCAGCCGGCTGTCCAGCCGCCCGGGTGGTTCGCTGCGTGCATCCCCCAAACACCACCGCGCATGCGATCGTCGCCAGCATGGCTCGCGCCGATTGAAGCAATTTGCGCGTCGGATTAGGAAGCGGCGGTCTATTAAAATTATGAACAGTTTCAACTGCGTTTCGAAAAACCCGCCGGCGAAAACTACCCATGAATCCGCTTTCGGCTTTCGTTCTGCGCGTCGGCGATTTTCTGGCGACGGACGATCGTCTCGTCCAGCTGATACACCGCTTCCGACGGAGTTCCAGTGCTGCGATCTTCAAACGAGAAAGCCGCGGAATCAGACGATAATGGTTTCACGCGAACGGGCAGCTCGCCGCATACGCCGCTGTCGAGGTAGGCTGTTTCGTACTGCTGCCTGGTCTTGCTCCAGGTGTACACACGCAGTAGCGTGAAATCACAAGGCTGCCCTTCCGGGCCGCGTGTTCCGACCAGAAGATACTGCGGCTTCATGCTTCCGTTGCCGCTCGGGACTTGATCCAGCTGGAACCAGGCCACGGGACGCATATCAGCCGAGCTCGCATAATCGTAAAGCGCTTCCGGCAGATCGAGCTGAACGAAGCGTCCTAAAAGCCAGCCGGAAACTGTGGTCTTATCGGGAAGCTGCGCGCGAACCAGCCACCAGTCTTCCTTTCGTGTTCCCTCAGCCGCGCCCGCCGAGTCAGTTTGACCAGCTTGCTGCACTGCGGCGCCCGGGACGTCCAGAGCCTGCCGTTCAAACAACTCCACCGCCACCATCTTGCCGAGCTGCCGGATGCGCGAGGCGCTGCGGCCCGGAGCAATGTGCAAATTCGTGAGAACGGCCGTGTGCCCCACGGCCTCGACCGGCATTTTCTCCGTTCGCTGATCCAACTGCTTGGTTTGGTCCCAGAATTCCGAAGTAAGCAAATTCGCTTGATTGATCCAGCCGACGGTGCCGTCCGCTGTGCGTATTTTGACGTTATCGTCGAAGCGCTGCAGAATTTCCAGACGCGCGCCATAATCGAGCGTGGTAACCGGCTCTCGCACTTCCGCGACAGTATCCCATACGGTTATTCCGCGATTAGCTGCGTAGCCGATCTCAACAGACTGCTTCTTGCGGCGATGCAGATAAAGCCCTCCGCCAATCACCGAAACCAAGAGCAAGCCAAGCAATATTTTTCGCATCGAAACAACCTGCCGTCAGGGGTACCGCAATCTCAACGGCCGCTATTCTCTTCCTCTTCTGAAGCTACGAGCTGCGTAGCGAACTCGATCCACGACCATCCGCGCGAGAGGCATAGCCATAGCCGCGCAGTGCCGCAAATCCCAGCGAATCAGAACAACCGAAAGACAATTTTCGGCGGGACGTCAGCATCAAGAAATCTAAAGCGAACGGTTCAACAGACAATAGCAGAAGCGGCGGCGCTCCGCTCGGTTGCCAACCAGCCGCAACAGTTGATACGACTGATACGACGATCTCCCCGACATCCCCACTAGGATTCTTCCATACGGTACCATCAAACCGAGACGGATCAGTGGGTGAACTTCTTCATTGCGGAGCAGGCGCGGCGGCGGGGCTGGCTGGCCTGGTCATCGTCGCGATATCGGTGAACATCTCGGTGCCGGAATTTCGCGAAGGGGTGTCCGCGGGTCTGCTACAATCCCGCCGCCCGGCCGAGTTTGTGAATTTGCAGAAGGGGAGACGATCGGAATGCGGAGTCTCGAAGGACTTAAGCCACTCGGATTGCTGGTCTTGCGCGTGGCCACAGGCGTTATTTTTGTACATTACGGTTATCCAAAGATCTTCGTGCATCCGCGAGGCACAGTCGCGTGGTTCGCGCAGCACGGATTTCCCGGCTACTTTGGTTATATCTCGGGCGTGCTGGAGCTTTTCGGAGGGCTGATGCTGATCGCCGGGCTGTTCACACGCGTTGCGGGACTGCTACTGGCGGTAGAAATGGCCGTGGCGCTCTGGCGCGTGCATGGGCTGATTTCGCATCCGTTCGCGGTGCAAAACTACCAATTTCCGCTGATGATGGGGGTTGCCGCGTTCGCGCTGGCCACCATCGGCGCCGGAGCGGTTTCGTTCGATCAGATTTTCTTCCGGGAAACGCCGCGCAAGGCAGCTCGCCCGGCAAAGGCTCGCGCTTAGGTCACAACCCAACTTTCCAACATCGAGGCTCACGCCGGCGACTGCGAATTCGGCTCGTGCGGCGGAGGAGTAGTGGTGACGGGGAGAGGCGCCTGCGGCATTACAATCCACGCCACGAAATAGCCAATCACGGCCGGGACCAGCGGCACAGGCATCAACACCAGCAGAATCCAGACCAGGCGGACCAACGTCGAGTCGATTTCCAGATATTCCGCAATTCCGCCGCAAACCCCGGCGATTTTGCGGTCCACGACCGAACGCATCAGTCTGCGCGACGCGCGAGGAGGTCCGGCCGCAGCGCCACGCTGCCTCGCGCCGCAGAAGTAGCAAAAATTCGAGTAGTCAGCGATGTCTCGCTGGCAGTGGGCGCAGATCATGTTCGTACCCTCCTTCGGGCTGGCGGTTTCTGCCCTCATCCGAAGATACGCACCGGCGTCTAGAAATGTTTCCCGGTCCGAATAGTTTTCGGCGCGCGGCTAGTACTTGCACAGCTCGCGGGCCACGCGCACGATATCGCTCTTTTGCGGCAGAATCACGTTCTCAAGCTCAGGGTTATAAGCGCAGAACGTGTCCGTAGCCGCCACTCGGCGCACCGGAGCGTCCAAACGATCAAACAGCTCTTCGCCGATCCGCGCGGCGATTTCCGCGCCATAGCCCCACGTTCGCCAATCCTCATAGGCGACGATCGCGCGGCTGGTTTTAGTCACGCTTTCGGCGATCGCCTCCCAATCGTAAGGACTAAGCGAACGCAGATCGATCACTTCCGCGGAAATTCCGTCATGCGCAAGTTCCATCGCGGCCAGTTCGGCTCGATGCACTAGCGCGCCGTAGGTGACGATGCTGATGTCGTTTCCTTCCCGCGCAACGCGTGCCTTGCCAAACGGAATCGTGAAATCAGGGCCGGGATAAATCGCCCGATTGTACGGCTGCCGGTACAGATGTTTGTGTTCCAGAAACATCACCGGATCATCGCTTCGAATCGCGGTGCGCAGCAGCCCGCAAGTGTCTTCTGCCGTCGATGGCATCACCACACGCAGCCCCGGCACGTGGGTGAATGTCACCTCGCCCGATTGGCTGTGGTACATGGCCCCGCCGCCCAAATACCCGCCAGTCGCCACACGCACGATCACCGGAGCCTTAAAATGTCCATTTGAACGCCACCGGATCGTAGCTAGTTCGTTGCGCAGCTGCATCATGGCCGGCCAGATGTAATCGAAAAACTGAATTTCGACCACGGGCTTCAGCCCGCGTATCGCCATGCCGATGGCTCGCCCGATAATCGCCGCTTCGGCGATGGGTGAATTGAATACCCGTTGCGAACCGTATTTGCGCTGCAATCCCGCCGTGGCTTTAAAGACGCCGCCCTTGCCTTTCACCAGCGCAAGATGATCTTCGCGTGAGCAGTCGGCAACGTCTTCGCCAAAAACCACCACGCGCTCGTCGCGTTCCATCTCGTCGGCAAGAGTCGCGGCAACGCTCTCCACCATCGTTGTGGGCTGCCCGGAGGGCTGCGGGACGGACTCGAACTGCTTCGCGGTAGGATCGATATCCGGCGAATATACATTGACGTAAATCGACTCGGCCGAGGGCGCTTCAGCCGCCAACGCTCGATCGGTCGCGTCCAGAATCTCGCGCTCGACTTCCGCCTCGATGGCCTCCATCTCCGCGCCTTCCAAAATGCCCTCGCGCACTAGGAACAGCCCGAATTTCGGCAGCGGATCGCGATGCGCTTCTTCCTCGCGGTCCTCCGGCGATTTGTAGAGCTTTTCGTCGTCTGAAAGCGAATGGGAGTAGGGACGGGTTACGTGCGCGTGGACCAGTGCCGGCCCGCGGCGTTCGCGGCAGAAGGTTACAGCCCGGCGCAACGTGTCATAACTCGCCAGCGGATCGGTGCCATCGCATTCCGCAACCATCAAGTCCGGGAAGTTCGCCACCAGCTTGGAAATGCTGCCGCCGGCGGTTTGCGCCTCCACGGGAACAGAAATCGCGTAGCCGTTGTCTTCGATCAAAAATAGGACCGGCACTTTTCGCAGCGAGGCTGCGTTGAGCGCCTCGAAGAACTCGCCTTCGCTCGTGGAGCCGTCGCCGCCCGAAACGTAGGCGACCTCATCGCTATGCCAGGTAACCGCCTCGCCGAGCGGCGCAGTGCGCGCCTCATCCAGAGCTTTGGGATGGTGCTGATAGTAAAGCGCGGCTTCCGCGGAGCCGACCGCGTGCAGATATTGCATGCCGGTGGCTGAAGCGCTCGCCACAATGTTGAGCAGCTTGCTTCCCCAGTGCGAAGGCATCTGCCGTCCAGCGGAGGAAGGATCATCTGCCGCGCCAACCGCTTGCAGCAGCATTTCGTAAGGCGTCACACCGAGCATCAGCATCAGTGCGCGATCGCGGTAATAGGGGAAAAACCAGTCGTATCCCGGCTTCAGCAGCAACCCAGCCGCCGCCTGCACTGCTTCGTGGCCGGCGCCGCTGATCTGGAAGAAGGTGCGATTCTGCCGCTTGAGCTGGATCTCGCGGTCATCTAGCCGCCGCGAAAGGAACATCGTGCGATACAGGCGCACCAGCGTATCGCGGTCGAGACCGTAATACTTCGATGAATCCACTGGGGATGTTTTTACCCTCACGTGAGAGGGCATGCGGTGTGCCTCCGGCGGAGAGGTTCGCCGATCAAGGTCTCTTGCACGCCATTATAGCCACAATCAGGCCGCTCGACGCAAATCGGGAAAATCCTTATTTCCATGAATGGCCTGCCCTTAAACTGTGAGTAGCTCGTCGAGCGACAATCGGTATCAGCGATCTCAACTCTCAGGCGCAAGGATTTTCGGCCCGAATGTATAAGATTGAATACATTGACATTGGGCCTCTCGCGGGCTATCTACAGAGTTTGCGTCTCGCGCGGCCGAATGTGTAGTAACGGAGGAGGGCCAATGGTCATCGATGTTCACGGACATCTCACTGCCCCGGATTCGCTGTACGTCTACAAAGCGAACGTGCTGTCGCATCGCGGCTCGCACGGCCGCGGCAAGGTGGAAGTCAGCGACGACGAAATGATCGCCTTCCTCATGAAGCCCACCTTCGGAACGGGCAAGTCGCATTTCGAGCTTCTGAAAGAAGTAGGCACGGACATGCAGATGCTCTCGCCACGCCCGTACCAGATGATGCATGCCGAAAAGCCCGCGAAGGTTTCACGGTGGTTCATCGAGGAGTGCAACAACCTGGTGGCCCAGCAGTGCCGCCTGTTCCCCAACGTGTTTCGCGGAGTGTGCGGACTGCCTCAAGAGCCTGGTGTAAGCCCGAAGAATTGCGTGGCTGAACTCGAGCGCTGCGTGAAACAGCACGGGTTCGTCGGCTGCCTGATCAATCCCGATCCCAGCGAAGCCACAAACTACGACACGCCGGGGCTCGGCGACGAATTCTGGTATCCGCTGTACGAAAAGCTGGTCGAGTTGGACGTTCCTGGCTACATCCACGGCGCCGGCTGCCGCTCGCCGCGCCACAGCTACTCGCTGCATTTCATCAACGAAGAAACGATTTCGGTGATCTCGCTCGTCAACTCGCGCGTGTTTCAAGACTTTCCAAAACTGAAGATCGTCTGCTCGCACGGAGGCGGCGCGGTTCCCTACCACATCGGCCGGTTCATCGCACCTACGCTCCGCCGCGGCGCGCAAATCAATTTCATGGACAACCTGCGCAAAATGTATTTCGACACGGTTCTGTATACACCCCTCTCGTGCGAGCTGCTCATCAAGACCGTTGGCGCGGATCGTTGTGTTTTCGGCACCGAGCGACCCGGCGTTGGCACCGCAAAAGATCCAAAAACCGGCCGGTGGATGGACGATGTCCGCTCCTACTTCGATGCCTTCGATTGGCTTAGCGCCGCGGACAAGAAAACCATCTTCGAAGAGAATGCGAAAAGACTGTTCCGAGTAGAGGTTGGCGCGTTAGCCGCGTAACTCGCTTCAGAAACTAAATTGGAAAAAGGCCAAAGATAAAATGTCCGTCCCGTATCGGGCCGACAACGTCGGCAGCTTCCTCAGACCCAAGGAACTCATCGAGGCGCGCCGCGCCGATCCTCCGAATCCCGAGCGCCTGCACGAGATCGAGGATCGTGCGATCTTATGCGTGCTTGCGAAGCAAAAAGAGTTCGGCTTCGACATCTTCACCGACGGCGAGTTTCGCCGCAGCAACTTCATGGGCGATTTCACCGATGCCGTCGAAGGCTTCGACTTTAGCGAAGGCTTGGCGCGCACGTGGTCCGGCCAGCAGGCGGGCCAACGTATGCAAGGGCCCGTTCGTGGCATCGTGACGCAAAAGCTGCGCGCGGTTCGCCCGCTAACGGGCCACGAGCTTCCGTTCATGAAGCAGCACAGCCCCGGCGACATCAAGATGACCTTACCGAGCGCCACCCAATTTCCTTCCATCGCGTTCAAGTTTGGCGTCACGGACAAAGTCTACAAAGACCACTCCGCGCTGCTATGGGACATCGTCGAAATCATCAAAGCGGAAATGGCGCGCTTGACCGCTGAGGGCGTGAAGTATATCCAGATCGACGCGCCGCGCTATAGCTACTACATGGACCCGAAGTGGCGCGACTGGATTCGCGAAAACATGCGCACCGATCCTGAAGGCGCGCTCGCCGAAGCTGTGAAAGCGGACAACGCGTGCCTGCAGGCCGCCCGCAAACCGGGGGTCACCCTCGCGATTCATCTCTGCCGCGGAAATAGCCGCAGCCACTGGTACGCGGAAGGCGGTTACGACGCCGTCGCCGAAAAGCTTTTCGGCACACTTGACGTGGATCGCTTCCTGCTCGAATACGACGATCCGCGCTCCGGCACGTTCGAGCCTCTGCGGTTCATTCCGCGCGGCAAAACCGTGGTCTTGGGACTGATCAGCTCCAAAGTCGCGCAGATCGAAAACGGTGACGACATCGTGAAACGCATTCACGAAGCGGCGAAATTTTTCCCGCTCGAAAATCTGGCGCTCAGCCCCCAATGCGGCTTCGCTTCCACTCTCGACGGCAACTTGCTCACCGAAAACGAGCAGTGGGCCAAGCTCCGCCTCGTTGTCGACACCGCCCGCCGCGTCTGGGGCTAAAATTTTCCTGCCCGCTAGGCAGACGGAGGTTTTATGGCAAAGGTTGTTCTTGGCATCGGCTCGTCGCACGGGCCAATGCTTTCCACGCCGCCCGATCAATGGCATCTGCGCGGCAACGCCGATCGAAAGAATCCTCGGCATTTTTATCGCGGCGAAGCATACGATTACGAAAAATTGCTCGCCGCGCGCCAGCCGGGGTTCGCCGATGCCGTCACTCCCGCCGAACGGCAAAGGCGCTTCGATGCTTGCCAGCGCGCCCTCGATAAGCTGGCCGCAAAATTCGCCGAAGTGAAACCGGACGCCGTGGTCATCGTCGGCAACGATCAGCGTGAACTCTTTAGCGACGAAAATACGCCGGCCATGCTCGTCTTCGCGGGCGACAAAATCGAAAACATTCCTGAGTCCGAAGAAGTGAAAGCCACATGGCCGCCGGGCATCGCCATCGCCGAAGAGGGCCACTGCCCTGCCGGGGGCGCCGAGTATTGCGGCGCGCCCGAATTCGCAAAGCATCTGGTCACTGCTCTGATCGATCAGGAATTCGACGTCTCTGAATCCGCCCGCTTGCCGAAAGTGAATGGCCACGCGCACGGAATCCCGCACGCATTCGGCTTTCTTTATCGGCGCATCATGCGTGACAACCCTCCGCCCAGCGTTCCATTTTTCCTGAACGCCGGAATTCCGGACAATCGCCCGAAAATCATCCGTTGTTTGAAATTCGGTCCCGCGCTGGTGAAAGCCATCGAAAGCTGGAAAGAAGACGCGAAAGTCGCGGTATTCTGTTCCGGCGGCTTGACCCATTTCGTGATCGACGAAGATCTGGACCGTCGCGTGCTCAAGGGTATGCAGGAACGCGACGAAAAAGATCTTGCCGCCATTCCCGAAAGCTATCTGATGGGCAATACGTGCGAGATCCGCAATTGGCTGCCGGTTTCAACGGGCATGAATTCGCTGGGCAAGAAAATGACCCTGGTTGACTATGTCCCCTGCTATCGAACCGAGGCGGGCACCGGTAACGCCATGGGATTCGTCTATTGGCAATGATCGGGCGGAGCGCACGTTGACCCAAGCCATATCCAGCGAATTCGTAGCGCGCCTGAATCGACTGGATTCCTGCGCGGTTTCCGACGCGCTCGATAAACTCGGGTTCAAAGGCGCGGTCACCGGAATCTCGCCGCTCACCAGCGTGCGCCGCATCGCCGGCAAAGTGCTCACCATCCGGCTCGGCGTGGGCCAACCGCCACCCGGCGTACCGCGCCACATCGGCACGACCGCAATCGAAGCGGCGCAGCCCGGCGATATTATCGTTGTCGAACAGCGTAGTGGACTCGATGCCGCAGCGTGGGGCGGAATCCTGTCGCGCGGGGCGAAGCTGCGCGGAATCGCCGGAACCATCGCCGAAGGTCCGGTGCGCGATGTGGACGAAGCTCGGGAAGTCGACTACCCGGTGTACGGACGAGGCGCAACCTGCTGCACGGCCCGCGGCCGAGTCGTCGAGCTCGCCAACAATCAACCCATCATCGTCGGCAACGTGAACGTAAAGGCCGGCGATTACGCCATCGCCGATTCGAGCGGCGTCGTGTTCATCGCCGCCGAAGAGGCTGAACGCGTAATCGCAGCAGCCGAAGACATTGCGGCGCGCGAAGGCGCCATGGCCAAAGCCTTGCTCGATGGCGAGCCGATCACCAAAGTGATGGGCGCAAATTACGAGAACATGCTGCGCCGGTAAGTACCGCGAAAAAGGAAATTTCCCGTTGCCCGAAATCGATACCGCTGTTGAACGCGCCAGTAGGCTCGATACTACGAATATCAGCGATGCGCTGGATCGTCTCGGCATCGCCGGACAGTGCCTCGGCATCAAGCCGCGCGATCCGCGCTTTCGCCTCACCGGACGTGCCTTCACGCTGCTCTATGGCCCGATTGGCAAGCCGGCCGGCACCGTGGGCGACTTTGTCGACGACGTGCCGCCCGGCACGGTCATCGCCATTGATAACGGTGGTCGAGAGAACGCCACCGTGTGGGGCGACATCCTTACCGAGATCGCCCATCGGCGCGGCATCGCCGGAACGGTGATCGATGGCGCGTGCCGCGATACGGCTCTGTGCATCGAGCTCGGCTATCCCGTCTTCAGTCGCAGCTATTCTATGCGCACCGGAAAAGACCGCGTGCAGCTTGAGGGCACGGACGTGATCGTCAATATCGGCGATGCCCGCGTCGCGCCCGGAGACATTCTCCGCGGCGATGCAGACGGCGTGATCGTCATCCCGCGCCAGCACGAACTCGAAGTCCTCGCCGCTGCCGAAGATGTATTCGCCAAGGAAGAAGCCATCCGCCAGAGCATCCGCGCCGGAAAACGCCTCGATGAAGCGCGCAAGGAACTCGGGTATCATCATCTCCAGACGAAACGCTCGTAGGCAGTGTCACAAATTCGCCACTTTTGAATTTGCCCCGAATGTCAGCCCAGTCGCACGCGAACGCCGACAAAACACATCGCATTCTGGTCGGCCCGGCGGGCTGGTCGTATACCGATTGGAATGGCGTACTATATCCCACGCATCGCCCGCACGGCTTCCACGAAGCCACCTATCTCGCGCAGTTTTTCGATACCATCGAGATCAACACGTCGTTCTACAACCCGCTGCGTCCCGAATTCGCCGCCCAGTGGATTGAGCGCGTTTCGGCTAATCCGCGCTTTCTTTTCACCGCCAAAATGTGGCAGCGCTTCACGCACGAAACTGGCGCCACCTTGCAGGACGAGAAAGCCGTCCGCGCTGGTTTTGACGTGCTGCGCAGCGCCAATCGCCTGGGAGCCGTGCTGCTTCAGTTCCCATTTTCCTTTCACCACACGCCCGAAAATCTCGATCGCCTGAAGCACACCCTGAAAATCTTCAGCGACTATCCGCTGGTAGTGGAAGTCCGCCACTCGTCTTGGGTGCTGCCGGACTTTTTTCACTTCCTGCATGAACGCCACGTTGGCTTCTGCAATATCGACCAGCCGCTGATCGGGCGTTCAGTGAAGCCGGCCGAACGCATCACGTCAGCCCTCGGGTACGTGCGCCTCCACGGACGCCGCTACGACACGTGGTTTAGCGACGAGCCTGATCTGCCCAGCTTTGAACGCTACAACTATTTGTATTCTGAACAAGAACTCAAACCATGGGTAAAACGCATTCGCCACGTTTCAGCGGGGACGGAAACCACATTCGTGGTGGCCAACAATCACTTCGAAGCGAAAGGAGTGGTCAATGCGCTGCAGCTGATCAGCATGCTGAGCGGCGAGAAAGTGAAAATTCCGGAGACGCTGCGCCACCGTTATCCGCAGCTCGAAGCCATCGCCAACGAGCCTTCCGCCGAGCCGACGCTTTTCCCATTGCCCCCACCTTGATTCTTCCGAGCGCTACGCTGTCAAGGAGGCGCTTACACGGCCGCTCACCCGGATGGGATATTGAGCACACCCCAGCGCAGTCTCGGAGCCACACTCGATTTCGTTGTCTCGGTTTAACTACTTCTTGAAGAGATTTTCGAACGCTTGGCGCGCATCGGTGGGCCTGGACGCTGAGACGGTAGCCTGAATCGGCATTTTCACCGCCGCGTAGGTGACCGGCGACGTATCCTTTTCGACCGTGACGCGGAACTCAAAAAACTTGCAGTTGTTCTTCGCGTCCTTTTTCGTGATCCGCTCCGTGATCGGCTGGGTGCACTCGAATTGCTTGCCGGTATCGAAATGCACGCATTGTTTGCAGCAATGCATCTCGGACTGGCACCGCGGGCACTTGCCGGTGGCGTCGAACCCCGGCGCGAGCGCCGCACCGCAATTCGAGCAACGCGCCCTCATCACCGTTCCAACCATCCGCGGCGTTCGCGGACCGAGCAAATCCTGCTTCGGGCGCGGCGGCGGCTCGTTGGGGCGTTCCGCTCGGGTTCGCTTCTTGTCTTCGGGATCCCGGTCGCGGTAACCCCTCTGCTTATACTTCCGCTCCATGGACACCTCCTGGGGGATAATTCATCATACCCCTAAATCCTTGCAATCCACTCGTATCTTCACGGCCGTGCTCTTGTGGCACACCGCCGCATTTCTCTTTCCGGTTCGACTTGCATTCGCTTAGTGCCGGGCGGCCATCGATCGATGGGCCCAGTGCTTTGAGAGACCTTCAAAAGGCAAATCCGGTTGCAAATATTTTCGCGGCTGGCCGAAAGCAGCCATGGCGGCCTCAGCGGCCAAGTACCCGCTGCGCACAGCGCCTTCCATCGTCGCTGGCCACCCTGTTCGCGTCCAATCGCCGGCCAGATAGAAGTTCTTCACCCCGATATCTTGCGCGGGCCGCCAGCGGTCCACGCCTGGCTCAGGAGAAAATGTCGCGTGAACTTCCTTGATCACCGTAGCCTTCACTACTTGAGCAGCGCGCGCGGCTGGCAGCACTTCCAGCAATTCGCGGTGACATAGGTCGATAATCTCTTGTCTCGAACGGGGTACCAGATCATACGAGGCGCTGATCACCGATTGCAAGTATTGAGTTCCGTGGCTTTCTTCTAACTGGGATGCGCGGCCCGAACCGTTTGATTCACTCCGGTACAACATCGTCTTATTAAAGATCCACTGGGTCGTGTGATCGAGCAATGTTAAGAACGGCTCGGTCATTACCTCACGGTCGAACCAGAAATGCACTCCGGTGATTGGCGCAGTTTTGATGCGGGATAAACCGCTCAGCGGCCCTCCCGCCTCGCTCAGCGCTTCCGGAGCCATGTCAGGCAGCGCGTCGTGCGGCACGGCGGCGACGCAGGCGTCCACCACCACCTCTGATCCGTCTTCCATCACGGCGCACTCGAAACGTCCTTCGCACAGCCGAATCTCGCGAACACCGGCGCGGAGCGTCACTTCCCCTCCTTGCCGCTCGATCGCCGCCCGGCAGCCCTCATATAAATCCGCCAGTGGAACCGACGGGATGCCCACGCGATAGCCGCCGCGGCTGCCGAGAAACGCTTTCCAGAACACCTCGATGCCGTAGCGAGCGTCTGTGCGATCCAACTCTTCATCGAGCGCACTCACCAGCACTACTCGCCAGAACCGCTCGATTGCTCCCCGCGTCTGTTTCATCCGCTGGAGCCAATCGAGCATCGAAATGCCCTCAATGGCCGGGGGCGAGCCGCCCGAGCGCGCAGTAGCAAGCAGCGCGTTGGCGATGGCCCGCTTGTCCGCGAATGACAAAGCGCCGAAAAACAGGAACGACGGGGTCATGTGCAGCGGCGGCGGCAGAAAAGGGGATGCCTCCATAGTCGAGCGCCGCCCCTGCTTGTCAACGAAGTACAGCCGGTCGTAAAAGCGGATTTTCGATTCCGCCCCGGTGCGCCGGTAAAAGTCCGCCAGATTTGTGCAGCAGCCCAGGGTGACGTGCTGGCAATTGTCCACCTCGCTGCCGTTGGGCAGCGTGTAGGATGTGGCGCGCCCGCCCAGGTGGGGACGCTTCTCGAAGAGGCGGACCTGCAGGCCCGCGTCAGCCAGCGCGACGGCGCAGGACAGTCCCGCCAGTCCGCCGCCGATCACCAGCACGCTTTGCGAGGGCATCCTTTTTCCACCAGTTGCTCATTCCTGCCGTCAGCAGATATTGCAGTTTTTCGGCGCTCGATAGCGACACGCGCCCGGAGAATACGTCGAAGCCGCGCTCTTCGATGCGCGCCAGCAATGTGCTATACGTCCGCACCAAAGCCCACAAAGTCGCGCGGCTATCCGAATCCACCTGCCGCACCAGCGGCGCGCCCTCCTGGTACAAGCGCCACGCGCGATCCGCTTCGAATTCCAGCAAACTCCGCAGCTGCGGAGTCATCGGTCCGCGCAGATTTTCGTCGCGCAGGCCGAATTTCGCCAGATCCTCCTGCGGCAAGTAGACGCGGCCCATTCCGTAATCGCTGTTCACGTCGCGGATGATGTTCGTCATCTGGAACGCCAGTCCCAGCCGCTCGGCCAAATCCGGAGCATGCGGATCGCGGAAGCCAAACACGTGCAAACAGGTGAGCCCAACCGTGCCCGCCACCCGGTAGCAATATTCCGCAAGCCGGTCAAACGTGGCGTAGCGTGAGATCGTTAAATCCATCTCGGCGCCCAGAATCAAGTCGTGAAAGTAGCGCGCAGGCATTTCGAAGCGTGCCATGGTGTCGGCAAGCGCCGGCAAAATCGCGTGTCCCTCGGTCCTTCCCGCAGCCGCTTCATCGAGTAGTCCGCGCCAACGTGCCAATCCCCGGCGCTTCGACTCCAGGTCGCCGGCTTCGTCAGACACATCGTCCACCAGGCGCATAAACGCATAGAGCGCGCACAACGCGTTGCGCTTCTCGCGCCGTAGCCCATAAAACGCCAGATAAAAGCTGCTGTGCGCCGCCCGCGCGATGCGGTTGCACTCGGCGTACGACTCGGCAAGCGTTTGCGGAGCAGCAACGCGCATCGCCGTATGAACTGCAGCGGTGGGAGCCGCTAAACGTGGCGAGAGCGGCGTCTGCCGGCGCCCGCGCTGCACCAACGTCGCCCCGAGTGCCCCAGTCAGCAACCGCAGCTTCGTCGTTTTGGTCAGCGCCGGACGATGCTGCAGCGTGTTGTAGCCGGATTTCTCGATGGCATCGAGAATGGCCATGCCACCGCGGCTGAACAGTTCGATATCGATTCTCAGATTCGCATCTACCATCCGCCCCAGCGGAAATCCGGCTACGAACATCCCGCGCGCTCGCGCGATCAGTTCCTTCATCAGCGCTGCGTAGCGCTCGTCGAACCGGCGCTCGACGATTTCGCGCTCCGTCAACCCGTGCGCGGTGAGCGCTTGAATCGGAATGTAGATCCGGCCCTTTTCCAGGTCGCGCGACACATCCTGCCAGAAATTCGCCAGCTGCAAAGCCGTGCAGGTGTAGTCCGAAAGCCGCTGCCGCTCGTCGTCGCGGTAACCGCAGAGATACAACACCAGCCGCCCCACAGGATTCGCGGAATAGACGCAGTAATCGAGCACGTCATCCCACGTGGCGTAACGCGAAACGGTCTGGTCCTGCCGAAAGGCGCGCAGCAAGTCGACGAACGGCTGCGCCGGAATGTCTTTGGCGCGAATGGTTTCGCCGAGCGCAATCAGCACCGGATGCGAAGGAGCGCTCCCGGGCTCGTAAATCTTTCTCAGATCTTCTTCCCACGCATCAAGCAGCGCGAGCGCCCGCGCGTGATCCGGAACCTCATCGCCCAGATCGTCCGACCAGCGGCAGTAGGAATAAACGTTGTAAAAGTGTTGGTGCAGTTCGCGCGGCAGCAGCCACGAAACGACGTTGAAGTTTTCGTAGTGGTGCGTCGCCAGCCAGCGCGTGTAGCGCTGCGCTTCCGCCGCGCTGCATCCTTGCGGCGGCAGGTTTTTCGCGATCTCGAGCTCAGGAGTCGCTAGCATTCTGCAGTGGAACGAGCTTTCGCTCGCTTCTCGGTCGAATCGCCCGCTCGTTCGGCGAGGTACGAAACCCCACTCACGGAATCACGGCCGTCTTCAGTTCGCCGTTGCGGTTCTTCATCTGCTGGAATACGTTCGGCAGCTCGGCCAACGGCGCTTCCCCGGTAACGAAGTCGGCCGCGCGAACTTCGCCGCGCACGATCGCATCGAGCGCCTCGCGAATAAACCGCGGCGTGTGGTGGAAGCTCGATTTGATGGTCACCTCGGAATAGTGCAGTGCCGTGGGGTCGATCTTCACTTCCGTGCCGCGCGGGCATCCGCCAAAAAGCTGCACTGCCCCGCCCTTGCGCACCATAGAAAGCGCCCATTGCCAGGTTTCCGCGCGCCCTACGGCCTCGATCACCGCGTCCGCGCCGCGACCGCCCTCGGTCAGCTGCTTCACCGGAGCGATGGGATTCTCTATTTCAGCCACGTCGAACGCGGCGATGGCGCCCAGGCGTTCCGCGGCGCGCATCTGGCTCGGCCGTTTTCCCACCGCGATCACGCGCGCTCCGCGTACGGACAGCATGCGAATAAATCCCAGCCCGATGGGACCGCAGCCAATGACCACAACCGTGTCGCCGGGATGAATCCCCGTTTCATGAATGCCGCGCAGCACGCAAGCGAGCGGCTCGACCAGCGCCGCATCAAGGAACGAAACGTGATCGGGGATTTCCAGCATATTGCGTCGGACGATCCGTCCTGGAATCCGAATATACTCCGCGTACGCGCCGTTGTTGAACAGCAGATCTTCGCAAAGGTTGGGCTGCCCCTTGCGGCAATAAAAGCACGTTTCGCATGGCGCGGAATTCGACGGCACCACACGCATGCCCTTGCGCACGCCGCCATTGACGGCGCTGCCAGTCTCTTCAATCACCCCCGCAAGTTCGTGACCGAAAAGCGCCGGCGGCTGGATCATCTTTTCGTGAAAGCCCTGCTTCCACACTTTCAGGTCCGTGCCGCAGGTAAGCGCCACGTGCACGCGCACCAACACGTCGTCCTCGCCAAGCTTCGGAATATCGACGTTCTCTACTTTTACGTCTTCGCGGCCGTAGAGAACCGCCGCCCTCATGTGCCCGTTCGTATTCGATTTGCTCATTCGTGAATGATCACAACTTTCAGAGTATCGCCCTTCGGATGCGCCGCCAACTCTAACGCGTCGGAGATGCGTTCGAGTGGGAACCGGTGCGAGATTGTGTCCCGGAAGGGCAGGCGCCGCTCGAATACCAGCGCCGCGGACTCGGTCTGATCGTCGACGGAGGCGCTGTAGCTGCCCAAAATTTCTCGCTCTTCCACGCCAATCGCGGCCGCCGGGAAGTCGAGTTGCAGGACGGGATCGTTGTGCGCAAAAAGCAGCACGCGTCCGCCGGGCCGCGAAATCGCCAGCGCTTCGGGAACAAGCGGCGGATTCGGTGCGGCAAGAATTACGGCATCCGCGCCGCGGCCATCCGTGCGGCTGCGCATTTCCTTGATCAAATCGGTACTGCGAGGATCAAATGCTTCAACCGCTCCGAAGCGTACGCCGGCTGCGCGCCGAGCCTCCATTGGGTCGCTGGTGTAAACCTTCGCGCCTTCCAGGGTCGCAAGCATTCCCACCAACATCCCAATCGGCCCCTGGCCGATTACCAACACCGTTTCGCCCTTGGCCACGCGCGCCTTGCGCACCGCTTTCAACGCGGTGTTCACCGGCTCCACGAACGTTGCTTCCTCAAACGTGACGTCCGGCGGCAGCGCCATCATTCCGCGCTCCACAATCCACGGCATGGCGCGGACATATTGCGCGAAGCCTCCGCCGCTAGGATCGAATCCAGCGGTGAGGCCCGTTTTCTTGTATCCCGCGCACTGCGAGAAAAGCTTGTGCTCGCAATAAAAGCAATCGCCGCAAGGAATGTGGTGAAAGCTGACCACCCGGTCGCCAGGTTTAAACTTCGTGACGCCGCTTCCAACCTCGACAACCGTCCCCGCAAGCTCGTGCCCGAAAATCTGCGGCGGCTTCACAAACCCGTGATGGATTTTTTTTGTGTCCGTGCCGCAGATGCCGCACGCGGCGACCCGGAAAAGCACCTCGCCCGGACCGATTTGCGGAATGGGCACTTCCTCGACAACCACGCGACCTTCACCGCGATACACTCCCGCCTTCATGCGCCTTGGTTGGTGAGCAGCTTTATGCGATTCCACTTGTGCGATCGTGTGCGACATCGTGCGTGAACCCCTTATTGATGGCCTGGCTTATGACCGACTCGAAGCCGCTCTTCCCTCCAGCCCCGTGCCGGCCGCGGCGAGCTTTTCGACGTATCGATCCAGAAACGAAGCGAGCTCCGTGGCCGCCGCTTTCGCCGATTGCCCCAGTTTCATCACTGCCCCAATCGATTGCGGATGCTTAGCCACCTGCGCCAGCACCAAAGGCATGCTGATGCGACCTTCCTCAGTGAAGACTCCGGTCATATCGAACGGCAACTCTTCATCCGCCAGATCGCTGATGGCGCGGACGGCAATCGCCGGCACTCCGCGGCGGCTCGCTTCTGCTAAAATCACGAAGCTTTCCATATCCACCGCATCGGCGCTTTCGCCCAAATGCTTTTTCTCGACGGCTTTTCCAATCACACGTCCGGCCGTATGAAACCGGCTCACAGGCGTAGCTCCACACTCGCCGGCAAACGAATACATGGCCTCACTGCTTTGCAGCAAGGCGCCCGGTTCCGCAGGTTCGATATCTCCCGAGCGAACTTCCCGCGCCGCCAACACCTGGCCGATTCGATAGCTGGGCTTGAGCGCGCCGGCCAAGCCGGACGAAATGCAAAAATCCATCGTGTCAGCTGTCGGTTGCAGCGCCAGAGAGACTGCCGCAGCAGCAGGCCTGGGCCCTGCCCCAGTGAGCACCACGGTTACCTGAGCTCCCGCGATTTCGGCCGCGTAAGTTTCCGGGGCCACAATTTGCGTCGGATCAGGCTTCACGGCTTGAAATCCACGCCGGTCTCGCCATGGCTCGAACTCGTTCTCAATTGCAAAAGTGACCAGGATTCTCACAGTCGCCGCTAGGCAGCCTCCGCGCGAACTTTCGCCTTCGCCAACGTCCCATTGCGCGTGTAGCCGTGTTCTTGGTACCAATCCACCGAGCGCGCCAACGCTGATTCCACCGGCCCTGCAGCGAAACCCAGTTCCCTTTCAGCTTTACCTGTCGCCACGAACATCCGGTGGCGCGACATTTTCACACCCTCCACGGGAATGCGCGGGTCTCGCCCTACCAGGCGCGAGAACCACTCGTCCGCATATCCAGCTGCGAGCGCAACGGCATGCGGCAACCGCACGCGCGGAGCAGCACGCCCGGTAAGCTTCGCCAGCGCCTCAAGAATCTGCTTCAGCGTCATATTGCGGCCTCCGAGCAGATAGCGCTCGCCGGGCCGGCCCTGTACGGCGGCAAGCAAGTGCCCGGCTGCCACATCTTCGACGGCTACCAGATTCAAACCCGTATCTACGTATGCCGGCATCTTGCCATTCAGAAAATCAACGATGATGCGGCCCGTCGGCGTGGGCTTCCAATCGCCCGGCCCCACGGGAGTTGTCGGATTGACGATCACCACGGGCAGCCCCGCCGCCGCCGCTTTCTTCGCCTCTTGCTCCGCCAAAAATTTGGAACGCTTATAGTGACCGATCATCTGATCGACCGTAGCCGGCGTGGACTCATCCGGCAAAACCTCATGGGGGTCCGTTGGCTGAGACACCGCTATGGTCGCCACGGTGCTGGTATATACGATGCGCGAGACGCCCTCTCTGGCTGCGGCTTCGAGCAGGCGACGCGTTCCGCCCACATTGCTGTCGTAGATATCCTCGGGATTTCGCGCCCACAGGCGATAGTCGGCAGCGACGTGAAATACCCGCCGCACGCCCTTCATCGCGCGAGCGATCGAATCCGCATCGCGCAGATCGCCCTCGACTCGCTCCACCGCCAGACCGTCAAGAAATTCCAGCCGGCTGGTGCGGCGCACCAATAAGCGCACCTGATCGCCTGCAGCGACAAGCTGGCGGGCCACATGGCTGCCTACGAATCCGCTAGCGCCGGTGACGAGCGTGGTCATGCGGCTCGATGGACCCTATTCTTCCGGAACAATCCTGCACGGGGAGCATTCCGGAGGGAACACACTGAACATCGTGCTTTTGCGTGCATGTTTTCGCGTTCATCCGTTACAGGTGGGATCCGGCGCCCTGGCGGATCTCGTCCGCCCCCACGCGCACGCCGGAAAAGCGGGTTCGGCCCTTCTTCAAGTTATCGTAGCGCGCTAACGCATACAGCGGAAAGGAATTCCGGTACAGGTGGTATTTCAAATAGAACACGCACGGAAAGCCAGTACCAGTGAATTCGTCCTCGTCCCAGCTGCCGTCTTCATTCTGATGTGATACAAGCCAAGCAGCCGCGCGCTCCGTCGCTGGGTCGTTCGGGTCGATTGTTGCCAGCAGGCCGATCAGCGCCCAAGCCGTTTGCGAAGCCGTGCTCGCTCCGCGCCCCTTCAGCGATTCGTCATAGTAGGAAAGGATCGACTCGCCGAAGCCCCCGTCGTCATTTTGTACCGAACGCAACCACTCCCCCGCTCGGCGGCATTCCGGCTGGGAACGTAAGCCGAGAGCTTCCATCGCGCGCAGCACGCCGCTGGTGCCGTAAAGGTAGTTCACGCCCCAGCGCCCGTACCACGCGCCATCTCGCGTCTGTTCGCTCCTCAAAAATTGGATACCTCTCTGTATGGCTGGGTGTGACGCGGGCCAGCCCATCTGTCCCAGGCATTCGAGAGAGCGCGCGGTCACATCCGCGGTGGAAGGATCAAGCATCGCGTTATGATCGGCGAAAGGAATGTTGTTCAGGAACTGCCGATTGTTCTCGTGATCGAACGCGCCCCAGCCGCCGTCGGCATTCTGCATGCTGACGAGCCAGGCCAGCCCGCGCCGAATCGCGCTACGCAGCGGCTCAGGTTTGGGGTCAGCCACGCGCCACAGCGCCATCAACACAAACGCGGTGTCGTCCACGTCTGGATACCAGTCATTTCGAAACTCGAAGGCCCACCCGCCCGGATCTCCCTTGCGATTCTTCACCTGCCAATCGCCCGGTCCCAGGATCTGCTTATCCACCAGCCAGCGGGAAGCTTTCACAAGAGCTGGATGTGCCGGATCGATTCCTGCTTCCTCAAGAGAAACCATGGCGATCGCCGTGTCCCAAACAGGCGAAATGCACGGCTGCATCCGAATCCCTTCCTCGCCCTCAATCTCGTAGCTCTCCAGATACCGCAGTTCTCGCGCTACCAGCGGGTCAGTGGTATCCGCGCCCTCGGCGAGCAGCGCAAAAATCGAATTGGTCATCGCCGGGAAAATTGTAGCCAGCCCCTCGCTGCGCTCCAGCCGCTCCACGGTCCATTTATGCGCCCGATCGAGTGCCGTGCGGCGAAAAGGCTTCCACGGCGACCGTTCATACAGTTTGAGCCCGCGATCCAGCGCCAAAAAGATATTCTTCCATGACACGCCCCGCGCATCCCAAGAGAGCGAGCGCGGTTTCGCGCCGGGGCGCGTAAAAAGCTCGTCTACCGTCACTCCCGCCGGCAGCCGCCAATTCGGCCGCAGAGCGTAGACAATCGCAAGCGGAATCACGATGCCGCGCGTCCAGGACGACATTTCGAAGATGTTTAACGGAAACCATGCCGGCATCAGAATCATTTCCGGCGGAATCGCGGGAGCCATGCTGCCATCGATCGCGCCAGCCATGGCAAGATACAAGCGCACATACGAATTGGTGGACTCCAGTCCACCCAGCTCATGAACTCTCGTCCGCGCGAGCTGCATGTGGGGTGCCGACGCCGGATCGCCCGCGATGCGCAGCGCAACCCATGCCTTTACAGTCGCGTTCAGCTCTGACGGACCACCGTGGAAGATGTTCCAGCCGCCGTCGGGAAGCTGCCTCGCGCGGATGTAGCTGGCAAGCTTCGCCACTTTCGGCGAGTTCAATTCCCCTATGATATGCAGGAAATAGATGTAATCCGACTCGAGCGTGGTGTCAGCCTCTAGCTCGCCCCACCAAAAGCCGTCCGAATGCTGGGCGGAAAGCAGCCAGCGCACCGCCCGCGCGACGGCTCGCTCCACTTGCGATTCGTGCTGTCTCTGCGGTACGGCCGCGGCACCTTGTCCGGAAGAATTTCTGCCGGATTCCCCAAACCGCTGCGCTTTGGTTTGGTTGGCGTCTACCCGCAGACTGGCTTCTGGCGTCATCTGCCCCTCAGATATCTACTTGTAATGCAACTTGTGGAATGCCTCATCGACCGTTACGTCCCGCTGCAACAGGGCCAGACGGATACACCTCGGTGAGGTCTCAGCCTGGGATACGGACCTTGGACCGGCAGATCCATGGACAATTCCAGAGCGTCTCAGCGGCCCGGAGGTCACCCAACCTCACGGAATACAGGTACTTAGAGAGCCCCTCGCCACTATTATCTGGCGGAACTTGTCCAGCGTCAATCGAAAACCACCTCACCGACTGGGCAATTCGATGCGGCGGATGCAGCATCGCGATGCCTTGCGAACCTCGAGGGTGTACCAAATGCCAAAGAGCGCGCAGCAGGCGTTCCGGACGTAACGCGCCCAACGTGTCGCGGCCAAGCCGTGGGATTTCACTACAGTGGCATTCATGAACGAGTGCGACTCACAAGAATTCGGATGCTCGCCTATCGCTCGCCGCGCTCAAGCGCCCGCAGTCGCGCTGCTAATTCCGGCAGCCGCGCCAACCACGCATACTGCTCCTTGAATCTGCCCAGCGGACGCGCGGGCGTTCCCCACACCGTCTGCCCCCCGCGAATCGTCTTGCCGTTCAGAACGCCTCCCTGCCCACCCACGCGAACATCATCCTCAATGGTGCAGTGATCGCCCACTCCGGCCTGTCCGCCCATCATCACGCGATCGCCAATCGTGCTGCTGCCCGAAATTCCCACTTGCGCCGCCAGGATCGAATGCTCCCCAATCCGGACGTTGTGCGCGATCTGCACCAGGTTGTCGATCTTCACGTCGCAGGCGATCTCCGTATCGTCGAGCGATCCACGATCGATGGTCGTATTCGCGCCTATTTCGACGTCATCGCCGATCCGCACGCCCCCGATCTGCGGGAATTTCCAGTGACGCCCTTCGCCATACACGTAGCCGAAACCATCCGCGCCAAGCACCCCGCCGGAATGAATCTCCACCCGGTCGCCCAGCTGCACCCCGGCATAAAGCGTCACGCGCGGATGTAAAACGCATTTCTCGCCTACGCGAACTCCGCGGCCCAAAAAGCAAAACGCTTCCACGCGGGATTCCGCACCGAGAACCACGTCATCTTCAATCACCGCATATGGTCCCACGGAAGCGCTCGCCGGCACTGTCGCGCTCGCGGCAACAACGGCCGTCGGGTGGATTCCTGGAGCACCGGCAGGCTTCGGCAAAAGCCAGTCGGCGGCCTTGGCGAACGCGAACTTCGGGTCGTCGGCTTCGATAATGGTTTTTCCCGCGATCCGCGCACCCGCAGAGGCGATCACGCACCGTGCGGCCGAGGCGGTAGCCTGCGCGTAATTCTTTTCCGCGCTGGCGTAGATCAGGTCTTCAGCGCCGGCGCGCTCCGCGCTGCCAATTCCCGAAATCCTCGCCGCTGGATCCCCATCGATTTTTGCCTGCAGATATTTCGCAAGTTCACCAGCAGTACGGGTCATGTTGGCTCTCCTGAACAGAGGCAGTTCCGGTTTTAGTGTTTTTCGCGCCAATCTGCAGTGGGCAAACCTAAAACGGATAGATTGGGTCTCCGCCCGCCGGGCGCGTCTTCCATCGTTTATGCACCCAAAGCCATTGGTCCGGATGGGCACGAACGAAGCGTTCGATCACTTTCGTGAAGCGCGCCGTGTTTTCAACCACGTCGCGCTCTTCGTCGCCCGTGCGTGAAAGCTCAACTGCCGCTCCGAAGCCCAGCCGATATTTTCGGCTTTCCTGGTCCCAGCGAAGAAAACCCGGGACTACCGCGGCGTCCGTTCGCAGCGCAATGCGCGCCAGCCCGGAAGTCGTGGAAGCCGGAATGCCGAAGAAATCGACGAATACGCCTTCCTCAATCACCGTATTGTGATCGGCAAGAATTCCCACCGTGCCGCCGTCGCCCAGCACTTTCAGAATGGCGCGCGCGGCGCGATTTTTTTCGATCGGAGCGTTTCCCGAAAGGCAACGATAGTAATTTACCAGCGCGTCCACGCGCCGATTGGCCACCGGACGCACCAGAAAGTGTAACGGATGCCCGTACAGCGCGTGCGCGAAAGGCGCCAGTTCCCATGCGCTCATGTGCCCGGTCAGGAACAGCACGCCTTTGCCGCGCGCCTGCGCCGCCTCGAAATTCTCAGCCCCGTCGATGGCAACAATGTTTTGAATGTTTTCGCGCGTGTATTTCGGAAATTGAGAAAACTCTCCGGCCATCCAGCCGACCTGCCGAATCATGCCGCGGGTCACCTGCGTGCGCTGTTCGTCCGTCCAATCCGGAAAGACCATTCGCAAATTGAAGTCCGCTGCGCGCCGCAGCGGTGCGCGCATCTTAAAAGCGACACTGGCGAACCCTGCGCCAACGAATCGCGCCGCCGGCCGCGGCAAAATGCCCAGCGCCTTAATCCCAATCCACGCTCCCGCGTATTCCAGCCACTCGCGCATAGCGCGCCATTATGCGCGTCCCCCCTTTTTCGCGCCAGCCTCCGGCTAGAGCCGCATCGCAATCCAGTGCGCCTCCTTTGCAGCGTGTCTATTTCGCGCGACCGTCTGAGCTTTTCATTGCCGCTGTCGCGCAGGGACTTCCGTTAATCGAATCTCTGGGCGCCAGTGCTAAACTAAGAGGTCTTGAATACCGAACAAAATGGGCGCCGTGAACAAGGATTCACGGCGTGGTTCGTCGCCGCGGGAATCTTCCTCTGCCTGTTTGGGCAACTGGGTGCAATCGGCCTCACCGGGCCGGACGAGCCGCGCTACGCATGGATAGCCCGCGCTATGGCCCAAACCGGCGACTGGATCACGCCGCGACTCTACGGCCAGCCCTGGTTTGAAAAACCAATCCTCTACTATTGGGCCTCCGCGATCGGATTCAAACTGAATTTACCAGCTGAATGGGCAGCGCGACTGCCTTCCGCGTTTGCCGCTCTCGCAGCCGCCATCGGCATCGGCTGGCTCGCCGCCAAACATTACGGCGGCGGTGCTGGTTCACTTCGCAGCCCCGTCCTTTTGGCGCCGCTAATTTTCGCATCGAGCGTTGCCGGCATCGGATTCGCGCGCGCGGCTACGCCCGACATGCTCTTCAGCGCTTCGATCGCGCTGGCCATGGCCGCTATCGCGACCGTATATCGCCGCTCCGCCACGCTGCGCGGCGCATCCGCCGCCGAGCCCGCCCGCGTCCGGAGCGATTACGTTCCGCTGCTTCTTTTCGGCGCGTTTCTGGGCCTCGGCGTTCTGGCGAAAGGCCCAGCCGCCGTAATCATGGCCGGCGGGGCCATCGCCATCTGGGCGCTGGTCACCAAACAGTGGCGCGCCGCGTTTCGCGCCGCGCATCCCATCGCGATTGCCGCGTTCTGCGTGGTGGCTTTGCCCTGGTACGTCCTCTGCGCCGTCCGCAATCCGAATTTCCTAAGCATTTTCATCTGGCAGCACAATTTCGAACGCTATCTCACTCCGATGTTTCATCACCCGCAGCCGTTCTGGTTTTTCGGCCCGATCGTGCTGCTGGCCCTCGTTCCTTGGACTATTTTGCTCTGGCCGGTTGCGCGCGAAGGCCTGCGCGTCTGGCGCGAAAAATCGTGGACGCATTCTCCGGGCGTGTTTTTCGCCTGCTGGGCGATTTTCCCGGTCGTGTTCTTCAGCTTTTCGGACTCGAAGCTGCCGAGCTATATTCTTCCCGCGATTCCGCCGCTGGCGCTGCTTTGCGCCGTAGCCGCCGTGCGCGCCTTTCAAGCGAGCCGCGCGCTTTCGCTCGAAATCGCCGCCGGAATCGGCGCTACCTGGATTGCGCTTGCTATAGGAGCCTGGGCCTTCGCGCGAAAAATTTCTTGGAGCGCCGTGTTCTCCAACTACTCTCCGTACGACGTAACGATTGGGGGCGCCGTCGGTATCGCAGCCGCGGTTCTCTTCACGCTCGTACTGTTGTTTTTTGCGATGGGCAGAAAGATGGGAACGGTGGCGGGCCTGTGTGCGCTAGCGGTTGTGCTCACGCTCGAAATTGCGAATGTCGAGGTTCTGCCCTCCGTCGATCCGCTCTATTCCGCGCGCTATCACGCCCAGTTTATGGGCCACGATCTGCATCCTGACCGGATTTTTACCTTCGAGTTGGCGCGTTCGTGGAATTACGGCTTGGCTTTTTACTTTCACCGCCAATTGCCGGAGTGGCAATCGAGCGACCCGCGCGCGGGACTGGTTCTCACCACCCCCGCCGGGCTCAAGAAGATAACCGCGATAGGCCGCTTTCGCGGCGAACTCGACGAACCTGACAAAGGGATTCTCTACGTTCCGGTGGAAATGGCGCCGCGCTAGCGGCAGCTGCTCTAACGCGGTATGGGCGGCAAATTCTGCAGGAAAAAACTGACAATCGCGTTTTCGTAATTCTTGCGGTCATCGTCCGACATGTCGCGATATCGCACCCGGTCTCGCATGATCTGCTTTGGATCGGGTGCCTCACCGTATAGCTGCAGCGTGTCGTTTGCAAGCTCCGGCTGGTCGTCCGATGTGACAAACAGCTTCGGAATACCGTGAGTGCGTCCGATGTTCGCGGAAGCCGGCGGCGTAAACCGATAGGAGTAGTTCACCATCCGGAAAATGAAATCCGACGAGCTCAAAATGTACGGCAGCGCCGTCAGCCCGGACTGCTGCACCTGAATGCGCAGCATATCTTGCGGATCTCCATAGACGTCCGCCACCGCAAACGCGGCGATTCGCGGATCGCTTTCCGCCACTTCGAGCGCGGCGTATGCTCCCATATCCGTGCCCCACAACCCGAAGTGCTGGTGGTCCACGTCATCCCGGCTTGCCAGTGCGTTAACGGCGGATTCCAGTTCACCTTTTTCCTTGTATCCCAGCGATGTGGTTCCCGCGCTAGTGCCATGCCCCGAAAAGTCAAAAAGAACCACGTTGTATTGATGATCCTGTAACGTAGTTACAAGCGTCAGCACGTCGCCACGTTGTGACTGATATCCGTGGCACACGACGATCGTCGGCGCCCCTCGCAGCCCTGGGAAAAACCATCCTTCCCGCATCGCTCCGTTCTCCACAGGAAACGAGAATGCCGTCGGACGCCCCATCATCACTGCCAAATCGAAGGATCCAGGCGTCCGTGGCGGATGGATGATCTGGTAGACCAGATACCCGGATATCGCCCCTACCGACACCAATACAAACAAGACGACCGCGAGAAGAAAGGACGCAAGTTTTCCAAGTCGCGCCGTTGAAAAGCGCATAATCGAGAGGAAGCCCCCTGCCCACGCCAGGTTTCCATTCTGTTACCCAGCGCCCGGAATGTTAGCATATCCACGCACGCCTGCCCGGCCGTGCGCGGCGATGTTTCCCAAACGTACAATTGGGGTCCGTGGAGTGCGCACGCTATAATGCGGCGAGGGCATTCAACCATCCCATGCAGATCGTGGACTTGAGGCAGTTGCATTCGCGATCCCTGGAAGGGCTGTTCCAGGAAGAAGCGCAGCACTGGTTGGAAGAGCTGCGCTGGGACTATCGTCCCTCGATCGATTTGGTGCGCAAGTTCATCGATTCCCGCGCGCTCGGCGGCTACGCGGCATCCGATAACGGCCGCCTCACCGGCTACGGATTCTACGTCCTCGAAGATCACAAGGGATTGATCGGCGGTCTTTACGTCTCGCCGCAGGACCAGCAGGAAGCGATTACCGAGCGGCTGCTCACCGAAATGCTGGCGACGCTCCGCGCCACGCCGCGCCTCGAACGCATCGAAGCCCAGCTGATGCCTTTCGGCAGCGAACTCGATCCGAATTTTCTATCTCAATATTTCCATCTGCACACGCGCCAGTTCATGCTGCTGCCGCTCGATCGCGCGCGACTCAGCGGCAAGCCCGCGTCGCCAGGTTTGCGCGTCGATCAGTGGAAAGATCGCGCGCTCGAATCCGCGGCACGGTTGATCCAGCTCGCCTACGCCAATCACGTCGATAGTCAGATTAACGACCAGTACCGCACCGAATCCGGCAGTCTGAAATTTCTTCGCAATATCGTGCTGCTTCCCGGATGCGGGCAATTCCTGCCGGAAGCATCGTTCCTGGCTCGTTCGGCCACTGGAGATAAACCCATCGGTATGGTTCTGACGTCCACCGTAGCCGAAGGCGTGGGCCACACCACGCAGGTTTGCGTGATGCCGGGTTATCAGCATTGCGGCATCGGGCGCCTTCTGATGGAGCGCTCGATTGAAGCGCTGCGGCAGCGCGGTTACGAATCGCTTTCGCTCACCGTCACCGCCAGCAATCGCGGCGCAGTCGAGCTGTATGAACGCCTCGGCTTCCGCACCGTGAAAACTTTCGCCGCAGGCGTCTGGCAAGCCTAGCTACTTCTTGGCGCGGTCTTTCAGCAGGCCCTTCAGCTCGTCCATGAATTCCTTCACGTCCTTGAAATCGAGGTAGACGCTGGCAAAGCGGACGTAGGCAACCTTGTCGAGCTTCTTCAGGTGATTCATCAGCAGCTCTCCAATTTGCGACGTGGTACGTTCGCGGTCCGGCGCTTCGCTGACGAATGCTTCCGCTTCATCCACCAGCCCCTCAAGCTTGTTCACTGGCACGGGCCGCTTCTCGCACGCCTTGAGCAGGCCCTGCAAAAGCTTCTGGCGATCGAATTTCTCGCGCCGGCCGTCTTTCTTGATCACCATGTAGGGAATTTCGTCGATGCGTTCGTAAGTGGTGAAGCGGCGGTTGCATTCCAGGCATTCGCGGCGGCGGCGGATGAGGTCGCCCGCGCGAGCTTCGCGCGAGTCGACGACTTTATCGTCCAGATGGCCGCAGAAGGGACACTTCACTGCGCGCGTTCCTTTTCCCGGATCGTCTGCGGCGCAACGGAAGCACCGGGAATCGGGTTCTGCTCCGCTTCAGCCAGCAACGCGGCTTCGCCGGCCTGTTCGCTTTCGCGCACGATTCGCCGCAGTTCGCCCATCGACCAGCCCTCTCGGAACAGTAGCGGTAGTCCCACAATGCAGCAACCGGCGAATCCCAGCAACCACAGCACGATGGATGCGACCGCCGCAGGTTCCTTCGCTACCCCAAAGATTAGGGTGAACACAATGAACGTGGCCGCCTGCGCGCCTCCGCCGACCGCCGGAAGCTGCACAGCCGAACCGAAAAGCGAAAACGCGAGAACCAGCACGATTCCGCCCAGGCTAATCGCGGCAAGCGTACCCGGAAATGCGTGGATGGCCCAAAGATACGCCGCCCACACGATGGTCCAGTGCGCGATGGTGTAGAACGCTAGAACGCCCAGATCGCCGCTGGTGCGAATGCCACGCAATCCGTCGCTAAATCCTTCGAGCAGCACCGCGACTTTCTCGCGCCAGCCGTGGCGCCACGACTCATGCTGCAACTTGCGCGCGAGCCAGCCTGCGCCATGATACCGGAAATAGATTAGGAACCCGATGGCAACCACCAGCGCCGCGAGCAACAGGACGCCCGCCGAGCGCGCCAGCGTGACCAGATCGCCTCCGCGCGCGGATATGTGGCGCGATTTGAAGAGCAACAGCGCGAGACCGGCGATCAGCGCCGACGCGGACATGTCGAACACCCGCTCCAGCACGTACACGCCGAACATGCCCGGCATCGATAGCGAGCTTTTCCGCGCGATCAGCACCGGACGGATCGGCTCGCCCGCGCGGCCCAACAGGAACACGCAGGAAAAACCCATCAGCGTGGCGCTGAAGACATCGGTAAATCGCGATGCGCCGAGCGAGCGCGAGAAACGCATCCAGCGCAGCGAACGGATGGCGTAGCAAACATAAAAAGCGGCGAGCGAAAGGAACAGCAGAAAATAGCTCGCGTGGCTGAGCGATGCGCCTACCGTCGACCAGCGAAAACCGTGCAGGGCGATGGAGTTGCGGAATTTGTAAAGGAAGAAGCCGGCAGCCAGCAGCGCGAGCAGCAGCACCAAATACTTGCGCGATTTTCGAAGCATTCGCTTCGACCGTAACAGTTAGCTTCCGACGCTGTCAAGAAGACGCCGGCGCTTCGTTGCTACCGTCGGTTCATACGTCCGGAAATCGCCGCGCCCACGTTTTTCCAATCTCGGTGTATCATTTTTGCCTGTGCGAATTCCCGCTTTGGATTTTTTGCTCTGCCCGAATTGTGCGGGCACTTTGGCGTTGACGAGCGATTCCCTGCCCGCCGAAGCGGACGGTCACGTCATCACCGGCGAACTTTCCTGCGACGGCTGCTCCTCGAAATTTCCGATCCGCAATGGCGTGCCGATTCTTGTCCCGAAAAATTTGGAGAGCGTAAAAGCGGAGACCGCATCGCGTTTCGCCGAGGAATGGACGCGCTGGAGCGATCTGCGCGACTACTACGAGCGCGAGTTTTTCGACTGGGTCGCCCCGCTGGGCCCGAGCGATTTCGATGGGCAACTCGTTTTTGAAGGCGGCTGCGGCAAGGGACGCCACACCGCCATCGTCGCCGCGCACGGAGCGAAGGCCATCGTGTCCGTGGACTTGGGCGAGAGCGCGTTCGTCGCCTTCGCGCACACGCGGCAATTCCCCAATGCGCATGTGGTCATCGGCGATCTGCTGAATCCTCCCGTGCGGCCGGTATTCGATCTGGCCTTCTCGGTTGGAGTGCTTCACCATCTGCCCGATCCGGCGGCTGGATTTGCCAGCCTCGCTTCGCGCGTAAGGGATGGGGGACGCGTGGCGTTCTGGGTATATGGGCAGGAGGGCAACGAGTGGATCACGAAGTACGTTGATCCGGTGCGCAAGGCCCTGACGTCGCGCCTGCCGGCGCCGTATTTGCGCGCCGCGTGCATTCCTCCAGCGCTGCTTCTGTGGGCGGTGATTAAGATGTTTTACCGCCCCTCCGAAAATGGCGAGGGACCGGCCCGACTCCCCTACGGCGATTATTTTGCCGCGCAGTATCACTACCCTTTTGATGAAATTCACGCCAACGTGTTCGACCAGATGGTCACGCCGGTAGCCTTCTACCTGCGCGAGGATCAGGTCCGTCCATGGTTCGCCTCCGGTTTCCGTGACGCCGTGCTGCGCTCGCATCGCGGCTACAGTTGGACCGGCTTGGCCACCATCGAGCGCGCAAAACCCGCCATCGCCGGAACATCCCGATAGCGCTGATAACAGCCCCCAAGTTGAAGCTCACCAGAGAAGACTTCGAACATCTGGTCGAGGAATACCTAAACAGATCAACTTACTTTCACGACGTGGTGACATGGCTTGATCGGATCCTCTACTCACCGTCGCAGTTCAGAAAAATATTTGAACGCGAGCTTCAGCAAGAAATCTAAGAGTGCGCCTCACAAGCATCGAAGGTAGATCTCGCAATTCGCTGCAGTGAGTGGCCGGCCCGGCGAAGGCTATTGTCGTCGCGGCGACACCGCGAGGCGATGCAGGCATACGTTGCCTCGTAATACACCACTCCACACGAGCGCATGTACACTGCAGTTTTCTACATGCATATACTGCGCTTTACAATATGCGTTAACTGTGGTTAATATCGTTGCGTTGCTGCGGCGCTGATGGCGCGCGGCACGCAAGTTCTCTGCTACAGGTAATTCTCGATGGCACACATTCCCAATACGCACATCGGGGCGCACAACGCGGCTTTTGCACTTCTTGTGGCGAGCATCGCGCTACTTTTGCCGATGCGCTGCTCCGCGCAGAGCCAGACGACTAGCGCGATTGTGGGGCAGGTGACGGATACGACGGGGGCGGCGGTTCCTGGCGCGGCGGTGACGATCAGGAACGAAGCGACGGGGCTGACGCGCGCGGCGAAGACGGACAGCGCAGGGGAGTTCAATTTTCCGCTGCTGCTGCCCGGAACCTATTCGGTGCGCGTGGAGGCAGCCGGGTTTGAGCCGCAAACGAACGGCAACGTGGCTTCGGGACTGGGGCAGAAGCAGACGGTGAATTTCCGTCTGCAAGTAGCGCACGCGAAGCAGACCGTGGAAGTGAGTGGCGCGGCACCGCTCATCAATCCTGAAAACGCCAACACGACCACCAACTTGAGCGCGCCGGCCCTCGAGAATCTGCCGAATCCCGGCAGCGACTTGACGTACCCGCTGCAATTCGCTCCCGGAGCGCTGATCAACACGGCGGGAAGCAGCAACGATTTCGTGGGCTCGCAGAACGGATACGGCAACGTGGAGTTCAATGGGCTGCCGGCGCTTTCGAACGGCTACATCGTGGACGGGCTGGAGACGAACGATCCGCTCACCAACCTGAACAGCGGGCTTTCGACCAATCTGGTGCTGGGGCTGAATTCGATCGCGGAAGTGACGGTGAATACGCTTTCGTATTCGGTGGATGAGGGCCGCTACGGCGCGTCACAGGTGAACTACGTGACCAAATCGGGCACCAATCAGTTTCACGGAAACCTCTACGAGCTGTGGAACGGCTCGATTCTGAACGCCGACGATTATTTTTTGTTCGCGAATCCGGAGCCGGGCATTCACAAGCCGCGCTCCACGCTGAATCATTTTGGAGGCAGCCTGGGCGGGCCGATCATTCACAACAAGCTGTTCTTTTTTTTCGACAGTGAGTGGGTGCGCATCGCGCTGCCGATTTTCACGACGGTTACCGTGCCGACGACGGAGTTTCAGCAATACGTGCTGCAGCAGCTGCCGCTGGGCGGCACCGATTCGGTGACGGGTTCGCAGTACGCGCCGGAGCCGGCGGAAGTGCCGTTCTACGAAAAGATGTTTGCGCTGTACGGGAATACCAGCGGGACGCCGTTGGCGGTGCCGGGATGTCCATTCGATGTGGGCGGAGCTTCCCCGGCTGCGGCCAACGACGGGAACGGGTGCGCGAATCGCCGAGGCGTCTCGCAATCGAGCGATGACCACGAGCAGGTGCAGACGGCGCGCATCGACTGGAACATCGGCGCGGCGGATACGGCGTGGTTCCGCTTTCAGGCGGACACGGGATTGCAGGCGGCGTACACCGACCCGATCAACGCGGTGTTCGATGCGCTCTCGCCGCAGCCGCTGTATTCGTTCGCGGCCGGATACACGCACATCTTTTCGCCCGACGTGGTGAACTACTTCAACCCCGGATTTTCGTGGTACTCGAGCCTGTTCGCGCCGGTGAATTTTGAGAAAACGCTGGCGGCGTTCCCCATCGTGCTGCAAGGAAGCGGAGTGGATGCGCCGTTCACGACGCTGGGAGGGCTGGACAACACCTGGCTGCAAGGACGAACGGCGACGCGATTTTTCATCAATGACAATCTGGCGTGGAGCCACGGCGCGCACGAATTCCGGTTCGGGACCAACACGCGCATTTTCCGGCTGAACGATTACGACTTTGGCGAAGGCACGGTGCCGACGGTCACGTACACGACTCTGCCGCAGTTTATTTATGGAGTTGCTTCGACCGCTGCGGAGACGTTTCCCACGTCAACGAACGAGCCATTTAATTTTTTGAATGTCGATCTCTATGCGCAGGACACATGGAAGGTGACGCGGAGTCTGACCTGGACGATCGGGATTCGCAGCACGTTCAATTCGAATCCGCTGAACCCGCACGATCAGGTGGCGCGGCTGTATGGGGCGTTCGATTCCATTTCGCACAACGTGAACCAGCCACTGGATCAGGCGATTCAGACAGGACTGGGGACGCTGTTCGCCTCCACGCCGCTGACGATTTTGCAGCCGCGGACGGCGATTGCGTGGGAGTTCGCTCGGAATACGGTGCTGCGCAGCGGTTTCGGAATTTTCAGCGATTTGCTGCCGGGAAGCGTGGCGGACACCGTGGGCGAGAATCCGCCGTACGTGCGGGAATTCGAGGGCGGCCTGCTGGGAACCGTCGGAGGCACGGCGATTGCACCCGGTGTGCCGGGCAGCGCCGTGGACGCGGCGGTAGCAGCGAATCAGGCGTTCGGCGCCGGCTTCGCGCAGGGCTGGCTTTCGTGCGCCTCTCCGCAAGCCAATCCAGCTGAGTGCCTATCGCCGGTAGCGATCACGGCGGTGCCGAATGGCGAGCTGCACGCGCCGTACTTCATGGAATGGAGCTTGGGACTCGAGCATCAGATCGGCAACACGGCGAGCGTGCAGGCGCAATACGTGGGAACGCGCGCGGTGGATCAGCCATACATGAGCGAGGTGAACGGGTACCAGACGGTTTGCCCGGGATGCTTCGCGCCATTTCCCTACGGCGAGCCAACCGATGCGCGATTCGGCGCGGTGACGCAATTCCAGACCGGCGCAAGCAGCAACTACCACGGATTGCAAGTGACGGCGAAGAAGCGCTTGGCACACGGCTTGGAGGGTCAGGTTAACTACACGTGGAGCCATTGTCTTGACACCGTCTCCAACGGCGGATTCCTGCAATTTTCCGCGGGCGGGATTCTGGAGCCGCTGCCGGGAGAGTTGCACCGCGATTACGGCGATTGCGATTACGACATCCGGCACAATTTCACCGGACAGTACGTATACGAACTGCCGGTGAAGGTTCGAAATCACCGGTTAGGATACGCGCTGAACGGGTGGCAAATTTCGGGGACGTTTTTTTTGCACAGCGGAGTTCCCTTCTCAGTGCTGAGCACGCCGTATTCGGCGAATGGGAACGGCATCGTACAAGGAAGCGGGCCGCAGTTCGCGAGCTTGGTCCCGGGAGCAAATCCGTACTGCCGGCATTGCGACATTTCCGGCGTAACGGTTCCCGGGACGATTCAATGGCTGAATCCGAATGCGTTTGTTTCGGCAGTCGATCCCTCCACCGGGGCGTGCTATCCGGTTGATTCGCCGCAGAACTGCCAGTTCGGCACGCTCGGGCGAAATAGTTTGCGCGGGCCGGATTTTTTCTGGAGCGATCTCTACTTGACGAAATGGTTTCCGCTAAAAGATCACCTGCGGCTGCGGTTTGACGCGCAGTTTTTCAATCTGTTCAATCATCCCAATTTCTCGCTGCCGAGCACGGTGCTGGCGGGGATTCCCGGGGAACCGTCCACGCAGACGGGATTTGGAGCGCTGACGTCCACCACTTCACCGCCAACTGGATTGCTGGGCGTGGGACTGGGAGGCGACAGCAGCCCGCGAATGATCGCCTTTCAGGCGCGGCTGGAGTTTTAACGGGTTAGGCTTTGGCGCGTTCGGCATTGCGCGTGGCGTGGAATGAACGCGATGCCGCGCACTGCGCGCGTTTACCTTGTTATCCCTGCCGTGAGAGTGCCGGCGTTTTCAGCGCGGCGCGGAGGTGGGCGGCAACGTCTGCGACGAAGCGCTGCACGGAAGCTTCGGCGATGCGATGGGCGACGATGGCGTTCACGGCTTTGCCGACTGGGCCGAAAGGAGGCTCGTAGACGCCGACGAAATCGAGCTGCGTTTCCGTAGGCGTGAGCGCGTAGAGAGAAAGCTCAGCCTTCATCAGAGGAAACAAGCGCGGCATGGAGGCGGCTTCCCATTCGAGGAACAGGCTGGTCATGGGCGCGGACGCGCCGTCGAAAACTTTCTCTTCGATTTTGTTTACGGCGATTTTGATGTCGGCGCTGACGCCGATGCCGGCCACGTCCACGCGCAGCTCGGAGCCGAGCGAACGGGCGCGGTCGGCGGCAGCCGTGGTGGCGGCCTGGAAGAGGGCGGTCGCGTCATGCTTCAGGGCGTCGCGAACGGATTCGTAAGGATGATTCACGTAGTCATACGTATGGATTTGCAGGCTTCGGTTGGTTGTTTTCAAGTGCGGCGCTCCTTCCCTGACGAACTCTTCGTTCGTGGCAGTGTCAAAAAAACTAGCATGGCGCGACTGCCGTGGATGTGACGTGGCGCACATGGCTTCCGGGGCTGAGGACCTGGGCCCGGTAGCTCCAGGACTATCAAACCCGCTAATCAGCCCGATCAGTTCTGCATGATTGACAATCGCGTAAAACATGCTGTAATTGCGCCTCGCGGCTGATGCACCTCCCCACGCCAGCCGCTTACCGACATCCCGAAAGCTCGGACGAACATGAGCCGAATGAGTGTCAGCAAGCGCAGGCACCCTTCCCGATCCACCCACAACACTGGAGGACCAGCCAGTTTCGAATGGAAGTCCGCCAACGTCTCGAGTGAAATCCAAAGGAGCGCCTCCGATGACCGGAAAAGCAAAGAGCTATTCGGCCCCGTTAGCTTTAGTTGTGGTGTGCGCTTTGGCAGCAATCACACTTGCGAGCGGCCCCCTATTCGCGCAGACCGGGGTGCTGCCGCAAAGGCTGATCACGCAGAGCATCGACGAACAGCGCTTGGTGACGTTGGCCGGGAACACGCGGCCGGAAGTAACGGCGGCAAACGACCGTGGTGCGGTAGAGGACAGTTTTCAGCTCGACCACATGTACTTGCTGCTAAACCGATCGGCAGCGCAGGAACAGGCCGCCGCGCAGCTCTCGAACGACCTGCACGACCAGAATTCGCCGCTGTACCATCGCTGGCTTACTCCTGACGAAGCCGCGGCACAATTCGGCCCGTCCGATGATGATGTGCAGGTGGTAACGCGATGGCTGGAATCGCACGGGTTCACAGTAAACGACGTGTACTTATCGAACGGAGTAATCGATTTTTCAGGGACGGCTGGCGACATTCGCGCGGCCTTTCATACCGAAATACACAATTTCTCGGTAAGGGGCGTGCAGCACATAGCAAACGTCACCGACCCAAGCATACCGGCGGCGCTGGCGCCCGCGATTGCCGGAGTAGTCTCGATGAACGATTTCCGTCCGCGCCCGGCGATGCAGCCGCGCGCTGGTTACACCATAAACGCCGATTATCAGCTCCTGGCGCCGGGCGATCTGGAAACGATCTACAACATGAACCCGCTTTACGCGCGTGGAATTTCGGGACAGGGACAGACAATCGTGGTGGTGGAAGACACCGACTTGTACACAACGGCTGATTGGTACACCTTCCGAAAAACATTTGGCCTGGCGCAAAAATTTCCGCAAGGAACGCTGCAGCAGGTGCACCCGCAGCCGTCTTACGGCCCATTCAGTGGCGGCGCATGCGCCGATCCCGGGGTAAACGGAGATGATTCGGAAGCGGCGGTGGACGTGGAATGGGCCAGCGCGTCAGCGCCAAGCGCGGCGATCGTGATGGCCTCCTGCGCGGATACCAACACCAACTTCGGCGGGTTCATAGCCATTCAGAATATGCTGACGGGGCGGGGGAAGCCTCCGGCGATCATCAGCATCAGCTACCTCGAATCGGAGAGTGAGTTGGGAGCATCGTTCAACGCGTATACGTACCGGCTGTTTCAACTCGCGGATTTGGAGGGCGTCTCAATTTTCACCGCAGCCGGGGACGCCGGCGCGGATACCACCGATCAATTCGCCCTCGCGGCGACCAGCGGAATCAACGTGAGCGGTTTCGCCACGACGCCATACGATGTAGCGGTGGGTGGCACGGATTTCGAAGATGCGTTCCTGGGCGAGGCGTCCAGCTACTGGAGCGCGACAAATAGTCCGACTTACAGTTCGGCGCTATCGTACGTGCCGGAGATTCCGTGGAACGATTCCTGCGCCAGCCAATTGATTACGCTGGCGCTGGGCTTCACGCAATCGTACGGTCCCACGGGATCGTGCAACAGCACGATTGGCGAGGAATTCCTCGGAGTGATTGGCGGGAGCGGAGGAGCGAGCTCGTGCGCCTACGGGACACCGGCAATTGTCGGAGTGGTAGGCGGAAGTTGCCGCGGTTACGCCAAACCGGAATTTCAAAACTTCGTCTACGGGAGTTTCAAGGACGGCGTGCGCGACGTGCCCGACGTTTCACTTTTTGCGGGGAACGGCGTGTGGGGACATTACTACGTGCTTTGCTATTCCGATCCGACGCCCGGGTACTACGGGGCGCCGTGCACGGGCGCTCCTGTAAATTGGTCCGGTGGAGGCGGCACATCGTTTGCGGCGCCGATCATGGGCGGAATCCAGGCGATGATCAATGAAACCTCGGAGCATTATCAGGGGAATCCGGATTTCATTTATTACCAGCTGGCTGGGGCTGAGTACGGATTCAACGGAAACCTCTCTTGCAATTCGACGCTGGGAAATCAAGCCAGCCCGAATTGCATTTTCTACGACGTGACGCAAGGCGACGATGACGTCAATTGCCTGCCGCTCGTGATTAACAATGTGACCATCGGATCGTTCGATTGCTATTACGACGGGGCAACAAATGGCGTGCTTTCCACGTCGAGCAAATCGTACAAACCGGCGTACGTGACGAAAAGCGGCTACGACTACCCGACGGGAATCGGAACGGTCAACGCATTCAATCTTGCAAGAAGCTGGCCGGGTAGCACATTGTCCCACAACGAATACTAAGCGACTTGGGGGGCGGACGCTCGCGTTCGCCCCTCTTTACATGAGCGCTGCGCACTTTTGTGTACGTGTGTGAGCGTTTTGTGATACAAGGCGGGCGACAGGGAGACGGTGGCGGAGCATTCCGCAGTGCAGCTTGCTAGGAAGAAGCTCGCGTGCTCGGATGTGGCGCGGGGTTCGCCGCGGCGACGGACATGAATATTTTCGCGAAGTCCGGCGGGAAAGATGCTTTTTCGCGGCCGAAGCATGACGCGGGTTGGTGGCTCTTAGTTATATTGATCGTTTTGCTGCCCCTGGACTGGCCTCACTGGCAGGAGACCGTTGGAGCGGTAGCCACATTGATATTTCTCGCGTTCTGGGCTGCCCTGAGGGACAAACGACGGGCTCGAAGCGAAGGAAGCGGAGACGACAAATAGGACCGGATCTGGTGCGGAGGCGTGCGATGAGCGACTTCGAGCGGGGCTGGATTGCTGTGCCGATCGCGGCGGTATTCGCGCTTGTGTTTTTGCTGCTGGCGCCGCTGGCGCGTCCGGTGCGGGCGCAGGACGATCCTACGGGCAATTGGCGCGTCACGTTTTTCGAGGAACAGCCGGAGCGGATAGCCGGCGCGGAGATGGGCGACTACCTCGGCATGCCCATCAATCCCGCCGCACTGCATCGAGTGCAGAGTTGGAATGCGGCTATGGTGGAGACGCCGGAGGATCAGTGCCGCGAGCACGGGTCGGATTACGGATGGCGCGGTCCCTCGAATCTGCGGATCTGGATGGACGTCGATCGCGCGACGCAAAAAGTGATCGCCTACCATACGCATCTTTCGGCGTACGAGGCGGAGCAGACCATCTGGATGGACGGCAAGCATCCGCAGCCTCCAGCGTGGGCGCCGCATACCTGGGCGGGGTTTTCCGTGGGGCACTGGGAGGGCGACACGCTGGTGGTATACACCACGCACCTGAAAGAAAATTGGCTGGGGCTAAACGCGTTGCCACGCAGCGACGAAGCGGTAGCCACCACGCATATCATGCGACACGGCGACGTGCTGACGGTGGCAGTAGTCGATTACGACCCCGTTTATATGGAAGAACCGCTGATCCGCACCATCGATTTTGTGGCCGACCCGCAGCAGCAGATGCAGCCGTGGCCCTGCGAACCGGTGGACGAGGTGGACCGTCCGGAAAGCGTGGTGCCGAGTTACATGCCGGGCGAGAATCCATATTTGACGGAATTCGCGGCGCGCTACGGCGTACCGTACGAAGCCACCAAGGGCGGACCGCAGACCATGTACCCCGAATACATGGAAAAGGTGAAAAAGATGAAGCTGCTGCCGCGGCCGCCGAAGCATCAGCCCGCGCAGTAGCGGGTGTTTCAGGGATTCAGTTTCTCCCAAATTTCGAGAAATTGGGCGATGGTGGCCGGCGAGTGGCCTGCGTAGTGGTTATTGGCGTAGGCGAAGATGGTGACGCCGCGGCGAACGATCGGAACGCACAGTCGAGCCCACTCGGAAAGATCCCGGCGGCGGTCGATTACGAGCTTGTCCCACGTTTTCGTTTTTTCCTCAATGCCCTTCCGGTCGCCAAGCCAGCGAATGTAAGTGAAATCAGTGGAGACCGGATCGAAGCGCGAGAACCACTCCGCGGGGCTCGGCATCCAGGACTGGTCGATGATCGCCAGCGCGAGACGGCGCTCGCGAAGCGCGTCCACAAATTTCGGCAGCAAGAAATTTTTGTTGCGAATTTCGACGGCGAATCTGTGCTCCTTGGGCAATTTATCGAGAAACGGCAAGAGGCGCTTCAAGAAGGCGTCCAGATCGGGAAAGGTGTCCCGATTGAAATAGCCGAACTGGAAAAGAATGGGGCCGAGCTTTTCGCGCAGCAGTTCGGCGGCGTCCAGAAATTCGCGAAATTGCGCCTCGCAATCGTGCAGGCACTTTTCGTGGGTGATTTCCTGCGGCACTTTCAGCGCGAACTTGAAGTTGGGCGGAGTTTTGGCGTACCAGCCGCGGACTGTGGAGGCGCTCGGGGTGCGGTAGAAAGTGGAATCGACTTCCACGGTGTCGAACTTGGCGGCGTAGTACGTGAGGAAATCGCGCGGCTGCATTCCGGCGGGGTAGAAGCTGCCCTCCCATCCGGCGGCGGTGAACGCCGAAGTGCCAAGACACAGTCGCGAGGACATAGGACGGGATTTTACCCCGCTTCGTGGCTTTTTCGCCGCCTTGCGTAAGGCTGCTGAAGGGCGTTTTACCGGAAAACCATCCGCGAGAAACGCCGACTGCGGCGTCAGACTCCTTTCATGCCAAGCAGAGATAGCAGCGGCAAGCCGACGCACTCCACATACAATTCAGATGGCGGCGAGGGATTGCTCGAAGTCGGCGAGGAGGTCGCGCCAGTCTTCGATGCCGACTGAGACGCGGACCAGTCCGTCGGTCACGCCGGCTTGGCGAAACTCCTCTTCCGTAAATCCCGAGTGCGTGGTGGTTTTCGGATGGCAGGCAAGAGTTTCAACGCCACCGAGCGAAACGGCATTGCGCGCGATGCGCAGATTGCGCAGGAAATCGAACGCGGCGGACTTCCCTCCCAGAAAATCCAGTGAAAACATGGCCCCGGGAAAATCACACTGCTCTTCGAAGATGCGGCGCTGGTCGGCGTCGGTGAAGAGACTAGGATAGATCACGCGCTTGATTTTGGGATTGCGAGCGAGGGCTTCGGCGATGCGCTGTCCATTCTTGCTGGCGCGGCTCATGCGCAGGCGCACGGTGGGCAGGCGTCCGCCGAGCATCCAGCATTCGTCGGGCTGCAGGATGGTGCCGAAGAGGCCGCGCAAGGGGCGAACGCGACGGATCATTTCGGGATCTTTGGCGAGCAGGACACCGGCGAGCATGTCGCTGAAGCCGGAAAGGTACTTGGTGCCGGAGTAGACGACCAGGTCGGCGCCGAGCGAAAGGGGGTGCTGAAACGCGGGGCCGAGCAGCGTGTTATCCACGATCACCAGCGGGCGCGATTCTCCCGGTTTCAATTTGCGGGCAGCGGCAGCTTCGCAGGCGCGGCGAATGTCGGTCATGACCAGCGTGGGATTGGCGGGAGTTTCCAGCAACACGATGGCGAGGTTTTCGGTGGAAGCGATGGCGCGGTCGAGCTGCTCGGTTTGGCCGGAGGTCACGCCGACTCCGGAAACGCCCCATTTGGAGAGCTGGTCTTGAATGAAGTGCTGCGTTCCGCCGTAGATGGGCACGGTATAGACAAGGGACTGGCCCGGTCGCAGGAGCGCAAAAAGAGCGGTAATGATGGCGGCCATGCCGCAGTTAAACGCTAGCGCGGTAGTGGCGCCGTCCTCGAGCGAGACGATTTGATCTTCGACAATCTCGGCGTTGGGATGATTGAAGCGCGAGTAGATCAGATCGACGGCTTCGCCTTCGGAGGCGCGGGCGCGTCCTGCAACCAGATCGAAGGCCCGTTCGGCAGCTTCCGGACTGGAGAAAACGTAGGTAGAGCTGCGAAAAACCGCCGGGCGGGCGGAGCCGACCGAGAGCCGCGGGTCGAAGCCTTCAGTGAGGACTTTCGTGCTGGGGCGGAGGTGCTGCGAGTCGTGGGAATCAGTGGGCGCCATGTGAGTCTCCTCAATACGTTTATAGCGCGGATTCGGTATGCGCGGCGCGGAATCGGCGGCACGGGTGCGAGGGTCATCTGTTGAACCTGACTACAGATGCGGGCGATCTCCGCGGATGCTAAGCTCGCGGCGTGGCCCACCCAAATGAGCGGCAACGCGAAGAGGAACGGAAACGCGCGGGATTGTGCGCCGATTGCAAGCACGCCCGGCGAATCGAATCCGATCGAGGATCGGTTTTCTATTTGTGCGGACTCTCGGCCGTCGATCCGGCCTTTCCAAAATATCCGCGGCTTCCCGTGGCGCGGTGCAAGGGATACGTCGCGCGAACGCAATAGCGTTGGCCGAAGCGAAGCTTGTGATGCGGCCGGGAAAGTGCATAATTCCGGTCAACCGCACGGCGGTGCGACCGGGAACCTTCTCGATTAGAACCAGGGAACATTTCGGACGTGTTTTGCGTTACTTAGGTTGAGGCCGAGCGGTAATGCAAGCGACGAGGCTGAGGACTATTGGACCCCGACGCCCAGCTGGTCCAGCTATGTGTTCGAGGGCACGGGCCGTCGTGGGAGGAACTGGTGCGGCGACACACACGGCGCGTCTATAACCTGTGCTACCGGTTCACGGGAAACCCCGCGGCGGCCGAGGATCTGAGCCAGGAGGTTTTTCTGCGCGTGTACCGCACCGTGGGAAGCTACGAGCCCACCTACGGAGCGTTTGCTACATGGTTGACGAGCGTGACGCGCAATTTGCTGGTGGATCATTACCGGCGAACGCGGCGCGACCGGTTGACGGATTCGATTGACGAGACGCCGCAGGTGGAAGAGACGCACTCGGCGGAGCGGACGCCCCAGCAACACGCGGAGGCCGTGGAACTTAGCGCGCAGGTGCAGATGGGACTGGCGAAACTTTCTCCCGAGCTGCGGGAAGCCGTGATCTTACGCGACCTGCAAGGCATGGAGTACGGAGAAATTCGCAAGGTGCTGCAGGTACCTGAGGGAACTGTGAAGTCGAGAATCAATCGAGGACGTCTCGAGCTGGCGCAGATTCTGCAGGAAATGGGGCTAAGGCGAACTTAGAGGCAGGACAGCGATGGATTGGAACTGCACATTCACGGAAGAGCGGCTGAGCGATTTCTTGGAAGGAACGCTCACCGTCGAGGAGCGCGATGCGTGCGCGGGCCACGCCAAGACTTGCGCGAGCTGTTCGGACATGCTGGCTCGCGTAGGAGATCTGGTGACGCAACTTCATGCGCTGGAAGAACTGCCGGAACCGGGTTTCCTGGCCCGCCGCATCATCAACGAGACGCAGAATGCCCGAAAGCACCAGCGCGAGATTGCCGGCTGGTCCGGATGGCTGAGCCCGATTTGGCAGCCGCGGTTCGCGATCGGATTCGCCACGGTGGCCGCAACGGTGGTGATCCTGGCGCATGCGGCGGGGGTGAGAGGGCTGACCCCCGCGGAGCTGAACCCGGTGAATCTGGCGCGGGCGGGTAACCGGCAGGCGCATTTGACGTACGCGCGGGGAGAAAAATTCGTGAACGATCTGCGCGTGGTGTACGAGATACGGGCGATGCTTTCCGCACCAGCGCAAGCCGAGCCGGAAAATCAAGTCGCACCGTCGAGTGCGGCGCGCCCCAATTCGAGTGAGCACGAAGACGAAATGCAGCGACGAAGCGAGGCGCGAGTGGCGCGAATCAGCACGGTTTGGGCCGCGTTGTTTTGGGCCACGGAGGAAGGCGCGTCGCATTCGGACAACAGGAGAAACCGATGAACTGCGGGGTGCATAGCGACGTTGCAGCGACGGGATTTTGCCGCAACTGCGGCAGGGCGCTGTGCCCCGCGTGCACGCGGGAAGTGCGCGGGGCGCTGTACTGCGAGCCATGTCTGGCGGGACTGGTGGGAGCGCCGGCGGAAGGTGTGCCAGCCGCTGCTGCGACGACCGCAGGGCCGCATCCGGGCGCGGCGCTGGCGCTGGGATTTATTCCGGGGCTGGGAGCCGTCTACAACGGGGATTACCTGAAAGCGCTGATCCACGTGATCATTTTCGGCGGCATCATCGCGGCGCTGACGCAGGACATTCCGGCGGGTTACGACGCATTTCTGGGAATCGCGCTGGGCTGCTTTTACTTCTACATGCCCATCGAGGCGTACCGCACGGCGAAAGAACGAGAGCGCCAACGGGTAGCGTCTCCCGCCGCCGGCGGCCCATCCGGGGCAACAGGTGCGACGGCGATCGCCTTTACCGGCGACGCGACCGGCTTCGCGGCGCAAAGACCGACGGGCGCGATCATATTAATCTTCCTGGGCGTATTTCTGCTGCTGGCGAATTTCGGGCTGCTGCAATGGGACTGGTTTGCGAAAGCGTGGCCCTTCGCGCTCATCGTCCTGGGAATTTGGATTCTGGCCGACCGCCTGAGGGCGCGGGCGTAGGAGCGGGGCGATGGCCGAAGCACCTAAAAGCAAAACACGATGCCGTTGCGCGCGCTGCCGGATCGGAGCACTGATGGGTCCGGTGATGCTCATCGCGCTGGGCGGGATTTTCCTGGCGGGTGAATACACGCCGTATGGGTTTGTGACGCTGTGGCCGATCTTGCTGGTGATCCCGGGCATCCTGTTACTAGCGCAGTGGGCGGCTTCAAGCGAAGGCCACGTTGGCTCATGAGGGCGCTGTGAGCAACGGCAGCAGGCAGCGCGGTTCGATGTTCGCGGGACTGCTGCTGGTGGCGCTCGGGATCGTTTTCCTCGTAGGCATCTTTTATCCTGAAATCCCGCTGGGGCACTGGATTGCGGTGTACTGGCCGGTGCTGCTGATCCTTTGGGGCATCGTAAAACTTTTCGATTTCGCGGCGGCGCGGCATGCGGGAGAGCCGCAGCCGTCGTTCCTTTCAGGCGGCGAAGCGGCGCTGGCGGTGGTGCTGGTAATTGTGCTGGGCAGTTTCGTGGTCCGCGATTGGGTGCGCAACCGCTATCCGATTATCCATTTCGATATGCCGGAGTTTGGGCCGTCGTTTACCCGAAGCGAAACGCTGCCGCCGCAAACACTTCCGAAGGACGCGCGCTTGGCGATCGATATCCGGCATGGAAACATCGTGGTTCAAGGGCACGATAGCGACGACCTGTTGGTGCAGGCGCAGAAAAAGGTATGGGGCTTGAGTGAAACTGCCGCGAATCGCGCGATGCAGCAGGCGCAGGTAAAGGTCGATGAGTTCGGAGGCTTGTATCGCATGCGTCCACTGTTTGGGATCGGACCGGGGCAGGCGGCGATCGATCTGGCTGTGACAGCGCCAGCGAGCGCGAGCATCGCGGCCAGCACGGACTACGGCGACATTCAAATATCCAATATCAATGGAAGTGCGCAGGCGCACAGCGGCGATGGGGATGTGGAGGTGACCGGCGCCGGAGCGGATGTAGCCGTGAACATGAATCACGGAGACACGAAGATTTCCGGGACGAATGGGAACGTGCGCGTCACCGGGCGCGGAGACGACGTTGCGATTTCAGATGTGAATGGAAGCGCTTCGGTGGAGGGCGCGTTCGACGGGTCGATTCACGCGCGAAGTGTTTCACAGGCCCTGCACTGCGCGCTGCCATGGTCGGTGATTGACGTCGGGAAGCTGGAGGGGACGCTCGAAACGGATCTGGGCGATTTGAAGCTTTCGGGCGCGAGCGGGCCGGTGAAGATCTGGACGCATAATGCCGACATCAACGTGAAGAACGCAACGGGCCGGGTGGATATTTCCGACGCGCACGGCGACATCAAAGTAACGCTGACAGCGCCGCCGCGCGAGGATATCAATATCACGGATGACGCGGGCGACGTGGACGTGACTCTTCCGGCGGAGTCGAGATTCCAAGTGGAAGCGGTGTCGCGGGACGGCGACGTGGAGAGCGATTTTGCGAACGCCGGGCTAAGCGTTTCAAATGGCGGCGCGAGCGGGCAAATCACCGGCACGGTTGGCGTGTCCGGCGGACCCACGATCCGGATTGCCAACACGTACGGGACAATTCATCTGCGCAAAACATCCTCCGAGCGGTAGCGCTTACAACTGCAAGCACCATCCCAAAAAGCCTCAGAAACGAGAAAGAATGGTGTAGCAACTCCCGCAGGGAGCTTGCACCAAAAAGCGCGTCTTCGTGCGCTTCAACGCGCGCACCACCGCCGCATTTGGACGGAATTTTACCCAAAAGGGTCTTCTGGAGACGGAAATGCGCAAGCGACGGCGACAACCACCAAAAAAGAAAGAGCGGCTGGCGTGGGCGGCGTACCTGGAGCTGAGCGAGGCGGCGCGTTGGATCGAGGCGAAGCTGCGGGTGCCGCTGGAGGTGTTTGGCCTTTCGCGCGAGGAGTTCCGGTTGATGGTGATGCTGCACCGCGACGGCCGGCTGCAGCTCAGCGAGGCGGAGGAAAAGCTGGGACGCAGCCGGGAGAGCATGTACGAAACCGTTCAACGGGCGGAAGAGTTTGGATGGGTGCGACGGGGCACGATGCACTTGCCCGCCGCCGAAGTAAGGCAGACCCGGTTACCGAAGGAGCAGCGGAACAAGCCGCGGGTGGGCCGGCGAGTGGGGACCATCGAATTGAGCCCGGAGGGCGAAAGGCTGATCGGAAAAGTGCTGCCGAAGCAGGAGGAGATGCTGCGGTTGTTGATGGCAGAGCTGGACAGCCGAGAGATGAAGTCGCTGATTCGGATCTGCGGGAAGCTGCGGCGAGAGGAAGATTTTACGCGGATTCGGTTTGGGGCGGCGCTGATACGGGCGAGCGAGGAATTTGATGAGGGGCAGCAGGACGGGGAGGCGGAGGATGAGGATTGATGGACTGCGCGCAGTCTGGACGAAAAAGCCCCACGCTCACGAACCGAGCATGGGGCACCCGCAAAACAACCTCGGGAGTTACGTACCGGGATGGTATGATGCCCGGCGAAAAGTTCGTGGGCAATCAACTCGAAGAGCCCGGGCCACCCGTCAACGTCGAGGCGGATACAGAGTACGATCAAGCGGATGGAGGCGCGTGGGGATGGAAGAGAGAAACGTCACCTGTTGGGAGGAGTTCATCACAGGGTTAGAGGAAATTCGGAGAGAGCAGGCTAGCTCTGCCAACTATGTGCAAGATTCTCCTTTACTGTTTCGTGGTCAAGGCGACTCGTGCTGGCAGCTTAGTACCACGCTAGAACGGAAGCGTGAACGGATACTCTATAAAGACTACTATCGAATTATCGACAAGATTAAACCACAAATTGAGACTCTGATAGGTGGCGACTGGTCAATTCCTTCATACTCAGAGGTTGAGCGCTTGGTCAAAGAATACGGGGAATTCAACAATGTCTTGTGGGCAGGAGATCGCCCCGCCTATGCATACATGGCATACCTGCGACATCACGGCTTTCCGTCCCCGCTGCTAGACTGGAGCCGATCACCTTACGTCGCAGCGTATTTTGCGTTTGCGAACGCCTGCAAGGACCCCAACGGGAAGGTGTCAATTTTCGTTCTCTGCGAGCGCCATCTTAAGCCCTGCGGAAATCAGATGGACGTGGTCTATATCTTTGGTCCATACGTCAAAACTCATCGGCGGCACGTTTTGCAACAGAGCCAATACACTCTCTGCCTGAGCTTCCGGAATGAGTGGCGCTTTGAAAGTTATGATTCGGTGTTTGAGCAAGGGGGTCGCCAGCAAGCGTTCTGCTGGAAATTCACCCTCCCGGTTACCGAACGACCGAAGGTTCTGGCTCTGCTGGACGAGCACAATCTCAACGCGTTTTCCTTGTTCGGTTCCGAAGAGAGCCTGATGGAGACGCTGGCAATCCGAGAGTTTGTCTAGCTTAGCCAGAACTAGAGCTGTAGAACCTCTCTCCCTGCACTATTTGATGGCGGGTGCGAACAGGCGAGTAACTCCCCCTATGTAATTTGCCCAAGAATTCGACTACTTGCCCAACAAATAGGCATTTCTTAGGCAAAGCCGGGGCACCCGCAAAACAACCTCGGGAGTGACGTACCGGGATGGCATGATGCCCGGCGAAAAGTTCGTGGGCAAATCAACTCGAAGAGCTTGGGCCACCGGGCAGTTTTGCGTCCGAGGAAAATACACGTGACGAGAACGGGCCGAACATTCGCATTCCTGATCTGCACTACAATATTAGGCGCGTGGGTGCTGCGCGCGCAGAAATATTCGGAGGCGCACGAGGAGCAATCGTGCCGTCGTTTCGTTCAAGCGTTCTATAACTGGTACGTGACGACTGCGGTTCCCTACGCTAGGGCCCACGAAGAAGAACCGTATTATGAGGCCTTGAGTTACAAAGGGCGGAGTCCGTTTAGCCCCGAGCTTACGCGACTTCTCACGGAGTGTGTTGCCGAATCGAAGGCTGGCAATGATCCTGTTGTCGACGATTTTGATTCGATTCTCAATACACAGGATCCAGCAGGTCGCTATGTGGTGCGAAAGGTGACCCGCAAAGGTGACCGTTATTGGGTCGACGTTTACGGCGTTTGGCCTGAGCCGGTCTCTGGACTAGGTAAGGGACCTCAAGTGGTAGCCGAGGTGGCTTTCGAGAGTGGCCGCTGGGAGTTGTGAACTTCCATTACCCCGATCACACCAGTGAAGTGAACGAAAACCTAATCAGCCTTCTCGATTATCAACATCAGCCAGCGTGCTAGCGTGGGGCTGTTGCGGTGGTGACGCGGGTCCGTTTAGTGCCCGCTCTTTCAATCCACGGCGTCAATTTCGATCAGCACTTCTCCGCGCTGTTGATAGAAGGCGTAGCTGCTCCACGGCCAATGTTTGGGATCATCGACGAGTCCGCGCTTCAGTGGATTAGCGTGCATGTAGCCGAGCTTTTCGACTTTCTTCTTGCGGCTCCAAACATTGAAATCGTAGAAGCGCTTTTGCCAAAACTGCGGCAGGCAGGAATCTGGCAACCAAGCGGACTGGAACGACCGGTGCGCGTCTGAAACTCGGCGGGGCGGCTGGTAGCGAAGAAGTCTCGACACGCGCTGCTTCAGCATCTTGAGCACCGTGGAGAGAGTACCGCGCGCTGGTTCAGAGATGAGCAGATGCACGTGCTCGGGCATTACCACGTAGCCCACCAACTTGAAACCGTATTCCTTTCGGACGCGGTCCAAGGAGCGGACGAATTCGTTGCGCGCTCGCGCGGAGCGCAGGAGCGGCAGCCTTCGGTAACAACTGAAGGTAATGAAGTGCAGGTGGCCTTGGCCGTAGATTCGCTTGAGCCCTTTGGGCATGATGAAAAAGCCCCACGCTCACACAACGAGCATGGGGCACCCTGCACTGATACTCCTTCGCAACGTGGCGCGATGGTATCATGCCCGGCGGAAAATTCATGGGCGAGTCGAAGAGCTTGGGTCACCTGCCGTAGCTGCTCCACGGCCAATGTCGGGGCAACCGCCCGTCCGACGAATAGCCGTCGAGGGAGGTGTCCGCCGTTTCGGCGCCGAGATTCTTCGTCCTCACAAAGGCGCGCGATTTCCGCGCGGGGTGAGGTGGATGGGCGCGGAAATCGGGCTGTTCGTCCTCAGAGTGGCACGGTGGTTGTGCGGGCGCTTAGGGCTGGCCGCGGAGGCGGTCCATGGTGTCGAAGAATTCCGGAAAAGAGACGGAGACGCATTCGGCATCGCGGATGGTGGTTTTGCCTTCGGCGCCGAGGGCGGCGGTGGCGAGGGCCATGGCGATGCGGTGATCGCCATGGGGATCGACAGTGGCGCCGCGCAACTTTTGTACGGCGCCTCCCGGCCTATTTGCGGGGCCTTCCGGCTTGTTTGCGGCGCTCGGCGCGGCGGTGGATTTCCCCGAGGTGCGGCTCTCGCGTTGCTCCCGTCCTGCGAGCCCTTCGCGTCCTGCCACAAAGAGGCCGTCGGGAAACTCCTCGACGGTCGCGCCCATGGCGGTGAGACCGGCGGCGAGAGTGGCGATGCGGTCGCTTTCCTTCACGCGCAATTCCTGCGCGTCGTGAATTTCAATGCCCTTCTCGGTGAACGGGCCGAGGGCGGCGAGCATGGGAAGCTCGTCAATCATTTCGGCGACTTGCGCGCCGGAAATTTCGCCGCCTTCGAGAGGCGCGTGGGTGACCGAAACGTCGCCGACGAGCTCGCCATCACGCGAAGTCAAATTGGGGATGTGAATTTTCGCGCCGATGGAAATCAGAAAATCGAGCACACGGCCGCGAGTGGGATTGAGTCCCACGTTGTGCAGCATGAGAGAGGAGTCGGGCAAAATGAGCGCGGCGGCCATGAGGAAGACGCCTCCGGAAAGATCGCCGGGGACGACTAACTGCCGTGCCGTCAGCTTGGGACGAGGATGAATGCGGACGGTGCCGCGCGAGCCTTCGATGGTGGCGCCGAATTCGCGGAGAGCAAGTTCAGTGTGGTCGCGGGTGCAGACGGATTCGTGGACGGTGGTTACGCCGTCAGCATAGAGACCGGCGAAGAGAATCGCGGATTTCACCTGCGCGCTGGGGGTGGGCGGAGTGTAGTCAATGGCGCGGAGGTTGCCGCCGCGAATTTCCAGCGGGGCGCAGTCGCGTTCGCTGCCACGGATTTCGGCGCCCATTTGGCGGAGCGGCTCGATGACGCGGCGCATGGGGCGGCGGCGGAGCGAGTCGTCACCGGTGATGATGGATCGAAAGGACTGGCCGGCCAAGACGCCCGAGAGCATGCGCATGGTTGATCCGGAATTTTCGGCATCGAGAGGCTTGCGCGGCTCTTGCAGGCCGTGGAGGCCCTTGCCGGTGATGTGGACGGCGTGATCTTTGGTCTCGATTTCGATGCCGAGCCGGCGGAGGCAATCGAGGGTGCTGCGGCAATCGGCGGCAGAGGCGTAGTTCGAAATTTCGCTGCGTCCTTCGGCGAGCGCGGAAATGATCGCGTAGCGATGCGAAATGGATTTGTCGCCGGGAAGTTCGACGACGCCGTTGATGGCGCCCCCAGGTGAAATTTTTCGATTGGCCACCGGGAGATTCTAACATGCAAGAGCCGGCGATCGTCCGCGCGGCTAAGGGAAGGCGGTGCGTGAGTATGGATTTTGATTGCTTATGGCACGATCAAGAAAGTTCAAACTGAGCCACAAGGGATGGGAACGGCCAATTGACGAAAGTGGGGTTTCCTGCTAGAAAAGTAGCTTCGTAGAGTGACTTCTCGCACCTAGGCTCTCACTCAGGGAGTCTTCCACCGGGGGGACGGAAGCATTTGCGGGCTGGTACGACAACGTTGCAGGTGCGGACGCGCGAGATTCCGGCGGTAATGGTATTCGGCGAAAGGTCTTTCCCAAAAGAACGCCCAAGTATCCCCAAATGAACTTGTCGATGGAGGATTATTGATGGACACCGTACGCGCAGCTAGAGGACTGTTCCGCGGTCAAGGCAAGAAGATGCTGGCCGCCTGCGCCGCAATGCTGAGTTTTGTGCTGTTGAATGCAGGGGTAGCTTGCGCGCAGAGCGCGGGCGGCGAGGCGGATCTGAAGCTGCCGGACCTTTCGCAAGTGAACTTTTTGGGCGTCAATGGCCATACGCTGCTGCTGTGGGGAATCCTTTTCTGCTTTTTGGGGCTGGCGTTCGGGATGACGATTTACGTGCGGCTGAAGAATCTGCCGGTACACCGCGCCATGCGGGAAATTTCCGAGCTGATTTATGAAACGTGCAAAACGTATCTGGTGACGCAGGGGAAATTCCTGGTGCTGCTGTGGCTCTTCATCGCGGCGGTGATTTTGCTGTATTTCGGAGTGCTGCTGCACAATTCGGTCACTTCGGTGGCCATCATTTTGGCGTTCAGCGTATTGGGGATTTGCGGAAGCTACGGAGTGGCGTGGTTCGGAATTCGCGTCAACACGTTCGCGAATTCGCGGACGGCGTTCGCCAGCCTGCCGGGGAAACCGTTTCCGCTGTATGAGATTCCGCTGCGAGCGGGCATGAGCATCGGCATGATGCTGATCAGCGTGGAGTTGCTGATGATGCTGATCATTCTGCTGTTCGTGCCCCGCGACTACGCGGGCCCGTGCTTCATCGGCTTCGCCATCGGCGAGTCACTGGGCGCGGCGGCGCTGCGCATCGCCGGCGGTATCTTCACGAAAATCGCTGATATTGGCGCGGACTTGATGAAGATCGTCTTCAAAATTAAGGAAGACGACGCGCGCAACCCCGGCGTGATCGCCGATTGCACGGGCGACAACGCGGGCGATTCGGTGGGACCGAGCGCGGACGGATTCGAGACGTATGGCGTCACCGGCGTGGCACTGATCACGTTCATCTTGCTGGGCGTGAAGAGCCCGGTGGTCCAAGTAGAGCTGCTGGTATGGATCTTCGTAATGCGCATTGCGATGCTGGTAGCCGCGGCGGCCGCTTACTTCATCAACAGCGCGATTGCCAAGGCGCGCTACGGCAACGCCAATGAAATGAACTTCGAATCGCCACTTACGTCTCTCGTATGGATCACTTCCCTGGTATCGATTGGCCTCACTTTCCTGATTTCCAGCTTCATCATTCCCGACATCGGCGGCGATCCGACGCAATGGTGGAAGCTTTCGATGATCATCTCGTGCGGCACGCTGGCAGGCGCGATTATTCCCGAGTTGGTGAAGGTGTTCACGTCGGTGGAATCGCGGCACGTGCGCGAAGTGGTGACATCGGCGCGTGAAGGCGGAGCTTCACTGGGAATTTTGTCGGGCTTCGTGGCCGGGAATTTTTCGGCGTACTACCTTGGGCTGGTGATGGTGATCCTGATGGCCGTGGGTTATCTGGTGAGCCTGGGCGGCCTGCAGCACCTGATGATCGCGGCGCCGGTATTCGCGTTCGGTCTGGTGGCGTTCGGATTTTTGGGCATGGGGCCGGTAACGATCGCGGTGGATTCCTACGGCCCGGTGACGGACAACGCACAGTCGGTGTATGAACTATCGCTGATCGAGCAGGTGCCCAACGTCCGAGCCGAGCTGAAGAAAGATTTCAACATGGACGTGAACTTCGAGCGCGCCAAGGATTTGCTCGAAGCAAACGACGGAGCGGGCAACACGTTCAAGGCGACGGCTAAGCCGGTGCTGATCGGAACCGCCGTTGTGGGCGCGACCACGATGATTTTCTCGATCATCATGGCGCTGACGAACGGCATCACCACGAACGTTGACAAGCTGTCGCTGCTGCATGCGCCTTTCGTGCTGGGGCTGATCACCGGCGGAGCGATGATCTACTGGTTCACCGGCGCATCCACGCAAGCGGTGACCACCGGAGCGTATCGCGCGGTCGAGTTCATCAAAGCGAACATCAAGCTGGAAGGAATCGAGAAGGCGTCAATCTCCGACAGCAAGAAGGTGGTGGAAATCTGCACGCTGTACGCGCAGAAGGGCATGTGGAACATCTTTTTCGCGGTGTTTTTCGCGGCCCTGTCGTTCGCGTTCGTGGAGCCTTTCTTCTTTATCGGCTACCTGATCTCGATCGCGGCGTTCGGCTTGTACCAGGCGATCTTTATGGCTAATGCCGGCGGCGCGTGGGACAACGCCAAGAAGATCGTGGAAGTGGAGCTGAAGCAGAAAGGAACGCCGCTGCACGATGCGACCGTCATTGGCGACACGGTCGGTGATCCGTTCAAGGACACTTCTTCGGTGGCGCTGAACCCGGTGATCAAGTTCACGACGCTGTTCGGACTGCTGGCGGTGGAGCTGGCGGTGGAACTGGCGTCCAAGAACGCCGAGTTGACGCACATTCTGGCGGGCGTGTTCTTCCTGATTTCGTTCTTCTTCGTCTACCGCTCGTTCTTCGGGATGCGCATTAAAGCCAACGATGTGAAGGAACTGGCCGAGCCCACTCGCGAGAAGAAAATGGCGGACGTATAGGGCAAAGCTTGCAGCGACAGAACACGATTACCTCAACGCGAAAAGGGGTGGGCTCATGCCCTCCCCTTTTTTCTTGTACCCCAATGTTGTAGCCCAGTCCACAGCATCTAGCCGCACCGGTGCGCCGAGACGCACGCCGGCGACAGTTACCTTCGGTCGCCGGATGGGACCGGAGTCGGAATCTTCAATTCCTTTCCCACATTCGAACCCGAATAATAACCCTGGAGAGTGCGCGCCTTTAGGCCGGACTTGCTGACGCGAACTTCCAGGCGATGGTATTCGTTCGCCCGAACATCGGTGGAGGGAACGAAAGAGATTTCGTAGTAGGCTCTGGTGTCAGCGAGCGCCTGCTGGATCTCGGCGGCAACGTCGTTGCTATTCACAACAAGACCGCCGCTCTGTGTGGCGAGCACCTGTAGCGCCAGGTCGCCCATATTGACCTGGCTCGGTTTGCTGACGCCTTTGACGAAATTCTGCCAGTACACTTCCTGCCCGAGCGGTTCGTTGGCGCCCCAAGCATCGATGCTGTACAAAGTGACGTCATACAGGCGAAAACTTCTCGATAGGTACACGACATCCGCGAAGAGCTGTTGCTGCTCCTTGGAGTCCAGCTGAATCTCGGGACCGGAAAGCAGCGGCCAGCCGGGAGAGAAGCAGAGGACGATCTTACGTCCTGGGCGCGCGGCTTCGCGTTGCATCAGTTGGTGCAGTCCAGTGAGGGAGATTTGGAAGCGTTCCGCCGCTCCGTAGAATCCGGAGGAGCGAACGATGCTACGCAGGCCGACGGTGTATTGATCCAACGAAGCGCTCAGGGCGTTGCCGTCGGTTGAAAAGCTCTTCACGATCTGAACGCCTGAATCGGTCAGGACGGCAAGCTCGGTGGGATGGGTGAGGTCGCCGCCTTCGGAGCGAAGGAACTTATCGATTTGATTGCGTTCAAACGACACCGACTGATACGGGGCATTCACCGCGTCGATCAAAAAGATTACTTGAATGGAGCTCTGTCTGCCGTCCACGGCCTGGAACGAAGTGATGGTCTGCGGCCGGTTATTGTCCAGGATGGTGAAATCCTGCTGCTGCAGACCGCTAACCGGTGGCTCAGACTTGTGAGCGACTACCACATTGAGGCGAATACTATTGTCATCAGGTTGCGCGGGCCGGCCAGGCTGCTGGCCCGAAGCTGCACGCGCAAGAAGTAAAGCAACCACAACAAGAAGGCAACGGCGCACGTAGACGGACATATTCCCCCTCTCGTCCGAGCAAAGACTTAGGTTCCTCCGCCGGAGTTCTTACATTGCCATATCGTTAAACTCTATAGTAATCGACGCGAGTGAGCGGTGCTATAGGCACGAGAGACGATGCCCTCGCGCGCGGAAGATATTAATCATCGAGGTGGAATTTGCACGGCGGGCACCCTTCGGCGATGTGGTCGTCCAGCCGCGGCATCGGGCGCGATTTGCAGACAGGCTCGGCGGAACGTTGCGCCGCAGGCGCCTCAAGCATGCGAGGCGAAGCGCGGAACGTCCTGCAAATTGATGTAATTCAGGGCGCTGCCTGAGCCGACGCGAAAACCGTCCAAGGTCCAACGGTCTTGACCATGGTCGTGGCGCAGGACATAAAAGTTGCCGTCGTTCGCGCGCACGCGGAAATAGGTCGCGCCCGGGGAGTACCACTGCCCGTCCAGTTCGGTGACCGCATAGTCATGTCCTTGAAGCACGAAGCGAAGAGGGCGTTCATCCGCTCGATAACCGGAGTAGCATTCGACGCGTATGTCGTACATGGCGCCTCCCGTAGGGCGGTACGGCCCGCCGTGGAGTTTCCATCGACCGAAGCCAACAACAGTCTACCAGAGTTACGCCGGCAAGGAGATTCGGGCGAACGCCGAATCGAGGAAATCGCGCTAGGACAGCGCGGACGCGCGTTTTGGACGCTTGGCGCGCACGGCAACGCGCTCGCGCGCTTCGGCGTTGTATGCGGCGCCGAAAAGCACAATCAGGGAGGTCAAAAACATCCACAACATCATGCCAATGGCCGATGCGAGACCTCGATAGACGGCGGTGTACGGCATCTTTCGCACATACGCTCCGAAGCCGATGTCCACAGCCCACCACAGAACGGAAGCAACGGCCGTTCCCGGCAAAAGGCATCGCAAACCCGGATGGCCCGGCCGGCCGAGTCGATACAAAATCACCAACACTCCCATCGCCAGCACGAAAACGACCGCCGCGTAGAAGGCCAGCTCCAGTTCATGGGTGAGCAGCACTGAGCCCGTCTGCAACATCAGCCACTGGCGCGTTTGTTTGCCGAAAACCGTGAGGAGCACCACGGTGAGCATCGGTACGATCGTGAGGCAAACCAGCGCCAGAGCGCGTAACTGCCTGCGCCAGTACGGCAGGCGCACCACATCGCCTTCGATTGAGCGAAAGCCTTCCATGTATCCGACCATCACTTGGGTGCCGGCGAGCAGTGTGCCGCCCAGGCCCAGCCACACCCAGCGTTCGGGATGAATGGCGCGACGGACGAAATAATCGCTCAAAACATCGGAACTTCCGGGCGGGAGAATCAGATCGAGGCCGCGCGGGATCTCCCGGAGCGCGTCATGAAATTCGGAAGTGCCGCCCAAAAGCCCAAGGGCCATCAGCAAGAGCGGGAAAAACGCCAGAAACATGTTGAACGCGATGGCCTGACTGAGGGTAATACAGTCTGGGAACAGCCGACGCAGGGCCCCGGACAAGTTCTTCAGAAAGGCTGGCATGATTCGGGCGAATTATACGGGAAGTTTCCGAATTTGAACCTACGATTCGGGCGGCGCGCCATCCAAAAGGATTCGGTAGAGGCACCACACGTGGCCGGCCTCGCTTGTGGCGGCCGGAGAGCGCATGTAAACTCGCGAAAGCCGAGAGAGGACACGCATTCGATGCCGGGATCGCCGAAAGAGACCGCTACGCGCAGCGAAGAAGTGATTCGCAAGCATTGGGAATACCTGTGGCCCGCGGTGGCGAATTATTACCGCGAGCCGCTGGTGGCCGAGCGCGCGTCGATGCAATACGTTTGGGATCTCGAAGGCAAAAAGTATCTCGACTTCTTCGGCGGGATCCTGACCATCGGTGTGGGCCACTGCAATCCGAAAGTCACGTCCAAGATCAAAACGCAAATCGATCAGCTGCAGCACACTTCGACGCTGTATCCCAACGAAGCGATCGTTGATTTGGCCGAAAAGCTGGCGCAAATCACCCCCGGCCGGCTGCAAAAGAGCTTTTTCACCAACTCCGGCACCGAGGCGAATGAGGCAGCGATCCTGCTGGCGCGCATGGCGGGACCGAGCTACGACGTGGTGGCGCTGCGCCATGCGTATGCGGGTGCGACCGCGCTGACCAAGAGCGTGACGGCGCAGGCGCCGTGGCGCAAGGCGGGCGTGATTAGCGTGGGAGTGGCCCACGCGCTGAATCCTTATTGCTACCGCTGCCCGCTGCACTTGAAATATCCGGAGTGCGGCGTGGCCTGCGCAAAGGACGTCGAAAACGTGATTCAGACGGCAACCAGCGGATCAATCGCTGCGTTCATTGCCGAGCCAATTCAGGGAGTCGGCGGCTTCATTACGCCGCCGCCGGAATATTTCAAGATGGTCTTCCGCATCGTGAAAAATTACGGAGGGCTGTTTATTTCGGATGAAGTGCAGACGGGCTTCGGACGCACCGGACGCAAGTGGTTCGGGATCGAGCAGTGGGAAGTTACTCCAGACGTGATCACCTGCGCGAAAAGCATGGCCAATGGCGTGCCGGTGGGTGCGACGATCACCACGGCGGAGCTGGCCGACAAATTTCAGGGACTCACGATTTCCACTTTCGGAGGGAATCCCGTTACGTCGGTGGCTGCGCGGGCGGTGATCGACGTGATCGAGGAAGAAAACCTTCTG
>Ga0335075_10000166_pt1 | contig 129051 bp, 132 predicted proteins | sample Lox_Sample_24_FD_206723 | JGI IMG/M metagenome (GOLD analysis project Ga0335075, IMG submission 206723) | Soil microbial communities from Loxahatchee National Wildlife Refuge, Florida, United States - Lox_Sample_2.4 | ecosystem: Environmental > Terrestrial > Soil > Wetlands | place: USA... | reverse complement strand
CGTCCCCCGACCCGCCCTCGGTCCGGTCCGCACCCAAACCGCCGATCAGAACGTCGTTGCCCCCAAGCCCAAGGATCACATCGTCCCCGGCAAGACCATCGATCCTGTCCGCTTCGGCCGTGCCGGTCAGCACATCCGGACCCGGCGTCGGGCCGCTGGGCGCCTGCGAATCGGAAATGCCGAGGATCCGGCCGTAGACGTCGCTCAGCGACAGGCCGTCGGTGGCGCGGCCGTGGAAGGTGATGACGATCTCGCCCGAGGCCAGCACGGCGATCCGGGCGTCGCTCGCCTCTCCCGTCCCGCTCTCGGGGACCTCGAAACCGGTGCCGATGGGCTGGCCCGCCGCATCGAACAGGAAGGCGCCGACATGATCGGGGCCGTTTTCCTCGACCGGACTCGCCAGGGTGACGGCGAAGCCGCCGTCGGGCAGGGCCGCCACCTCGTAATAGGGCTCGAGACTCGCGAACAGCGGCTGGACGTCGCCCAGGCTGCCGTCCGGGCTCACCAGCCGGGTCCGGATTTCGTAGACGCTCGGCTCCTCGCCGACGACCGCGGCCCAGCTGAGCAGCATGTCGCCGTCGGCGAGGGCGGTCAGCCGATAGGTGCCGACCGGGTCGTCCTCGACGATGGGCAGATCGAGCAGCAGCAATTCGCCGCCCAGCTTCGCGCCGGCGGCATCGAACCGCTGGCCCTCGATCCGGTAGCGGTCGGCCTCCACCTCGACCCAGGTGGCGAAGAAGCCGCCGCCGGGCGCGCTCGCGACCTGCGCCCAATATTGCCCGTTCTCGACGCCGGTGTTGAGGCGAAACTCGCCGCCGATCTTGTCCCCGTCCGCCTCGAACAATTGCGCCAGGACCTGGCTGCCCAGCGCCCCCGGCACGCCCGATTCGTCCGGCCCGCCCCAGGCGACCACGAAATTGCCGTCGGCGAGCGCGGTGATGACGGGCTGATAGCCGCTGACGGTGCCGCCGCTCACCGTGATCTCCGGGCCGACCGCATTGCCGGTCGCGTCGAAGAGCTGGGCGGTGATCGGATAATAATTGCCCCCTGGATAGCTGACGCTCCTGCCCTCATAAGCGAGGACGACGCCGCCCGTGGAGAGCGCGGCCATCGCGATCGCGCCGTTGCCGAGCCCGAGGTCGAGCTCGTGCGCCGCGCCGACCGGGGCGCCGGCCGCGTCGAAGACCTGCAGCCTCTGCCCTTCGTCGCTGGAGCTGCTGCCGCCGCCGAAGTCGAACCAGCTGGTCAGGACCGCGAAGCCGCCGGAGGCCAAGGCCACGACGGCGATGCCGCCGCTGGTGTCGTGCGCGTCGGTGGTCACCAGAAACTGGTCGCCGGCGGCGTAGCGATCCTCGGTCGCGCTGTCCTGGATGTTGAGGGTCAGCGTCTCCTCGTAGGAGCTGCCGTTGAGATCGGTGGCGCGGATGCGGATCTCGACGTTCGGCCGGGTCTCGAAATCGAGCAGGGCGCTGTTGTCGACGACGAGCAGGTCGCCCTCGATCCGGAAGGCGCCGCCCGTCGAATCGCTGACGATCGTGTAGCTGAGCCGCGGGTTGAGCCCGGACGAGGCGGCGGTCAGGGTTGCGACCGCGACATTCTCCACGGCCACCTCACTGATGTTGTCGTTCGACAGGGCGATGTCGGTCGGCGCCAGCGCGGTCGGTACGAAGACCTGCATCTTGATCCCGGTCTGCGATGTGTCCGTCCCGGTGCCGCTGCCGTCGGTCCAGATGACGACGATGTCGCCGGTCTCGGTGACGTCGACCCTGACCCCGGTCTGGTTGGCGGTCGTGACCGTGTTGATCAGGAATTCGGCGCCCAGCGCATTGCCGTCATCGTCGAAGAACTGGCCGAAAATATCGGTGTCGACGCCGTTCGCGCCGGTCCCTACCCAGGTGACGAGAAAGCCGCCGCCGGGCAGCCGGTCGACGTCGTTGGTCGTCTGCGAGCCCGCGGTCGTCGTGTTGACGACGAAATCCGGGCCGACCTTCGCGCCGTTCGCGTCGAACATCTGCGCGTGCAGGTCGTAGGTCACCGGGATGCTGGGATCCTGGGAGGAATCCTGCTGCGACCAGGTGACGATGAAGCCGCCGTTCAGCGCGCTGACGTTCACCGAATTGAGATTGCCATAGGGATCTTCGTTGACGAGCAGCTCGCCGCCCACCTTGGTCCCGCCCGCGTCGAACAGCTGCACGTAGACCGAGCAGCCGATCAGGCCCTGGTTCGAGCCCACCGTTCCATAGGCCACGGCGAACCCGCCGGACGCCATAGCGACGAGGTTGATGCCGCTCGACCCCTGGCTGAGGAAGGTCGTCGCGTTGACCAGGAACTCGCCGCCCACCGGCACGCCCGCCGCGCTGAAGACCTGCGCCTTGACCGCGCTGCCGCTGGCGTCGCCGCCGATCCCGCTGCTGTCGGACCAGGCGATCACGAAGCCGCCGCCGGCCAGCTCGGTGACGGCGGGCGAGGACTGGCTGTTCGCGGTCTCGGTGTTGACCAGGAATTCGGTCCCCACCCGGGTCCCGTTCGCCTCGAAAATCTGCGCGCGCACCGCGTTGCTGCTCGTGTCGCCGCCGGTCGCGCTGCCGTCGATCCAGGTCACCACGAAGCGGCCGGAGGGCAAGGTGGCGACGTTCGACACGCTCTGATTGCCGGTCGTGGTCGTGTTGACCAGAAATTCGCCGCCGACCTTGCCGCCGTTCGCGTCGAAAAGCTGGCCGACAATGCCGAAGCCGCTCGCGTCGCCGCCGGTCAGGCTGTTGTCGGACCAGGTCACGATGAAGCCGCCGCCCGGCAGCATGGCGATGCTGCCGCCCGATTGCGTATTGAGCGTGGTCGTGTTGACCAGCAGCTCGCCGTCGGCCCGGCGCTTGTAAAGTTGTACCATGTCGATCCCCTCCACCGCGCGGCCGCGCGGTTCCGCTGTCCCGAAACGATGACCGAAAAGATGACGCGACCGGGCCGTGAACACGGCCGGTCTCCCTCCCCGATATTGTCGCGAAGGCTAGGCGGAGCCGGCGCCGAGGGTCAAGCCGCCGCTGCGATTAGTCCGTTCGTTTTGCACGATATTGTCCGCGCGGGCGCCCGGCGCGCACCTTTTCATCCGCAATGGCGGAAAAGCCGGGAGCCAGGGCCGGCGCCTTCGCGCGAACCGGCGCTCGCTCTCCCTAGCCGCGCCTGCGCTCCGCGCGATAGACATCCGGCCGCTCGAAACTCCCCTGCCACACGCCGCGCCGCGCCCGCCGGGCCGCGGCCTCGTCGCCCTCATAGTCGCGGGCGTAGCGCGTATAGGCGACGGCCCAGCCCTCGGCGACCATCGCCTTGTTGAGATCGCGGCCGCCGATGCTGCAGACGGCGACGCTGCGGCCGTAGCGGTCGCGGTCGCGCTCGGTGCAGACGGGGCGGTCGTCGCCGATCAGGCGGGACAGGGCCTCGGTCGCCTGCCGGCCGCAGGCGTAGCGGCGGCCGTTCGCGCCGGTGCAGCTCTGCGCGCGCTCGGGCGCGTCGATGCCGTGCAGGCGGATGCGGGTGGCGCCGATGCGGAGCGTGTCGCCGTCGACGACCTGGACCGCGCCGGCATCGTCGATCCTCCTGTCCGCCCGCCCGGTCTTCGCTTCCCCGGGCAAAGCCGGGATATCGCCGGAGGCCGGGCTCCGGCCGGCCAAGGCAAGGCCGACCGCGACGAGGACGGGGACGAGCAGGAACAGGCCTTTACGGCGGCGACGCATGGCCCGGTTTCGGGGGAAACGCGCCGCGCTTCATCACCGATGAACGCAAGTTCGCGGCCGCAATTCCGCGCTTTGCAATGGTCGGGCGCCCCGCGCGGCCCCGCCGCAGAGTCGTGCGCCTGCTTCGCGACCTCCGCGCCCGTGCCTCCATATTCCCACATGACCGCCCGCACCGCGCTGGCTATAGCACCCCGAGGCGCGCCCCGTCCGGGCGCGCGGGAGTGACGTCTGGACGTGGGCATCGGCACGCAAATCGACCGCTATCTGGCGCGGCTGATCCTCGTGCCCCTGATCGGCACCTTCGTCCTCGCGGCGATGCTGCTGCTGCTCGACCGGATGCTGAAATTGTTCGATTTCGTGGTCAGCGAGGGCGGGCCGGTGGCGATCGTCTTCCGGATGCTCGCCAATCTGCTGCCCGAATATGCGGGCCTCGCCATTCCGCTCGGGCTGACGCTCGGCGTGCTGCTCGCCTTTCGCAAGCTCGCTTTGTCGTCGGAACTGGATTCGCTGCGCGCGGTGGGGCTGAGCTACGGGCGGCTGCTGCGCGTGCCCTATCTCTACGCGATCGTGCTGCTGGCGCTGAACCTGGTCGTGGTCGGCTTCGTCCAGCCAAAGTCGCAATATGCCTATCAGTCGCTGCGCTACGAACTGAGCTCGGGCGCCCTGGGGGCGCAGATCAAGGTGGGCGAGTTCACCAATCTCGGGCGGCGGATGACCTTGCGGGTCGAGCGGAGCGAGAATGGCGGGACGGACCTGCACGGCGTCTTCCTCTACCTCGCCCAGCGCGACGGGCGGACGGTGACCGCCAGCGCCTCGCGCGGCACCTTCCTCGCCACCGACGATCCGGACACCATCCTGCTCCGCCTCTCCAACGGGCGGCTGGTCCATGACGCCGCCAATTACCGGATCCCGCGCGTGCTCTCCTTCACCCAGCAGGACATCCCGATCGACCTGCCGACGATCGAGCAGTTTCGCGGGCGCGGCGACGGAACCAAGGAGCTCACCCTGTTCGAGCTCTGGGAGCGCGGGCACAATCCCGCGGTGGAGACGCGGCTGCGCAACGCGGCCATGGCCAATTTCTACTTCCGCATGGTCGAGGTGCTGATGATGCTGGTGGTGCCGCTCTTCTCGGTGGCCCTCGCCGTGCCGCCGAAGCGGAGCACGTCGGGGCTCGGCATCTTCATCGCGATCGTGTTCGTCGTCACCTATCACAAGGTGAACCAGTCGATGGAGAGCCTGGGCGCGCGCGGCACGGTCGATCCGCTGATCGCGATCGGCCTGCCCTTCCTGCTCTTCGCCGGCCTGATGGTCTGGATGTACTGGACGCTCGCCCATAAGCCCGGCGGCCAGCCCATCGGCGCCCTCGAAAGGGTCTTCGCCAAGGTCTCCAAGCGCTTCAAGCGGCTCTTCCGCCGACGCGGGCCGCCGGAGGCCACCCAGACATGATCAACCTGCATTTCTTCCCGTCGAAGCGGATCGCGCTGTACATGGCGCGGCTGTTCGTCACCCGGAGCGCCGCGGTGCTGGTCGCGCTCGTCGGCATCCTCCTGATCCTCGATCTGCTGGGCAATAGCGGCAAGGTCCTCGCCCATCCGGAGAACGGCAATGCCGAGCTCTGGCGCTATGCGGGCCTGCGCGTGCCGCAGCTGATCCAGCGCTTCCTGCCCTTCTCGGCGCTGCTGGGCGCGCTGATCACGCTCGCGGCGCTGAACCAGAATAGCGAGATCATCTCGATGAAGGCGGCGGGCATTTCCGCGCACCAGATCATCGCGCCGCTGATCCTCACCGCAGGTCTCGTCGCCCTCGTCCATTTCGCCTTCCAGGAGCGGGTGGTGACCCGGGCGACGGCGGCGCTGAGCGCCTGGGACGCGGTCGATTACGGGCCGGTCCCACCCGACAGCCATGTGCTGGCCAATGTCCGGCTCGCGCATGGCGACGATCTGATCCTGGTGGACCGGGTGACCGGACAGGGCGACGCGGTCAGGCTTTCCGGGCTCCAGGTCGTCGACCGCGCCGGCGGGATCATGCACCGGATCCTGCGCGCCGACAGCGGCCGCTATCTCCCCGGCCGCGGCTGGGAGCTAACCAACGCCACCCTGTTCGACGTCGACACCAACCGGGAACAGCGCGTGACCAGCATGATCTGGGGCACGGGGCTCGAGCCCGACCAGTTCACGCTCGCCCAGATCGACCCCAACCGGCTGAACTTCTGGGAGCTGCGCGACACGATCCAGCAGGTGGCCGCCACCAACCGCTCGACGGCGACGCTCGAATCCAATCTCTGGCACAAATTCGCCTCGCCCTTCTCGACCCTGCTGATGCCGTTGCTCGCCGCCATCGCCGCCTTCGGCCTCGCCCGCTCGGGCCAGCTGTTCATGCGCGCGGTGATCGGCATGGCGCTGGGCTTCGCCTATTTCGTCGCCGACAATTTCGCGCTCGCGATGGGCAATCTCGGCGCCTACCCGCCCTTCCTCGCCGCCTGGGGGCCGTTCCTGCTCTTCCTGCTGGTCGGCGAGGCGGTGCTGATCCGGACCGAGGAATAGACCGGCGGCCGCGCTTCCCGTTCGGAGCACGAGCGACTACCAGTCCAAGCCGATGGCCACCGAACCGCCCGCGCCCGCCCCGCCCGCCGTCACGCGGAACGAGGTCGCGCGTGGCGCCGGGCTCGCCGGGCTCTCCCGGGCCGGCGCGCTGATCGAGGCGCTCGCGCAGCCGCTCTACACGCGCTTCTTCGGCATCGAGACCTATGGCCTCTACGTCGCCCTCTGGGGCGCGGTCAGCCTGCTGGTGAACTTCATCCATTTGTCCATGCCGGTCGCCCTGCAGCGCCTGGTGCCCGCCCAGGACGAGGAGGCGGCGCACGGGGCGGTGAAGCTCTCGCTGATCATCGCCGTCCTGCCGGCCGCGCTGATCGCGCTGCTGATCACGCTGAACGCGCACGCGGTTGCCGGCATCTTCTCCGCCGCGGCCGACGATGCCGAGCGGCTGCCCACCGCCATCGCGCTCTTCGCCTGGGCGCTTCCGCTCTGGGCCTTCATCGAGACCGCGACCGGCGCCGCCCGCGCGCGCCGCGCCTTCGGCCCGGAAATCCGCCTGCGCATCTTCTGGGAGCAGATCGCGCGCATCCTCTTCGCCACCGGCTTCTTCCTCGTCGGCGCGACGAACAACGGCCTCGTCATGGCGCACCTCTGCTCGCTGACCTTGACCGCCTTGCTCTGCATCCCCTTGCTCGGCCGCTATTACGATCTGAAGCGCCTGCTCCGCGCGCCGCTGCCGCGCGGGCTGGTCCGGGAACTGGTCGTCACCGGCGTCGCACTGCTGCCGACCAACCTGTCCCGGCGCGCGCTGATCGACGCGCCGCCCTTGGTGCTGAACCTGCTGATCCCCGGCGCGCGCGGCGCCGCGGCCGCCGGCCTGTTCGAGATCGCCCGCAAGATCTCGACCGTGCCGTTGATCGTCCGCCAGGCCTTCCAATATGTGCTCGCGCCCTTGTCCTCGGCGCAGGCGCATGTGGATCGCGGCCAGGTCGCGCCGCTCTATCATTTCGCCAGCCGGGTCTCGACCGCGCTGGTCGTTCCCTTGAGCGGCCTGCTGATCTTCGCCGCGGTCGACATTCTCAGCCTCTACCAGCCGCGGGCGGCGGCCGCCCTGCCCCTGCTCTACATCCTCGTCACCGCCCGCGCGCTCGAGGCGATCGTCGGCCCGGCCTCGACCATCGTCGAGATGATCGGCCATCGCGCCCTGCCCGTGCTCAACAGCTTCATCGCCATCGCTTTGTGGGCCGGCCTCGCCTGGTGGCTGGCGCCGGACGGCGGCGCGATGGGCATGGCCTGGGCGATCGCCGTCGCCACCGTCGTCTCCACCTACGCCGCCACGCTGGAGCTTCGGATCAGCGACGGCCTCAGGCCGTTCGACCGCAAGCTCTTCCAGGGTCTCGGCCTGGCCCTCGCCGGGGTCGGGCTGATGGCCGCCGCCGAATATCTGCTTCCCGGCCCGCTCCGCTTCGCCGTCATCCTCGCCCTCTGGGCGGCCACGTCCTGGCTCGCGCTACGCTACGGCCTCACCCGCGAGGACCGCGAGGCGCTGGGCGGATTGTCGCGCAGGCTCCGGCTGGTCTAGAGGCGCGGCGATGAGCGACAATCCCGTTCTCGCCTACGGCGCCTGGCTGGCCGAAACCCCCGCCGACTGGCCCGAGCCCGCCTGGGCGGCGGCCCACCGCGCCTTCATCGACATCGTCGCCGTCACCATGCCAGGCGCGATCGAGCCCGTGACCAGGCGCGTGCTCGCGACCGTGAAGCACTGGGGCGCGGGGCCCGCCACCGCCATCGGCCAGGGTGCGCGGCTGGCCGCGCCCTGGGCCGCCTTGGTCAACGGCACCGCCGCGCACGCGCTCGACTTCGACGACAATTTCGATCCGGCCAAGGCCCATGCCACCGCCGTGCTCGCCCCCGCCATCCTCGCCTTGGCCGAACAGGAAAAGGCGTCGGGCCGGGATTGCCTCGACGCCTATATCGCCGGCCTGCAGATCCTCGGCCGCGTCGGACAGGGCGTGAACCCCGCGCACCGCAACCGCGGCTGGCATGCCACCGCGACCGTGGGCGCGATCGGAACGGCCGCCGCCTGCGCCCGCCTGCTGAAGCTCGATGCGACGCGCGCCGCCTACGCCGTCTCCATGGCGACCAGCATGGCGGCCGGGTTCATGGCGCAATTCGGCACGATGACCAAGCCGCTCCACGCGGGCCTCGCCGCCAAAGCCGGCGTGCTCGCGGCCAGCCTCGCGCGGCAGGGCGTCGACGCCGGTCTCGCCACCCTGGACGGCCCGACGGGCATGAACCGGCTCATGGTCGGCCCGGACTATGAACAGCTGCGCGACACGCTCATCCATGTCGAGCACGGCCAGACCCTCCGCTTCGAGACGAAGCAGGTCGGCGAGCCCCTGCTGCTCCTGTCCAGCGGCCTCAAGCTGAAGCGCTTCCCCAATTGCGGCAGCGCCCATCGGGCCATGGACGGCCTTTCCGACCTGATCGCCGCGCACGGCTTCACCGCGGACGCGGTGGCGCGGGTGGAGGTGCGGGCGCCGGTCACCCATCTCAACAACCTGATGTACACCGTGCCCACGGACGGGCTGCAGGCGAAGTTCAGCCTCGAATATGGGCTCGCCTGCATCCTCCTGACCGGCAATGCGACGCTCGCCGACTTCACCGACGAGGCCGCCCGGCGTCCGGATTTCGCCGCGCTTTACCCGCTGATCCATCGCCATCCGGTCGACAAGGCCGAGGGCGAATTCCCGACCGAGGTGGACGTGCTGCTCAAGGACGGCAGGCGCTTCGAGACCGCAACGCCCTGGCCCGCGGGCAGCCTGGCCCGTCCGTTCACCGAGGCGCAGCTCTGGGCGAAATTCGACGGCTGCACCGCCGGCCTGCTCGCCCCCGCCCCTCTCGCCGCCGTCCGCCAGGCGCTTGCAGATTTGCCACAATTGCCGGAAATCGGCGCGCTCACGGCCCCGCTGGCGGGCGAGTTCGCTTCCTAAGCGGGCGGCGCGAGAGTAGAAACCCGCCGGATATGGGCGAGAGAAGCTACACCGCTTTGGTGCTCGCGGCGAGCCGCGGCAATCTGGACCCGCTGGCCCAGGCCGGCGGCGTCAGCCACAAATGCTTCATCGACATTGCCGGCCGGCCGATGCTGCAGCGCGTGGTCGAGGCGGTGCTGGCCAGCCCGCGCGTGAAGCGCACGATCGTCGCCATCGAGCCCGAGTCCATGGCCGAGGCGAAGCAGATCCTCGCCGCGCTGCCGGGCGCCGAGGCCATCGACTATGTGCCCAGCCAGGACAATATCGCCAGCAGCGTCGCCGCGGTCGCGACGCCGGACTTGCTGCCCCTGATCGTCACCACGGGCGACAATGCGCTTCACACCGAGGAGATGGTGAGCTTCTTCTGCTACGCGCTCGACAGCGTCCAGGAGGATGCCGCCATCGGCCTCACCCCGGCCAGCTACGTCCTCGAAAAATATCCGGAAGGCAATCGCGCCTTCCACCGCTTCCGCGACGGCGCCTTCTCCAGCTGCAACCTCTATGCGATCCTCACCCCCAAAGGCATTGAGGGCGCGCAGGTGTTCCGCTCCGGCGGGCAGTTCGGGAAGAAGCCGAAACGGTTGATCGGGGCGTTCGGATTGTTCGCGTTCGTCCTCTACAAGAGCCGGCTGTTCACGCTGAAGACGGTGCTCAGGACGCTGTCGCGGGGGATCCGGGTGCGGACCGCGCCGGTGCTGATGCCGTTCGCGGAGGGGCCGATCGACGTCGACCGGCAGGTGGACTGGGACCTCGCCAACCGCATCGTCGCCGCGCGCGAGGGCCGCCCGTAGCAGCCCCTTGCCGGACCCGCCCGGCCGCCATATGCTACAAATGTAGCAATGAGTCGGAGGCGAAGATGCGCGTGACCGGTCGAGCCCTGTGCCTGGCGACGTTCGCCATTCTCGCCCCCGCCCTCGCTTTCGCCGGCGCCGCGGCGACCCCGCCAGAGGAGTCGCTGAACCGGATCATCAACCGCGAGCTCCGCGCCGGCGGCCCCTTCTTCACCGCGCCCGAGCGGGCGCTGGTCGAGCGCAAATGCGGCGACGCGCCGGGGACGTGGGACGGCTTCCAGGTCAATATCAACAATGGCGTGCTCACCTGCGCCAACGGCCGCCGGGTCGACGATCCGGAGCTGCGCGCCTTGCTCCGCGCCGCCGAGCCCCGGATTTCGCGCCGCGTCGAGGCGGTGATGGACCGCCCCGTCGTCACCGCCGCGATCGCGCGGGTCGCGGCGGAAGCGGAGGAACGGGCGCTGCGCGAAGTCCGCGCCCGCCACGGCGACTGAGGCGCGCGCCGGGCAACGGCGCGCCCGTTTCCGCGCCAAACCGGCCCGTCCCGACCCCCGTCCAAGACGGCGGGGCGGAAAGCGCCCAAGAATCGCCTCATTGCGAAACTAGGTGCCCGTCCCATATGGACAGGAAAGCGCTCCCCCGCGGGGCCGAAGCGCGCTATACTGGATTCAGCGAGGACATGACGTGAAGACCGCAGAAGCCCCCCGTTCCTCCTTCTGGAGCCGCGAGCATCATCTCGACAAGATGACGTTCCGCGAGCTGGTCGTCGCCTATTTCCAATATCCGGCGATCATCGCCTATCTGCTGCTCAGCGCGGTCGCGATCGGCGCCTGGGTGTGGAGCCCCGCCCCCATCGTCCCGACCCTGGCCGCGATCGGCGCGGCGGCGGCGGCCTATCCGCTCTTCTGGTACCTGATCCACCGCTACATCCTGCACAGCCGCTGGATGTGGCGGCACAAATGGATGGCCTCCACCTGGAAGCGCATCCATTACGACCACCACCAGGATCCGAACCATCTCGAGGTCCTGTTCGGCGCGCTGCACACCACGCTGCCGACGATCGCGCTCGGCGTGATCCCGATCGGCTGGGGCCTCGGCGCCGGCTATGACGCGCTGGTCGGCAATGCCGCCGGCACGTCCGGCTTCGGCGCCGCCGCCGCCGCGCTGGCGACCGGGCTGCTGACGACCTGCTTCTACGAGTTCGTCCACTGCATCCAGCACCTCGCCTACAAGCCGAAGAGCAAGCGGATCGCGGAGATGAAAAAGCGCCACATGGCCCATCATTTCCACGACGAGGACGGCAATTACGGGATCACCACCTTCTTCTGGGACAAGGTGTTCAAGACCTATTACGACCGCCCCGAGCGGCCGGTGAAGAGTCCGACCGTGTTCAACCTCGGCTATACGGACGAGGTGGCGAAGACCTATCCCTGGGTGTCGGAGCTGAGCGGCGGCGTGGCCAAGGGGCATCCGCGGCAGCGGGACAAGGGCTGAGCCCCCGGCGGCGGCGCCCGCGGGCGCTTGCCTCCTGACCACGCACCCGTCAGGATGCGGCCATGCTGATCGCCGCCATCCTCGCCGCCCTGCTGCAACCGACGGTGCCGGCCGGCCCGCCCGATCCGATCTCCCGCGCGCTCGATGGCCTGGTGGCCGTGGTCGAGGAGGACGGCAATCCGGACGCGCGGCTCGAGGGCATGGCCACGCGCGACTGCGAGACGCACGTCACCGCCACCGGGCGCCGCTGGACGATCGACTGGCGGCAGGAGACCAGCGTCGCGCTGGCCGACACCTTCGTCTTCATCACCGCCCCCGCCTTCCGGATCGCGATCGTGGCCGACACCAGCCGGCCGGACCAGGCCTCCCGCCTCGGCGCCCTCAACGAAGCGCTGCGCGGTCTCGCCGAGCGCTGCGCCGCCGGGGCGCGATAGCCGTCGCGCTCGAAGACAAGTTTGCCGCCGCTCGCCCACCCCGCCATGAGTGGCCCGAAAAGGGCCCGACCGTCGGTTATGCCGTGGAGGTGACGAAGACCTATCTCTGGGTGTCCGAACTGAGCGGCGGCGTGGCAAAGGGGCATCCGCGGCAACGGGATAAGGCCGTCTGAAGCTGCCTTAGCGAGAGCGCCCCCTAAAAATCTGCCTCGTCTGCTGCCTCTTCTGCGAGCCTCTTATCTTCTTCAAGGGCTTCCTCAACCTTGCGAGGTAGCTTCTTGAGGGGCCTTCCCGCGAAATAGTCGGCCACGCGCTGAGTGAGAAAGTCCGTCGTAAGACCGCTTTCCGCAAGTTTGTTGGCAAATAAGCGACCGCGATGCAGGATATCCCACGGTGATCGAAATTGGTTCGCGCGGCGCCGGCCCGGGTCCTTGTTCCCGAAGCCATCGATCGCGCGGTTCCAAACTGGCTGAAAAGTTTCGATTAGCATATTCTCGCCCAGCGGGATCCATATGTCATCGACTACCAAGTGCCGCACCCAGAAATCTGCCAATTCCAAATTTCCGGCTTCGTCGACTGATGCGGCGTGCTGCTTGAGGCGATCCCGAAGGGCCGTGCTTCGACCGGAATCTTTGGTTAGACCGCCCTTACGGCCGCCTTTTGGGATCGCCTTGCCCACATATATCGGCGTGTGAAACACATCATTTTGGGCATCGCATCGAATTGCGCCGTAGGGGCCAAACTGGCCAGCGTAATAAATTACATAAATGCCGGCGCCTTTGATTTCATCGACCGCAGATAGCGGCTCTGGCCTGCGGCTCAGAAGCTCCCCTTCGATGCTTCGCGCTAAATTGACTTTGTCCAGGGGGTTGTAGGGTGGCAAGTTCATGCGGCCTTTCGTAACCGGCTAGCCACATCGCTGGCAATCACGCGCGCTAGTTCGACTGGCACCGCATTGCCAAGCTGCCGCATCGCCTCGCTCCACGAGCCATGCAATTCATAATCATCCGGAAAGGTCTGCAGCCGCGCGCTCTCGCGAACGGTGAAATAGCGTACCGTACCATCCGGCCGCATCAGCATATTTTCGCCACCGGGCACGCCGTGCACCCCCGCCTTCAGCGTCTTGGCGGCCTCGTCCAGTGGGCTGCCGGTATGCCCAGGATAGGACCGCGCGCCCGGCTGAAGGCGATGATTGAGCAGCTCCGCGTGCGGGAAATCGGTCGGCTCGGGGATATCATGAATCGCGTCTCTGACCGTCTTCCAGGCTTGTTCACTGGGCTTCTCGTGAAGCTTCATGCCTTTGGAATGGACCCTGAGATCAAGACCGCGATGCGCCATCGGAACGCAGTGCCGCTCCCAATATTCTCCAGAGTGCACCTGCTCCCAAAGCAGCGCCTCCAGCGAATGCGTTTTCTCCGGAAAGCTCCAGCGGATTCCCGTGTCCGCGCGGAACCCGACGAAGACCACCCGCTCCCGCCGCTGTGGAACGCCATAATTCGCCGCGTTCAGGACCTGGACGACGACCTTGTAGTGCAGCCCGGATTCGGAACTGGCCGTGTGATGCTGCTCAAGCCGAGCCAGGTGATCGGGCCACGCCTCATCGCCGCGCCTGTCGATTTCGGGATAGTGAAGCTGAAGATTGATGTAGGAAAAATAGGTCGCGAAAGACGCGCGAGTCAGACCTTTCACATTCTCGAAAATGAAGGCGCGGGGCTTGGTTTCGCGGACAACCCGCACCGCCTCCGACCACATATCCCGATCGTCGGCATGCGCGCGATGTTTACCGCCAAGCGAAAATGGCTGACATGGCGGGCCACCACTCACCAGTTCGACGCGCCCCTCGAACCGCTCGAAATCCACGTCCCGAATGTCACCCTGTGTCGGCTCGGGCCAACTCAGAACCGGCCGCTTCTTGCCCCAGCGATTCCGATTAATGGTGTCGCAACACCACTTGTCGCGCTCGACGATCTCAAGCGGCTTGAAGCCCGCCTTGCTGATCCCCATCCCCAGGCCGCCAGCCCCCGCGAACAGCTCGATGGCTCTCATTGCTGGCTTCCCTCGGTCAGAAATTCGCGCAATTCGTTCTCTAATTGTTCTTTATCGCGCATCCGACATTCCCAGACAACAAAAATCCGCCATCCGAGCTTTTCCAGTTCCGCCTGGTGGCGAAGATCCCGCTCCCGATTGCCTTGCAATTTGGGCCGCCAGAAATCCAGCCTCGACTTGGGCCAGCGGGCCAATTTGCAGTGGATATCTTCGTGCCGATGCCAGAAGCAGCCATGCACGAAAATGACCTTTCGAAGTCTCGGGAACACGAGGTCGGGCGAACCGGGCAGCCGACGATCATGGAGGCGATAGCGGAAGCCCATGGCATGGACCAAGCGACGGACGAGCATCTCAGGCTTGCTGTCCTTGCCTCGAACCCTGGCCATGCGCGCGCTGCGTTCAACCGACGTGAGCGTGTCCACGGCTAGGCAGCCCCACGCATATCGACATTACCCATCCCGCGTGCCTTGCCAGCGTTTGATCACGAATGAAACGCCGCTAGCATGGTGGCGTGACCGGCTGGGACATTCCGCGCCTTTAGAACCGCTCCAAGTTTACCGGAGCATAGCAGAAACATTCTCCTTCCAATGTAGGATTTCCCATGAGAGACTCCGCCCCTTGCGAGAGGAGAAGCGGATGACCTGGGACAAACCGGCGCCGCCGGGCGGGCCCGCGCGCCGTCCCGAATGCGACAGGGCGATTTCGTTGGCGCGGGCGGCGGGGTTCGTGCTGGCGTTGCGGGACGGGGCGACGGTGGCGGGCGCCGCGCGGGTGGCCGGGGTGGCGGTGCAGACGCTTTATCACCGGCGGCGGATCGACGCGGACTTCGCGGCCTGCTGGGCGCGGGCGGGGGCGAGCGCCGACGCGGCGGCGGCGCGGGCCGCCGCGCGGGCGGCGGACGACGCGGCGCAGGGCATGGCGGTGCGCGAACATGCGACGCGCTGGCTGGTCCGCAAGAGGCTGCGCGCGGTGGAGTTCACGCGGGCGCGCAAGCAGGCGTTCCTCGACCGGTTCGCCGACGGCTGCAACATGGCGGCGGCCGCGGCGGCGGCCGGGGTCACGGACTGGACGGTGCGCAGGGCGCTGGCGCGGGACGCGGCCTTCGCCGCCGGCTTCGAGGAGGCGCTGGCGATCGGCTACGACCATGCCGAGACGGAATGCCTGCGCCAGGCGCTGACGGCGCAGGAGGCCTATTACGTGCGGCCGACGGAGGAGGGCGGCGCACTCGCCTTCGACCAGGCGCTGGCGGTGCTGCGCGAATATAAACGCGGCCATGGCCGGATCGGCCGACGACCCTATGCGCAGCGCCCGATCCTGCTGAGCCATGAGGAGGGCTTCCTCGCGCTGGAGCGGGAGCCGGACCGGCTCGGGCGGCGGGAGGCCCTGCGGGCGCGGCCGGCCGCGGCCGCGGCTCAGCGACCGCCGCCGTCGAACACCAGCGCCCGGTGCGCGGCGAGATAGCGACGCTGGCGTTCGGAGAAGGCGCCGGCGTTTCGAGCGCAGGCGGCGTCGAGGCCCAGGCGGGCGAGGTCCTCCGGCGGCAGAGCGGGCGAGCGCAGCACCGCGCCGTCGTCGGAGAAGCCGATCAGGCCGCGATCGAACAGGCGGTCGACATGCGGGGTGAGCAGCAGGCCGTTGGCGCCGTCCAGCCGCTCCTGCGTGGTCTCGCAGAGGCGCCAGGGCTTGATGTGGCTGGCGATGAGCAGGTCCGGCCGGGCGATGCCGGTGAGCCGGCAGGCGGTTTCGAGCTGGAAGACCCGGAAACGGAACAGGCCCTGGCCACGGCGGGCGCGGATCGTCTGGTCGCGGACCGAGGCGGCGAGCGCCGGATCGTAATCGAGGCGGCGGTCGGCGAGTTGCGCGGGTTCGGGCGCCGACGCCTCGGGCGGGAGCGCCGGCGGCCAGGCGGCCATATCGGCCGCCTCGAGCAAGGCGAGGAACCTCTCCTCCGGGAGCGCGGCGAGAGTCGCGGGCGGCGGCGCGGCGGGCGCGACGGGGCGGGGGAGCGGCGTCCAGTCGACGGGCAGCCACCAGCCGGCGCCGTTCGCCACGCTCTCGGCCAGGGCGCGGCCGGCGACCCGGCCGACATGGGTGAGCCGGCCGCCGGCGCCGGCGAGGATGGCGTCGCCGGGCGCGGCCCGGCGCGGCGCGTCGTGCGGGCGGCCGCCCTCGCCGCGCGGCGGCGACCAGAGCCAGCCGCCCTCCCGACCGGCCGGATCCCCGTCCTTCACCCACCAGTATTCCACCCGGCGAGGCTGCCCGAGGCCGGCCGGCAATGCAGCCGACGTAAACCGCAAATGGATGCGGAGGAGTCACCGCTTTCCGGTGAGGCGCGCGTCTTCCGCGTCCCAAGTAACCGGCCGGGAACCTAATCCAAGTTATGGCCGTTATCCTGGCATGTCGGGGCGTATTACTCCCAGCCGTGTTCGGGCGGACCATTGCCGCCAGCTCGCCCAGTGGACCGACGACGAGCGGACCCACCATATCCTGATGGAGATGGCCCGCGAGCTGGAGGAGGGCGAAGGCCGGGCCGCCGAGGGCGCGCCGCGCGACGGGGACGCGCCGGGGCTGCCGCGCTCGCTGAGCTGAGGCGCGCGCGGCGCTTCACCTTCAGCGATCAGGCTCTCGCTCATTTTGAAAAGAGCCCGATTCACGCTTCCGGCGGAAGCGCGCGGCGCTTCCACCTACAGCGATCAGGCACCAGGCCTTGAAGAGAGCCTGATTCACGCTTCCGGCGGAAGCGCGCGGCGCTTCCACCTGCAACGATCAGGCTCTAGGAAGCGCGCATGAGCAGCGCCGCCCTCACCGTCCGCCCGATCGCCTCCCGAGCCGAGAAGAAGGCCTATATCGCGCTCGCCTACCGGCTGAACCGCGACGATCCGAACTGGATCCCGGAACTGAAGGACGAGGTGAACGGGCTGATCACGCCGGGGAAGAATCCCTGGTTCGAGCATGGCGAGGCCGAATTCTTCCTCGCCTGGCGCGACGGGCGCAGGGAGCCCGTCGGGCGGATCTCCGCGCAGGTGGACCAGCTCGTCCTCCAGCATATGGGCGACGGCATCGGCCAATGGGGGATGCTGGAGGCGGAGGACGAGGCGACCGCCCAGGCGCTGATCGCCGCGGCGGAAGCCTGGCTGCGGACCAGGGGCATGACCCGGTCCATGGGGCCCTTTTCGATCGGCATCTGGGACCAGCCGGGGCTGCTGGTGAAGGGCCACGATCATCCGCCGATGGTGATGATGGGGCACAACCGGGCGGCCTATGAAGGCTGGGTGGAGCGGGCCGGCTATCGGGGCATCAAAGACCTGCTGACCTACGACCTGCCGACCGCGCCCTTCCCGCCTTTGATCCAGCGCATCGTCGCGGCCGGCGAGAAGAATGTGCGGATCCGGATCCGCAACGTCGACAAGAGCCGCTTCGACGAGGAGGCGAAGCTCATCCTCGCCATCCTCAACGAGGCCTGGTCCGACAATTGGGGCTTCATCCCGCTGACCGACAGCGAGATCGCCTATGCGGGCAAGAAACTGAAGCCGATTGTGCTCGAGGACATGATCCTGATCGCCGAATATGACGGCGAGCCGGTCGCCTTCATGATGGCGCTGCCCGACATCAACGAGTTCATCCGCGACCTCGGCGGCAATCTCTTCCCGTTCGGAATCTTCAAATTGCTCTGGCGGCTCCGGAAGATGCGGCCGACGGGCGGGCGGGTGCCGCTGATGGGCGTGCTTCGCAAGCTGCACGCGACGCGGCTGGCCAGCCAGCTCGCCTTCATGATGATCGAATATATCCGCCGCGCCGGGACCAGCCATTACGGAATCACCCGCGCCGAGGTCGGCTGGGTGCTCGACGATAACGGGCCGATGATCTCCATCGCCGAGGCGATCGAGAGCCGCAACAACCGCATCTACCGGATCTACGAAAAGGATTTGTGAGGGCGCGGGGCGCACGCTCCGCCCGCCGGAAACCGCCCGGAAGCGGCCGCCGAGGCCGGTCGTTACGGCGGCAATAGCCTGTGCCGATCCGCCCCGAAGGTGTACAGCGCCCGTGCCGGGGCTTTCCTCCCCTTTTACTCGGCGCCGGCAATCGCTATGTTCGGCGGCTGAAACATTCGGGGACCTCAGAATGAAGTTCATTCCTTCTCTGGCCGCGGCGGCCGCTCTGCTGGGCCTTGGCGCCTGCGACCGGCTGTCGCCCTCCGGGCAAAGCGCGGCGAACGAGAAGGCGCGCACCGCGCCGAGCCAGCAGCAGACCGGGCCGAACGCGGTCCAGGCCTCCAGCACGTCCAGCCTGCCCGCCACGAACGGCCAGCCCGACGGCCAGGGCCTCGCCGGTAACCCCAATGCCATCCCGGCCACCTCGACGCTGACCCCGACCGTGGACCGCGCCTTCCTGATCGGCCGCTGGACCGACGCGCGCGACTGCCACGAATCGGGCCAGTTCACCGCCGACGGCCGCTATATCAACACCGCCGGTCAGACCGCCGCCTGGACGCTCGAGGGCGACCAGCTCACCCTGACCTTCGACGGCGCCCCGCCGCGCACGCTCCGGGTCAGCGCCGCGGATCAGAACAGCCTCAACGTGATCAATCCGGACGGCTCGACGGGCCGTTCGACGCGCTGCTGAGGAGCGCAGCCTGGGGAGGGGACAGTGACGAGTAAGGCGTTCGCGAAGAGCATCCGTACCATGGCCGCCGCGGCCCTGCTCGCCTCCTCTCTCTCGGCCCCCGCCGCCCAAGCCCAGCGGTCCCGCGGCGACGCCTCCTCGGCATCCCGCCTCTCCCCCGACCGCGACTTCCTCATCGGCACCTGGTCCGATGCCGGCGACTGCACCACCACGGTCGTCTTCACCCCCGACGGCGGCTATGCGACCGCGGACGGCCTGCAGGGGGAATGGAGCCTCAGCGGCTATGTGCTGACCCTGAGCGGCGAGGCCGGCGCCACCCGGCTCACCATCGTCCCGATCGACCGCAACACGATGGAGGTGATCGGCGAGGACGGCTCGCACGAGCGCTCCACGCGCTGCGCCGGCGATCTCGGCGAGGTCCATTTCGACGACCTGCGCGTCGCCTGAGCGGCGCTCGCCGTCGATAGAGCGGACACCTGCCGAACCGGGCCGCCCACTTGGCCGCGGGCGGCCGGTCCGGACGCCCGGGTGGAGTGCCGAGCAGAGGGGTTCGGCACCCGGGCGGTCAGGCCAAGATGAGGCAAGTAAAGTGATTCCCCTTTTTCCCCGCCCTCCTGACGGGATGCTTCATATTATTTGCGGTTGTTATTGTCTCCCCTTGATTTGATGCTTTGGGTTAGCCGCGCGAGGTGGCGCGCGATTGAGCCGGGACGGCCGGGGGACGCGACGGACGGGGGCCGCATGCGCATTCTCGACTCGGTGCCGTTCTGCTATGCAGGTCTCGGCGCGCGCAACACGGTGAATCTTGCGGCCGTAGCACGGGTCCGGCCCCCAGGCCGACCGAACGCTCAGTGGGGACGGCAAGTCCCACCGCGCGCCGGAGAGTGGGGACAGCCGAAGCTTCGGCTGTCCCCATTTTCGCGAGCCCAGTCCTCGATCTTGTCAATCCTCCCCTTTAGGGGAGGGGAGCCGCGCGAAGCGCGGTGGAGGGGCGCGAGCGAAGCGAAGGGACGGCAGCCGGCGCTATCGCGCCGCCCCTCCACCACCCTGCGGGTGGTCCCCCTCCCCATTGGGGGAGGATTGTCGGCAGCGCGATCCGCCCGAGCGGTCCCGGCCTTCGCCGAAATGTTGCTTTATTCCTCGATCTCGACCCAGGTCGGCGCGTGGTCGCTGGCTTTCTCGCGGCCGCGATACTCCTTGTCGACGCCGGCATCGCGCAGACGGTCGGCGGCCTGCGCGCTGAGCAAGAGATGATCGATGCGGAAACCCGCGTCGCGCTGCCAGCAGCCGGCCGTATAGTCCCAGAAGGTGTAGACCTGCCCCTCCGGATAACGGGCGCGGATGGCGTCGGTAAAACCGAGGTTGAGCAGGCGGCGCAGCGCCTGCCGGCTCTCGGGCTGCATCAGCGCGTCATGCGCCATCGCCTTGGCCGAGAAGACGTCGTCCGGATCGTCGGTCGGGATGACGTTATAGTCGCCGGCGAGGATGGTCGGCCGCTCCTCGGTGAGAAGTTCCGCCGCATGGGCGCGCAGCCGGTCCATCCAGGCGAGCTTGTAGGCGAACTTCTCGGTGGCCACCGGATTGCCGTTGGGCAGGTAAATGGAGGCCAGGGTCACGCCCCGCACCTCGGCCTCGATATAGCGGCTGTGGGTGTCGTCCGGATCGCCCGGCAGGCCGACACGGCGCAAGACCGGCGGGGTCGCGGCCGGGGTCAGGATGGCGACGCCGTTAAAGCCCTTCTGCCCGTGCCAGACGCCGTCATAGCCGGCCGCCTGCACGTCCTTGATCGGGAAGGCGTCGTCGTCGCACTTGATCTCCTGCAGGCAGACCGCGTCCGGCTTCTGCTCGTCCAGATATTCGACCAGCCGCGGCAGGCGGGCGCGAATGCCGTTGAGATTGTAGGTGACGATCTTCATGCGGACGGCTTAGCGGGGCGGAGGGGGATCGTCACCCCGATCTCGCTTAGGCCCACCTTAACTTACGTTCGCTATCGCCGCCCGATGGCGACGCAAGTGCTTCTCACCGTGGATACCGAGCTCACCTGGCGGCATTATGCGGCGGGGGCGGACTGGGCCGAGAATCTGGCGCTGAGCTATGACGCGGCGGGGGCCGGCGTGCCCTATCAGCTGGAGGTGCTTCGCGCGCACGGGCTCAAGGCCTGCTTCTTCGTCGATCCGATGCCGGCCCTGGTCTACGGGATCGAGCCGATCAGGCGCATGGTCGCGCCGATCCTGGAGGCGGGACAGGAGGTGCAGCTGCACCTGCACAGCTTCTGGCGCGATCTCGCCGAGGGGCGGATAGACGATGCCCGCTTCGAGCTCACCGATTTCGACCTGAAGGGGCAGCGCATTTTGCTCGAGACGGCGCGCGGCCTGCTGATCGAGGCGGGCGCGCCGCCGCCGACCGCCTTCCGCTCCGGCAGCTATGCCGCCAATGCGGACACGCTGAAGGCGCTGCGCCGGATGGGCATTCGCATGGACAGCAGCCACAATGGCTGCGAGCCCGGCAAGAACGGTTTGCCGCTCGACCCCGACCAGATCGACCCGGTGGTGCTGAACGGCGTGACCGAACTGCCCGTGTCGCAGATCAGGCAGGCGGACGGCGGGCTGCGCCACCTGCAGGTCTGCGCCATTTCCAGCCAGGAGATGATCGCCGCCTTGTGCCACGCGGCGCAATATCGCCACCGCATCGTCACCATCGTCAGCCACAGTTTCGAGCTGGCGACGCGCGACGGCAAGCGAGCGAACAAGCTGGTGCGCGGCCGTTTCAACCGGCTCTGCGCCTTCCTCGCCGCGCATCGCGCCTTGCTGCCGACCGCGCATCTGCGCGGGCTGAAACCCGGCGCGCCCGCCGGAACCGCGCGGCCGCTGGAGGCGGCGCGGCTCAGGACGGCGCGCCGCGTCGTCGAGCAGGCCTGGGGCACGGCGCGCTACGAGAAGCCGGCGCTCGGCGCGGCCATGCTGGCCGTGCCGCCGATCGCCGCACTCGAGGAGATCGTTACCCTTGCCGGCCTCTGAGATCGCGCTTCCGCTCCGGATCGGCGCGCGCACCTTGTTGACCCTGCGCCGCCGGCTGGTCCGGCGCGGACTCTCGCTGAAGGAGGGGCTGAGCGGGGCGGCGCCGGCGCTCGCGCCGCTCGGACCGGGCGACCATGGCTATCTGGTCACCGCCTTGCCCGCCGAGGCCTTGCCACGGCTGCTGGAAAAGGCGCCGGGACTGAAGCCGTTCGTGCGCCAGCTTTACCGGCGCCGCTATGCGCGGCTGGACCAGGATTTCGAGACCTATTTCGCCGGCTTCTCCGCCAAGAGCCGGTCCACCTGCCGGCGGAAGCTGAAGAAGTTCGCGCAGGCGGGCGGCGGCGCGATCGATCTCTCCTGCCACCGGACCGAGGCGGAGATCGAGGCCTTTTACGAGGCGGCGCGCGCCCTCTCCGCCAGGACCTATCAGGAGCGGCTGCTCGACGCGGGCCTGCCCGAGGGCGAGGCCGCCTTGGCGGGCATGAAGGCGCTCGCCCGGGCCGACCGGGCGCGGGGCTGGCTGCTGCGGCTGGACGGCAAGGCGGTCGCCTATCTCTGGGCGCCCGCCGAGGGTTCGACCCTGATCTACGCCTATCTGGGCCACGACCCGGCCTTCGCCGAGCTCTCGCCGGGGACGGTGCTGCAGCTCGAAGCGATGCGGGAATTGATGGCGGAAAGGCGCTTCGCCCTGTTCGACTTCACCGAGGGCGAGGGCCAGCATAAGAGCCTGTTCGCGACCGGCGGGGTGGATTGCGTCGACCTGCTGCTGCTGCGCCCGAGCGTCGGCAACCTGCTCGCCGGGCATGGCCTGAACGCGTTCGACGGCGGCGTGAAGCTGGCGAAAAAGGCGGTGGGGGCGCTGGGGCTGGGTCGCGCACTGAAACGGCTGCGGCGATAGGTTGTATCGACATTCAGCTTTCTTTCCCTCTCCCCGGTGGGGAGAGGGTAGGGAGAGGGGGCTCGGCCTCCGGAGCCGACTTCGGCCGCAGAGCCCCCTCACCCCAACCCTCTCCCCCCAAGGGGAGAGGGGGCTGATGCTGTCCCTGCTGAATGTCGATACGCTCTAGGGCCATTCCTCCCCTGCCCTTGCAGGGGAGGGTGGTGGAGGGGCGGCGCGACCGCGCCGCTTTTCCGCTTCCGGAACGCTCGCTTCGCTCACGCCCCTCCACCATGCTTCGCATGGTCCCCCTCCCCTCGAAGACGAGGGGAGGATCCAAAGGTCAGACCGAGAAGCTGGTGCCGCAGCCGCAGCCGGAGGCGGCGTTGGGGTTGGTGACCTGGAAGGAGGCGCCGCCCAGGCTCTCGACGAAATCGACGACCGACCCGCGCACCAGATCGAGCGAGATCGGGTCGACGACCAGGGTGACGCCGTCCTGCTCGGCCTTCTCGTCATCCGCCTCGACCGCGTCGGCGAGGCCGAATCTGTACTGGAAACCGGCGCAGCCGCCGCCGTCCACCGAGAGGCGGAGGATGGCGGGCTTCACCTGCTTCGCGGCGATCGCGGCGACGCGCGCGGCGGCCGATGGAGAAAGGGCGATCTCGCTCATCCCCGCAAAATAGGGTGGCCGGGCCATGAAAACCAGCCTTGCTCGCCACGGCGGACTTTGTCCGGTAAAGGGACGGCTCACGCCACAGGCGCACGGGAGGGAATGAGGATGATCAACCGGACGGGCTTCGCCCTGCTTGCGCTCGGCGCGTTGCTGTTTTCGGCGCTGCTTTACGTGGCGATGACCTACCATATCCTCGGCTGGCCGTCGGATACGGAGACCGAGGCGGGGCTCGGGCCCCAGGAGTTGATCGCGCTCTACACGATCGTCTTCGGACTGCCTTATGCGCTCTACACGCTGGCGCGGGGGGGCAATGTCCTGAAGGTCGTCTTCCTCGTCCTCCTGATCCCCGCCATCCATTACGGCGCGATCTACCTGTTCCTCTGGTGGACGGCCGAGGGCCAGGCGATGGCCCCCGCGATCAACGACATGGGTGAGGAGATTGCGGGTCCGGCGGTGAGCCCGGCGGTGATCGGCGGCGTCCTCGCCGGCCTGGCGGGCGCGCTCGTCTCCTTCGCGCTGGTCGCCCTGCTGGGCCTGCGCGCCGCGACGGCGGGCTTTGTCGTCTTCCTCGCCGGTCTGCTGCTGCTCGCCCTCTGGGGCGGCGTCGGTTTCTGGCTGCTCGGCGACACGCCGGAACGGCCCATCGACCTGATCCTGAAGCTCTTCCTCCCCTGGCAGCTGATCTTCGCCTTCTTTCTCTCGGCGCTGCTCAGCCCGACGCTGCGCCGCCGTTAAACGTTCACCGCGCGCTTGCGGGCGGGCGGGGTTCGGGGCATAGGCGCGGGCCATGAAGGTCCGCGTCTTTGTCACGCTGAAGAACGGCGTGCTCGACCCCCAGGGGAAAGCGATCCACCATGCGCTGGAGGGGCTCGGCTTCGCCGGCGTGAACGACGTGCGCGCGGGCAAGCTCATCGAGCTCGACCTCGCCGACAGCGTCGAGGATTCGGAGATCGAGGAGATGTGCCGCAAGCTCCTCGCCAATATTGTGATCGAGAATTACCGGATCGAGGCGGTGGAGAAGACGGCGTGAAAAGCGCCGTCATCGTCTTCCCGGGCTCCAATTGCGATCGCGACATGGCCGAGGCGCTGCGCCTCGTCACGGGCCGCGCGCCGACAATGGTCTGGCACCGGGAGGACAGCCTCCCCGACGGGCTCGACCTGATCGCCATTCCCGGCGGCTTTTCCTATGGCGACTATCTGCGCTCCGGCGCGATGGCGGCCCAGTCCGAGGTGATGTGGGCGGTGAAGGACGCGGCGGAGCGCGGCGTCGCCGTGCTCGGCATCTGCAACGGCTTCCAGGTGCTGACCGAGGCGCGGCTGCTGCCCGGCGCGCTGATGCGCAATGCCGGCATCAACTTCGTCTGCCGCGACGTGCCGCTGATCGTCGAGAACAGCCAGTCCGCCTTCACCGCGCGCTATTCGGCGGGCGAGGAGATCGCCATTCCGGTCGCCCATCATGACGGCAATTTCCAGGCGGACGTGGCGACTCTGGACCGGCTCGAGGGCGAGGGCCGGGTCGCCTTCCGCTACGCCGCGAACGTCAACGGCTCGGCCCGCAACATCGCCGGCATCCTCAACGAGGCGGGCAATGTGCTCGGCATGATGCCGCATCCGGAGCGGGCGGTGGAGGAGGCGCACGGCCTGACCGACGGCCGCCGCCTGTTCGAGGGCCTGCTGGAGGCGGTCAGCCAGCCGGCATGAGCGGGCGCGCCTCGGATCGCTGCGCCGATTGCCCGGTGCGGGATCAGGCGGTCTGCGCGGCGCTCAGCGACAACGAGCTGGACGAGCTGGCCCGGATCGGCCGGCACAGGTCGTTCAAACGTGGCGAGACGATCTTCGCGGCCGGCGAGGACGGCATCGCCTGCGCGACCCTGGTCGAAGGCGCGGTGAAGCTCGCCGAGACCGATGCGGACGGGGTGGAGCGGATCGTGGCGCTCGTTCACCCGGCGGGGTTCCTCGGCCAGCTCTTCGCGGCCACGGCCCAGCATGACGCGGTGGCGCTGACCGACACCCGGATCTGCCTGTTCCCGCGCGCGGGCTTCGAGCGGCTGATGGCGGACCATCCCAGGCTCACCCGCTCGATCCTGGAGCGGACGCTGGCGGAGCTGGATGCGTCGCGCGCGCTGACCGGTCTGATCGGGCGGCGGGACGCGAAAGCGCGACTGGCCGGGCTGCTGCTCGCCTTCGCGAGAGCCGCGGCGCCGGCGCCCTGCGGCAGCGCGACGGAATTCGAGCTGCCGCTGAGCCGGGAGGAGATGGCGAGCCTGCTCGGCACCACCATAGAGACGATCAGCCGCCGGCTCACCGAGCTGGAGCGGTCGGGCCTGATCGAGAGAAAGGGCGCGCGCGGACTGGTGATCCGCGACGCGCCAGGTCTCGCCTTGGTCGGCGGAGGAAGCTCGGGCGCCTAGAGGCTCGCCTTCAGGGCGACGAAGAAGAGAGCGAGCGCGATCACCAGCACCGGCAGGGTCATGATCTGCGCGAGCGCCTCGCCCGAGGTCAGCCGGCCGGTATGGGTGTCGACGCCCTCCTCGCGGAATTCGGCCCAGCTCTGCTTGCGCGGATTGCCGTCGTCCGCGACCCGCGCCCAGAGGCCCGGCGTGACGAACAGGGCGACCACGCCGATCGCGAAGATCGCGGCGGGCACGACCAAATCCGGGCCCATGAAGGCGGCGCAGAGGATGCCGACGAAGCCGAGCCAGGCGCCGATCAGCATGAGATGCACCGCCGGGTGGAGATCGAACGGCCGGGCGCCGCGGTTGCGCAGCGGGGCGGCGGGATGGATGCGGGCCTTTTCGGCCAGGGCAGCCTGGGTTTCGTGAACGGCCATGATGCGGGCTCCTTCTGAGGTGAAGCCCTGATGCGCTCGCGGCGGAGGCCGCGCCTTGACGAACGTCAAAACCGCCGTGCTCCTCTCCGCAATTACAGTCTTGAATATAATGAGCGTGCTTATTATGTTGCACCGCGTCATGGAAAATTATGCCTTCGAGATCGCGGAAACGGCCCGGCTGATTCGCCGGGAGGCGAACCGGCGCGCGACCGAGGTCGGCTCGACCAAGGCGCAATGGCGCGTGCTCGCCTTCCTCAAGCGGCTGGGCAATGGCGCCCGGCAGGTGGAGCTGGCCGAGGCGCTCGACGTCGAGCCGATCACGCTCTGCCGGATGATCGACCGGCTCGAGGAGGCGGCGCTCGTGGAGCGCCGGCGCGACGAGAATGACCGGCGCGCCTGGCGCATCCACCTCACCGCGGCCGCGGCCCCGGTGCTGGCGAAGCTCGAGGAGATGGGCAAGGCGTTCAACGCCGACATGATGCGCGGAATTTCCGAGGCCGACCGGGCGACGATGATGCGCCTCCTCGGCCGGATCCGCGAGAATCTCGACCAGATCGAACAGGTGGACATTGCGTCATGAGTGAAGCGGATCCGAAGCTCGAAATCGAGGAGAAGCCCGTCCCGGCGAAACCGGCGGCGGCCCCGCGCCCCCGGCCCAAGGCGGAGCCGGAGGTGCAGGCCGCGTCCGTCCCGGACCAGCCGGCCGAGCCCGGGCAGCCGGCGCGCAAGCGCGGGCCGCTGCGGCTCGTCCTGATGCTGTCCGTGCCCTTGCTCCTGCTGCTGGTCGGCGGCTATTTCTATCTGACCTCCGGCCGCTACGTCTCCACCGACAATGCCTATGTCCAGCAGGACATGGTCTCGGTCGCCCCCGAGGTGCAGGGCGTGGTGACCGAGGTGTTCGTGCGCGAGAACCAGCAGGTCCGCCGCGGCCAGCTGCTGTTCCGCATCGATCCCCGCCCCTATCGCATCGCCCTCGCCCAGGCCGAGGCGCAGATCGCGGCCGCGCGGGTGCAGGTGAACCAGCTCTCCACCCAGTCGGCCGGCACCGCCGCCGACATCCAGGGCGCGACCGACAATCTCGCTTATCAGCAGCGTGAGTTCGCTCGCCTCCAGGGGCTGATGCAGCAGGGCTGGATCACGCGCACGCGCTTCGACGAGGCGCAGCACAATGTGAATGAGGCCCGCGAGCGGCTCGCCAATGCCCGCGCCGCCGCGGCCAGCGCCAATGCCGCGCTGGCGACCGGCGGACCGACCAGCCAGCCGCAATTGCAGGCGGCCTATGTCGCCCGCGACCAGGCCTTGCTCAACCTCTCCCGCACCGAGGTGCGCGCCCCCGCCGACGGCACGGTCAGCCAGACCGACCGGCTGCAGATCGGCAATGCGGTGGTCACCGGCGTGCCCGTCGTCACCATCGTGCGCAGCGCCACCACCTATGTGGAGGCGAATTACAAGGAGACGGACCTCGCCAACATGTATGTCGGCCAGGCCGCCGAGGTGACGATCGACGCCTATCCCGGCGTGACCCTGCACGGCAGAGTCGCCTCGATCGGCGCCGGCACCGGCTCGCAATTCTCGGTGCTGCCCGCGCAGAATGCGAGCGGCAACTGGGTGAAGGTGCGCCAGCGCGTGCCGGTGCGGATCGCCATTGACGGCCACCCGGAGCGCCCGCTCCTCGCCGGCCTCTCGGCCGAGGTCACCGTCGACACGCAGGGCCGCCCCGCGCCGCCGGCGCCCGGCCAGGTGGCCCCCGCGCGCTAGGCCGGCCCGGTGGCGAACAGCATCGAGATGACGCCCGCCGAGCGGGGCTTCACCACGCTCGCCGTGATCCTGGCGATGCTGATGCAGGTGCTCGACCAGACCATCGCCAATGTCGCGCTGCCGCACATGCAGACCAGCCTCGGCGCGAACCGGGAGACGATCACCTGGGTGCTCACCTCCTATATCGTCGCTTCCGCCATCGCGATCCCGATCACCGGCTGGCTCGCCGACCGGGTGGGACGCAAGCGGCTGTTCGTCTGGTCGGTGATCATCTTCACCGTCGCGTCGCTGCTCTGCGCGGTGGCGCAGAATCTGGAGACGATGGTCGGTTTCCGCGTCGTGCAGGGCGTGGCCGGCGCCTTTCTGGTGCCGCTCGCCCAGGCGGTGATGTTCGACATCAACCCGCCGGAAAAACATGCCCGCGCCATGTCCCTGTTCGGGGCCGGCGTGATGATCGGCCCGATCCTGGGGCCGGTGCTCGGCGGCTGGCTGACCGACAATTTCAACTGGCGCTGGGTGTTCCTGATCAACCTGCCGATCGGCGCGATCGCCGTGCTGATGATGATCCGCTTCCTGCCCGCGACCGCGATCACCAGGCGCAAGTTCGACATCCTCGGCTTCTTCCTGATCGCGCTCGCTTTGGGCGGCCTGCAGATGATGCTCGACCGCGGGGAGCAGCTCGACTGGTTCGCGAGCTGGGAGATCTGGATCGAGTGCGGCCTGTGCATCGCGGGCCTCTGGATGTTCGGCGTGCACATGCTCACCAGCCCGGACCCGATCTTCGACCCGCAGATGTTCAAGGACCGCAATTTCGCGACCGGCCTGCTGTTCATGGCGGTGACCGGCCTGATGATGCTCGCCGGCCTCGCCCTGCTACCGCCTTTGCTGCAAAATCTGTTCGGCTATTCGGTGCTGCAATCGGGCTTCCTCACCGCGCCGCGCGGCATGGGCACTTTGGTCTCGATGATCGTGGTCGGCCGGCTGATGGGGAAGATAGACGCGCGCCTGCTGATCCTGGCGGGCCTGCTGATGATGAGCTGGTCGCTCTGGCAGATGTCGGGCTTCTCGCTGGAGATGGACCAGCGGCCCGTGATCGTCAGCGGCATCATCCAGGGCTTCGCGCTCGGCTTCATCTTCGTGCCGCTGAACACCCTCGCCTTCGGCACGCTGAACCCGAAATTCCGCACCACCGCCGCCAGCCTGCTCAACCTCGCCCGCAATGTCGGCGGCTCGATCGGCATTTCGGTCGTCACCGTGCTGCTGGCCTGGAACACGCAGATCAGCCATTCGGACCTGGCCCAGCACATCACGCCCGGCTCGCTCCCGCCGATCGACCCGGCTCTCACCGGCGCCGCGCCGCAGCTGACCGAGACCGTGCTGACCGCCATGGACGCGGAGATCAACCGGCAGGCGCTGATGATCGCCTATATCGACGATTTCTGGCTGATGATGATCATCTCGGCCTTGGCTATCCCGCTGATCCTGCTGCTCAGGAAGGGCCGCAAGCCGTCACCGGGCGAGCCCGCCGCGCATATGGACTAGGGCCGTAGTCGATACCCTTTGTGGCTTGGACATTCCGGCGCGCGGGCCGGCTCAGCCGTGCCTGGCGATCCATTGCTCGACGACCGGCGCGATCTTGGTGCGCCAGCGGGAGCCGTTGAAGATGCCGTAATGGCCGACGCCCTTGGCGAGCAGATATTTCTTCCGCTTCGCGTCGAGGCCCGTGGAGATGTTCAGCGCGGCTTTGGTCTGGCCGATCCCCGAAATGTCGTCGCGCTCGCCCTCAATGGCGAGCAGGGCGATGTCGGTGATCGCGGCCGGATCGACGCGGCGGCCGCGATGCGTCATCTCGCCCTTCGGCAAGGCATGGCGCTGGAAGACGACGTCGATCGTCTGCAGGTAGAATTCCTCGGTCATGTCGCAGACCGCGCGATATTCCTCGTAAAAGGCCTTGGTCGCGTCGGCGCTTTCGCCGTCGCCCTCGACCAGGTGGCGGAACATGCCCCAGTGGCTCTGCAGATGGTTGCCGAAGTTCATCGCCATGAAGCCGGCCAGCTGCAGGAAGCCCGGATAGACCTTCCGCCCCGCACCCGGATAGAGATAGGGCACGGTCACGATCACGTTGCGCTCGAACCATTCGAACGGGCGCTGGGTGGCGACGGTGTTGACCTCGGTCGGCGCCTCGCGCGTGTCGATCGGGCCGCCCATCATGGTCAGGGTCTTCGGCCGGCAGGGATGCTTGTCCGCGCTCATCAGGGCAGCGGCGGCATAAGCGGGCACCGAGGGCTGGCAGACGGCGAGCATGTGCGCGCCCGGCCCGATATGTTCGAGGAAGGCGACCAGATAATCGACATAATCGTCGAGATCGAAGCGGCCGTCGGCCAGCGGCACCAGCTTCGCGTCGCGCCAGTCGGTGATGTAGACGTCGTGGCCGGGCAGCATCCGCTCGACCGTGCCGCGCAGCAGGGTCGCATAATGGCCCGACATCGGGGAGACGATCAGCAGCCGCGGCTGGCCGGTGATCTCGCCGCCATCCGCGCGGAAGCGGCGGAAGCGCTTCAGCTGGCCGAAGGGCTTGCGCAGCACGATATCCTCGACGACGCGGACCTCTTCGCCGTCCACCACCGAATGGTCGAGGCCGAAGTCCGGCTTGCCGCGCGGCGCCGAGGCATGGGCGAAGACGTCGAGCGCCGAGGCCATGATCGGCCCCATCTGGGAATAGCTGAGCGGGTTGGCCGGATTGTTCAGCCAGTCCGCGCCGAGATTGGCGAGCGTGGACGCTCCGGCGAGCAGCGAACGCTGCATCTCATAGGCGTCGTATAACATCCGGTCTCCACCCCCGCTTACGGACCGGCTTTATGGGCCGATGCGGGGCTGCGGTCCATATGGGAATGAATGCGCCGCATACCAATTCGATCCGCTTGCGACGGACGGAGCGGGCCGCCTCCCTTGGCGTTGGCTCTCCCCCCTGCTAGGCCCGCCGGCATGGCACGGGGCAAGATCGACGACGACACGCCGAAGGGCAGTATCGGCAATCTCGCGATGATCTGGCGCTACGCGCTCCGCTACAAATGGACGATCGCGGGCGCGACCATCGCTTTGTTCATCGCCGCGGCGGCGACGCTCGCCATCCCCGACGGGTTCCGCCGGGTGATCGACAAGGGCTTCACCGGCAGCGGCGGCGCGGCGATCGCGCCCCATTTCAACTATCTGTTCGCGATGGTGGGCCTGCTCGCCGTGGCGACCGCCTGCCGCTTCTATTTCGTCTCCATGCTCGGCGAGAAGGTGATCGCCGACATCCGCGCGGCGGTGCACGACAATCTGCTGCGCATGGAGCCGCGTTTCTTCGAGGAGAACCGTCCGAGCGAGATCGCCTCGCGCGTCACCTCCGACACGGCGGTGATCGAGATCGTGGTCGGCTCCACCGTCTCCGTGGCCCTGCGCAACACCGTGCTCGGCATCGGCGGCGTCGCCTATCTGTTCACCCTGGCGCCGATGCTGACCGCCGGCCTGCTGCTCGCCATCCCGATCATCATCATTCCCGTCGTGCTGCTCGGCCGGCGCGTGCGCTCGGTGTCGCGGCACAGCCAGGACCGGATCGCCGACCTCGGCACGATCGTCGCCGAGACGCTGGGGGCGATGAAGGTCGTCCAGGCGTTCGGCCAGGAGCAGCGCGAATCCGGCCGCTTCCGCGACGCCGTGCACAACGCCTTCCAGACCGCGCGCCGGCGGATCCTGCTGCGCTCGGTGCTCACCGCGATCATCATCGCCATGCTGTTCGGCTCGGTCACCCTGTTGATGCGCGAGGCGGCGATCGACGTCTCCGCGGGCGCGATCTCCGGCGGCACCGTCGCCGCCTTCGTGATCACAGGCGGCATCGTCGCCGGCGCCTTCGGGGCGCTGACCGAGGTCTATGGCGACCTGCTGCGCGGCGCCGGCGCGACGGGCCGCATCGCCGAGCTGATGGCGCAGGTGCCGCAGATCCGCGCCCCCGCCAGCCCGATCGCCCTGCCGGAGCCCGCCCGCGGCCGGCTGGCGTTTGAGAACGTCACCTTCCGCTATCCGACCCGGCCGGACGTCAGCGCGCTGCACGGCTTCAACCTGATCGTCGAGCCCGGCGAGACCATCGCCCTGGTCGGCCCGTCCGGCGCCGGCAAATCCACCATCTTCCAGCTCGCCCAGCGTTTCTACGATCCGCAGGAGGGCGCGATCCGGCTCGATGGCGTCGAGTTGCGCGCGGCCGATCCCGCCCAGATCCGCGCCCGCATCGCGGTGGTGCCGCAGGAGACGGTGATCTTCGCCGCCTCGGCGCGCGACAATCTGCGCTACGGCCGCTGGGAGGCGTCGGACGCGCAGCTCTGGGCGGCGGCCGAGGCGGCCAATGCGGCGGAGTTCCTGCGCAAGCTGCCGGAGGGACTGGACACCTATCTCGGCGAGGGCGGCGCCCGCCTGTCCGGCGGCCAGCGCCAGCGCGTCGCCATCGCCCGCGCCCTGCTCCGCGATTCCCCCCTGCTGCTGCTCGACGAGGCGACCTCGGCGCTGGACGCGGAGAGCGAGCGGCTGGTCCAGGGCTCGCTGGAGAAATTGGTCGAGGGGCGGACGACGATCGTCATCGCCCACCGCCTCGCCACCGTGCGCGCGGCCGACCGGATCATCGTCATGGACCATGGCCAGATCGTCGAGGAAGGCACCCACGACAGCCTGAGCGGCAAGGGCGGCCTCTACGCCCGTTTGGCCCGCCTGCAGTTCGAGGGAATCGCGGCCTAGCCGGGCGGGCGCCCGCGGGATCAGCTCTCCCGCGGGATCCCGAAGTCGGGCAGCCAGGGGCAGCGCCGCGCGTCATAGACCTCGACCGTCGGCGCGGGGAAAGCCCGGTCGGCGAAGGCGCCGGCGGGGATCGTGATCATGCCGGGGCGGATCTCGATCTCGTAGAAGAGGGTGGCGCCGCAGCCGCCGCAGAAATGGTTGCGCGCCCAATGGCCGTCGTCCGAACTGCGCTCGAAGGTGAGCCAGGCTCCGGAAACGCGGACCCGCTCCGCCGGATAGGTCGCGTTCCAGGCGAAGGCGCTGCCGGTCCGGCGCTTGCAGTCGTTGCAATGGCACAGGGAGATGCGGGCCGGATCGCCTTCAGCGCGGACGGTGAGCGCCCCGCAGGCGCAGCGTGCTTCGCGGACGATCATGCGCCCGGCCTAAACGCATGCGCCAGATACAAAAGGGCGGCGCCGAGGCGCCGCCCTGTGAGAAGGTGATTTCGCCGCGCGTCAGAATTCGCGCTGATAATATTCGTTGCCGACGAAGCCCATCGTCGTGATGTTGGCGCGCTTGGTGACGGCCAGCACCTCGTCGACGACCTCGTAGCGGGCCGCCCGGTCCGGCTGCAGGTGCAGCTCGGGGGTCGGGTTCATGTTCGCCGTGATGTCGAGATATTGGCGAAGACGGCCCAGATCGACCGGGGCGCCGTTCCAGAGGATCGTCCCCTCGGCGGTGATCACGATCTTGTTCTTCTGCGGCTCGACCGGCGGCGGCGGCGAGTCGGTCGCCTGCGGCAGGTCCAGCTTCACCGCATGCGACTGCACGGGGATGGTGATGATGAACATGATCAGGAGCACCAGCATGACGTCGATCAACGGCGTCGTGTTGATGTCCATCATCGGCTCGGATGATTCGGGATTTGTGACCGATGCGCTCATTTATTCGCTCCTAATTCGCCGCGGTCACAGCCGCTGCCCGCCTTCGGGGGCGGGTTCGGAAATGAAGCCGATCCTGGCGAAGCCCGCCCGCTGCATGGCGTAGATGGTGCCGCCGATGCACCGGTAGGGCGTGTTCACGTCGCCGCGGATATGGGCCTCCGGCATATTGTCTTCCGTGAGGTTCTGACGGCCGCCGATCGCCTCGATCTGCTGATCGAGATGGGCACGACCGCGCCGCTCGAGCTCCTCGGCCGTCACCGGCGCCAGGTTCCAGTACACCTCGCAACGGCCGCCGACCTCGCGAACCGTCAGGTTCACGTTCTCCGGCTTGGTCTCGGTCACTTGGTAACGGACCTTCGGCAGATTGACGGGCACGGACTGCAACACGACCGGCACGGCGATCAGGAAGATGATCAGCAGCACGAGCATCACGTCCACCAGCGGGGTCGTGTTGATGTCGGACATCGGGACGTCTTCGTCACCGCCTGCTTCGCCGACCTGCATAGCCATAGTCTAATTCCCGTTCTTACCCTGTGCGCGCCGCCTGCCGGCGGCGAAAGACGCGGCGGGCCCAGGCGGGCCCGCCGCATGCTTCACATTACGACTTGGCGGTCGTGGCCGCGCCGGTGCTGGCGGCCGGAGCCGCCGGCTTGGCACCCGCGGTCGGGGCCGGACGCGAGGGGATGGCCGGACGGACGGCGCCGCCGGACATCATGTAGCCGTGCACGTCGGTCGCGAAGCGGGCCAGCTGCTCGCCGATCGCCTTGTTGCGGCGCATCAGCCAGTTGTACTGCATCACGGCCGGAACCGCGACGACCAGGCCGAGCGCGGTCATGATCAGCGCCTCGCCGACCGGGCCGGCGACCGCGGAGATCGACGCCTGACCGGCGGCGCCGATCTTGATCAGCGCGCGGTAGATGCCGACGACGGTGCCGAACAGGCCGACGAACGGCGCGGTCGAACCGACGGTGGCGAGGAAGGCGAGACCGCCGGAAAGCTTGGCGGTGATCGCACCCTGGCTGCGCACCAGCGAGCTCAGCATCCACTCATGCTGATCGACCGGGTCGGTCAGCTTGTTGTGCTGCTCCTCGGCGATCAGGCCGTCCTCGACGATCTGGCGATAGGCGCCGTTCTTGTCGAGCTTGTTGGCGGCGTCGCGCAGGTTAGGCGACTGCCAGAAGGTCGTGCGCGCGCGCCGGCCTTCCTTGATGATGCGGTTCTGGTCGATCAGCTTGACGAAGAAGATGTACCAGGAACCGACCGACATGAGGACGAGGATGGCGAGCGTGATCCACGCGATGATGCCACCTTCTTTGAGCGCCTGAATGAAGCCGAAGTCGGCCCCCGAATGACCCGCCGCTCCATTTGCTGCTGGTGCTGCCATTTGATTAATTCCTTCTCACTCTGAAATTGCCGTAGTCGATGGAAATTACTCGGACGGAAGCCGCCAGGTGACCCTGCCGGAGTCTCTGCCGCTCGTCGGATTACCGTTCTGGTCGCGCGCCGGGGTGTACCGGGCGCGGCTGCGCAGGATCCGGCAGGTCGCCTGGTCCAGCGCGGCAGAACCGCTCGAGGCCGTCACCGTGCAGCCTTCGACGCGGCCGTTGGTGCCGATCGTCAGACTGAAGCCGGTGGTGCCCTGATCGTTGCCGCGCAGAGCGGCAGCGGGGTAATCGTCAGCCGAGAAGTAAGAGTTCAGGTTCGCCCGAGCCCGCTGCGGCGGCACGATCCGCGGCGGCGGCGGCGCCGGCGGCGCGGGAGGCGCAGGCGGCGTGATCACCGGCACGGGCGGCGCGGGCGGCATCGGAATGGACGGCGGCACCGGCATCGGCGACGGCACCGGGAACGGTGACGGCACGGCGGTGACCGGCGGCGAATTGGGCTGGTCCGGCGGCGGGGGCGGCGGCTCCTCGGGCGGGGGCGGCGGCTCCTCTTTCACGTCAACGACTTTTAGATCCTCGGTCGCCGACTTGATGAATTTATAGGCGAGGCCCGACACGAACGCATAGGCGAGGAGGGCGTGCAGGATCGCCACGACGGCAATGGCCCAAACGCGTCCGCGACTAATGGGTTGGTCTACGTACGACATTAATCCGCCAGGCTCCTCTCATCGCACAAAACGGGCACCCCGCGTTTGGCCACGCGGGCGAACCGGAAAACCGTCATCCGTGAAACGGATATAGTCAAGGTCAGGGTCTCTATCCTGACGTTCTGGAACAGGCAATCCTCCACGTGACTTTGTAACGTGAGCGTCATGCAAGGTGGATTTCCGGGGCAATGCGGGGTTAATGCGAAGCGCCCTAGCGGGGGGCTGGATCGAAACGGGACACGTTATGAAAGCGCCAATTTTCGCCCTTTCCGCCGCTCTGCTCATGGCCCTTCCTGCCCATGCGCAGCCGCAGAATCAAGATAGTTTACAAAGTCTTACTTATGCCGATCTCGCCGACCTCGGGGCCGGCGCCCCGGTCGTCGCGCATTTGCGGGTGCGCGCCGCCGACCGGCTCGGCGAGCGCGAGGCCACGACCGTCCGGGCCGGCCACACCCGGTTCGAGATCGAGGCCGAGGTGGTCGCCCTGATTCGCGGTTCGGGGGGCCTGCCGGCCCGCATCCGCTACCTCGTCGACCTGCCGAACGATTCGCGCGGCCGCCCGCCGCGAATCGCCCGCAGGAGCGAATTTCTGGTGATGGCGACTCGGGTGCCGAATCGGCCGGACGAATTGCGGCTGGTCACGGCCGACGCGCAGCTTCCCTACAATGCCGCCGCCGCGGAGATGCTGCGCAACATCGTGCGCGAGGCGAGCGGCGCCGAAGCCCCGCCGCGAATCACCGGCATCGGCCGCGCCTTCAGCGTCCCGGGCAATCTGCCTGGCGAGCGCGAGACCCAGTTCTTCCTGCTGACCGCGGACCAGCGCCCAATATCGCTGACCGTGCTTCGCCGCCCGGGCGAGCAGGTGCGCTGGGCGGTCGCGCTCGGCGAGATCGTCGAAGAGGGCGCCGCGCCGCCGCAGCCCAACACCCTGCTCTGGTACCGGCTCGCCTGCACCCTGCCCGCGCGCCTGCCCGAGGAGGCGCTCAGCGAGTCCAGCCCGGACGAGGTCCAGTCGATCCAGGCCGACTATCGCGTGATCCAGCAGGGCCTCGGCCGCTGCGCCCGTACCCGCGCGCCCCGGCGGTAGAAGCCGTCGCCGTCAGAAGGAGGCCAGCTCGACGCCGACGCCGGCGCAATCCGGATAGATGTCGGGCTTGCTGCTGGTCACGCGCAGCGCGGTGACGCCGCGGCGCGCGGCGATCAGGTCATAGGCCTCGCGCACGAACGTCTCCTGCAGGTTGAACCGGCGGGAGCGGGCGAGCGCGCCGATCTCGGTGCGCAGGAAATCATAGTCCCAGGCATGGCTGCGCTCGTCGGTGGCCGCGAAGCTCTGCTCGTCGACCCAGACCTCGACGGTCACGATCAGGCGCTGCGGCTTGCCCACCTCGAAATCGTGAAAGCCGATGTCGACCGGCACGTCGTAGCGGTCGAGCACGATCTTGCGGGTCTTCGGGGCGAGCCGCTCGGGCCTGAGCCCATCGAGCTTCGGGCCGTCGAGCTTGGCGATATTGGTCTGTGTCATTGGGGCTCCAGGAACTGGACGTCGCGGGGCAGGCTCAGGAAGCGTTGCCCGCCGTCGAGAAGGATGGTGTGGCCGGTGATGCTCGGAGTGGCGATCAGGAAGCGCAGGGCCGCGACGATCTCCTCGACGCGGACTCCCCGCTCCAGGGCGTTCAGCCCGTGCACCTTGTCGAAATTGGCGCGGCTCTGCGGACCCGAGACCAGGGTGACCGAGGGCGCGATGCCGCAGACGCGGATCGCCGGCGCATAAGCGCGGGCCGCGAGCTCGGTCACTCCGGCGAGGCCGTATTTGGAGATGGTGTAGCTGAAGAAATCCGGATTCGGCCCGTGCAGCTTCGCGTCGAGCAGGTTGACGACCAGCCCCTCCCCCGCCGCGGCCGCAAAGACGCGGGTCAGCAAGGCCGGCGCGCGCAGGTTGACGTCGAGGTGCGCGGCCCAGCTCTCCGGCGTGAAATCCCGGATATCGTCATGCGCGAAGAGCGAGGCGTTGTTGACCAGCAGCCGCGCGGGCGGGAGGCCGTCCAGAGCGGCGACGATCCGGTCCGCGGCCTCCGGCGCGGCGAGGTCCGCCTGGACGGTCGTGGCGTCGCCGACCTCGGCCGCCAGCGCCGTCGCCTCGGCTGCGGAGCGATTGTAGTGGATCAGCACATGCCAGCCGTCCGCGGCGAGCGCGCGCACCAGCTCCGCGCCGATCCGTTTCGCGCCGCCGGTGACGATTGCGGTTCTCGGGGCCCTGTCCATCGGGCGCCGCATAGCCGCGCGCTTTGCGCAAGGCCAGCGGTGAGGCTAAGGCCTCCGACATGCCGATGCCGCCGCCTCCCGAGGATATCAGCCGCCTCAGCCTCGCCGAGATCGCGCGGCTGGCGGAGGAGAAGCGCCTGCCGCCGGTGGAGAAATGGCATCCGACCCATTGCGGCGACAGCGAGATGCGGATCGCGCGGGACGGCACCTGGTATCATCAGGGCAGCCCGATCGGCCGGCCGGCCATGGTCCGGCTCTTTTCGACCATCCTGCGCCGCGAGCCGGACGGGAGCTTCGTCCTGGTCACCCCCGCCGAGAAGCTGGACATCGCGGTGGAAGACGCGCCCTTCGTCGCGGTCGAGGTCAGGAGCGAGGGCGAAGGGAAAGGCCGCACCCTCGCCTTCCGCCTGAACACGGGCGACCTCGTCGTGGCGGGGCCGGCGCACAGGCTTCGCTTCGAGGCCGGTCCCCATCCCTATGTCGAGGTGCGCAAGGGGCTCGACGCGCTGGTCGCCCGTTCGGTCTATTACGAACTGGCCGAGATCGCGCTCGCCGAGGGCGCCGAGCCGCCGGGCGTGTGGAGCGAAGGCGTCTTCTTCCCGCTGGAGCAGGCGGCATGAGGCGCCCGGCATGAGTCTGGCCGACACCCTGCGCGAGGCGCTCGAGCTCGGCCGCCGCGCCAGCCCGGAGCTGATCGGCGGCGACGTGCTCGACGAGGAGGCGCTGGCGCACGGCGTCACGCCCGCGGCCGTCCTGGTCGCCGTGGTGGATCGTCCCGATCCCACGGTGATCCTGACGCTGCGCCCCGAGACGATGCGCAAGCATCCGGGCCAGGTCAGCTTCCCCGGCGGCCGCATCGATCCCGGCGACGACGGGCCGATCGACGCCGCGCTGCGCGAGGCGGAGGAGGAGATCGGCCTCGCCCGCGCTCATGTCGAGATCATCGGCACCGCCGACCCCTATCTGACGATCACCGGCTTCGAGGTGACGCCCGTGCTGGGCATCGTCCCGCCGGGCCTCGACCTCAACCCGCATCCCGGCGAGGTGGCGGCGGTGTTCGAGGCGCCGTTCCACTATCTCCTCGATCCCGTCCACCAGCATGTCCGCACCGCCATGTTTCGCGGGCGGGAGCGGAGCTATTACGAGATCGACTGGCGCGAGCAGCGCATCTGGGGGGCGACGGCGGCGATGATCGTGAATCTCAGCCGGCGCCTGGCGCTCGTCGCATGACCCGGCTTCCCGACGCCCCCTGGCGGCACCGCGCCGGCATGGACCGGCTGCTCGCCGCGCTCGACGCCAAAGGCGGCGCGACCCGCTTCGTCGGCGGCTGCGTGCGCGACGCCCTGCTCGACCTGGAGCAGAGCGACGTCGACCTGGCGACTCGGCTCACCCCCGACGAGGTCGTGAAGCGGCTGGAGGCGGCGCATATCAAGGCGGTGCCGACCGGGATCGCGCACGGCACGGTCACCGCGGTCAGCGCCGGCACGCCGGTGGAGGTGACGACCCTGCGCCGCGACGTCTCCACCGACGGCCGCCGCGCCACCGTCGCCTTCACCGACGACTGGAAAGCCGACGCCGCGCGGCGCGACTTCACGATCAACGCTTTGTCCGCCGATCCGCTGACCGGCGAAGTGTTCGACTATTTCGACGGGCTGGACGATCTGGCGGCACGCCGGGTCCGCTTCATCGGCGACCCGCTGCAGCGCATCGCCGAGGATCATCTGAGGATCCTGCGCTTCTTCCGCTTCCACGCCCGCTTCGGCGCCGACGCGCCCGACGCGGAGGGGCTGGAGGCCTGCGCGGCGCGCGCCAACGACCTGATGGCCCTCTCCCGCGAGCGGATCGCGGACGAGGTGCTGAAGCTGCTCGCCTTGCCGGCGCCGGCCGCGACCGTGCGGCTGATGATCGCGCGCGGCATCTTCCGCCCGGTCCTGCCCGAGATCGAAAGCGCCGACCGGCTGGAGGCGCTGGTGGCGGCCGAGCGGGCGGCGGGGATCGCGCCCGACTCGATCCGGCGGCTCGCCGCCCTGCTCCCCGTCGATCCGGCCGCCGCCACGACCGTCGCGGCCCGGCTGCGCCTGTCGAACAAGCTCGCCGCCCGGCTCGCGGCGGCCGCGGGCACCGCGCTCGATGCCCCGGAGCCGCTCGCCTACCGGATCGGCATCGCCGAGGCTGTCGACCGCATCCTGCTGCACGGCACGCCGGACGCGGCACTCAAGGCCCTGCAGGAGTGGCGGAAACCGCGCCTGCCGGTCAGCGGGGGCGAACTCATCGCCATGGGGCTGGCGGCGGGCCCCCTGGTCGCGAAGACGATCCAGGCGATCGAGGAGGAATGGATGCGCGCCGGCTTTTCCGGCGACAAGGCGGCGGTGCGGGCCATGGCCCGGCGCCATGTCGATCAGGCGCTGCGGTCCAGCCAGTAGGTAAGAGCGGCGTCCGCCGGCAGCGCTTCCGAATAGAAATAGCCCTGACCGTAGGTGCAGCCCTTGTTGAACAGGGCGTTGGCGAGCGCCTCGGTCTCGATCCCCTCGGCGGTCGTCTCCATGCCGAGCGCGCGGGCGAGGCTGAGGATGGCGTCGACGATGGCGGCGCTGTCGCCGTCCTGGAGCATGCCGGAGACGAAGCGCTGGTCGATCTTGAGGATGTCGATCGGCAGCAGCTGCAGCGAGGCGAGCGAGGTGTAGCCCGAGCCGAAATCGTCCATCGCGATCTTCACGTCGAAGCGCTGCAGCGACTTCAGCGCCTTGGCGACGCGCTCCGGATCCTGGATGATCGCGCCCTCGGTCAGCTCCAGGGTCAGCCGGTCGCCGTCGATGCCGCTGGCGGCGAGCGCGCCGGAGACGGCGGCGGCGACGTCGTCGCGGCTGATCTGCACGGGCGAGAGGTTGACGTTTACATTGATCGGCAGGCGGGTGCCGGTCTTATGGTCCCAGTCGGCGAGGGTCTGGGTGGCGGTGTCGAGCGCCCAGCGGCCGAGCTGGACGATCAGTCCCGATTCCTCGGCCACCGGAATGAACTCGCTCGGCGGCACCGGCTCGCCCTCCAGCCGCCAGCGGGCGAGCGCCTCGAAGCCGGAGACTCGGCCGGAGCTGAGCTCGATGAGGGGCTGGTAGGCCAGCTCGAGCTGGCCGGATTCGATGGCGACGCGCAATTCGGTCTCGATCGAGAAGCGGCGGCGGACGGCCTGCGCCTGATTGGGCTCGTAGACCTGGGTGGTGCCGGCCCGTTTCGCGTTCTTCAGCGCGAACTGGGCATTGCGCAGCACCTCGTCGGCGCTCGACACGCTCTTCGAGAGGATCGCGCAGCCGATCGCGCAGTCGACCCTGATCTCCAGCTCGGAGAGGCGGAACGGCAGGGTGAGCACCGCCTTGATCCGCTCGGCCGCGCGCATCGCGTCGGGCAGGCCGCGGTCGAGCCGGAGCAGCACGCCGAACTCGTCTCCGGAGATGCGCGCCAGCATGTCAGAGGGGCGGAGCGCGGAGACGAGCCGGCGGGCGAAGGTGATCAGCAGCTCATCGCCGGCGATCGCCCCCATACATTCGTTGACGCGGCTGAACCGGGTCATGTCGACGGCAAGCACGGCGTAGCTGTTGTCGGAGAAGCCGGGCTCGCCCATCACCGCCTCGACCCGCTCGTTGAAGGCGAAGCGGTTGGGCAGGCCGGTCAGGCTGTCGCGCAGCATTTCGGAGCGAAGGCTGCGCTCGGTCTCCACCTGCGCCGTCTTGTCGATCAGCGAGATCATGCAGCGTTCGGGCTGGCCGGGCAGCACGGAGAGGCGGGCGAAGCGCACGGTGAAGTGCCGCCCGCCGATCGCCCGGCCGTCGGCGGTGTCGAACTGGAAGGCCGGATCGTCCTTCTTCAGGAAGGCGGTGAGCCGGGTTCCGATCGGCCCGGAGCGGAGCATGGGGACATGGGCGATGCGGCGCTCGCCCAGCCGCTCGTCGCATTCGGCGAGCAGGCGGAACTGGTCGTTGGCGCAGTCGATGAAGCTGTCTTCGGCGACGGTGACGATCGCGGCGGCGATGGGCAGAGCGTCGAGATAGCGCTGGCGGACCGCCTCGAGAATGTGCCGGAGTTCGGGCGCGAATTCGGCCGGTACGCCCTCGGGCGGGCGGGGCGGCCCGTCCGTCTGCTTGCCCCGCGCGCCGCTTTTCGCACCCTGCATGTGCCCGCGTTAGCGAAACAGGGTTAATTCCGCGTTGAGAATTGGGTTCGGCAAACCCCGTAACCGACTGCGGAAGCTCGCGGATTCTAGAACAGCTTGCGGATGCCGACACGCACCGACCGGCCGAGCGGATCGAGATAATCGGGCTGGTAGGACAAGGGCACCGCGCCGGTCTCGTCGCGCACGTTGAGATGCGTATCGAACAGGTTCTGGACGCTGACGAACAGCCGCGTCCCCTTCAGCCAGGGATGGCGGGCGACCAGGGCCGGGCGCTGCGACAGGTCCGCGAACAGGTTCAGGTTGACCGTCGAGAAGGAGGAGAAGCGCAGGTCGCTGCTCGTGCCCCCGCCGACGAGCGCGCCGCCGCTGACCGTGGTCCCGCTCTGCCAGCTCGCCTGGAGGAAGCCGCCGAAGCCGTTCTTGAAGATGCCCGCCGAGAGCTCGATCTCGTGGCGCGGCCGGCCGCCGCGGCCGTTGAAGGCCGAGCCGTCCAGATAGTCGAGCTCGGGCACGCCCGGGCGGATCAACACCTCGTCGGTGAAGCGCCAGGTGTGGAAGAGCGAGAGCTGGATGCCGCCGCCGCCCGGCCCGCCGAAGCCGCCGCCGCGCCCACCGCCACCGGGGCCGCGTCCACCGCCGCCGCCGGGGCCGCGCGGACCGCCGCCCGGGCCCGCGCCCGGCCCGCGTCCGCGGCCGCCGCCCATGCCCGGAATGGCCGGACCGCCGGCGCCGGGCGGGGGCGCGAAGGGCTTCTGGAAATTGAAGCCCCAGCGCAGCTCGCTCCGCTCGGAGCGGGCAAAATTCACCGGCCTCGTGTCGATCTGGAGCAGGCGGCCGTCCGGCCCGCGCAGGAAACGCCCTGGGAAGGCCGCCTCGATCTCGGCCGTGGCCACGGGGAAGCCGGAAATCGGATTGTCGATCCGATTCTCGCTATAATTGGCGTTGAACGACAGATTGGGCTGGCCCGGCCCGCCGCCGCCGAGCAGCCTGAGGTTCGCGCGGATCGAGAAGACGTGGCGGTTGTCGCCGCCGAGCAGGGGATTGCCGCCGGTGACCGTGGTCACGTCCACCGTCTCGCCGCGCACGAAATCGAAGACGCGGACATTGGGCGTGACCAGGGTCGGGTCGCCGAGCTGCGACACGCTCGGCGCGCCGTCCTCGTCGGTGATCGTCACCGCCAGGTCCAGGATCTCGATCGGCGACCAGCGCACGCCATAGCCGAGCGTGCGCATCGTGCCGAAATCGGAGAGATGCTCGACCTCGTAATTGAAGTTCAGCGAGATGTCGCCGACCGCGCCGAGGAAGCCCTCGCGCCGGCTGGTGAGCGGCAGGTCGAGGCTGCCGAGCGTGGCGACCCGGTCGCGGCCGAGATCGCGCAGGGTGGTGACGCCGCCGCGCAGGGTCTCGCTGCTCAGATCGAGCATATTGCCCTGGACGGTGAAGCTGGTGGTCACCTGTCCGCCCGGCAGGCTGAACGGCGAGCCGTTGAAGACGACCTGCGCGTCGCCCGATTTGTTGGTCGATTCCGTCCGGTCCTCGGGCCGCAGGGTCAGCAGCGTCCTGTCGATCGGCACGAACGGATTGAACGCCGGATCGCCCGCATCGAGCCGGGCCTGGAGCGCGGTCGGATCGGCATTGGTGTCTGTCAGCGTCGAGGAGCGGACGATGTCGTAATTGGCGGTGAAGTTCCAGCGCCAGCGCCCGATCGTGGAATCCAGGGCGACGCCGCCATGATAGGTATTGGTCTCGCTCTCCCGAAGCAGCGCGCCGGCCGCATCCGAATAGCGGAACAGGGTCACGTCGTCCGAAAAGGGCGAATAGGGATTGGCGGCGGGCAGGGTCAGCGCGAGCGAGGGCAGGCCGAGCCGGCTCTCGCTGGTCGTGCGGTTGAAGCGCAGATTGGCGCTCGCCCCGATCCGGCCGAAGCGGCGGCTGTAGGTGCCGTTGAGGTTGAGCGTGTCGTTCTTCGGGAGAAGCGTGCGGTAGGACCGCAGATCGGTGACGTTGGGAGCGTTCGCGCCGGGCACGAAGGCGGCCAAAGTCGGCGCGCCGTTCGCGGCGGAGACGGGCACGCCCGCCACGGTGACCGGCCGGCCGGCGAGCGCGCTCAGCGCCGGATCGACCTCGGCGGTCGGATCGTAAGGCGAGGCGCCGACATTGCCGACCAGGTCGAAGGGCGCGCCCGGGGCGGATTGGATGATGTCGCGCTCGCTCTCCAGCAACGCGCCCGTCATCGTGTAGCGGCCGTCGATCGACCAGCGCGCGGTACGGCTGATGCGGACGATGCTGGAGTTGAAATCGTGGCTGTTCTGCCCGCCCGCCGTGGCGAAGCCAAAGCCGGTGGCGAGGGTGACCGCCCGGAAATTCTCCTTGAGGACGATGTTGATGACGCGCTGGTCGGGGCGATAGCCGTAATTGAGCGCGGCCTCCTCCGGCAGGATGTCGACGCGCTCGATCGCCTCGGGCGGCAGGTCGCGAATCTCGCCGAAGCCGGAGATGCGCTGGCCGTTGAGGAGGATGATCGGCGGCCCGTCCCCGCGCCCGCGGCCGGACCGGGTCTGCGGCGCCAGCGCGTCGACCAGCTCGCCGATCGAGGCGGCGCCGTAGGAGCGGATCGCATTCTCGTCCAGGCGGACCTCGGGCCGGATATTGCCCTCCACCTCGCCGCGCAGGCGGACGCCGGTGACGGTGATATCGTTTTGGTCGTCGCTGGTGACGCCGGGCGCGTCGGCGGCCGCCTCGCCTTCCGCGGCGGGGGCTTCGTCCGGCGCCGCGTCGGCCGGCGGCGCCGCCTCGGCGGGCGGCGCGACCGGGGCGGGCGGCGGCGCGTCCTGCGCATGGGCAGGCGTCAGGCTGGTTCCCGCCAGCAGCAGGATCGAGAAAATCTTGAAACGCACTTTACTACCCCACTCCCCAAGGGCCCTGCCCCGCATGACCGCGCGGACCACCGACCGGCGCCTTTAGGCGCCGCGAGATGAACATCAAATGGTGACGGCCCTGAAAATTGTATCAAATTATGTGCAGATTTCGTGGATTCACGCGGCCGCAGGAAGACGAGCGACCAACAGTCCGCGACAAACCGCGACGCTTTTGGAAAAAGATCGGCCCGGCAAAAGCCGCCGGCGTCACCAGCCGAACGGCTCCTCCTTCGGGAAGCCCATGGGCGGCATCCGGCCCGCGGCGCCGCGCGCGGTCCGCCAGGGGCTCATATCCGCCTCGGTGCGGGTGCGGCCGCTGTCCCCGCCCATCGGCCAGGACAGGCCGTCGGCGATGGCGAAGCCGGTCGCGCCGGCCAGGCCGCCGTCGCGGTAGCGCTGCAGCTGCACGCCCTGCCCCCGGCCCATCTCCGGCAGCTCCGAGAGCGGATAGACGACGAGCTTCCGGTTTTCGCCGATCACCGCGACATAATCGTCGGTCGGCCGGAGCGGGCGAACGACGCGCAGCTTCGCGCCGGGCTTCAAATTGACGACCTGCTTGCCCTTGCGCGTCTCGGCGACCGCGCCGGCCGACGCGGTGACGAAGCCGCGCCCGTCCGAGGAGGCGAGCAGCAGTTTCTCCGCGCCGGCCGCGCGCAACAGGGCGACGATGCCGCCCTCCCCCTCGATGTCGACCATCAGCTTGACCGGCTCGCCGAATCCACGCCCGCCCGGGAGCTTGTCGGCGGCGAGCGTGTAGAAGCGGCCGTCCGCCGAGGCGAGCAGGAGCTTGTCCGTCGTGTGCGCATGAAGGAGCGGGAAAGCGAGGCTGTCGCCTTCCTTGAATTTCAGCGCCTCCGCGTTCGTCACCTCGACATGGCCGCGCATCGCGCGGATCCAGCCGCGCTTCGAGAGGATCACGGTAATCGGCTCACGCTCGATCATCGCCTCGAGCGGGATCTCGCGCGCGGGCGCGGCCTCCTCGATCAGGGTACGGCGGGCGCCGAGCGCCGTCTCCGGCCCGTATTTCTCGCGCAGCGCGCCGAGATCCTTTTTCAGCCGCGTGCGCTGGCGGGCCGGGGAATCGACCAGCTGCTGCAGGCCTTCGCGCTCCTTGGTCAGCGTGTCCCGCTCGCCCTTGAGCTGCATCTCCTCCAGCCGGCGCAGCGACCGCAGGCGCATGTTGAGGATCGCCTCGGCCTGGCGGTCGGTGAGGCCGAACTCGGCCATCATCACCGGCTTTGGCTCGTCCTCGGTGCGGATGATCTCGATCACGCGGTCGAGGTTGAGGAAGGCGATGAGATAGCCTTCGAGAAGCTCCAGCCTATCGTCGATCCTGCCGATCCGGTGCCGGGCACGGCGGACGAGCACCTCCAGCTGGAAGACCACCCATTCGCCGAGCACCTCGCGCAGGCTCATCACCCGGGGCGTGCGCGTGGAATCCAGCACGTTGAGGTTGAGCGAGACCCGCGCCTCCAGGTCGGTCAGGCGGAACAGGCTCTCCATCAGCACGTCCGGATCGACCGTGCGGCTGCGCGGCTCGATGACGATCCTGATCCGCTCGTCGGATTCGTCGCGCACGTCGGCGAGGATCGGCAGTTTCTTGTCGGCGATGAGCGCCGCGATCTGCTCGATCAGCTTGCCCTTCGGCACCTGGTAGGGGATTTCGCTGACCACCGCGGTCCAGCTGCCCTGCGCCCCCTTCTCGATCGCCCAGCGCGCCCGCACGCGGAAGCCGCCGCGCCCGGTCGCATAAGCCAGCGCGATCATCTCCGGGCTGTCGACGAGGACGCCGCCGGTCGGGAAGTCCGGGCCCTTCACCACCTCCAGCAGCCGCGCGTCGCCCGCCGCCGGATCGTCGATCAGGATGGTCGCGGCATCGATCAGCTCGGCGGCATTGTGCGGCGGGATCGAGGTCGCCATGCCGACGGCGATGCCGCTCGCGCCATTGGCGAGCAGGTTCGGGAAGAGGCCCGGCATCAGCTCGGGCTCTTCATTCTCGCCGTTGAAGGTCTTGCGATACTCGACCGTGCCTTCGTCGAGCCCGGCGATCAATTCGGCCGCGGCCGCGGTCAACCGCGCCTCGGTATAGCGGAAGGCGGCGGCATTATCGCCGTCGATATTGCCGAAATTGCCCTGTCCGTCGACGAGCGGGTAGCGGAGCGAGAAATCCTGGGCGAGGCGAACCATCGCGTCGTAGATCGAGGCGTCGCCATGCGGGTGATATTTGCCGATCACCTCGCCCACCACGGTCGCGCTCTTCTTGTAGCTGGACCCGGGCTCCAGTCGCAGCTGCCGCATCGCCCAGAGCAGCCGCCTCTGCACCGGCTTCAGGCCGTCGCGCAGGTCCGGCAACGACCGCGCCGTGATCGTGGACAGGGCGTAGACGAGATAGCGCTGGGACAGGGCGTCGTCGAACGGATGCTCGACGACGGTATCGAATTCATCACTCATCCGGGTCCGTTAGCAGGGGGGAATCCGGGAGGCGAGAGGGTTCGGACCGATTGAGCGGGCCGCCTTCCGATGGCGTCATTCCGCCCCACGGAGTTATGCTGCCCACAGAGCCATCCCGCCCCACAGAGTCATCCCGGCGACGGCCGGGACCCATGAACATTGCGCTCTCCGGACAGGCGAGACGTCTCCGCTTTGTCCTGCCGGATCCGTGTTCATGGGTCCCGGCCGTCACCGGGATGACTATGGAATGGAGATTACCACGGCGACTCGGTGCCGTGTCGCGCGTTTCTGCCAATCCGCACGCCCACGGTGCAATCTTTCAACTCCTTGAGAAGGCTGGATTAGAAGCGTCTTGCTAAACTCTACCAATGTGATAGAAAATGAGACATTATAACAAGAGGAGACCTGATCGTGAGACGTTCAATCCCCTTGCTTGTCCTGCTTCTCGCCGGCACCGCCTCCTGCGGCGGCGGTGGCCCCCAATATAGCAACACCAGCGCGCCGAGCCGGCCGCCGCAGACCATGGACGTGCGCGAGGACGCGGCCGCGCCGCAGGCCGCGCTCGCGCCGGGCGCCGACAGCCGCGCCGCCGGCGGGCCCAACATCGCCCCGACCGCGGCGCCCGGCGTCGCCTTCAACTACAGCTATTCCTTCGCGCTCGCGGCGCCGCGCGTCGCCGAGTTGCAGGAGGCCCATGCCGCGATGTGCGAGCGACTGACCGTCGCCCGCTGCCGGATCACCGGCATGAACTACCAGGTGCTCGGGCCGGACGATATCCAGGCCCGGCTGGAGCTGAAGCTCGACCCGACCGCGGCCCGCCATTTCGGCCGCGAGGCGGCCGGCGCCGTGCTCCAGGCCGGCGGCATGGTGACCGCGAGCCAGATCAGCGGCGTGGATGTCGGCAGCCGGATCCGTCAGACCGGCACGGACATCACCCGGCTACAGGCCGATCTCGCCCGGCTCGAGCAGCAGCTCCGCGCCAGCAACGATCCCGAGGAAAGGCTCGAGCTGCAGGAGCAGGCGCAACGGCTGCGCGACCAGATTCGCGGCCTCGGCGACCAGCGCGAGGCGCAGGAAGAGACGCTCGCCACCACGCCGATGGTGTTCAATTACGGCTCGGGCGATCTCGTCCCCGGCTACCAGCCGCCGCAGAGTGTCGGCGAGGCGCTCGGCAATGCCGGCGAGGATTTCCTCGAAGGCGCCAAGGTGCTGCTCGTCGCCCTGATCCGCGCCGCCCCCTTCCTGATCCTGCTGCTGCTGATCGGGCTTGCCGCCCTGTTCGTGCGGCGGCGCTGGTTCCCGAAGGCGAAGGACGAGCCGGCGCCCCCCGCCGCCGAGGCCTGATTTCCCTCCCCTCCTCGCTCCCCGGGGGAGGGGTCAAAGGGGTGGGCGCGGACCGAGCGACGTCCTGAACCTCGCCAGGACGGGCCCGCGCCCACCCCGACGTTTCCGGGGGCGGCTTCGCCAGTCGGACTTATGGCGCACAATTCTCTACTGATTTGATAGATATAACGAGAGGAGACCCGATCATGCGTCGTTCCATCCCCTTGCTCGTCCTGTTCCTCGCGACGGCTGCCGGCTGCGGCCAGGCCGGAGGCGACGGCAATCGCCCTTCCGGCGCGCCCACCGGGCCGACCGCCAATTCGAGCGCGTCGGATCTGGGCGAAACCGGCGCGATTCCGCCCGAGCTGCCCGCGCCGCGCGCGCCGGCCGAGCGCGGCATCGGCCCGGATGTCGACACCCAGGCGGCGCCGGGCGTCGCTTTCGACTATCGCTATGCCTTCCGCCTGGCGGCCGATCGCATCGCCGGGATGCAGCGCGAACATCAGCAGCTCTGCGCCCGCTACGGGTCGCGCTGCCGGGTGACCGGCGTCGACTATCGCGCCGCCAACGAGGAGGATGTCGAGGCGACCCTGTCCTTCCTCGTCGATCCGGAGATCGCCGCCCAGTTCGGTCGGGAGAGTGTCCGCGCGGTCACCGCGGCCGACGGCGACGTGACCGAAAGCGCGGTCAACGGCACCGATGTCGGCACGCCGCTCAAGCTCGATGAGGGGCGGGCCGAGGAACTGCGGGCCGAGCTCGGGCGGGTCGAAGCCCGCCTCGCGCGGCCCGATCTGCGCGCGGCGGAACGGGCCCGGCTCGACGAACAGCGCCAGTCGCTCCGCCAGCAGATCGCCGCGCTCGACGAAACGACGAGCGAACGGGAGCAGGCGCTGGCAGCCACGCCGATCCACTTCCGCTATGGCTCGGGTGCGTTCGCGCCGGGGCCCGGGCGCGGGCCGACGCTCGGCGAAGCCACCACGCGCGCCGCCGACAATTTCCTCGGCGCGCTCAAGACCCTGCTGATCTTCCTCGTGTCGATCTCGCCCTGGGCGCTGACCGGGCTGCTGCTCTGGCTGGGCTTCCGCGCCGTCCGGAAACGCCGGTCGGCCGCGCCCGCCCCATCCACGGACGCCTGACCTCCCGCTGCGCCCTCTCCGCTCCGGCGGGGAGGGCACGGAAGGCTAATCCGGCAGGCGGTAAAATTCGGGCGGCTCGGTCTGGGCCTCGCGCGCCACTTCGCCGAGCACCCAGTCGCGGAAGGCGGCGATCTTGGGCTGGTTGCGCCGCCCTTCGGGATAGACCAGCCAGTAGCTCCGGTCGGTCACATGGACATGGTCGAAGGGCTGGACGAGTCGGCCCGACCTGATCTCCTCGCGCCAGAACATCGGCGTCATCATCGCGATGCCCGCGCCGGCGAAGGCCGCGTTCGCCTCCATCACCTGATTGTCGAGGACGAGGCCGGAATCCGATCCGCAGCCCGGATCCTCCAGCCCCATGTCCTTCAGCCAGTCCCGCCACCAGTCGTCGCGCGGGCTGAGCCGGGGCAGGTCGAGCAATTGCGCGGGATCGGCCAGGGCCTGCGCGGCCGCGAACTCGGCGCTGCAGATCGGGCTGAAGCACATCCGGAACAGGAAATGGCACCTGAGGCCGGGCCAGTCGCCCCGGCCGACGCGGATCGCGGCATGGAACTCGCCGGTGGAGAAATCGACCAGCCGATTGTCGGTCGACAGCCGGACGGCGAGATCGGGGTGGCGGACCTGGAAGCTGCCCAGCCGCGGCGCCAGCCAGGTGGTCGCCATGGTCTGCGCCGCGCTCAGCGACAGCACCGCCTGATCCTCGGCGACAAGCGTCGAAAAGGCGTCCTCCAGCGTCTCGAAGGCATTGGCGACGAGCGGCGCGATCCGTCGCCCGGCCTCGGTCAGCTGCACCCGTCCCTTGATCCGCGAGAACAAGGGCGCGCCGAGCCGCTCCTCGAGGATCCGGATCTGATAGGAGACCGCCGCCTGGGTCATGCCCAGCTCGCCCGCGGCCTGGGTGAAATTCTGGTGGCGCGCGGCCGCCTCGAAGACTCGGACGGCGCTGAGCGGCGGCAAGCGTGGCATGGTCGGACCAATAAGTCCTGCTTATACCATATGTCCAGTCTTTCGTTGGCGCCGCCGCGCGCCGCCTGCCATTTGGGCAGCACGCCGAACGAACGGTTTCGACGGGACATGAAAGGAACTTCGCGATGAAGGACGAAATGTTCGGGCGCATGTGGGTCGCCCATCATGATGAGCTGAGCTTGTCGATCGGCCGCGGGCTTTCGCGCCTGCGCCACGGCCTGGCGAAGCTCGCCACCTGGGACGGGACGACGCCCCATCTGGCGGCCATCGTCGGCGCCTTCCTGGTGACGAGCCTCGGCCTCGTCACCACCACCGCAACCGCCGCCTGAGGGGAGACGACATGCGCACTGTCTTCGCCACCATCCGCCGCTTCGCCGAGACGATCCGCTTCGGCTTCTGCCGGTTGACCGAGATCCAGTACAGCGCGCCCTGGGCCCCGCGCCGGTCGCGCTGCAACTGAGACCTTGCACTGAGGCGCGAGGCGGCTAATCGCGGGACATCCCGCGAAAGGCCGCCATGCGCTTCCTCCTGAAACCGCTTGCCCTCGTCTCCGGCATCGCGTTAGCGGCCTGTGCCGTGGGGCAGACACCGGACAATGCAGGCGATGACGCGCAGGCGGGCGCACCGGCCGCGCGGCTGCTGGCCTGGCCGGACCTGCTGGGACGGCCCCGCCCCGCGCCGAGCGCCACCGTCCGCTATGGCGACGATCCGCTGCAGGTCGTCGACCTCTGGCTGCCCGAGGGTGCCGGCCCGCACCCCGTCGCCCTGATGGTCCATGGCGGCTGCTGGCAGACCGAGATCGCCGACCGGACGATCATGAACTGGATCGCCGACGACCTCAGGCGGCGCGGCATCGCGGTCTGGAACATCGACTATCGCGGCGTCGACCGGCCCGGCGGCGGCTATCCCGGCACCTTCCAGGACGCCGCGGCGGCGGCCGACGCGCTGCGCGCGCATGCCGCGCGCTACCGGCTCGACGCTGGCCGGGTGGTGGCGATCGGGCACAGCGCCGGCGGCCACCTCGCGCTCTGGCTGGCCGGACGGCCGCGCCTGCCCGCCGGCTCGCCGCTGCGCACGGCCGACCCCCTGCCCATCGCCGAGGTGGTGAGCCTCGGCGGCCTTCCCGATCTCGAGGAGGCGGCGCGCCCACCCGGCAGCGGCTGCGGTACCGAGGTGATCGCGCGCATCTCCGGCGGGCGCTTCGCCGAAACGTCGGTACCGCGCCTCGCCCCGCTCGGCATCCGGCAGGTGCTCATCAACGGCCGGCAGGATCGGATCATCCCGACCGCTTATGCCGAGGGCTATGCCCGGCCGATGCGCGCCGCGGGCGACGACGTGCGCGTGCGGATGCTCGACGCGACCGGCCATGTCGAGCTGGTCGCGCCGGAGACCGCGGCCTGGGCGGCGGCCGTGGAAGAGCTACGACGGGCGCTGGGGGTCCGCCGATGAGCTTCACCCTCGCCGAGGCGAAGGCCACCGACGCCGCCGATCCGCTGCGGGAACTGCGCGCCCGCTTCACCTTGCCCGAGGGCGTCCTCTATCTGGACGGCAATTCGCTGGGGCCGTTGCCGGCCAATGTCGCCGCGCATCAGCGCGCGGTGGTCGAGCGCGAATGGGCGGACGGGCTGATCCGCAGCTGGAACGGCGCCGACTGGATCAACGCCCCGCAGCGCATCGGCGCCAAGCTCGCGCCGCTGATCGGCGCCAGGCCGCACGAGGTGATCGTCACCGATTCCACCTCGGTGAACCTGTTCAAATTGCTGGTCGCCGCCGCCCGGCGGTCGGGCCGCAAGCGCCTGCTGTCCGAGAGCGGCAATTTCCATACCGATCTCCACATCGCCAGCGGCGTCGCCGATCTGCTCGGCCTGACGCTCGACATCGCCCCCCGCGCCGAAATCGAGGACAGAATCGGCGCGGACACCAATGTCCTGCTGCTCACCCACGTCCACTACAAGACGGCGGAGCGCTTCGACATGGCGCGGATCACCGCCAAGGCGAAGCGGGCCGGCGCGACGACGATCTGGGATCTGTCGCACAGCGCCGGCGCGGTGCCGCTCCATCTCAACGAGGCCGGCGCGGAGCTCGCGGTCGGCTGCGGCTACAAATATCTGAACGGCGGGCCGGGCGCGCCGGCCTTCCTCTATGTCGCCGAGCATCTGCAGGAGGAATTGCTCTCGCCCCTGCGCGGCTGGATGGGCCATGCCCGGCCTTTCGCCTTCACCGACGATTACCAGCCGGCCCCGGGCATCGACCGCTTCCTGGCCGGCACCCCGCCGGTGCTCGGCCTCGCCGCCCTCGAGGCGGCGCTCGACGCGTTCGACGGCGTCACCATGGAGCGGCTCTGGTCCAAGTCCCGCGCCATGTTCGACGTCTTCGTCGGCCTGATGGAGGCACGCTGCCCCGAATTCCGCTGCATCACCCCGCGCGGCGAGGAGCAGCGCGGCAGCCACATTTCGTTCGCGCACGAAAACGCCTTCGAAATCTGCCAGGCCCTGATCGCCGAGGGCGTGATCGGCGACTTCCGCGCCCCCGACGTGCTCCGCTTCGGCCTGACCCCGCTCTATCTAGGCTTCGAGGAGATCTGGCGGGCGGTTGAGATTCTCGCTGCGATCATGGCCAACGACACTTGGCGTGACCCGAAGTTCGCGGTGCGTGGGAAAGTGACCTAACGCCCCAAAGTCACCTTCGCCTCGGGCGGCGCCGGCGCCTTGCGGATGCGGATGCCCTTCAGCCAGAGCTTCAGCGCCTCCCAATGGATGCCCGCCACGGTCTTCAGCGTCACCAGCGGAATGGTGAAGAACAGCCGCAGCAAGGCCCGGTCGGTCAACGCGCGGCGCTTGCCGGCGAAGCTCGCCGAGATGAGCGGCCCTCCCTCGTCCTTGCCGTTGACCACGATCTGCACCGTCTCGCCCGGCGGGCGGATGGCGAAATCATAGGCCATGTCCATGTCCATGAACGGCGAGACGTAGAGCGTCTTCGCGCAGCTCTGCCGGATCGCGCCGTCCTCCTCCGCGCCCTCCGTCACCGGGATCAGGTAGAGATGGCGCTGCTTCAGCGTGTTGGTGACCTCGTAGACGATCGCCAGCAGGCTGCCGTCGCGGCGATGGCAGAACCAGATGGCGATGGGGTTGAAGACATGGCCGAGCACCCGCGGCATGGCGAGCAGCCGGATCGGGCCGCCGTCCGGGTCGAGCCCGGCATTGCGCAGATGCGTCTCGATCTGGTCGCGGAGCGGCGTCGCCGTGCCGTCGCCATAATCCCGGTCGTGAAAGGCGAAGAGGTTGAAGCGGTTGCGGGAGAAAAAGCGGAGCCGCCGGGCCGTCTCGTCCAGTTCGTCCAGGTCGAACAGGCCCTGCGCGAGGCGGTAGCGCAGCCGATGGCGCTTCGGGCGGCAGCGCTGGTGGACCACCGTCCCGGCGTAGAGCGCCGACGTCATGCCGCTCTGGCCAGAAGCGGCGGCGTGACGTGGATGCGATTATTGGGCTGGTCGAGATGCCAGGGCCGGCGGGCACCGATCGCCTCGGCCACCGCGAGCCCGGACTGGAGCCCGTCCTCGTGGAAGCCGGCGCCCAGCCAGGCGCCGCAATACCAGGTCCGGTTCTGCCCCTGGATCGGCCAGAAATCCCGCTGCGCCGCCATCGCCGCATTGTCGAACAGGGGATGATCGAAGCTGGTGGCGTCGATGACGCTGCCCGGGGTCGGCTCGCGATTGGGGTTGAGCGTCATGATCAGCGGCCGGGGGTGGTCGATGCCCTGCAGCCGGTTCATCCAATAGGAGACGCAGAGCCCGCTCGTCCCCTGCTCGGTCCGCCGGCCGAGATAATTCCAGCTCGACCAGGCCTTCCGGCGGCGCGGCATCAGCGCCGGATCGTCGTGCAGGATCGCGCTGTTGCGGCTGTAGCGGAAACAGGAGAGCAGGCGCGACTCCGCCGGCGAGGGATCGGCGAGCAGGCCGAGCGCCTGATCGGCATGGGCGGCGATCACCACCTGGTCGAACAGTTCCAGCCCGCCGTCCGTATCGTGGACCCAGACGCCGTCGCGGCGGCGCGTCACCTTCGCCGCGCCGCGGCCGAGCTGGACGCGGCCGCGCATCTGGCCGAGCATCTTTTCGACATAGGCGCGCGACGCGCCCTCGACGGTGCGCCAGCGCGGCCGGCGGCTGATCTGCAGCAGGCCGTGATTCTCGCAGAAGCGGATGAAGCTCTCCGCCGGATAATCGAGGATCGAATGGCAGGGCGCCGACCAGATCGCCGCCGCCATCGGCAGCAGATGGTCGTCGCGAAAGGCGGGGCCGTATTTCCCGGAGGCCAGATATTCGCCGAGCGTCGCAAGGCCGAGCGTGCCGGCATGGGCGGGCGCCTCGCGGTAGAAGCGGACGAGATCGCGCAGCATCGACCAGAAGCGTGGGCTCAGCAGGTTGCGGCGCTGCGCGAACAGGCCCTTCAATTTCGCGCCGCCCGAATATTCGAAGGCGCCGCCGTCGAGCGACACGGCGAAGCTCATGTCGGAGGCCCGCGTCGCGACGCCGAGATGGGCGAACAGGCGGGTCAGGTTCGGATAGGTCGCCTCGTTGAAGACGATGAAGCCGGTGTCGACCGGGACGCTGCCCTGGCCCGGCAGGTCGACTTCGACCGTCCGGCTGTGGCCGCCGGCGCGCCAATCCTTCTCGAACAGGGTGATCTCATGGCGCTGCGAGAGCAGCCAGGCCGCGGACAGTCCGGAAATCCCGCTGCCGATGACGGCGATCTTCGCTCCCAATCCCGAACTCCTCGCCATGGTCCCACAGGCAAGACGACTCTATGCTCAATAGGTTGCCGCGACGGAGCGGCCTGCGACGAAGGTGGAGGTTGAAGCGATGGAGCTGCTCGCGGCCCTGCTGCTGATGAGCGCGATCATGACCGGGGCCTGGGCGGTGCGGCTCCGGACCGGCCAGTCCGGCTGGATCGACGCCTGCTGGTCCGGCGGCAGCGGGCTCGCGGCCCTGCTGCTCGCTCTGGCGCCGCTCCACGACGTCACGCCCAGGCAATGGCTCTGCGCCGTGCTCGCCGGCGCCTGGTCCTTTCGCCTCGCCGGCCATATCGCCGCGCGGACGGCGAAGGCGACGAGGGACGATCCGCGCTATGCGGCGCTGGTCGAGCAATGGGGCGCGAACTGGAAGGGCCGGCTGCTCCTCTTCCTGCAGGTCCAGGCGGTCTGCGGCTTCGGCCTCGCCATCTCCGTCTGGGCCGCGGCCCATGCGCCGCGCGGGAGCCTCGGCTGGCAGGACTGGCTCGGCGTCGCCATCCTCGGCCTCGCGGTCGCGGGCGAGGCCGTGGCCGATGCGCAGCTGCGCGGCCATGCCCGCAAGCATCGTGGCGGCATCGCCGATACGGGCCTCTGGGCCTGGTCGCGCCACCCCAATTATTTCTTCGAATGGCTCGGCTGGTGGGCCTATGTCGCGATCGCGATCGCACCCGGCTACTGGCAGGGCTGGCTGGCGCTGATCGGCCCGGCGATGATGTACTGGCTCCTCGTCCACGCCTCCGGCATCCCGCCGCTCGAAGCGCATATGGAGAAATCGCGCGGCGAAAAGTGGCGGGCGTACAAGGCGAAAACCAGCGCCTTCTTCCCGCTACCGCCGAGGACCTGACAGAGATCAAGAATGTGATCCGGCGAAGGCCGGACCGCCGGCCGGAACGGGCGCGGCTCAATCTCCCGACGCTCCGGCCTCCGCCGGAGCGCATCCGTGGCTATTTCCCGAGCGCCCTGGTCGCCAGATAGCCCGCCGTCGCCGCAGCCGCCGTCAGGAACGTCCCCCAGGCCATGTCGACCAGAGCCAGCTTCCACGGCCAGTTGCTCAGGGTCGCGCGATTCGTGAGGTCGTAGGTCGCATAGGCGAAGAAGCCGAGCAGCGCCCCGTAGAGCGCCGCCGTCTTCCAGCCCGTGCCGCCATGGCCGAAGGCCGGCGCCACCGCGAAGAAGACGATGCCCGCGATGTAGATGAGATAGAAGGCGATGGCGGCGTCGAAGCGCGGCCGCGCCAGCATCATCTCGCCCAATTGCCCCTTGTAGAAGGTCGGCCCCATCTTGCTCAGCCAGAGCGCGTCGATCGCGGCGAAGGCGAGGCCGGTCGAGAGATAGGCGATTCCATAGCGTGCGAGCATGATCTTCCTCCCGCGGGGCGAACGCCCGAAGCGCGCACAGGATGCGCGACGGACGTTTGCCCTGACGCGCCAGCTTCACTATAGAGCCGCTTCCCTTGCAACCTCGCCCGTCCGGAGGCCCTGAACCAATGTCCCGCCGCCGCATGATTTACGAGGGCAAGGCCAAGATCCTCTACGAGGGTCCGGAGCCGGGCACGCTGATCCAGTATTTCAAGGACGACGCGACCGCGTTCAACGCCCAGAAGAAGGGCACGATCAGCGGCAAGGGCGTGCTGAACAACCGGATCTCCGAGCATATCTACACCCTGCTCGGCACGATCGGCGTGCCGACCCACTTCATCCGCCGCCTGAACATGCGCGAGCAGTTGATCCGCCAGGTCGAGATCGTCCCGATCGAGGTGGTGGTGCGCAACGTCGCCGCCGGTACCCTGTCGCAGCGGCTCGGCATCGAGGAGGGCACCCAGCTGCCCCGCACGATCATCGAATATTATTACAAGGACGACGCGCTCGGCGATCCCATGATCGCGGACGAGCATATCGCCGCCTTCGGCTGGGCGACGCAGGAAGAGATGAACGACATCGCCGACATGGCGATTCGGGTGAACGACTTCCTCTGCGGCCTGTTCGCCGGGATCGGCATCCGCCTGGTCGACTTCAAGCTGGAGTTCGGCCGGATCTGGGAAAATGACTATGCCCGGATCATCCTCGCCGACGAGATCAGCCCGGACGGCTGCCGGCTCTGGGACATGAGCTCGGGCGAGAAGCTCGACAAGGACCGCTTCCGCCGCGATCTGGGCGGCGAGGCCGAGGCCTATCAGGAGGTCGCGCGCCGGCTCGGCCTGCTTCCGGAGGGCGAGAGCAATGCCGTGCTCGACCTGGAAGAGCACCGGCAGAAGCGAGGCAAATAGCAGTCTCGCGACGTGCTCCGGCGAGGGCCGGAGCGGTGGCCGCATCGAACGGGGATTGCGCTCGCAACGCTCCGGCCTTCGCCGGAGCACAGCGGCATCAAACGAGCACGGATCCTTGTCCCGGACGCTATCGAGGGCATGCCGAGGAGAAGCCGTTGCGGGCACCCCGGCTGATCGTATAGCTTTGATATATTGCCCGGTTCGGGCGCGTCGGAGCCAGTCCTTGCCCCACAATCACAGCCATGGCGGTCACCATCACGGCCATGGCCATGCGCATGGTCACGGCCATCATCATCACACGCCCACCGATTTCGGCCGCGCCTTCGCGGTCGGGATCGCGCTCAACCTGGGCTTCGTCATCATCGAGGCGCTGTACGGCTGGTGGTCCAATTCCATGGCCCTGCTCGCCGATGCCGGCCACAATCTGGCGGACGTGCTCGGGCTCGCCACCGCCTGGGCGGGCGCGGTGCTCGCCAAGCGGCCGGCCTCGCGGCGTTTCTCCTACGGCTTCCGCGGCGCCTCGATCCTGGCGGCCCTGGCCAATGCGGTGCTGCTGCTGATCGCGGTCTGCTTCATCGTCTATCATGCCGCCTGGCGGCTGATCGTGCCGGATCTGGTCGAGAGCGAGACGGTGATCATCGTCGCCGCGATCGGCATCGCCGTGAACATGGGCACCGCCCTGATGTTCGTGCGCGGCCGCAAGAGCGACATCAACGTGCGCGGCGCCTATCTGCACATGGTCGCGGACGCGCTCGTCTCGCTGGGCGTGGTGATCGCGGGCTTCGGCATCGCCTTCACCGGCTGGCTGTGGATCGATCCGGTCACCAGCCTGCTCGTCGCGGGCATGATCTTCCTCGCCACCGCGGACCTGCTGCGCGAATCCCTCACCATGGCGATGGCCGGCGTGCCGCGCAGCATCGATCCGGACAAGGTGGAGGGCCACCTGCTCGCCTTGCCCGGCGTCACCAGGGTCCACGATCTCCACATCTGGTCGATGAGCACGACCGAATATGCGCTCACCGCCCATCTCGTCATGCCCGGCGGCTTTCCCGGCGACGCCTTCCTGCAGGGCTGCGCCCACGGCGTGGCCCACGATTTCGGGATCACCCACTCCACCTTCCAGATCGAGGTGGGGACCGGGGATTGCGCGCTGGAGCCGGGCCACCGCCATTGACCCGGCTCAGGTGGCGCGCGGCCCCCACAGGATGATCGCGGCGCCGGCCAGGCAGACCGCGCTGCCGATCACGTCCCACCGGTCCGGGCGGACATTCTCCGCCGCCCACAGCCAGAGCAAGGCCGCGAGGATGTAGATCCCGCCATAAGCCGCATAGGCGCGGCCCGCATGTTCGGCCTCGACCAGGGTCAGCAACCAGGCGAACAGGCAGAGCGAGGCGATGCCGGGGACCAGCCACCAGACGGACTTGCCCAGCCGGAGCCAGGCCCAGAAGGCGAAGCAGCCGATGATCTCGGCCAGCGCGGCGCCGACATAGACGAGCAGGGTCATCCGCTCGGTCTGACAGGCCGCGAGAGGAGCGGCAATGGCGCCCGCCCCGCGCGCATGTGAAAAGGCCCCGCCGTCGCCGGCGGGGCCTTCGGCCTTTCGAGGCCTCTCCCTAGCTGAAGTGGTTTAGCGCGAGCCGCCGGTCGGGCCGCCGACCGCCGCCGGGCGCTCGAGCGCGGCCATCGTGCTGGCGGGCTGCTGCATGAAGGGGATGGGATTGACGGCGCGGCCGTCGATGCGGACCTCGTAATGGAGGTGGCTGCCGGTCGAACGGCCGGTCGAGCCCATCAGGCCGATCAGCTGGCCGCGGCGGACGCGGGTGCCGGGCTCGACCATGCGGCGCGAGAGGTGGCCGTAGCGGGTCTGGATGCCCTGGCCGTGGTTGAGCTCGACGAGATTGCCATAGCCGCCATTGTTCCATTCGGAGCGGCCAACGATGCCGTCGGCGGTGGCGTAGATCGGGGTGCCGATCGGCCCGGCAATGTCGATGCCGGCATGCATGGCGGCGCTGCCGCGGAAGGGATCGGACCGGATGCCGTAGCTGGAGGTCAGATTGGCCCGGGTGACGACCGGCTGGGCCGAAGGGATCGAGGCGGCGCCGGTCTCGAGCTGGTCGAGCGCGCGCCAGGTGGTGAAGAGGGCGCGGAAGCGCGGATCGGCGTCGCCGCCGGCATCGGCCTGCTCGAGCGGGCCGCCCTGGCCGGTATAGCCGTGGAAGCGGGCCGGGTTGAAGCCGCGGGCGCGGAGCTCGGCGGCGCGCGCATTGTAGCGCTGGCGGGTGATCGTCTCGACGCGCTGGGCCATGGCGGTCTGGATCGCGTCGACCCGGTCGAAGCCGTCGACCATCGCCGCGGCCTCCGCATTGGCGGGCTCGGCGAAGCTGCGCGGCAGCTGCTGCGAGAGCTGGGTGGCGCTGGCATGGCCGGAAAGCATGGTGTTGAGGAAGGCGGTGCGCTGCTCGAGCTGTGCGGCGCGGGCGTTCACGGCGGTGCGCATCGCCGCGACGTCGGTCTGCATCTGGGCGACCTGCGCCTGCATCCGGGCGACGTCGCCGCTCATCGCGTTGATCGCGGTCACGGTGGCGGCCAGCGACCAGACCAGCAGGAAGGCGACCAGGCCGACCACGGCCATCTGCAGCTTCGCGCCGATCGTGAAGCGGCGCAGACTCTTCCCGTCATGCAGGAAAATGTCGCGCGGCTTGAAGAGATTTCGGAACTTAACGGACAGGCCCTGGTTGGCCGTCGGAACGAAAGAGGTCATCATTATCCCCGCTCGGTCCCCCTGGACCGGGTCGGCCGCGCCGGGCGACCGTATGAACTGTAAGGGCCTACCTGCCCGGCTCGAATCTGATCTCTGGAAAATGCCCACCCGAAATCTGGCCGGAGAATGTTAAGCCGGGCCTTCCGGGGCAACCCCCAGGTAAAAATCCCGGGACAAACCGGCTTCACCCCGCGCCGAGTCGTTGAACGGTGGCTTAACGATCCCGCGAAAGTGCGCCCCGACGAGCCGCTGCCACTCTGCGACGGGGGCGAGATCGCGGGATTCGCAGACCGTTTTGAACCAGCTTGTGCCGATCCCGACATGACGGATTTCGTCGCGATAGATGCGTTGCAGAATGGCCGCCGAACGGGCGTCGCCGACGCGCTCGAACGAGCCTACCGTGGCCGGAGTCACGTCGAGTCCGCGCGCCTCCAGCACCATCGGCACAACGGCCAGCCGGGCGGCCGGATCATGCGCGGTTTCGGCCGCCGCCTCCCACAGGCCGTCATGCGCAGGGAGCGCGCCATAATGCGCGCCGAGCGTGCGCAGCCGCCGGTCGAGCAGGGCGAAATGCATCGCCTCGTCGGCACCGACGGACAGCCAGTCGTCGACGAAGGAATGCGGAAACCGGCTCCCGAACCGCCCGGCAATGTCGAAGGCGAGATCGATCGCGCCGAATTCGATATGGGCGAGCGCGTGCAGCAGGGCGATCCGGCTGCGCTCGGACCCGGCCTTGCCGCGCTTCGGCATCCGGTTCGGCGGCAGCAGCGCCGGTTCGTCCGGCCGCGCCGGCCTGTCGGGCATCGCCACGTCGAACACGGGCGCCAGCGCGCCCCGCCGCCAGGCGCGCGCCGTCTCCCGCGCCGCCTTGATCTTGGCGCGCGGCGACGCCGCCAGCAGGACGCCGCGGCAGGCCTGGGCAATGGTGAGGGTCACCGGCGGGCGATTATTCCGCGACGACCGGTTCGGCAACCGGCGACGGCGGCCGCAGCACCTCGGCCGTGGCCGGCGCGGCGACCGCCGGCCGTGCCTGCGCCGCGGCCTGGGCGCCGTCCGCGGCGGCGCGCTCGGCCTGCTCACGATTCACCGGATAGGTCATGTAGCGCTCGAGCGGCACGCCGCCGGGCATCTCGCCCGGCGCCCAGGGCCGCAGCTCGGTGGTCGGGGTCGCGTCCCGCCAATAAGGCAGGGCTGCGTCCCGGCCCGCGGGCTCGTCCAGCGCATATTGCACCGCCTGCCGGGTGAGCGTGCCGTCGCAGTCGGCGCCGCAATCCGTGAGCGGCGGCGGCGACATCGACCAGACATAGGTCTGCCCGTAGGGATTGTAGGGTGCCGGCTCCGGCGGCGGCGTGATCGCCTGCGGCCGCCGTAGCGCGCCCTGGAAATGGATCGGGTTGATCTCGGAAATCGCGGACTGGCCGAGCTGGACGCCGATGATCGCGGCGACGGCGAGGCCGACGGAAGTCAGCGCCAGGCGGTTCGTGCGGCCGCGGAACATGGCCGGGAAACGCCGGCCCCGCCGGTCCGTTCCTGGCCGCTCCGCCGCCCCGCTCACGGCAGGGCGCGCGCCGCTTCGAGCACCTCGTCGGCATGGCCCGGCACCTTCACCTTGCGCCAGACCCGCGCCACGGTGCCGTCCCGGTCGATCAGGAAGGTGGCGCGCTCGATCCCCATATATTTGCGGCCGTAGAGGCTCTTCTCGCCCCAGGTGCCGAAGCCTTCGCAGACGCTGCCGTCCATATCGGACGCCAAGGCGACCTTCAGCTCGTATTTCTCGGTGAATTTCTGGTGTTTCTTCGGATCGTCCTTCGACACGCCGAGGACCCAGGTACCGGCCTTCTCGAACTCGGCGGCGAGCGCGGTGAAATCCTGCGCCTCCCGCGTGCAGCCGGACGTGTCGTCCTTCGGGTAGAAATAGAGGACGAGCTTGTTGCCCCGGAAGGCGGACAGAGCCAGCGGCTGTCCGTCCATCCCGGTCAGGGTCAGTTCGGGGACTGCATCGCCCGTGTTCAGCATCAACGCGACTCCGCCACCTTACGCCACAGCTCCGCTACTTTTTGCCGCGCGGCGTCGTGCGCGGCAAGCAGTTCCTCCCAGCCCGCCGTCCCGCAGGCCCCCGCGACGAGATCGCGCGAGGCGGGCGCGGGTTCCCCATTGTCGGGCGCGACCAGCCGGAGCACGACCAGCATCCGGGCGAGCAGGATATGGTGCTCGGCCATCTCCGGCGGCACCAGCCCGGCCGCGATCAGGCCCCGCATCGCCTCCAGGAGGCGGGTGGAGAAGGCGATGCGGTGCGACAGCTGCAGCGTCTGCATCGCGAATTCGAGATCGACGAGGCCGCCCGGGCCGAGCTTGATGTCGAACGGGCCCTTCGGCTTCTTGTGGCGCGCGATCTCCAGCCGCATCCGGTCCGCGTCCTCCGCGACCTTCGCCGGGTCGCGCGGGAGACGCAGCACCTCGTCGATAATCCCCTGGAGCCTAGCCTGGTCTTCCTCCGTCCCGTAGACCGGCCGGGCACGACAGAGCGCCATATGCTCGAACGTCCAGGCCTTCTCCCGCTGATAATGGCCGAAGCTGTCGAGCGAGATGGCGAGCATGCCGTCCGCGCCGGAAGGGCGCAGCCTGGTGTCCACCTCGTAGAGCCGCCCGGCCGCGGTCGGCACGGAGAGAGCGGCGCTGATCCGCGGCGCCAGCCGGTTGAAATAGTCGCTGGCCCGCAGCGGCTTCGGCCCGTCCGATTCTCCCTCGTGGCTGCCGCTGAACAGATAGATGAGATCGAGGTCGGAGGCGTGGGTCAGCGCCCGCCCGCCGAGCCGGCCGAGCCCGAGGATCACCAGCCGGCAGCCGGGGACCCGGCCGTGCGCCCGCTCGAACGCCGCCACGGTCGCATCGGCCAGCACCCGGATCGCGGCGTCGGCGACGCGGGCATAGCCCTGGCTGACCTCGATCGGATCCTGGGCGCCGAGCACGACCTGCGCGCCGAGCGCGAAGCGGGTCTCGTTGACCCGCCGCCGGACCCGGTCGAGCACCTGCTCATAGTCCTCGTCGGCCCGGTCCGAACGGGCGAAGCGCGCCGCCAGCTCGTCGACCGGCCGGGCGGGCTCCAGCGCGCTCGCGTCGATCAGCCCGTCGAGCAGATCGGGCCGGCGGCCGAGCTGCTCGGCCAGAGCGGGGGCGTGGCTCAGGATCGTGGCGAGATGCTGGGTCAGGCCCGGCCGCGCCTCGAGCAGGCGGTAGAGATTGACCCCGCTCGGCAGGCCCATGATCAGGTCCTCGAAGCGGTTCATCGCCGCGATCGGGTCGGGCGCCTGGCCGAGCGCGTCGATCAGCCCCGGCAGCATCGCCTCGAACGCCTCCAGCGCGGCGGCGGTGCGCAGCGAGCGGATCTTGCCGGCCCGCCAGCCCTCGATCCGGGCGCGGGCGAGCGCGGGATCGGGGAAGCCGGCCGCGCCCAGCGCCGCTTCCAACCCCTTCTCGTCTCCGGGCAGCCGGGCGCCGCCCTCGTCGACCAGGGTATCGTAGATGGCGGCGACGCGCTCGACATGAGGGCGGAGCAGATCGAGCAGGGCGGCGCCGTCCGCGAGCCCGTGCAGCCGCGCGACATTGTCCAGCGCCGCGCCGTCGGCGGGAAGGCTGTGCGTCTGCCGGTCGTCGACCATCTGCAGCCTGTGCTCGATCGTCCGCAGCAGCCGGTAGGCGTCGTGCAGCGTCGCGGCCTCCGCCGCCCCGACCCGCCCGGCTTTCTCAAGCGCCGCCAGCGCCTCCAAGGTGCTCGCCGAGCGGAGCTCCGGCTCGCGGCCGCCATGGATGAGCTGGTGGATCTGGACGAAGAATTCGATCTCGCGAATGCCGCCGCGCCCGCGCTTGAGGTCGAAGCCCGGGCCGAAGGCCTGCCCCTGCGCATAATGGTCGCGGATCCGCCGGCTGATCGAGGTGATTTCGCCGATCGCGCCGAAGTCGAGCGAACGTCGCCAGACGAAGGGATGGACGGCCTCGAGGAAGTCGCGGCCCAACCCCAAATCGCCCGCCGCCGCCCGCGCCCGGATGAAGGCCGCCCGCTCCCAGGGCAAAGCCGCGCTCTCATAATAGGAGATGGCCGCCTCGACCGGCAGCACGATCGGCGTCACCTCGGGCGAGGGCCGCAGGCGCAGGTCGATGCGGAACGCGTAGCCGGCCTCGGTCCGCTTCTGCAGCATCTCGACGACGCGCTGGCCGATCCGGAGCGCCGCCTGACCCGCGTCCTCGCGCTCGCGGCGCGGCAGGGTCTCGGGATCGTAGAGGAAGATCAGATCGAGGTCGGACGAATAATTGAGCTCGCGCCCGCCGAGCTTGCCGAGCGCGAGGATCGAGAAGCCGCGCGCCGGCTGGTCCGGCGTCCGCTCGGCGATGGCGGCGGCGAGCGCGCGGTCGAGCTGGCGGTCGGCAAGGTCGGAGAGCGGCCGCACGACCTCTTCCAGGTCCAGCGCGCCGGCGAGATCGCCGATGCCGAGCGCAAGCGCGGCGGCGCTCCGCTCGCGCCGCACCGCGGTCATCGCATCGGCCGCTTCCCCGGCGCGCGTCGCCTCGGCCAGAGCCCCGTCGAGGTCGCCCGACGCCAGCGCCGCCTCGGCGCCGGGAATGGTTTCCAGAAGAAAGCGCAGGAAGGGAGAATAGTCCCGCGCGCGCTCAAGCGCGTCGTTAAAATCCTGTTTACGAATTGTTTCTTGCATACAACAGGATGCCGCCATTCCGTTCCGCCTGCCGCAACCATTGCAACCCAGCGGGCCAACACACGTTAATCGCGTCGTGAAGGAACTGGATAGTCAGATGAAGCCCCAAGGCGAAATTCAATCGCGCAGGTACGTGAGGGTGGCCCCGCCCACCGTCCATGCCGGCGTGGGCGATGCGCTGCGTCAGGCCTTCCGCATGGACGGCGAGATCCGCTCGCTGAAGCCGTTCGAGGATCTGCTGCGCCAGCTGGACTGAGCGCGCGCCCGATGCACCGGCGCGCGGGACAGGCTCAGGCCTGCCCTTCCTCCTCGTTCACCGCCGCCTCGTCGGGCTTTGGCATCCGGTCGCGGCTGAGCACGTCCACTTCCTTCATGATCGTCTGCAGCGCGGTCTGGTTCTCAGGCGTATGGTGGCTTCGGCGCGAGGGCAGCTTGCCTTCGTTGAGCAGGCTTTCGAGCGCGACCCGGCCGCGCGCGACCCGGCTCTTGATCGTGCCGACGGCGCAGCCGCAAATCTCCGCCGCTTCCTCATAGGCGAAGCCGCCCGCGCCGACGAGGATCAGCGCCTCGCGCTGCGGCTGAGGCAAGTGCAGCAAGGCGCGCTGCATGTCGCCCAGTTCGATATGCCGGTCCTGGCTGGCCGGCGCGGCGAGCAATTTGGAGGCGGTGAGTTCGTCCCACTCGCCCTTGAAGCGCGCGCGCCGCATCTGGCTGAGGAACAGGTTCCTCAGGATGATGAAGGTCCAGGCGCGCATGTTGGTGCCGGCCTGGAAGCGCTTGCGCGCCGCCCAGGCCTTCAGCAGCGTCTCCTGCACGAGATCGTCGGCGAGGTCGCGGCTGCCCGACAGCGAGCGGCCGAAGGCGCGCAGATGCGGGATGACCAGCGCGAGCTGATCCTTGAATTCATTGTCGGGGAGTGGCTGCCATTCGCCGCCCTCCCGCTCAACCTCTTTGGATTGCGCCGGCATGTCGCCCGCCATCAAGCTGCCCCTGAGTAAACGCGGCTATTCAGTCCCGGAACGGGACGCCACATGTCGGAGAAAATGGGATCACTTCCAGAGAAGTACAATCGCGACGAACGCCGCGATCACGAGCAACAGCCCGAAAATCAGGATGTAGCGTGTCATATGCGGCGTGCTGCCGGCGCGGGCGTCGGTCGTGCTGATATGCTGAGGTTGGTCGCTCATCTTCCGTCCTGACTCGGGTTCCATTCGTTACGGGAGGCAACGCCCCCCGTATCGAACTGGTTCCGCGCCGATCCGGCCAATGCGGCCAGCCCGCGCCGAAAGGCGTCAGGCCGGGACCGTCGCCGTGTCGAAGAACAGCGCCTGGGCGATCGCCGCCTTCACCGTGGACCGCTGGAACGGCTTGGTGATCAGGAAGGTCGGCTCCGGCCGCTCGCCGGTCAGCAACCGCTCTGGAAAGGCGGTGATGAAGATCACCGGCACCGAAAATTCGGCGAGGATGTCCTTCACCGCGTCGATGCCCGAGCTGTCGTCGGCGAGCTGGATGTCCGCCAGCACGAGGCCCGGCCGCTTCGCCAGCGCCTGGCTCACCGCCTCGTCGCGGGTGACGGCGACGCCGGTGACATTGTGGCCGAGGTCGCGGACGATCGTCTCGATGTCCATGGCGATGATCGGCTCGTCCTCGATGATCAGCACGTCGGCGCGGGTCTGCCGCTCGATCTCGGCCAGCGCCTCGGCGACGAGATTCTCGACCTCCTCGCCCTTCGCGCCGATCAGATAGCCGGCATCCTCGGGCGTGAAGCCTTCCATCGCGGTCAGCAGCAGCGCCTGGCGGGACAAAGGCGTGATCCGCGACAGCCGCGCGCGGGCAATGTCGGACGGCGCGCCGGTGTCGGCATGGCCCGGCTCCTCCTCGACATTGGCAGTCGACCAGATGGCGTGGAAGGTGCGGTAGAGACCGAGCCGCGGATCGACATCGCGCGGGAAATCCCCGGGGGCCGCCACGATCGCCTCGAGCGACGCGCGGACGAAGGCGTCGCCATGCCCCTGCGAACCGGTAAGGGCGCGGGCATAACGGCGGAGAAAGGGTAGGTGCGGCGCGAGATCCTGGCCAAGCGACATATCGGATACGACTCCTTAAAGCTCGTCACCGGCTTTTGGTTCGCCGCCGGTACGAATGCAACCGCGACGGACGCGGCAGGTTCCTTGCGGAAGGCCCAACCCCGTCCTCGCTTCAAGGTGGAACAAACCACGGAGTTTTTTGTTTCCATGGCCGCGCGGTCTCATTTATCCGGGGCCGCCGTCTTTTTTTGTGTTGGGTATGCGGGGCGGCTGTGCTGACAGATCATGACAGGCCGGCGAACCGCGCCGCGCCGTGGGAGGGTGTACGAACTTTGTCCGATTCTGACGCCAAGCCTCCTGCCAAGTCACACGACAGAAGGTCTCGAAAGCGCGCGTCCGGCGGCGACGTCGGCAACGCCTTGCGCGCGGCCTATGACGATGCGCTGAAAGAGGAGATCCCCCAGGATCTGCTCGCCTTGCTCGGAAAGCTCGACTGACGGCGCCGCATGGCACGCGCCGACATCGAACACGCGCCGACAGGCTCCCGCTGGGACCGCCTCTCCACCGGCCTCAAGATGTGGATCATCCTCTCGATCGGCCTGCTGCCGCTCGGGGTGATCGCGATCATGGCGTCGGCGGACAATGCCCGCGCCAGCCGCGACACCGCGCAGACCGAGGCGCAGGCCCTGCTCGCCCAGCACGTCCAGCGCTTCACCCTGGCCCTGTCGCGCAACGCCTTCACCATCCGCTCCGGCCGGGATGCCCTGGTCGAGTTCGGCGACGGCCAGGGCATCTGCCAGCGGACGCTCCAGCGGCTGGGGCACCGGCCCAACATTCCCGGCCATTTCGCGATTTTCGGCCGCGACCCCGCCCGGCCCTGCATCAGCCCGGGCTTCACCCCACCGGCCATCCCCGAGGCCCGCGGCGAGATCGGGCGGGCGATCATCATGCCCGGCGGCAATCTGATCGAGATCTTCCTCTACGACGAGCAGGGCCGGATCGAGGGGATCACCGAATATGACCGCGAGACCCTGACCCGCGCGGTGGACACGCCGCGCCTGCCGGGGGATTTCGCGCTCGAATTGGTCCAGGGCGACCGGGTGATCCCGCTCCGCGCCATGTCCGAGGAAGGCGCGCGGCGCACGCAGATCTCCGCGGAGAACGGGTTCGCCAACGATCAATATTTCCTGCGCGTCCGGCTGCCCGAGCCGCCGCTCGGCGTGAACGAGATCTTCATCGTCCTGACCCCGATCCTGATGTGGCTCTGGGCCTCCTTCGTCGGCTGGATCATCGTCCAGCGCCTGCTGCTGCAGCCGCTGAAGCGGATCGAGCGGGTGATCTCCGCCTACAAGCCCGGCGATCCCGGCGTCGACCTGCCCGCCACCAACAGCCCGGCGCAGGAGATCGGCGCGCTGGGCGCCGCCTTCGGCCGGGTGACCCAGACCGTCGCCCGCCACGAGGCGGACCTGGAGGCGGCCGTCGTCCGCCAGACCCGGCTGGTGCGCGAGGTCCATCACCGGGTGAAGAACAATCTGCAGGTGGTCGCGTCGCTGCTGAACCTGCATTCGCGCGGGTCGCGCAACGAGGACGTCGCCGCGGCCTATGCCTCGATCCAGCGCCGGGTCGACGCGCTCGCCGTCGTCCACCGCAACCATTATGCGGAGCTCGAGGAAAATCGCGGCGTCGCGCTGAAGCCGCTGATCACCGAGCTCACCGCCAATCTGCGCGCCACCGCGCCGGTCTCGGCCTCGGGCATGCAGATCCGCCTCGACGTCGGCGCCTTCTACGTCACCCAGGACGTGGCGGTCTCGGTCGCCTTCCTGATCACCGAGATCACCGAATTCGGCATGATCTGCGGCGCCGGCCTGGTCTCGGTCACCCTGGACCGCGACGGGCCCGGCTTCGCCCGGCTTTCGGTGGGGATCGACGCGCTCGCCGGGGCGCCGGAATGCGACCCCGCCTTCCAGGAACGGTTCGACCGGATCATCGTCGGCCTCGCCCGCCAGCTCCGCTCCGAGCTGAACCGGGAGCCCGAGCGCGGCCTCTATTCGGTCCGCGTCGCCGTCGTCGAGAAGCCCGCCGCGACCACAGCTTGACCGCCTCCGGAAAGGCGCCATGCTCGGCGCGCCAATCCCGGGGGATTTCGTCCATGCGCCTTGCCTTCTCCGTCGCCGCCGCCATCGCCCTCCTTTCCGCCACCGCCGCCCGGAGCGAGACGCCGCCGGACCGCTGGCATGCCAAGGCGCGCGAGATTCTCGAGCGCTCGATCGCCTTCGAGACCGTGCAGGGGCGCGGCCGGATGCCGGCTTATGCCGACTATCTCGCCGGGGAATTCCGGGCCGCCGGCCTCGAGAACGTCACCATCCACCCCTATGAGATCCAGCGCCCGGACGACCGCACCGCCGCCTTGATCTTGCGCTGGCCCGCCGCGAGGCCATCCGGCCGCAAGGCGATGCTGATCATGGCCCATATGGACGTGGTCGAGGCGCGGCGGGAGGATTGGTCGCGCGATCCCTTCGTGCTCGGCGAGGCGGACGGCTATTTCTACGGGCGCGGCGTCTGGGACAACAAGGCCGGCCTGGTCGCGGTCACCGCCGCCTTGCTTCGCCTGCGCGCCGAGGGTTTCCGGCCGACGCGCGATATCCTGGTCCTGTTCACCGGCGACGAGGAGACGATCGGGCACGGCGCCGATATGGCCGCCAACCGCTGGATCGATACGTCGACGCTCGATTTCGCGCTCAACTCCGATGCCGGCGGCGGCGCCTTCCTGGAAAATGGCAGCCTGCTCGGCTTCGGCATCCAGACCGCCGAGAAGACCTATCAGAGCTATACCCTGACCGCGACCAACCCCGGCGGCCACAGCTCCCGCCCGCGTCCGGACAATGCGATCTACGCGCTCGCCCATACGCTCCAGCGGCTGGAGACCTACCGCTTCGCGCCGATGCTGAACGAGACCACCCGCGCCTATTTCACCCATCGCGCGACCAGCGCCGAGCCGGCGCTGGCGGCCGCGATCCGGCGCTGGCTGGCCAATCCGGACGATGGCGAGGCCGCCGACATCGTCGAGGCCGCGCCCACCGAGACGGGCATCACCCGCACGCGCTGCGTGGCGACGCGGCTGGACGGCGGCCATGCCGACAATGCCTTGCCGCAGCTCGCCCGGGCGACCGTGAACTGCCGCATCTTCCCGGGCGTCGATCCCGCCAGCGTGCTGGCGACGCTGCGGCAACTCGGCGCGCCGGACAATGTCGCGGTCGAGCCGGTCGAGCCCGCCCGCCCGACCGGCGCCTCGCCGCTCCGGCCCGACGTGGTCGGCGCCTATACGGCGGCGGTGCGGGCCCGCCATCCGGGCGCGGCGGTGGTGCCCGACATGAGCCCCGGGGCGACGGACGGCCTCTATTTCCGGGAGCGCGGCGTGCCGGTCTACGGCGTGGACGGCTCCTGGATCGTGACGCCAGTGGACGAGCGCGCCCATGGCCGCGACGAGCGCATCCCGGTCCGCGCTTTCTATCAGGACGTCGACCACTGGGCGGACCTCATCCGCCGGCTGGCGGGCTGAGCCGGTCGCGCCGGCCTTACTGGGCCTCTTCCGCCGGCGCCTGCTCCTCCGCCGTGCCGGGCTCGGCCGGCGCGTCCTGCGCGGGGGCAGCGCCCGCGGTGGCCGGACCGGCCGCCTCGCAGCTGAGCCCGAAGCGCCCGCCGGTCGCATCGCGCGGGGCCACGCAATTGACCCTCTGCTCGGCGCCGTTCGCATCCCGGAGCACGGCATGGCCCGCCATCGTGTCGGCGTTGCGCTCGGCCATCGCCACTTCGACCACGGTCAGGCCCTGCGCCTGATATTGCTGGCGGATGGAATTCTTGGTCGTTTCGATCAGCGCCTGGTCGATCACCTGGCCGCAAGTCCCCTGATAGCCCTGTCCGCCCGGACGCATCACGCAATTGACCCGGGCGACATTGCCGTCGGCCGTGCGCACCAGGGCATGGCCCTGATAGCCGCCGTCGGGCTGCTTGGTCATGCTGACCTCGGTGACGTTGCCGGCGGAGGAAAGCTGGGTACGGACCGCATCCTCGACCCGCCCCTGCTCGTTGCAGCCCGCCAGCAGCGCCGCGGCGCCCGACGCAAAGACAATCGCCCGCATGCCGTCCCCCCTTTTTCGTGGCGCGGCCAGCGTCACCCGATTCCGCCCGCCGCGCAAGTCGCGGGGCGCTTGCGAAAGAAAAAATCGCGGCCCGCGCAAAAAAAGTTCGAAAAGGCGGAACCAACCGGTGCCGCCCTCGTTCAGCAACCCGGATAGTGACCTTTTGCCCCCCCGCTCTCGCTATCCAGAACATGAGCCCGGACGCGCCGACCTCCCCCCCCCCCGGTAGCGCGTCCGGGCTCAACATTTTTCGGGGTTCCAGCACTTCAGCGTCTCATCGGATCGTTTCGGCGCGGAATCGTCGGGCCGCCCACGGCGCGCGGAACCGAACGCGGGAGCGAACATTACCTGCATCAATGGCGCGGCGCGCTTTCGCCCCGCTGCCTCGTTCAGGAGGGTCAAATGAGGAAGTTCTTCGCGATGCTGGCGCTGTCGACCACGTTGTTCGCCGCCACGGCCTGCAACACCGTGCGCGGCGCGGGCCAGGACGCCCAGTCCGCCGCGAACGCGGTCGACCGCGAGATGTAGGAACCCCAACAGGGTCAGAGGAACTGAGGCGCCGCAAGGCGCCTCTTTTTTAGGCGGCCTCGCCGGCTTCCCTGGCCTTCTTGGCCCGCCGCTTCTCGCTGACCCACATGGCGAGCAGCGAGATTTCGTAAAGGATGGCGAGCGGCCCGGCGAGCAGGAGCTGGGAGATCACGTCCGGCGGGGTCAGCACCGCGGCCACGACGAAGGCGATGACGATGGCGTAGCGCCGCCCCCGCTTCAGCTGCTGGCGCGTCACCAGTCCCGCCGCGTTCAGCAGCATCAGCAGCACGGGAAGCAGGAAGGCGACGCCGAAGCCGAACAGGAAGCGCATCGCGAAGGACAGGTAATTGCCGATCCCGGGCAGCGCCTCCGCCTGCACGCCGCCGATATTGCCCTGGTAGCTCATCAGGAAATGCAGGGCGACGGGCATGCAGAAATAATAGGCCATCGCCGCGCCGGCCAGGAACAGGAACGGCGTCAGGATCAGGAAGGGCGCGAACGCCTTCTTCTCCTTCGAATAGAGGCCGGGGGCGACGAAGCGCCAGATCTGGTTGGCGATGAACGGGAATGACACCATCAGGGCGGCGAAGAAGGCGACCTTGATCTCCGCGAAGAAGGCCTCGAAGATGCCGGTATAGACGAGCCTGCCCTGCCCCGCCGCGAGCAGGGGCTGGGCCAAGAAGCCGAAGATCGGCCGGGCCTGCCACAGGCAGATGCCGAAGGCGACGCCGAGCACCACCACGCACAGCAGCAGCCGCTTCCTCAGCTCGATCAGATGTTCGAGCAGCGGCGCCTTGCTCTTGTCGAGCTCGGCCTCCTCGGCGGTCCGGCGGTCGCTCATGCGCCGTCATCCTTGGCGGCGGGCGCCGCCTTGGGGATGGGCGGCGCGGAGCCGCTGGCCGCGCCGATGCCGGCGCGACGGGGCGGCGGCTTCGGCCGGTTGTCGTTCGCGCGCGCGCCGCGGCGGGGCGCCGGCTTCGGCGCGGCGTCGAGCGGCTCGGGCCAGCCCTCGCCCGCCGGCGCATTGCCCTTGGCCGGCCAGTCCTCCTCGCCCTCCGGGGCGGGCGGGCTCGGCACCATCGGATGCTCGCGCATGATCCGCTCGTTGTCCGACTGCCACTTCTTTTCCATGTCCGCGAGCTCGGCCTCGCGCATCATATTGTCGACGCCGCTGCGGAAATGGCGGGCCATGCCGCGCATCTGGCCGAGGAAATTGCCGATCGAGCGCATCACGCGCGGCAGATCCTTCGGGCCGATCACCACGAGGGCGACGACCGCGATCAGCAGCAGCTCGGCGGAATCGATCCCGAACATGGCGCCCTTTCCCGCCCCTCAGGCGGTCAGGCCTGGTTGCGGTCGGTCTCGGTCGGACGGACGGGTTCGGCCGGGGCGGGCGCGGCGGCGGGAGCGGGCGGCGCCGGGACCTCGGGGGTGCGCTCGGCCGCGAGCCGGCGCGGCTCCTGCTGCTGCTCCTCGTCCTCCGACATGCCCTTCTTGAAGCTCTTGATGCCCTTGGCGACGTCACCCATCAGCCCGGAGACCCGGCCCGCGCCGAACAGCAGGACAATCACGAGGATAACCACGATCCAGTGGATCAGGCTGAAACCACCCATTTCAAAAATCTCCCAATGCCCGGCCTATCTAGGCCTCTTCGGCGTCACTTTCCAGTTCGACCTCATCCTCGTCCCCGTCCGGACCCTCCAGGCCGAGCCGCTCGAGCGCCGTGTCGACCGGATCGAGCAGCCCCGCCGCCTTGAGATCGTCCATTCCGGGCAGGTCACGGCGGCTCTTAAGCCCGAAATGTGAAAGAAATTCTTGGGTGGTGGCATAGGTGAGCGGGCGGCCGGGCACCTCGCGCCGACCGGCGGGACGGACCCAGCCCGCCTCCATCAGCACGTCAAGCGTGCCCTTGGAGATCTGGACACCGCGGATCGCCTCGATCTCGGCCCGGCTGACCGGCTCGTGATAGGCGATGATCGCCAGCGTCTCGACCGCGGCGCGGCTGAGCTTGCGGCTCTCCTCGCGCTCGCGCCTGAGAATATGGGCGAGGTCCGCGGCGGTCTGGAAGTGCCAGCGCCCGCCCCGCTCGACGAGCTCGACGCCGCGCCCGGCATAATGGTCCTGCAGCGACGCCAGCGCCGCCTTCACGTCCAGGCCCTCGCCGACATACAAAGCGAGGTCGCCCGGCGTCATCGGCTCGGCCGCGGCGAACAGGGTCGCCTCGACGGCGCGCTCGGCGTCCGACAGCTCGATCATGCCGCCCTCACGTACAGAGGCGCGAACACCTCGTCCTGCTGCAGGGAGATCTTGCCGAGCCGGGCGAGCTCCAGCGTCGCGACGAAGGAGGAGGCCAAAGCCGACTTGCGATATTCCGGATCCTGAGTCGCCGGCAGGAAGCTCTCCAGCCGGGTCCATTCCAGCTTCGCCCCGATCATCGTCTCCAGCCGGTGGATGGCCTCGTCCAGCGTCATCACCGGCCGCCTGGAGACGATATGGACGCTCGGCTGCGTCCGCGCCCGGACGATGCCGTAGGCGGAGATCAGGTCGTACAGGTCGGCCTGCCAGACCGACTTGCGCATCACCTTCAGGCCCTCGGGCGCCGGCCTCGGGAAGACGTCACGGCCGATCCGGTCCCGGCCCATCAGCCGCGCCCCGGCCTCGCGCATCGCCTGCAGCCGCTGCAGGCGCAGCTGCAGCCGCATCGCCAGCTCCTCGGGCGAGGGATCGACGGTCGGATCCTTGGGCAGGAGCAGACAGGATTTCAGATAAGCGAGCCAGGCCGCCATGACGAGATAGTCGGCCGCGATCTCCAGCCTGAGCTTCTTCGCATCGTGGATGAAGGCGAGATATTGCTCGACGAGGGCGAGGATCGAGATCTTGGCGAGATCGACCTTCTGGCTGCGCGCCAGCGTCAGCAGCAGATCGAGCGGCCCTTCCCAGCCGTCCAGATCGAGCGTCAGCCGTTCCGACGCCGCCGCGGCGGGCCCGGTCTCCAGCTCGAAATCGTCCTCGGAGTCGCTCATCTCGCCGCAAGCCTAGGAGGCGCAGGGGCCGGAGTCGAAGGCCAAAGCGCAGTTTTCCACAACGTTCAGCTTCGGGCCATCCGCCTGCTGGCAAACAGGGCCGCATGAAACGCTCCGCCATCCTCGCCGCCGCCACCGCGGCCCTGCTCACCGCCTCCGTCGCCCAGGCGCGCGCGCTCGATCCGCGCCGCGCGCCCGGCCAGAGCGAGCCGGTGCCCGCCAATTGCCCGCTGACCGTCGGCTTTTCGAGCTACGGCCCGGGGATCGACCGGCCCACCTTGCTCAATGTCGAGCGCCTGCTGAACGGCGATCGCGGCGTGCGCGGCGTCAGCCGCCACCGCTGGGGCCGCGAGGGCGAAATCACCCTGTGCGCCCGCACGCGCAGCGCCCGCGACGCCGCCCGCCTCGCGCAGCGCATCCGCGCCATGATCCCGGCGCGGCCGCGCGGCCCGGTCCGGATCGAGCTGGCCGGCCGGCTCCGCTACGAGACGCCGGCGCCGCGCCACTGACCCTCGTCGAAGCCGCGCCGCGCTTGGCCGAAAGCCGGGCGCGGCGCCGCCGCGACGCGCCTAGAAGCAAGCGGGGACATGAATGGGGGAAACCGCCATGCGTCCCGTCGCGCCAATCCTCGCCGCCTTGCTCTGCCTCGGCGCCGCCGCGCCGTTCCGGCCGGGCTGGCACCTCGTCCCCGGCCAGATCGACGCCCAAGGCCGCAAGGGGCCGGACGGCAACAGCATCTTCCTCGACGCGCCCGAGGGGCTGATCCTGGTCGATACCGGCCGTCATCCCGCGCATAGCGCGGCCCTGCTCGCTTATGCGCGCCAGCGCGGCCGGCCGATCGCCGCGATCGTCAACACCCACTGGCATCTCGATCACAACACCGGCAATGGCGAGGTCCGCGCCGCCTTTCCCGCCGCGCCGCTCTACGCGAGCGCGGCGATCGAGGGCGCCCTGACCGGCTTCCTGCCGGAGAGCCGGCGCCGCACCGAACAGGCGCTCGCCGCGGGCCAGATCCCGGAGAGCGCGCGGCCGGAGCTCCGGCGCGCCTTCGACGTCATGGACCATCCCGAGCGGCTGCGCCCGACCCGCACCGTCACCCGCTCCGGTCCGATGACCATCGCCGGCCGGCGCCTGCGGGTGAACCTCGCGCCCTGGGCGGCGACCGAGGGCGACGTCTGGCTCTACGATCCGGCGCTGCGGCTGGCGATCGTCGGCGATCTGGTGGTCGGGCCCGTGCCCTTCATGGACACGGCCTGCCCGGAAGGCTGGCGCGACGCGCTCGACCGGATCGCGGCGACGCCCTTCGTCACCCTGATCCCGGGCCATGGCGCGCCGATGGACCGGCCCGCCTTCCTCGCCTGGCGCGCCGCTTATAACGCCTTCGTCGAATGCGGCCGCTCTGACCGGCCGCGCGCCGACTGCATCGCCGGCTGGCGGCGCGGCGCGGCCCGCTTCATCCCGGCCGGAAGCGAGGCGCTCGTGGAGCGCCTCGCCGGCTATTATCTGGATTCAAGGCTGCGCGCCGCTCCGGAAGAGCGACGGCGTCAGTGTATCGGGCGCAGGAACCGGGGCTCCTGAGCGACCCGGGCCGTGGCGGCCCGCTCGCGCCAGTAGCTGGCCAGCCGCGCGTCCGGCGCGACGCCGACGCCATGCTGGAAGCCGTCGGCCAGCGCCCGCATCGCGAGCCCGTCGCCGCGCAGCGCGGCTTCGTAGAACCAGCCCATCGCCGCGGTGGCGTCGGCGTCGACGTCGCCCTCGCCGCGCAGCAGGATCAGGCCGATCGAGCGCATCGCCGGGACCGAGCCCTCGCGGGCGCCATGCTGGAACCAGGCGAGGCTCTGCCGCGCGCCATAATAATTGAAGGCCGCCACGCCGCATTGATATTCGCGGCCGCGGCAGGCGGCGATGCCGCGCTCCGGCGGGGCGGTGCCGCCGTAAATGGGCGGGCCGACGGCGCGGGCGCCGCGCGGATCAGCGGCGGCCGGGGTCGCATAGGCCGCGACGGCGGTCGCGGCGGCGAGAGCGAACAGACGAAGCTTCATCCTTGATCTCCTCTGCGTTGGTGCCGCGCCCCCACGGCATCGCCCATTTGCACCCGGAAATATCTGTAAATGCAAGAAGAATATTATTCCGCCGAAACGGAACAATCAGCCGTTTCGGCTCGCCTCGGTGAGCGCGACGCGGACCGTCGCCATGTCCGCCTCGAACCGCGCGCGCAGCGCCTCGTCCGACAGCGCGGCGGCGTCCACGACCTGGCTCATCGCGAGGCCGATGCGCAAGGTCGCCCCCCAGCTTCCGTCGGGCAGGCGCACGCATTTGACCGGCTGGCCGACGCGGACGCCGGCGAGCGCCATCGCCTTGTGCCAGGCCTGGGCGTCCTCGAAGCGCGCGCCGCCGTCCGTCAGGCCGGACAGATCCAGCGTGGATAGGGTGCGCATCTCGATCGGATGCGTGTCCGCATCCTCGACATGGCCGGGCGGATAGGGCGCGACCCGGCGGGCGGGCAGCGGCGCGACCATCTCGCCGCGCACCGCGGCGTGGAACGCGCGGATCACGCGCCAGACCGTCTCCGTCGGCAGGGCCTGGAACCGCTCCAGCTCGAACAGGCTCGCCTCCAGCCGGAGCAGCAGGCCGGCATTGACCGTGTCCGGCAGGATCGCCGCGCCCGGCCAGCCCGCCGGCCACTCGGCGCGGCGGAAGATGGTCGCCAGCCCCTCGGCCAGCGGCGGCGCCCTGACGGCTAGGACAGGCGGCACCAGGGCGAAGCCGCTGAACGGCGGCCCGCCCATGAACTTGGAGCCGGTGATGAAGACGATCGCCCCGCGGGCGAGATAGTCGCGCACCGCCTGGCTGGTGATCCGCGCCTGGCAGGCATCCACGACCAGGGTCATCGCCTCTTCATGGGTTGCGGCGAGCACGTCCACGTCCGCCAGCGAGGGCAGGATCAGGCCGGTCTTGGAGCCGTGCACGAGATGGACGAGGCTGTGCCGGCTCGCGGCCCGGGCGGCGGCGATCGAATCGCCCATCCGCGCCGCGATCTCCGCCGATTCCCTGACCCGGCCGTCGCCGTCGCGGACCGGCACGTCGAGCAGGTCGACGATGGCGTCGCCGAGGCCGGCCACCTTCTGGCCCGGCGCGACCGGCGCGCAGAGCGCGGTCTCGTTCGCGAAATAGCGGCCATGCGCCGAATAGATGCAGCCGCTGCCGACCTCGTCCGCGCCGAGCAGCACCGCATTGGTCCCGCCCGGCGCGCGCCCGGCGACCAGAGCGAGCGCGACATATTCGAGGTCCGTGCCCGACGGCGCGAAGACGATCTCCGTGTCCGCCGGCACGCCGTAGGCGGCGCGGATGCGGCCGCGCATCGCCTCCAGCCGCGCCGCATAGACGGATGGCGACGGCGCCTCGCCCACCTCGGCCAGCACCGCCTCGGCGCGGGCGAAGGCGGCGGCGGAAATGTCGTTGGCGGTAGAGGAGGCGTAAGCCAGCACGTCGGCGCGGGGCCGCGGCGCGCTGTAATAGCGGTTCAGGCCGGTCGCTTCATCCAGGACGATGCGGGCGTCGCAGCCCTCGGTCATGAGCTGGGCGGCGTCGGGTCTCTCAACGCAAACAGTCATCACGCTTGCTGCTACCTTGCACACGCCTCGGGACGCGACTAACGCCGCCCCATATCGGCTGGCGCGGCAGGGGAACAGGGGCCGCCCGGCACTTTTTTGTATCAGAAAGTCGCATGTCCTCCTCACATCTCCCCGCCATCGAACCGCGCGTCATCCCGGCCGAAGCCCGGGAAAGGCTGCGCATCATGTTCATCGCCAAGCACGCCAAATGGGGCGGCGGCCTGCATCCCGACGACGGCAATCACGCACTCTACCATGTGGAGACGCGCGAGGTGCTGGAAGGGCTCGGCCTGAACCTCGTGCTCGAGGACCGGTACGAGGCCCTGTTCGAGAAGCCGGACGTCGATTTCGTCTTTCCCCTGCTCAACCGCGGCGGCTTCCTGAACAGCGAGATGATGCTGCCTTTGCTCTGCACGCGGCTCGGCCTGCCCTATCTAGGCGCGACGCCGATTCTGCGCGGGCTCGCCGACGACAAGCATCTCACCAAGATGGCCTGCGTCGCGCGCGGCGTGCCGACCGCGCCCTGGACCATCTACCGCAACGGCGCGCCGGTGGAGCGGGACCGCTGTCCGGCCGGCGAACGGCTGGTGATCAAGCCCAACGCCTCCTCGGCGAGCTGGGGCGTGCAGGACGCGCACGACTGGACGGGGGTCGAGGCCGCGGTCGCCTCGATCCACGCCGAGGGCCATGACGCGATCGTCGAGCCCTTCCTCAACGGCAGCGACGTCGAGGTCCCGGTCATCACCATCGACGGCGAGCCCGTCGTGATGCCGATGATGCTGTTCGAGCAGGCGGATCCGACCCACCTGCGCACCTATTACGAGAAGCGCGACCTGGTGGAGCGGGCGAGCAAATACGAGCTCGTGCCCTTCGACAATGCGGAGTTCACGCCGCGGATCGCCGAGCTCACCCGGCAGATGGCCGAGGAATATCGGCCGTTCGACTATGGCCGCTTCGAGTTCCGCCTCGACGCCGCCACCGGCGAGCTCAACTTCCTCGAGGTGAACCTGCAGGCCAATCTTTGGTCGCAGAAGGTCTATGGCCGCTCGGCGGTGCTGGCGGGCATGACCCAGTCCCAGCTGATCGAGACCATCCTCTACGAGGGGCTGCGGAGGCACGGGTTGCTCGACGCCGCGTGAGGCGCCAACATTTGTTTTTCGCAATGTTCGGGTGCCGCGGTTGCGCCTGTCACGGACGCGTGATTAGCGCGCATCATGTCTGATCAGCGTTTCACGGTCGTCATCCTCGCCGCGCAGCGTAACGGCAAACTGGATCCCCTCGCCGCGGAGGCGGGCGTCACCCACAAATGCCTGGTGCCGATCGGCGGGCGGCCGCTGCTCGCCCATGTCCTGTCCGCGCTCGCTTTTGTCGACGGGATCGGCGCGATCAGCATCTCGGTCGAGGATGGGGCGGCGGAGCGGCTGCGCGCGATCACCGACCAGTTCGATCTTCCGGTCCGCTTCGTCACCGCCGCCGACAATATCGCCGACAGCGTCTATCGCGCGGCGGAGGGCAGCACCGGCCCGGTGGTGATCACCACCGCCGACAATGTCCTGCTGACCCCGGGCGCGGTGCGCCAGGTCGCCGAGAAGCTGCTCGCCGGCGACGACGCCGTGGTCGCGCTCGCCCGCAAGGAGGACATTCTCGCCGCCCATCCGCAGGCGCAGCGCAACTTCTACAAATTCCGCGACGGCGGCTTCTCCAATTGCAATCTCTACGGCCTGTCGCGCGCCGGCCTGAAGGCCGCCGAGGCGTTCCGCGAAGGCGGCCAGTTCTTCAAGCATCCGATGCGGATCGCGCGCGCCTTCGGCCTGATCAACTTGGTCGTCATGCGCTACGGCCTGGTCTCCACCGAGGGTGCGATGGGCCGGCTCGGCAAGAGGTTCGGAATCAGGGCGTCGCGCGTGATCCTCTCCGACGGCGCCCATGCCGTCGACGTCGACAACCGCCGCACCTACGACATCGCCGCCATGCTCTTGGAAAAACGCGCCGCCTGAGACGGCTTGAGTGTTGAGCCCGGCGGACCTTGCCGCTATCGCCTCCCCCGCAAAGGGATAGAGCGCATGGCTGAATTCACGCTTCCGAAGAACAGCAAGATCAGGAAGGGCAAGGCGCACGCGGCGCCGGCCGGCGCGCCGCGGACCAAGAAGTTCAAAATCTACCGCTACGATCCCGACAGCGGCGAGAATCCGCGCTACGACACCTATGAGGTCGATCTGGACAGCTGCGGCCCGATGGTCCTCGACGCGCTCATCAAGATCAAGTCGGAGCAGGATCCGGGGCTCACCTTCCGCCGCTCGTGCCGCGAGGGGATTTGCGGCTCCTGCTCGATGAACATGGCCGGCAAGAACGGCCTCGCCTGCACCACCGCGATCGAGGATCTGAAGGGCGAGGTCCGGATCACGCCGCTGCCGCACATGGACGTGATCAAGGACCTGGTGCCGGACTTCACCCATTTCTACGCGCAATATGCCTCGATCGAGCCCTGGCTGAAGACCAAGACGCCGACGCCCTCGGGCAAGGAGCGCCTGCAATCGCCCGACGACCGGGCGAAGCTGGACGGCCTCTACGAGTGCATCCTGTGCGCCTGCTGCTCGACCTCCTGCCCCAGCTATTGGTGGAATTCGGACCGCTTTCTCGGTCCCGCCATCCTGCTCCAGGCCTATCGCTGGCTCGCCGACAGCCGCGACGAATATGCGGGCGAGCGGCTCGACGAGCTGGAGGATCCGTTCCGCCTCTATCGCTGCCACACGATCATGAACTGCGCGAACGTCTGCCCCAAGGGCCTGAACCCGGCCAAGGCGATCGCCGAGACCAAGAAGATGCTGCTCGAGCGGGCGGTCTGAACCCATGGTCGCGGAAGGAACCAGGCTCGACGGCGGCTGCCTCTGCGGCGCGATCCGCTACACGCTGACCGGCCCGAGCGCCTTCGTCTCGCAATGCTGCTGCAAGGACTGCCAGAAGGCGACCGGCACCGGCCACACCACCATCGTCGGCATCCACCGCAGCCAGCTCGCGCTGGAGGGGACGCCCAAGACCTATACGAACAGCGGCGATACCGGCGGCAGGGTGACCCGCCATTTCTGCGGCGAATGCGCCGGCCGGCTGTACACGTCGGGCGATCTGCCCGGCGAGATGATCATGGTCCAGGCGGGCTCGCTCGACGACCCGGACGCCATCTATCCGGACAGCGTCATCTACCTCAAGGACGCGCCGCGCTGGGATCATTTCGATCCGGATATCCCCAAGTTCGAGGCGATGCGGCCGCGGCCGACCCACGTGACGCCCGGCCCGGTCTGAGCGGCAAATGCGCTGCACCGGCACCGCATGGCTCTTCGCCTGGGTGATTTCGGTCTTCCTGCCGAGCGCCGTCATCGCCGCGCTCGGCCTCTCCGGCCCCGCACAGGCGGCCGGCAACATCTTCGCCGCCAGCTGGAAGGTAGCGGACGACATGGCCCCGGCGGCCAAGCTGCTGCTCGGCGCCCTGCTCCTGCTGTTTCTCGCTTTGTCCGCCCGCCGCCTGAAGAGCCGGCTGGGCCTCGCGCTGCTCGTCAATGCCCTGCTCGGGGCCCTGGCGATGATCGCCCCCTTGCTGCTGCTGCCGGCCGACTGGTCGCGCGGCTTCGGGATCGGCCTTGGCGGAGCCCGGCTCGATCCGGCGCTCCTGCCCGTCTATCTGGGCGGCGGGATCGCGGCGGGTCTGCTCTTCACCCTGCTCCAGCGCCGCTGCGCCGCCCGGCAGGCGCGGCCCTGACGCCCGAACCCGCCTTGCAAGGCCGGCCCTTTCCCGCCACTGCGGCGTGATGGACGCCCACCCGCTGATCGACCACCGGCCCGATCCCGACCATCCCGGCTGGTGGAGCTGGGACGTGAAGACCGACGACCGCTTCAACCAGGTGGTCGGCAAATTGCTGGTCCGCGAGAACGGCCCCGGCCGGGCGATCTGCCGCATGTTCCCCGACAAGAGCCATTCCAATCTCGGCGACATGGTCCATGGCGGCGCGATCCTGACCCTGATCGACATGGCCCTGTTCGCCGGGGGCCGGATGACCGGCGTGGACGTGACCGGCGGAGTGACGCTCGATCTCTCCGCCCGCTTCCTCGCCCCGGGCCGGATCGGCATCCCCCTCGACGCCGAGCTCGAATTGCTGCGCGAGACCGGCCTGCTCGCCTTCTTCGACGGGCGCGTCACCCAGGAGGGCGCGCTGGTCGCCTCCTTTACCGGCGCCCTGCGCAAGGCGCCCCGCAAACCGTGACGGATGTCGCCGGGCGCTATGCCGCGCTGGTCGCGGCGGGGGAGCTTCGACCCGATCCCGACCAGGCGGCGGCGGTGCGGGTGCTGGAGGAGCTGGCCGACGAACTGGCCGAGACGAAGAGCCGCGGCTCGCTCATCTGGCGGCTGGCCGGGCGCATGAAGGCGCCGCCGGCGGGCGTCTATATGTGGGGCGGGGTCGGGCGCGGCAAATCCATGCTGATGGACCTCGCCTTTCACTGCATTCCCTATGCGCCCAAGCGGCGCGTCCATTTCCACGAATTCATGCTGGAGGTGCACGAGCGCCTCCGCGCCGAGCGGGCCAGGGAGGAGGGCGACCCGATCCCGCCCGTGGCCAGGGCCATCGCCGCCGAGGCGAAACTGCTCTGCTTCGACGAGATGGTGATCAACAACAGCGCCGACGCGATGATCCTCTCGCGGCTCTTCGCGCAACTGCTGGAGGCGGGCGTCACCGTCATCACCACCTCGAACCGGCCGCCCCGCGACCTCTATCTCGGCGGCCTGAACCGCGAGCTCTTCCTCCCCTTCATCGCCCTGATCGAGCGCGAACTGAAGGTGGTGCCCCTGAACGGCCCGACCGATTATCGCCTGCACCGGCTCGGCGGCATGCCGACCTGGTATGTGCCGAACGGGCCGGACGCGACCAGGGCGCTGAGCGAGGCCTTCTTCCGCCTCACCGATTATCCGCCGGAGGACCGCGCCAACGTGCCGAGCGAGGATTTGAAGCTCCCCGGCGGGCGGACCTTGCACGTGCCCAAGAGCCTGAAGGGCGTCGCCGTCTTCTCCTTCAAGCGGCTCTGCGGCGAGGCGCGGGGCGCCCCGGACTATCTCGCCGTCGCCCGCCATTTCCACAGCGTGATCCTGGTCGGCATCCCGAAGCTCGGCCCCGAGAATCGCAACGAGGCGGCACGCTTCGTCACCCTGATCGACGCGCTCTACGAGCATAAGGTGAAGCTGCTCGCCGCCGCCGACGCCCAGCCGCAGGACCTCTACGTCGCCGGCGACGGCGCCTTCGAGTTCGAGCGCACCGCCTCGCGGCTGCTGGAGATGCAGAGCGCCGATTATCTGGCCCTGGGCCATGGCGAGGACTGAGCGACGGTGGCGCTGAAGACGCTCCGCGATCCCGACGCGATCCTCGGCGAAGGCCTCGCCGCGATCCGCGCGCAATTCCAGGTGCCGGTGGATTTCCCGCCCGAAGTGACCGCCGCCGCCGAGGCCGCGGCGCGGCGCCCGCCCGCCGACCATGTCGACCGCACCGCCCTTCCCTTCGTGACGCTCGATCCCGCCGGCTCGACCGATCTCGACCAGGCCTTCACCATCGAGCGGGCCGGCAGCGACCTGCTGCTGCGCTACGCCATCGCCGACGTCGCCTGGTTCGTGAAGGATGGCGATGTCGTCGACGCCGAGGCCTGGCGGCGCGGCGCCACCCTCTATCTGCCCGACGGCAAGGCGCGCCTCTACCCGGCGGCGCTCAGCGAACGGGCGGCGAGCCTGCTCCCGGACGGGCCCCGCCCGGCGGTGATCTTCGCCGTCCGCGTCGCGCCGGACGGCAGGGCCAGCCTCGACGGCGCCGAGCGGGCTTTGATCCGCAGCCGCGCCAAGCTCGCCTACGCCACCGTGGCCGATGCCGACCTCCCCGCGGGCTTCCCGGAACTCTCCGCGCGCATCCAGGCGGCGGAGGCCAGGCGCGGCGCGGCCCGCGTCGATCCGCCCGAGCAGGAGGTGGCCGCGGAGGATGGCCGCTACCGCCTCGTCTTCCGCACCCGCTACCCGTCCGAGGCCCGCAACGCCGCCCTCTCGCTCGCCGCCAATCTCGCCGTCGCCGAGGCGCTGCAGGCGCATCGCACCGGCCTGTTCCGGGTCATGGCCGGCCCCGATGAGCGCGCCGTCCGGAGGCTGCGCTTCACCGCCCGCGCGCTCGATTTGGCCTGGCCGGCGGACCGGTCCCTGCGCGACATGGAGCGCGCGCTCGATCCGGCGGACCCGAAGCAGGCCGCCTTCATGGCCGCGATCCGCCGCGCCGGCGCGGGCGCCGCCTATCAGCCCTGGCGAGAGGGCGAGACGCCCTGGCACGCGGCTCTGGCCGCCACCTACGCCCATGCCACCGCCCCGCTCCGCCGCCTCGCCGACCGCTATGTCGTGCAGGCGGCGCTCGCCGTCGCCAACGGCCGGCCCGTGCCTGACACGGTGACCGACGCCTTCGCCCGGCTGCCGCGGGTCATGGCCCGCGCCGACGCGCGGGGCGGCCAGATCGAGCGCGCCGTGATCGACCTGGCCGAGACGGTGATGCTTCGGGACAGGGTCGGCGAGACCTTCGCGGCGGTGGTCACCGACCGCGACGAGCGCGGCGCCCGCATCCAGCTGCGCGACCTGCCCGTCGTCGCCCGCGTTGCCGCGCACCAGGTTGATCCCGGCGAGACGATAAATGTGAAGCTCACCGCCGCCGATCCCGAGACCCGCAAGCTGACCTTCCAGCGCTTGGCGGGAGACTGAGACGGCCGCTTGTTCCCGGCTCCCGTGCTTGCTACAAGTGTAGCATATGGGACAGCCGATGATCCTTCGCCTCTGCCTGCTGGTGCTGGGCCTCGTCCTGGTGCCCGCCCCGCTTGCCGCCTCGCCCACCGGCACCTGGTCCGGCGCCTTCACGCGCGACGGCGCCGACCTCGCGGTGACCTTGCGGATCGAGGGCAGGACGGCCCTGCTCTCCGCCGACGCCCTTCGCATCGTCGATTTCCCGTTGCGCAACGTGGCGATCGACGGCGATCGCATCGCCTTCGAGCTGGCGGGAGACGCCAGCGTGACCCGGTTCGAAGGCCGCGTCGAAGGCCGGCGCCTGGCCGGGACGATGACCGAGGCGGGTCGTCCCGGCAGCTTCGCCCTCGTCCGTCGTTCGGCCGACGCGGCCTCGCCGTGCGTCGACCGGCCGGCCTCGTTCGCGAACGGGCCCGTGGCGCTGAGCGGCACCCTGCTCCGGCCGCGGCGCGGCCCCGCGCGTCCCGCCGCGATGCTCCTCGTCCACGGCTCCGGGCCGGAGAGCCGCGACGCCGGCCGCTTCCTGGCGACGGCCCTGTGCCGGGCGGGCGTCGCGGCGTTGATCTACGACAAGCGCGGCGTCGGCGCCTCGACCGGCGACTGGCGCGGCGCGCCGTTCGCGGACCTGGCCGGCGATGCCGTGGCCGGCCTCGCCTGGCTTGTCGTCCAGACCGACATCGACCCGCGCCGCCTCGGCCTCTACGGCCACAGCCAGGGCGGCGCGATCGCCCCGCTGATCGCCAACCGCTCGCCGCACGTCGCCTTCGTGGTCGCCGCATCCGGTGCGGCCATAGCGATGCGCGAGGTCGAGCGCTTCAGCCTGCTGAACGCGGTCCGTCCGCTGGCCCGGGACGCGGCGGACGCCGCCGAGGCGCGCGCCTATGTGGACCGGCTGATCGCCACCGCTGGCACCGGCGCGGGGCTCGACGCTTTCATCGCCGACGCCGCGCGCTTCCGGGACCGGCGCTGGTTCGCCATGGTCGCGCCGCCGCCGGCCGACGCCGGCTATTGGCGCCTGTCGCGCGCCACTTTCGCTTATGATGCGGCCGCCGAGTGGGGCCGCGTGCGCGTCCCGGCCCTGCTGCTGTTCGGCGACCGGGACGAACGCACCCCGGTCGAGGCCAGCGTCGCGGCGCTGCGCGCGCTCGGCAACCGCCGGCTCAGGATCGAGATATTGCCCGGCGCCGGCCATGCCTTCGATCTGGCGGCCCAAGGCCCCTGGCCGCGGGTCGCGCCCGGCTATCCCGGCCTCATCGTCGCCTTCGCGGCGGCGCGCTAGGCCAGGAACTCCTTCGCCGCCGCCAGGAAGCGCGCCCAGCCGGGCTCCTCCTCCATCAGCAGGTGATTGGGGCTGTCGATCGCCATGAAGCGCGCGCCGGGGATCCGCGCCGCGATGCCGCGCCCCGCCTCGAACGGCACCACCGAGTCCGTGGTCGAATGCGCCACCAAAGTCGGCGCCGTCACCTTGCCGAGCAAAGCGCGCACGTCGATCCGCGAGAGCACCCGCTGCAGCATCTCCGCATTTTCCGGCGAGGTCGTCATGCGCTGCAGCTCGTTGAACCAGGCCTGCTGCTCCAGCGTCGAATGGGGGAGGAAGAGCGAGGTGAACATCTGCCGGAAGGCGGGATTGTCGAGACCCCAGCCCTCGCGGGTCAGGTCCAGCATGGCCTGCCGCCGCGCCACCTCCGCCGGCGTCGCCCGCATCCGCCAGCCCATCGCATAGCCGCCGTAGATGAGCAGCCGCCGGACCCGGTGCGGATGGCGGACCGCATAAGCGATGGCGACGCTCGCCCCCTGCGAGATGCCGAGCATGTCGAACCGGTCGAGCCCGGCCGCGTCCACCACGCTTTCCAGATCGTCGACGAACGCCTCGAAACTCAAAGGCGCGTACCAGTCGGAGAGGCCGTTGCCGCGCTCGTCGTAACGCAGGAAGCAGCGCGCATCCGAAAAGCCGGCGATCCAGTGCCGCCAGACCGGGCTGTCGAAATCGAATTCCAGATGGTTGAGCCAATTGGCCGCCTTCACCAGCGGCGGCCCGTCGCCGACCATCGAATAAGCCAGCCTGGTGCCGTCGCTGGCGCTGCAGAAGCGGACATGCTGGACCAGCGGCTCCGCCGCCGCCTCCGCGCGCTCCGGCGCCGACATGCGCAGTCCGGTCGGCACATGCGTGCCGCCGTCCTGCAGCCGGCGGATGGAAAGGCCGCGCTGCTGCTCGGCCTCGCCGCCCCGGCCCGCGGCGTCGAGCAGGCGCACCAAAGTGGCGGCGGCATCCGCGCAGGCCGGGTCGAGCTCGGTCCACGCCCGCGCGTGCGGGAGCAGGTCGTCCGGCGGCAAATCCCGTCCGGTCAGCTCCGCGAACACCGCCGCCTGCCAGCTGCGAACATCCCCGCGCTGCGCAATGACCCAGGCGGAGAAACTGTCGCAATTGGCCAGCTCCAGCCCTTCGAGGAATTCGCCCCGCCTGTGGGCCAGCCGGTCCAGCTCCGCAGGGCTCGCCCGCGCCAGGACCCGCGGCGCGGCCCGCAGCACGTGCCAGTCGACCTCCAGCCCCGCGAGCTCGAGCCGCGCCGTCTCCCGGTCCGCGACCAGGGCCTCGCCGATCAGGCCGCGCAATTTGGACAGGCTCCAGCGCAGCGCGCCCTTGGGGTCGTCCGGCATTTCCCAGAAGAGCTGGCAGAGCCGCTCGCGGCGCTCCGGCCGGCCGCTCACCGCCAGATAGGCGAGCAGGGCGCGGGTCTTGCGCGAGGCGGGGAGCGCGACGGGACGGCCGTCGCGCACCAGCGCCATCGGTCCTAGCAGCCGGAGCTCCATGCCCGCCCCCATTTGCAAGCAAGCGTGGAAACTACCAGTCGCGGGAGGGTGGCGCAATTCACACGGTCATTACCACGCTCCTTTCCACATTCGTCTTCCAAAGCCCTCCCATCGCGGCCCGGTCGGCCGCCCAAGGAGGAGAAAACCCATGTTCGGCAAACGCCCCGGCTGGTCGCAGTTCCTCACCGCCTTCGCGGCGGTGATGTTCGCCGGCCTGTCTTTCGGCGCCGCTGTCCCGCCCATCGCGTGACAGCGGCTCCGGCCCACCCCCGACATCATCCAGTTTCAAGGGAGAGACTCCAGTGTTCCATGACTTCAACTATCCGGCGATCCTCGCCGCCTCCTCGCGCGCGTCGTGGGAGATCGAGGATGTCATTCCGGCCGGCGCCCGGCTCGATTTCGGCCTGCCTTTCATGCCCGAGGCGCTGGCGCGCACCGCCGGCCTCGACGGCCTGAGCGCCGACGAGAAAAGGCTGCTCAACCAGATTCGCGGGCACGATTATCTGTGCATCTTCGGGCTGGTCGAGGAGTTCATCCTGCCCTTCGTGCTCGACCATGCCCGGCCGCAGCTCAACGGCGACGACGAGCGTGTCCGCGCCTTGCTCAACTTCGCGTCGGAAGAAGCGAAGCACATTCACCTGTTCAAGCGCTTCCACGCCGCCTTCACCGCCGATTTCGGGCATGACTGCAAGGTGATCGGCCCGCCCGAGGCGGTCGCCGCCGAGGTGCTGCGCCACGATCCGCTCAGCATCGCGCTCGTCATCCTGATGATCGAGTGGATGACGCAGAGCCACTATGTCGACAGCGTCAAGGACGACCGGGAGCTCGACCCGCTCTTCAAGAGCCTGCTCAAGCATCACTGGATGGAGGAGGCGCAGCACGCCAAGCTCGACACCCTGATGGTCGAGGCGCTCGCGGAAGGGCGGAGCGCGCAGGAATTGGCCCTCGCCGTCGACGGCTTCTTCGCGATCGGCCTCTATCTCGACGCCGGCATCCGCACCCAGGCCGAGCTCAACCTCGCCGCCTTCGAGCGGGCGGCGGGCCGCACGCTCTCCGCGGAGCAGCGGGAGGCCCTGGTCGACCAGCAGCATCAGGCGTTGCGCTGGACCTATCTGGGCTCCGGGCTGGTCCATCCGAAGTTCCGCGCGACGCTCGGCGCGATCTCGCCCGAGGGCCTGGCCCGCATCGACGAGGCCGCGCCGGCCTTCGCCTGAACGTCACCCCCCAAAAAAACAGGAGAACAAAAATGACCGACACCATGACCCGCAACATCGTCAACGATCTCGATGTCGACGCCCTCACCCAGATGGTCGGCGAGATCGCCGCCGATCCGAGCAAGGCCCCGGCCCGCTTCGGCGTCACCACCCGCTGGACCGGCCAGACCCGCTCGGAGAGCACCTGCCATACGATTCAGGTGGGCGGCGAGCGGATCGATCGCAGCTTCAAGATCGTCGCCGACGAGCCCGAGGAGCTGCTCGGCGCCAACACCGCGCCCAACCCGCAGGAACTGCTCCTGTCCGCGCTCAATGCCTGCATGACCGTGGGCTATGTGGCGGGCGCGGCGGTGCGCGGGATCACGCTCACCCATCTCGAGATCGAGACGACGGGCGAGCTCGATCTGCGCGGCTTCCTCGATCTCAGCGACGCCGTCGCCCCCGGCTATCCGGTGATCGACTATATCGTGCGGATCGCCGGCGACGGCACCGCCGAGCAGTTCGAGGAGATCCACGCCGGCGTCATGGCGACCTCGCCCAATTACGACAATATCGCCCGCGCGATCCGCATGAACGGCCGGCTCGAGCTGGTCTGACGCCCGCCTCTGTCCCCCCCGATCCCCGGGAGCACCCCGTCCCGGGGATAGCCCCGCCCGGCGACTCCCCCCGCGCCGGGCGGGGAACCTCGTCCGCGAACTGGCATTGGGTCCCGAAAGCCGAAGGAGACCGACATGCTTGGCACACGCAAGGCCGTCGCCAATCTGGCGACCAGGGATCTGGAAAAATCGCGCCTGTTCTTCACCGACACGCTTGGCCTGAAGGAGGTCGACCGCGAGGGCGACGAGCTGATCGTCTTCGCCAGCGGCGACAGCAACATCAACGTCTACCGCTCCGATTTCGCCGGCACCAACAAGGCCACGGCGGTGACCTGGGAGGTGGACGATATCGAGGCCGAGGTCGCCGCGCTGAAGGCGAAGGGCGTCACCTTCGAACATTATGACATGGACGGGCTCAAGCTGGACGGCGACGTCCATGTCGGCGACGGCATGAAGGTCGCCTGGTTCAAGGATCCGGACGGCAACATCCTCAACATCGTCGGCGACGCCTAAGCCTGCAATTCCTCCCCGGAACGGGGAGGGGGACCATGCGCAGCATGGTGGAGGGGCCGGGACGGTGAAACCGTCGCGGTGCGGCCCCTCCACCACACCGCGTCGCGTCGAGGATTTTCTCACCGCATCGCCGCGGCCAGTTCCCGCCCGCGCCCGGTCAGCCCGTAGAGCGCGATGGGCGGGAAATCGTCCTCCAGCGCGCGGTCGACCAGCTCGGCCGCGAGCATCTGTTTCAGCGTCAGCGAGAGCGCGCGCGGCGTCACCGGCCGCAGCGCGTCGCGCAGCATGGAGAAACGCTGCGTCCCGCTGTCCAGCCGCGCGACCAGCGGCAGCGACCAGCGCGACAGCATCCCCGGCTCCAGCCCGAGCCGCGCGCGTTGCGCCATCACCTGCGCCGAAAAGGCGGCGACCGGCTCGCCCGCCGGCGTCAGCACATATTCGGGCCGCAGCGGATGGCCGTGGCCGGGATTGCGCGCCAGCCAGCCGGCCTCGGCCAGCGCCGCCAGGCTCGCCGCCAGCGCGCTGCGCGACGCGCCGGTCGCGGCGAGCATCGCGGCGAAGCGCGACCCGCCGCCCGTGCCCGCGACATGCGCCAGCAGCGGCAGCAGCCAGCGCCCCGCCATCAGCGTCCTCAGCTGCGCGTCGGAAATCATGGCGCTTGCTAGCAGCGCCGAAAAGTATATGCGATATAAAAATCGAACCTAAGAGCGATTCGGGAGGCGGATGTGGCGATCGACTATGACGGCGGGCTGACCTGTGCGCTGGGCGTGAAGAATCTCGAGGCGGGCGTCGCCTGGTATCGGGACGTGCTCGGCTTCGAACCGCTTTACGTCCGCGCGGACATCGCCTGGGGCGAGCTCGTCACCGGCGTCGCCAGGGTCAATGTCGGCCTCTCCCAGGTCGAGGAGCCGGGCGGCAAGGGCGGCGCCACGCTCACCTTCGGCGTCACCGATCTCGACGCCGCCAAGGCCGCGCTCGACGCGAAGGGCGTTCGCCAGGACGGCGACATCCAGGAGATCCCCGGCATGGTCCGGCTGCTCACCTTCTACGATCCCGACGACAATGCGCTGATGTTCTACCAGGACCTGTCCGAAGCGCATGGCTAGGGCCTGGCTCGCCGCGTTCGCGCTGGCCGCGGCCTGGCCCGGCCCGGCCATGGCGGAAACGCCCCGAGCCCCGGCCTCGATCGAGGCCGCGGGCTGGCTCGCGGGCCGCTGGGTTGGCGAAGGGCTGGGCGGGCAGGTCGAGGAGAGCTGGGCGCCGCCGCTCGGCGGACAGATGGTCGGCCATTTCCGGCTCGTGCGGGAAGGCAGGCCGGTCTTTTACGAGCTGATGCTGATCGACCTGCACGACGGCGGCCTCAGGCTCCGGGTCAAGCATTTCAATCCGGACTTCACCGGCTGGGAGGCGCGCGATGCCTCCCATGTTTTCCCGCCCCGCGCCGCCGCGCCGGGCGACCTCCGCTTCGACGGGCTGCGCTATCGCCTGGAGGGCGACGTGCTTGTCGCGACGGTCAGGATCGAGCAGAACGGCCGGGCGGAAGACGTGTCCTTTCGCCTCCGGCGGACGCCGTTATGACCATGCTGTTTCGCACCCTCGCCACTGCCGCGGCCCTCGTCGCCGCCGCGCCGGCGGCCGCGCAGGATGCGACCGCGCTGAACTGGCTGGTCGGCGAATGGCGCGGCACCGGCACGATGTTCGGCAATCCGAGCGAGGCGACGCTCAGCGTGCGCCCCGTCCTCGGCGGCCGCTTCCTGGAGCTGAACTATCGCGCCGGCGGGTTCGAGGGGCGGGCGCTCTACCAGTTCGTCGACGGCGGTTCCTGGCGGGCGCACTGGTTCGACAATCGCGGCACGACCTTCGCCATTCGCGGCTATCAGATCGAGCAATCGCTCCGCGCGGAATGGGGCTCGCCGGAGACCGAGCAGGGCATGACCACCTACGTCATCGACGTGCGCGGGCGCCTGCGCGTCACCGACGCCGTGCGCCGCGACGGCACCTATCGGGACTTCGCCACCCATGTCTTCGAAAGGGCCGAATGAGCCCGGACCGTCGGCCGGGCGAGTAAATTCCCTCCCTATCCCCAAGGGCGGTTGCCCCTCGCGCGCGAGGGGTCTAAGCGGACGCCGCATCGGAGGGCCGCGTCCGCGGCTCCCTCGCAGCTAGTCCTGATTCCTGAGTGGGAGGGCCCAAATGGCTCGCAAGAAGATCGCGCTTATCGGTGCCGGCAACATCGGCGGAACCCTGGCCCATCTGGCCGCCGCCAAGGAGCTTGGCGACATCGTCCTGTTCGACGTGGTCGAGGGCGTGCCGCAGGGCAAGGCGCTGGACCTCAGCCAGTGCGGCCCGATCGAGGGCTTCGACGCCAGGATCACCGGCTCGAACGACTATCAGGACATCCAGGGCGCGGACGTGATCATCGTCACCGCCGGCGTCGCCCGCAAGCCGGGCATGAGCCGCGACGACCTGCTCGGCATCAACCTGAAGGTGATGAAGGCCGTCGGCGAGGGCATCAGGAACAACGCCCCGGACGCCTTCGTGATCTGCATCACCAACCCCCTCGACGCGATGGTCTGGGCGCTGCGCGAATTTTCCGGGCTCCCCCACAATCGCGTGGTCGGCATGGCCGGCGTGCTGGACAGCGCCCGCTTCAGCCACTTCCTCGCCGAGGAATTCCAGGTCTCGGCGCGCGACGTCACGACCTTCGTGCTCGGCGGCCATGGCGACACGATGGTCCCGATCGTCCAATATTCGACCGTCGCGGGCATTCCCGTCCCCGATCTGATCGAGCAGGGCCGCTCGACGCAGGAGCGGATCGACGCGATCGTCAAGCGCACCCGCGGCGGCGGCGGCGAGATCGTCGCCTTGCTCGGCACCGGCTCGGCCTATTACGCCCCCGCCACCAGCGGCATCGCCATGGCCGAGGCCTATCTCTCCGACCAGAAGCGCCTCCTCCCCTGCGCCGCCTATGTCGAGGGCAAATACGGCCTGGACGGCCTCTATGTCGGCGTCCCCTGCATCATCGGCGCCGGCGGCGTCGAGCAGATCGTGGAGATCGACCTGGACGACGAGGCCAAGGCCAATCTCCAGGTCTCGGTCGACGCGGTGAAGGAGCTGCTGGAGGCCTGCAAGGGCATTGACGGCTCGCTGGCCTGAGCCGCGGAGGGGTGCAGGCGATGACGCGAACATTTCTGGCTGCCGCTCTGGCCCTGGCGCTGGGTGCGTCTCCGGCCGCCGCCCAGCTGCAGCCCGAGGATGCGGGGCTGGTTCCACTGTTCCTGCAGACCTGTACCAATGCCGAGATGAATGCGGACGCGACCCTCGCTGCCGTTACCGGCGCCGCCGACTGGGTCGAAACCACGCCCGCCACCGTCGATGTCACCCAGCTCGATCAGGTGCCAAGCACGCAGATGTCGGGTGCCTATCGCAGGCCGGAGGCGGTGCGCGAATGGCATCGGACCGTCAACGGACGTACGCTCATTCTGGTGATCGCAAGGCTGCCGGAGCGCAATCGCTATCGGCACGTGTGCGCCCTCTTTGCGCCCGACATCCGCAACGCCATGCCCTATCTGGACGCGATGGGTGAGGGCATGCGGGCGGTCGGCCTTTCCGGGCGCAGCACCGATCTGCCTCATTTTCGCGAATATGGCGGACGGTTTTCCGGCAATCGGCGTGCCCATGCCGAGATCTTCTCGCGCTCGCGCGCCACTCCAGTGCAGCGTTCGATGCACCTCGTCATCGCTTATGAATAGCGCCGCCACCGTCGCTCCTCATTCAGGAAATTAGGGAATTCGATGTCCATCCTCGTAAATTCGAACACCAGGGTCATCACCCAGGGCATGACCGGCGAGACCGGCACCTTCCACACCCAGCAGGCGCTCGCCTACGGGACGAAGATGGTCGGCGGCGTCACCCCCGGCAAAGGCGGGACGACCCATATCGGCCTGCCCGTCTTCGACACGGTCGGCGAGGCCGTCGCCGCGACCGGCGCCGATGCCAGCGTGATCTACGTGCCGCCGCCCTTCGCCGCTGACTCCATCCTGGAGGCGATCGACGCCGAAGTGCCCCTGATCGTCGCGATCACCGAGGGCGTCCCGGTGCTCGACATGGTGAAGGTGAAGCGCGCGCTCTCCGGCTCGAAGTCGCGGCTCATCGGCCCGAACTGCCCCGGCGTGCTGACCCCGGGCGAGTGCAAGATCGGCATCATGCCCGGCTCGATCTTCTCCAAGGGCAGCGTCGGCATCGTCAGCCGCTCCGGCACGCTCACCTATGAGGCGGTGTTCCAGACCACCAATGCCGGCCTCGGCCAGACCACGGCGGTCGGGATCGGCGGCGATCCGGTGAACGGCACCAACTTCATCGACGTGCTGGCGCTGTTCCTCGCCGACGACGCGACCGAGTCGATCATCATGATCGGCGAGATCGGCGGCTCGGCCGAGGAAGAGGCCGCGCAATTCCTGAAGGACGAGGCCGCGCGCGGGCGCCGCAAGCCCGTCGTCGGCTTCATCGCCGGCCGCACCGCCCCGCCGGGGCGCCGCATGGGCCACGCCGGCGCGATCGTCTCCGGCGGCCAGGGCGGCGCCGAGGACAAGATCGCCGCGATGGAGGAGGCTGGAATTAAGGTTTCCCCAAGCCCATCTGAGCTAGGAAGCACGCTCGCCGCGCTTTTGAACGGGAAAGAACTCGTCTAGAGGCTCGGCGCATCGACGGGGGACCAATTAACCATGATCCCCAGCACCGGAAGGCAAGTGACGTGACGGATATTTACGGCGAGCGGGAGCAGGGCCCAAGCTGGGCGCGCGCCAATTGGCCGATGACCGAGCTGGACGAGCTCAATGCGGGCCTCGATCCGACCCTGATGGCGATCGACAAGGTCGCGGCCAAGGCGAAGGAAGCGGCCGCCGCCAGGGGCGTCAGCCAGGCCGAGATCGAGCAGGCCGCCAACGACAGCATCTGCGCGATGATGCTGATCCGCACCTATCGCGTGCGCGGCCATCTCGCCGCCGATCTCGACCCGCTCGGCCTCGTCAAGCGCGAGATGCCGGCCGACCTCACCCCCGAATATCACGGCTTCTTCGGCCCGGCGCTGGACCGCGAGATCTGGCTCGGCGGCGCCCTCGGCCTCGAAAAGGCGACGGTGCGCGAGATCGTCCAGATCCTGCGCCGCAATTATTGCGGCAAGGTCGGCCTCGAATATATGCACATCAACGACCTGGAGGAGCGGCGCTTCCTGCAGGAGCGGATGGAGGGCCGCGAGGCGGAGATCCGCTTCACCCCCGAGGGCAAGACCGCCATCCTGCACAAGGTCATGCAGGGCGAGCAGTGGGAGAAATTCCTCGCCCGCAAATATGTCGGCACCAAGCGCTTCGGCCTCGACGGCGGCGAGGCGATGGTCCCCGCGCTGGAAGCGGTGATCAAGCAAGGCGGGCTGCTCGGCATTTGCGAGATCGTGATGGGCATGTCGCACCGCGGCCGGCTCAACGTCCTCTCCAACGTGATGGGCAAGCCCTATCGCGCGATCTTCTCCGAATTCGCCGGCGGCGCCTCGAATCCCGAGGAGGTCGGCGGTTCGGGCGACGTGAAATACCATCTCGGCACCTCGTCGGACCGCGAGTTCGACGGCGTGAAGGTGCATCTCAGCCTTGTCCCCAATCCGAGCCATCTCGAGGCGGTGGATCCGGTCGTGCTCGGCAAGACCCGCGCCCAGCAGATCGGCTATGCCGATCCGGAGGGGCATACCGTCCTCCCGGTTCTGCTCCACGGCGACGCCGCCTTTGCCGGCCAGGGCATCGTCTCCGAATGTTTCGGCTTCTCGGGCCTGCCCGGCTACAATACCGGCGGCTGCCTCCACTTCGTGATCAACAACCAGGTGGGCTTCACCACCTCGCCGCAATTCGCCCGCTCCTCGCCTTATCCGTCGGACGTGGCCAAGGCGGTGCAGGCGCCGATCCTGCACGTGAACGGCGACGATCCCGAAGCGGTGACCTTCGCCTGCAAGATCGCCATCGAATTCCGCCAGAAGTTCAAGCGCGACATCGTCATCGACATGTGGTGCTACCGCCGCTTCGGCCACAATGAGGGCGACGAGCCGAGCTTCACGCAGCCGCTCATGTATGCCGAGATCCGCCGGCATCCGCCCGTCTCCGAAATCTACGGAGAGCGGCTGGTGCGCGAGGGCGTGATCGACGCGACTTGGCTGCCGAACGAAGTCGCGGCCTTCACCGCCGTGCTCGAGGACGAGTTCGAGGCGGCCAAGACCTATCTGCCGAACAAGGCGGACTGGTTCGGCGGCCGCTGGGCCGGCCTCAACAAGCCCTCGACCCCGGAAGAGGCGCGCCGCAACGTCGTCACCGCGGTCGACGAGCCCGTGCTGCGCGAGGTCGGCCGGGTGCTCACCACGGTCCCCGAGGGGCTCGACATCCACAAGACGCTGGGCCGCGTGCTCGACGCCAAGAAGGAGATGTTCGCGTCCGGCCGGAATTTCGACTGGGCGACCGCCGAGGCGCTGGCCTTCGGCACCCTGCTGCGCGAGGACCATCCGGTGCGCCTGTCCGGCCAGGACAGCGGCCGCGGCACGTTCAGCCAGCGCCATTCGGTCTGGGTCGATCAGTCGAACGGCGCCAAATATATCCCGCTGACCACGGTCGGCCCGGCCCGCTTCGAGGTCCGGGACAGCCCCCTCTCCGAATTCGGCGTGCTCGGCTTCGAATATGGCTGGTCGCTCGCCGATCCGCGGACGCTGGTCCTCTGGGAAGCGCAATTCGGCGATTTCGCCAATGGCGCGCAGGTGATGATCGATCAGTTCATCGCCGCGGGCGAGGCCAAGTGGCTGCGCGCCAACGGCCTCGTGATGCTGCTGCCGCACGGCTATGAGGGCCAGGGTCCGGAGCACAGCTCCGCGCGGCCCGAGCGCTTCCTGCAGCTCTGCGGCGAGGACAATATGCAGGTCGCGAACTGCACCACGCCGGCCAATTATTTCCACATCCTGCGCCGCCAGATGCACCGCGACTTCCGCAAGCCGCTGGTGATCATGACGCCCAAGTCGCTGCTCCGGCACAAGCTCGCCGTCTCCAGCGTCGCGGACTTCACCGGCGAGAGCCATTTCCGCCGCATCCTCTCGGACAACAATCCGCCGAAGGACGCGGACGTGCGCCGGCTCGTGCTCTGCACCGGCAAGGTCGCCTATGAGCTGATGGAGGCGCGCGACAAGGCGGGCGATCGCGACATCGCGATCGTGCGCATCGAGCAGCTCTATCCATGGCCCGGCGAGCCGCTCACCGCGCGGCTGAAGAAGATGGCCAATGTCGAAGAGGTCGTCTGGTGCCAGGAGGAGCCCAAGAACCAGGGCTATTGGAACTTCGCCGAATGGCGGATCGAGAAATGCCTCGCCGAGGCGGGCAGCAAGCCGCGGCGCCCGCTATATGCGGGCCGCAAGGCCTCGGCCTCGACCGCCACCGGCCTCGCCAAGCGCCACCTGGCCGAGCAGGCCGATCTGATCGCCGACGCGCTCGGCCATAGTGAACGCGCCCAGGCGCACCGCAAAGCCAGCTAGAAACCAGAACCAGAAAGAGAGACATGGCCACCGAAGTCAAAGTCCCGGCACTGGGCGAATCGATCACCGAGGCGACGCTTGGCGCGTGGCTGAAGCAGCCCGGCGAGGCGGTCGCGCAGGACGAGCCGATCGCCAGCCTGGAGACCGACAAGGTCGCGGTCGAGGTGCCCTCGCCGGTCGCCGGCACGATGGGCGATCAGCTCGCCAAGGTCGGCGACACGGTCGCGGTCGGCGCGATCATCGCCGGCATCGAGGCGGGCGGCGCGCCCGCGGCCAAGGCCGCTCCGGGGGCCGCGCCGGCCCCGGCTCCCGCGCCCGCGCCGGCTCCCGCCGCGGCGGAAACGGCCGAGGCGCCGGCCGCCGTCGAAGGCGACGACGAAGGCTCGAACCTGACCCTGTCGCCCTCGGTGCGCCGGATCGTGCTCGAATATCATCTCGATCCGTCGAAGATCAAAGGCACCGGCAAGGACGGCCGCATCACCAAGGACGACGTCCTTGCCGCCGCCGAGGCGCAGAAGGCCGCGCCCGCTCCGGCAACGCCCGCGCCGAGCGCTCCTGCGCAGGCAGGAGCCGTGGCCGCCACGCCTTACGTTCCCGCGGCCCGCGCCGCCGGCGAGCGCAAGGAGGAGCGCGTCCGCATGACGCGCCTGCGCCAGACCGTCGCCCGCCGCCTCAAGGAAGCGCAGAACACCGCGGCGATGCTCACCACCTTCAACGACGTCGACATGACGGCGGTGATGGCGGCGCGCTCGAAGTACAAGGATCTGTTCGAGAAGAAGCACGGCATTCGCCTGGGCTTCATGGGCTTCTTCGTGAAGGCGGCGGTCCTGGCCGCGCGCGACGTGCCCGCGGTCAACGCCTCGATCGAGGGCGAGGAGATCGTCTACCACCATTATGTCGACGTCTCGGTCGCGGTCTCGGCGCCCAACGGCCTCGTCGTTCCGGTCATCCGCGACGCGCAGGATTTGGGCTTCGCCGACGTCGAGAAGACGATCGCCGATTTCGGCAGGCGGGCGAAGGACGGCACGCTCACCATGGCGGACATGGAGGGCGGCACCTTCACCATCTCCAACGGCGGCGTCTTCGGCTCGCTCCTCTCGACGCCGATCATCAATCCGCCGCAGAGCGCGGTGCTCGGCATGCACCGCATCGAGGAGCGCCCGGTGGTCCGCGACGGTCAGATCGTCGCCCGCCCGATGATGTACCTCGCGCTCAGCTACGACCACCGCCTGATCGACGGCCGCGAGGCGGTCACCTTCCTCGTCCGCATGAAGGAAGCGCTGGAAGACCCGACCCGACTGCTGATCGATTTGTAATGTTGTGCTCCGGCGAAGGCCGGAGCGCTGGATGAAGCGCGATGACGCAGGAGGACAAACACCACCCGTCGCCCAAACGGCCAGCGCTCCGGCCTTCGCCGGAGCACATAGTGAGATGAAGCCGGGCTGGGTCTACCTGATGGCGAACCGTCGGCGCGGGCAGACCTATCTCGGGGTAACGAGCGACCTTCCGGGCCGCGCCTGGCAGCATCGCAACGGCGTCATGGAAGGACATTCGAAGGATAAGGGTTGCACATCGCTCGTCTGGTTCGAATATTTCGAGGATCTGCAGGACGCGCGCGCCCATGAGTATCGGATGAAGAAATGGAAGCGTGCATGGAAGATCCGTCTGATCGAGGAGCGCAATCCGGATTGGATTGATCTGTACGAGACGTTGTTCTGAATTCTGGATGTGCTCCGGCGAAGGCCGGAGCGGTGGCCGATGAGGCCGCAATCATCCGCGCGACGCTCCGGCCTTCGCCGGAGCACATAGGGTTGAATGAAGACCGTGCTCCGGCGAAGGCCGGAGCGGTGGATGAAGCGCAATAGTGTCGGAGACGAGAAGCCAAATCCCGACTGACTGCGCACGAGGCCAACGCTCCGGCCTTCGCCGGAGCACAGAAGGATAGAAGATGGCAGACACTGACTTCGACGTGATCGTGATCGGCGCCGGCCCCGGCGGCTATGTGGCCGCGATCCGGGCCGCGCAGCTGGGGCTGAAGACGGCCTGCGTGGACAGCCGCGCCACCTTGGGCGGCACATGCCTCAACGTCGGCTGCATCCCCTCCAAGGCCCTGCTCCACGCCTCCGAGCTCTACGAGGAGGCGCATTCGGGCGCGCTCGCCAAATGGGGCGTGAAGACCGCCGGGCTGGAGCTCGACCTCGACGCCATGCACGGCGCCCGGCTCGAGGCGATCAAGGGCCTGACCGGCGGCATCGAGTTCCTGTTCAAGAAGAACAAGGTCACTTGGCTGAAGGGCCATGCGGCCTTCACCGGCAAGGACAGTATCGACGTCGCCGGCACCGCCTACAAGGCGAAGCACATCGTCATCGCCACCGGCTCCAGCGTCACCCCGCTGCCGGGCGTCGAGATCGACCATGACCGGATCGTCGATTCCACCAGCGCGCTCGAGCTGAAAGCCGTGCCGAAGACCATGGTGGTGATCGGCGGCGGCGTGATCGGGCTTGAGCTGGGCAGCGTCTGGCGCCGCCTCGGCGCCGAAGTCACCGTCGTCGAATATCTCGACCAGATCCTGCCCGGCATGGACGGCGAGGTCCGCAAGGACGCGCAGAAGATCCTCAAGAAGCAGGGCTTCGCCTTCCGCACCGGGACCAAGGTCACCGGCGCCAAGGCCTCCAAGACCAATGTCACCCTCACCGTCGAGCCCGCCCAAAAAGAAGCTGGGGGCGCCGGCGCGGCCGAGACGATCGAGGCGGAGACCGTGCTCGTCTCCATCGGCCGCCGCCCGAACACCGAGGGGCTGGACCTCGCCAAGGCCGGCCTGGCCGTTAACAAGCGCGGCCAGATCGAGGTCGACCACGACTTCCGGACCAGCGTCCCCGGCATCTACGCGATCGGCGACGTCACCCCGGGCCCGATGCTCGCCCACAAGGCGGAGGACGAGGGCATCGCGGTCGCCGAGATCCTCGCCGGCCAGATCGGCATCGTGAACCACGACGTCATCCCGTCGGTGGTCTACACCATGCCCGAGATCGCCGGCGTCGGCCTCACCGAGGAGGACGCCAAGGCGGCCGGCCACGCGGTCAAGGTCGGCAAGTTCCCGATGCTCGGCAACAGCCGCGCCAAGACCAACCGCGAGGGCGACGGCTTCGTGAAGGTGATCGCCGACGCGAAGTCGGACCGGGTGCTCGGCACCTGGATCATCGCCTCGGTCGCCGGCACGATGATCGCCGAGGTCGCGCTCGCCATGGAGTTCGGCGCCACGTCCGAGGACATCGCCTATACCTGCCACGCCCACCCGACCCATTCGGAAGCGATCAAGGAAGCGGCGATGGCGGTGACCGGCAAGCCGATCCACGTCTGAGCGGGTAACGCGGCGACACCTCTGATCAAGTGCTCCGGCGAAGGCCGGAGCGTTGCGTCGCGCGCAGTGCGCCCTTCATCCAGCGCTCCGGCCTTCGCCGGAGCACAGACGGATCTGCTGTCGTCCGTTCGCTCCCGTGCTAAGCCGCCCCCATGCCCACCGCCACCCTCCCCGCCGCGCTCGGCCCGGTGCTCGACTGGCTGAACTATGCCGGCATCGCCGTGTTCGCCGCCTCGGGCGCGATGCTCGCGGCGGAGAAACGGCAGACGGTGGTCACCTTCTTCTTCTTCGCCGTGGTGACGGGGGTCGGCGGCGGCACCGTCCGCGACCTCCTGATCGGCGCGCCGGTCTTCTGGGTCCATCACAACCTCACCCTGCTGATCTGCCTCGCCGCGGCGCTGCCCGTCTGGCTGCTGTCCGCGCGGCTCTGGCCGACCAAGGCCTTGCTCTGGTTCGACGCCGCGGGGCTCGCCGCCTTCTCCGCTTATGGCGCGGCCAAGGCGCTGGCCTTCGGGATCGCGCCCTTGCCGGCCTTCGCCATGGGCGTGCTCACCGGCTGCCTCGGCGGCATCATCCGCGACGTGCTGGCGGGCGAGCCGTCGAACCTGATGCGCCCCGAACTCTATGTCAGCGTCGCGGCGCTCTCCGCGGCCCTGTTCGTCGGGCTCGACTGGCTCGGCCTTGACGGCGGCCTGGCCGGGCTGGTCGCCTTCGCGGCCGGCTTCGCCTTGCGCGGCGCCGCAATCTGGCGCGGCTGGGCGCTGCCCGGCTATTCGCGCTGAACCCTCTTGACTTGATTGATCGTTCAATCAAGATAGCGTCCATGCTCAGACTCGCCCTCGCCGCTTTGCTCCTGATCGCCCCGGCCGCCGCCGCTGCGCAGGACGTGACCGTCGCCGATCGCCGCGAGGCGGACGGGACGCTCACCCTCACGCACGAGGTCGTCGTTCCCGCGAGTCGCGACGCCGTCTGGGCGGCGATCGCCACGCCGGAAGGCTGGCGGACCTGGGCGACGCCGGTCTCCTGGACGCCGGCCGACGCGCCCGATCATATCGAGGGCAGCTACAATCCGCAGGCCCGCCCCGGCGGCACCGACCTCATCCGCCAGCATTTCGTCGCCCGCCTGCCCGGCCGGCTGCTCGTCTTCCGCACCGTCCGCGCGCCGCAGGGCTTCCCGCATTTCGACGTCTACCAGCGCGTCACCACCTTCTTCGAGCTGGAGAGCGTCGACGCCGGCCACACCCGCGTCCGCCTGACCGGCACCGGCTATGCGGACAATGAGGCGGGCCGGCTGCTCTTCGGCTTCTTCCGCGACGGCAACCGCATCTCGCTCGAGCGCCTCCGCCAGCGCTTCGTCTCCGGCCCGCTGGACTGGGCCGCTATCGCGGCGGCGGAGCGGCAAGGCGGCAATCGCTAGGGCCCGTACTCGATCGGCCGTCGCGGAATCATCGTCATTTCATAGTCATCCCGGTGACGGCCGGGATGACTCATCTGGACACGGAACCGACCGGCTTCGGCTCCTCCGGCCGCGCCGAAAGCGGCGCCAGCGCGCGCTGCCAGAGGCCGACGCTGTGCCAGCCGCTTTGCTTGAAGCCGACCTCCTCATAGGCGCCGACCTTCCGGAAGCCGCATCTCTCGTGCAGCGCCACGCTGCCGGCATTGGGCAGGGTGATCGCCGCGATCGCCTGCGCATAACCCTGCGCCTCGAGCACCGGCAGCAGCGCCCCATAGAGCGCGGCGCCGATGCCGCGCCTTTGCGCGCCGTCCGCGACATAGACCGTGGTCTCGACGCTGAACCGGTAGGCGGCGCGCGCCCGGAACGCGCAGGCATAGGCATAGCCGAGCAGCGCCCCGTCGTCGCCGCACGCCGCCAGCCAGGGATAGAGGCCGCCCGCCTCCGCCATGCGCCGCGCGATCTCGGCCGCGTCCGGCGCCTCCGTCTCGAACGAGACGACGGTGTCGGTCACATAAGGCGCGTAGATCGAAGCGATCGCCGCCGCGTCGGCCGCGGTGGCGGCCCGGATCCTCACCGCGCCATCAGCGCCAGCAGCCGCATCAGCAGATGGCCGCCCGTTTCCTCGCGCAGGCGCGGCACCGGCGCCACCGCCGGGCATTCCAGGCAGCGCGCCTGGATCGCGGCGCCGGAGAGCAGGCCCTGCGCCTCGTGCACCGCCCGCTCGAGCAAGGCCTGCGGCCGCTGCGCCAGCCGGGTATAGACGTCGCGCGGCCCGCTCGCGCTGTCGTCCGCCGAGCCGGCCAGCAGCCGGGCGAGGAAACCGGGCCGCCGCTCCAGATAGCGCACGCCCGCCGCGCGCGCATCGAGCCCGGCCCGCCGCGCCGCCTCCTGCACCGCATCGTCGAGCGAGCCGAACCGGTCGACCAGGCCGAGCTGCCGCGCCGCGCCGCCGCTCCACACCCGGCCCTGGGCGAGCTGGTCCGCCCGCTGCGGCGTGATCCGCCGCGCCTGCGCGACCAGCTGGAGGAAGCGGCGATAGGTGCCCTCAATCCCGCTCTGCATCAGCCGGTTCGCCTCGGGCGAGGGCCCGCGCAGCAGGTTCGGCTCGCCGGACAGCGGCGTCGTGCGCACGCCGTCGGCGCCGATGCCGAGCCGCTGCAGGCTGCCCTGGAAGCTCGGCAGCACTGCGAACACGCCGATCGAGCCGGTTATGGTGGAGGGCTCGGCGAAGATCACGTCGCCCGCGGTCGCCACCCAATAGCCGCCCGAGGCGGCGACCGAGCCCATCGAGATCACCACCGGCAGGCCGCGTTCCTTGGCCATCAACAAGGCGCGCCGGATCCGCTCGGAGGCGAGCACCGAGCCGCCGGGGGAATCGACCCGGACGACCAGCGCCTTCAGCGTGCCGCTCTCCAGTCCCCGCTCCAGATTCTCGGCGATCGTGTCGCCGCCGGCCGTGCCGGGCCCCGTGCGACCGTCGACGATCGTGCCGGCGACGGTGAGGATGCCGATCTGACCCTCTTCCGCGGTCACGTCATGCTCGTCGGCCCAGGCCTCGTAATGAACCGCATTGTAGCGCCCGGGCACGCGCTCCTCGTCATTGCCGGCCAGCTCGGCCATGCGCTGGCCGAAGGCGGCACGCGTGCCGATCCGGTCGACCAGCCCCGCGTTCAGCGCCGCCCGCGCCATGTCCCCGCCGGCGGCATCGATGAGGCCCTGCTGGCCGGCCACCCAGTCCGCGATCCTGGCACGGGGCCGGGCGCGGCGGACATCCTCCTGCCAGGTCTCCCAGAGCGTGTTGGCGAGCGCCTGCAGCGCCGCCCGCGCATCCGGCGACATGTCGCTCCGCGTATAGGGCTCGACCGCGGACTTGAAGGTGCCGACCCGGTAGACGTTGGCGGTGATGCCGAGCCGCTCAAGCAGGCCGGCATAATAGAGATTGCTGCCGCCGGGTCCGGTGATCAGCACCGCGCCCAGGGGATCGAGCCACACCTCGTCGGCATGGGCGGCGAGCTGGTAGCCGTCGTCCGTATAGCCGGTCGCATAGGCGACGACGCGCTTGCCGCCGCGGCGGACCCGGTCCAGCGCCGCGCCCACGTCGGCGATCGCGGTCTGGCCGCCGCCGACGAAGATGTCGAGATCGAGCGCCACCGCGCGGATCCGGTCGTCGGTCGCGGCCCGGTCGAGCGAGCGGACCAATTGGGCGACGCGATATTCGCGGACCGCCGGGCCGCCGCCCAGCGCCGCCGCGAACGGATCGGCCTGCGACGGCTGCTCGACGATCGCGCCGGAAAGATTGAGCCGAAGCGCGCCTTCGCGGGCGCTGTCCTTGTACGGGCTCATCGAAAGGGCGCTGTAGAGCGAGCCGAAGAAGAGCAGCATTAGCACCAGGACGAGCGCGTCCTTGATCCCGACCAGCAACCGCCACGCCTTGCCGACGAACCGCATCATTCAACTCCAGACGCCCGCCTCCGGGCTAGCCGAGCGGCGCTGTGCTGTAAATGACGCGCCCCTGGCCGGCGGCGGGCCGCCTCCGTCCTGCCGATCCTTCGGCCCGGCGCTTTCCGGTGGCGGCCTCATGCCCGCTGCCCATAGCGGCACAAATCGACTCCCCGAGTCCTTGACCTGTCACGCGGAGCCCCTAAATCGCTCGCATTGGCACTCGGGGGGCCTGAGTGCTAACAACGCTTTTCAATTGCAGATTCACATCAGGAAAGGTGAAGGCATGACATTTCGACCGCTCCATGACCGCGTGCTCGTCCGCCGCGTCGAGGCCGAGGAGAAGACGGCCGGCGGGATCATCATCCCCGACAGCGCCAAGGAAAAGCCGCAGGAAGGCGAAGTCGTCTCCGTCGGCACCGGCATCAAGGCCGAGGACGGCACCGTGACCCCGCTCGACGTCAAGGCCGGCGACCGCATCCTGTTCGGCAAGTGGTCGGGCACCGAGGTGAAGATCGACGGCGAGGACCTGCTCATCATGAAAGAGAGCGACATCCTCGGCATCGTGGGCTGAACTTTTTCCGCCCCTGACAAGCTGAAACTTTGAAACTTCCAACTGAAAGGTAAGCCACCATGGCAGCCAAAGACGTACGCTTTTCGCGCGATGCCCGTGAGCGCATCCTGCGCGGCGTCGACATCCTCGCCGACGCGGTGAAGGTCACCCTCGGTCCCAAGGGCCGCAACGTCGTCATCGACAAGAGCTTCGGCGCTCCCCGGATCACCAAGGACGGCGTCACCGTCGCCAAGGAGATCGAGCTGAAGGACAAGTTCGAGAATATGGGCGCGCAGATGCTGCGCGAGGTCGCGTCGAAGACCAACGACCTGGCCGGCGACGGCACCACCACCGCCACCGTGCTCGCCCAGTCGATCGTCCGCGAGGGCATGAAGTCCGTGGCCGCCGGCATGAACCCGATGGACCTGAAGCGCGGCATCGATCTCGCCGTCGGCAAGGTCGTCGAGGACCTCAAGAGCCGCTCCAAGCCGGTCTCCGGCTCCAATGAGATCGCCCAGGTCGGCATCATCTCCGCCAATGGCGACACCGTCGTCGGCGAGAAGATCGCCGAGGCGATGGAGAAGGTCGGCAAGGAAGGCGTGATCACCGTCGAGGAGGCCAAGGGCCTCGAGTTCGAGCTGGACGTCGTCGAGGGCATGCAGTTCGACCGCGGCTATCTCAGCCCCTATTTCATCACCAACCCGGAGAAGATGCAGGTCGAGCTCAGCGACCCCTACATCCTGATCCACGAGAAGAAGCTCTCCAACCTCCAGGCGATGCTTCCGATCCTCGAGGCGGTGGTGCAGTCGGGCCGTCCGCTCCTGATCATCGCCGAGGACATCGAGGGCGAGGCCCTGGCCACGCTCGTCGTCAACAAGCTGCGCGGCGGCCTCAAGGTCGCGGCCGTGAAGGCGCCGGGCTTCGGCGATCGCCGCAAGGCGATGCTCGAGGACATCGCGATCCTGACCGGCGGCGAGATGATCTCCGAGGATCTCGGCATCAAGCTCGAGAACGTCACCGTTGGCATGCTCGGCCAGGCCAAGCGCGTCACCATCGACAAGGACAACACCACGATCGTTGACGGCGCCGGCGATGCCGACGGCATCAAGGGCCGGGTCGAGGCGATCCGCGCCCAGATCGAGACGACGACCAGCGACTATGACCGCGAGAAGCTCCAGGAGCGCCTCGCCAAGCTCGCCGGCGGCGTCGCCGTGATCAAGGTCGGCGGTTCGTCCGAGGTCGAGGTGAAGGAGCGCAAGGACCGCGTCGACGACGCGCTGCACGCGACCCGCGCGGCCGTCGAAGAGGGCATCGTCCCCGGCGGCGGTACCGCTCTCCTCTACGCCACCAAGGCGCTCGAGGGCCTGAAGGGCCAGAATGACGACCAGACCCGCGGCGTCGACATCATCCGCAAGGCGCTGCAGGCGCCGCTGCGGCAGATCGCCGAGAATGCGGGCAGCGACGGCGCCGTCGTCGCCGGCAAGCTGATCGAGGGTTCGGACGAGACCCTGGGCTTCAACGCCCAGACCGACACCTACGAGAACCTTGTCACCGCCGGCGTGATCGACCCGACCAAGGTCGTCCGCACCGCGCTCCAGGACGCCGCCTCGGTCGCCGGCCTGCTCATCACGACGGAAGCCGCCGTGTCCGAGCTGCCGGAAGACAAGCCGGCCCCCGCCATGGGCGGCGGCATGGGCGGCATGGGCGGCATGGACTTTTAAGTCCGACCGCTCGGGCGTTCAGTCTGAACAGGGAAGGGCCGGGGCGAAAGCTCCGGCCCTTTCTCATTGCGCGTTGCCGGCCGCCGCATTGCCCGGCGCGGCCGCGTTCGCGGCGTTGGCGGGGGCCGCCTCTTCGGCGGGCAGTTCGGCCTGGTTGAGCGACGCATCGTCCGCCGAGGTGTCGAACACGCCATTGTCGTCGAGCTGGGACGCCGCCGCGTTCAGCCGGGCGTCGTCGCTGGCATTGTCGCCGCCGCCGCCGCAGGCCGCAAGGCCGGTCGCCAGCAGGACGGCCAGGATCGTTGTCACGCTCTTCTTCATCTCGCGTCTCTCCCGCCCCCGGAACCCCTGCTGCCTATGTGCCTGAACGCGCGGCAAAGAAAAAGGGCCGCGCGTCACGAAGACGCGCGGCCCCGGTCCCGAATCTGGGCGGCACGCCGCCCCAATTCTTAGTGGGCGGCGTTGGTGGCCGAGTGAGCGGCGTTGCTCACGTCGGACGCCGCGGCATTGGCGGCCGCGCCGATCTCGTTGGTGGCGGCGGCAGCGCTGTTCTGCATGTCGTTGGTCGCCTGCGTGGTCGCGGCGTTGATGTCCTCGATCGCGGCGTTGCTGGTGTTGGCGACGTCCGCGGCAGCATTGTTCGTGCTGGTGGCACCGCCGCAAGCAGCGAGAGCGAAGGTCGAGGCGATGACGACGGAAAGAGCGATCTTCTTCACTGGGAATTCCTTCAGTTGAAAATATCGGGTTGCGAGGGAACCTAGGTTCAGGCTGGAAGGCGCCGCAAGCGGCCCGCAGGCCCCCTCTTTGGCCTACCAGCGGACGCGATATTATTGCATGAAAGCGTCCGAGTCTAGACTTCTCTACCATTCGGGTTGGGAAACGGGGCAAAGATCGTTTCGCCCCTGGCGTCCAGGGCGGAACGGAGCGCCTCCGCCCGTGGGCAGCCGCCCTTCGCCTTGATCCAGACATAAAGATATCCTTATATCCCCCCATGGCGCAGGCACCCCGGATTTTCGCGGCCCTGGCGGATCCGACCCGGCTTCGGATCCTGACCCTGTTGCGCGCCATGGAGCTTTCGGTCGGCGAACTCGCCCAGGTGCTGGGCCAGAGCCAGCCGCGCGTCTCCCGCCATGTGAAGATCCTGATCGACGCCGGCCTCGCCGAGCGGCGCAAGGAGGGCAGCTGGGTGTTCCTCAGCGTCGGCCCCCGCGCCCGCACCGAGCCCCTGTTCGGCCTCGTCGACGCCTGGAACGCGCTGGACGGCGCCGATCCCTGGACCGCCGCCGACGCCGCCCGCCTGACCGCGGTGCGCGCCGACCGCGCCGCCGCCGCCGAACGCTATTTCGCCGGCCATGCCGCGGACTGGGACGCCCTGCGCTCGCTCCACGTCGCCGAGAGCGAGGTGGAGGCGGCGATCGCCCGCGCCCTCGCGGACCGCCCGATCGGCCGCCTCGTCGACATCGGCACCGGCACCGGCCGGATGCTGGAGCTGTTCGGCCGCACCGCGGACAAGGCGACCGGCATCGACCGCAGCCCCGAAATGCTCCGCCTCGCCCGCGCCAAGCTGGCCGAGGCCGGGCTCGACGCGGAGCTTCGCCAGGGCGACATGTACGCTCTCCCGCTCGGCGCCGATTCGGCGGACACGGTGATCATCCACCAGGTCCTCCATTATGCGCAGAATCCGGCCGCGGCGGTGGCCGAGGCGGCGCGGCTGCTCGGCCCCGGCGGGCGGCTCGTCATCGTCGACTTCGCCCCGCACGAGCGCGAGGAATTGCGCAGCGCCGACGCCCATATCCGGCTCGGCTTCGCCGACGAGGCGATGCTGAAATATTTCGAGGAGGCCGGCCTCGCCGGCCGCGTCGTCGAGCATCTCGGCGGCGGCGAGCTGACGGTGACGCTCTGGATGGGCGAACGCGCCGGCACCCGGCTCAAGGCCGTCGCCTAGCCCTCCCTCTCCGGAGCCCCGCCCAGCCGCGCCGGCGAAGGCCGGAGCGTTGCGAGATGGCGCCGGGGAAGCGGCCAGCGCTCCGGCCTTCGCCGGAGCACAACCATCCCTCCGCCAAGAAATTATCTCGGCAAAACAATTGTATGCAACACATTCTAATTGGGCGGTTGCCCACATTTTCTTGACAGATATAAAGATATCTTTATATCCGTATATATGCATGCGCGTGACGCCTCCGCCGATTCAAGCCGTCGCCTGTTCGAGGATGTGGCGGGCGACATCGCCGTCAGCTTCGAATTCTTCCCGCCCAAGACCGAGGCGATGGAGGACCAGCTCTGGGAGGCGATCCAGGCGCTGGCCCCGCTCGGCCCGCGCTTCGTCTCGGTCACCTATGGCGCCGGCGGCACGACCCGCGACCGCACCCACCACACGGTCGCCCGGCTGGTCCGCGAGACCGAGCTCGTGCCCGCCGCCCACCTGACCTGCGTCGATGCCTGCCGCGAGGAGATCGATGCGATCGCCGAGGCCTATTGGGAGGCCGGCGTGCGCCATATCGTCGCGCTGCGCGGCGATCCCGGCAATGGCGGCACTTTCGCGCAGCATCCGGAGGGCTACCGCAACGCCGCCGATCTGGTCGCGGGCCTGAAGCGGATCGCGCCCTTCGAGCTGTCGGTCGCCGCTTATCCCGAGGCCCATCCCGAGTCGCCGAACAAGGCGGCGGATCTCGACAATCTGTGGCGCAAGATCGACGCGGGCGCGGACCGGGCGATCACCCAGTTCTTCTTCTCGCCCGAAACCTTCTTCCGCTTCCGCGACCATGTCGCCGCGGTCGGCATCGATTGCGAGCTGGTGCCGGGCATCCTCCCGGTCACCAATGTCGCCCAGACCCGCAAGTTCGCCGCCCAGTGCGGGACCAGCATCCCGGACTGGATGGACCGGCTGTTCGAGGGGCTGGACACCCATCCCGCCGCGCGCCGCCTCGTCGCCGCCACGGTCGCCGCCGAATTGTGCGGCCGGCTCTATGCGGGCGGCGTCCGCGACTTCCACTTCTACACCTTGAACCGCGCCGAGCTCAGCTACGCCATCTGCCACCTGCTCGGCCTCAGGCCCGGATCGGACCGCCATGACCGCCGCCGCGCAGCCTAGAGACGCCGAAGCCGCCTTTCGCGCGCTGGCGGCCGAGCGGATCCTGATCTTCGACGGCGGCTACGGCACCGCGATCCAGAAATACGGCCTCGGCGAGGCTGATTATCGCGGCGGCCTGGACCTGGCGAAGGACCAGAAGGGCAATAACGACCTGCTCTGCCTGACGCGCCCCGACATCGTCGCGGCCATCCACACGGCCTATCTCGAGGCCGGCGCCGACATGATCGAGACCAACACGTTCAGCGGCACCCGCATCGCCATGGCCGATTATGGCTGCGAGCATCTGGTGCGGGAGCTGAACGTCGCGGCGGCGCGGATCGCGCGGGAATGCTGCGACGCGGCCGCGGCGAAGGACGGCAAGCGCCGCTTCGTCGCCGGCGCGATCGGCCCGACCAACAAGACCCTGTCCATCTCGCCCGACGTCAACGACCCGGCCTTCCGCGAGGTCGATTACGACACGCTGAAGGACCAATATAAGGAGCAATGCGCGGCGCTGATCGAGGGCGGCGTCGATTTCCTGCTGGTCGAGACCTGCTTCGACACGCTCAACGCCAAGGCCGCCGGCATGGCCGCGCGTGAGGCCGAGGCGGAAGCCGGGCGCAGCGTGCCGCTGATGATGAGCTTCACCATCACCGACATGTCCGGCCGCAACCTGTCCGGCCACACCGTCAACGCCTTCTGGTATTCGCTGCGCCACCTGCAGCCGCTGACGATCGGCGTGAACTGCGCGTTCGGCGCCGATCTGCTGCGCCCCTATCTCGCCGAGCTCGCCAAGGCGGCGGACGCGCTGATCCTGGCCTATCCCAATGCCGGTCTGCCCAACGAGCTGGGCCAGTATGACGAGCTGCCGGCGACGACCGCCGCGCTGATCGGCGAATGGGTGACGGAGGGGCTGGTCAACGCGGTCGGCGGCTGCTGCGGCACCACGCCCGACCATATCGCGGCGGTCGCGCGAGCGGTGGCCGGCGCGGCGCCACGCACTCTCCCGACCGTTCCCGTCGTGACCCGGCTCGCCGGGCTCGAGACGATGCACATCGCCGCCTGACCCCCCCGATGACCCAGTCCACCGCCACCTTCGTCAATGTCGGCGAACGCACCAACGTCACCGGCTCGGCGGCGTTCAAGAAGCTGATCCTCGCCGACGACTTCGCCAAGGCGGTCGAGGTCGCGCGCCAGCAGGTCGAGAACGGCGCCCAGATCATCGACGTCAACATGGACGAGGGCCTGCTCGACGCGCATCGGGCGATGACCATCTTCCTGAAGCTGATCACCGCCGAGCCCGACATCGCCCGCGTGCCGGTGATGATCGACAGCTCCAAATGGTCGGTGATCGAGGCCGGCCTGAAATGCGTCTCCGGCAAGCCGATCGTCAATTCGATCAGCATGAAGGAGGGCGTCGAGCAGTTCCTGGACCATGCTCGCAAGGTCATGGCCTATGGCGCCGCCGTCGTCGTGATGGCCTTCGACGAGACCGGCCAGGCCGACACGAAGGACCGCAAGGTCGAGATTTGCGAGCGCGCCTACAAGCTGCTCATCGGGATCGGCTTTCCGCCCGAGGACATCATCTTCGATCCCAACATCTTCGCGGTCGCGACGGGGATCGAGGAGCATAACAATTACGCCGTCGATTTCATCGAGGCCTGCCGGGAGATCAAGGCGCGCTGCCCGCACGTCCACATTTCCGGCGGCCTCTCCAACCTCTCGTTCAGCTTCCGGGGCAACGAGCCCGTGCGCCGGGCGATGCACTCGATCTTCCTCTACCACGCCATTCCCGCCGGCATGGACATGGGCATCGTCAATGCCGGCCAGCTCGACGTGTACGACACGATCGACCCGGAGCTGCGCACCGCCTGCGAGGACGTCATCCTCAACCGCGATCCCGAGGCGGGCGAGCGGCTCGTCGCGCTCGCCGAGCGCTATCGCGGCACCGACGCGGTGGCCGAGAAGCAGGCGGCGGAATGGCGCGGCTGGGAGGTTTCGAAGCGGCTCGAACATGCTTTGGTCAAGGGCATCGACCTGCACGTCGTCGAGGATACCGAGGAGGCGCGGCTGCTCTACGCCAAGCCGATCGAGGTGATCGAAGGCCCGCTGATGGACGGCATGAACGTGGTCGGCGACTTGTTCGGCTCGGGCAAGATGTTCCTGCCCCAGGTGGTGAAGTCCGCCCGCGTGATGAAGAAGGCGGTGGCGCACCTCCTGCCCTTCATCGAGGCCGCGAAGGAGCCCGGCGCCAAGGGCAAAGGCAAGATCATCATGGCGACCGTCAAGGGCGACGTGCACGATATCGGCAAGAACATCGTCGGCGTGGTCCTGCAGTGCAACGGCTTCGAGGTGATCGACATGGGCGTGATGGTGCCCTGGACCGAAATCCTGAAGGCCGCGAACGAGAATGATGCCGACATGATCGGGCTCTCCGGCCTGATCACGCCCTCGCTCGACGAGATGGTCACGGTTGCCGAGGAGATGAAGCGCGCGAAGATGTCGATGCCGCTGCTGATCGGCGGCGCGACCACCTCGAAGGTCCACACCGCGCTCAGGATCGCGCCCGCTTATGACGGGCCCGTGGTCCACGTCCTCGACGCCTCGCGCGCGGTCGGCGTCGCCACCACCCTGGTGAGCGACACGATCCGCGACGATTATGTCGCGAAGGTCGCCGAAGACTATGCCGCCGTCCGCGCGGCCCGCGAGGGCAAGGGGCAGAACGAGTTGCTGCCGATCGAGCGCGCCCGCGCCAACGGCTTCGCCGCCGACATGGCGCTCAAGCCCGGCACGCCCGCGAAGCCCGGCATCCACGTCTTCCGGGACTGGGATCTGGCCGATCTGCGCGAGGTGATCGACTGGACGCCCTTCTTCCGCGCCTGGGAGCTGGCCGGCACCTACCCCGCCATCCTCGATGACGCGATCGTCGGCGAAAGCGCGCGGTCCCTCTTCGCCGACGCGCAGGCGATGCTCGACAAGATCGTCGCGGAGAAATGGCTGGTCGCGCGCGCCGTCTGCGGCCTGTGGCCGTGCGTGCGCCACGGTGACGACGTCTTCATCGACCCCGAGGGCGTCTGGACCCCGGTCGAGATGAAGGCGCTCGATTTCCTCGGCCTCGCCGACAATGACGATCTCGTCCGCATGCCGTTCCTGCGGCAGCAGATCGCCAAGCGCGAGGGCCGCGCGAACATGTGCCTGGCCGACTTCATCGATGCCGAGGGCGACTGGATGGGCGGCTTCGCCGTCTCGATCCACGGCATCGAGCCGCATCTCGCCCGGTTCCGCGCCGCGATCGACGATTATAGCGACATCCTGCTGAAGGCGCTGGCGGACCGCTTGGCCGAAGCTATGGCGGAGCGGCTGCACCAGCATGTCCGCAAGGAGCTCTGGGGCTATGCGCCGGACGAGCAGCTGACCAACGAGGCGCTGATCCGCGAGCAATATCGCGGCATCCGGCCCGCGCCCGGCTATCCGGCCTGCCCGGAGCACAGCCAGAAGGCCATGCTCTTCAAGATGCTCGACGCCCATCACGCGACCGGCATTTCCCTCACCGACAGCTTCGCCATGCTGCCGACCGCAGCGGTCAGCGGCTTCTATTTCGGCCATCCGCAGGCCGAATATTTCGGGGTCGCCCGCATCGGCCGGGACCAGGTCGAGGATTATGCGGCCCGCCGCGGCGTGAGCATCGAGCAGGCGGAGCGCTGGCTGCGGCCCAATCTGGACTGAGCCACCCCGTGCTCCGGCGAAGGCCGGAGCGCTGGATGACGAGGGGGGCGCTGGAGAATACGATCCTTCGACGCGTCACCCCGCAACGCTCCGGCCCTCGCCGGAGCACGACCGGCGCGGATCTGTCCGGCCCGGCAGCCGCCCCTTCATGATCCGTTCATCTGGAAAGGCACCTTCTTGCCGCTTCGTTGCGGAAGGGAGACGTGTCATGGGCTCTAAGCGTATCTTCATTCTGACTGCCGCCGCCGCGCTCGCGGTTCCGTCAATCGCCGCCGCGCAGGATCGGGAGACCAACGTCACCGTGATCGGCGCCGCCCAGGATCGCGAGCAGCGCGTCACCGTCTTCGGCGCCGCCCAGGATCGCGAGACCAATGTGACGGTCATCGGCGCCGCGCAGGACCGCGAGACCAATGTCACCGTGATCGGCGCCGCGCAGGATCGCGAAACCAACGTCACCGTGATCGGCGCGGCCAATGACCGCCGCGCGGCCGCCGAGACTTCGGCCGATCGGTCTCTCCGGACCATCCCGGTCGTCTATGAGGACGAACCGGCCGCGGCCCCGGCCCCCGCCCCTACGCGGACCCCGGCGCCGGCCCCGGCCGCGACGCCGACCCGCTAGACGACGGCCATGCCGTCATTGCGAGGAGCGTAGCGACGAAGCAATCCAGCAGGGCCCGGACGCCGCGCTGGATTGCTTCGCCACGCTCGCAATGACGGAAACAGTCAGGCCGCGGGCCGCCGCCGCACCTCCACCATCGTTTCCCAGCGCAGCAGGCTGGCGAGCTGGCTCGCCGCCATGATCGAGCGCGCGTCGCCGTCGCCGACGGTCAGGGCGATGTGCGAGGAATCGAACCGCTCCAGCGCGAGATCGAAGCTCTTCCAGCGCCCGTCCACATAAGCGACGACCCAGGAGTGCGGCATGAAGGCGTTCGCCGTTCCCAGAATGGGCACGCGCGAATAGGTCAGCCCGCTCACCACCCGCGTCGGAATGCCCGCCGCCCGGCCGAGCGTCGCCAGCAGCACCGCCGATTCGGTGCAATCCCCCGCCCGACGGTCCAGCGCCTCCAGCGCCGAGAAATGGCCGCCATAATCGACGCGCGGGATGAGCGGCATGGCGCGCGACAGGAGCAGTTCCATCTTGCGCGTCTCGGACACCTGCATCCGCGCCACCGGCATGGCCAGCGCGATCAGCCGGGGATGGTCGCTCTGCAGCCAGGGGGTCGGCCGGCGCGCGTCGGCAAGGCTGGCCGCGTCGGTAGCGAGGCCGGGCCCGCAGGTCTGGCAGATGTCCACCACCACCTGCTCCCCCTCGGTCCGCACGCGCTGCTCGCCGGTCTGCGGCAGCGGGAATTCAACGCCGCCCTGGAAGGAGAAACGGAAACGCAGATGGCCGAACACCGCCTCGTCCGGCACGCGATAGGGCGCGCGTACCATCGCATTCTGCATCGCCTGATAGGGCTGGTGCGGGCGCAGCGCCGTCTCGCGGTCGCTGGTCCGCGTGGTGATGTGGGTGCCGAACATCGGCTGGCTGATCGAGACGATGCGGCGCTGGCGGTCGAGTTGCAGCCGCGCCACCGCCCTGAGCTCCTGCCCGTCATAGCGGGTCCTGAGCAGGGCGATCCGCCCCTCCGCGTCCGGCGCGCCGCCGTTCACCGCCGCGATCACCACCCGCTCGGGCGCCATCGAGACGATGTTGAAATTGGAGAATTCGAGCCGCGGCTGCGCGCGCATGTCCCAGTCCGCGAACAGCCCCTCGCCGCCGTCGAACCGCGTGCCCGGCGGCAGCGGCACGCGCAACGTCCGCCGGTCGCCCTGCGCGACCCGGGTCACCTCCGCCACGTCGCCGCTCACCCTGACCTCGACCGAGGACTGGATCAGGCCCATTTGCGAGCTGTCGCTGATCGAGACCACGCGGCCCGACCGGTCGAGGCGGGTCACGCTGCGCTCCGTGATCCGCTGCGTCATCGACCGGTTCGAGCCGCGCGGCGACGGTTCGTTGCCGCCGGTGTCGCGCAGCCGCACCTGGCTGTGGTCGATCACCTCCCGGCCCTCGGGCGTCCGGACGATCTGCCGCCAGGCGAAGCCGACGCGGTCGCCATTGTCGGCGGCGATCACGTACCAGCTGATCTCGCCGATGCCGGCCGTCGGCATCGCCGCCCGCATCCGTTCCGCCTGCGTCGCCGGCGCTTGCGCGGCGGCCAGCGCCGATGCCGCAACGATGGTCAGAAGCACGGCCGCTTTCCGCATGGGCCCATAAGAGGCCGCCGCCCCTTTCGGCGGCATGAACGGGCGCGCGCAAGATTCCGGCCGGCGCCGTCCCGATCCGGGGCACCCCCTTCATTAACCCCGTTCCGGCCTCGACACGATCCCCGCGGCGGGTCAGTTGCGGGCTTATGACCCGGCTCTTCCTCGCTCTGCTCGCCCTCGCCTGCCTCGCCGTGGCGGTGACGCCGCTGCCCGCGCAGAATGCCGCGCCCGGCGCCGCCTTCACCATCCAGGAGAGCGGCGAAACCTTCGCCGACCTGAACGACGCGGTCGCGGCGATCGGCGGCGGCAACGGCACCATCATGATCGCGCCCGGCACCTACCGGATGTGCGCGGTGCAGAATGCGGGCCGCGTCGCCTATGTCGCCCGCGAGCCCGGCACTGTGGTCTTCGACGGCGTCGCCTGCGAGGGCAAGGGCGCGCTCGTGCTCGGCGGCGAGTCCGCCCGGGTCGAGGGCATCACCTTCCAGAACGTCCGCGTCGAGGACCATAATGGCGCCGGCATCCGTCTCGAATCCGGCGACCTCCTCGTCCGCGAGAGCCTGTTCCGCGCCGGCGAGAACGGCATTCTCGTCGCCAATGACGCGCGCGGCACGATCCGCGTCGACCAGTCCACCTTCTCCGAGCTCGGCGGCTGCCCAGAGGATGCGGGCTGCTCCCACTCCATCTACAACAGCGGCACCGGCACCCTCGTCGTCACCCGCAGCCGCTTCGAGCGCGGCACCGGCGGCCATTATGTGAAGAGCCGCGGCACCCGCATCGAGGTCACCGATTCCAGCTTCGACGACAGCCAGGGCCGCGCCACCAATTACATGATCGATCTCTCCAACGGCGCCACCGGCACCATCGCCCGCAACATTTTCGTGCAGGGCGAGAATAAGGAGAATTACAGCGCCTTCATCATGGTCGCGCCCGAGGGCACCGAGCACAGCTCCGCCGGTCTCTCCATCACCCAGAACGAGGCCGGTCTCGTCCCGGGCCTGACCCGCCGCACCTCCTTCGTCGCCGACGAGAGCGGCCAGCCGATCACCATCGAGAACAACCGCCTCGACCCGCAGATCGCCCGCTTCGAACGCCGCTAGACCTTGACTAGGCGGCCTCGCGCGCGCCCTCGCGCAGCAGGCCCGTCAGCCTGTCGTCCAGCCACATGTCGATCACCAGGTGGACGCGATCCGTCGTCCCCCGGTTCGCGGCCCGGTGGGGGTCGGACAGGCGCAGATACCAGAGTTCGCCCGGCGCCATATGCACCGGCCGCCCGCTCAGGTGGAACTCGACCGCGTCATTGGTGACGATCGGCACGTGCAGCCGGACGCCGGGCCGGTCCACCTCTGGATCGGGGTCCGAATGCTCGCGGATCAGCGCGCCCGGCCGGAGCCGCATCAGCCGCACCGCCTTGGGCGATCCGCCCAGCCTCGCCAGCACCGCCGCGATCGCCGGCGCGCGAGCGAGGAAATGGGTGTCGACGAAGCGCTTCACCATGGTGAGCTGGCCGATCAGGCGGATCGGATGGGTCTCCCCCTCCGCCGCGCGGAGCGGGATCGCGCTCCAGTCGCCCTCATAATTGTCCCGCACGAAATGCCGGGTCCAGTCCGCCTCCCCGAAGGCGGCGAGGTCCGCCGCCAGCGGCGCCGGATCGAAGTCGAGCGGCAGGCGGAAGCGGTCCGGCAGGTCGTCGAGGAGAAAGGTCATGACGCGGACCCTAGGCGGCGGCGGCGGGCGTGGAAAGACGCCGTTCCCCTTCCGGCGACGGCCGGGCTATAGCCCTCCCATGACTCGCCTCAGGGCCCTCGCGCTCCTCCCCTTCCTGCTGCTGATCGCCCTCGCCGCCCCTGCGGCAGCCCAGCCCGGCCAGGCCAAGCGGATGAACGTGACGCTCGCGGCGGAGCGCGCGACGGTGCAGCCCGGCGGCAGCCTCACCGTCGCCTTCGTGATGCGGCCGCAGCGCGGCTGGCACGGTTATTGGCGCAACCCGGGCGATGCGGGCGCGGAGCCGCGCGTCGCCTGGCGCCTGCCCGAGGGCTGGACCGCCGGGCCGCTCCAATATCCGATCCCGCGGCGCAAGACCCTGCTGGGGCTGATGAACTATGTGTTCGAGGGCGACCACGCCCTGCTCGCGACCATCGCCATTCCGGCCGATGCCGAGCCCGGCGTCGTCTTCCCGATCGACGCGCGGCTCGATTATCTCGTCTGCACCGACGAGATTTGCGTGCCGGAGACCGCCACCGTCACCGTGCAAGTCACCACCGGCCGCGAAGGCCCGCGCAGCGCCGCCTTCGACGGCTATCGCCGCGCCCTGCCGCGCCCGCTCGCCGAGCCGGCGCGCTTCGCGGTCGCGGGCAACCGCCTGCGCATCGCCATCCCGCTCGCCGCCGGAACCGCCCTCCCCGATCCCTATGTCTATGTCGCCACCGCCGACACGATGCGGCACGGCGAGCCGGAGACGCTCTCGCGCAGCGGCGACCTGCTGATCGTCGAGGCGACCGCCGGCATCCGCGCCGCGCAGCAGCAGGCCGTCGAGGGCGTGCTCCAGCTTTCCGGCGGCAACGGCCTCGCCTTCACCGCCCGGCCGGGCGAGGTCCCGCCCGCGGGCACGCCCGTCGCCATGCACGATGCGGCGCCGGACGGCGGCGCGGCGGCGGGCGGGATGGAAGGCCCCGGCTTCCTCTACGCCCTGCTCGGCGCGCTGCTCGGCGGCCTGATCCTCAACGTCATGCCCTGCGTCTTCCCGATCCTCAGCCTCAAGGCGCGGAACCTCGCCCGCGCGGGCGGGACGGAGGCGGGCGCGCGGCGCGAGGCGCTGGCCTACGGCCTCGGCGTGATCGCGACCTGCCTCGCGCTCGGCGCCCTGCTGCTGATCCTGCGGGCGAGCGGCGAGATGGTCGGCTGGGCCTTCCAGCTGCAGGATCCGAAGGTGATCCTGTTCCTGCTGCTGCTCGTCACCGCCATCGCCCTCAACCTCGCCGGCCTGTTCCATTTGCCGATGCTGGCCGGCGGCGGCAGACTGGCGGGGAAGGACGGCGCGCTCGGCGCCTTCTTCACCGGCGCGCTCGCCGCCTTCATCGCCACCCCCTGCACCGGGCCCTTCATGGGCGCGGCGCTCGGCGCGGCCCTTGTCCTCCCGGCCTGGCAGGCGCTGACGCTCTTCGCCGGCCTCGGCCTCGGCCTCGCTCTGCCCTTCCTGCTGCTCGGCTTCGTCCCCGCGCTCAGGCGGCGGCTGCCCAGGCCGGGCGCCTGGATGGAGCGCCTGCAGCGCATCCTCTCCGTGCCGATGTTCCTGACCGCGCTCGGGCTCGCCTGGATCCTCGGCCGGCAGACCGGCGTCGACGGGATGACGCTCGGCCTCGCCGGCGCGCTGGGGCTCGGCATCGCGCTCTGGTGGCTGGCGCGGGGCGGCTGGCTGCTCGCCTGGGCCTTGCTGGTCGCCGCCGTGGCCGCGCCGATCTGGCTGGTCCGCCCGCTCCCGCCCGAGGCCCGCGCCGCCGAGAGCCCACTTCCCGCCGAGCCGTTCAGCGAGGCTCGCCTCGCGCAGCTGCGCGCCGCCAACACGCCCGTCTTCCTCTATTTCACCGCCGACTGGTGCCTGACCTGCAAGGTCAACGAGCGCGGCGCCATGGCCTCCGCCGAGGTCGCCGCCCATTTCCGGTCGCGCGGCATCAAGGTGCTGGTCGGCGACTGGACCCTCGGCGACGCCGCCATCGGCCGCTTCCTCGAAGCGCAGGGCCGCTCCGGCGTCCCGCTCTACCTCTTCTACGCGCCCGGCCAGCCCCAGCCGCAAGTCCTGCCCCAGCTCCTGACCGCGGGACAGCTCACCGCGCTATAGCTCCTCCCCGGAACGGGGAGGGGGATCATGCGCAGCATGGTGGAGGGGCCGCGACGGCGAAACCGTCGCGGTGCGACAGCCGAGGCCTTCTCCGCAAACGCCAAGGCGGCGCAGCCGCCCCAATGTTTCGCGCAAAGACGCAAAGACGCAAAGGGGTCTGTGCGGGTCTCGGTCTCTTTGCGCCTTTGCGTCTTTGCGCGAAATAAAACAGCCTGCGGCCGAGATCCCGGCCTCGGCGGACAAATCGCCGACGATAAGGCCGATTGAAGAACGCCAGGTCCGTACTCAATTGGTCGAAGCCGATTTTGCCTGTGATTTCATAGTCATCCCGGCGAAGGCCGGGACCCATGAACATTGCCGGCCGGAAAAATGGCGACCGGCGCGACCACTTCCTTCGATTTTCCGTGTGCATCGGTCCCGGCCTTCGCCGGGATGACTCCCTTTGGCCGATCCGCGCCGAGCCCGATTGAATCCGGACTCTACCGCGCCGCCGCATTCTCCCGCGCCCACACCCGCCGGCCCGCCACATAGGTTTCCAGCACCCGCGTCTCGCGCACCGCGCGCTGGTCGAGATTGGCGAAGATGTCGCGGTCGATGAAGACGAAGTCCGCATAGCGGCCCGGCTCCAGCGTCCCCAGCTGGTTTTCCGCGAAGCTGGCGAAGGCGGCGCCGCGGGTGAAGGCGGCGAAGGCCTGCTCCATGCCGAGCCTCTGCTGCGGGAACCAGCCGCCCGGCGGCTGCCCCTCCGCATCCTCGCGGCTCACCGCGGCGGCGAGGCCGTGAAACGGGTTCGGGCTCTCCACCGGGAAATCGGAGCCGAAGGCGAGCGGCACCCTGTTCTCCAGCATCGAGCGCCAGGCATAGGCGCCGCCCAGCCGCTCCGGCCCCATCCGCGCCTCGGCCATCAGCCGGTCGGAAATCTGGTGGACGGGCTGCATCGAGGCGATGATCGAGTTGCGGCCGAAGCGCGCCAGGTCCGCCGGGTCGACGATCTGGGCATGTTCGATCCGCCAGCGCCGGTCGCCGGCATAAGTGGCGGACAATTCCTCGATCGCGGCGAGCAATTGCGCATTGGCCGCGTCGCCGATCGCGTGGACGGCCACCTGGAAATTGTCCATCGCGGCGCGGCTCATCATGTTCTTGAGCTCGGTATCGTTGACCAGAGGCAGGCCGCGCTGCCCGGCCGCGTCGCGATAATCGGCCTTGAGCCAGGCGCCGCGCGAGCCGAGCGCGCCGTCCAGATAGAGCTTCACGCCGACCATCCTGAGGCGCCCGTCATAGAGCCAGGGCGTCGGTCGCGTGCCCGCCACGGCGAGCAGATTGTCGATCCCCGAGGCATAGGAGATGACCCGCATGCGCAACTGGCCCATGTCGCCGGCGCGGCGCATCACCGCCCAGTCGGCGGCGCTCGTGCCCATGTCGGCGGCGCTGGTGACGCCCATGGAGAGCAGGATGTCCTGCGCGCGCTCCAGGGCCCGGTCGCGCTGCAGCGGCAGCGCCGGCGGCACCGCGCGCTCGACCAGGCTCATCGCCGCGTCGACGAAGATGCCGCTGGGATTGCGCCCCGTCCGCTCGATCCGGCCGCCCGCGGGCGCCTGGCTGGCGGCGGTGACATTGGCCTCGCGCATCGCCACCGTGTTCGCCCAGCCGGCATGGCCGTCCACCCGCTCCAGCCAGACCGGCCGGTCCGCCACCGCGGCGTCGAGGTCGGCGGCGGTCGGGAAGCGGCCCAGCCGCCAGCGTTCCTGGTTCCAGCCCCGGCCGACGATCCAGCGCGGGGTCGGATTGGCGGCGGCATAAGCGCGGATCCGCGCCTGCGCCTCTTCCAGGCTGTTCGTGTCGCTGAGGTCGATGAGCAGGGCGCTCATGCCCAGGCCCATGACATGGCCGTGCGCGTCGATCAGGCCGGGGATCAGGGTCCGGCCGCGCCCGTCGATCCGGAAGGCGGTCCGCGCCGGCCGCCGATCGCCCGCCTCGAACAATTGCCGGACCTTGCCGTCGTCGCCGATCCACATCGCCTGGAAGCGGACCAGCCGCCCGTCCTCGCGCAACGTGTAGCCGTTGACATTGTCGACCAGGATGTCGGCGGCGGCGGGGCTCGCGCCGAGGATCAGCGCGGCGAGGAAGAGGAGGATGCGGCTCATTGCGTCGGCGATAAGGCCTGTTTGCCGCGTGCGCCAGATGGTCTAGACGCGCGGATATGGCGACGCCCGCACCCAATCTCGATCTTGCCGTCACGCTCGCCGACGTCGAGGCCGCCGCCGGGCGCATCGCCGGCGCGGTGGTGCGCACCCCCACCCTCGCCAGCCGCGCTCTGTCCGAGAAGAGCGGCGCCCAGGTCTGGCTGAAGCTGGAGAACCTGCAGCATACCGGCGCCTATAAGGAGCGCGGGGCGCTCAACAAATTGCTGCTCCTGCCCGAGGAGCTGCGCGCCCGCGGCGTGATCGCCGCCTCGGCCGGCAATCACAGCCAGGGGCTCGCTTATCATGCCAGCCGGCTCGGCGTGCCCGTCACCATCGTGATGCCGGCGCCGACCCCGACGATGAAGGTCATGCAGACCGAGGGCCATGGCGCCGAGGTCATCCTGCACGGCCAGATGTTCGACGATGCCTATGCCGAGGCGCGCCGGCTCGCCGAGGCGCGCGGGCTGACCTTCGTCCATCCGTTCGACGATTTCGAGGTGATGGCCGGCCAGGGCACGGTGGCGCTGGAGCTGCTCGCCGATGCGCCCGAGCTCGACGCGCTGATCGTGCCGATCGGCGGCGGCGGCCTGATCTCGGGCATCGGCGTCGCCGCCAAGGCGCTGAAGCCGGGCATCCAGCTGATCGGCGTCCAGGCCGAGCTCTATCCGAGCATGTACGCCAAATTCTCCCGGCAGCAGCTGGCCTGCGCCGGCGACACGCTCGCCGAGGGTATCGCGGTCAAGGCGCCCGGCATGCTGACCTCGGGCGTGGTCAACCAGCTGGTCGACGACATCCTGCTCGTCTCCGAGCGGCAGATCGAGAATGCGGTGAGCCTGCTCGTCGAGGCCGAGAAGGTCGTCGCCGAGGGCGCCGGCGCGACCGGCCTCGCCGCCTTGCTCGCTTATCCCGAACGCTTCGCCGGCAGGAAGGTCGGCCTCGTCGTCACCGGCGGCAATATCGACACGCACCTGCTCGCCAACGTGCTGCTCAGGAACCTCGCCCGGTCGGGCCGGATGGCGCGCCTCAACATCCAGCTCCAGGACCGGCCGGGCGCGCTCGCCGGCGTGGTCCGCCTGTTCGAGGAGCATCGGGTCAACATCGTCGAGATCTACCACCAGCGCGTCTTCACCAGCCTGCCGGCCAAGGACGCGGCGATCGAGGTGGTCTGCGAGGCCCGCGACGCCGCCCAGCTCGACCGCCTGACCGCGGCGCTCCAGGCCGCCGACTATATCACCGAGCCCCGCGCCATCGAGTAGAGCACGGCGAACCTCCTGCTCCAATGCGAGGAACCTCGTGCTCCGGCGAAGGCCGGAGCGCTGGCCGGAAGCACGCGGACGGCGACGCAATTCTCCGGCCTCCGCCGGAGCACGGCGCGTGGATGGATTGAGCCACCCTCTTCCCGCCGGCGGTAACTCTTCCTATTCATGCTTTCGGAGGCTGGCCGTCCCGTCCTGAAACGGACCGTCGCAACAGGTCGGTTCGGCAGGCGAACGAGCTTCCCAACCGCGCGCACGCGGATCATAAGAATTACGGGGGCGATCAAGCCCCGCCGGTGGAGTCGACTTGAGCGCACCTTTCCGCTTTCCGCGGTTCTTCGTGACCACGCCCTCGCCTTGCCCCTATATCAAGGGCAAGACCGAGCGGAAGGTGTTCACCGAGCTGAGCGGGCCGCATGCGGGCGAGCTCAACGACGCGCTCGGCCGGATCGGCTTCCGGCGCAGCCAGAACGTCGCCTACCGGCCGTCCTGCCTCGATTGCTCGGCCTGCATCTCGGTCCGCGTCGTCGCCGCCGATTTCCAGCCCAACGCCACCCAGCGCAAGCTGATCAAGCGCAATGCCGATCTCGAGGTCACCGCCTGCAAGGCCTGGGCGACCGAGGAGCAATATGAGCTGCTCCGCCGCTATCTGCGCGCCCGCCACCCCGACGGCGGCATGGTGGAGATGGACGAGCACGACTTCAGCGACATGGTCGAGCAGAGCCCGGTCAAGACCTATATCGTCGAATATCGCGAGCCCTCGACCGATGGCACGCCCGGCCGCCTGGTCGGCGCCTGCCTGACCGACCAGCAGGCCGACGGCCTCTCGATGATCTACTCGTTCTTCGAGCCGGACACCGCCGCCCGCCGCGGCCTCGGCACCTATATCATCCTCGACCATATCGTGCGCGCCGGCCGCGCCGGCCTGCCCTATGTCTATCTCGGCTATTGGGTCGAGGAGGCGAAGCGCATGGCCTACAAGTCCCGCTTCCGCCCGCTCGAGCGGCTCGGCCCCGGCGGCTGGCGCCGCTTCGACCCCGAGCAGCGCGAACTGCCCCTGGCCGAGACCCTGCCGCTCCGCTGATCTACCGCTAGCGCCGCATCAGCTCGCGGCTGGTCTCCACGGCGGGCCGGCCGACCGGCTGGCTCGCGGTCGGCGGCAGGCGCCGGTCGAGCGCGGCGAGCCAGCGTTCCGCGCCGCCGCCGATGCTCACCTGCGGCTGCGAGGGCCGCACCGGGAATTGCGCCTCCCAGCTGGTGATCAGGCCGTCGGCCTCGGTGAAGGCGGCGCGCAGCGGCTGCGGCTTGCGCAGCGCATGGTTGATCATCGCGTCGCCGAAGAAGGTCCAGTCATTGTCCGCGACGCAGCCGAAGGAGGACCGGTCCGCCGAGGCCGCGGTCACGATCGCGGTGGTGTCGGACTGGAGCCGCGGCACGAAGATGCCCGAATAGCAGGCGCTGAGGATGAGCAGCCGGTTGCGGATGCCGAGCTGCTCGAGGACGGCACGGAAGCGGTTCGGCGAGATCGCGCCATAGCCGTTGTCCGCGTCGTGATAATAAAGGCCGAACGGCGCGCCGTGGCTGGTCGTGTAGATGACGACCACATCCTCGTCCTTGTCGATCAATTCGGCGATCCGGGCGAGCGCGATGCCGAACGCCTCGGGCGTGCCGCGCGGCAGCCGCGACGGCGCGCTGCCGTCCGAGCCGGCGAGAATGATGCTGCGGCCGCGGGCGCCGTAGCGCGCGGCGAGCACGTCGCCCGCCACCCGCGCCTCGCGCCCGAACACCGGATCGCTGTCGAGCGCGATCGAGATCACATAGGCGTCGACGATTCCCGGCCGCTGCGGCTGCAGCGCGGCGAGCGCGCGGCCCAGCTTGCGATGCTCCTCCAGCTCCCGCGCGGGATCGCGCGACTGCTCGATCTGCATCCCCGCATCGGCCCGCGCCCGCAGCGTCTGCTCGTCCGGGACGAGGAAGAAGGGCGAGCTGCGGCTGTTGTGGCTCGGCGCCTGATAGGCGGCGGGCGCGCGCTGCGTTGAGGCCAATGCCGGCAGCGTCAGCAGCAAGGCCGCGACCGCTTTCAATCCCATCCGCATCAGGCCCGCCCCTCCCTTGCCGAAGCGCCCAGTCTTGCGCGCTTTCGGCGGGAGTCAAGGCGCATCCTCGACAAGTGTCACTTGACACGCGACACCGTGTCTCCCATCTCCCGTAGCGTGGAGATTGAGACGATTCGCCACAAGGCGCTGCGGCGGTTTGTGGAGACGGGCAAGCCTAAGGGACTGGACGCTGCTCTCGCGGACCGGCTGCGGAAGATGATCGCCTATCTCGTCGCGATCGAGACGCTCGGCGAGTTGCACGTGCCGCCCAATTGGGGCGCGCATGAATTGACCGGCGATCGCGCGGGTATCTGGTCGCTGACGGTCACGAAGAATTGGCGGATGACGTTTCGCCTGAATGAGGACGGCGCCATCGCCGACCTTGATCTGGAGGATTATCACTGATGGCCGTTCGTATCTCTCCTGCCTTCGCAGTGCATCCAGGCGATTGGCTGCGCACCGAGATCGTCGAGCCGAACGGCCTCGGCGTGACCGGGGCGGCGCGCCATCTGGGCGTGACCCGCCAGGCGATGAGCAACCTACTCAACGCCCGCGCCGGCCTTTCCGCCGACATGGCCATTCGCTTGGAGAAGGCATTCGGGGTGAAGGCGGATACTTTGCTGCGCATGCAAGCCGCCCACGAACTCGCGCGGGCGCGGGCAAATGAGGGCGCGATACGGGTGGCGCGCTTCAGGAAGGCGGCTTAGGCGGATATTTTCGCAAGAACCCGCTTCACCGCGGCCCTATTCTTAAGCGGAACCCGCTCTCCCTCATCCCTGATCCATTCCCAAATCTCATCGACAGAACGACGGACGGGCTTATCGTGGGAGAGGCCACACGAACTTTCGGCTAAGAAAAAGTCGAAGCCATCGCCCGAGATTTCGATGAAGAGTGGCGTGGCCTCGGAGGTTTTCGCATCAATGCCTATACGTCCGATGTCGGCTCCCCTGATCTGTATCCGCGTAATCAGTAAACCCGCGCCTTGGGCTTGATATAGGCCACCTCGTCGGTGAGCGTATATTCGTGCACCGGCCGGGAATCGAGCCTGACCGCGCCGCCCTGGCCGCCCCAGCCGTCGAACCAGGCGATGGTGTGCTTCATCCAGTTCTTGTCGTCGCGGTTCGGATAATCCTCGTGCGCGTGGGCGCCGCGGCTCTCCTTGCGGCTGACCGCGCCGGCGATGGTGACGCTCGCCTGGCTGATCAGATTGTCCAGCTCCAGCGTCTCGACCAGGTCGGTGTTCCAGATCAGGCTGCGGTCGGTGACGCCGATATCGCCCATGCGCTTGTAGGTCTCGGCGAGCCGGGTCACGCCCTCGCGCATCAGCTCGTCGGTGCGGAACACGGCGCAATGGGTCTGCATGTTGCGCTGCATCTCGGTGCGGATCTCCGCCGTGGGCGAACCGCCCTTGGCGAAGCGGAACCGGTCGAGCCGGGTAAGCGCCAGGTCGGCGCTGTCCTTCGGCAGCGGCTTGTGCGCGGTCTGCTTGGCGATGGTCTCGTTGAGCCGCAGCCCGGTCGCGCGGCCGAAGACGACGAGGTCGATCAGGCTGTTCGAGCCGAGCCTATTGGCGCCGTGCACGGAGACGCAGGCCGCCTCGCCCACCGCGAACAGGCCCGGCACGACCGCGTCCGGATCGCCGTCCTTCAGCGTCACCACCTCGCCGTGGAAGTTGGTCGGGATGCCGCCCATATTGTAATGGACGGTCGGCGTGACCGGCAGCGGCTGCCGGGTCAGGTCGACGCCGGCGAACACCTTGCCCGATTCGGTGATGCCCGGCAGGCGCTCGGCCAGGATCTCCGGCGCGATATGGTCGAGGTGCAGGTAGATATGGTCCTTGTGCGGGCCGACGCCGCGGCCTTCGCGGATCTCCATCGCCATGGAGCGGGAGACGACGTCGCGGCTCGCCAGGTCCTTCGCGCTCGGCGCGTAGCGCTCCATGAAGCGCTCGCCCTCGCTGTTGGTCAGGTAGCCGCCCTCGCCGCGCGCGCCCTCGGTGATCAGCACGCCGGCGCCGTAAATGCCGGTCGGGTGGAACTGCACGAACTCCATGTCCTGCAGCGGCAGGCCCGCGCGCAGCGCCATGCCGCCGCCGTCGCCGGTGCAGGTATGGGCCGAGGTCGCGGTGAAATAGCAGCGCCCGTAGCCGCCCGTCGCCAGCACCACCGCATGGGCGCGGAAGCGGTGGATCGACCCGTCCTCCATGCAGAGCGCGACCACGCCGCGGCAGACCTTCCCGTCCGGCCCGTCCTCCATGATCAGGTCGAGCGCGAAATATTCGATGAAGAAATCGGCGTCGTAGCGCAGGCTCTGCTGGTAGAGCGCGTGCAGCATGGCATGGCCGGTGCGGTCGGCGGCCGCGCAGGTGCGCTGCGCCGGCGGCCCCTCGCCCATATTCTGCATCATGCCGCCGAACGCACGCTGGTAGATCCGCCCCTCGGCGGTGCGCGAGAAGGGCACGCCCGCATGTTCCAGCTCGTAGACCGCCGCCGGCGCCTCGCGGACCATATATTCGATCGCGTCCTGGTCGCCGAGCCAGTCGGAGCCCTTGACCGTGTCGTACATGTGCCAGGTCCAGTGGTCCGGCCCCATATTGCCGAGGCTCGCGGCCACGCCGCCCTGCGCCGCCACCGTGTGCGAGCGGGTCGGGAAGACCTTGGTGATGCAGGCCGTCTTCAGCCCGCCCTGCGCCGCGCCCATGGTCGCGCGCAGGCCGGAGCCGCCGGCCCCGACGACGACCACGTCATAATCATGATCGATGATCTTGTAGGCGGCGGTGTCGGGGGCGCTGGTCATGGCGCCCTGCTATTATACCGGGCGCGGCCGGTTGCAAGGGCGGGCGCCATGGCGCGGCGACGCCGCGGCCGCGGCGAGGCACGAGCCCGCGCATCGTCGCCGGCGCCGGCGCCGCCTCGCGCAAGT
>Ga0335075_10000165_pt1 | contig 129087 bp, 120 predicted proteins | sample Lox_Sample_24_FD_206723 | JGI IMG/M metagenome (GOLD analysis project Ga0335075, IMG submission 206723) | Soil microbial communities from Loxahatchee National Wildlife Refuge, Florida, United States - Lox_Sample_2.4 | ecosystem: Environmental > Terrestrial > Soil > Wetlands | place: USA... | reverse complement strand
ACAGCCGGCAACTACTTGCGAAAAAGGCTGGAAGAGTTGCAGGAAAAATATCCGCTTATTGGAGATGTGCGCGGCATGGGCCTGATGCAAGGGCTGGAGCTGGTCCGCGATCGGCAGACCAAAGAGCCGGCGCCCGCGGAAACGAACGAATTGATGGAGCGCGCCCGCGCCAACGGCCTGCTGATCGGCAAAGGCGGCTTGTATGGCAACGTGATTCGGTTGTCGCCGCCGCTGAATATCTCCAAAGCGGACGTGGACGAAGCGATCCGGCTGCTGGACAAGTCTTTGTCGGAAGCGCAACGCCAATAGTTGAACCCTCGGGCGTACCCTGAGATAGTGAGGCAAATAACAGAACATTATTGCCAAGTGTGTTTGTGAGGTGTAGATTATCGGCCCGACACAGAGGAGCCCCTGCCTAGTATGATTGCACCGATTGCCGAGCCGGAAGATGGCGCACGCAATGCTGCTGGGAGCAGACCGCAGCAGGAGACCAAATTCGACCAAAGTGAATTTCGGACGCGGCTTACGGACGAATACAAGATTTTGCAAGACAAGATGGACAAGATCGGTGCGTTCAGATTCACAATCAAGGGCTGGTCAGTTACTGCGGTGATAGCTGCGTCAGCGGCCGGAAGTGCCGTGAAAAATATGCCGATCGCGGCGGTCCTGACCATTAGCGTCGGACTAGCGGTAATGCTTTTCTTCTTCTTATTCTTCGAATTTAAGCAGGTTAGACTGAGCAGAATTTTTGGCGAACGCGCGAGGAAGCTTGAGGTCAGCTTCCATTTGATGGACGCTGATGCAAGGTTGCCTTCCGGAAGCAGAATTGCAGTGCCGTACACAGCCCACGAGATAGTGCGATCCTTGGGCGAACAGAAGCTCTTCGGCGCACGTGCGGAGATCGCCGGCCGTGGAAGGAACCGATTTCCGCGCAGGCTTCTGAATTGGTGGCGCATCGTGTCTCAGAGCGATCTGTGTTTTTATATAACCCTTATCGTGCTGGCATTTGTGCTGCCCCTGGCGCCGCGCTATGCGATGAGAACGCCATCCACAAAGCCAGCTGCTTCGCAAGTCGATGTTGCCAACACCCGGCAGGGAGCTAACCTCTCGCCGCCGAATGACAAGTCCGGCGCCCCAATCCGGAAGGAGCCTTAGCCGAGTGGCATTAAAGCGCGGGAGAGCAATTGCGGCTATTGAGGAAGCAATCGAAGAAATCGAAAGCTACTTTGAGATGGTCGGATTCGGTGCGGAGGGCCTTGGCGGAGCCGATCAGATCGCTCAAAACGGAGACTCGGACTCGGAGGAGGACGACGGCTCTTTGGAAGAGTCGACTTTCGACCGCGAGGAGATTGAGGTCGCTATTGACGTCTTCGTCTCTCGACTTGCAGAAAATGGAATAGTTCCGAAACCGACTCTTCGTGACCGACCATCCCTCTTGTGGGTGCTTGAACGTTTCTTTCCGCCGAAGCACAGGATCCTTGAAAGAGCGCGGTCTTTTGAGGCTGACATCAAGGGCTACTTTGACGTGGTCAGTTACGACGCGATGGCCCGCGCCTCCTCTGAGTTGGCCGAGATACGAGATATACTCAAAGGCGAGGCGAAGGCCAATGGATAGATCCCCTCGAGAATTGCGCGGGGCTCTTGAGGTCAAGCTCAAGAGAAGCACGTCTCGCATTCGACGTCAAGTCGACGAGGCCGAGGGTATCGTAGTATTCGGCTCTACGGCGGCTGGCGTCGACGGCCCTTTCTCCGATGTCGACGTTCTCTGCATAGGCCGGTATACCTATGGGAGGCTAAAGTCCGAAGAAGTTGACCTGATAACCATCCCTGTTGCAACAGCACAGTCGATGTCTTGGTGCCAATCGGAACTGGGGACTCATATAGCAAAATACGGAGTTCCTATAGAAGGGCGTGTATCTTTGGCTAGCTGCCGCCCGGGTGCCGCAGCCATTCGAGGGAAACGCCGCAGAATATCGGCGTTTATGAGAGCTTTGCACACGTCATGGCCGCAGCTGGAGGACTGTTTCCGTGTCAAATATTCCACAAAGCTTCGACGAGAATGTCAACGACTCATCCTCATGGAGGGCGGTTCCCCGGTGCCTCCTACTCACCTGCTTGATTGCTGCTGGGGAGCATTCCCCGAATCGTCAACAGAGGTTTGCGCCACGCTGAAGAGCCTTTCGCCAACAGGGAATCTTGGCTCCGCTATGGACCTGTTCGAACGTATAGCGGAATATCTTGTGATGCATCGAGGAGTGTCCCCTCGCGTGTCTTAGCGGCGCGGCACTACATCGCACGGGTGACTGAAGGGCCCGTGATTGTGTCGTCGCGGCAAGTGCGCGTGACTTGGGACTGAGGCGACGGCGGCTGAAGCGACGGAACGGAATTCCCTGCCCTGTTGTATTCTGATTGCATCGTGAATAGTCCCGGAAACCTCGACCTCGATAAGCGAAAAACTAAGCTAGCCGGGTGGTTTCTCTCCGCCGCTCGCACACTCGCATTTTGGCTGCTACTGGCGGCCGGCGTTTTCCTGGCCGGCGCCGGAATCGCCCGGGCGGGCATGCCTTCGCATATCGAGTGGACCTCCGTCACCCAGGCACAAGTGAAAATCGATCAGACGACGCCGCTTACATGGGCCGTCTACCAGCCGGGCAAAGGCGACAAACTGGACAAAAAGCTGTCGAACCTAGTTCTGACGCTCGTTGGGCACCGATATTTGCTCATCGACTTGAAGGATAAGCAGGTCTACGAAATCCCGCTGAAGCAAGTGCACGTGCAAGCCGATGGATGCGAAACGGACGACCTGGCCGAATCGTCGCGCCTGATTCCCACGTCCGATTGGAACTGGTTAAATGTGGGACCGGCAGAGCTCTACCATTTGACCCTTGATGATTATGGACGGATGCTGCAACTCATGCTGCCGCATCCGTATTTGATCAGCCCGTACTACTGAGGCGAGGTCCTTCTGGTGTAGTCACGCGTGTTGTCAATCGCCGCGCCTCGCGCAATAATGAACGCATGACTGCAACCACTGCGTATGTTCCGGGGCAATCCTCCCAGACTCCCGAATTTGAAACCAAACTCGACCGGCTGGCGGAGATTGCCGTCCGCGCAGGCCTCGGCCTGGCGCCGGGGCAAGAATTGCTGATGACCGCGACCATCGACGCGCTGCCGCTCGCGCGCCGCATCACCGAGCATGCTTACAAGGCGGGCGGTTCCCTGGTCACCACGCTTTTCACCGACGAAGAATCGGCGCTGCTGCGCTACCGTTACGCGCCGGATGCCAGCTTTGATATCGCTCCCACGTGGCTGTATGAGGCCATCGCCAACGCGTTCCGCAACGGCGCGGCGCGACTGGCGATCGCCGGCAATAATCCTTCGCTGCTGTCGCACGAAGATCCCGAAAAAGTGAGCCGCGCCAATCGCGCTACTTCGAAGGCGTACCGCCCAGCCCTGGAGCTGATCACGCGGCACGAAATCAATTGGACGATCGTTTCGTGCGCCACTCCGGCGTGGGCGAAGGCTGTGTTCCCCAACCTTCCGGCGGATGAAGCGATGGCTCGCCTGTGGGACGCTATTTTTGCCGCATCGCGCGCGGATCAGGCTGATCCGGTGGCGGCGTGGAAAACACACGACGCGAAGCTGCACGCTTGGGCAGATCGTCTGAATACCAAGCGCTACTCGACCCTGCATTTTCGCGGGCCGGGCACGGATTTGCGCGTGGGCTTGGCCGACGATCACCTTTGGCTGGGTGGCGGCAGCACGGCACTGAATGGCCTCTATGGCATTCCCAATATGCCCACGGAGGAAGTGTTCACCACGCCGCATAAAGACCGCGTTGACGGCCGGGTGACGGCGACGAAACCGCTGTCGCATCAGGGCACGCTGATCGAAGGAATCTCGGTGCGTTTTGAAGGCGGCAAGATCGTGGAGGCGCAGGCGGATAAGGGCGAGCAAGTGCTGCAGCGCATGATCGAGACGGACGAGGGCGCGCGGCGGCTCGGCGAAGTTTCGCTGGTACCGCATTCTTCGCCGATCGCCGCGAGCGGGCTGCTGTTCATGAATACGCTGTTCGACGAAAATGCCGCGTGCCACATCGCGCTGGGGCAGGCGTACAGCAACTGCGTTAAGGATGGCGATAGCCTTAGGCCCGAGCAGCTTTCCGCAAAAGGCGCCAACAGCAGCCTGATCCACGTGGATTGGATGATCGGATCAAATCACATCGACGTGGATGGCATCAGCGCCGCCGGCAAGGCCGAACCGGTAATGCGTTCTGGAGAATGGGTGTAGCGGCCACGCTACGCCCAAGTTGCTCCTACGGCCAGCGGATCAGGCCGTCCGGATCATCGACCAGCACCACGTCATATTTTTCAATCATCGGCATTAGCAGGCTTTCCAGCTGACCCTTCCACAGTTTGCCTTCGTAGAATTTCGCCTTCATGGGCTCGCGGGAGGGGATATCTGGAAAACCTCGCATGAAAAAGAACGTGTCCGGATCTTCCACCGAAAGAAACGGGCCAAGGATTTTCATGCCGATTTCGGCGTGCGCCGGCATGGACTGGTTGCGAAAAGTCTCCAAGAAGTTCGCGCGGCAGCCAGGCTTCAGCTTGTAGGTGCGCATCTCGATGATCATGATGCCTCTTCCGACGGCAGCTCCTAGCAGGACGCCCTCATCCACGTTTATTGGCGACCGGTCAACCCGACTCTAAACTCCGATAACACGCGAACGGTACGGCCAAAATGGACGTTTCGTTAAAGGCGCGGGGGCGAATGTAAAAGAGCGTTCCGGTGGGACGGCTGGTACATTGCTGAGAGAGAGTCCGCCATGGCCGCTGAACCGTATCGCCGCACTTACAAAACAGTCCTGGCATTCGCGGTCATTTACTTCGTGTGGGGCTCGACGTACCTGGCCATTCGCATCGGAGTCCACGAAGTGCCGCCATTCTTGCTGGCGGCGATGCGCTTCACAGTCGCAGGCGTCGCGCTCTATGCTTGGGCCGTGATGCGCGGCGAGCGCTCGCCCAGCGCACGCGAATGGTTCTCAGCGTCTCTTTTGGCGATCCTGATTTTCGTGATCGACTACGGCCTGGTGTTTTGGTCCGAGCAGCGCGTGCCATCGGGTTTGGCCGCGGTGATGATGTCGCTCAACGCGGCCTTCATGGCGCTTGCCGAAATCGCGATTTTGCGCACACAAAAACTTACATCTCGGTTGGTTTTTGCGTTGACGCTCGGAGTGGCCGGAGTTGCGGTGCTGGTCAGCCGGACGCTCCACCTTGGCGGCGCGCCGATCGATACGATGGGGGCGGTTGCTTTGCTGGTCGCATCGATCGGATGGTCCATCTCGTCGTCGGTGACGCGCAAACTGCCTCTGCCCTCGTCGAAAATTATGAGTTCGGGAGCTCAAATGCTGGTGGGCGGAGTGATGCTTTTTGCGATGGCGGCCGCTCTGGGCGAATTTCGGGGATTTCATCCGCAACAGGTTTCGCGCGCGGCATGGTTCGCTCTGCTGTATCTCATCGTGGCCGGCTCGATTGTAGCGTTCACCGCGTATGTGTGGCTCATTCACCACGAATCGCCGACCAGGGTGGGCACGTACGCATACGTGAATCCGGTGGTGGCCGTGCTGCTGGGATACTTTTTCGCCGGTGAACCGCTGGGCATGCGGACGATCCTGGGGTCGGCGTTCGTCCTGGTGAGCGTTGTGGTGATCACGACCACGCCTGCTCGACGGACGGCCGCTTCGCTTCCCGTGGACGAGCTCGAAACCACTTCAGATTAGCGCATTCAGAAAACGAGCGCGGCCATTCAGGAATATACTTCGCGCTATTGCGCCGCGGAGCGCGCCATATCCCGCCGCAGATACTGCGCCGCGATCACGAACAGCAGCCCGCCGATAAACGTGGTCACTGCCGCGGGAAACATGGTGTAGCGAATCACGCCCACGCCAAACTGCTTTTGAAAATGATCGTTGAATATGCCGATCAACCACGGTCCCAGGCCGAGGCCGAGAAGTTCGGAGACGAGGTAAATCAGCGAGGTGGCAAACGCGCGCATGCCTACTTTCACCACCGAATGCGAGACGGCCACCATCGGGCCGACGTGGACGGGCGAGAGCATCTGCACGAGGACAAATCCGGCCAAGCAAAGCGTCAGGCTATGCGAAAAGACGAACAGCAGCACTCCCACGGTGGCGGACATCGAGCAGATTGCCGGAACGTAGACCTTCCATTCGATTTTTCGCCGCCCGGCCCAATCCGAAAGGTACCCGCCGATCAGGGTTCCCGCCACGCTGGCGACGATGGTGATGGTGCCCATATACGTGCCGATTTGCGCGGTGTTTAGGTGGTAGATGCGGCCCAGAAATGGCGCGACCCAGGTGCCGAAGCCAAATTGCGTGAAGGTGGTGAAGCAAAATCCGATGAGGATCAGCACGTAGCACGTTTGGCCGGACATGTAACGCATCGTTTCGCCCAGCTTTTGCTGGCTGGTGTCGACGTTCGTCTTTTCGACCCTGCCGCGCTGGGGCTCGCGCACTGTGAAGCGGAAAAGCACCGCGATGAGAACGCCGGGGATGCCAGCCACGAAAAATGCGTCATGCCAGCCGTAATAATGGTTGATCCAGCCGCCCACGAACGAACCCATGAATATTCCGAACGCAGGGCCCAGCTGATAAACGGCCATCGCCGTCGATCTCCGTTCGCCCGGATACAAATCGGAGATCATGGACGTGGAGGGCGCGGTGCCGGCAGCCTCGCCGATTCCCACGCCGCAGCGCGAAAGCGTCAATTGCACGGCGTTTCTGGCCACGCCGCCGAGCGCGGTCATGCCGCTCCAAATGACGAGGCCGCCGGTGATGATGTTCCGGCGATTGCTGCGGTCAGCCCAGCGCGCCACGGGCGCGGCCAGAATGGAATAGAGAATCACGAATCCGGCGCCGCTGATGAAGCCCATCACGGCATCCGATACGTGGTAGGTGTGCTTGATCGGGTCGATCAGAATGTTGATGACGGTACGGTCGAGGAAGTTCAGCGAGTAGATCGCGGTCAGAAGCGCCAGCGCGTAAATGGCCGGCGCGGAGAGCGGCGTTTTCACGGCTGCAAGTTTCTGAGCCGGATTGGTCGTGCTATTTACATCCACTACATCCACCCCCAACTGCCAGCGCCTACCGCTTGCCGCGGCGCCGCAGATCAGGAAAACGGCAAAGCATGCAACCCGCGCGATTCGTCAACCATGCAACCCACGGCTAGACGTGGCCCGGTCAGTTGTTCCACCCCGATAGCATTCCGAAAGGCACAGGCCAGGACAATCCCTCGATTGCACGGATCTTGCCACCTTCGATTTTGAAGAGCTGCGGCTTCAGGAACGTGATCGGCCGCAGGAAATTGCGCGGCACGGCTACGTCTCCCACGCCCGAAATGGCAACGGATTTCACGTTCCCTTCGTTATCGAACAGCGCGAGGTTGAGCACCAACCCTTGCTGCTCGTCCACGATGAGGGTTCGTACATCGCGAGGCTTCTCGATCCCGGCGAAGTACCCTTGGTCGAGTTCGTCAGCGCAGCTTCCGCCGAAGGCGTGGAAATCCGGCTTCGAAGGGTCCATCACCGGACCGTTTGGATTGTTGGCCGTTGCCATGCCATTTTCGCGGCTGCTGCAATCGCCGGCGAAGGGCACCGCCGAGGCGCTCTTCTCCGCGAAACCCTGATAATACTTTTGCGTGGCCGCGATCATCTGCGCGCGCGGCGTTTGCTCGTCTTTGGAAAGCGGAGCGAGCAGTGAAACGGCCGGAGAAATAAAATTCGCGGGATCGACTTCGTCGATGAGAATCGGCGTCATTACGCCGGCGGTGTTCTCGCCCAAGCCGCCTTTGGGCCTAAGCTCCTGCCGCGCCATCACGACTTCGACTTCGGTGATTTCGTGATTCTTCACCAGAAGCCGCAGAGCCATCACTCCTTGCAGGCGCCCGAATTCCGTGTAGCTGCCGTAGTAACCGGCTTCTCCGGTTTCAGGATCCGCCAGATAGACGCGATAAGTTCCCAGACCGGTAAAGGTATTCCAGATTCCCTGGCCGGGATCGACGCTCTGTCCGTCTTCGGTGTACTTCACGTCGCGCGCCAGCGCGAGTCCGCGCGGATCGCGGTTGAGCATCGCCTTAAAGTAGCTGTCAACCACTCCCACCAAGCAGGTACGATCGCACGGTTCCGGAATGGCTGCGGTGACCGGCTTGGGAATGTGCGTCAGATTCTTGCCCTGATCGGGCGAGGCAAACGCCGGAAGCGCGATGCCGGGCAACGCAACACACCACAAGCCCAACAGCAAGCCAGCCAAAATCACTCTGCGAATCAAATTTTTTCCCAAGGTAATCTCCGCGATCACTAGAACGCCGGCTTCATGTTGAATGGGACTTCGTACATGGTCATTTCGATAAGGCTGATGCTGCCCTTCTCGACGCGATACGCCTCGTTGGCGATATTCGTGCGCGGCACCATGAAGTAGGGAGGTACCTGCCAAATCTCACCATCGGTCAGGTGTATCGAAGTCACCGTGCCGTCAAAATCCAGATAAGAGGAAGCTAAAACCGCGCCATATTTCACGTCCGTTACCAGGAAGCGACGGTCGCGCACGCCCGTGGTGAATCCCAGAAAGCCCAGCTTGTACTGGTCGGTGCAGTTCATCATGGTGAAGTTCTTGACGTTTTCATCGGAATGCCCGTAATTCTGCGGATGCGGACGATTGGTCGTATAGGTTCCGTCCTCGGTGCGCTGGCAGTCCGGAGTGAAAGCGTAGACGCCCTGGCCATCGTTCAGTTGCAAGCCCTCGAGGTACATGTAGGCAGCTTGATCGAGAGCCGCGCGCGTTTCACGCTGATCCGGCGGAATAGGCACGAGCCAGCGAGGGTCGGGATGACCCATTTTTTCGTATACCTCGGCGCCATGCGGATCGTGCGCCACGAACTGCTCGGCTTGCGTGATCAGGTGGTTCTCGACCTTCAAGCGCACGATCAAAATCGCACCCACTCCGTTTTCGTAGACCACCGTGATCACGCCGACGTCTCCGCGACCTGGATCGCAGTAGTAGTGACGATAGTGGCCCAGACCGCTGATCGTTGCCCATAGCGCCTGGCCGATTTTCAGCCGCACGTTGTCCTGGGCATACTCGACGTTGGGAGCCAGCGGTGCCTTCGATGGATCGTGCGCCGCCATCGCCGTGAGGTATTTATCGACCATTCCTTCGAGGCAGGCGCGGTCGCACGAAGCCGCGGCCGAACTCGCATCGGACGCGGCATCGCTATTCTGACCAGGCGTCGCGGCGTTGGCTGCCTCGGGCAAGGATTTCGTGGCTGCCGGGCTGGGCTTGGCGGCCAGCGCCGGCGTCACGCACGCGGCGAGAATGGCCAGCGCGGACACACTCAAGAGTGCTGCTCGATACCAGGACGTGAAAATTTTTGTCAAGATCATCTCCGACGATAATGCCTGCTGCCCTTCCGGTTTGGCGTGCATTGCCGCGCTGAATGAATGCGTGAAGTTCGCCAGTTCGTTCCGTGTATTGCGCAGGATCTGGCGCAAAGCGCGACGCACTATATACCACAACTCGTGGCCGCGACGGCCAACTTCTGGAATTTTCCGGATATGACTCTTCGGCAGGAACTCCGCGCCAGGCGACGGACTCCGCACCAGGCAATATCCCGAGTTTCAGGCCTTGGCCAAGGGCAGTGCGAAGTGCGCGCGAGGCAGTGACTATTCGAGGGCCTCGAACCTCTCCGCCGTTTTGGGAAACTCCGGATTACCGGGACGGATGGTTTCCGCCGATGCGGACTTGAAGGGCTCCTCGGTGGGAATGCGATCGAGCCAGCGCTGGTGCGACAATTTTTCGTGGTCGGAGAAATCCAGGCGGAGAAACAACCGCACTCGGGCATTCGCCGCGGCCGGCTCTTCTTTGCTTTCCGCTTCCGACGTTGCTTTCGTTTTCGGGTTCGAGCCTGATTTCGAGCCGGCTTTGGCGCCGGGTTTCTTTCCCTGTTTCGCCGTGCCGGATTTTGGAGAGTCCGTTTGCTCGGCCTCCTCGGCTTCCGCGACCGCCGTTTTTTCGTCGCCCGGAGCGGTGGAGCCTTCGCGCTCGAATTTCAAAAGCATTTTATTGCCGAGGCGAAAACCCTGCTTCCACGCCTCGACTTTATGTTTGGCCTGCTGCGCGGCTTCTTCGTTCGCGCCGAAATCAAACACCAGAATGGATTGCGCCATACATCTTCTATAGCGGCTCGGAGCCGCATGTGTCAAGCAGCAGAAGCACTTAGAGTTCGGAACGAACGAATCGCGGGAGGCGCGCGAATGGATGCCGCCGCGCTATGATCCAGGGTCAGCGGCTCGCCGCGCCGGGCACGGTTGCGATCTCGATCGACTGTTGAAAATACGCTGCACGTTTTTGGAAGCAGCGCAAGGTTCCGATGCTAGAATTGGGGCTTCGCCGAGGTAGCTCAGTTGGTAGAGCAGCCGATTCGTAAATTTACCCGCCAGTACTGTGCCCATAGGCAACACAACCACTTAGCTTTTATCAGATGGGAAGAAATGGGGCGAAATGGGCACGTCCGCGCAGGAAGTGGCAACAAAAGTGGCAACAGTTTTGTGTCGCCACTTCACTTGTTACTAGATTCGACCAGAATCACTCCAGAAGGAACTTTGTTGTTTCCTGACTCTCTCGGTCCCCATATGAATTTCACGACACGTAAGTTTTCGCTGATGATAGAATCCTTCGTTGGCGGTTCATCGCTCAAATATTCTCTATCACGGATAGAACCTTCTTCGTCGTACAACTTATACAACGATGACATCGTTGCCTCCATGTGTGGGTTCGAGGCCGGCTATTCCGTGCGTTCTACGACGCGGTATTCCCGATCCCCGATGTCCAAACTACTCCACGTAAGAACCACTTCGAAGCGCTTGAACATCGCAATGAAATCCTCGATCTTCAGAGCGAGGTCTACTTCCCGCACGGGAATCTCGGCTTGGTTCTCGATAGCCGCTGCTACAGTTTCCAGTTTATCGTCACCGGCGTATATGTAGGCGTGGACATACACTTGGTCGATTTCACCGCCGCCCGGATTTTCCCCAACCCACATCGACGCTGCCACGAGATACTCTTCATCGGTGATTAGCTTTTTATCCTCAAGATACTTCTGGAGACCGTGGCCGTAATCAACGTTATCCGCCGCCGCAGTTCCCTTCCAATCTCCGTACTGCACGCCTGCCCTGAACTTTCCCAAGGCCCACCTCGGTTTGACGCGCGGATTGTAGCACGTGCGGCACTGCACTGCGGGAACCGACCTTGCGCTGAATTGCACTGAATGTCGTCCTTTTCGGTGCCATTAGGCACAAGCAGCACAGCCCGTTACCTTCGCCCGCCTCGCCCGCCTGCTCTTTTGGTGCGTGTTGCCCGCATCGGTCCTCCACAAGCAGGGCAAACCTTTGGGTTCACACCTAGCACCATTGCCGACGAAACGGCTTTATCGCTGTAGAGTGGGCAATTCCTGTTCGAACAACGGACGTGTGTAATCATGGTGATGCTCCTTTCTCCGGCAACGTGAACGAATATGAGTAATCTTTCAAGGTTTTTTTGGAATGCCGCTATCTCTTCGGGCTAGGGGTACCCTCCGAAGTTACTCAAACCATTCTGCGGCACGCGAACGTGGCAACGACTCGTCAGCATTACATTGTGTTAGAATTCGAGCGGGCAGGGCGTTCAGCCATGCGGGAATTGGAAAAAGCGATAGCAGTTGGCAACCAAGTGGCAACACGAAAACCGCGCAATCGCAGAAAAACCGCATAAACATTGCCTAAGCCGAGGTAGCTCAGTTGGTAGAGCAGCCGATTCGTAATCGGCAGGTCCCCGGTTCAAGTCCGGGCCTCGGCTCCATGTTTCGCCGCCCGCTCGCATTTGGGACAATCGCGCGTTCGAATCGGCGGCACGTCGAGTAACCAGCGTGCCGCACAGGTCCCCGGGCAACTTCCGCCAACCCTTCTGCTACCCTAAAGTCCCCCAGCGCTCTGCCGATCTTTGAAAAAGGCGGCGCATAGAACTGCGGATCACGTTAGCCCGAAAGTTGGCGAAATGAGCGGCATTAACGCCTTAATCGTGGACGATTCATCAACAATGAGAAAGATCGTCGAACGCTCGCTTCGCGGAGCCGGAGTTCCGCTGTCAGCGGTTTTCGAGGCCGGAAACGGCGCGGAGGCTCTCAGCCTATTGGAGACCAACCGGGTCGATCTGATTTTGTGTGACGTCAACATGCCAGTCATGGACGGTCTGGAGTTCGTGAGAAGGCTCGGCGGAACGGAGAACGGCAAGGGCGTGCCGGTAGTTATGATCACGACCGAAGGCAGCGAATCGGTGGTTGTGCAAGCGCTTTCGTCCGGGGCGCGGGGGTACATTCGCAAACCATTCGCGCCCGAAGACGTAAAAAAATCAGTCGTCTCTCTGTTGGCGGGGAAAATATGAGAGCCGCAGGCGAACTACTCTCCACTCGCAAAGGCCACGACACGTGGATCCCACTGCTTGAGCTGGCGATTCGAGAAGTCTTCGAACTCATGCTGGGTTCGCAACTCGATCTACCCGGCGATGAAAGCCGAGAACTGCCTGGAATTTCCGCCATGGTAGGTCTTGCCGGGCAGATTTGCGGCGTCATGAGCATCCGCTGCGATACGAAAACAGCGTGCCGCATGGCGTCGAAAATGTTAGGCGCCGAGCCTGAACCGAAAAGCGCCGAACTTCAAGACGCGTTCGGCGAAATCTGCAATATGGTAGCGGGGAATTTTAAGAATAAAATCACCGGCATGAGCGAAAAATGCCTGCTTTCCGTGCCCACCGTGGTGACCGGATCGGATTACACTCTTCGCTCGCTGGCCGATTCGGACACCATCGAGGTCACGATGCTGTTCGAACGGCTTCCGTTTAATGTCTCTCTGGAAATTCACAGCTAAAGTTGGCGCCGCATCGCGAAGAAGCGCACTGCGCGCATCTGCAACGCGAACATGGCAGCCGGCCACAGACGCTGAGGCGCGGCTCTTTCTGCCCGCTCGCGGCTGCGCGCCGCCTCAGTGGGACGCGGCCGCCAGCTCTTCGTGCTCCTGAGACTGCTCCGCTGCCATGTCTCTGCTGCTAATCTTCCCGGCAAAGCTGCGGTACGTAAAGATGCTGTAGCCGGCGGCCAGCGACATTCCGATGAGCCACCAGATCAGTCCGATCTTCAGTCCATGATCGGCGGCCTTCGAGTTGGCGATGGTAAGCGCGGAAAACGGGTCCAGGCTCGAGGGCAGCACCGTGGGATACAAGCTGAAGGTAACGCTCGTGAGCATCCCGATCAGATAGGCGCAGGACGAGCCAAAGGACATCGCCTCCATCCCAATGCGGTTGAACCACTGAATTCCCAGCAAACCAGTTATCGCAAGGATCGGAAATGCCATGCCCAGCGGATGCTGCCGGAAATTTTCGAGCAGCTGCGGAAGCATTTGAAAACTGATGATGGTGATCGCCGCCGTTAGGGCGGCCATAACCCACCAGATCGTGAAGGCGCATTTTTTCGCGCGTTCGTGCAGCTCTCCGGATGTCTTGAGCGTCAGCCAACTGGCGCCGTGAAGAGTTAGCGCGGTGAGCGCCACCACTCCGACGATTAACGTGTACCAGTCCAGAATGCCGGTGTGCCCAACGGGAGTGAAGTTCGTCCACATGGGCTCGAAGAAATGCCCCTGAGCATTCAGCGGAACGCCGCGCACCACGTTTCCAAGCGCCACGCCATAAAATACCGCCAGCAGCAAGCTGGCCACGGCGAAACCCGCGTCCCACAGCTTCGACCAGATGGGCCCGCCAACGTGGCTGCGAAACTCCACGGAAATGCCGCGAATCACCAGCAGCCAAAGCACCATCATCAGCGGCAGATAAAACCCGCTGAATCCCTCCGCGTAAAGAGCAGGAAAGGCAAAATAGAGAGTGCCGCCAGCGGCCAAAAGCCAGACTTCGTTGCCATCCCACACAGGACCAATGGACCGCAGCGTCACGCGGCGTTCCGCGTCGGTGCGCGCGATCCATAAATGCAGCACGCCCACTCCCAAATCGAAACCGTCAAGAACCACGTAGCCGGCCAGCATCACTGCCACAAGGCAAAACCAGATCGTGCCCATTCCGCTCCTTCCTAGCCCAGGATCGGGCCGCGTTCAATTTCCCGGTAGACGAGAAATAGAAACAATATTCCCAAGATTGCGTACATGCCCAGAAAACCCAGCAGCGTGAACCACACGCTGCCCGCCGAAACCAACGGAGACGCGCCCGCGCTGGTGCGCATCAGCCCAAAAATAAGCCACGGCTGGCGCCCGATTTCCGCCGTCATCCATCCGGCAGTGTTGGCGATAAACGGAAACGGCAGCGCCATCATCAAAATCCACAGCATCCACTTCGAATCGTAAAGAGTTCCGCGATACAGGTGCCACGCCGCCAGCGCCAACACGGCGATGAAGATCGTCCCCAAGCCCACCATGATGTGATAGCTGAAATACAGAAGTTCGATATGGTCCGGCCAATTGGCGCGCGGAATCTGGTCGAGACCTGTCACTTCGGCGGACCACGCGCGATACGTCAAAAAACTCAGCGCCCTGGGAACCACCAATGGGTTATCCAGCCGCTCGTTCACCACGTCGGGCTGCCCCAAAATAGCCAGTGGCGCGCCATGCTCGGTATGGAACAGCCCTTCCATTCCGGCGAGCGTGGACTGCTGATACTGAGAAACCATCCGCCCCTGAAAATCGCCGGTGGGAAAGAGCTGGAGCAGCGCGGCAATCACTCCGACGGTCACTCCAACCTTGACGAAAATTTTCCCGTAATCCTCATGAACCTTCGACAGCAGGTAGAACGCGCCAATGGCGGCCATCGTGAAGCAGCCGGTCTGCACCGCGCCGATCATGGTGTGCGCGTATTGCCAGAGCCCCCAGGGATTGAACAGCAGGCGCCAAAAACTCTGCAGCTGGTACGAGCCGTTCGCCGCGATCGCATATCCCACCGGGTGCTGCATCCACGCATCGGTGGCCACAATCAAGTAGCCCGACATCCACGAACCGAGCAGCATCATTAGCGAAGTAAACCAATGCCAGCGCGGTCCCAGGCGCTTTTCTCCGAACAAAAACATGCCCAGGAATGAAGATTCGAGGAAGAACGAAAACACCCCCTCCATCGCCAACGTCTGCCCGATCACGCCGCCGGCGGCCTTGGAGAATTGCGACCAGTTGGTGCCGAACTGGAATTCCATGGGGATGCCGGTGACCACGCCAATCGCGAAGCTGATGCCAAAAATGCGCGCCCAGAAACGCGCCGCGCGATCCCAGCGCTGATTTCCGGTTCGCAGCGCCACCGTTTTCAGGATAAAAATCAGCAGCGCCAGCCCCATGGTCAGCTGCGGGAAGATATAGTGGAAGGTCACCGTAAAGGCGAAGTGAAGCCGATCGACTGCTAGGGCGTCCGGCACTGCGCATTCTCCAACTGCGACGGCAGGGTGCCGGCACAGCTCCCACGATTTACGTCCGATGCTCACACCATAGTACAACCCACCCGGACGAGCAAGTCTTACCCTGCGGGCGTTTTAAGGTGATTACCCTAAAAATGCATGTTTTTCTAGAACTATGTGTCCAAAAGAATGATCTAGATCGATGCGAAAAGGTGAGAAAGAGCGTTGTTTAGCGGAGACGGATGAAGGGAAAAACGCACCAGGTCATTTTCATTTCAAGGAAAAATTCCCGGCGTTTGGTGGCCGCTGGGGCGTGGAAAGCAACGCCTCCACGTGCACCAGCGCATTCCGCGAACGGCGCAGCACGGCGGATGGGCCTCCGCCGCCGGTTTTTCCGCCGCTCAGGCCCGCAATCGCCAGTCCGGCGATGACCAGCGCCGTGGCCACCGATTTCGTCGCCAGCTCTCGGCCAGTGAAGTCTTCTTTCAACCATGTCGGCTTGATTTTCGTCAGCAGGTAGGCGCCCAAAAAAATCACCACAAAGCGCACCCCCGCGATGGCATTCACCAAAGCGGGTTGCGTTAAGCTAATGGCATACACCACCAGGAAGGCGCCGAGCCCGGCGAGAAAGCGGTTCACGAAGTACCAAAATCGGTTACTGGGATTGTCGTGAGCCGTCTCGCGGAAAATTTGCGTGCGCCACGACGGCGGAATCAACAATCCCATGGATCCGATGAAGGTGCCGATCGTAAACCAAACGTAACCGGTCACAAAGTTGGTGTTGTTGTAGACCACCTTCGAAAGCACGGTGACCAGGCCGAACAGCCCGGCGGCAAGCAGCACCGGCGGCAGCAGCTTCTTCAGCTGAAAATCTTCGGACAAAAACATCGCGAATCCGCCGCAGGTCATCAGCGCGAAGCCGATCAACTCGCCGCCGGAGAGTTGATGCGACAGCAGCGCGTATCCAATCAAAAGCGTGGCGACCGGAGTGAAGCCGCCCACGACCGCCAGAGATTCCGATGCTTCTCCGATTTTGAGGGCCTTGTAATAGAAGAACGTGGCGATGAGATCAACGATGCCGACGCCGAACGCCAGACCGATGATCCACAGCGGCGCTGACTTGTACCCGAACGGCACCAGAATCACGCCAAACACGCTCAGGGCGCCCATCCAGAAAATGTAGCTGTACAGATTCTTTGTCCCCGGCCGCTTCAGCAACACCTTGTCCCAAACGAGCGACAAGCCGATCAGGCCGTGGGCGATCACGGCCATGAGGATGCCGTTTTTGATGAATCCTAGCGCAGACGGAATATGCAAGTGCATTGACCCACCCCAGACACCGAAGTACTCTCCAGACGCCCGCTACAGCGGGGCCGACTTACTCTTCCATTTACATCGATCGATTTGACGCTTCGCCGACAGTACGAAACTGCTCGCCAATTACGCGAGCCTTAGAGGGATTGATACAGATAGGATGCCTGAAATGGCTTGACGCATACAGGCGCTGAATTCGAGTCGCGTGGCCTCGATCGTGAACTCAGCGCCTCTGCGTAACTGTGGCGAGCGGAGGTGCGCCCGCTACCTAGGCGGTTAGCCGACGCTGACCGCTTCCCGGCGACCCTGGAACTGCACGCGGGTCACCTGATTCCTATTCGAAAAGATTTCCGAGTTGTTCGCTTTTCTCTGCAACTTCACCCAGTGGATCGGGACCGTGGCGACCAGCTTTCCATCGTGGATCACGCGAAGCGTGTCCGCCGATTCTTTCGCCTTGAGCATGTAGTGGCCGGGTTTCAGTTGAGTCTGTCCAATCTCGATCGGTTGAGTCACATCGTAGCGAGTCGAATCGACGCGCGTGGATGCCCACACGACCATCGTGAAAACAAAGATTGCCAGAACACTAATGACCTGTTTCAAGTGCTGACGCATTGCTTGTACTCCTCCTATGAGGCGGCGTGACTGGTCGGCAAGGGACTGCCGTTTTGCCGGTTTGCACCGCGAACGTCCCGTTACATCCGCGCAGACGTTCACCTATTTAGATGCGCCGGCGACTGCCGCAGGAGCCATAAACATTCATCGCCCAAAGCTTGCCGGCAGCCATGGCTTCTCTCGCCGACGGGACAGGCGGGAGCGTTGTTTCGCTGATTCACAGACGCAGGCCTTCTCCGGTTGAGGAATTCGCCGAAACGACCGATAATCACTAGCTACATTTAGCGACTCGATTCGCAACCAATCTCAAGATGGAGTGATCTGAATGGCTAACGACAAGAAGTTCGATGTAGACCGCCTGACCGCGATCGACGTTCACGTGCACATCGAACATGAAGGTGAAGGAACGGAAGCCGACGAAGCGGCCAAGAAGTATTTCGGCGAAGGCGCGCCACGCGGCCGCGCCGGTATGGCGGAATACTACCGCTCGCGCAACATCGGGTGCGTGGTTTTTACCGTGGCAGAGCGGCTTTCCGGGCGCCCGCAAGTTTCGAACGACACGGTGATCGAATTCGCCGCGGAAAATTCGGACATCATGATGGCGTTCGCGAGCGTTGATCCCACCCAGGGTCCGGCCGCAATCGAGGAAGCCAAACGCCTGATCAAGACCGGTATGATTCGGGGCTTCAAGCTGCATCCGCCGATCCAGCAGTTTTTCCCCAACGACCGCATCGCCTACCCGCTCTATAAAGTGATCGAAGAGGCGCAACTGCCGGTGCTATTCCACACCGGCCATAGCGGCATCGGCACCGGAATGCCCGGTGGCGGAGGCATCCGGCTGAAATACGGCAATCCTATGTACATCGATGATGTGGCCGTCGATTTCCCGGACATGCCGATCATCATGGCGCACCCATCGTTCCCCTGGCAGGACGAGGCACTTTCGATTTGCCTGCACAAGCGCCAGGTCTATATCGATCTTTCCGGATGGTCTCCGAAATATTTTCCGCCGAGCCTGATTCAGTACGCCAACACGCTGCTGAAAAACAAAATGCTCTTCGGCTCCGATTATCCGCTCATTACACCCGATCGCTGGATGGCCGACTTCGCCAAAATCCAGATCAAAGACGAAGTTCGCCCGCTGATCCTGAAAGAAAACGCCATGCGTCTCTTCGGCTTCACTTCGAAGCAGGCGGCAACCAAGTAGCGGTTTCAGAATCCTGTGCCGGTGCAGCGCATGCTATATGGCAGCTGCACCGGCGCAATGCCCGGCGACGCGAAAAAAATTCAGGGGGATTGCGGCTGCTGGCCGCCGCTCTGGTTCTCCGCTCCGGCTCTCCGCTGTGATCCTCTGCCGTGATCTTCCGCGATTCGTACGAGCGCGATGTACGTCCGCCGCGGCTTTCTACCACTTGGGATTGCCGCAGACGAAGTTCGCGGCATCATTTGTATCACCGCTGCCTTTGTAGATCGCCGCTTGCGGATACGGGCAGAGCGGCCGAGTCTCCACCACTTTCCCGCCGGCCGACTTCGACGCGATAATCTTCGCCGGCGCAATTCCCTGCTCGCGCCATTTTTCCGCGGCGCTAAGCGCATCGAACATTGTAGGACCAACGCCGCCGGCGCAGTGCTTCATTCCCGGCACCATGAACAGGCGCGCGAATTTCTGCGTCTTTTGCAGCCCGCCCATGGCGGTCGCCACGCTGGTGTAATAGTTCACACCATTCTGCGGGGCGATCAACTGGTCGGCCCATCCGTCGTACATCACCAGCTTGCCACCGTGCGCCTCGAATGCTTGAAGGTTGGGATCGATCGCGTTCATCATCCACCCGAGCTTTTTGTCCGCGTAGCGCGTGTCGCGATCCAGATTGAATGAGCGAAAATCCCAGTTCGGATTGTCAAAAACCATGTACTGGAAAAACCCGTTGCTGATGGCGCCCGGCTTCGGACCGCCGACCATCATTTTCCAGTCAAGTTCCGTGCCTGGCTCAAGCCCCGGGAAAATCTGTTTGCCGTCCGCCCATTTTGCGCCCGCGTAGATGGTCTGCGCGGTTTTTACCTGCGCGGCCGTCAGGCAGTTGGCGCCGTCGGCGCCGCGGCATTCGATCGTTTTCGGATTGAAATGGCAGAGCATGGGATCTTCGATGACTCCGTCTTTCACGCCGTCCATTGCATCGCAGGCATCGAGCGCGGCTTCGTGAATCGCGGGATATTTGCTGGGTGGGATGTATTCCGGGCCGCTGGTTCCGTCTTTCAGCGACACCCAGCTCAGATATTCGGCGCCGGCTTGCAGGTGGGTGATGTAATTCGCGGGCGCTCCGGCGACGATTGCGTCGTAATCGTCGGGATACTTTTGCGCTTCGGTGAGTCCCTGTTTGCCGCCCGTCGAGCAACCATTCCAGTACGCGAGCTTCGCCGGGGTGCCGTAGTAGGCTTTCACGATCTGCTTGGACGTGAGCGTCATTAGATGGACCGCGCGGTACGACCAGTCGATTAATTTTTGCTTGTGCCCAAGCGCCCAGCTTTCGTCGATTCCCTTGTGGCCGGTGTCCGTGCCCGCAACGCTGTAGCCGCGCTCGAAGCCGGCGAACATCTCGTCATAATCGACCGCGCCGATAAAACCGCCATTTCCGACGCCCTCATATTTTTTATTCCATCGCGAAGATTCGGGCAGCCAGAGTTCGATCTCGATGTGCGAATCCGAAGTCGGCGTGGCGTACGCGGTGACGCGGCAAATCGGATCGGAAACCCGCAAGTCGTGCGCCTCCGCAAAAGGCGATTTAGGAATGTGCAGCACCAGAACATGCTGCGGGCCGTATGTTTGTGTGGCGGCAATCGTGACATTCTGAATTTTGAGTGACTTCAGATTGGCGCAGGATTCCTGTGCCGGCGCCGATGACGCCACCAATGCGATGGCGCCCAGCACAGCGGACGCGCAGACCAGCATCCTCACATTCTTCATGCCCACCCCCGGAATTGTGTGGTTCTCGCGGATTTAAGAGATTTTCTGCAAGGGAGGTATACACCGAGGCCGAAACGCTCGCAAGGAGCTTCTGCGAAAATGCAAGGGCACCTGTCAGGCGATGACGACAAAGGCCAGAGCGCAAATGTCAAAAGAAAAGCGCCGAACCGCGACTAGCGGGAAGCCTGCGAGCGTTCGACGTCAGGCGATCCCGAGTAATCGTCCTGGCGCGTGTCGGCAACCGTGGCGAAATAGTTGTGCGCGTACAGGCCGCGATAGATTTGTCCCGCGATTCCCGAGGCCCGCGGGCCGCTGATCCACGGGTTCGATCCGTGTAGCAGCACCACCAGCACCAGTTTCGGATGCTGCTGATCGGCGTAGGAGACAAACCAGCCGAGGTGCCCCCCAACATGGTCGTCGGTGCAGGTGCCGGTCTTGCCGAGATCTTGTTCGCCATCCGGGTCGTAACTCCGCCGGGCAGTGCCATACAGAACCGCGCCCAGCATTCCTTGACGAAGATCCGGCAAGTACGATTGAAGGTCGTAACGCTCGCGTATGCGAGGCCGGAAAGTCGCGATTGCTTCGCGGCTGCGCGGATATTGCAGGTAATATTGCGTGCCGCCGTTGGCAACCATGGTCACAAGCGAAGCCAATTGAAACGGCGTGATGCGTATCCCTTCGCCAAAACTGGACATGCGCGCAACGCCTCCGAATTGCGGCGGCGCGCTCGGCAGATATCCGGGCTGCTCTTCGGGAATGTCGTAGCCGACTTTTTGCCCGAGCCCGAGCATCGTTTCGTATTTGACCTCGCGCTGAAATCCAAGCTGGGTGCCCACTTGCTGAAAAAACTCGTTGTTTGAATGCGCCAGGGCTTCGGTGAGATTCATGTAACGGCGGGGGCCCACGCGCAGCATGGTATCGCCGGTGATCACGTCCTCTTTCAGCGCGGCGATGGTAACGAACGGCTTGATGGTCGAGCACGGCTCCAGCGCCGACGAGAACGCCATCTTTTGATTCACGATCGAGAGAATGCGGCCGTTTTCGGGATTTACCGCGACCACCGACCCGCTCTGATGCCCGAGAGCTTCGACGGCGATCTCTCGCACGATGGGATCGTCGTAAGTGGTCACGTCGTCCTTGGCGGGGTCAATGTAGCTGACGCGATAACGATGGCGGTGATACACACGATGATGGTGAGCATACCGCGCAGGCCGTCGCGCCGGAGCTCCAGAGGCTACGCCCAGCGCACCTACTAGAAGAAGACACAATACGGAGCAGGACTGCTTGAAGCCCGAGGATTTCCCCATGAAAATGAACTCCGCCGCTTAGCTCAAATCGGAATGACAGCACATTTTAAGGAAGCGCGCCGCAGCACGCAACCGAAAAGCCGTCATCATTTTCCAGGCTGGCGAATATTTATGCTACTGGCCGAAAGAACAGGGGTGCCAAACCGGGACAGCGAGCGTGCGCCGCGTCATTTCGGCAATCCAAGCTTGCGAAGCGCCTAGCTAGCCGCGGCAGCGCGTGGAAAATTCGACGCCGCAATCACTTCGTCGATTTGCGCGCGGTGACGATCTCCGTGGGCGGCAATCAACAGCAACCACTGATAACAATCGAGGTCGCCAAACGCGCGGTGGGTGAAGAAATGCCGCCGAAGATCGGAAACCGTGCCGCCGGCAAGGTCGATGGTGCGCGCGCGAGTGGCCTCAAATTCGCGGAGGATCCGATCGTGCGGCCACCGGCCAGAGGGCTCGGCCATTTCCGGCGCTTTCCGCGGCGAACTGCGGTCGGTGACGATTTGCAGCAGCTCGTCGTCGCGTCCGTCGAAGGGGCTGCGCTTTGCGGAATCGGCGGGCTGCCGCAGAGCGTTTGAGACGCCTTCGACCGCGCGGTTTTCAACGGTCACGAGGTGCTCCAAGCAGTCCGCCACCGACCAGCGACCGGGCGCGGGCTTGAACGCCAGCTGCGCGGTGGAGAGACCGCGGGTGGCGCGCAGCAGATTGTCACGAGTCTGCGCCAGGTAGCTCACAGCGCGTTCGCGATCGGCGGCTGTCATCCCAGTGGTCTCGCTTCCTTGCAACGCAGAAGTCTTCAGGGGCCGAAAGCCGCGCCAATATTGCGCTAGAACGGCGGAGTCGCGGCTCCGTCCCCCGAAACGGCGCAATTCAAGCTGGATCGAGTGCTCTAGCGACCGGCGCGGGCTTGCGTCTGCCCCGCAGCCGCGGCTTTCGCGACTGGCTTTTCCGCTTCTTCGGACTCGGCATGCTTCTTGCCGTTCTCCGAAGGCGCGCCTGCCAAACCAAGAACCTTGCGCAGATCGTGCTCGATCTTGTCGCGAATATCCGTATGTTCCTTCAGGAAGATGCGCGCGTTGTCACGGCCCTGCCCCAGGCGCTCGCCCTTGTAGGAAATCCACGTGCCGGATTTTTCCAGCACATTGCGGGTGACGCCCAAGTCCAGCAAATCGCCTTCCTTGGAAACGCCCTCGCCATAAATAATGTCAAACTCAGCCTCGCGGAACGGCGCGGCCACCTTATTCTTCACTACTTTGCCGCGCGTGCGCGAACCCACCACGCGATCGCCTTCCTTGATCGACTGGACGCGGCGAATGTCCACGCGAATCGAGGCGTAAAACTTCAGCGCGCGCCCGCCCGTGGTCGTCTCCGGATTGCCAAACATCACGCCAATCTTCTCGCGAATCTGGTTGATGAAAATCAGGCAGGTTTTCGACTTCGACACGATCGCCGTCAGCTTGCGCAGCGCCTGCGACATGAGCCGCGCCTGCAAGCCCATCTGCGGATCGCCCATGTCCCCTTCGAGCTCGGCCTTGGGCACCAGCGCGGCCACCGAGTCCACGACGACGACATCGACCGCATTCGAGCGGATCAGCGCTTCGGCAATTTCCAGCGCCTGCTCGCCGTTATCCGGCTGCGACACCAGCAGGTTATCGACGTCCACTCCCAGCTTGCGCGCGTACACCGGATCGAGAGCATGTTCCGCGTCGATGAAGGCGGCCTGTCCGCCAAGCTTTTGCGCCTCGGCGATCACATGCAGCGTGAGCGTGGTCTTGCCGCCCGATTCCGGGCCATAGACTTCGATCACGCGGCCGCGCGGGAACCCGCCCACGCCCAGAGCCGCGTCCAAAGAGATCGAGCCGGTGGGAATGACGCTGACCGGCACCAGCACGTCGCGATTCCCCAAACGCATAATCGAGCCCTTGCCGTATTGCTTTTCGATCTGCGAGATCGCCAAATCCAAATTTTTAGTTTTTTCGTCGCTCATGCTGGCACCTCAAATAGTCTTTCGTTTTGTGTCCTGTATCCGGGGTGGACGCAGGCGGCGTCATCATACCAGATGGCGTCGGCAACCGCCCCAACCCCTTCCGCCCATCTCGGAAAACGCATCCTAACACAAGGCGAACAAAAAGCAAAGAGTATTTTCACCTCCGCAAAGCACGAGCATCGCCGCCGCACGGTCCGCAGAACACCAAAAGCAGTTCCCTCGTCGGCCATACGACGGCCTCTGTCGGGATGACAATCCCCAGTTGAGGCCGCATGGTGCGTTTCACTCCTGGGCACTCCGTTTCGTCCCGTTGTCATTCCGAACCTAGTCCCGACTCTGCCTGTTGGGAATGTGCGTGAGGGATCTGCTTTTCCGGCCCCCGGCCAAGAATTACAAGCACTAAACGTAGCGCCACGTCCTTTCGCGCCGTTTGCGTCCCGGTCCCCGCGCCGGGAAGCCCGGCAGCCCTTGCTTTTCTCCCGTGGCGCTGGCGTCCCGCCGGCGTATTGTAATGAGAACCGATTGGCCGAGTGGAAGCCAGCTTGCACTGACAATTGCACGGGCCCGCTAACTTTCGCTCAATGGTATGATGCGCCGATGCCGTCTCTCACATTCAAGGGCAAGAACCTCGTACAGAACTTCCATCTCTTGGTGCCTCACCACGAGTTGAAGCTCGTCAAATCCAAAAGCCTGACGGCCAAGCCCAGCCTGCACGACAATCTCATCGTTCATGGCGACAACTTGAAGGCGCTCAAATCCTTGCTGCCCTATTACAGTGGCAAAGTGAAATGCATCTATATCGATCCGCCCTACAACACCGGCAATGAAAACTGGGTTTACAACGACAACGTCAGCTCTCCTATGATTCAGGAATGGCTCGGCAAGGTCGTCGATCGCGAGGACCTCACGCGTCACGACAAATGGCTCTGCATGATGATGCCGCGCCTCAAACTCCTCCGCGAGTTTCTGACCGACGACGGCGTGATCTTCGTCTCAGTGGACGATAACGAGATGCACAGAGCGCGGATGCTCCTCGACGAGGTCTTCGTTGAGGAAAACTTTATCGGGGAAATCGTCTGGAAGAACGTCACAGACAATAATCCGACCTTGATAAGCACCGAACACGAGTACCTCCTCTGCTACGCGAGAAAGAAGGACTCGCAGCCTCCGTCATGGAAGGCGGACGGGTTGCCTATTAAGGACAAGCTCATTGCGATAGGCGCAGAATTCATAAATAAACACCCGAAGCAGAAAGACCGTCAGGCGGCGTACACCGCATGGTTCAGCGAAAATAAGGCGGTACTGTGGCCGTTCGACCGGTACAAATACATTGATGAAGGTGGAATCTACACCGGGAGCCAAAGCGTACACAACCCCGGCAAAGAGGGCTACCGCTATGACGTCATCCATCCGCGAACCAAAAAGCCCTGCCAAGAACCGCTCATGGGATATCGATTTCCGCCGGAAACTATGAACGAACTGCTCCGCCAGAACCGAATTCTGTTTGGAAGCGATGAGTCGAAAATCATCGAACTTAAGCTCTACGTCAAAGACTACAAATCAAAGCTCGCGAGTGTATACGAGCTTGACACCAGAGTAGGCGCGAATGAACTGAGAACCATCTTTCCAAACGGCAAGCTACCTCTTAGGTACCCAAAGCCTACAGAATACATGCAAGAGTTCCTCTCATTCGTTGCTGGCACGGATGCGCTCATACTGGACGCATTTGCGGGATCCGGTACAACGGCCCAAGCGATTCTCGAACTGAATGCGGCTGATCAGGGGCGGCGCCGGTTCATTCTGATCGAGTCGGAGGATTTCGCGGACTCTCTCACCGCAGAGCGCGTCCGACGAGTGATAAAGGGAGTACCCAAAGCAAACGACGAAGCCCTAAAAAAGGGGCTGGGCGGGTCATTCTCGTTTGCCGAAGTCGGCCGTCCAATGCGACTGGAGGCTTTGTTGAAAGCCGACGAGCTCCCTTCCTACGCGGACCTCGCCAGCTACGTGTTCTACACGGCGACCGGCGAAGACTTCGATACAGCCCGCATCAACCGCAAAACTGGCTTCATCGGCGAGAGCGCACAATACGACGTATATTTGCTCTACGACCCGGATATCGAATATCTTAAAAATACGGCGCTGACTCTCGACCTTGCTCGCAGCCTCCCGAAGGGAAGCGGGAAAAAGCGTTTGGTCTTCGCGCCCACGAAGTATCTCGACGGCATCCACCTCGATCAATACCGAATTGATTTTTGCCAGTTGCCGTTTGAAATTTACAAGGCCGTGAAGCGCAGCCCATGAAGCTGAAGGATTATCAAGAGCGAGCACTGCAAGCCGTTCAGCGCTATATGGAGCAGCTTGTCATCTGGCGCTCCAAAGCGCGCGAGGGCGACGACTGGCTCTTCGACTTCGCTGAAAGAGCGTGGGAAAAATCGCGCGCTCCGGGAATGTACTTGAAGAAAAAGGACGGCCTCGACCGTCCGCTGCCCGTTTTCTGCCTGAAGATTCCCACCGGCGGTGGCAAGACTTTGCTGGCGATCAAAGCAATCGACCTCGTCCAAAACATTTACCGCCAGAAACAGACCGGCCTCATCGTTTGGATCGTGCCGACCCTCCAAATTTACCGGCAAACACTTTCGCGGCTAAAAGACCGCAGCGATCCTTATCGCCAGCACCTCGACATCACCTCAGCCGGAAAGACCATGATCGTGGAAAAGGCGGATGCCTTTACCCCGCAGGATGTAGACGAATGCCTGGTCGTCCTTCTGCTCATGTTGCCTTCCGCCTCGCGCGCCAACAAAGAGGCGCTTCGGATGTTTCGAGACAGTGGAGCGTTTCAGGCGTTCTTCCCATCGGACGAAGACAAAGAATCGCACTCCAAACTGCTCGGGCGGATTCCCAATTTGGACACTTTCGAGAAAGCTGATCCGTTTTGGGGCAAGCAGGTCAAGACTTCGCTGGGCAATACCATCCGCATCCTTCAGCCGCTAATTATCCTCGATGAGGGGCACAAGGCCTATAGCGCCAGAGCGCAGGACACTCTGCGAAATCTAAACCCGTCCATGATCGTGGAGCTTTCCGCCACACCGCCGAAGGAAGCGAACAAGCTGGTTGAAATTAGCGGCAAAGAACTCCACGACGAGGAGATGATCAAGCTCGACCTCCACGTTACAAATAGCGCCGGTACCAACTGGAGAGACACCATGCGCGCCGCCATGGCCAAGCGCGACCAATTGGAGGCGGCGGCGCACACGTACGAGGCAAATACGAATGTAAATATACGGCCCATCTGCCTGGTGCAGGTGGAGCGCACCGGCAAGGAACAACGAGACGGCAGGCACATTCATTCGGAAGAAGTCCGCGAATACCTGATCGGACAGGGCATCCCGAAGGACTGCATTGCGGTGAAGTCGGCCGAAATGGACGAACTGAAAGACTTCGACGATGTCGGCGGGTTGCTCGCTCGCGACTGCCCCATCCGGTACATCATCACGAAACACGCGTTGCAAGAGGGCTGGGACTGCTCGTTCGCATATGTGCTGACGATCCTCACAAATCCGCATTCGAAGACGGCGCTAACCCAGCTTGTCGGCCGCATACTCCGGCAGCCATACGCGCGCAAGACTCACGTTCCGGCGCTGGATGAAAGCTACGTTTTCTGTTATCAGCGAAATGAAGTTATGCAGGAAATTCGGGAAGGATTCGATCGCGAGGGGTTGCAGGACATGCAAGGGCGCGTGGTGAAAGACTCCGAGGGAGGCGACGCCGCCACAACACAGCGAATCGGCCCCCGGGAAAGCTTCAAAGCTGCGGCGGCGAATATGGTCCTGCCCGCATTCGTGATTCGCGACGGAAAAGACTGGAGGCTCGTAAGCTACGAGGAAGACATTCTCTCCCGCATTCCCTGGGACCAAGCCGACGTCAGCCCTTTGTTCGACCTGACGCTGAGCCGAGAAGAGAAACGGGATATCGAGATACGCGCCGGACTCGACGACGACCTTGCAGAACTGCGCGGCAAGCGCCCGGATGACCCCGCGCTTGCAGCTCCAATTGATTTTGCTTATGCCGCCGCGCACCTGCTCGACACCGTGCCCAATCCGTGGATCGGCTACGAGCTAGTAGAACGCGTTTTCGGCCGTCTGCTCGCGAAGCACAAAGGCGACCAGCGAATCGTAGCGAACAATCTCGTCTACATCCTTGAAAGGCTTCACGACCAACTTGGCCGCGAGCGCGACCGCTTGGCAGAGGCAATCTTCAACTGCCTACTTGACGAAGACCAGATGCGTTTCATGGTTGTGATGCACGACCTGGGAATGACCCGTCTACCAGCGGAAATCGAGATTGCAAAACCCGTAAACCGGGACACTCGCCTAGATGGAGCGCAGTTTGTATTGAACCTGTTCGATCCAGTTCCCCTCGGTGCGTTGAATTCTCTAGAACGCAAGGTAGCTAGCTTTTTGGACGAACAGAGCCGCCTCTACTTCTGGTACAGAAACGCTGCGCGGCGTGGCTATTATGTGCAGGGTTGGCAGAAAGGCCGAATTTACGCGGACTTCATCTTCGCGACCCAAGACGGAGAAGCGAGCGACTATCGCAAGGTGTTCGTTCTAGAAACCAAAGGCCTGCATCTGAAGAACGACGACACGAAGTACAAGACGTCCGTCTTTGCCGTCTGCAACAAGCACGCTAAGCGAAAAACGTGGAACGAGCTAGCGCCCTCCATGCGAAACAAAGAAATCACCTACGAAGTCGTTTTCCAAGACGAGTGGGAAAACAAACTCAATCAGCTCATGCGGGAATGATCCCTGCGAGCGGTTCTAGCCCGCAGGTCCAGTCCTAGTCCCCTGTACTTCCGACCAGTAGCAATCTGCACCACACGCTGCTACCGTCAATCTGGCTCCATGTTTGCGAACGAACATTTCGACCGAGCAACGGCCAAAGCAATGCGGCCAACGCACTCACGCGTCTGCTCGCACAGACAGGACTTCCCCCGCCCCAAGCAGAACCGAAGAAAATCCCGTCGGCAACACGCGCGCCGGAGCCGCGCCGTGCATTTCAGAAGGGCGGGATTTCAACCCCGCCGACAACACGCGCGCAACCGCGCGCTTCCGATCGCGCTGCTCCACCCGCGCGAAGTCGTCGCCTTTTGCCTCCACTACGCACCAATTACCACTCACCACCCACACCATTTGGGGCGGAACGGTCAATCGACCTCGCACACAGGTAACTTACAGAAAACAAACGACCGGGCACATGCAAGGGCGGAACTTCCCGGTGCATTTTCTTTTTCTGATTTTCTGCCAAAATTCAATGGCGCAGGCGCTGCGCAGTTTAGGGAGACGGAGCTTCAGCTCCGTCATAAAGAATCGCGGCAAAGCCACACACCTTGCGCGCCGGCCCACCCGCGCGAAGTTTTCGTCTTCCACCAGTCACCACTCACCAATTACCACTCACGCATTCGTACCCGGGGTCCCCGAAACGCTCTGCGTTTTGGGGTGGTTGCCCGGGGTCCCCGAAACGCCCCGCGTTTTGGGGTGGCTACCCGGAACAGTCAATCGAGTAGAAACGCACCTGACTCGTAGAAAACAAACACCGGCACATGCGTCTACCCGGAACGTCCCGGCGCATCTATTTTTTCGCCAGATTTTCGCCGCCGGGAGCAGAAACGTCCGGCGAGGGGGTTCACCGGAGCTGCTGGAGGTAATCGACCATTTCGCGGAGCTGCAGGCCGGTGAACTGCGTCAGATTGGGCATTTCGACGCCGGGCTTGAGCGATTGCGCATGGGTGATCCAGGCCTCCAAATTGGCTTTGTTATTGACCAGCGTATCGGACGCGAGGCTCAGGCGCGAGCCGATATGGGTGAGGTCGGGAGCGACCACGCCAGCCGCAGCCGTGCCACGGACCGTGTGGCAAAAGGCGCAGGGCGCGGAGAGAAACACTTGTTCGCCGGCTTGCGCTTCCGGAGTTGCGGGCTGCGCCGCATCCGCCAGCTGGTCGGCGCGCCATTTCTGGTAGTCAGCGGGCGATTGCGCGACTACCAGCATGGCCATGTGGGCGTGCTGCTCACCGCAAAAGACGGAGCATTCGCCGCGAAAGACTCCCGCGCGATTGGCTTCGATGCGCGTCTCATTGGTCTCACCGGGAATGAAGTCCATTTTGCCGTTGAGCTGCGGAACCCAGAAAGAGTGCATGACATCGTCCGATTGCAGCTCGATGGTCATGGGCTGGCCGACGGGAATATGAATTTCATTGGCGGTGGTGAAATGCTGGTCGACGGGGCCGTCAACGTAGTGAACTTCCCACCACCACTGATGCGCGTCGACGACGATATTCGGCGCGGGCGGATCGCCATTCGCGTCGCGAATGGGAAAATGCGACATCGTGTCCATGGTCAATACGAAAAGAGTGGTGAGGATCACGACCGGCATGAGCAGACCACCGGCGATGATCCACTGCTCGCCGCCCCGGCCGCCTCCGTGATTGGCGTCCCACGGATCATGCTCGGCAAGGGTGCCCCGGCGGCGAAGAGCGAGCCAAAAGACAAGAAGCCACATCACCGCGGCAACAGCCATGAAGATGATGTAGGTGATCCAGCCGAGCGTCGAGATGCGATGAGCGGCAAGCCCCGCTGGATTGAGCATGGACTGCGAGCGAGTGATGCCTTGAAACAGCAGCGCGGCGATGGACATGGTGGTCATTTCGGCGCATCCGGTTCGCGGGGGGTGCCAAGGCTCTGGATGTAAGCAACGATCTGCCAGATTTGGCCCTGAGGGATTTTGAGTCCCCAGGCGGGCATGCCCTTGCCGCGCCCTTCGGCGATGGAGTTGAAAATGTCGGCGTCGGTGTTGCCGTAGATCCAGGTTTTGTCGCGGAGGCTGGGGCCCATGCCGCCGCCAGCGCGTCCGCCGTGGCAGCCGTAACAGTTGTACCAAACGAAGAGCCGCCGCCCGGAAGCGAGAGCGACAGGATCGTCGTCGCCCACCGGATTGGGCTCATTTTTCACCGCGGGCGTGCCGCCGTAACCTGGATTTGGGCCCACGGGATAATATCCGGGCTCCAAGGACGGCTGAGCTCCCGCGGGCGCGTTTTGCACCTGACTGTTTCCGGGCAAAGCCAGGGCGACCACCGCCGCCAGAAGTATCATCCACTTTCGCATCCAACCACCTCCCAAACCCGGGCTTCGCCCGATACGCCGTGGAACAGCGATGAAAAATTACAAACCGAAAATGAACAGATTGTCGCCCGGAGGCGAGTACTGCTTGATCTTGGCCATCGCGCCGACTACGCCCAGCGCGGCGGTGGGATCCGAAATGGAAATGCTCGGGAAGGCAGTGGCGCCCATCCAGCCGCCGATCGCGGAATAGATGGCCACGTACTGATGCCCATCGGGACCGATGTAGGTCATGGGGTCGCCGATGATTCCGGAGGGCGTCTTAAACTGCCAGAGAATTTGGCCGGTGCGCGCATCGACGGCGCGGAACCAGCCTTCGAGCGTGCCGTAGAAGACCACGTTGCCACCGGTGGCCAGGACGCCGCTATAGACCGGGAACAGCGGGTCCTTGATGCTCCACACGGGTTTTTGCGTCTTGAGATCCCACGCTTCGAGCATTCCCTGATAGCCACCGGGACCGGGATACATTTTCACGTCGGCGCCCAAATACGGAGTGCCGGCAATGTAGTTGGCCGGCAGACCTTCGTAATCCATGCAGGTGTTGTGGGCGGGAATGTAGTCGTAGCCAGTGATGGGAGAAACAGCGGAGGGGACGAATTCCTTGCCGCCGGTAGAGGATGGGCAGATATCCGTGGTGACGACACCCTGGTGAGTCACTTTCGCTGGATTCAGAATGGGAAGGCCAGTTTTTAGGTCGTAGCCGGAAGCCCAGTTGGTGGAATCGACAAATTTTTCGGCGGAGAGGAGTTCGCCGGTTTCGCGATCGAGGACCAGGAAAAATCCGTTGCGGCCGGGATGCAGAAGCAGCTTGCGCATCTTACCGTGCCAATCCATATCGATGGCGATGTTCTCCATGATTTCGTCGTAGTCGAAATCATCGTGCGGCTCAACCTGGTAGGCCCATTTGGCCTGACCGGTGTCCGCGTCGCGCGCAAAGATGGTGATGGACCAGTGATTCGAACCGGCGCGCTGGTCGGGATTCCACACACCTGGATTGCCAGTGCCGTAAAAAATCAGATTGGTTTCAGGGTCGTACGAGATCCAGCCCCAAATCGTTCCGCCGCCGTGCTTCCACTGATCGGGCGGCCAAGTGGAAACGCCGAGATCCTTGCCTTGGTCTTTTTTGTAGAAGGGATGGAAATCGGGGCCGATGAGCACATCGGAATCAGGGCCTTGACTATACGCGGTCCACAGAATTTTTCCGGTGGCGAGATCGAGGCAGGTGAGTTTTCCGCGAACTCCCAATTCCCCGCCGGCGTTGCCGACGTAGACCTTACCTTTGACGATGATGGGCGCGTTGGTGCTGGTCTGACCCTGCGTGCTCTCGCCCGTTCTCGTGCGCCAGACTTGTTTGCCGGTCTTGGCGTCAACGGCCACGACTTCGTCGGAAAGAATCTGATAGACGATTTTTCCATCGCCATAGGCAGCGCCGCGGTTGACCACGTCGCAACAGGCTTTTCCCTGTGAAATGGGATTGGGGTAAGGATTGTAAATCCACTCCACCGGGCCGGAAAGATCCTTGAGGTTGTAGGCGATCAACTCGTTTGGATACGGAGTGACCTCGTACAACGTGTTGTTGACAACCAGAGGTTGCCCCTCGTGGCCGTGCGCGATCCCGTCGGAAAGTATGGCGATGACTTTCAAGTTCTTCACGTTCTGAGTGTTGATCTGGCTGAGCGGACTGAAGCGGGTATTCGCGAGATCGCCGGCGGGTTCCTCCCAATCGCCGTTAGGGACGGGACTGACCAGCTTAAAAGCGCCGCCAACTTGGGTGACGGCCTGGCGTCCTCCCCGCGGCGCCCGCGGACTCCGCGACCACGCTCCTGCCGCAAAAAACGCGGCGGCCATCGAAACAGCTACGAACTTCCGCGCATATCCAAACATGCCGTTTCTCCTAGTCCGCTCTGAAAAGTGAACGAGCACTCCCTTAGAAGGCCACCAGCGCGCAGACATTCGGGCGCAGCTGTCAGCGAATGGTGTAAAGGTACGCAGCCATGTCGCGTGCCTCATCCTCGGAAACTCCGAGCGTAGGCATGGCCGTATTGGGTTCGACAGATGCCGGCGACTCGATCCACTTGACCAAATTCGCCGGAGTATTCGGGAGCTCGCCAGCGATGTAGGTGCGCCGAGCCCAGAAATACAGCGGCGGTCCGACCAGCCCGCGGGCATCCGGGACACCCGGAATGGTGTGGCACGAGCCGCATCCGTACGCGGCCAGCAGGGCCTTTCCCTGGCGAGCGTTTCCGCCGGTGTAGGTGGAGTAGCCGTTGATGTACTTGCCACCGGTGCAGCCGCCCGCGCAGGCCAGTGCAGCCGCAGCGACAAAAAGCAAAATAGGTATCGAGCGGTTCAATGGGCCCTCGCGCAGACAGGAAGAAAAACCAGCGGAATACAAAACCAGATGATGGCTATGCTGAAAATGGTGCTGCACAGAACACCCAGCATGGACACAAATTCCGCGGTGCCGGGAGATTCCGATTCATACAGAGTCGGCAGGTTGCTGACGCGCCGCCAATTCCTGTAAGAATGCAAGCCGCCAGCGACCGCGACGGCGAACAAAGCGGCGGTGATCCCGGCGAGCAGGTAACGTACGCCGGGAGCCGAGAGGGCCCCGAGTTGACCATGGCCGATATGACAAGTGCGCCAGGTAATCACAAAGCCAAGGAAGCCGTTGATGGAGAAAGCGCTTCCGGCCATGATCAAACCGAGCCACAGACTTTTTCCTCGAACTCCAGTTTCCGGATTTTTTTGTTGTGTATTCATCGTCGCACGAAGGGAATGATGTAGAGAAAGATTACGAGCAACAGGTAGACGACAACCGAGAAATACCAATAGATCGCAACATTGTGATAAGGGCGGTGAGGCATGGACGCGCGCGGCTCCAATTTGCCCAGCGCCAAAACGTAGAGCATCATGAGAATGCCGAGGCAGATGTGCGCGGCGTGAATGACGGTGGTGGTGTAGAAAATCGCGGAGTAAGAATCCGCATTGGCAGCGAGGGTGCTTAGGTGCTCCTGGGAATCCAGGATGGTGAAGGCGATGTAGCCCAGACCTCCCAAAATAGCGAGCGCCATCGCGAATTTCGCGGTGGCGACATTTTGTTTTTTGAGCTGCAGCTCTCCCCAATACAGAACGGCGCCGCTAACCAGCATGATGAAGAGCGCAGGGATGGCGTAATGCAATTTGGGAGGGGCATCGGGCGGCCAGATCGGTTGATATTTTCCGGTGTACCAATACGAACCGAAGAGAGCGGCGAAGAGGCAGGCCTCGCTGGCGATAACAAGCCACATGGTGAAAGTGCCGCGACTATCGTCCACCGGATACGGAGGGCGTCGCAGAGGAAGCGGCAACGGCTGATAGTTGAAGTCGCTGCTCATGCGGGCACCCTCTGCTTTTGCGGCTCGAGAAGGACTTCGGGCGGTTTTTTCGGCCAGACCCAATAGGCGATGGCCAGCAAGGTAGCGCAGACGCCGGCGAGAGCGATCCACAGGTTGGTGAGCAGGATGCCGACGAGAATCAAAACGAGAGTGAGTCCGAGGGCGAAGGGGGCGATCGTATCCTCGGCCATTCGGGCGACGGCGACCGGCTGCGCGTCGAGCCAGGTGGTCGTGAGGGTCAGGCGGTCGTCGTCGAAGACTCGCTCGTTATTGGGATCATTGAATTCGTCGTAATCGTCCCACAGGGGATGACGGGTAACGATCGTTGGCAAATGCTTGAAATTGTACTCAGGCGGCGGCGATGAAGTGCCCCACTCGAGGCCGTCGGCGTTCCACGGATTGTCTCCGGCTTCTTTTCCCGATTTCAGGCTGACGAAGAAGTTAATCAGGCTGATGGCGAAACCGGCTGCCAAGATGAACGCGCCGATGGTCGAGACCAGGTTGAACACCGACCATCCCATTCCAGCCGGATAGGTGTAAATCCGGCGAGGCATTCCGAAAATGCCCAAGAGATGCATCGGGAAAAAGGCGACGTTCATGCCGATGAACATGAACCAGAAGCTGATCTTTCCGGCTACTTCGTTCATCATGCGGCCCGTCATTTTGGGCAACCAACAATACATAGCGGCCATTACAGGAAACAGGTTTGCGCCGATGAGCACGTAGTGGATGTGGGCGGGAATGAAATATGTTTGCGTGATTTGCCAATCCACGGGGATCACCGCTCCGACGATGCCGTTGAGCCCACCAATCACGAGCAGGCAAAGAAAACCGAAAATAAAATGGCAGGCGGTGGTGAGCACCGGTTTGCCCTTCCAAAACGTGGCGATCCAACAAAACACTTGAATCGCGGTGAAAACCGAGATGGTCATGCTGGCGGCGCTGAAGTAGCCCTGCTCCAGGTTGGGCTGGCCGGTCACGAACATGTGATGGAGCCAAACGCCAAAACCGACGACGCCGGTGAGGACGGTGGAAATGGCGATATAGGGATAGCCGCAGATGGGGTGGCGCGCGAAGATCGGAACCATCATGGAGATCAAGCCGGTGGCAGGAAGAAAGATTATGTAGACCCACGGATGGGCGAAGAACCAAAAGAGCATCTGCCATAGCAGGACATGGCCGTGTTGCGCGGGATCATAGAAATGAAACTGCCATTTGCGGTCGAGCTCGAGGAAGATCAACGCGGCGGTGAGGGCCGGGCCGGCAAATACAGCCGCGAAGTAGGTCGTGAGAGTGCTGTACATGAAGAGAGGCATGCGGCTGATGCTCATGCCCGGAGCCCGGTGGTGAAATATTGTGACAATAAAATTGATACCGCCGACAGAGGTGGAGACGCTGAAAAGGGCGAGGGCCAGAGCCCAGAAGTCCATGCCCAACCCGGGCGAGTACGGTGGAAGCGTGTAGTTGGCGAACGAATACCAGCCGGCGTGAGGTGCGTTGAGGAGAATGAGGCTGGAGTAGAGAAACAGACCGGAAAACAGGAAGAGCCAGTAGCTCAAGGCGTTGGCGCGAGGCAGAGCCATATCGCGCGAGCCGAGCATCAGCGGGACGAGATAATTACCGAAGCCGGCCAAAATCGGGGAGGCGTACCAGAAGATCATGGTGTTGCCGTGCATGCTGTAGATCTGGTTGTAAGCCTCGGGACTGAGCAGCGTCTGGTTGGGAGCGGCGAGCTGCAGGCGCATGATGAGCGCCTCGATGCCGCCGACGATCAGAAAAAGGATGGCGGTAACCAGATAGCGCTCACCGATGATCTTGTGGTCAACGGTGGTGAGCCGACCCCAAAGCGTGGGTTTAGTCTCCCAGAGCTCTTCCAGGTGCTGGGAAATCGCGTCAGTAGCCACAGTAGGTTCCTTTGAGCCTTAGTGAGCTGCAGCGCCGTAACTCTCCACGAAAATCAGAAGAGCGAACGCAAGCGGCAGGTAGTAAATGGACGCCGATAGCAACTCGCGGGCGGCGGAATCCGACTTGAAAGCAAGCAGCCGAATTCCGAAAAACAAAAAAGCCAAGCCCAGGATAAAAGCCACTGGCAGAAGGAAAAACTCGCGCCGAACCAGAATCGGAGTCAGGGTCAACGCGAGGAGTGCAAGAGTCGGTACGATGGTGCAGACGGCAATGAAACGATCTCTGATGGCCGTGGTGGGAATTACGCGATAGCCGGCGCGCTGATAGTCGTCTCTGCAAATCCAGGCGATGGCCATGAAATGCGGAAACTGCCAGAGGAACAGCAGCGCGAACAGCAAGCCTGCTTGGGCATTCAACGCTCCACCGCACGCGGCCCAACCGATGACCGGAGGAATGGCGCCGGCTACCGCCCCGACCGCCACGCACAGCACCGTTCTGCGCTTCAGCGGCGTGTAAACAAACAAATACGTGCCGAGCGCGAACAGAGCGAGCATGGTGGTAAACGGATTGACAGTGAAATAGAGCCACGCCGCACCGGACAAAGCCAGCAGGCCGCCGAAAGCAACCGCATTGGCCGGCGAGATCCTGTCGCCGGCGACCGGGCGCCGCATGGTGCGCCGCATTTGCGAATCGAAATGCTTTTCCAGCCCCTGATTCGCAGCGCCTGCGCCGCTGGCAACCAGAGCCGTGCCGACCACGGCATACGCGAGTTTAAGCCAGGAGAAATCCTCGCCTGCAAAAGCGAGCAGGCCTCCGGAAAAAGTGGAAAGCAAGATGAGCGCGTTGATTTCAGGTTTCGTCAGCGCCAAATAATCCCGGAATTTTCGGCCCGCAGTGCTGGGGAGATGAGGAGTGGCCGGCGGTGAAAATTCCGGGATTTCCTGAGATCCTTCGATCATGAACATGAACTCTGCGAGCTCGAACAGGACTGACGCTCAGGTGAACGCTGAGGTGCAGCCGGTGAAGGCGATCGTGGATTCGAAAACTACGCTGTCAAGGACTGCTACTGCTTCCTCACGTGCGTTTCCGAATGTAAGCGGGAGCAGCCAGAGTGGATACCGGGTTATGGATGTGTTTCGGAGTGGGCAAGTCCCTTAACCCACGTAAAACCAGTTATATACAACAGAAGCAATAACGAGAATGCCAGATCAAATTGAAACGCGCCAGCAAGGATCGGGCTCGCTGGCCCTAGGCGCAGAATTCACCGATAGAGATTTGCCGGTGCGGTGAGAGAGGGTGAGATGGGCCACGGTTAAGCTGTGGCCCATTTCGTTTTGCGGCAGATTTCGACGCCGGCTTCGGCGACCTTCACATCGTTTTCAACGGTGCTGCCGCTAGCGCCGATGGCGCCGATGATTGTTCCGGAGCTGTCTTCCAGCGGAAGGCCGCCACCGAAAGTGATCAGCCCATCGTTGCTGAACTCGATGCCATAGAGGGGCTGGCCGGGCTGAGACATTTTGCCGAGCTTGGCGGTTTCCGTATCGAAGAAACGCGCGGTGCGCGCTTTGCGGATGGCGATGTCAATGCTGCCGAGCCACGCACCGTCCATGCGCGCGAAGCCCTTGAGATTGCCACCGGCGTCCACCACAGCGATGTCCTCTTTAATGTGCAGTTCTTCCGATTTAGACTTGGCGGCCTGAATGATGCGTTCCACGGTTTCGAGCTTGAGTCTCTCTTCCATCGTTATCCTCCGGTGACCAGAAATTTAACAGCATTCAGCAAGTTTAATGCAATTGATTGCGTTGCGTCGGGCGGATCTATGCAGACTGCCGAGCCGCTTTTGAATCGGTAGGTCGAAGTTCCACTTTCAACCAGCCCGGCTTGCGAAGGTCGAAAGCTTTGTAGGCATCGAGCGCCGAGGTGAGCGGTTCGATTTTGGTCAAGATGCGGGATGGATCGGTGACGCCGGCGCGGATCATCTCGACGAGCTTGGGGGCGTATTTGCGATGATTGCAATCGCCCATGCGCACAGTGAGATTTTTGCTCATGGCGGCGCCGATGGGGAACGTCTTCATCGCTTCGGGATAGACGCCGATGATGCTGATGGTGCCGGCCTTGGCTACGCTCTGAACGATCCACTCGAGGACTTGCGACGGGCCAGAGCCGGGAATCCAATTCTCTCCCTGCGGATGTTGTTCGGGCGCGACCTGCTGCACCTCGTTACTGAACGCCTGATCCTTGGACTTTTGGTGAGCGGGACCGTGCTGCGGGTGCTCGGCGTCAACCCCGACCGCATCAATGGCGCGATCGACGCCTATGCCGAGGGTCAACTCTTTGATGGCTTTCACGGGATCTTCTTCGTCGAAGTTGATGACTTCGGCGCCCTGATCGCGCGCCATGTCCAGACGAGATTGCTGGTGATCGATGGCGATTACGCGACCAGCGTCCATCAGCATGGCGCTGGCGATGGCGAACTGGCCTACGGGGCCGCAGCCAAAGACGGCGACGGTAGAGCCCGCGTGGATGTCCGCCATATCCGCACCAAAATAGCCGGTGGGGAAAATGTCGGAAACCATGATGGCCTGATCGTCCCGCACTTCGCGAGGCAACTTAACCAGACCGACGTTGGCGTATGGAACGCGCGCGTATTCGGCCTGCAAGCCATTGAACGGGCCCGTCTGCTTGGGACCGCCGTAGAAAGCGGTCCCGGCATCCTTGCCGTTGGGATTGGCGACATCGCACTTCGAGTAGTAGCCGGCGCGGCAATAGGAACAGGAACCGCAGGCGATCGTGGAAGGAATGACCACGCGATCGCCCTTGTTCAGATTGCGCACGTTTTTTCCGACTTCTTCGACGACGCCGACGCCTTCGTGACCGAGAATGGTTCCGGGCTTCATCTCGCCCATGGTGCCGCGAACCATGTGCAAATCGGTTCCGCAGATCGCGCTAGCGGTCAAGCGGACAATGGCGTCGTGTTCTTGCTCGATCTTCGGATCTTCAACGCTGTCCAGGCGAATATCGCCGATACCGTGGAAAACGAGTGCTTTCATTTCGACCTCCGTTGGTCAGCGGGCGGGGCGGACTTCGGGGTTAAGACGCGTGATGCACGAACCGTCTGATGGACACTATTTGCGCGCGGTGGAGCGCCGCCCTGAAGAGGCGCTGCGACCTGAGGTTCTGCCGCGAGCCGTAGATCGCTTCACGATTTTGTAGAAATTACTTTGACCCCCACCTGAGCGGTGGTCTTGATAGGTCATCGCGAGCTGGTTATCGTCGAACTTCTCAAAGAACTCATCCCAGCTAATTTCCTGAAGCTTTTCGTCGTTGGCGTTCGGCGCGCTCGGGAATTCGAGTCGAATCATACCCACATCTTCGGAACCGCCAGTGCCTTTGACGCACGCGGGCTTACCGCCTCGCTCCTCGGCCCAGCGGCGGATTTCGTCATGATCGGTCATGAACTTCGCGCTCGTTCCTCGGCGGGATGGGGCGGATTTTGAAGTTCGCGTTGTGCCGTGCGTTCCGGCCTTCGATCGCGTGGTTCTGGATTGCTTTCGTGCCATGCTGTTTCTTCCCTTCTTTGCTTGCGCGTCAGTGCGGATTCGCGGGATGCCCTCGCGCTGCGATGCGCCAGTGCAGCCGCCAATCCAACATGACGGTGATTCGCAGCATGGACAATACGGGAATCCACGGAGGATTCAGACCAGATGTACCTGACCCTCTGTTTCGAGGGGCGCATCGCGGAGAAGAGAGTCGAAATCGGCGCCGGGATCGCAGATGGAAACTTCCAGCGGGTGTCCGTGAGCGAACCTGAAAAGGAAATCGCAGTTCATCAGGGTGCGAAGGCGGTGGCTCACGAAAAAGCAGGTGCGGCCGGCGCTGAGGCGCTCGGTAGCCTGGAGGACTTCGGCTTCGGTTTCCACGTCGATCGAGCTGGTCGGCTCGTCGAGAACGAGAATGGGCGCGTCGATGAGGAAGGCGCGCGCGATAGAGATGCGCTGCCTCTCTCCCCCGGAAAGCAGCACGCCGCGCTCACCGACTTCGGTCTGATAGCCGTTCGGAAGACGCAGGATGAATTCGTGCGCGCAGGCTTCCTTGGCGGCGCGAACGATTTCTTCTTCGCCGGCACCGGGATTGCCGTAGGCAATGTTCTCGGCGATGGTGGTGGAAAACAGAACCGGCTCCTGCAAGACGAAGGCGAATTGTCTGCGCAGCTCGGAGAGATCGATATTTTGGATCTCCTCTCCATCCAGCAGAATGCGTCCGGACTGCGGGGAGATGAAACGGACCAGCAGGTTGAGGAGAGTTGTCTTACCCGCGCCGGTTTTGCCGAGCAAGCCGATGCGAGCGCCGGGGGGAATGTCGAACGAGAAATCATTGAGGATCGGCGGCTTACCCGGGTAGGCGAAAGTCACATTTTCAAACTCGATCGATCCGAGGGCGCGACGCGTGGTTTCGATCGCGGAGGCCGATTCCGGCACCGATTCTGGCGCCGATTCTGGCGCCGATTCCGGCGGATTGTCGAACACTTCCAGGGCGCGATCCACGCTAGCCGCGGCGGCTTTCAAACTGGCGAAGTGGTAGGTGATGTTCTGCAGAGGCGCGTAGAGCTGGACAAGATAAGTGATAACCAACAGGAGCGAACCGAGCGTGACTACGTCTGACTGGACGTTGCGGACCCCGACGTAAAGTACGGTGGCCATTCCGAGCGCGGTGGTTAGGTTTACGGCCAGCCCGAACAGGCCATCGGCATGGCCCAGGCGAATGCGCGCATCGCTGGCTTCGCTAGAACGGCGCAAGAAGCGCTGCTCCTCGGCTTTTTCCTGGACGAACACCTTCACCACGCGAATGGTGGAAAGCGCCTCATGGATGGTGCGAAAAGCGGAGCTTTCGAGCTCTTTGACCTGTTTGTAACGGCCGCCGATGCGCCGTTCGTAGATCAATCCCTGAATTGCGAGCAGCGGCGCGACGGAGAGAGCTACGATGCCCAGGCGCCAGTCGATCAGCAGAGTGGCGGATGCCATGGCGACGAGTTTCAGCACGTCGGACATGAGGAAGAGAGCTCCGTCGATGGTGATGCTTTTCAACGCCGCGGCGTCATCCTGCACTTTGAAAAGCGAATCGGAGCTGCCGCGAAGGTCGTGGTAGCTCAGCGGAAGGCGCTGGAGGTGCTGGAACAAGCGCCCGCGAAAATTCAGCATCATGCGCTCGCCGGATTGAATCTTCAGGAGATAGTTGCAATACCAATGCAGCTGAATCAGCAAGGCGATGCAGATCTGCAACGCAATGGCGAAAACCAACAAATGACTGGAAGGGTTCAGGAAAGCGGTGGGAATCAAGGCGACGAGAGAGTGGGGCAGCGGCTGTTTCCCAATCACGTTGTCGACGGCAATCTTGATGCCGATAGGGGCAAGCAGGGACAACGGAGTGCTGAGCATTTCCAGCAAAAACACGATCGAAAGCGACTGCCATTGCCCGCGAATTTGGGCAAGGACGCGAGGCGCTAACTTCCTTTTGCCCTGATTTCGCGGCGAGTTCTGAGCCATAGGGGTCCTGATCCACTCACATTTCCGGCAGCACGTTTGCAGGGGTGCCCAATTTCGGCAAGCAAACGAGTTCCCAGAGCGAATTTAGATTAAAGTGCGAATAAAACCGTCAGTAACCGGGGAAAAGGCGCTTGAGGAAGCGGGTGGGAAACGAGCCGGAGCCGGCGCTCCAAATTTCAATCGGGATTTTACGGAATCGAAATAGGCGAGTCAATGGGACTCGCCCACATGTGTCGAAAGTTTACCAGCCGGGATTTACCGGAGTTTAGCCCGCATAGAGTTAACGAGACGATTGTAGAACCGGGTGAGGCGCAATTTGCGCGCTTGACCCGATTGCTGGCAAAAGCCAGCGCCTGCTATATGTTGCAAGCGGTTTGATGTCCCCCGGCAACCGGCAGTTGGCGCACATCTCAAGCGAGTCCCACGGGGCCCATATTCATGAGCAAGCAGAGGTTGGTTCTTATCACGGGCGGTGCCGGATTTATCGGATCTCATCTGGCGGACGAACTTCTCGCCAATGACTACCAGGTGCGGGTGCTGGATAGCCTGATCCCGCAAGTACACGGCGAGAAACGCGCGATTCCCTCTTATCTGAATCCTCGCGTGGAATTTATCCGCGGCGATGTGAGAGACAGAAGCATCGTGCGGCGGGCATTGGCTGGCGTCGATGCCGTGTTTCATTTTGCGGCGTCTGTCGGAGTGGGCCAAAGCATGTATCAGATCGCCGAATACACGTCGGTGAACAATTTAGGCACGGCTGTGCTGCTGCAGGAAATTATCGAGCAGCCGGTGAAAACGTTGATCGTCGCATCCAGCATGAGCATTTATGGCGAAGGGCTTTACAGCGACCGGTTGGGATTGGTGGTCGCGAGCGAGCGGCCGATCGAGCAATTGCAAGCGGGCGAGTGGGAGCTGCGCGGCGCCTCCGGCGACGTTTTAACTCCAGCGCCGACGCCCGAATCGAAGCCGCCGCAGCTGTCGTCAATTTACGCGCTTTCGAAATTCGATCAAGAGCGGATGTGCCTGATCACAGCTCGTGCTTACGGATTTCGCGCGACCGCACTGCGCTTCTTCAACGTCTACGGACCGCGCCAATCTCTCTCAAATCCCTACACCGGAGTGCTGGCGATTTTCGCGTCGCGGCTGTTAAACGGCCACCGGCCGCTTATTTTCGAGGACGGGCTGCAACGACGCGATTTCGTAAGCGTGTACGACATTGCTCGGGCGTGCCGGTTGGCGCTGGAAGCGCCGGGGGGCAGCGGCGGAGTGTTCAACATCGGCAGCGGCAGATCCATTTCCATCTGCGCGGTCGCCCAGAAAATCGCGCACGTGCTTGGATGCGACGCGATCGAGCCGGAATTGACTGGCCGCTATCGGGCCGGGGATATTCGCCACTGCTTCGCGGACATCACGCACGCGCAGCGAACACTCGGATACGAACCAAAGGTGGAATTCGAGGACGGCATTGAAGACCTGGCAATTTGGCTGAAGGAGCAGGCGCCGGAGGATCGAGTTGCGGAAGCGTGCACCGAACTTTCCACACGGGGCCTAACGGTATGAGGGCCCACAACCAGCGAAACGGCGCGGCGAAAAACAACAACGGAAGACGCGAAGCAGCCAAGCGTCCGCTGCTCGGACCGGGAAAAGCGACGGTGCTCATTACCGGAGGTGCGGGGTTCATCGGCGCAAATCTGGCCGACCGGCTTCTGAGCGCGGGGCAACGGGTGCTGATCTTCGATAATCTGTCGCGGCGAGGTTCGGAAATCAATCTTTCGTGGCTGTCGGCCAAGCATGGACCGCTGCTTCAATTCGAAAGAAATGACGTGCGGAACTCGCGGGCCATCCGAACCGCAGTGCAATCCGCCTCGGTCGTGTTTCATTTCGCGGCGCAGGTGGCGGTGACGGAGAGCCTGATCAATCCGCAGAATGATTTTGACGTGAATGCCGGCGGCACGCTACAGGTGCTGGAAGCGATGCGAGAGCTTTCCGATCCGCCAGCACTGCTCTTCACCTCGACGAACAAAGTATACGGCGCGCTGGCCGATCTGGACTTGTGCTGCAACGATCTTCGCTACTCCCCCGCCGGCGGCAAAGCGCTGTGCAATGGAATCAACGAACAGCGCAACCTTGATTTTCACAGCCCTTATGGATGTTCGAAAGGCGCGGCGGATCAGTACATTTTGGATTACGCGCGGACGTTTCGATTGCCCGCCGTCGTGTTTCGCATGAGCTGCATTTACGGGCCGCATCAAAACGGCACGGAGGATCAAGGATGGGTGGCGCATTTCCTGGGCCGCGCGCTGGATCGCACGGCGATCCAGGTCTACGGCGACGGCAAGCAAGTCCGCGATTTGCTATACGTCAAGGATTTGCTGAACGCGTTCGAGCTGGCCATTAACAACATTGAACTGACCGCCGGGCAGGCGTTCAACATTGGCGGCGGACCGCAAAACGCCATCAGCCTACTGGAACTTCTGGAATTGATCCGCAACATGCGCGGCGAACCATGCCGCGTTGAATTCAACGAATGGCGGCACGCCGATCAGCGTTACTACGTTTCGGACACCCGCAAATTCCAAGAGGTTACCGGTTGGACGCCGCGTGTACGAGTGGCGGATGGATTGGAAATGTTGCGGGGTTGGCTGGAGCAACGCCGCAGCGAGCGCGCCGCGGAAGCAACGTCCGTGATGGCGGCAGCGCGTGACCGAGGTTCGCTCGCTGACGGGACTCGCGGGCAGAGATTGAGTCACTACTCCCCAGGGGACCATTCTTGAGCTTTCAACAAGGATCGCAGAAGCTGACGATGGGTGTCGCCGAACTGCCAGGCTCGATGCGCGCCGGAGTGATTGCGGGCGCGATGCGCGCCGAGGAAGGATTGGCGCCGCTGCGACCGCCGGAGACGGATGAACTTCTGGTGCGGATCGAAGGGTGCGGCCTGTGCGGTTCGAACCTCCCGGTGTGGGAGGGGCGGCCGTGGTTCAAGTATCCGCTGGCACCGGGCGCGCCCGGACACGAAGCCTGGGGCACGGTGGAAGCGGTTGGACCGCGAGCGGAGCAATTCCGTCCGGGCGATCGAGTGGCGCTGCTGATCGAGAATGGTTTCGCTGAGTACGCGATTTCCGCTGCGTCCAAAGCACTGCTGCTGCCCAACGAATTAGGCGAAGCGCCATTCCCCGGTGAACCGCTGGCATGCGCCATGAACGCCGCACGGCGCAGCGCGATCAAGGCGGGCGAGAGCGTCGCGATCATTGGTATCGGTTTTATGGGCGCGCTGCTGACGAAACTGGCCAAGCTGGCCGGGGCGCGAGTGGCGGCAGTTTCGCGCCGGAAGTTTTCGCTCGCTATCGCTGAACAGTTCGGCGCCGACGCTACATTCGCATGGGATGACGACGCCGCCAGCCGCATGCGCAGCTTTACCGGCGGCGCCGGTTTTGACTGCGCGATCGAAGCGGCAGGCGTGCAGGCGTCGCTCGATCTGGCCACACAGCTTACCAAGGAACGCGGGCGACTGGTGATCGCCGGCTACCACCAGGATGGGCAGCGGCAAGTGGACGTGCAACTTTGGAATTGGCGCGGACTGGACGTGATCAACGCGCACGAACGCGATCCGCAAGTTTATCTGGACGGGATGCGATCCGCGCTTGAGCTGGTTCTCGCCGGAAAGCTCGATCCAACGCCGCTTTATACGCACAAATTTCCGCTGAGTGAACTTGGGAGCGCGTTCGAAATGTTGCGAACGCGGCCGGAGGGCTTCGTGAAGGCGCTGGTGATGCCGTGAGCCGGACCGCGAGCGGGCCGCTAGCGGCCATGCCGGCGGCTGATGGAAAGCCTCGGTTGGGATTCGTTGGCGTGGGATGGATCGGGCGGCATCGGATGAAGGCGCTGGCGGAGTGCGCTGCGGGAGAAATTTGCGCTCTCGTCGATCCGCAGGTGGAAATGATTCGAGCGGCGCGGGAAGTTGCACCCGACGCGGAGGTAGTCCGCAGCTTCGCGGAAATACTGCAGAGCGGACTGGACGGCGTGGTGATTGCGACGCCCACCGGAATGCACGCGGAGCAGACCATTGCGGCGCTGGATCGCGGCATCGCTGTTTTCTGCCAAAAGCCGCTGGGAATCGATGCGAAAGAAACGAAGCGGGCAATCGCGGCGGCGCGAAGATCCGATTCCCTGCTGAAAGTCGATCTGAGCTACCGGTTTGTGGAGGGCGCGGGCAAAATTCGCGAACTGATTCAAAACGGCGAACTGGGTGAGGTTTTTGCGATGGACCTCGTGTTCCACAACGCCTATGGCCCGGACAAGGCTTGGTTCTACGATCCGAAACGTTCCGGCGGCGGATGCTTGATCGATCTGGGAATTCATTTGATTGATTTGGCGCTATGGCTGGTGGATTTTCCCGCGGTGGAGCGTGTGACCGGAAACCTTTTGGCGAATGGACGCGCGTTCAAGGGCCGCGAGGTGGAAGTGGAAGATTTCGCGCAAGCCGCGCTGCGGCTCGCGAATGGCGCCAACGTGAACGTCAGTTGTTCGTGGAAGGCCCATGCCGGACAGGACGCGGTGATCGAGGCAAGTATTTTTGGATCGCAGGGTGGCGCGAAGCTACGCAACGTGAATGGATCTTTTTACGATTTCGTTGCCGAGCATTTCACGGGCACGTCGCGGCGCACGCTGGCAGTTCCACCTGACGAATGGGGTGGACGCGCGGCGACTGACTGGCTCAAGCAGCTGTGCAGGGGCAATCACTTTGATCCGGCCGCGGAAGAGCTTGGAATCGTGGCTGAAGCGATCGATCAGGTTTATCAGCAATGAAACTTTTGATGACAGCGGACGCCGTTGGCGGAGTATGGACGTACGCGGTGCAAATGGCGCAATCACTGGCGCCCCATGACGTAGAAGTGGTGATCGCGACGATGGGGCCGCGACCGAGCGAAAATCAGCGCGCGCAGGTCGCTGCAATTCGCGGAGCGTCACTGTGCGAGTCCGAATTCAAGCTCGAATGGATGAGCGAGCCATGGGACGAGGTGCAGAAAGCCGGCGACTGGCTGCTCGGACTCGAGCGGTCGTTTCAACCGGACATCGTCCATCTGAATGGTTACGCGCATGGAGCTCTGCCGTGGAAAGCACCCGTGCTGGTGGTGGCGCATTCGTGCGTGCTGTCCTGGTGGCAAGCGGTAAAGGGCGAGGCTGCTTCCGCGGGCCAATGGGGAATTTACCGGGAGCGCGCAACGTCCGGGCTGCACGCGGCTGACTACGTGGTGGCGCCGTCGCCATTCATGCTTCGCGAAGTTCGACGGCTCTACGGGCGCAGCAGCAATGTGTGCGTGATACCAAACGGAACCGATCCGTGTCTTTTCCAGAGCACCGGTAAAAAAGAGGCGTTTGTGGTTTCCGCCGGGCGCCTATGGGATGAAGCGAAGAATATCGGCGCGCTGGATCGCATTGCGGACTACGTTCACTGGCCCATCTGCGTTGCCGGCAATGCCACCGCGCCGGACGGGACATCCGAGGTATCCCATACGAGAATCTGCCGTTCGCTTGGGCAGCTGGAGCCGCGGACTTTCGCGGAATTTCTCGGGAGGGCGGCGATTTTTTGCCTGCCGGCACTCTACGAACCCTTTGGCTTGTCCGCGCTCGAAGCGGCATTGTCGGGTTGCGCGTTGGTTTTGGGCGACATTCCTTCGCTGAGGCAAACGTGGGAGGGCGCGGCGGTTTTTGTGGATCCGCGAGACGATCGCGCGCTTGCTGCTGCGCTCAACCGATTGATCCACAATCCGCGAGAACGAGCGGAATTGGCACAACGCGGATATGAACGCGCGCAGTCGTTCACGGCGGAGCGCATGGCCGCGAAATATTTCGATATTTACCACGCGATGATCGAGGCGCGGCAACAGTCCGAAGAAGCGAGGGCCAGCGCATGCGCATCGTGATGTTCTATCACTCGCTGATCTCCGATTGGAACCACGGGAATGCGCATTTTCTTCGCGGAATCGTGTCGGAATTGCTGGCGCGGGGCCACGACGTACGCGTGTATGAAGAAAAACACGCGTGGAGCGTTCGCAACTTGGTTGCGGAGCATGGCGAGTCCGCACTGGCGGGCTTTCAAGCTGCCTATCCGCAACTGAGGAGCATCCAGTACGAAATGGACTCCTTGGACTTGGACGAGGCGCTTGAGGGAGCGGAGCTGGTGATCGTCCACGAATGGAACCCGCCCCAACTTGTGGCGCGAATCGGCTCCTATCGAATGACACGCGGCAACTTCCTGCTGCTTTTTCATGACACGCATCATCGCGCCGCGAGCGCACCGGATGAGATTTCGCGATTCAACTTGAGCGCCTACGACGGAGTGCTCGCGTTTGGAAAATCGGTCGCGAGCGCGTACGTCGAACGAGGCTGGCTGGGGCGGGCGTGGACGTGGCACGAAGCGGCGGACACGCGCGTCTTCCACGGCGAGCGCCGACGCAACGATGGTGGCGGCAGTTACGAAGGCGATCTGGTGTGGGTCGGCAATTGGGGCGACGAGGAGCGCAGCGAAGAACTGCGCGAGTATTTGCTGCGTCCCATAAAAGAGCTTGGGCTGAAGGCACGCGTTTATGGCGTGCGTTATCCGGAGCGCGCGCTGGCGGAACTGCGAGACGCGGGCATCGAATACGGCGGCTGGCTGCCGAATTACGAGGTGCCGCGAGTGTTTTCGAAATTTCGAATGACGGTGCACGTGCCTCGGCGTCCGTACGTGAAAGCGCTGCCGGGAATTCCCACGATTCGAATGTTTGAGGCGCTGGCCTGCGGAATCCCGCTGGTGTCCGCGTACTGGCCGGACGACGAAGGCCTGTTTACCGCCACCAAGGATTATTTGGTCGCACGCGACGGCAAGGAAATAACGGAACACCTTTCAGCGCTGATTAAGGACGAGGCTCTCGGCAGCGAATTGGCACAGCACGGCCGCCGAACGATTCTGGCGCGGCACACGTGCGCGCACCGCGTGGACGAATTGCTTGCAATTGCGAGCAGCGTCCGCGCACCTGGCGAGGTGCTGGCGTGAGCGGACTGCGCATTTCGTTTTTCGGTTCCAGCCTGGTGTCCGCGTATTGGAACGGCGCGGCGACGTACTATCGCGGAATTATACGAGCGCTTGCGGAGCGCGGGCATCAGGTGACGTTCTACGAGCCGGACGCGTACGACCGGCAGAAAAATCGCGATATGGACGATCCTTCGTGGGCCAAGGTGGTGGTGTACGCGGCGGACGAGCGCCAGATGTGGAGCGCGCTGGAAGAAGCAAAAAACTCCGACTTGCTGATCAAAACTAGCGGCATCGGAGTGTTCGATGAATTGCTTGAATCGGCCATCCCAGCGGCCAAAGGCCCGCAGACGATCGCGGCATTTTGGGATGTGGATGCGCCAGCGACGCTGGAGCGCGTGCGCCAGAATGAGGGCGATCCATTTCGCACGCAAATTCCTCGATACGATTTAATTCTCACGTATGGGGGCGGCGACCGCGTGGTTTCCGAATACCTGAGGCTGGGGGCGCGCGCGTGCGTGCCGATTTACAACGCGCTCGATCCACACACGCATCATCCGGTGGCGGCCGAACCGCGATTTGCCGCCGACCTCGGATTTTTGGGCAACCGCTTGCCCGATCGCGAGCGCCGCGTGGAGGAATTTTTTCTGAGGGCGGCGGAAGCGGCGCCGCAGATGAGCTTTCTTTTCGGCGGCAACGGATGGGGCGACAAAAAGCTGCCTGAGAACGTCCGCTACATCGGCCACGTGTTCACGCGGGATCACAATGCGTTCAACTGCAGCTCGCGCGCGGTGTTGAACGTAAACCGGGACAGCATGGCGTCCTACGGTTTCTCGCCGCCGACACGCGTTTTCGAGGCCGCCGGGGCGGCAGCGTGTTTGATCAGCGATGCGTGGGATGGCATCGGACATTTTCTCGAGCCGGATCGCGAGGTGCTGATCGCGAACAGCGGCGCCGAAGTGGCTGACATCGTAACGAATCTCACCAGCGAACGAGCCCGGCAGATCGGGCAGGCGGGTTACCGCCGCGTGCTTGCTCACCACACGTACAAACATCGCGTGGACCAGCTGGAAGAGGTGATCGGACTGAAGCGCCACGCCCCAAATATCACGGCGTTCCGCGCCAACTCGCTGGATTCATCCATCTCAACCGTTACCGGGTGAAACATGAACGATTCGCTCGACATTGTAATCTTCGGCCTTTCCGTTACGTCTTCCTGGGGCAATGGGCACGCCACCACATATCGCGCGCTGATGCGCGGACTGCACGCGCGAGGGCACCGCATCGTTTTTCTGGAGCGCAATCTGCCGTGGTACGAAGAGAATCGCGATATGCCGAAGGTTGCGTACGGGCGCGTGCACACTTATTCGAGTGTTTCATCGGCGAAGCGGCGGTTCCGGAAGATCGTTGCGGATGCCGATCTGGTGATCGTGGGATCGTACGTGCCCGAAGGGATCGAGGTGGGCCAATGGGTAACGCAGACGGCGAAAGGCATCACGGCTTTTTACGACATCGACACACCGATTACCGTGGCGGGGTTGGAACGCGGGACGTGCGATTACATTTCTCCGCGGCTGGCCGCGGCGTACGACCTCTATCTTTCCTTCACTGGCGGCGCAACGCTGCGAAAAATCGAACGGCGATTTGGAGCGCGCAAAGCCGTGCCGCTGTATTGTTCCGTCGATCCGCAACTGTATTCGCCCGAACGCCGCGCATCGAAGTGGGATCTCGGCTACATTGGCACCTATAGCGAAGACCGGCAGAAAGCGCTGGAGCAGCTGATGCTGGCGCCGGCAAGAGAATGGAAGGCCGCTCGCATGGTGGTCGCCGGCGCGCAGTATCCCGGCAATATCCCGTGGCCGCCGAACGTGGAGCGAGTGGAGCATCTTCCGCCCGATTTGCATCGCGGCTTCTACAATTCGCAGAGATTCACGCTCAATCTGACGCGGGAGAAAATGCGGCGCGCGGGATATTCGCCCAGCGTGCGCTTGTTTGAAGCGGCCGCCTGCGGCACGCCAATCATCAGCGACAACTGGCCCGGCCTCGAAACATTTTTTCAGCCAGGGAAAGAAATTCTGATCGCCCGCTCGGGGCGGGAGACGCTGGAATTCATCCGCGAAATCCCGGAAAAGGAAAGAATGGCGATCGGAACGAACGCACGCGCTCGAATAGTTGGGGCGCACACGGCAAGCCACCGCGCGATGGAGTTGGAATCTTACGTGGCGGACATGCGCGGCGAACGCTCCACACAGCCGGTGCGCGCGGACAGGACGATCTCGGGCGGTCTGGTTCCGGGAGTGGCACAGCAGCCCGGCGATTAACGCGAAGATTTATGGCCGCGCGAATTTTGCTGATTCGGCACGCTTCCGTGGACCCGCTCGGAAAAGCGATTGCGGGCCGCGGGGCCGGGGTTCACTTGAACGAGCAGGGGCGTTTGGAAGCGGAGCAACTAGTGGAACGCCTTTCGGCAACAAAATTGGAAGCCATCTACTGCAGTCCGATGGAGCGCACGCGGGAAACGGCTGAGCCTGTGGCTCGTTCCAAGCAGTTGGAAGTATTGACGAGCGATGAATTCACGGAAATTGATTTCGGAGAATGGACCGGAAAAACGTTTGGCGAACTCGACAAGCTTCCCGAGTGGCATCGATTCAACCAGTGCAGAAGCATCGGCAGGATTCCGGGCGGCGAAAGTATGCTGGAAGTGGTTCAGAGAATGGTTCGCGGGATCGAGGCAGTTTCCGAGCGACATCGAAGAGGGATGGTGGCGATTTTCAGCCATTGCGATCCTATTCGCGCCGCCCTGGTGCACTACATGGGCATGAATTTGGACGGCATGCTGCGTCTGACGGTGGCGCCGGCGTCGATTAGCGCGGTGGACGTGGAGCCGTGCGGGGCGCGTTTATTGGCGTTGAACAATGTTAGCGGCGCGTTCCGCATCGGCGAAGGCTGAAATAGGATTCGAACGCTTCGTGCCGGCTCGCAGGTGCAATTATGAAGTTCGTTTTTTTCGGACTAACGATTAGCTCCTCCTGGGGCAACGGGCACGCCACGCTATTGCGCGGTTTGTTTCGCGCGCTGGTTCGCCGCGGCCACGACATCGTTTTTTTCGAACGCGACGTGCCCTATTACGCCGCGAACCGCGACCTGGTTTCGTTCGAAAAGATCCGGCTGCACCTTTATTCCGAGTGGAGCGATGCCGAGAGGATCGCCCGCGCGGAGTTGCGCGATGCGGATGTTGGCGTGGTAACGTCCTACTGCTTTGACGGCGTGGCCGCGTCCGACTTGGTGCTGGACTCGCCTGCCGGTATGCGCGTGTTCTACGACCTCGATACTCCGGTTACGCTGGCGCGTATTCGCGCCGGAGAGACGGTCGGTTACATCGGACCGCGCGCGCTGGAAGATTTCGATCTGGTGCTGAGCTACACGGGCGGCGCAGCGCTGGACGAACTTCGAACGCTGCTTCGGGCTCGCGCGGTAGCGCCCCTGTATGGCAGCGTCGATCCAGAGGTTCACCGGCGCGTCCCACCGCGGCCGCAGTATCGCGCCGATCTTTCGTACATCGGCACGTACGCGGCCGAGCGTCAAGCCGCCCTGGAATCTCTTTTTATCGATCCGGCGCGGGAGTTGCCGGGCAAAACCTTCGTGATCGCCGGCGCCGAGTACCCCGTTCACTTCCCTTGGTCCACGAATATTTTCTTCGTGAAGCATCTGCCGCCGCAGGAGCACGCGGCTTTTTTTTCGTCTTCGCGGCTGACCCTCAACGTGACGCGATCGTCGATGGCGCGGATGGGCTACTGCCCTTCCGGAAGACTATTTGAAGCGGCCGCGTGCGGCACGCCGTTGGTGAGCGACAACTGGGCAGGCATGGAGCAATTTTTTGCGCCGGGCTCGGAAATCCTGATCGCAAGTTCAGCCATGGAGGTAATCCGGTCCGTTTTACTCACAGACGCTGAACTCGCGCGCGTTTCGGCCGCGGCGCGGGAGCGGGTGATGGAATGCTACACCGCGGATCGTCGCGCGCGCGAACTCGAACAGATACTGGAATCCGCGTGGCACAAGCAAACCTTGCATACGGAGCCGCAGCACGATTCCAGAAGTTACCTGGAGACCTGACGTGTGGGGAATTATTCCAGCCGCGGGCACTGGCAGCCGAATTCAACCGCTCGCATTTTCAAAGGAACTGCTTCCGGTCGGCAGCCATTTCGATGCGGACGTGGAACGGCCGCGGGCGGTGTCCGAATATCTGGTGGAGCGAATGCTGCGTGCCGGGGTGACCAACATCTGCTTCGTGGTTTCTCCCGGCAAAGCGGACATCATGGAATATTTTGGCGGCAATGCCGGGACGGCGCATATCTGTTACACCGTCCAGCCTCATGCCGCGGGATTGTGCGATGCAATTTTCCGGGCGCTTCCGCTGATTCGCCCGGAGGATGATGTTGCCATTGGGTTGCCGGACACGATTTGGTTTCCCGAAGATGGCATCGCGCAACTTCCCGCGAATAAGCTGGCGTTCCTTCTTTTTCCGGTCAGCCATCCCGAACGATTTGATTCGCTGGTTTCCGATCCGCAGGGCAAGGTGATTCGTATCGACGTGAAAGATCCCAACGCGGAGTCGCGTTGGATTTGGGGCGCCATTCGCGCCCGTGGATCGATTCTTTCCGCTCTGCACGATCTGTGGTTGCAGCCGGGCCGGCGCGACGAATATTTCGGAACGCTGGTGAATGCGTATCTCGCGTCGGGGGGCCAAGCCGTGGCCGTGCGAGCCGGGACGGCGTACGTGGACGTTGGCACGATCCACGGCTACCGCGAGGCGGTGAGAATCCTGGCCTCCGCGAACGCCGGACAATTTTCCGTGGAAGCTGATTTTTCGCTGACAAATCAAGCGGCTGGGAGCCGGTGAAGAATGGCAACGTCAGAACCTGCTTATGAAATCAAAGAACCGTGGACTTCCGAGCTCGTCCAAAAACGGATTCAGGAATTGGGCGACTGGTTTCACAACATGAACTTGGGAGGCGTGACAACCGCGCCGAACCATTTTCTCGGTGATTATCCCCGGGTGAAATGGAGCCGGTTCTCCGTCGCGATTCCGGAGGACCTGCGGGGCAAGACCGTTCTGGACATCGGATGCAACGCCGGGTTTTACGCGCTGGAGATGAAAAAGCGGGGGGCTGACCGGGTTCTGGGAATCGATTCAAGCGACCATTATTTGCAGCAGGCTAAATTTGCGTCGGAGGTCACCGGACTGAAGATAGAACTGGCCAATCTTTCCGTTTACGACGTGGCCGATCTCGGAGAAAAGTTCGATCTGGTTCTGTTTCTGGGCGTTTTGTACCACTTGCGCCATCCCCTGCTTGCGCTGGACTTGCTGCGGCGCCACGTGGTGAAGGATCAGTTGATCGTGCAATCGATGCTCCGGGGCAACTGCGAGGTGGAGCCGATCGAGCCGGACTACCCATTCGAGGAAACCGGCATCTTCGAACGTTCCGGGTTTCCGCAAATGTACTTCATCGAAAAACAGTATTCGCACGATCCAACCAACTGGTGGATTCCAAATCGCGCGTGCCTGGAAGCGATGCTGCGCAGCGCGGGATTCGACATCGTCGCGCATCCGGAACCGGAGGTGTTCGTTACCAAAGTCTCGCGCAAAGAACCGGAGGTGCCCGCCGAGGAACGCGTGGAAGTGGCGAGCTGCGGTCAAGGAAACAACCGCAATGATTGAAGCCGTAATGATCTGGAACGAGCCGAACAACAAGTCCCATTGGGATTTCGAGATCGATCAGGACTGGAAAATCTTCGCGGAAATGGCGAAATGCGCGGCCGACGCGGTCGCCTCCGAAGCGCCGAAGCTGACCAAGGTGCTCGGCGGGATATCGCCTATTGACCCGAAATTCATTCTCAACATGCAATCGAAAGGGGTGCTGGATCGCGTCGATGCCATCGCGGTTCACGGCTTTCCGCTCGATTGGAATCACTGGTCGATCCACGACTGGCCGCAAAGATACGCGGAGATTACGGAGGTCACCGATCTTCCGGTGTGGATTTCCGAAGTGGGCGTGTCCACTTTCGGCGCGGAGGAAGTGCAGGAATTCGGGCTTCGCCGCACCGCAGAGCTCCTGCTGGGCCGCGCGCCACGAATTCACTGGTACAGCCTCTACGATTTGCCGCGGGCCTGGCCGGCAACGACGCGCCATCGGGAAAGCGAAGGCTCCTCGTATTACCGTCATTTCTATATGGGGATTCTTCGCGAAGACGGCACGGCGAAACTGGCGCTCTCACAATTTCACAACTACACGCCGGAATTGGGGATCTGCCAGTGGTTTCATTTCGAGGACCACCGCTTGGATGACGCTGTTCGATGGCTGCGAAGACTCGGCGTGCGCCGCATCCGGACGGGACTCAGCTGGTCGGATTTTTACCGCCCGAACTGGGAGAGCTGGTTTGACCGGCAAATGTGCGCTCTCGATCCCTTTGAGGTAACGCTGACTTTCTGCTTCACGCCGGAGGCGAAGGGCATCGCGCCACACTTCACCAGCCCGCCGAAAGACATTCGCGAGTACGCCGACTTCTGCGCCGAAATGACGCGGCGCTACGCGCGGTGAGCGAGGCCGCCGAGCAACACGGCCAGGGGCCGAGAGAAGTCAGCTGCCCTTTTTGTGGCCGTGCTGCTTGTGCTTCTTCATCACCGTGCGGGCGGCAACTTCTTTGGCCCGCTTGCCGTAGCGGCCGGACTTCTCCGCGCTCTCTTTGATGTGCTCGTACTCGCGCTGTTCTTTGCTGCTGACACCGCGAAGGTGCTTTCCCCTTGGCATTTGCGCCTCCGATTGGTTTTGTGCGTGTTGAAAAGAAGACCTTCGGGCTGGGTGAAGGTAGCTGAGAGATGCGTCTCCCGATCTGCCCAGCTCACGTGCGGTTATACAGTGGCTGCACGGCCGAGTCCGCCGCCTGCGGCGCGCGGATTAATCTGTTCCGCCATCTTGGTGAGCTTCTCGTCGGTTTCCTTTTCTTCCGTGAGTGTCTGCTGCAAGAGGGACGCGGCCTTGGTTTCGCCAAGCTGCTCGGCAAACGATCGCACCGAACCGTACGCGGCGATCTCGTAGTGTTCGACGCGCTGAGCGGACGCGATGATCGCTGCGTCCATCGTTGCGCCTTCGAAATCCTCGTCGAGCACATCGCTGCCCTCGTCGAGAATCCCTTCCATCCCTTTGCATTTCTTGGCTTTGGCCTGCTCGCCCATGGACTCGAAGATCTGTTCAAGCCGTTCGACGTGCCCTTTCGTTTGTTCAAGGTGCGCCTCGAACCCGGCCCGCAGTTCCGGGGAGTCCGCCGCTTTCGCCATTTTGGGCAGAGCCTTCACCAAGCGATGCTCCGCATCGTACAAATCGCGCAACTCCTGGATGTAAACTTCCCTAAGACCGTTACTTTCAGCCATATCGCTTCTCCTTTATCTACCGCCAGCCGTCAAAGCCGGAAACGTTCCCGATCCCTAGAGCGGGACTAGTATCAAAGTAACGACGGCCAGCTACTGAAACAATCGGGCCAAATCTGTAGGGCTCCCCGAGGGTAAGGCGGGACGGTGAGACTAGAGGAGATGCGGCCAGTATCTTACAAAACTCTTACAAAGCCCGGACGGATTCATCGATGCGAACGATTTGGTGCTGTCACTTTCGAGAGGTTCTCTCGTGCGCGAACTTCGCGGCGAAATAACCGCATAGACCGTGAACGCCCGGGCCCGGCGGGGTTGCGGCGGAACACAAAAAAACATGGGGCATCGGAGTTCGATAGCTTCTCGTGGTAGATCTGCGGACGAGCCGGTCGAGCGACATAGCGCCGGCGGAAATATCGCCGCCGACTAAGTTCGAGTTGTGCGCTTCCAAATCGGCCGGCGACATGACCGAGCGGCCGATCACCCGGGACCTGAAACCGGGCGCAAAACGCTCGACCTGCCGCTCGATGCGCTCGACCATATCGACGGTGCTTGCGTGCGGCACATGGCAGTAAGCCCACGCCGTATGCTTTCCCTTCGGCGCGCGCGAGGCATCGAAAAGCGACGGCTGGGCGAGCAGAACGAAAGGCTTTTCCGCAGGCGCGCCGCTCCAGGCCGCTTGCTCAGATTGAATAATTTCGTCGAGCGTTCCGCCCAAGTGAACCGTTCCCGCTTGGGCGCACTTCGGGGCGTTCCATGGGATCGGAGAATCGAGGCTCCAGTCGATTTTGAATGCGCCGGGGCCGTATCGATACGCTTGCAGCTTCCTCTGCTCACCGGGCGACAGACGATCGGCGCTGATTTTCAGGAGCTGACGCGGCGTCAGGTCGCAGAGGACTATCGACTTTTCCGGCAGCTCGGTGAGCGATCGTATGCGCGTGCCGGTAACGATCTTTCCTCCCAGCTTCTGCAGGTGCGCGGCCAGAGCGTTGGCTATCGACTGCGAACCGCCCCGGGCGATCGGCCAACCGACGGCGTGGCACGTGGTCCACAGCAAAATTCCAAATGCTGCGGAACCCCAAGCAGAGAGAGGCATCTCCGAATGGGCGGCAAGTCCCGCGAATACGGTTCTTGTTTTCATGCTGCTGAATTTTCGCCGCGCGAGCGAGGCAGCGGGGAAAGAAGCGTTCATTCCAAATTTGCCTGTTAGAAGCGGGTGACGCGGCATGCGTGCCGGCCGCAGAATATCGCCGCCGAGTTTGTCCCAATGACGAACCAGCGGATCGAGCAACTGGCGAACGCGCGGAGCGTCAGGCCCGAATTGCATGCTCGTCTCCGTGAGCGAGCGGGTGATCAGAATCGCGGTGCCGTCGTCGAAGGGGTGGGCGAGCTCCGCATCGGGATAAATCCATCGCAGGCCGTATTGCTCCAGATTCAAGCGCCGAAAGAATTCAGAGGAGGCCGCCATGGGATGCACGGCGGCGCAAACGTCGTGCACGAATCCGGGGAGGGTTAACTGCGCGGAGTGCAGCCCGCCGCCGATAAACTCTTCCGCTTCGTACACGACGACGCTGTGTCCGGCTTCCGCCAGGGTGATTGCGGCGGCGAGTCCGTTGGGGCCTGATCCGATCACGATGGCGTGAGGCAGCATCGGCGCGTCAATGTGAAGTTACACCAAGAGCCGCGTTTTTGGCGGGTGTGTCAATTTCCGGGATCGAGTCTACTGCGCGAGCGCGCCAGCGGCCCGCAACGCAGACCGCGGAGTTCCCTGGATCCTTTTCGCCGGCCGAGGGCCGCGGGCGCTCCGCACGGCCAGGAAGTCCCTGCGCATTTGGTTGGTGATCGAGAGGGCCCGCTCGAATTTCTGCTTGCAGAGGGCGCCAAGTTGATCGAGAAGCTTACAATTTCTGCCGCGATCGAGCACGTCTGACGCGATCGCCAGCAACTCTTCCCAATCGTGCCATTCGCCGATGGCGTCTTTGCATGCACCAAGAGCATGGACGAAATGTTGGTCGGTTTCGCCCTCCGCCGCTTTGAGCACGTAACGTAGTTCCTTCACTTTCAGCCGATAGGAGTGCAAGTTGCCGCGATTCAGATTTTTGGGCTGGGACAGTTCGCTTGCCAGGTCCAGTGCTGAAGCGGCGGCTTTTACACGAGGAGATTGACCGGTTTCGGACGATTTCCCGCCGCTTTGATCCGCCGCCGATGCGAGTTCCTCTGCAAGCTGTTTCAGCCGTGAACGAGCCGGGGCCGCATTTTGCTTCACCACGCGGCGAAGCTGTTTGCCCAGGCGATATCGCTCCGCGCCGAGGTGTTCCAGCAACCGCACCACGCAATCGCGTTCGCCGTCCGGATTCAATTCCAGCACGTGCCCGGTGAGAACGTCCATGTCGCGCACCTTGCCCGCTTTCTTGCGAATGGGATGGAGCCGCCGGAGCAGCTTGCTTTCCCGGCGCTTCGACGCGAGTCCGGTAGCGCGAAGCGTTGCCTCCACGCGTCGCGTGCGCGTGCGAAGGTCGTGCACGCCCTGGGGATTTCGCAGCTTCGAGGGCTTCTTTAGAAGCTTGCGAAGCTTTCGGATGTTTTTTTGAATTCGTTCCCTATCGAGCGCCATTCGATCATGCCTCTGATTGCGTCACTTGTGCGCGGCGCGACGCAATTCTCCGTCGGTTCCCGCGGACGTCCGCGCGGACGATACAATCTCGTGGGCTTTGCCGGGGCCGCTGCGCCCCAGCACCTTGTACTCCACGTTTCGCAGGCGGTCGTAGTTCACGAAAAAGGCTTCGATGTCCGTCAAGATCGCCGGGCGGATCTGAGAAATATCGCTAATGTCGGCATACAGAAGCGAAACCCGCGCCACCGCGATCAAGCGGTCGTTGCGCTGCGCCTTTTCATTTCCCTTGCGCTGCTCGGCTTCGATCACGCCTACGAGGGAGCACTCGACGAGACATCCAGTGAACGTCGGTTCCTCGATCAACACCAATGCGTCGATCGCATCGCCGTCCTCGCCTTTGGTGGCCGGGATGAAGCCGAAATCGTACGGGAACATCATTCCTTCCGGCAGAATTTTGGAGACTCTGAAAAGCGCGCTCCCCGCGTCATATTTGAACTTGATGCGAGAACGTTTCGGAGTGTCGATGACTACGTTGACGAATTGATTGCTGGTGTTATACCCGCCGGCGGGCGCGACACGCGAACGGTGATTTTCGTGGTCCATTTTCCTTTTCGCTCCGGTCGGCCATCCGCTGCAGATAACATCGCGTGGACTGAGCGCTGGTTCCAGAAGGAGAACAGCGGATATCTCCTGGGGTGAATCTCCTGTAGCCGCCGGTGGCCTCCGGCGCCCAATCCTGGGGCAAAACTGCGCCCGAGCGCTCGGTCGGCAGGTCATATCCGGTCGATTGGCTACGGGGTTTCTAAAACGGGTGTACGGCCTTGGGTTGATAGACATGAGCACGGTCAAGTCTCACATTGGGGATGAAGTCTTTCATGGATGGCTCTCCGGATGGCCCGCTTTGAGTTGCGGGGTCCATGGGTGAGCCGCATAGGAGGAATGGCATGAAGGCAATCGGGAAGCGAAGATGGGCTATCGCCGAAGGTTTTATCCCTGCGTCCAGCCACGGCCCCGAACCGTTGATGAAGAGCCACGAGACAGCTTGCATCCTGAACGCCGGCGACGAGGACGCGCACGTGCGAATCACCGTCTTTCTTTCCGATCGCGGCCCCATCGGGCCCTTTGAGATCACCGTGCCAGCGCAGCGCACCAAGCACATTCGATTCAACGATCTTGATTCGCCGGAAAAAATTCCCGAAGCCACGGACTATTCGAGCGTGATCGAGTCCGACGTGCCAGTGGTCGTGCAGCATACCCGGCTCGACTCCCGTCAGGACGCCAACGCGTTGCTCAGCACCATCGCGTACGCAGCTGGCGATTAGCGAACGGTGCATCGGAGCACCAAGCGAGAAGTACGACCAGCAGAAACTATGACAAGCACCGCTCTGCAGCCGAGTTCCACCAGGATCGATAGCGTAGAGGTATCCGCCTACACCATCCCCACCGACTTTCCGGAATCGGACGGCACACTCGAATGGGACAAAACTACGATCGTTGTCGTGCACGCAAAATGCGGCGAGGTTTCGGGCTTGGGCTACACGTACGCCGATGCAAGCGCGGCCCAATTGATATCGGGCAAGCTCAAGGACGTGATCGCCGGTCGCGACGCCATGGACGTGTCCGGATCGTGGCTCGCCATGATGCAATCGGTGCGAAATCTGGGACAGCGCGGGATCGCCACAATGGCGATATCCGCGGTGGATGTGGCACTTTGGGATTTGAAAGCTAAACTTCTTCACCTGCCGTTGGTCAAATTGCTGGGAGCGGTTCGTCCTGCAATCGCGATTTATGGGAGCGGCGGATTTACGTCGTATTCCCTGGACCAGATTCAAAAGCAATTGTCGGACTGGACCCGCTCCGGAATTCGCATGGTGAAGATGAAGATCGGCCGCAATCCCCGAGACGACCCGCAACGCGTCAAGGCGGCGCGCGAAGCAATTGGGCCAGAGCCGGAACTGTTTGTCGATGTCAATGGCGCATATAGTCGCAAGCAGGCGTTGGAGTTGGCTTTTCGTTTTCGTGACTTTGGCGTCCGGTGGTTTGAAGAGCCGGTTTCATCCGACGATCTCGAAGGCCTGCGGTTACTGCGCGACCAGAGCCCGCCGGGAATGGCTATCGCCGCGGGCGAATATGGGTACAACGCCGGATATTTCGAGCGCATGTTGGAAGCACAAGCAGTAGACGTGTTGCAGGCGGACGCAACTCGCTGCGGCGGCGTAACCGGCTTTCTGCAAGCCAGCGCGCTATGCACGGCGCATTCCATGCAGATATCGGCGCATACGGCGCCGTCCGTTCACATGCATCTTTGCTGCGCCGCTCCGAATGCCGTTCACCTTGAATATTTTCACGACCACGTGCGCATCGAACACATGCTGTTCGATGGCGTGCAGCAACCGACCGACGGCAAGTTGAGGCCGGACGTCAGCCGGTTGGGTCTCGGAATCCGCCTTAAGGAAAAAGACGCACAGAGGTTCGAGGTACAATAGTCGCGAGACTGCTACAGTAAATTCTGAAGCGCCAAATACTGGAAACCGGCGGTCTGGCGGGCGTTATAGGGAGGAGCCAGTACGACCAATACCCGGTCGCCGGCTATAACGCGCGTGGCATACCGCCTAGGGTATTTCCCCTATTCGATAAGTCTCTGTAACATCATATATTTTGCCTAGTATGTCTCCAGCGCCAAGAATGCCAGCCCCTCCTTCCATTAAACATTCGGAGGCGGAAGCTTAATGCGGATATTGATTGTCGACGACCACGAGTTGGTGCGCGATGGCGTGCGTTCGGTGTTGCGCGGTCGTCCCGGCCTAGACGTTTGTGGCGAGGCTGTGGACGGCCAGGACGCGATCGACAAGGCTCGAGAGCTGAATCCTGACGTCATCGTGATGGATATCAGTATGCCTCGGCTGAACGGCCTGGACGCCACGCGCGAGATACAGCGCATCCTGCCGCAAACCGCGGTCGTGGTGCTCAGCCAGCACGACTCACCGGAGATGATGCGGCAAGCTTTGAATGCCGGGGCGCGCGGCTACGTAGTGAAGTCCGCTATTGCCGCGAACCTGATCTCCGGAATCAGCAAAGTTGCCGGCGGACAAATGTTCTTTGATGCAGCCGCCGTCAAGCTTCCCGAAAAGAGCGTCGATAACAATCAGGACGTTGCGGAAATTCTGCGACGCAGCGAAGCCTTCGAGCAAGCTCTTCGCGAGAGCGAGGAGCGCTTCCGGCTGACCTTCGAACAGGCGGCCGTGGGCATCTGCCATGCTTGGCCGGATGGGCATTGGCTGCGCGTAAATCAGAAGCTTTGCGAAATCGTGGGTTACACGCAAGACGAGCTTCTGAAGAAGACGTTCCAAGAGCTCACTTACCCGCCCGATCTTCCTGCCGACCTCGCCTACATGGAAAGAGCGCTGGCCGGGGAAATCGATCAATATTCGTTAGAGAAACGGTACGTCCGGCGCAACGGCAGTTTGATGTGGATTCACCTGAGCGTCTCCGCCGTCCGCGACGCCGACCGCAAGGTGAAATATTTCGTCGCAATCGTGGAGGATATCAGCGCGCGAAAGGACGCCGAGGCCCGCCTGTTGGCCAGCGACGATCGCCTGCGCTCGCTGCTCGATTTTCAGACGGCCGCCATGCGGAATCTGGCGGAGGGGCTCTACACGTTGGACGCCAATGGGCTGGTCACTGCGATGAACCCGGCCGCCGAAGAGATGTTCGGCTGGACCAGCGCGGAATTGCTGGGCAAGAAAATGCACGAGCTGACGCACTATAAGCACTTGGACGGCAGCCCGTTTCCGGCCAGCGAGTGCCGGGGCCTGTCGGTTTTGCGGGATGGAGTGCCGCTTCGCGAACAGGAAGACTTCTTCGTCCGCAAAGATGGCAGCTTCATGCCCGTGGTTTATAGCGCGGCGCCTTTAAAACGAAACGGACACATCGCTGGGATCGTGGTCGCTTTTCGTGACGACACGGAGCAACGCGCGGTGCGCCACGCGCTGCAGGAAAGCGAGCGGCAGCTTCGCGAGACCATCGACGCGCTGCCGGTTGCCGTCTATACCACCGATGCGCAAGGCCGGCTGACCCATTTCAATCCGGCAGCGGTAGAGTTCGCCGGTCGAGAACCCGAACTCGGCACCGAAAGCTGGTGCGCCGGCTGGAAGTTTTACCGCCCCGACGGCAGCCGGATTCCTCACCGCGACTGCCCGATGACGGTCGCCCTCCAGGGCGGATCGGTGGAAGACGGCACGGAGATGATTGCGGAGCGGCCGGGGGGCACAAAGCGCTGTTTCAGGCTGTATCCCCGCGTGCGCCGGGACGCGCAAGGCAATATCTCCGGCTGCGTGAGCATGCTTGTGGACATCACCGAGCGGAAAGTAGCGGAAGAGGCCAGCGGTCTGCTGGCCGCGATCGTGGACTCCTCGGACGACGCCATCGTCAGCAAAACTCTAGACGGCGTGATCACCAGTTGGAACAAGAGCGCGGAAAGAATTTTCGGCTATTCGGCCAGCGAGGCTATCGGGCAGAACATTTTGATTTTGGTGCCTCCCGAGCGCCACCAGGAAGAGGTTGGAATTCGGCAACGAATCGCGCGCGGCGAACGCATCAACCACTTCGAAACCGTGCGGCTGCACAAAAACGGGACGCCCCTGGACCTGTCGCTATCGATTTCTCCGGTGAAGGATTCCTCCGGCAAAATCGTTGGCGTTTCAAACGTCTCGCGAGACATCACGGAGCGGAAGCGGGCCGACAAAGCTCTAGCGGAAACCGCGCGGCAGCAGAAAGCGCTGTTCCGGCTGGCTGACCAGCTCCACCGTGGCGTCAGCATGGAAGACATTTACGATTCGGCGATCGACGCCATCGTGAGCGCTCTGTCGTGCGATCGGGTGTCGATCTTGCTGGCGGATGAAACCAGACAGATGCGTTTCGCAGCGTGGCGCGGGCTCTCGGAAACATATCGAAGCGCCGCCGATGGGCACTCCGATTGGAAAGCGGAGGAGCGGCATCCGCAACCCATCTGCATCGAGGACCTCGAGAGAGCTGATATCGGCGCCTCGGTGGTGGCGGCAGCCAGAGCAGAATCGATCCGGTCGCTGGCGTTCATTCCGCTGATCTCGAACGGCAGGCTAATCGGCGAGTTCATGACCTATTACGACGCCGTCCACGATTTTTCCGAGCGAGAAGTGGACTTGAGTCTTACCATCGCGCGCCAGCTGGCGTTCGCCATCGACCGCAAGCGTTCCGAGGAAGCCCGGCGCAAAAGCGAGGCGGAATTGGCGAGCGAGGCTGACGCGCTTGCGAAGCTGAACCAATGGAGCGCGAAAGCCAATTTGTGGACCATTCGCGACCTGGACGAGGCTTTGGACGACCTGCTCGCCAAAGCGATCGAGCTGCTGGGCGCGGACAAAGGCCTCGTGCAACTTTTGGATAACGGGGCGGGCGTCCTGCGGATCGCTGTGCAGCGCGGCTTCGACCAGGAATTTCTGGAGTTTTTCCGCGAAGTGTCCGCCAAGGACGATTGCGGTTGCGGGCGTGCACTCCGCTGGCGCAGACCCGTGGTCATCGACGATGTCGACGGAGACGAAGGTTTTGCGCCGTATCGCTCGGCCGCCCGCGCGGCCGGATATCGTTCGGTGATCTCCGCACCGCTGATCGGCAGCGACGGCGCACCGATGGGGATGCTGTCCTGCCACTTTGAGTCCCCGCACGTTCCCAGTGCGCAAGATATGCGCCGGCTGGACCTATACGCGCGCCAGGCAGCCGATTTTATCCGCCGCTGCAAGACGGAAGAGGCGCTGCTGAAGAGCGACGAACGTCTGCGCGCCATGGCCGAAAATCTCGACGGGCAGGTGCGCGACCGCACCGCCGAACTCGAGATGCGCAGCGCCGAAGTGTACGAGCAGTCGGAGCGCCTTCGCGATCTTTCGGCCCGCCTTTTGAAAGCTCAGGATGACGAGCGGCGCCGCATCGCCCGCGAACTGCATGATAGCGTCGGCCAAATCCTGACGGTTCTGGGCTTGAACGTGGCCTCGCTGGCCATGCATACTCCGGCTCTCGCTCCAGACGTGGCGCAAACGGTGGAACAAAGCGAACGGCTGCTCGATCAACTGAACCGCGAGATCCGCACGATGTCGTACCTGCTGCATCCTCCGCTACTGGACGAGAGCGGATTGACGGAAGCGTTGCGCTGGTACGTGGGCGGCCTGAGGCAGCGCAGCGACATCGATATCGATTTGGAAATCCCGGCTGATTTCGACCGGCTGGCGCCGGATGCGGAGTTGGTGGTTTTCCGGATCGTGCAAGAAGCTTTGACGAACATTCATCGCCATTCGCACAGCGAGATGGCGTTAATTCGCCTGACGCAAGACGAAAATCAGATTTGCGTGGAGATACAGGACTGGGGCACAGGAATACCGCCCGAGAAGCTGAAAGTGATCCAGACGCACGGCTCGGGAGTGGGCATCCGAGGAATGCGGGAGCGAGTACGGCTGCTGCAAGGTGAACTGAAAATCGAATCCGACGGCTCCGGTACAAAAGTGTGCGTCAGCTTCCCGATGTCCGCGGTGGCGCGGGACCGGTCGTACCGAGAGAAGAAAACGTTGGCGAGTTAGGAGTTTCACACATTGGCTTCGCGGGGGACAACGCGGGCGGTGAAATCACCGGTCGTTCTGTGCATCGACGACGAGCCGGACGCCATTCAGATTCGGCGTCTACTGCTCGAATCCGAGGGCTATACGGTGTTTGACGCCGCGACCGGCGAAGAAGGCTTACGGCAGTTTCAGAATCAAAAAATTGACGTAGTGATCGTCGACTATTGGATGTCGGGCATGAATGGACTGGTGGTGGCGCGGGAGATTAAAAGATTGAAGCCGGCGATGCCGATCATCGTGCTTTCCGGCTATTGCGAACTGCCCGGCGAAGCGGTGGGGTTGGCAGATCGCTGGATACTGAAGGGCCGCTCGGCTCAGGAACTTTTGGACGCGCTTGCAGAATTAACCCAAGGAAAATCTCAAAATCAGGCGAAAACGCTGTAGGAGGCCGTGCTATTCGAGTCTCAGCCTCGCGGGTAAAACTGTACCTATGCGTTCTCTTCGCTCTGTTCGCGGCCACGCTGTGCCTGGGCCGTCGCGTGCGGGCCGACCAGGCGGATGACGCGGGCCAGTCGCTTAAAGCGTTGTCGATCGAGCAGCTTGGTCAGGTGGAAGTTACCTCCGTCACGAAGGAACCCGAAGAAGTCTGGAAAACTGCGGCGGCCGTTTATGTGATTACGCAGCAGGCCATCGAACGCTCCGGCGCAACCAATATTCCGGAAGTGTTGCGCCTGGCCCCGGGCGTAGAGGTCGCGCGGATCGACAGCAACACATGGTCGATCGGCATTCGCGGATTCGGCAGCAATCTCACACGCAACGTTCTGGTGTTGATCGACGGACGCAGCGTCTATTCCCCTCTGCTTGCGGGAACCTATTGGGACGTGCAGAACGTCCCACTTACCGATATAGACCGCATTGAAGTGATCCGCGGACCGGGAGGCACGATCTGGGGGCCGAACGCGGTCGATGGCGTGATCAACATTATCACCAAGTCCAGCAAAGACACGCAAGGCGAGGAAGTCCGCTCGGGCGGCGGAAACGTGGATGAAGGCGACATGACGGTGCAATACGGCGGCGGTCCGCGGCAGGATCTCAGCTACCGGGTTTACGGAATGGGCTTCGTGCGCGGCCCCGAATATCACTCCGACGGAAATAACTACGACACGTGGCGGGATATCCAAAGCGGCTTCCGCATGGATTACCAGAAGTCCGCGAGTGACACGTACACACTGCAAGGAGACTTCTACGACGAAGGCGCGGGCGAAGAGGATACCGCCGTCTACTACACTCCGCCGTATTCCCGCATCTTGGAAGGCGCGGCCCGCCTTTCGGGGGGAAACATCCTGGGCCGCTGGCACCGCGTCCAGGGGCCGGGCAAGGACATTCAGATACAGGCTTACTACGACCGCACCAACCGGCGCGCTCCGAATTTCGCGGACATTCGCAATACGTTCGACGTGGACTTCCTGGATCGCTTTCGATTGCCCGGCCGCGAGCAGATTTCCTGGGGCGCGGGAGCACTCCTGAGCCCCACGCGCAATCCAACGGTTGTTCCGGGGCTCTACTTCACTCCGGAATCGCGCACGGACGAAATCTTCAGCGGCTTTTTCCAGGACGAGATCGCCCTGGTTCCGAACAGCGTCTCGCTTTACATTGGAACCAAGCTCATCAAGACCAACTACACCGGGGCACAACTCGAGCCGAGCGTCAGACTGTTGTGGAATCCCACTCAAACTCAAACGCTATGGGCTGCTTTTACTCATGCGGTTCGAACCCCTTCGGCCGGCGAGCGGGCCTTTAATCTGACCGGCTTTGTCGGCACCGCCCCCGACGGCACACCAGAATTTGCCCGATTTATTGCGAATCCCAATTTTCACTCCGAGGAGATGAACGGCTGGGAACTCGGCTACCGGCGCATGGTTGGACAACAATTGTATTTAGATATCGCCAGTTTCTATAACCACTATGGCGATCTGTTCAGCGAGGACATCACAGGCGGTTTCTACCTGGAGGACAACCCTCCGCCGCCGCATTATTTGCTGCCTGCTGAGTTTGGAAACGGGCTGGTCGGCACAACGAAGGGATTTGAGATTGGTCCAGACTGGAACCCGTTCCCTTTCTGGCGCCTGAGCGCCGCCTATTCCTATCTCGATATGGAGGTGGAACGAGGCAAAAATTCCATGGATGTCGGAACTGCTCCAATCATCGAAGGATCGAGCCCGCGGAATCAAGTCACCGCGCAATCGGATTTCAACGTCAGCAGCGCCCTCGATCTGAACCTCACGTACCGATTCGTCAGCACCCTGCCCGCGTTGCACATTCATTCTTATTCGACGGGGGACGCCCGTTTCGGCTGGTGGGTGAAGCCGTACCTTCAGCTGTCTGTAGCAGGACGCAATCTTTTCCAACCCTACCATTACGAATACGAAGCCTCGGTGGGGCCGAACGTTGGGATCAAGCGCACGGTTTTCTTTCAGATCAAGTGGCGGCGGCAACCGGGCACGACGCGATAATATGGCGAGACCTCGGACATTTGTGCGAATAGGCGCCGCCGCTGTGGCACCGCGGCGGACGCGTTTTCTATGGCTCGGCCTAATCACATTAGGCGCTCTGATATCGGTGTCGGCGCGGTCCGTGCCGGCTGCCAGTTCGCACCCTACCGAAAATGACGTCGAGGCCGCGTATCTCTACCAGTTCGGAAATTTCGTCCAGTGGCCCGCAAAATCCGGCGCGGACAAGCCGAAGGCGTTCACCATTTGCGTCCTCGGGGACGATCCATTCGGACACGTTTTGGAAGACACCGTGCGCGGCTCGAAAATGAACGGCCTGCCGATGGCGGCGCGGCAAATTGGAAACGTTCGCGACACCGCCGGCTGCCAAATTTTATTCATCAGCTCATCCCAGAAGGATCAACTCGACGCCGACTTACTGACCCTGCGCGGCGCACCCATTCTCACGGTCAGTGATATCTCCGATTTCGTCCCGCGAGGCGGCATGATTCAGTTCGTATTGATCGACAACCGAGTCCGCTTCGAAATCGGCCTTCCCAGCGCGCAAATCGCCGGCCTGAAGTTAAGTTCTCAATTGCTTAAGGTTGCCGTCGCTGTCCGCGGCGGGGCAACCATGAAATGAAAACCAAATGTTTCGAATGAATGAATCAATCGCAAAAAAACTCACGCTGCTCAACGTCATAGCCAGCGTTACGGCACTATTGTGCGCTTCCGCGGCCTTCTTTGCTTACGATTGGACCTACGCCCGCCGTTCCCTGCTGAACCGCATGAGCATCGAAGCTCAAATCATCGGCTATAACTGCATCACACCGCTGGTGTTCAACGATCCGCAATCGGCACAAAGAACTCTGGAAGCTCTGCGCGCGTCGCCGCATATCATCTACGGCGCGGTTTACACCCCCGCGGGACGATTCTTCGCGGGTTACTGGCGCGGGGCAAAAATGGAGGGCCACCTGCTCCCTCTTCCTGCTCCATCGCAGATTCGCAATCGCTTCCCGTTCGACAGTGAATATGCGGTGGTAGAACCCATATTCCTGCACGACAAGCTGGTTGGCACGGTGTACCTGCGGTCGGACGTCGGGGAGTTGATCGCGCGATTAGAGAGTTACCTCACCATCCTCGGGATCATGTCGCTTGTATCGTTAGGAGTAGCGCTGGTGGTATCGCGCACGGCACGCGAAGCGATTTCGAGCCCAATCGTTCGTCTGGCCGAAACCGCCCGGCTGATTTCCCGCGACAACAACTTCGCGGTCCGCATGGAGCCCACGGGCAGCCGGGACGAAATCGCGGTGTTGATCAATTCATTTAACTCGATGCTATCCGAAATACAGCGGCGCGACGCGGCGCTGCAGGAAAGCGAAGCGCAGTTCCGGACTCTCGCCGATTCCGTGCCGCAGCTCGCATGGATGGCGGAAGCGGACGGTCGCCTCTTCTGGTATAACCAACGCTGGTATGACTACACCGGGACCACTCCTGAACAAATGCTTGGAGGTGGTTGGGAGTCCCTTCACGATTCCAAGACTCTTCCAGACGTTGTGAAGAGATGGAAAGCCTCGATCCAAACCGGGATGCGGTTCGAGATGGTGTTCCCCTTGCGCGGGAAAAACGGGACTTATCGGGACTTTCTAACCATCGCGGCGCCGTTGCGCGATTCTCATGGGAGCATCGTCCGCTGGTTCGGCACCAACACCGATATCACCGAACGCCGCCGGGCAGAAGACGCGTTGCGCGAGAGCGAAAAATTAGCCGCCACCGGGCGGCTGGCCGCAAGCATCGCCCATGAAATCAACAACCCGCTGGAAGCGCTTGCGAATCTGTTATTTCTGGCGAAGCGGCAGCCCTCCAAATCGATGAATTTTCTGGTCACCGCCGAACAGGAGCTGGACCGCATCGCCGAGATCACTCGCCACACCCTGGGCTTCTACCGTGACACGTCAACTCCTGTTAAGATGAGTGTCTCGGAGATCGCCGACGGCGTTTTGGCTCTATACGATCGCAAACTGCGCTTTAAGAAGATCTCTCTGATAAAGCGCTTTTCGCAAGACGCGACGATTTGCGGATTCCCTGGCGAGATCCGGCAAGTACTTGCGAACCTTGTAGCGAACGCAATCGAGGCGATGCCCGTGGAAGGCCGTCTAAAAATCAAGATTTCGCCCGCACGTGAGTTCACGGCGGCCGGTCGCCCGGGCGTGCGCTTTACGATCTTAGACAACGGGCCCGGAATCGCTTCCGAACAGATGACCAAGATTTTCGAGCCCTTCTACACCACTAAGAAAGACGTCGGCACCGGGCTCGGACTCTGGCTTACGCAGAATCTTGTGCGCAAACACCAAGGCTCGATCCGGGTGCGCAGCGCAGTCAATCACGGCAGGTGCGGTACGGCTTTCTCTATATTTTTTCCGCGTGAAATGGTACAAAACGAGTACCTTCCAGCCCAGTCGCGCGCGGAGGCGGAAGGATGACAATGGTTCAACTACACTATGATTCAGGACTTTGGTTCTTCGATCCGGCCAATCCACCGGGAGGGTTTGCCGACGATCCGGAGGGCGCGCTGCGCGAAATTTCCAACTCGCGCCGAGTTCGAGTCCTTGTGGTCGATGATGAGCCCACCATTACGGAAACGCTGGTCGAGATTCTGAATGGGGAAGGCTTCGATGCCATGGCAGCCTCCACGGGTGAAGCCGGCCTGTCATCCCTGCAGTCGTTTATGCCCGACGTCATCATCAGCGATGTGGTGATGCCCGGGATGAATGGCGTCGAATTCGGCATTCGCGTTCGAAGCCTCTTTCCCAAGTGCCGGATCATCCTGTTTTCCGGGCAAACGGCTACAGTCGATCTGCTGAGCGACGCCCGAAAACACGGGCACGAATTCGAAATCGTGCCGAAGCCGATCAAACCGCAAAACTTGATCGCCATGATTCGGCGCGGCGTCGGAAATTAGGTATTCCCCAGAGCGCACGCTGAACGCAGACTTGGGGACGGACTAATCAGACGGTTTTGTCCTTGGAATAGCAGATCCTTTCGAGATTGCATTCAATGCATCGCGGCTTCCGCGCCACGCAGACCCGGCGGCCGTGCCAAATCAGCTGATGCGCAAAGAGGATCCACTTTTCCTGCGGGATCACCTGCATTAAGTCCCGTTCGATTTTTTTGGGATCGGTGTTTTTGGTCAGATCCAGCCGGCCGGACAGCCGTTGTACGTGCGTATCGACCACAATTCCAGACGCAATCCCGAAGGCCGTTCCCAGCACCACGTTTCCGGTCTTGCGCGCCACTCCCGGCAGCGTCAAAATTTGTTCCATCGTTCTAGGCACTTCGCCGTGAAACTCCTCGACGATTTTCTTGCTGGCGCCCATGATCGATTTTGTCTTGTTGCGGAAAAATCCCGTGGGCCGGATTTCCTGCTCGAGCTCGGCCGGATTAGCGTAGGCGAAATCGGCGGCCTTGCGATATTTTTCGAATAGCTTGGGAGTCACCTGATTGACGCGCTCGTCGGTGCACTGGGCGGAAAGAATCGTCGCGATCAGGAGTTGAAACGCGTTTTTGTGCTTCAGCGCGCAGGTGGCGGCTGGATACGCCTCGTCAAGCTTCTGCAAAATCGCGCGCACTCGCGCAGGATCGGCGCCTTTGGCGCGCCCACCCGCGGCAGCTCGTTCTTTGGTTTGGCGTGGTTTCCCGCTGCTCGGTTGCGCGAGCTTCTTCGCGGCAGCGGCATCCTTCTTCGCCAGATTTTTCTTGGGATTGGCCATGTGGCCAAAAACTATATCACAGGCGGAAAAACTTAGGCCTCAATGCGCACACCTTTCCAAAAAGCCACGTAGTCCTTGATCCGCTCGGCATCGGGTTTCGGTTCAGGGTAATACCAGGCGGCATCCGTGTTGCGCTCGCCGTTCACTTCGATGTCGTAGTAGCTCGCCTTCCCTTTCCAACCACAGATCGAATGGGTCGCGCTGGGCCGCAAATATTCGCGGTGCACCGATTCCTTTGGGAAATATTGATTCCCCTCCACCACCACAGCCTTATCGCTTTCCGCCAGCACCACGCCATTCCAGGTAGCCTTGGCCATAATGTTCCTCCTCCGAGTACCGCCGACAGCGCTACACCGCTAGAAACAGGCTTTGCGCAAAAGGCCATTCCTCGTCAATCCACTGCTGAGTGCATTCGAATCCTGCCCGCGCGCCCATTTCATTTACTTCGCACGCGTCGTACTTGTGGGAGCTTTCCGTCCAGATCGTCTCGTCCTTGCGCAAATAAAAGCGAAAGCCGGCCCGGCGAATGGTCACACCCTGCCGGATTTTCGATCGCAGATGCATTTCCACGCGGCGCTCGCTTTGGTCGTAACGAACTTCGTGCTCGAACTGGCTGAGGTCGAATTCGCCGTCCAGTTCCCTGTTGATCCGCGCCAGCAAATTCTTATTGAATGCAGCGGTGACGCCAGGTGGATCGTCGTAAGCCAGCTTCAAGGCGGAAATCGGTTTTTCCAAATCGGTGGCCAGCAAGAGAGAGTCGCCGTCCTGCAAAATAGAGCGCACGTCGCGCAAAAACTGCTCGCCCGCCAGACGGTCAAAATTTCCGATCGTGCTGCCGAGAAACAGGACCAGCAGGCGTTCGCCTTCGCGCCGCCGGGCCGCTACCTTGTGAAGACCATCGAGATAGGCGCTCTCGAAGCCCACCAGGCTCACCATGTCCATTTGCCCCAATTCCTGGCGACAGCGAAACAACGCGCTTCCCGAAATATCGATCGGGTAATAGTTCACGCGCTGCCGCCGCGCCAAGGCTTCCAGCAGATGACGCGTCTTCTGACCGTTGCCGCTGCCGAGCTCCGCTACCACCACCGGGCCCGGCAGGCGGTCCACGATTTCGACGGCGTGCCGCTGCAGCAGGCGCATGCCCGCGCGGCTCAGACCGTATTCCGGAAGCAGGCAAATCGCGTCGAAGAGCGACGACCCCAGCGGATCGTAGAGGTATTTCGAAGGAAGCTCTTTCTGCCCGGCGTGGCTGAGCCCGGTAACCACATCAGAACAAAATTCCGACAGTTCTCGAGTGGCCGCATTTGCCGCGGCCATTTTCATCTGCGGCGATGAAGACATCTCAATCCTCCACGCAACGGAATTTGCTGTAGATGTATGGGTAGTGGGGCTGGAACCAGTTGCGGAACGACCGCCGGAGCATGCACGCGTCCGTGCGCGCGGAACCACCCTTCATTACGAAATGCTTGCCGTCGAAGAAGTTGGCGGAATAGCCGGGATAGAACGAAAATGGCTCGAAACCTGGGAATGGAGCGAAGGGAGTGGACGTCCATTCCCATCCGTTACCGAGCAGATCGAAAACTCCGAAGGAGCTTTGGCCATCCGGGTGAGCGTCAACGGCCGCGGCATCCCAGTTGCGATGATGAAAATTTCCGTGCTTCGGTTCAGGCGCGCCGCCGCCCCAGGGATACGCTCGCTCGATTCCTTCCGGCGCGCCGTACGCCGCGCGATGCCATTGCGCTTCCGTCGGCAGCTTTTTCCCCGCCCATTTCGCGTATGCGGAAGCCTCTGCGTGGCTGACGTAGGCCGGCCAAGCTGCGGGCAACGGGATCGCGCCAAACATCGTGCGGTAGTCCCACGTGGCTTCTGGATCTTCGGAGCGCGCTCCTGATTTCAGCGACCAGAAGTTCGGATGCTCGATTCCTGCGCTCTGCTTCCAAGCCCAGTCTTCCGGCTTCCAATAGCTAGCGTCCTTATACCCGCCGGCTTGAACGAACTTGAGGTAATCGCTGTTCGTCACCGGGAACGCGTCGATGGAAAAACCCGGCACTTCGATTTGCTGCTCGCCGAATTCGTTGTCCCACCCAAACAGGTGCCGCGGCGCGACGCGCATTCCGAGCGTTGCCACTCCCGCCGGAATTTCAGCGCGGCGAGCTAGCGGCGCGAGGCTCGCATCGGCTTGCGGACGAGCCCGCGGCACCTTTTTCTCAATCGGCAAATTGTGCAGCAAATAGGCCAGAGTTTCGGCGTGCATCAGCCGGTGCTCGATAGCGACGTGCAGCAATGTGCCGTCGCTCAAATCGCGCGGCGCCGCATCGTACGCGGGTGTTTTGCGCAGCGCTTCATCGAGCCGCCGGCGAATGTTCGCGTTATAGCTTTCAACGCGCACGATGCTGGGCCAATCCTTCGGTGTATCCTTCGGAAGTCCGCCGTCCGTAGGGTCAATGCCAAACGCAAATAGTTGGTCGAATGCCGCGTCGTCCGTCACCAAGCCGAGCGGTCCGCTGAGCAAGTTCCAATCGAACGCTTCGAGATGGCCCAAATAGAAAATTAGCCGGTGACGTTCGGGGATGGGCCGTTCGTAATACGAATTGGGTGGGAGCGAATCGAAAATCGCATCGGTGCGCCCACGGGCTTCCTCGATGCGCGCTAGCAAGTCGGATTGGTTCTTCAAGGCAACTTGCGATGCGGCCATCGAGGCACCTCAGAGGGAAGGAGTCCCACTTCTACTCCGGACGCGCGCCCGGGGCAAGAAGTTTATGTGAGCTTCCGATTGGATGCGGCAGGCCACGAGAAGGGATCAAAAATTGTGGGCTGCCAGAAGGGCCAGCATTTTGAAGAAGGCCTTGCCGCGATGGCTATAGCGATTCTTTTGCGAAGCGGGCGCTTCCGCGAAGGTGCAGTCGATCTCAGGAGAATAAAACAGAGGATCGTACCCGAACCCGCCCATACCCTTAGGCGCCTCCAGGATACTCCCCTTCGCTGAATCCGAAACTACCGCTAGCGCGCGCCCGCTTCGCGCCAGGGCTGTTACGCAGACGAATCGCGCGCGGCGCTCGTCGGCCTCTCGTCCGTCCAGCTCGTGCAACAGTTTCCGATTGTTTTGCTCGTCCGTGGCGTTCGCGCCCGCGTAGCGGGCGGACCGCACTCCGGGCGCGCCGCCCAGCACTGGAACGACCAGGCCCGAATCGTCGGCCAACACCAATTCGTTTGTAAAGCGGCTGTAATGGAGAGATTTGCCTGCGCCGATTTCAGCAAACGTCAGCGCGCTTTCGTCGAATGGCGGGTGCGAATGGAAATCAGGCAGCAACTCCAGTTCGACGTCCGTGCCAAAGGCAAGTTCTCGATACTCGCGCAGTTTTCCGGGATTCGACGAAGCCAGCAGCACGCGAGTCGACATTTCCGGCCGCCGCTATCGCGCTCGCCCGCGGAAATCCATACCCAGAAGTTCGTGTTGCGCGCGGGCCAGCCGCTTGATTCCATCGCCCGCCAGATCGAGCAGTTGCGCCAGTTCGTCCGTGGTATACGACCGCCCTTCCGCCGACGCTTGCACTTCCACGAAATTCCCGCCGCCGGTCATCACCACGTTCATGTCCACCTCGGCGCGCGAATCTTCCTCGTACGCAAGATCGAGCATCAACTCGTCGCCCACAATTCCCACGCTTGTGGCCGCCACGGAATCAAGAATCGGAAGGGCTCGGAGCATTCCCGCCGAAACCATGCGCTGCATCGCCAGCGCGAGCGCCACGAACGCGCCGGTCACGGATGCAGTCCGCGTGCCACCGTCGGCTTGGATCACGTCGCAATCGAGCCACACGGTGCGCTCGCCGAGAGCTTTCAGATCCACGGCGGCTCGGAGGGTGCGTCCGATCATGCGCTGAATTTCGAGCGTGCGCCCCGACTGGCGTCCGCGCACGGACTCGCGCGGAGTGCGCTCCTCGGTGGAGCGCGGCAGCATTCCATATTCCCCGGTCACCCAGCCTTTGCCGGTGCCTTTCAGGAATTGCGGCACGCCATCGTCCACCGTGGCGGTGACGATCACGCGCGTGTGGCCCAGTTCGATCAGCACGCTGCCTTCGGCGCTGGGAATAAAGTCGGCGGTCATCTTAATAGGGCGCAAATCGTGTGGCGCGCGTCCGTCGGTTCGCAAAATGCAGGTCCCTTTCTTTTCTTGCGAGATTTTGTTGTCGCGCCAGTTTGCCGACTGATGTGGAACGTGTCAACCGAAAGCGCGAACGAGCAAAGCGACGCGACACGCGCGGCAGTTGCTTAGCGCGAAGCGTTCGCCGGTGATGCCGAGGCTATCGCCGCGGGCGAAGGATGTGAAGACACCGGAGTGCCGCCCTGTGTCGCGGGTGGTTGGCCGGATGGAATCGATGCATTCGACAGGGCCGGCTGGGGCGCGGGATTCAAGTCGAAAAACCCGGTCAAATCCACGTGGCCCGCCAGCGTATCGACTTCCTGTCCGTGAATCAGGATTTTCAGCCGCCGCAATTGCGGCACGTTGGCCGCGAGGGTACGGACGATCGAATTCACGGCCATCGATTCGCTCAAGATTCCCGATGGCAACTCGGACGCGAGCGAATCCGAAAAGTCCGCAACCGCGGTTCCATCCGGTAGGATGTAAAAACCCAGGAGCGTGGTACTCGCAGGCAGCGTCCGTTGATCCGCCGTAGGCGGGTTGGCGATCAGCGCTTGCAGCAACTGCTTCGAACGTTCGACCGGGTCGGCGGAAAGCGGCAATTCGATCTCGACGGGCGCGACATTTCCAGCGCCGGCGGCCCAGTAAATTTTGGCTTCCACCGGCTTGTCCGTGGGCGTGGAAATCGGGGGTTCGAGTACGGCCCGGCGCGCCTGCTCTTCGGTCGACTGCGTCACGGAGAGCCCCTTGATGTGGTTGCGCAGGCTTCCCAAGCTAATCAACCCGATGATGACCGCGACAGCCAGAACGGCAAAGGCGATTTTCAGGTTGCGGGGCATCAGGGCGTCTCCGGAAGGGGCGCCTGGCGGAATGTGGCGATCGCCTGCTCGATGTCGGCGGATAATGGCCCGGAAAGCGCGAGAATCGTGTCCGCGCTCGAAGCAGAGACATTCGCGATTTCGATTGCTACCGCCGGGTCGGCCACCGATCGCAAATCGCGCAGCGGCACCCCTGAGGAGAGGAGCGGCGAGCCGGCAAATGTTTGCGCGAACTGAAGCTGCAATAAATCGGCCAAGCGATGGCTGGCTTCCACGTACGGCCGCTGCGCCTGGCGCCACGAGATCAGCGTATTCGCGGGAAGCTTGGCAATCACCGGTGGGCTTGGCTTGGCATTCGGCGCGGGCGCCGGCATCTGTGCAGACGACTGCATCGCAGGATTGGGAGTCCAGAATTCATCGTAATAGGCGCGGACGGTTCCGATCTTTCCGGTTGAACCCACGTGCAAGGTAATGAAAATCGCGTTGCGGTAGGCATTCGCTATTGCAGCACGGTCGTCATAGGAAGGGTTCGAATCGTCCGTGCGCGTCATCAGCACGCGATAGCCGTGGTTTTCAAGCTGCGCCTGCAACGTGCGCGCAATTTGCAGCACCAGATCTTTTTCGACGAGGCCGTTTTCGCCGCGTGCCCCCGTGTTGGTGCCGCCATGAGCCGGATCAAGAACGATCACCGGTGGCGGGCCGAGCGGCGATGGTGAGGCGGAGGCGTTATTCGTGTGGGAAGCCGGCGCGGTCGCTTGCGGTTTGTTCGAAGCTGCGGCCGGAGCGGATGCGGGCGCTTGCTGGGCGGGAGATGCCGCCGGCGATACGTCAGCTGGTGCGAGGGGCGACGGTTGCGCGGCGTGCAGCGGCGCCAGCAGACAGGCGGCCGCCGCGACAAAAAAAATCAGCGGCAAAAGGAATTTACGCACTTCCCCAAGGATAGCAGAAATTTTTCGCGCGGGGCGGCGTCTGCATTGGCCCGGAGCGCATCGGGCAGCGGCCGGAACATCAAGAGAATCGCGCGGCTGCGGTTATGCGGTCAACGCGCGGGCGAGACATCGAACAGATGCGCGCCGAAGCCGTCGCGCCGGACGAAAAGGCCCTGCGAGCGCAACTCATCGCCGCCGCGCAAATAACGAACATCGTTCAGCTCATCGTAAAAGAGGTATTGTGAAGCGGAAAGCTGCCTTCCGTTGAATCGGATGCGGCCCTGCGAAGGACGTCCCGCGAGATTCATGGCAACGACTTTCCAGGCTTTGCCTGAACGCCATTCGTAAGCGATCAGATTGCCGGATGAACCGTCATCATCCGGAGCCACTGTAAGCAGATTCCATGAGCCGTGATGGAAAACGTCTTCGTTGGTGAGGCGCAAGATTTTTTCGAACAACTCCGATATCGCTGGGTCGGGGTGGCGGGGCGCGGCCATTCGAAGCGTGATCGGCAAATAAATGGAGAGCCCTTCAAGCTCGCCCTGGTGGTAGAAACGCATGCCCGGCGCCGTGCCCATCAGCGTGGCAACGGAAGCGATGCGATCTTTGCCGAACACTTCGATGGCGCGATGTTCGTCGTGATTTTCGAGAAAGCGCGCCACGCGGCTCTGATAGTCGAGCGGTGCGGAAAGCGCTCCGTGCACTTGCGGCGCGTCCATATCGCGGACGGAATCGTAAAACGTCTTATCGTATGTGAACGAAAATCCGAGATCGAGCAAACGCTGCTCGGTGCCCCAATAGGCTTCCGCCAGCAAAATCAAATTGGGGACCTGTGCGTGAACGTCGGCCCAGAATTCGTGGGCCATCGGTTTCGCGCCTTCCAGATACGGCGCCCAAATTTTCCCGAAGATATCGCTCAAATGCAGCATGGCCATGTCGCAGCGAACGCCGTCGCAGTGGGACGCAATCGTCCGCAGCTCGGCAATTTGCGCGGCGCGCATGTTGGAGCTGAAATGGTTCAGCTGCGCGCAATCGGTCCACGGCGGAAAGTACGGGTCGCGGGCCAGAGCGATGAAATGTGTACCGGCCGGCGAGTCAATGGCGCGGAAAGCGTTCCGATCGTTGGTGAACTGCTGCTGCGTGGCCTGAACGTAGAAGTCGGGATGTTCGCGCGTCCAGGCATGGTCGAGAGCGGTATGGTTGCCGACGAAATCGAGAAACAAGGCTATTCCGCGCGCGTGCAGCTTCTTGCGGACGGCATCTACGTCCTGCCAGGCGCCAATGCGCGGATCGGGAACGTATGCCGCGACGGAATAGGGCGAGGCGATTACGTCTTCGGCTTTCCAGCCGGGCAACGCGCGGTCATATAACGGCGGGTTATCAGGATTCGCGAGGGCGAGCCGGCGCGATTCGGGGCTGCGCTGCCAGACACCCATCAGCCAGACGATATCGAAGCCGCGCTGCGCCAGCGCGTCCCACTCGGAATTGGGAACGTCGGCGAGCTTCACGGTCCGGCCGAGCTTGGCGGAGAGGGATTCCAGCCACGCCCAGGTGTTAATTTCGTAGAGATGCGGATGCGGCCGGAGGGCGAAAGGGGCGTTGGAGCTACGCGACGAAGCGGTCACTGGGGTCCTGGATTCAGAGAGTTGTAAGGTGCAATTTGAGAGCTTGAACGCGCAGCAGACGTGCAGCGATCTGGCGAAATTAGGCCATTGAATTGAAGGGTGCTTCCGTTGTGTTTTGGGCGAATATGTATCGATCTGGCAGCCACGCTCGCGGAGGTGCGCTGGGGACCTCGCGTTTTGGCCACGCAGAGCGGACGCGCGCCATGCATTCGATGGGAATTCGCGGCGCTTGGCGAGGCGGACTGGTGCGGCCCGATGCGGGCAGCGGGTTCACCGGCGACAATTTTCGCTCGGTACGCCATGGGGAACTCACGTTAGCAGATTGCTGGGCGAGAACGCTACTGGCTGAAGGTGCAAGTTTCGGGCAGGCCGGTAGATCACACACAGCTCCGCGTCGGACAAATGCGCGATGTGACGTTCAAAGGCCCCACGCTCAAGAACGATCATGGAGCACAAAAGAAAGGACAAAATCCAAACCCTTTGCAAACACCGCAAAGGATGCGGCACCCGGAAAGCCCAAAGCTAGTGCGCGGGGGTGGAGACTTGGGTTACGAAGGCGCGCACGTTGGCGGCCAGCTTTTGCAGCGCGCTTTCGCGGAGGTACATCATGTGGCCGGCGTCGTAGTATTCGAAATGGATGCGGTCCTCGGCCGACTTGGGAAGCAGCAGGTGATCCATGGTGAATTCGGTGGCAAAGAACGGAGTGGAGAGGTCGAAATAGCCATTCTCAACCTGGACTTGCAGATTGGCGTTATCGAGCAAATCACTAATCAGATCGGGTTCCACGTTCGGAGCGGTTGGCCAACCCTCGCCTGCGTTGGTGGCTGATTTCCACTTCCACTGCTCGGCGGGCGCGTTGGGAAGCACCTGGTAGGTCATATCGTCGCCAAATTTCAGATCGTCGCGAACGTAGGTATTGAACGAAGCGGTAAAGGCGCCGACGATCGCGCTATAGGAGGGCATCTCCTGTGCGTTTTCCTCCAGCAGATCGTAGATGGGTGAATTGTAGCGACCGTCGTAATAGCCGATGGCAAGGCCACGGCTGCGGAGAAGTTCAGCACGGAATTGCGGCCGAGTGACGCGCAAATTGGCCTTCAAAATGTAGTTCACGTCCAAGCCGGTATAATCGGCCATCTGCTGCGCTACTTTGTTTTTTTCCGCGTCGGTAATTTTTGTGCCTTTGATCAGCGCATCGGCATATTCGGTGGAGGCGAACTGGCGGACTTCGTTCATAAAATCCGGCAGGCTGGCGGGCTTGTTCTTCACCAGATTGTAGTGCCAGGCGATAGCCGCGTAGCTGGGCAGATAGAGAATGTAGGAGCGGTCGTCACCGGCGGAGAAATCGATGGTGCCGAGATCGAGTACGCTGGACTGGAGCACGATGCCGTTGAGATAAACGCCGTCGGTTTCCTGCAGGTAATTGGCAAGCGCGACGGAGCGGAAGGTTCCGTAGCTTTCGCCGTACAGAAGCTTGGGCGAATTCCAACGGTGATATTTGCCGAGATAAAGAGAGATGAATTGCGCCAACGATTCCACGTCCGACTTCACTCCCCAAAAGTCGCTATCTTTCGATTTGCCGATGGCGTGGCTAAAACCGGTGCCCACCGGATCGATGAAGACGAGATCGGATTTATCGAGAAACGAGTAGTCATTATCGACGAGCTGGTACGGAGGACCAGGAATGGGCTGTGCATTGGGAATCTCGATGCGCCGCGGTCCCCATGCGCCCATATGCAGCCAGATGGAAGCGGAGCCCGGGCCACCGTTGTAGAGAAAGGTGATGGGGCGCTGGCTGAGATCCTTCACGTTGTTTTCGGTGTAGGCGGTGGAATAGATCAGCGCCTCGGGTTCGCCTTTGGCATTTTTCAGCTGCATAGTGGAGGCGGTGGCGGTGTAGGAGATCTCTTGGCCATTGATGCGCGCGGTATGCTGCGTGACGGAGGATTGCGGCTTGTCTTCAGATTCGTTGGAAGGCTGGGATGCGGCCGCTTTGCCTTCACCGGTCTTCGCAGTCGCGGCCTGCGAATTCGTGTCAGCGGCGTTCTCCTGCGCGATGGCTCCCGCCGCTGTGCCCAAAGATAGTAAAAACGCCAGCGCCGCTACAGCCAGATTGCCCTTCATTCGCGAACTCCCTTCGTGAACCGAACTTGTGGACTCATGACGGCCGCAATAAATACAACGGAATGAGATGCTTCAAGGACTTACTTTGCTGCAGCCGAGCGTAGGAAAGGTTAGCGTGATCTCCTCGAGAGGCGCGCTGGCGGGAGGGATATCCACAGGTAGCGCATTGATGCGCGCGGGCACTACGCATGCGGCAGCGCCGCGTCGCGTGGGAATGTGCTGCGGAATCAAATCCTCCCAGGCCGAAACCGTGTAGCTGGCGGAATCGAGCAGAGCGAAGTCGTAAAGATCGGGAGCGATCCTTTGCGCCGCCGGATTGTCGCCGTGGTCCGCTTGCGCCATTACCGTGACGGTACCAAGCGGGCGCACCCCGAGGAAGCGGACGCGAACGCGGAGATGGCGCGTCGGGATGCCTTGTGAGAGCTTCATCTTCAGGTCGAGCAGCCTCTGACCGTCTTTGAGCACGATGGGTTTAGCGTCACTCAGATCGGCGACGCCGGGATAGAACGCGCGCGGAAAAGGCGAGTTGGGATCGAGGCTGTTCCGACGGTTGAACACGAGAATGTAGCGGCCGGGGCCAACATGGTCGAAATCGAAAACGCCCTTGGAGCCTTGAAAACCCCAAAGTCCCGGATGATCCTCCGAATAGCTTCCGACGCGATAGAGTTCAATGGCCGCGAGCGGCAGGGGCTTCCCTTTGGGATCTAAAACGCTGCCGCGAATTTCGCCGGTGGGTAGCGCGTCCACATCGTATTCGTAGCAAGCACCGGCGGGAATGGCGAACGAATGCAGACCGCTCGCCAGATTGTGTTCGGTAAGTTCCATCCGCGCGGGAAGATGAGCGGAGAAGTTGTAAACACCGGCGTGGACATCGTAGAGATCGTAGACGCCGGTTCCATCGGTGGCGGTCTCGAAGCGGTCCCAGCGCGAACGGAGATGGATGGTTACGTTTGCGACGGGAGGATCGGGAGCGTTGGGCGAATCGAGAAACGGCGGATCGACGCGGCGCACGATGCCGAACACGGACGCGACGTGCTCTCCATCACGCATCGCGCGCAACTGCGGAAGCAGAGCGCGGGCATCAGCGGCGGGCCGGGTACCGTCGCAGATCGTGGAGTAGAGGCGCCCGTCCGCGCCTTCGTGTGTGTAAACGAGGTATTCCGCGCCAGTCTTAAAGCGGTAGCCGCAGTCGCCGTCGTCACCGCCGGAAAAGATATCGATAGCGGATGTTTTCGGGCCGGAGAAGCGCTCCTCGACCTGAAAGTGGTAGCGAGTGATGGGCGCGGAAGAACCGCCCCCTTCAGAGTTGTCCGCGGCAGCGACGCCGCCGGCCGAAGCTCCATCCGGCCCGGACGCCGGAACGACGTAGGCGCCGGTAACTTTTCCAAGGAAAACCACGCCGTCGGGCTGCAGACCAGGGCACTTCCCGGGAGCAGATTGCGAGCACGTGCAGGCAAAAACGGCTGCGGGGATCCCAAGTAAAAACACAACTACACATAAAAAAGAACGCCAAAGCATCCCGAATATCCTACCCGTTTGGGGACGCCCGCGAAAGCGTTTCGCCAAAAAAAGTCAGGGGCAGGCGGCGCGAGGGACAGCCCGATTTTTCATGCTACACTTTTAAGGGTTCGCAGCGGCTGCAGTCCGCATCCACCATGCCGACCCGCCCGGAACCGGAGAGCTTTCGCCGGCAGCTTCATCGGGCCCTGAATCCATCGACATTACCGGCTCCACGAGAGGCGCAAACACTTGGCGATTGCAGAATACGCTGTGCTCGCCGTTGCAGCGATTCCCTTCATCTACTACCTGCTGGTGTTGTTCTGCAGCGCGGATTATTTCCGCACCGCTCGGCGGGAGAATCGCGCGAACGCGCAGTTCACTCCGGGCGTGAGCCTGCTGAAACCGGTGAAGGGCCTCGATATCGACGCGTATGAGAATTACGCAAGCTTCTGCCGATTGGATTATCCGGAGTACGAAATCATTTTCTGCGTCGACGCGGACGACCCTTCCCTGCCGGTGATTGAACAGGTGAAGCGCGATTTCCCGGAGCGCCCGATTCGCGTGCTCATCGGCTCGGGCCGAAAAGCGATCAACGACAAAGTGGCGCGGCTGGTGCGGCTGACGAATGAGGCCAAATACGACCTGTTCGTGATCACCGATAGCGATGTCCGCGTGCGCCCGGATTATTTGCGCAACGTAGTAGCGCCCTTTGCGAATGAGGGCGTGGGGGCGGCGACCTGCTTGTACGTCTCCGCGCACGAAAGCACTTTAGCGGAGCGCCTACAATCGATCGGCATGACCTCCGATTTTTTCGCCAGCGTGATGGTGGCATGGAAGCTGGACGGGGTGACGTTCACGTTCGGACAAACGATTGCGACCATGCGAAAAGCGGTGCAAGGATATGGCGGCTATCCGGTGCTGGAGGACCGTCCGGCGGACGATCTCTACGCCGGGAAACTGGTGGCGGAGCAAGGGTATGAGGTGAGGCTGTTGCCGTATGTGGTCGAGTCCGTTGCGGACTTTGAAACTTTCGGCGAACTGCTGCACAAGCGGCTGCGCTGGGCCACGGTGCAGCGGTTAATGCGCCCGTGGGGGCACATGGGGCTGATCTTCACGTTCGGGTTGCCGTGGGCAATCGTGGCCGTGGCCAGCCATCCGACCAAAGCTTTAGCGGCGGGATACTTCGGCGGATACGCGGTGTGCCGCGTTGCCATCGCATGGATGATCGGCGGATGGGGCATGAAGCAGCGCGGGATATGGAAAAAGATTCCGCTGATTCCGCTGTGGGACGCGCTGGCGTTCGGAATTTGGCTGGGGAGCTTCACACGCAAGACCATCCGCTGGCGCGGAGTGAACTATCTGATGCGCGAAGGAAAATTCGTGTCGGCCACGCCAACGGGAACGAAGGGCGCGTCGATTGATACGGAGAAGGCTGCGGGGGCATAGCAGCCGGCGAAAAGCAGACGCCCCGGACCGCACGTCGGGCGAACCGGTTGGGGTAGCAGCCTCTCGATCGAATCGAAAATTCCGGTTTAGCTTGTGCGGGCGATCACTCGAACTCGAAACGTGGTGGCAGCTACCGCCCGTGCGAAATACGATCGATGGACGCAGCGCTACTCAAGGCTGTCCGGCCGGCCAGAGCCCTTGACGGCTCCGGGACGTACGGACCCGGTCAGGCGCCCGGCACGCTCGCGCCGGCGGCTGTGGCCGTTTCGCGGCGACGGTCGTTGGTGGCGTTGCGCCAATTCACGCGCGGCAGGAAGAGCGATTGGTCGATGCGATCGCGGTACTCGACGGCGATGTTCATCAGCGAATCGAGCAGCGATTCAGAGAGCAGGTGGGGTTTGAGGCCGAGATCGACCAGCTTGGAATGCTTGGCGTTGTAATAGTGCGCTTCAGCTTCGACGCGCGGATCGGGCAGATGATCGATTTCGATCTGCATACCCATTTTTTTACCGGCGGCTTTCACCATTTGGGCCAATTCCAGCACGGAGAATTGCTCAGTGAACTGGTTGTAGACGCGGCATTCGCCGGGCGCTGCGGGATTCAGGCAGGCGATCTCGAGACAGCGAACGGTGTCGCGAATATCGAGGAACCCCCGCGTCTGGCCGCCCTTGCCGTACACGGTTAGCGGATGGCCGACGGCAGCTTGCGCGCAATAGCGGTTCAGCACGGTGCCGAAAACTTCATCGTAATCGAAGCGATTGATGAGCGCTTCGTCGAGGGCGGTCTCGTCGGTAACTGTGCCGTAGACGACGCCCTGGTTCAGATCGGTGGCGCGCAGCTTCCAGATGCGGCAAGCGAACAGAATATTGTGGCTATCGTGAACCTTCGAGAGGTGATAGAAGGAGCCGGGCTGCTTGGGATAAGGCATAACGTCCTTGCGGCCGTTGTGCTCGATTTCGATATAGCCCTCTTCGATATCGATATTCGGAGTGCCGTATTCGCCCATGGTGCCGAGCTTGACCAGGTGGCAATCAGGACGAAACTCGCGCAGAGCGAAGAGCAAATTGAGGGTGCCGACGACGTTGTTCACCTGCGTGCCCACCGCGTGCTTGCGGTCGATCATGGAATAGGGCGCAGAGCGCTGCTCGGCGAAGTGAATGACGGCGTCGGGCTCGAACTCGCGCAGGAATGAAGCCAAGAACTCGAAGTCGGTCACATCTCCGACGAAGGATTGGATGGACTTGCCGGTGCGCTTGTGCCAGGCGTCAAGGCGCTCCGGGAGTGGGCGAATGGGAGTGAGCGTCTGGGCGCCAAGCTCGAAATCCCACTGGCGGCGCACGAAATTATCGACGATCGCGACCGAATGGCCTTGCTTCGAGAGGTACAGGGCCGTCGCCCAACCGCAGTAGCCATCCCCACCTAGCACGGCAATTCGCATCTGAGCTCCTTGTACAGGTTGTTGATGTACGCCGATGTGCTTCGCGGTGTCGCAGCGGTAGCCGGTCCGCGATTTGAAACGCGCCTAGAACAGACGGCTATAAATCTTTGCTCAGACAGCCCAGGGGGTGCAAGCAGCTTTTTGCGGGCGCCAGCAGCCAGGCTAAGCCGGGCAACGCTGAATCGAGGCCGGCTGGCCGCTTTCAATTCTTGGTCGTTCAGCGGCCTGCCTCTGCGGTGCGATCGGAGCGGCCGGAGAGCGTGCCGCGGCGACCGAGGAATTCGCGTACGGTATAGACGGGCTTATTCTGCGACTCGTAGTAGGTGCGCGCCAGGAGTTCGCCGATCAGACCGATGGCGATGAACTGGATGCCGCCAATCACCAGCGCCGTGCCCATCAAGAGCAATGGACCATGGATGGCGATCACATCGGCATTGGTGACCAGTTTCTGAATCACGAGCCACAGGCAGATGCTGCCTCCGGTGACCAGGCAAGCCAGACCCGGAAGACCGAAGAGTTGCAGCGGGCGCGTGGAGTAGTCGAGAAGGAACTTGACGCTGAGCAGGTCGAGAAAGACGCGGATGGTGCGCGAAATACCGTAATTGGACTTGCCGTTCTTGCGGCGAATATTGGTAATGGGAACTTCGGCCACGGAGGCGCCCGACCAGCTTGCCAGCGCCGGAATGAAACGGTGAAGTTCGCCGTACAGCTGAATTTCAGCGAGAACTTCGCGGCGATACGCCTTGAAGGTGGTGCCAAAGTCGTGCAGATCGACGCGCGAGAGCTTGGCCATGATGCGATTGGCGATGCGGCTGGGCAACTGGCGCGTTAGCCAGGCGTCCGTGCGTTCCACGCGCCAGCCGCTGGCAATGTCAAAACCTTCCTGCATTTTCTCGATGAAACGGGGAATTTCCGCGGGATCGTGCTGCAGGTCGCCGTCCATGGAGATGATGATTTCACCGCGCGAATGGTCGAAACCGGCTTTCAGCGCGGAGGTTTGTCCGAAATTGCGCCGCAGGCGCACGACGACCACGCGCGCGTCATCGGCGGCGATTTCGGAGAGGAGGCGGAAAGTGCCGTCCTTGCTGCCATCATCGACGAAGACGATTTCGTAGGGTTCGGCGATGGCGTCCATTACGTCGATGATCTTGACGTAGAGCTGCGGGACGTTTTCCTGCTCATTAAACAGCGGCACCACAATCGAGTAGGCGAGTTCGCTTTGTTGTTCTAGGCTCATGAATTTCCCTAGCGCGCGGAATCCGCACGCTGGGGACCCCATTGAAAGAGCAGTATAGCATCCCGGCGCGGAATAACGACTGCCGGTAGAGACCCGGAATCAGTTGTGGGAAGTGGATGATTGGTCAACAAAAGCTTGCCGCCGCTGCTAGCGACTACGTCCATCGGCGAGTCGCCGAGAACCGCCTGATATTTGGCCAGGTCGGCGTCGTGCGTCAGGAAGTAGTAGCGGGCTGGCGCGGCCCACATGGTTCTGAACTCAGAGTCGTTGATGAACACGTGCGGAGCGCCAGGCGCCTGGGCACCGTACGCGAGATTCACTCGACGGTCGGTAATGAGTAACGCCGTTCGGTCCGTATAGAAAAAGACGGAAGAAAAGCCGTAATAGTGTCCCTGGGCGATCAATTCACCCGGCGGCGAGTGATTCAGGGCGGTGGCCAAGGGACGTGAAGATAGATAGGGATCGAAAGTGACCATAGCCATGCGCGCGGCCTGGAAGAACAAGACCATCATCAGAGCCGCGGCAAAATAGGCGCGCTGCCCCACCCAGCGAACCGTGCCCAACGCGCCGATTAGAAAAGCGAGCCCGGCCAAAAACAAGGGCTTGCGCAGATAGGCGAACGAATCGATGGTCAGGTCTTCCATATGCCCGAGTGAAAGCGAATAGGCCTTGGGATGATGGCTCAGGGCCATCGAAATGTCGCCGGGAGTCGGCACGTGCCGAACGGCCACCAGCAACGCGAAGGCCGCCATGGCGCAACAGGCGGTCACGACAGCCAGGACTCGAGTACCGCGACGAACCCAATCCCCTCCGGCAGCCATCGCGGAGCCAATCAGCAGAGCGAAAGCCGGGTAGCACGGCATCGAGTAGTATTCCTGCGTGGTGGAAAACGTGAAGAAGACCAACACGAACCCGATCCAGCACAGCGCCAGCAGCCGCGCGCGTCCGGCGCGATCCACGGGCTTGAACGTCTGCTTCACGATCGCCGGGATGTAAACGCTCCACGGAAACAGCCAAATCAGGTGAAAGAGCCAAAAATAAGCGCGCGGCACGGTGTTGTAGTCGCGCGGATAGCGCCTATTTAAAAAGCGCAAAAGCTGTTCGTTGATGAAAAAAAACCAGAGGAAGCCGTGGTAATCGCCGGGGCCGCTATGCAGCGTGAAAGCGAACGTAGGCGGATTGCGCAGCGTCGCGAGGATATGCCAGGGCGCGGCAATCGCCAGAATGACGACCGTCCCGAGGAACGGATGGAGGCGGCGCCAAACTTTGCCGGAGAAAAGCTGATGGGTAAAAAGCAGGTAGAGCAACGCAGCGCCCACCGGGAAAACCACGCCGATCAGACTTTTCAGCAACAAGCCCAGGGCTAAATTGACGGCAATGACCATCGACCATAAGAGGGGGTGGCGCTCTTCTTCGTCGATGGCGCGCAGAAACGCCCACATCGCGAGCGCGATATTGACGGTCAGCATTACGTCGGGAATCAAAATGCGCGTGAAGAGAAACAGCCCCACGCAGGTAGCCATGCATAAACCCGCGTAGAATCCGCCTCGCTTACCGAAGGCCCAAATTCCAAACGCGGTGGTCACCAAGCAGAGCGCGACCGCGGAAAGCGCGATGGGCAGCCGAGCCGACCAATCGTGCACGCCAAACATCTTGTAGGAAACCGCCATCACCCAATAGACCAGCGGCGGCTTTTCCATGTAGGCGATGCGGTCGATGTGGGCAGTCACCCAGTTGCCGGACGTCAGCATGTTGCGCGCGATCTGCGCCTGCACGGCGTCCACATCGTCCATCAAAGATGGCGGCGAAACGATACAGCCTAAATAGACTGCGCTCGCGACGAGCGCTACGATCAAATAGTAGAGGTAAGAACGCGTTGCCCGAGCTGGTTCGGTTCGGGGCAGCGTCTCAATTGAATCCGCCATCGCCTCATCCAAAGAAACAGAATCATCAATCCCCATAGGTGGTAGCCAAGGTTTTCCTGCCGCTCCATGTGGCGGCGCACACACGCTTCAATTTCAGTGAAACGGAACAGATTCGAATACTGGGAAGCGGCGTCTCGCACAGCATCCGATAGAAGAGGACGCAACGGCCCACGCAGCCATTCGTGCGCGGGGATGTCCAAACCAACTTTTTTGCGGCTCAGCACCGATGCGGGCAGGCGATCGCGCATCAGATCTTTCAAGATCCACTTTTGGCGAGAGCCGCGAATCTTGAATGACGCCGGCAGCGAAGCCGCGAATTCCACGATGCGGTGATCGAGCAGAACCGGCCGGGCCTCCACGGCATGAGCCATGCTCATGCGGTCGACCTTCATCAAAATGTCGTCAGGCAGGAAATACTTCTGATCGAACCAGAGATAGGGGGCCAAGTCGTCGTTTGCCGAAATTCTTTCGCGTAATTGGCCGAGGATGGAATCGAGGGCGGCGGGCTGCGCTTGCGGCAACAGTTTCGCCTTCTGCGCGGACGAAAAGGTGCCGTTCCAGTAGACGTGCGCCTGTTCGGGAGGCAGAAGCGAGCCCTCGACAAAGCGCTTGGCCATGTATTCGAGGCTGATTTTGTCGTCGGAAACGGGCCAGCGGTGCAGGCAGGCGAGGGCGAATCGCCGCGAGCCGGCGGGAAAGCGGCGCAGATGGCGCGCCAGCCGGTTCGCCCGATAGGTCAAATATCCGCCGAAAAGCTCGTCACCACCTTCGCCGCTCAGGGCTACGGTGACTTCGGTCTTGGTCATTTTCGAGAGATACCACAGCGGCAAAGCGCCGGCATCGGCGTCGGGCTCGTCGTTGTAATAGGAGAACTCCTCGATGACGCTGGGAAGATTTTCGGCGGGATTCAAGTCGAATTCGTGATGGTCGGTGCCGTAGCGCTGGACTACCTGACGAATGTACGAGGTCTCGTCGAACGTGCGGCCGGCGAAAGAGATCGACAGCGTTTTCAACCGAGAGGGCGAGGCCTTCGCGGCGTAATGTAAGACCGTGGACGAATCGATGCCCCCGCTGAGCCACACGCCGAGAGGAACGTCCGATAGCAGATGCTCGCGGACGGATTGCCGCAGAAGATGATCGAGCTCTTCCTTTGCTGAATGAACGCTCGCTGAATCGGCAGGCACTGAATCCATCGTGCGGTTTTCCGCAGCGCTGAATGGAAGACTCCAGTATGCCTCCGAACGGACGCGCCCGTCGCGCCACTCGAGCCAGTGCCCCGGCGGAAGCTTTTCCACGCCCTCGGCCAAGGTCCACGGGCACGGGACGTAATTCAGTGACAGGTAACAATCAAGACCCTCGAGGCTCAAACGGCGGTCGAATTCGGGATGAACGAAGATGGCCTTCAGCTCGGAGCCAAAGAGAATGTCGCGGCCAAAACGGGCGGTATAAACCGGTTTGATGCCCAGGCGATCGCGCGCCAGCACCAGGCGCTTATCCGGAGCGTGCCACAGCGCTACGCCGAACATGCCACGCAGCCGCGCGAAACAGCGCGTATCCCATTCGAGAAAGGCGTGCAGAAGCGTTTCGGTGTCGGTGCGGGTGCGAAACCGGTGTCCCTTGGATTCCAGTTCGGCGCGAAGTTCGAGGTGATTGTAGATTTCGCCGTTGAAGGCGATGACGGTCTGACCGTCGTCCGTGCGGATGGGCTGATCGCCCGATTCGAGGTCGAGAATCTTCAGGCGGGTCGCGCCCAGAGAGCAAATGGGCGATTTGAAACTTCCCTGCTGATCGGGGCCCCTGTGAGTGAGCGTAGCGACGGCGCTCTCGATCCGGCCCGGAGCGGGAGACCATCCACTATGAGTGAAGCCTGCGATTCCGCACACTTTTGAGCTTTCCTCGAAGACTTCCAGAGACTTTGTTGCTTATGCGTTGCGCTTAGATGCCTGGAAGGCCGAACCTAGAACCTAAGATACCAGATGCGCGAACCGCGCACGGCAGAATTCTTGCTCCTTTGATGCAACTTGGCCGCGAATCATTCACTCATAGCGGAGAGAGTCGACGGGCGGAAGCGCCGCCGCGGTCTTTGCCGGCAGATATCCGAAAATCACGCCGATGGCGCAGGAGAAGATGAAAGAAACGGCAACCGACGGCCAAGACGTCGGGATGGTCATACCGGCAGGCACCGGCAGGAGCCGCAGCACACTTTCAATGAAAAATGGAATCGCCACGGCCGCGCCTATGCCGATGACCGCGCCGATCAGACTGATGAGCACCGCCTCCAGCAAAAACTGATAGCGAATTTCCATGCCACGCGCGCCGATGGCTTTGCGGATGCCGATTTCTCGGGTTCTTTCCGTGACGCTTACGAGCATGATGTTCATGATGCCGATGCCGCTGATCACCAGCGCCAGCATGGCGATCATGAGCAGCACCAACATCATAGCCACCGAGATGTTGCGGGTCGTTTCAAGAATCGAGCTGAGGTTTTGAACGTTGTACTCCGCTTCCGGACGGTGGCGGCTTTTCAAAATCCGCGCGACTTCTTCAGTGACCAGCGGGACATCCTGCGGACGATCGGCCTGCGCGTAGAGCGTCACGATGTACGAGCTGCCGGTGTAATACTGAATCAGCGGGAAAGGCACGAGCACGCTATCGGTGCGGATTTCCGACTGGCCGAAAGTATCGATGCGCTCGCGGAATACTCCGATGACGTTGAACGCCAACTCGCCCACATGGATTTGCTGGCCCACCGGATCCTGGCCCGGAAAAACGGTCTCAGCCAGGTGCTGCGACAAGACACAGACCTTGCTGACCATAGTGAAGTCCACATCATCGAAATACCGGCCGCGCATGATGATCAAGCGGCGAATTTGCTGGAATCCCTGGGTTACGCCGACCATCGCGACCGGCCAGGTTTTTCCGGCGGCTACCACGGTCATGGGCATATCGGAAGTTCCCGCGGCGCGAAGCACTTGCGGAATGCTTCGCCGCACGGCCTGAAGGTCGCTCATGTTGAGCTGGTCGGCGAGCACCACCGCTTGCGACGGGTTCGATTGCGCGAGCTGGGCGTAAACGATGTTCGACCCCACCGCCTCGATCTCGTGGATGATGTACTTTCGGCCGGTCAGCGCCACGGTCACCACCAGCACGAACGCGCCGCTGCCGATGGCTACGCCCAGGACGGTGAGGATGGAGCGGAGCTTGTTCGCGCGCAAGGCATCCATCGCGAACGACCAGGTATCGGACCAGCTCATTACCGGAAACTTCAGTTGTGACCCTCCCTGCGAAAAGTTTCTGGCCGTACACCGCGGTCAACGAGCCGCTTGAAAAGCGTTACGCCGGCACAAGCTCTGTAATTTTCCGCGAAACGCGTGAAAAGGCTCGAGGGGATCACCGCGCGGCAGGCTCCGCGACTGCCAGCTCGGGAATATCAATGCGAATCTGCGTGCCTTCGCCCTCGCGGCTGCGAATGCGCATCTCGAACTGGTCGCCATAGAGCAGCCTCAACCGTTCGTGGACATTACTGATGCCGATTCCGCCGGCGTAAACCTCCAGCAAACGCTCTTGCGACATGCCCATGCCGTTGTCTTCGATTTCGATGGTCAGGCGGCCGTCGCGGCGCAGCGTGCGGAGATGGATTTGCCCCCCGGACAAACGAGGCGCGAGGCCGTGTTTGATGGCGTTTTCGATGATGGGCTGCAACAACATGCTGGGCACGAAGGCGTCGAGGGTCTCCGCGTCAATTTCCTTGAATATCTGCAGTTTATCACGGCCGAAGCGGATTACTTCGATGCCCAGATAGTCGTCAATGAAATCGAGCTCATCGCGCAGCGGGACGAACGTCTCATGTTTGCGCAGCAGGCGGCGCAAAATATTCGAAAGCTTCAGCACCACGCCGCGTGCCATATCGGGATCGAAGCGGATCAGCGACGACACGGTATTGAGCGTGTTGAACAGGAAGTGCGGATTGATCTGGCTGGTGAGCGCGTCCATGCGCGCTTTGAGCAGCAGCTGTTGATTCTGCTCGAGGTTCATTTCGATGCGTGTGCTATTCCAGATTTTAATGATGATGGCTACGGACATCACCGAGGAAAGCACCACGAGCGCCATGTAGCCGACGTTGTCTGGATTCACGGCGAAGAGCCAGCGCGAAGGGACGAAATAGCTCAGCTCGATCCAGCCAACTTCGAAGGCAGCGCAGGCGAACAGTGGCAGCATGGCCCAATTGCCTTTGCGATAGCGCACCAGTTTCCAAATCCATTGAGGGATTCCGAGGAAGAGGAATGGCCCGAAGTGCCAGACATCCTCTTTTTCCGGCATCGTTTCGCGGATCACTCCGGCAAACAAGCCGGTCAGCGCTGCCATTGGCGGACATAGCCATTCGTGGAATCCAAATGGAAGCAGGCTGATCAGCGAGCCGCCGAAGAGCCCGACAACGCGTCCACCGATCAGGCCCATGACGAAGGAACCTTCCATGGCCAGATCGAAGAAGGCGTAATGTCCAATTCCGACCAGACGCAGCAGGATGCCGAGGGCCAGCGGGGGAACCAGAAACAGGAGCAGCTTCACCTTTTCGTTCGGGTCGCGATTTTCTGTGAATACCAGCCTGCGGAAGGACTTAAAGCGAACCAGAAGCGCGGCGAAGGATGCAGCCCAGCCCACTTTCAGGAGCAGCGTGAAGAGCAAGTTGCGGCCTTCGAAAACGTTGGTCATCGGTCTCCGCGTCGCGCTCGACGGATTCTGGAAGTTACGTTAGCCAATGGCGGGAGAGATGTAAAGAGAGCCGCCGCTGGCCGTGCCCGCAGGGACATTCGAAGAAGCCTGCTATACTAGCCGATTGCCATGGCGAAAAATAAGCAGCTACGGAGCGCTCGGCGCGCTGAAGCAGCCGCAGGGAAGGCGCAAATCGTGGCGACCGCAAAGTTCCCTACGCGCTTCGGGCGATTCACGATCTACGGGATTAAAGGTTCCGGACCGGCTGACGAAGCCGTGGCGATTCAGCACGGCAGGTTGCGGCGCGGAAAGCCGGTGCTGGTGCGCATTCATTCGCAATGCCTCACGGGAGACGTGTTCGGCTCGCAGCGCTGCGATTGCCGCGCGCAGCTGGAATTTTCGCTGCGACGGATTGCCAAAGCGCCTTCGGGAGTTGTGCTGTACCTGGCGCAAGAAGGCCGCGGAATCGGTCTCATTAATAAGTTGCGCGCCTACGAGCTGCAGGATCGCGGGCTGGATACGGTCGAAGCCAATCGCCAGCTCGGATTTGCCGCCGATTCCCGCGATTACGATTTCGCCGCGGCGGCGCTGAAGGCGCTCGGCGCGAATTCGGTGCGTCTGCTATCGAATAATCCTGAAAAAGTCAGCCAGCTCGAAAAGAATGGCGTCCGCGTCGTAGAGCGCGTCCCCTGCCAGCCACCTGCCAGCAAACATTCCCGCGCGTATCTACAAACCAAGAAGAAGAAGATGGGGCATTTGCTGCGAAGCGTATGAGTGGACGGTTCTACGCGTTGCGCAACTCGGTCATTGCCGGGTCGCGGCAGATGGTCGAAGGCATGAGCCGCAAAACCCACCACGTACGTCTCGATCTCTAACCACCGCCAACGAATTGGACGATTTCGAAGCTGTCGTTGGGCTGGACCTGCGTGGCTTGCCATAGGGAGCGCGGGAGAATGTCGCGGTTGCGTTCGATGGCCACGCGATTGGGGCGCATTTGCAGAAATTCGAGTAGCGCGACAACCGTCAGGGCATCGGGGACTTCGCGGCGATCTCCATTGACGATGATTTCCATACGAATGGGCTGCGCGACGAAACACGCGCTGAGGGTCCTTTTTGCGAACGGTTCCCGATAAGGGTCGCCGACGCGATATTACACGCGGCAAACCTCGCTGGCGAGACGCCGGCGGTACAAAACCTGCGCTGACGCACAGTCATGCTGCTCAGGCCGATGAGGCGGTGCCGTTCGGCTTCGATTTGTCGCGGGAGCGCATGGCGAAGCGCACTTCGTCACGGTCGCCATCGGCGCTGGCTAAAATCACCAGTGTCAAATCGCCTTTGCCCAGTGGCGGCAGCGGGAACTGGATGCGCGCGCGGCCCTGCTCGTCGCTGGTGCCGGTGTGCCGATCATTGGTCGCCGAACCCTCGATGGCCGCTTCGATCACCGCTCCCGGCCAGGGCTGGCGGTCGGCGCGGCGCAAAATCTCCAAATCGAGCGATACTCGCCCCGCTGAAAGCCAAGATTGCGGATTCAAAAGCTGTACCTGAATCCCGCCACCAGCGGCTGCGGCCTTCGGCTTCTCAGGTTCGCTCGCTGGCGGCGCCGGCGCAGCGATGTTCAAAGCGCCAGAACGAAGCTCCTGAATGATGGCTCGGTGCTGCTCTTCTACCCGCTGGCGCACGCCTTCGATGCTAAAATCGCTGGAAGCAGCATATTCCCGGTAATTCGAGGAGCGCCGGTGCACCACGCGCCCGTTTTGGTACACAGCCGTATCGATTACGGGATGGCTCGGCCCGCGGTCTTCGGTCTGAACGTGGAAGATGTTCTCGCCGACGCGTACGTCGGTGTTGAATCCGGAGCTCATCGATCGTGATTCTCTCCCAAAGGGCCGGGCGCGCAGAAAAATCTAGGGAGTTCAATTGACCGATCAAAAGACGGACGTTATTATAGCAGCGTAGACATAAATGAACGGCAACTACCTCGACAATTACGGCGCGCTTTTGTTGATGTTTATACTAGCGGCCGGGCTGGCTGGTGCGCTGGTGATGGCGTCCACCGTGGTGGGCCGGCACAAGCGCACGCGCGAAAAAGATCAGCCGTATGAATGCGGCGTGGCGCCGGTGGGCGATGCGCGCGCGCCGATTTCCGTCCACTTCTATATGGTCGGCTTGATCTTTATACTGTTCGATATCGAAGCAATCTTTCTTTATCCGTGGGCGCTGATCTATGGCGATCTGAAAGTATTTGGATTCGTCGAGATGGTGCTCTATATTGCCATCCTGCTCGTTGGCTACATTTACCTTTGGAAAAAGGGCGCGCTCGACTGGCAATAACCGCCCGCCGGGAATCGGGTACAAAGTGGAACCGCAAGAAAACGAGAAAAGTCTGGCCGTACAAAAACTGCGCGAGCGGGAGCCCCAGACGATCGCGGAAGTGATTGAATCCAGGGGAGAAACTACCGTAGTGCTGGCGCGTCGGGACCTGATCCGCATCTGCGAATTCCTGGCGCAAGACCCTACCCTGGCGTTCACTTTCCTTTCCGACATTTCCGCCGTGGACCGCTTTCCGATGGAGCCGCGCTTCGAGGTGAACTATCACCTGCTTTCCATGCAGCGGCGAGAGCGCGTGCGGATCAAGGTCCGTCTCTCTGGGTCGGACGTGACGCTGCCGTCGGTTACCGGAATTTGGCCCACCGCCGACTGGCACGAGCGCGAGAACTTCGACCTCTTTGGCATTCGTTTTGAGGGGCACCCCGACCTGCGCAGGATTTTGATGCCGGACGACTGGGAAGGCCATCCGTTGCGGAAGGATTACCCGGTCGAGGGGTATCGCTGAACGTCTTGTTTTGCCGTTGTCTGAATGAAGTGGTGATCACATGCCAACGCTAGAGACGCAATCCGGTCCAGCCGAGCCGATGGTCCTGAATATGGGGCCGCAGCACCCGTCCACGCACGGAGTGTTGCGCGTGGTGCTGGAGCTCGATGGCGAAATCGTGCTTTCGGCCAAGCCGGTAATCGGCTATCTGCACACGGGAATTGAAAAGTCTTGCGAATCGAAGACCTATTCGCAAGATATCACGCTGACCGACCGCATCGACTACCTTGCGCCCCTTTCCAACAATTTGTGCTATTGCCTGGCGGCTGAGAAGCTGATTGGCCTGGAAGTTCCCAAGCGCGCGCAATACATCCGCGTGCTTTTGACGGAGCTGACACGCATCAGTTCGCACCTGGTCTGGCTGGGAACGCACGCAATCGATCTCGGCGCGATGTCCGTATTTCTTTACAGCTTCCGCGAGCGCGAAGAGATCATGAAGATTTACGAGTACGTCTCCGGCCAGCGGATGATGACCAGCTATTTCCGCATCGGCGGGCTGGCGCTCGAACCGCCCCCGGATTGGCTGGATCGCGTGCGCCGCGTAGTCGATGCCATGCCGGGACACATCGACGAATACGAGAATTTGCTGACGAAAAACCGCATATGGATCGCGCGCACGCAGGGCGTGGGCTATCTGAGCGCCGCCGATGCCATCGCGCTGGGCGCGTCGGGGCCGATGCTGCGGGGCAGCGGCGTGGCGTACGACACGCGCAAAGCTTTCCCGTATTCCAGCTACGACGAGTTCGAATTTAATATTCCGACGCAAACGGCCGGTGATTGCTTCGCGCGGTACCAGGTGCGCGTCGCCGAAATGCGCGAAAGCCTAAAGATCATTCGCCAGGCGATGGAGAAAATTCCGCCGACAGGCCCGTTTCGCGCCGAAGCGCCGGGGATTATTCCTCCTTCGCGGGAGGAAATGAAAACCTCGATCGAGGGGCTGATTTATCATTTCAAGATATTCACCGAAGGATTTGCGCCGCCTCCGGGCGAGGTGTACCAGGCGATTGAGTCGCCTCGGGGCGAGTTGGGTGTTTTTATGGTCAGCGATGGATCGCCGAAGCCGTATCGCGTGCATTTCCGTGCACCGTCCTTCGTGAACCTGCAGACGCTGCCGAAGATGTGCGTGGGAAGACTGATTGCGGACGTGGTAGCGTGCATCGGTACCACCGACATCGTCCTGGGAGAAGTGGACCGCTAACGTCGAAAAAATATGCAACTTCCACCAGAACTGAACGAAAAATTTAACAACCTGGTCAGCCGTTATCCGGTGAAGCGCTCGGCGCTGATCCCCATGATGATGTACGCGCAGGACCAGTTCGGCTACCTGAGCGACGAAGTTTTGGACGAGATCGCCAAGCGTCTCGACCTGAACATCCTGCAAGTGACGGAAACACTCGCGTATTACTCGATGCTGCGCCGCAAGCCCGCCGGACGCCACCACATCCAGGTCTGCACCAATATTTCCTGCATGCTGCGAGGCGGCAACGAAATTTATCAGCACGTGCAGAAGCGCCTGGGCATCGGCAACAAGGAAGTCTCGCCGAGCGGCACGTTCTCGCTGGAAGAAGTGGAATGCATCGGCGCTTGCACCGGCGCGCCGGCAATCCAGGTGAATTACGATTTCCACGAAAATCTCGATCCCGACAAGGTCGATGCGCTCCTGGAACAGCTTCAAGAAGGCAAAAGACCCGCACCCGTGCCGGTCACGTCCGGGTCGCTCCACGAGCGGTTGCCGGCCGAAGTTCCGATCATCAGTAAGCGCTTCGGCATTCGCGATTCGCGCAAGATCGAGGTCTACAAGCAGCACGAAGGCTATCAGGCGATCGAAACCGCGCTGAAGCAGATGACGCCCGATCAGATCATCGACGAAATGAAGAAATCCGCGCTGCGCGGACGCGGCGGCGCCGGCTTTCCGACCGGCTTGAAATGGAGCTTCGTCCCCAAGAATTCGCCCAAGCCAAAGTATCTTTTGTGCAACGCGGACGAAAGCGAGCCGGGCACGTGCAAAGACCGTCCCCTGATGGAAATGGATCCGCACCAGCTGATCGAGGGCATGGTGATTGCCGGCCGTGCGATTGATTCTCATCAGGGATACATCTACGTGCGCGGTGAATATCGCTACGTGATCGACATACTGGACCCGGCGATCAAGGAAGCCTATGACCACGGCTACCTGGGCAAGAACATTCTCGGCACCGGCTTCGATTTCGATCTGTGCACGCACACGGGCGCGGGCGCGTACGAATGCGGCGAAGAATCGGCGCTGATGGAATCGCTGGAAGGCAAGCGCGGCTACCCGCGCATCAAGCCGCCCTTCCCTGCCGTTGTTGGGCTGTATGGCTGCCCCACGGTGATCAACAACGCGGAAACGCTCAGCACCGTGCCGGCGATCATCCGTATGGGCGGCGAAGCGTACGCAGCGCTGGGCACGCCCAAAAACGGCGGCACGCGCCTTTATTCAATTTCAGGGCATGTGAATCGCCCGGGAATTTACGAACTGCCCTTGGGATTCCCGCTGCGGCGGCTGATCGAAGAAGTCGCTGGAGGCATTCGCGGCGGCAAAAAGCTGAAAGCGGTGATTCCCGGCGGAAGCTCCTGCCCGCTGCTATCTGCCGACGAGATTGACGTGGCCATGGATTACGATTCGGTGGCGAAAATCGGCTCGATGCTCGGATCCGGCGGCACGGTAGTGCTCGACGAAGACACCTGCATGGTCGATTTCGCGCGCCGCATCATGCATTTTTACGCGCACGAGTCCTGCGGCTGGTGCATTCCCTGCCGCGAAGGCACGGCGTGGCTGCGCAAGATGCTCGACCGCTTCCACGAAGGCGCCGGAACGGCGGAAGATATTCCGATGATCGACGAGCTTTCGAAAAACATGCTCGGGCGAACGTTCTGCGCTCTGGGAGATGCCGCCGCGCTGCCGACGATCAGTATCGTGAATAAGTGGCGCAGTGAGTTTGAAGATCATTTGCAGGGCAAGTGCCCATACGCTCCGGCCGAAGAAATCGTCGGAGCCCATTAGGATTCGCATGGCTGAAGAGAAACTGGCAGAAAAACAAATCACATTTACGCTGGATGGGCAGCAGGTAATCACCAAGCCCGGTACTCTGGTGATTGAAGCGGCCAAGCAGCAAGGGATCGAAGTTCCATCCTTTTGCTACTACCCTGGGCTGACGCTGCAGGCCGCCTGCCGCATGTGCCTCGTGGAAGTGGAAAAAATGCCCAAGCTGCAGACCGCCTGCACGCTGGTGGCTACCGAGGGCATGGTGGTGAAGACGGCCACGCCGGTGGTCCACAAAGCCCGCAAAGACATGATCGAGTTCCTGCTCTCGAATCATCCGCTCGATTGCCCCGTTTGCGACAAGGGCGGCGAGTGCGAATTGCAGGACATGACCTTCCGCTACGGGCTGGACAAGACCCGCTTCGTGGAAGAAAAGCTGCACACGCCTGAGGAACAATGGTCGCCGCTTGTGTTCTACGACGCGCCGCGCTGCATTCTCTGCTACCGCTGCGTGAGAGTTTGCGACGAAGGCATGGACGTGAAGGCGCTCGGCGTTGGCGCGCGTGGCGTCCACTCCGTGATTCTTCCCAACGCTTCCGGCGCACTGGAATGCGAAGAGTGCGGCATGTGCATCGACATCTGCCCGGTGGGCGCGCTCACCAGCGGCACGTACCGCTATCAGACGCGTCCGTGGGAAATGACGTACGTCGGAAATCCCTGCACGCATTGCTCGAACGGCTGCAAGACCACGCTGAGCGTTCGCAACAACGAAATCCTGCGCGCCAATAATCGCGACCATTCCGGAATTAACGGCGAGTTTTTGTGCGCCAAGGGCCGCTTCGCGTTCGACTTCACCTCGAACCCGCAACGCATCCGCCAGCCATTAGTGCGCCGCAATGGCTCGCTCGAACCGGCCAGCTGGGAAGACGCACTCGAAGAAGTGAGCCGCCGCCTAAAGCAGGCGCAAGAAACGCACGGGCCGGCCGCGATTGGCGTGATCGGTTCGAATCACACCACCAACGAAGAAAATTATCTGCTGAATCGCTTCGCGCGCGTCACGCTGGGCACCAACAACATCGACCATCACCGCACCGCCGATTACGTCGGCTTGGCCGCGGCGCTGGGCCCGGCGGCGAAGGATTCGTTGGCGACGATGGCCGACGTTTACAACGCGGGCGCGGTGTTCCTGATCGCCAACGACGTGACCAATCAAAATCCGCTGGTGGCGTGGCAAATCCGCGCCGGCGTGCGGCATCATCAGACGCGCCTGTACGTTCTCAACGGCCGCCCGAGCAAGATTCATCGCCAGGCGCAAATCGCGGTGGAAGTTCCGCAGGACTCCGAAGCCCACGCGCTGCACTGGATGGCCACCGAGCAGGGACAATTTGACGCGCATGCGACGCAGAGCTTGGTCGAACTGAAGGCGGCGCTGGAGGCCGAGACCGATGTGGTGGTGCTCTTCGGCGCTTCCATTCAAGGCGACGCGATCCGCGATCTGATTTCGCTCTCTGCCCGTTTCGGCGGCAAGACGAAATTCATGGCTTTCGGCGACTACGCCAACTCTCGCGGCGCAGCCGATATGGGTCTGTTGCCCGATCGCCTGCCCGGTTACGCGCCGCTCTCCGATTCAGCGGAGCGAGCCCGTTACGCCAAGCTCTGGGGCGGAGAAATTTCCGACGCTCCCGGACTTTCCGCGCGCGAAATGATGGAAGCCGCCGTCGCCGGCAAACTAAAAGTTTTATACGTCGTCGGCGCGAATCCGGCGAAAACGTTCAAGCTTTCCGATTCCGGGCGCATCGCAGGGCTCGAACTGCTGATCGTACAGGATATGTTCCTGACGGAAACGGCCAAGCACGCGGACGTGGTGCTGCCCGCCGCATCGACCTACGAAAAAGAAGGCACGATGACGAATACCGCGGGCGAAGTGCAGATGACGCATCGCGCCATCGACCCGCAAGGCCCCCGCAGCGATTTCGATCTGCTGCGCATTTTGTCGCACCAGCTGGGCATGCTAGGCCTGGGCACTCCCATTCGCCTGCGCACTCCGGAAGCGGCATTCGACGAAATTCGCCAGCACGTGCCGGGTTACGATCTTTCGGTCGCGAATTTGCTCGCCGGCGGCGCGGAAATTGCCAGCGCATCGTGCCGAGTTCCAGAACCGACTTACAATGCACCCGCGGGCGCGATCTTTTCGTCCGAGGACTATCTCTTCACCAGTGGTACACTGGGCAGCTACTGTTCCAAGCTAATTTCGACTAACGAGGCAAAAGAGAAGCCGTGGGGTTCATCTCCGAGCACTCAGTCCTGGTGGCATCGTTAATAAAAATAGCCGTCCTGCTGTTCATTGTGATGACGGCGTTAGCGTATCTCACCTGGTTTGAGCGCAAAGTGGTTGCGCACATACAGTCTCGTTGGGGCCCGTACTACGTGGGCGCCCACGGGCTCCTTCAGCCTCTGGCCGACGGCCTCAAATTCCTTTTCAAGGAAGATTTCACTCCGCCAACGTCTGACAAATTGGTGTACGCGCTCGCGCCTTTTGTGGCGCTCTCGCTGGCGCTCACGGCCATTGCGCTGATTCCCTTTGGGCCGCCGAATGTGCGCTTGTTTGGCCAGCCGTTGTTCGTGGTTTCGAATATCGACATTGGATTGCTGTTTCTCTTCGCCATCACCTCCATGGGCGTGTACGGCGTAGCGTTGGCGGGCTGGTCCTCCAACAGCAAATATCCGCTGCTGGGCGGCCTGCGCAGCTCCGCGCAAATGATCAGCTACGAAGTTTCGCTGACGATTTCCGTGGTCGGCGTGCTGCTCCTGGCAGGCACTCTCAATTTCAACGGCATCATCGAGGGCCAGCGCGGCTACTGGCTCGGTTTCTTCCCTCGCTGGCACTTCATTCCGCAAATCGTGGGCTTTCTTTGCTATCTGACGGCGGCCATCGCGGAAACAAACCGCATCCCCTTCGACCTGCCGGAAGCGGAAACGGAGCTGGTCGCCGGCTTCCACACCGAGTACTCCAGCTTCAAGTTCGCCATGTTCTTCATGGCTGAGTACGCCAACATGATCACGGTTTCCTGCCTGGCGACTATTTTATTCTTCGGAGGCTGGCTCTCGCCCTTTCCGGAAAGTTGGCACTGGCAGCTTTACTTGCCCGGCGCCGGGCTGATCGCGCTGGGAATTTACTGCGCGTACGACGCAGTCACCCGCATGCGCGGACTGGCCCGCCTCCAGCTTTCCGTCGTAACCGTGCTGGCGCTCGGAATCGGGGCGCTGTGCCTGCTTCCCATGGTTGCGCCCTACGTGCAGGGACCGTTCTGGTTCACGGCAAAAATTCTGGTATTCCTCTTTTTCTACGTGTGGGTTCGAGGGACGCTGCCCCGCTTCCGCTACGATCAGCTGATGTCCTTCGGCTGGAAGCTGCTGCTTCCCGTGTCGCTCGCGAATCTGGTGGTCACCGCGGCGGTAATCGCGTTCGTCACGAGGCACGCATGATCGTCCCGCTGATCGTATTCTTCGCTTGTGCGGCGCTCGCGGTTGCCGGCGCAATCATGCTGATTCTCGCGCGCGAGCCGATCCACAGCGCCTTGTCTCTAATCCTCGTGATGGTTGCGCTGGCGATCCTCTATCTACTGCTCGGAGCGGAATTTATCGGGGCGGTGCAGATCATCGTCTACGCGGGCGCGGTTATGGTGCTGTTCGTGTTCGTGATTATGCTGCTCAATGCCGGGCTCGAGGAGCGCACTGATTTCAGCAAGTTCGCCAAATACGCCGGCGTGCCGGTTGGATTCTTCCTGCTGATCGAAGTGGCGCGCTGGATGTTCGGATCGAGCGCCGGGTCGGCAATCGCGAGCGGAGCGGGCGCGATCACCGGGGCCGTTTCCACGCGGGATCTCTCGTCCGATCTTTTCCGGCAGTACTTGTTCAATTTTGAGGCTACCTCGCTTCTGATCCTGATCGCGATTTTGGGCGCATTGGTGCTGGCGAGGAAAAATCAGTGAGCGTTCCGATTTCCTATTATTTGGTGCTCAGCGGCGTTCTCTTCGGCTTGGGCGTAGTGGCCTTTATTTTTAAGCGCAACGTAATCACCGTGTTCATGTCCATCGAGCTGATGCTCAATGCCGTGAACCTGGCTTTCGTGGCTTTTGCCCGCGCGCGCCAGCAGTTGGACGGGTTGGTGTTCGTCTTCTTCGTGATCGTGGTGGCCGCGGCGGAAGCGGCTGTGGGACTGGCCATCGTGATTATGATGGCGCAGAATGGGCAGCCGCTCAACGTGGAGCGCGTGCATTCACTGGGAGAAGGTAATCTGACCGTCCCGGAGAGCAGTCCGGGAACGGAACCGCGGGAAGCGCTGAAATCCTAATGTTCATGTTGAATCATATGTGGATAATTGTGGCCCTGCCAATCCTCGGCGCGGCCATCAACGGGCTTTTCGGCAAGGGTTTCCCGAAAGCCGCGGTGAACTCCGTAGCCATCGGGTCGGTGGCGCTTACGTTTGCCGCCGTCTGCGAACTGGTCCGAGAGTTTTGGTATCTTCCTGCCAGCCAGATTCCCTGGGTGAAGAGCTATTACACCTGGATGGTCGCCGGGGAATACACGTCCCAGCCGTTTCGTATCAATTTCGCCCTGCAATTGGACCAGCTGACGGTGATCATGCTGCTCACCGTTTCCTTCGTGGGACTGCTGATCCACATCTATTCCATCGGTTATATGGAGCACGAAGGCGGCTACTACCGCTTCTTCTGCTACCTGAACCTGTTCATGTTTTTCATGCTCACGCTGGTGCTGGGGGCGAATCTGGCCGTAATGTTCGTCGGATGGGAAGGCGTGGGCCTGTGCAGCTATTTGCTGATCGGGTTCTGGTTCCGCAAGAAATCGGCGGCGGATGCGGGCAAGAAGGCGTTCATCACCACGCGCATCGGCGATCTGGCTTTCACGGTCGGCATACTTCTTGCGTTCTGGACGTTCGGCTCGCTGACTTACACCACCATGTTCCAAAAGGCCTCCGAGATGGCGCCGGAGACGATGGCCCATGGGGGCGTGCTCACCTGGATCGCCATCCTGCTTTTCATCGGCGCGATCGGCAAGTCGGCGCAGTTGCCGCTGTATGTCTGGCTGCCGGACGCGATGGAAGGCCCCACGCCCGTCAGCGCGCTGATCCACGCGGCTACCATGGTCACCGCGGGCGTTTACATGGTGGCGCGCATGAACCCAATCTATTCGCGCGCTCCGATCGCCATGTACATGGTCGCGGTGGTTGGAGGAATCACGGCGTTCTACGCCGCCACCATCGCGCTCACGCAGACGGACATCAAGAAAGTTCTCGCCTATTCCACGATTTCGCAGCTCGGCTACATGTTCCTGGGCTGCGGAGTGGGCGCGTATGCCGCGGGCATCTTCCATCTGATGACCCACGCTTTCTTCAAAGGCCTGCTCTTCCTCACCGCTGGCAGCGTGATTCACGCCATGGGCGGCGAGCAAGACATGACCAAGATGGGCGGCTTGCGCAAGAAAATCCCCATCACCTACTGGACGATGTTGATCGCCACGCTGGCCATCGCCGGCATTCCCGGATTTGCCGGATTTTTCAGCAAGGATGAGATTCTCGGCGCGGCAAAATCAGGTCCGCACGCGAGTCTGTGGCTGTGGGCCATTGGCGTAGCCGCCGCAGGTCTCACGTCGTTCTATATGTTTCGCCTGATTTTTCTTACGTTCTTCGGCCAGCCGCGATTTGACGAGCACCACGTGCACGTTCACGAATCGCCCTGGAAGATGACTATCCCGCTGATCATTTTGGCGTTCCTTTCCACCTTTGGCGGCTGGTTCGCCGCGCCAAAGCTCGCCGGCGGAATCGACTACTATGGCCGGTTCCTGCAGCCGGTGTTCACGAAATGGGCGCCTCCAGAGCGCACGCCGGTAGTTTCCGCGTCCTCCGGAGCACCCGGGCTGCACATAGGCGTGGACCTTTTGTTCGCGATCATGGGCATCCCCGTAATCCTGGCGTTGATTGGCCTTCTAGTAGCGTGGTGGTTCTACGTCAAGAATCCGAACGCTCCGAAACAGCTCGCGCAGAAAATGCATGGCCTCTACATTCTGCTGCTAAACAAATATTACGTGGACGAACTCTATCTCGGCGTGATCGTGCGTCCGCTGCTGTGGGTTTCCACCAAAGTTCTATGGCAGTTCGTGGATGCCAAGGTGATTGACGGAGCCGTGAATGGCACCGCCACGGTGGCGCGCGAGACCGGCGGCGCGGTGCGCGAACTGCAGTCCGGAAACACGCGCAATTATGCGTCCTGGGTGGCCATCGGGGCGGTGGGGTTCACCATGCTTTTGCTCGCATTTATCGGATGGGCGGTGAGGTAGAGTGCACACACAAGCTTCCTACTTGCTCACCGTGGTCACCTTTCTGCCACTCTTCAGCGTGGCGGCGCTGCTGGTGCTGCGTTCGGACGATCACGTCTGGATTCGCCGCATTGCCCTGGCCGCCTCCGTGGGCGAGTTCGGCGTTTCGCTGCTGCTGCTGCGCGGCTTCGACATCACCGATCCCGCCTATCAATACCAGGAATTTTACAATTGGATCGGCCCGTCGATTCATTACCACATGGGCGTCGACGGCATCAGCCTGTTTCTGATTCTGCTGACCACGTTCCTCACGCCGCTGGCGATTCTTTGTTCCTGGAAGTCCGTCCAGGAGCACGTGAAGGGGTTTTTCATCTGCCTGCTGGTCATCGAGACGGCCATGATCGGCGTGTTTGTCTCGCTGGACCTGTTCCTCTTCTTCCTTTTCTGGGAAGTCACGCTCGTCCCCATGTACTTCATCATCGGCATGTGGGGACACGAGCGGCGCATTTACGCCGCCGTGAAATTCATCCTGTACACGATGTTCGGCTCGATCCTGATGCTGGTCGCCATTCTGTGGCTCTATCACCTGACGGGCACGTTCGATCTGCCGGTGATCGAAAACATTCTTTCCAATAGCGCGCCGCTGCCCGCCACCGAAGGGCTGCTGCTATTTGGCGCTTTTTTCCTGGCCTTCGCCATCAAGGTGCCGCTCTTCCCGCTGCACACCTGGCTGCCTGACGCGCATACCGAAGCGCCTACCGCCGGCTCCGTGATTCTGGCGGGCGTGATGCTGAAACTCGGCACCTACGGTATGCTGCGCTTTTGCCTTCCGCTCTTCCCTGCCGCGGCTCACAAACTGGCGCCGATGATCGCCGTGCTGGCCATCATCGGGATTATTTACGGCGCGCTCGTCGCCGTCGTTCAGCATGACTTGAAGCGGCTGGTGGCCTACACATCCGTAAGCCACTTGGGCTTCGTGGTTCTGGGAATTTTTGCCTTCAACGCCATCGCCATGCAAGGCGCCATCTACCAGATGCTGAACCATGGCGTTTCCACCGGCGCTCTGTTCCTCGCCGTCGGCATGCTCTACGATCGCCGCCACACTCACGAAATCAGCGAGTTCGGCGGGCTGGCTACGCCGATGCCGGTGCTGATGTCGCTGTTTCTGTTCGTGGCGCTTTCATCGCTGGCGCTACCGCCGCTGAATGGCTTCATCGGTGAATTCCTGATTCTGATCGGGACGTTTGCGGGGCATCACTCCTGGGCGGCATGGGCTACTTCCGGCGCGGTGCTTTCCGCTATTTACCTGCTGTGGGCCTATCAGCGCGTGGCGCTCGGCGAAGTGACCGTCGAGAAAAACAAAACTCTTCCGGACGCCTCTGGGCGCGAGAAGTTCATTCTGGCCACGCTGGCCGTGGCGATTCTCTTCATGGGCCTGGCCTCGCCATTCTTCACGCGGCCAATGGAGCCCTCCACCAACGCCTTGCTGCAGCAGATGAACGACCAGCTGCAACGTCCGCAGAACGCTTCGCTCCCAACGCTTCCGCGCAAAGCCGGCGCGCCTCCGGTAGTGCTGCCCGCCGCCATGATGGAAAGGCAGGCGCGGCCATGAGTGGCATGACGATTAGCATGGCCGAGCAGATCGCCAACCTTCAGCGCGTGGCGCCGGAGCTGGTCCTCTCGCTTTTCGGCATCATCATCATGATCGCCGATCCGTTCATCAAGCCATCGGGAAAGCGCGCCCTGGGATGGATCGCCTTCGCCGGCACGCTCGTGGCGCTGGCGTCGGTAGACGTCGCCGTTCGCTCGCAAGGCTTCGCCTACAGCCGGCTGATCAGCACGGACGGATTCAGTATCTTCATTCATGTAGTGGTGATCGTCGCCGCCGCCTTGGCGATACTCGGCTCGATCGACTATCTCGAACAGGAAGAGCTTCAGCGCGGCGAATACTACGCTCTGGTGCTCTTCGCCACGGCGGGCATGGGCATTCTCGCCGGCGCCAACGAACTGGTCACCGCGTTCATCGGCCTGGAAATCAGCTCCATTTCGAGCTACATCCTGTGCGGCTTCCGCCGCAAGGTGCGCGAATCGAACGAAGCCGCGATGAAGTATTTCCTCCTCGGCTCATTCGCCACTGCGTTCTTCCTGTACGGCATCGCCATGGTGTACGGCTCCACCGGAACAACCTACATCGATTCCATAAAAGCCGAACTGGAACGCCAAGTGACCGGCAGCGGGCATATCCCCGCTCTCGCTTTGCTTGGCCTCGGACTCATCTTCGTCGGCCTCGGGTTCAAAGTGGTCGCCGCCCCCTTCCAGGTTTACGCTCCGGATGTTTATCAGGGCGCCCCCACTCCGGTGACGGCGCTGCTGGCGTCCGCTCCGAAAGCGGCCACTTTCGCGCTGATGGTTCGCATCTTCTATATCTCTTTCCAACCCGCGAGCGGCATGTGGTTCTGGGTGATCTGGATTTCCGCCGTACTGACGATGTTGATCGGCAACCTCGGCGCGCTGGTGCAGACCAACGTCAAGCGCATGCTGGCATATTCCTCCATCGCGCACGCCGGATATATTCTTGTCGCCTTCGCGGCAGCCACCGAATTTGGAGTTGCCGCCGTTCTTTTTTATCTCGCGGCCTACGTGCTGATGAAGGTCGGAGCGTTCCTGGTGCTCACGCATCTCGGACAGCAAGGTGAGAAGCGGCTATCGATCCAGGACTACGCCGGCTTGGGCACGAAGCAGCCTGCGCTTGCTGCCTGCTTCTCGCTATTCCTGCTGGCGCTGCTTGGACTTCCGGCCACCGGCGGATTTTTTGGCAAGTTCTTCGCCTTTCAAGGCGCGCTGGATTCGGCGAGTTCGCATGGCGGAGCCGTGATCGCGCTCGTAGTGATCGCGGCCATCAATAGCGTGATGGGCGCCTATTATTACGTCCGCGTAATCGTGGCCATGTACTTTTGGCCTGAATCGGAAGAGTACATCCCCAGCCGCGTTTCTCCGGCTGTTACCTTCGCGCTGATCCTCGCGGCCGTCGGGATTCTTTATCTCGGCATCGTCCCGGGCCGCGTTCGCGCTCTCGCTGTCAGCGCCGCGCATTCTTTGCCATTGGAACAGGTGCAGACGAGCGCATCTGCTTCCACGTCAGGCCCGGCGATCGCTTCCCTCTCGCGCTAGCGAGCTTCTTCTTGTCGTAATCCCATCTTCCGCCGCTCCATGCGGCGCACGCGCGCAGGAACTCATCAGCGGCTCATCGCGCATGCGCAAAGCTCCGGCGCCGTAGCTGGGCGTGACAGGGCTGGAGACAGACAGGCGGTCGCAAAAAAGAAAACGCCTGGAAATCCGCTGGTTGCCGGCGAACCTCCAGGCGCTTGAATTCCGTGCCGAAAATCTACTTGATGAAAACGATCGCGAACACGTAGAGCGTCAGCGATTCGATCAGCGCCACGCCGACGAAAAATGCGATTCGGATCGGGCCAGCCGCTCCCGGGTTCCGTGCCGACGCTTCGCAAGCCGCAGCCGTCGCGCGTCCCTGCCCCAAACCGCATCCCGCTGCTGCCAAACCCAGACCTGCAGCCGCCGCCAGGTCCACCCAATCGGTGTGTCCCGCTACCGCCGGACCGCCCGTCTGTGCAAACGTCACCGGCGCCACTACCAACAGCAGCACAACCGCTAACAGCATCCACATCCACGCCTTCTTGGTCATACACGCTCCTCGTTATGAATTGTCCGCCAGGAGGTGGTTCCCGGAGTGCCTTGGGAGGCTACCGGTCTCACACTGACGGCTCAAAATGCCAACTGTATGTACGCCCGAGTGAAGCTTCTAGTGCTCTTCCGAAACCGCTAATCCCAAATAGATGACCGCGAGAATGGTGAAAATAAAGGCCTGCAAAATCGCTTCGAACACGTGGAACAAATCCAGCGCCAGCGGAATTCCCACAGGCGCGATCCCGGTGATGTAGCCGACGGGATTCAAATGAGCCGTGTAGACGAACAGCCCCATGGTGAGCCCCAGGAACGTCACATAAATTAACTCGCTCACCAGCATGTTGGCCCACAACCGAACGGTCAACGAAAGCATGCGCGCGAAATGGCTGATCGTCTCGATCAAAACCATGAGCGGCGAAATGGCCAGCACCGGCCCCATCAGCGTCTTTCCATATCCCAGCGGGCCATGGTGCCGGATGCCCCACCAGTTGTAGTAAAGGAAAACCACGACCGAGCACGCCAGGGGAACGGTGATCTCCGCCGTCGGCGACATGAAGCCTGGAATCAGCGCCACCATATTGCAGAGCAGGATGAACATCCCGATCGATCCCATGATCGGAATGTGCCGCTCCGCGCCGTGGCCGATAATATCGTCCACCAGGTCTTTCACGCCCATGCCCATGGGATTCGTCAAAAACAATTCCATGCATTGCTGCGTGGCGCCGGGCTTATCCACGGAGAGCCGCCGCTTCAGCCACAGGAAGAAAACGATGGCAAAGGCGAAGACAATCAGCTCCATGGCGAAAAAATTCGAGATCGGGTAGTCGCGGTTGCCCGGTTGGAGGTGCAGCGCGCGGAACAACAAAAGCGCCGGCTTGCCCAGCAGCGAGTTTACCCACTTCGTCACGCTTAGAACTTGTTCGCCCATGGATCTCCCAGGTTCGGGTCGTCTCTTCTTGAAATTTTAGGAATCGGACTTGCTGTGCGTCCAGCGGTGATGGCCGTGCACCAGCTCGTACCCAAGTTCCAGCACGATGGCCGGAACCACAGCCGTTAGCCCGCACACATACGCCAATGCGGGCCACCTTAGCCAAGCGAGGATAGCATACGTGGATGCCAGCAACAAGAACATGGACCCGACGAACCTGGCGTGCACTCCGGAGGGTACACGGACCTTGCTGGCCTCCGCTTGCGCCGCGCCAAGCTGCACGATGGCCGCTGCCCCGGCCCGCAGCCACCGGAAGTTGAGCCAGCACAGCAACAGGCCCGCTGCCGCCGAAACTCCAGCGCGCCATCCCCATCCCACCAGCGCGATTGCCGCGATCGCGGCCCCGCAGATCAGGACGAACAGCTCCATGCGCCGTTCGATGGCCGCGTAGTCGCGTTCACTTTCCATTTTTCTCGGTCTTATCCAGGGTGTTCACAGCCTTCAGCATGTTGCGAATTCCTATGCCGAATCCCACAAATCCCAGCAACAGCATGAAGAGTGGCGCGGTATGCCGCCAGCGGTCGATCAGGTAACCGATTCCGCCGCCTGCCAGCATGGGAACCACCAGTTCAAACGGCAGCGTCCAGGCGATGCCGATTTCCCTCATCGTTCCGGGAGGAAGCTTCTTAGGGTTTTCCTTGGACACGGGACTCACGGCGATTGTAGCGCACACTGGCGCAAAAGCTCAGTGCAGCACGAGGGCGGCCAGCGACTGTGCGGCAAACTGCTCGAACGGCGCCGGAAAAACTCCCAGCAGCAACGTGAGAACGACCATAGCCGCCAAAGCAACCGCTTGAAAATCGGACAAAGGCGCGCGTTCCGCGGGTTCGGCGGCAGGCGCGATCATCGCGCGAATAATCCGATAGCTCGGATAGACGGGAGGAATCGCGAAAAGCACTGCAATCCATGCCAGCGCGACGCGCTGGTTCGCGAAAAGCACGCGCACCACTTCCAGCTTGGCGACAAAGCCGGCAGTCGGCGGCACACCCACGCAGGATAGCAGCAGAAAGATCATTGCCCCGCCCGCCGCGGGATGCTTCCGCAACAATCCATTGAGGCCATTCAGACTTGCCAAATCTTCTGTCGCGGCTGTCTGCTCGCGTAGCACGATGGCAATCGCGAATGCGCCGATCTGAAAAATCACGAACGCCAGCAAATAATATCCCGCGGACCCGAGGCTTTGCGCGTTGAAGCTGCCGTCACGGTTCACCGACGCGGCAATGGCCAGCAGCACGTACCCTCCTTGCGCGATGGCCGAGTATGCCAGCAAGCGTTTGATGTTGGCTTGCCTCAACGAAGCAATCGTACCGATCGCCATGGCCAGCACAGCCGCGACGATCAGCAAGCGGCTCCAGTCGTAGCGCTCCCGCCAGAAGATCGAGAACAGCAGCCGCAGCAGCAGTGTGAAGCATGCCAATTTCGCCGCCACGCTGATGAAGGCCACCACCGCCGCCGACGAGGTTTCTCCAACGGCCGGAGCCTTCGAATGCAACGGCACACCGGCGATGCGCAGCAGAATCCCGCCGCCGGCCGCGGCCATCGCCATGCCGATCAGCAGATTTTCGGCTGAGGAAATTTGCGAAAGCTCGGCGATACGCGCGGAAATCACGGAGAGATTCGTCGAGCCGCCTAGCCCGTATAAAAGCGAAAAACCGTACGCCAGCAGCGCCATGCTAAATGCGCCCGCGAGCAGAAACCGCAGCGTGCCTTCGCGCGAGCCGCGGTCCGCGTCGCCAGTGTTGGCCAGCGCATACAAACTTACCGAGACAGTCTCAAAGGCGACGAAGAGCACTAGCAGGTCGTTCGCACACGCGAGCAGCATCAGTCCCGCGGTAGCGAGCAGTAGCAGCGCGTGGCGCTCGCCTGATTGCTGGCTCGCCGCGCCCGAAGCGTGCGTGCACAGCAAAGCCAACAGTGAGGCGAGCATCAGCGCCAACAAGCCAAAGTAGCCGGAAAATGGGCCGATTACGATGGCGTTGCCGAACGCGGACGTGGTTTCCGAGCCAAAGCCAACCATGGCCAGCGCGCCGCCGCTCAGCGCGAGACCCAGCACCGCAGGAAGCGAGTTCCACGATTTCTGTTCCTCATCGAGAGTGAGGTCGAGCAGCAGGGTCAGCAGCGCAAACAGAACTAGTAACATCTCGGGCGCCAGCAGAACGATATCGCCGCGCGCCTGTACGAATGCCGCTGGCCAGGAAACGGGATTCACCGCACGGACCTCGCTCGCACCGCTCGTCGCGGCCTCACATCAGCGCGCGTCCATCGAATCGGTTCCGCGTTGATCACCATTTGGAAAGCTCCGGTTCCGCTGCGCCACGCGCGTCGCGCCTTCGCATGCAGGCCACCAGAATGCCCAGCCCCAGCGCGGTCTCCGCCGCTGCGTCAGCCATGATGAAAAGTGAAAACAGCTGCCCGTGCACCGTGCCCCACAGGCGCGAGAAGGCGATGAGATTCACGTTCGCGGCGGTCAGCATCACGGCCACCGACATGAGGATCATAATCGGATTCCGCCGCGTCAGCGCACCAGCCGCGCCGATGGCGAAAAGTACCAGGCTGAACGCCAGATAATGTTCGATGGGAATCATTCCGTCCTGCGCTTCGCGAGCATCACCACGCCGATGATGGTGGCGAGCAGCGGAATCGACGCGAACTCAAATGCGGGTAAATCGTCGCGAAACAGCGCGTCGCCCATGGTGCCGGTGTTGTTCGGCGGCATGGCGGCAACGGACGGCCACAACGTTGCGTCATGCCGGGCCCAGAAGAACGCCAGAATCTCGATGGCGACAACCAGCACCAAAGCAGAAGCTGCAAACATTCTCCAGTTGAATCGCGCAGGATGATGCAGCGCGCCGGGAGCGAGTAGCATCGCCACCAGCACGAACAACAGCACGATGCCACCGGCGAAAAGCAGCAACTGCGCGGCAAACGCGTACTCCGCCTGCAACTGCAAGAAAATGCCGCCGGTGGCCAGCAGGGTTGCCAGCAACAAAATGGCGCCGTGGAATATATTGCGGCGCGTAATCATGGCCAGCGCCGAAGCGGCTGCGATCGCCGCTAAAAAATCAAACAATAGGTTGTTGCCTGCCATCTGCGTCCATGCCGTAGGTTCGCGTTTCGCCGATGTCGCGCAGTCCAAGCCAGATGCCAATTGCCAACCCGATTCCGGTGGCCAGGAAAATCGAACCCGCCGGGCTCCAATTCCACTGTTCGCGCGCCACCAGCGCGGCGGCCACGCACACCAGATTGACAGCCGAAACCGGAATCAGGAAATTCCACGCCGCGCGAATCGGCCGGCCAAACCGGAATTGCGGAATGCGCGCGCGCAACCACAGAAATCCGTAAATATAGGCCGCCATTTTAGCCACAAACCAAAACGCGCCATGCACCGCCGCCAGCGCTGCGGGCGGAGCGAAGAGGACTCCCGTCAAGATCGCGAACAGCGCCGCGCACACGCCGCTGGCTACTTTCATCAGTTGCCTTCGCCCGTTGTCCTTTTCAAAGGAAGCGAGCCAGAAGAGATACACCGCCATTGCGGATGCCGCCAGCGGGGGCAACGCGTCCAACAATTCCACCGGTGTGCCGGCAAAATGGTCGTGATAGCTTGCGAACGGCCGCAGCCAGCCGCCGCCGAACACCGTGGCCGCTAATCCAGCTCCGATCAGCAGATGAATCGACGCGCCGAGCGACCCGAACGGCCAGCGAAATTTTTCGGCGGTTTCTGCCTCGATATATCCGTCCGCCTGAGCCACACGTCGGACAGACGGTCGCGCCACGGTATCGATTCCCGCGATGGAGCTCGCCAGATACAAAACAAAGCCGAGCGGCGCCAGAAAAATAAACCACGCGCCCTGATCCAATTGCGCGTTGACGATTTGCCCGACCGATAGCGAGCCGCCCAAGACCACGCCCGAAATCAGCGCCAGGGCCGCCGCGACCTCGAAACTTGCCAGGCGCATGGCGTTGCGTGCAATGCCCGCCAGCGAACCCGAGAACACAGAAAATCCTCGCGCCAGCACGCCGCCGTAAATCCCCAGAAAGCTCGCCGCGAAAATGAAGATCAGACCGGCGTTGAGATTCGCCAGGTGAATCGCCGGCCCGAACGACAACGCCGCGAACGCGATGATTCCACTCGCCACACTGGCAATCGAGGCGAGCCACGGAAGAAATCGCCCGGGATTTTCGGTCAGGAGTCCGCGCCCGTAGGATTGCAGCGCCCGCGCGAGCCGTTCGAGCAGGACCGGCAGATTTTCCGTGCGGCGCGCCGGTTGCGGCGCCAGATCTTCCGAGATTCTGCGATCCATTAGCGCCACGCAAACTAAACCGATCAGCAAAAACCCCACGATGGCCGCGGCGTCCAGCACGTCAATTGCGAACTCTTCGAGAATCGTCAACGCGGCAGGCATCGTTTTCTCGATGTGGAGATCCCTCGATTCGAACCAGGAAGCCAGTCGCGCAAAAGGGACGAATGACTCGGGAGAGAAGGCATTCGCGCGGACGATACGGCCGAGCCCAACGAATTGGCCGCCATTTCAGAGCCGCTCCAGTGCGCGGTTCGCGTAAAGCCAAACGTAGCCGCACGCCACAGCCGCCAGGAATCCGCCGATTGCCAACAGCCCGTACGCGCCCATCGCGCCGATCCGCACGGCCCACGGCAGCATGAAAATAATCAGCGTGTCGCACACGACGAAAAGCGCGCCCACCAGGAAAATCTGCGAGGAATTTTCCCTGCGCTCCGTTTCCTCAAAGGCTAGCGGCTCGGTGGCGGGGTTGGCTGCCGAAGGGATCGCGGGGACACCGGCCGCCGAGCCCTTGCGGCTTGCGCGACGCGCCCATGCGAAACCCGCGGCCGGGACCGCCGCCACCACGAGCGCGAAGACGAAAATCGGGATGTAATCGCCTGACATGGCGGAATAGAAGCGTCAGCGTAGCACGCAGCCGGCCGCACTTTGATTATCGGCGATTGCCACTGTGCGTACTTCGCTACGATGCCGCAAGTTATATTTCCCGGCGGGAGTCGCCCCCGGCTGCGTCCTTCTATCTCAGCCGTGGTGGGCGCCGTGCAGCACGTCGATGGCGTGCGGCAATAGGTCGGCGATCGCGTCGAGAGATTCCACAGCGCCGCGGGGACTCCCGGGCAAATTGATGATGATCGAAGTGCCGCGAATGGCAGCCGCTCCCCGGGAAAGCAGCGAACGCCGCGTCTTCTGCATGCCAGCGGCACGCATGTGCTCCGCAAAACCGGGAATCAGACGCTCGGCGGCGGCTATGGTTGCTTCGGGCGTAACGTCGCGCGGACCGACTCCCGTGCCACCGGTGGTCAAGATCAAATCGGCGGCGCCGGAATCGGCGTTTTTTTTCAGGAGACTTTCGATGGCCGCGCGATCGTCAGCGAGGACCGAGGAGGCGATTACGTTCCAACCCAATTCCCTGCACCGGGCGGCGACGGCGGGGCCGGACTTGTCCTCGTTCTTGCCTGCAGAGACGGAATCGCTGACGGTGAGTACGAAGACGCGCATGGGCGAGCCACCGCTACTTCGCGGCTTCGACTCCTTCGGTGTCGTTGTCGCGCTGGCCCTCGTCCATCAGGCGCAGCGCTTCCATCAGCAACCCAGTCGTGGTGCGAGAAATTATGGAACGTGAAGCGGTGGAGTTGAAGTCGATTTCGAACTCTCCGGCGGGCCAGCGCACCGCCTGAAAGACGGCCTGTTCGCCTTCGGCGGATCCGGTCTTTGTATTTAATTGGGCATCCGCGCATTGACCCGAGGAGAAAAACATCTCGCAAATATCGTCCTCATGGCGAATGCTGAGCTTGCAGGATTTTTGGCCCATCTCGAGTGACTGCATCAGATCGAGCATGCTCATCTCTTCCAGACGGCCCTGAATCACTCCCGGACGCACGGCGCGATTCTGCAATTTTTCCAGGTGCAGGCGGTCGATCACTTTCTTCGCGCTGCGCACCAGATCCTTCAGAAAGAAAGGCTTGGTGATGAATTCCTCGACGCCATCGACGAGCGGGCGCAACTTTTCTTCGATGTCGCCGCGGCTGGCCAGGAAAATAAACGGTATCATGCGGGTTTGCTGGCGCGCGCGGATTTTGTCGTAGAGCTGGCGCCCATCGAGACCGGGCATGCGGTAGTCGCAGAGGATCAGGTCGGGCGGATCGTCCACAATTTTCAGAAGCGCGTCGCCGCCATCGGCGGCAGCGTGGACGTCGCAATGCGGCGCGAGACCCTTCATTAGCAGATCGAGGACCAGCGCATTATCGTCGACTACCAGCACGCGAACGTCTTTTGCCGGAGTCATTTGCCGCTGCGCTTTCGCGAATGCGCGCGGGGAGCCGCGCCGGGACGCAGATACGTTCCGCTCCGCCCGCCGGATTTTTTCACCACGTGCACTTCGGTGATTTGCATGCCGCGCTCGAGGGCCTTGCACATATCATAGATCGTCAATGCAGCAACTGAAGCGCCAACGAGAGCTTCCATTTCCACGCCAGTCGGGCCGGTAGCCGTGGCTTGCGAGGTGATTTCGACCCCATTCTGGCATAGCTTGGCCCGCACATCCACGTGCGTGAGCGCCAGAGGATGACAAAGAGGAATCAGGTCCGAAGTGCGCTTGGCCGCGGTAATTCCAGCGATGCGCGCGATTTCCAGGGGATTGCCTTTAGGATTCTTGAGTTTGCGCAGACTGGCGACGGTGGACCTTTGCATGCGGACGAAGGCGTGGGCCTCGGCGGTGCGCGTGGTGGGCGCCTTTTCGGTGACGTCAACCATGCGGACGCGGCCGGATTTGTCGTAATGCGAAAGTTGGCTCGCGGGCTTAGTCATTGGCGTTGAACCATGGAGCACCAGCGATTTTGCGGCATCTGCGCGGCCAATGTAAGCGGATTCTTATGGGGCAGGCGCAGCGTGAGAAAGCGAATGCCAGACGAAATTTTCGATGCGCCGGGACGTTCCGGGTAGAGCCATGTGCGGGTGTTTGTTTTCTTTGACTTAGGTACGTTTCCACTCGATTGACTGTTCCGGGTAACCTCCGCAAATCGCAGAGCGTTTCGGGGAACCCAGACAACCACCCCAAAACGCGGAGCGTGTGGGGGCCCCCGAGTGGTACCGTCCGGACGACTCGCGAAAATCGCGGCGAAAACAGAAAAAGAAAATGCACCGGGAAGTTCCGCCCTTGCATGTGCTCGGTCGTTTGTTTTCTGTGAGTTACGTGTGTGCGAGGTCGATTGAGCGTTCCGCCCTCTGGAACGTGATGCGTGACTCGTGATTCGTCGTTCGTGAACGGCGAGTGGGTATCGCGCGGACCTGAATTGGGTACTGGGGGAGGCAGTGCAAACGAGGAGTGAAGGGTCGCGCGTGCCCGCGCGTGGGCGCTGCGCAAGGCTGCTGGCCTGAAGGCCAGCGCTATACAAACGGTGGCGGGTGGCCGGGAGTGCTCGAATTTTTCGTCTGCGCGCAACATCACAGATTGACCATAGCAATGCGCTGTGCGATTCGCTACTGGTCTGAAGTACAGGTCACAATGGGCCACGGGCGTGCGGAGCTCCTTCGATGAGACAGGCAACGCAAGGGCGGGAGCTAATGGGCGGAGACGCGGCGGCCGGAGGCGATTTTCTTTAGGGCGAAGCCGACCGGGACGGTGACGATGGCGGTGATGGCGAGGTAGTGGAAATCGTCAACGTAAGAAAGAAGCGCGGCCTGCTGATCGACGGTTATCTCAATGAGTTTTAGGGCGCGAGTCATGGCGTCTGGCGCGCTGTAATGCTGCTTCAATAAGCCCTCCAGCCCGTGCAGCGCGTTTCGAAATAGCGGGTTGCCCGGGTTGATCGAGTGCACCAGATAATTGCGGTGCACTTGTTCGTGGCGAGCGATGATCGTTTCGACCAGAGAGATTCCGATGCTGCCGCCGATGTTGCGAAAGAGATTGTAGAGGCCGCTGGCGTTGCCGATTTGTTCGTCGGGAAGAGTGCCCATGGCGACGGTTGCCAGCGGCACGAAGACAAATCCTAAAAAGAAGCCGCTCATGGTGATGGCCCAGAAGAGCGTCCATGGCCCGATCTGTAAGTTGATATCGGCGAGCCACCAGTTGCCAGCGGCCACACCTGCAAAACCGATCATGATCAGAACGCGCGAGTCAATTTTGGACATGAGCATGCCGACCAGGGGCATGGCCACAATGGCGCCGAGACCGCGCGGAGCAACGGCAATTCCGGCGGCCAGCGCGGTGTAACCCATTACGGTTTGGAAAAACAGTGGAAGAAGCGTCACCATTCCGTAGACGATCCCGCCAAAAAGAAAAATCTGCAGGCAGCCGATGGAGAAGTTGCGATCTCCGAAGACGCGCATGTTAACGAGGGTCTTCCGTCCCCGGATCTCCCGCCAGAGAAAAGCAACCAAGCCAATAATGATGATGGCCACGGCCCAACGAATCCAGGTGGCGCCGAACCAATCGTCTTCTTGTCCTTTATCGAGGACGATTTGCAGAGCTCCGACCCAAGTGGCCAGAAGCCCGAGGCCGATGGCGTCCAAAGGGCCGGGGCGGGCGTTGCGGATGTAGGGCGGGTCGGTGACGAATTGGGAGATCAGCAGGATCGCCACGATTCCGATGGGAATGTTTATGAAGAAGGCCCAGCGCCAGGTGTACGTTTCCGTGATCCAGCCGCCCAGCGTGGGGCCGAGCACCGGCGCGACGACCACTCCAAAACCGAAGGCGGCCATGGCCATGCCGCGCTTCTCCGGCGGGAAACTTTCCAGAAGGATCGCCTGCGAAACGGGCTGCAGCGCGCCGCCGCCCGCGCCTTGCAAGGCACGGGCGATCAAGATCATTCCCAGGCTGGTGGAAGAGCCGACCAGAAAAGACGACACCGTAAAAATGGCGATGCAGACGATGAGGAAACGCTTGCGTCCGAAGCGCAGCGAAAACCAACCGCTAGCGGGAAGGATCACCGCGTTGGCGACCAGATAGCTGGTGAGGACCCAGGTTGCTTCCTGGGTGGTGGCCGCCAGACTACCACCGATGTACGGAAGGGCGACGGAGGCTATGGAAGTGTCCAGCACCTCCATGAACGTGGCCAGCATCACCGCGCCGGCGATTAGCCACGGGTTGACGGTCACAAAAGGAGTGTGAGCTGCCTGAGCGTTGCTGGCCATGAGTGAGAAGGAGATTCTGGAAGTGAATCGGCCACGGCACCACAAAAGACGTAGTCGCAGGCGAGAGGCCGTTACGTGAGGACCTAAACGGTGGCGCAGATCGGTCCGCGGAACGAACAAATCCCGCGTGTGTTAGATGCTTAGCGGCCCGACGATGACGCACTGGAGGCGCAAAGCTGGTGGAGCGATTTTGCGGAGAATTTTGGCGCGGTGAGATGTAGCGGGGCTGCGACTTTTCGAATAGCTGATCTTCGGACAGCGCGTGCAAAACGAGGGCACAAATCCAAAGCAAAATCCTCACCGTTCGCGACATGCGCGCGAAGCATGCGGCGCGCGGATGGTCAAAAGCCGAGACAGATACTTCGCCGCCGGTCCCGACCGAAATCGCCGGGACCGGATGCGGATGACAAGCGCGATCGAGGGATGCACCACCCCGACGGATTAGTGCGATTGGGGCATGGGGGGCGGAATGGTGCCGGCGTCCCAGTGTTCGTCGGCTTTGCCGTCCTTGATGCGCCACATATCGAACCACGAGGTCGTGTACTTCTTGGAGGGATCGCGGGGATCAGTCATGGTGCGCTTGGTCACCACGATCACCAGATCGCCTTCGGCCACCACGGCCACGACCGGGATTTCCAAGTGCGCGGGAATCGGAGTGGGCTTGAAGTGGGATTCAAAAAACGCGATCACCGGAGCGAGGCCGGACTTCACCTGCGGATTGTGCTGGATGTAGCGGTCGGTGATCCATTTGTGGGCTTCGTCCCAGTGATTGGCTTCCAGCAAATCGCGCTCGATGTGAAAGGCGACCTGCTTTTCGGCGTTGAGCTTCGGATTTTTGTCGTGGAACAGAGCGTCCGGATCGGATACGGCCACGACGGGCGCCTGGGCCATGGCCGGGATGCAGGAAAACAGCAGAACTGTTGCAGCAAGTAAAGTTAGTTGAATTTTCATGGGCTAGTAAATACAGCGAAGGCGGAGAAGGTGTCAAGCTTTCGGAACGATCAATGAAAAGCCGGTCCTGTGGAGAGCCGCGGGAATTGGCTGTTTAGGGATCAGGCGGGTCGAGGACATCCGATGGGCCAAGGTTTCGTTGCGCGGAGGGCGTATTGGCTTGCGACGATTCCGGACGCAGCTCGGGACGGGCGCCAAAGAAGCGAAAATAGAGCATCAGGCTGAAGGTAATCACGACGGCGTAGGCGTAGAACGGGGCGGCGATATCCTCGGCGCCGAAGGCGTAGCCAGTGAAGGCGATGGCTCCGGTGGACGCGCCCAGCCGGGCGACCTGGCTCATTCCCAGCGCGCGAGCGGTTTCATTTTCGCGAACCATGGCGGTGATGGCGGTTTGCTGCGCGGGCACCGCGACGACGCGCAATGCCGGCGTCAACAAATACACCGTCAGCGCCAAGGGGAGATCGTGCGTCAAGGGCAGGAGCAACAACAAGGCTGCCCCAGCCGCTCGCGTGAAAGCCACGCCTTTGACGAATCCGATCTTTCTTTCGATGAAGGGCGCGACAAGAAGCGCAGCGGAGCTGAGCAGCTCGGCGATAAATCCGTAAGTGGCCATGCGCGGGCGAGCCATGTGGTAGACGATGACGAAAAAGGGAATAAGAAACGGCATGATCAGTCCCTGCGAAAAGCCATTGACCGCGCCGGTTACGGAGAACTTGCCGATGGTCTTCCAGCTCTTCATCGGCGGGGTGCGCCGGCGCTTGTGGTGCGGAAGGCGCATGGGCAGAATGAACAGAATTCCGGCGGCGCTGATCAGCGCGGCGGCGAGGAAGGCGTCACGCCCGCCGAGGACTTTGGCGAGCAGAATTCCTCCCGCGCCGAAGAGGCCGCTCAAAAACGTGAACAAGGAGAAAAACCGGGTGCGGTTATCGAGTGTGGTGAGATCCGCGATGGCAGCGCTCTGCACCGGCTGAGCCGCGCCGCCGGCACCTCCCGAGGCACGCGCGCCAGTGGCGGAAAATCCGCCGAGCATGGCCGCCGTGAATAGGAAGAGGATGTGCGCAGACCAAAATGCGAGCAGCGCGCCTACGGGCAAAAGAATGCCCGCAATCATCAGCGTCCCTTTGCGGCCCCAGACATCGGCGAGATAGCCGAAAAGCAGGGCGAAGCCGGCGGTGGTGACGGTGGCCGCGGCGTACAGCATGCCCAGCATGAAGGCGGTGTAATGCAGCCTATTCAGCACGTAATACGGGAACGCTACCGCGATTAGGCCGGCTGCCAGAGTGCGCGTCAGTCGAAAGCAGAGCAGCAGCCGAAGTTGAGTTCTATTTTCCATGTTGAATCAGAATACCAGACGGAATCAGAACAACCGGAAAGCGCGGTGTGGCTCCGACTACCCGCACTTGCGGGAGAGCCGCGGCGCGGACCGGAATGCGATTACTTTGAAAAGCAGAAAAGGAGAGATGCGATCGTGGTTCTCCGTTAAATGGGCAGGAACATGGCGATATGCGTGGGGCCGGTAGCGCGCTTCTTCTTGGTCTCCGCCGCCACCGATTTATCGGCATTGGCTTCCGAACCGAAGAAGGTTTTGCCGGCCAGCACCTCGTCAATGGCGCGAATCAGGTTGTGCGCCGCTTGCGATTTGACCACGTAGCCTCGGGCGCCGGCATCCTTGGCCTCGCTCACCATGCGCTCGGAATTGTGCATGGTGAACAGCAGAATCTTGGCGTCGTGTTTCTTTTTCACCATGGCCTTGGCGGCGTCGATTCCGTTCATCACCGGCATACTGATGTCCAGCACCACCACATCGGGCTTCAGGGAGGAGAACATTTCGACGCCCTCCTGCCCGTTATGCGCGATGCCGCAGATTTCCCAATCGCGTCCGGACCTTTCCACGAGAGTTCGAATACCTTCTAAAATGACTTCGTGATCATCGACCAGCAGGATTCGCGCGCCCATATATAAGTTGCCCCCCGACTATCAATCCAAATTTTCAAGTACGTCGCGCCAGCCAATTACTGCGAGGCCGCCACAGCCGCTTCCACCGGCACCACAGCGCGAACTTGGGTCCCGTGTTGATCCGACGTGATTAGCAGGTCGCCACCGAGCTGGTGCATGCGCTCGCGCATGCCGCGAAGGCCCACACCTTGGGCACCCAACCAGTCCTTGCAAGTGTGCTCCAGAAGTTCGGCGGGCATGCCCTTGCCGGCGTCCTGAATTTCCAAAGTGACACGTCCCCGGCGCATGTACAAGCGGATCAAGGCCCGATTGCTTCCGGAGTGCCGGTGCACGTTGGTGAGCGATTCCTGCAAAACGCGAAAGAGCGCGACCTCGACGCCATTCTCCAAACGGGGAAAGTCCGCATCGATTTCGAGCGTGGTGTGAATCCCGCTGCGGCGAGAAAAACCGTCCAGATACCACGGAATCGCGGATTTCAGGCCCAAATCCTCGAGCGTGGGCGGATACATGAGATGCGATGCAGTGCGCACTTCCTTGAGCGAGTCGTCCGCCAGGCGGGCGCATTGCGCGATTTGCGCCGCCATTTGGCTGGCTGGGCGGCCGGGCGACAAATCGACGGATTCGAGGTGCATTTTCAACATGGCCAGGTATTGGGCGACGGTGTCGTGAAGTTCGCGGCCGATGCGGCGGCGTTCTTCGTCCTGGGCGCGCAGCAACCGCAAGGAGACTTCGCGCAACGAGCGCTGCGAATCGGCAAGGTGGCGCTCCGAGGCATGACATTTCCTGATCTCTTTGGCCAATTGTGCGTTCGCGTGATGCAGCGCGTCGCGCGCCTGCATGCGCTCGGAAAGGTCCTGGGTCACTCTGGCGAAACCGATGAGCTTGTGTTTCGAGTTCCGAATGGCGGTAAGAGAGCTGCCAGCCCAAAAGCGCGAGCCGTCTTTGCGCAACATCCAACACTCATCATCGAAGCTGCCGTTTTGCGCCGCGGTCCTGAGCGCCTTCTGCGGCTTTCCGGCCTGCTGTTCTTCGGGCGTGAAGAAACAACCATAATGCCGGCCGATAATTTCCGCGGCTGGGTAGCCCGTGAGCCGTTCCATGCCTTGATTCCAGCCGGCAACGTGGCCATCGGGATCGACGCTGTAAACGCCGCACCCGTGCACGGACTCCGCCAGAATGCGGAAGATTTGGCCGTCCGAAACACGCGAGCGAGCCCGCGAATCGGGCCGGGAACCGGAATGATGTTTTGCAGACATGAAAACGATCACCGCAATTTAGCGGCGGACGCACCCCAAAATCGCTCCGAAGCGGGGCGTGAAAATAGTCTTGTCAGGCGACGCGCTAGAAAGGACCCACCATTCATTCTAGCTCCCGAGCGTCGAAAGAGACAATTCTGCCGGGCGGCGCGTGGTGACCCGCAACGAATCATTCGAATGCGGGGCAGCCTAATCGAACGTCCGACTCGCTATGAAACTTAGCTGCCGCTCAAGCCTCAAGAGCCCGGCCCGCGACCAAAGTATCGCACAACGGATTAGCTACGGAGGGACTTTCGGGAAAATCTCCGGCGCAGCACGTCTCGTGCATAGCCTGCGACGATCTAGCCATCAGCGGATTGCGGAATTGCGCGTTCGGCATGAGGCGCGGCTGCAGCGCGATCGCCAATTCTCCGCGCGATCTAGCGGTAAGCTCCGCACTTCAGACATGGGCCGGCGCCGGTGGTGGAACTGGGCGAAGGTTGCGACACGCGCGCTAAGACGGACCCTCTGCTGAAAATTAAAGCATACCACCCTGACGATTAAAGCACGCCGCGGCGCGGGAGGACGTCGACCCACTCGCCGGCCTCAAGCTGCAACCGCGATTCATGGGCGAGCAGAAAGCAATTGCCGCGTACGACTGCGCCGATATCTCCCGAACCTTCCCATAGCAGCGCTTCGACAACCGGCACAACGGGCGGGACAGGATCGAGTCCCACGGCAGGCGCCGGCCATTTGACGCGCGCGGGAAGGAAATGCGCGACGTTTCCCTTCTCGTTGATGGGATGCGCCAGCTTGGCTACAAAAAACGGCAGCGGCTGCGGCGTGAATCCGGAAAGCAGTTCGATGGCCGGGACGGCGAACAGCTCGAAGGTGACCATGGTCGAGACGGGGTTCCCAGGCAATCCGAAAACTGGTTTTCCGCGGCACCAGCCGAAAACCGCGGGCCGACCGGGGCGGATGGCAACGGCATCGAAAAAGATTTCGGCGCCGAACTCGTGCAGAACGGTCTCTACCAGGTCGTAGCGACCCACGGAAACGCCGCCGCTGAGCAGCAACATGTCCGCTTCGAGACCGCGCTCGATGCGGGCGCGGAGATCGTCAAGCTCATCGCGGGCGCTGCCTTCGATCAACGGCTCGCCTCCGGCAAGCGCGACCTGCGCGGCGAGCGAGACGCTGTTGCTATTGCGAATTTGGAAAGGGCCGGGGGCGTCGTCGACGGAGACGAGTTCGTCGCCGGTGGAAACGATGGCAACGCGCGGGCGGCGCGAAACGCGCAAATGCGCGTGGCCCACCTCGGCGGCCATGGCAATCTCCGTGAAGCTGAGGCGCGATCCGCGCGTAAGAACGGTTTCGCCGATGCGGCATTCCGCACCGGCGAGGACGTAGTGCTGCCCTGGCCGGACGGGCTGCGAAAGGATGATGTCGTCGCCCTCGGCGTGAGTCAGCTCCAGCATGATCACGCTATTTGCACCGCGAGGCAGCGCCGCGCCGGTAAGTATGCGCACGCACTCCCCGGGGCCCACTGTGCCATTGAACGCCACGCCCGCGCGGCTTTCGCCGATCATGCGCAGGCGCGCGCCGGGATTGACGGCGTCGGCGGAGCGAAGCGCGTAACCATCGCGAATGGAGCGGTCGAATGGAGGATAGTTGCGGTCGGCGGTGACATCTTCGGCAAGAATGCGTCCCAGAGCGGACGCAGGGTGGTGCGCGATATCTACGGTGGCGGTGGCGTGGGATCGCGAATCAGAGCGGGCGCGGGAGGACAATACCTCGATCACTGTGGCGCGCGCGGCTTCGAAGGAAAGCATCTCGAATGCGATCCAATCTGAATGTAACGTCAGAGCGACTTCAGAGCCAGGAAGAGAGCTTGGTTCCGCGCGGCACAATGGTGGCATCGCGGTCCGGCCCGGTGGAGATCATGCCAATTTCAACCTGCAATTCGTCGGAAATAAAATTCAGATAATCGCGCGCGGCGGTGGGGAGATCGCGGACGTCGCGAATTCCCGCAGTGCTGGTCTGCCAACCGGGCAGCGTGCGATAAACCGGCTCGACCTGTGAAAGAGCTTCCACTTCAGGAGGCATTTCGTTGATGGGGGCGCCCTTGAGCCGATAGCCGGTGCAGACTTTGATTTCGGCCTGCTCGTCGAAGACATCGAGCTTGGTGACCACGAGCGAATCGATGCCGTTGAGCATTTTGGCGTAACGCAAAACGAAGAGATCGAGCCAGCCGCAGCGGCGCGGGCGTCCGGTGACGGCGCCAAACTCGTTGCCGCGCGCGCGAATGGCTTCAGCGTCAGGCCCCTGCATCTCGGTGGGAAAAGGTCCGCTGCCGACGCGCGTGGTGTAAGCCTTGGTGACTCCCAGAACACCGGTGATGCGCGTAGGCGCCACGCCGAGCCCGGTGGCCGCTCCGCCGGAAGTGGCGCTCGAGGAGGTGACGAACGGATAGGTGCCATGGTCGATATCGAGCATGGTGCCCTGAGCGCCTTCGAAGAGGACGCTTTCTCCGTGGTCGAGCGCGTCGTTGAGCAGGACGGAGGTGTCCGTCACTAAGCCGCGAATATGCGCGGCCAGTTCCAAGTATTGATCGAGCACCCCCGCGGTATCGAGCGGGTGGCCGAATGCCGCCTGGCTGACCGCATTTTTCACGGAGATCACGCGTTCGAGTTTGGCGCGAAAACATTCCGGTTCGAGCATGTCGCAAACGCGAATGCCGCGGCGGGACATCTTGTCTTCGTAAGCAGGGCCGATGCCGCGCGAAGTGGTGCCAATTTTTGCCGCGCCGAGCGCCGCTTCCGAGGCCTTGTCCATTTCCCGGTGATAGGGAAAGATCAGGTGCGCACGATTGCTGAGGAACAGGCGGCCGCGCACGTCGATGCCCGAGCGTTTCAGGTTTTCGAGTTCGCCGACGAGCGCGGCGGGATCGACCACTGTTCCGGGGCCGATGACCGCTTTTTTACCGGGACGCAAGATACCGCTGGGCACGAGCTGCAGCACGTAGCGATGACCGCTGAAGATGACGGTGTGGCCCGCGTTGTGGCCACCGGCGTAGCGCGCGGTGAAATCATACGACGCGGCCAAATAGTCGACGACCTTGCCCTTCCCTTCATCGCCCCACTGGGCGCCCACGACGGCAATCGCTTTCGTTCGGACGTTTTCCGGCACTCGCATCACTCCAAAAATCCCAGGAATCGCGCTTGCCCGCGGCGGCGCACACGAGAGGCGTTACAGGACAGCACCTGCGGCAAAAGCCAAGCCTTGATCCTACGCTGTGGCTTTCTGGAAGGCAAGTGCGGACTGGCGATCCGCGTCGAGCGGCGGGCAGATGTGGCTTGGCAGCCGCGCGAAGCGGCACGCGCGGGTGATATACTCGGGTTCACCAGTTGGTTCACGGGCGGAAGTGGCGGAATTGGCAGACGCGCCAGCCTTAGGAGCTGGTGGCCGAAAGGCCGTAGGGGTTCGAGTCCCTTCTTCCGCACCACCTCTCGAAAAGACTTCCTCGATCGTTACCGGCGCACCGTTACCACTATAGATGGAAAATCGAGTCCGCGGGCGTGGACACGGGTCTGAAAATGTTCAGATCTTGAGAAGAATCTGCTATCGCCCCACCACCACAATCTTGCCGCAAGCAAAAACCCCGCGAGCAGCACAAGGACGCCCATTGCTTTGCTCAGAAGACCTCTGGTGTGCTCCCTGCACCACGTATGTTCCTCTCCGGAGAATTCTTCCGTTTGGGCTATGGGCACCGCTTCGGACGAAGCCATCACAGCAGAGGCGCAAAGGCGAAACAATTGAACGAAGGTATAGTTAATACTTTGGTATGAGCCTGCGAAAACATTGCCTTTAAAAAAGGAAGAAAAGCGAAAGGCAACAAAACCGGCGCGATCCACCAGGATTGAAATTCCCGGAATGTCGAGGCCGCCCGGTTCCCACATTCAGGTGGTGCCCCCCGGCCGCCCGACCCTCTCACCGTTATTTCAAACGATGAGCCTGGACGCCATCCTCACCAAGTCAGCTAAGGAGTTTGCCTTCATTTTCTGCATAACCTGACCACGATGGGCCTTTACGGTGATCTCACTGATCCCCAGTTCTGCCCCAACCTGTTTGTTCAACAGACCCGAAGCCACCAATGTCATGACCTGGCCTTCGCGGCGCGTAAGCGATTCGTAACGGGCGCGAAGATCACGCATTCTCATCTCGCGGTCCAGAGCCGCGCGGCTGCGCTCAAGACTCTCGTTGATGACAGGTAGTAAAGCGTCGTTTCTGAATGGCTTTACGAGAACTTCTACGGCTCCAGCTTTCATTGCTTGCACTGCTGCGGGAATATCGGAATGATCGGAAGTGACGATGATCGGCGTTTCCGGGCGTTCGCGAGCGATCTGCTTTTGCAGTTCGACGGTGATGGGAAGAGAATGGTCGAAGATCAGGCAGCTCGGAACCGCAGCACGAGGACAATCGAGGAATTCCTGTGCGGACGCGAACGTCTGCGGCCGCCAACCCTCGTTCTCGATGAGCGATTTCAGGGACTCGCGCACCGAGTCCTCTTGATCAACGACGAACACGATTGGCGCTGCCTCGAGCAGCGCCAGCGTCACACATCGGCCGGACTTCTTGGATCGTGGAATTGTTGAAGAGGTTAAAGAACTTCCAGCGGTTCCCGCTATCATTGCTAAACTCATTCCCGTCTCCTCAGCTTGGGACTTTATTTTCCGTCGGTTCGGTAGGATGCTTCTGGCCCCATAGCTGGGCGCGATTGTGAAGCTGGGCATGCCGACCCACAACCCCACTTAGAGGCGTTATTGGGAATATATAGAGTCGAGGGACGATCCCTATTCCGGGTAGGCGCTAACTCTTTCGGTCCCGGATATCGATGCGCTTCCATCCAAAGAGGCGGGCGTCGACGGACCATGCGCCGGGGCCCAGCAGAGCTAAGGCCGCACAGAGAGCCGCCAGCAATATGTAAATCCGCGTGTCCCCTGGTTCCGAAAAGGCGATCCACAATTCGACGACAATTGCAACAACGCAGCTGATGGGGGTCCACAGACCCAAGAAAAGAAGCATCGCTATAGTACCCATCAAGAAAGCAACCAACCGAGCATCCAACGCGGGCCCAGCGTGGAATTTAACGACGGCTTGCTGAATCACGGCGCTGCCCAACACAAACCGCATCAATAACAGGCCAGCACCCGGCCAGCCGCGGGCGAATGATGAAAAGAGTCTTCTCAACAAAGTGGGCCATCGTTCAGGGAGAGTTCACACAGCAGCAAGTGACTATAGAGGGTGAGGACGGGATGGACAGCCCCCGAAAGAGGCGATTCGATGCCTCAACAGAGTCACTTCAAGTCGATGATTCCGCGCTTCAGGCCAATCATGGCGGCGTGGGTACGGTCGTTGGCGCCCAGCTTGGAAAGGATGTTCTTAACTCTGCTTTTAACTGTTTCC